>OATU01000036.1_pt1 | contig 137669 bp, 121 predicted proteins | sample 1516711 | NCBI WGS metagenome assembly OATU01 (sample SAMEA2579971, study PRJEB22360) | human gut metagenome | biome: human gut; feature: human-associated habitat; material: faeces | place: Denmark | collected 2008/2010 | reverse complement strand
CTCCGGGGATTTTTTATTTTTTATGTGAACCGTAAATTTGAATTGTAGCAAAAAAATAAAAATCCTGTCACACGAAATTGAATTAATGCAGATTCAGACGTTTCTCCATAATCTCCGGATTGACAGCTTCAGAGATCGCGGTATGCCGGTCGATAATTCCTTTCTTGTATAAATCAAGAATACTGCTGTCCATAGCAATCATATTTTCCGCAGCGGAAGTGTAGATAATGCCATCAATCTGGTGTACTTTTCCCTCACGGATCAGATTGCGGATTGCAGGGGTGAGAACCATGATTTCGAAAGCAGGTACCATTTCACCGGAAACCGAAGGGACCAGTTTCTGGCTGACAACAGCCTGAAGGACAGATGCCAGCTGAATGGAAATCTGATGCTGCTGGGAAGCAGGAAATACATCGATGATTCGGTCGATGGTATTGGCAGCACCGATGGTATGCAGCGACGAAAAAATCAGATGTCCGGTTTCAGCAGCAGTGACTGCGGTATTGATCGTTTCATAATCGCGCATCTCGCCAAGGAGAATGACATCCGGGCTCTGACGGAGCGCTGCACGTAAGGCAGTCAGGTAATTTTCGGTATCAGTATTGATCTCACGCTGGGAAACAATGCTCTTTTCGTGACGATGTAAAAATTCCAAAGGATCTTCCAATGTGATAATGTGTGCTTCCCGCTCGTGATTGATTTTGTCAATCAGGCAGGCAAGTGTCGTAGATTTACCGCTTCCGGCAGGACCGGTCACAAGGATCATACCACTGCGGGAATCAGCCAGTTCCATGACTGCGTCAGGAATGCCAAGTTCGCTTGGATGTGGCAGCGTAAAGGAAATTACACGGATGACAGCGGAATAGGAACCACGCTGTTTGAATGTGCTGACACGGAACCGCGATACACCAGGGATCGCGAACGAAAAATCGTCATCACCTGTGCGGTCAAAATCGTCAATATTTCTTTCTGCAAGCGTATAGATTGCACTTACAAACTGAAAGGTATCTTTTGGTTCCATACGCTGATCATCGAGAGTGTTCATTGCTCCTTTTGATTTATAAGTAAGTGGTCGTCCGGCGATGATAAAAATATCAGATGCCTCGCGTTTGGTTGCTTCTTCTAAAATTTTTCTAACGTCCATTATTTTCTCCTTATATCGTTTATATTTTTTGCATCATGAACCGAGCAGATGTAGTGTTGTATCTGGTTCTTCCGTTATAGAACTGATGGTCTGCCACTGCGTCAGTTCATAGAAAACCCCATTACTTTTATGCGGATAGTTTATGCGAAGTCCAACATGAAGTGACTGGTTTTCTGCGCAGAAGATTTCAAAACTAATTTTCGTTCCGTCAGATGAAACTGTTAATCTGGTGTCTGATTTTTCCTGTGTTATGTATTCTGTCGCGAGTGCATAGTAAGTCTCTTTTGTATCACTTTTTCGGTATGCGCGGGCAAGATCCTGGTCAATTTTCTGAAGAAGAAGATATGCTTTTTCTTCGGCCTGATAATAGGCAGTGGTTTTATCCGCTACTTTTTTGCTGAGTTTGTAATCGGCATTGGCAGTAAGCAGAGACAATGCGGAGAAAGTTACAATACAGAGCATTACAAAAGTAAGTAGTATACTGGAAAAACCAAAATTGGAAAAGCTTCTCTGATTAATCTCTTTTTGTTTTTCCATTAGTATCCCCCTATTGGTTGTGTTTGCAGATTATTTGCCTTTTGTTGATTATAATGGCAGGCTGTCAGTTGATAGAGTGCCTGTGCATTTGAATCAGAGCAGACAATGCTGGCCTTGGAAAGCGTATCTGAACTGTCCGGAGTCAGGGATACACTCAGAAAATAAGTGGCTTTTTTGCGTTTGCATTCATTAAAATCGGAATTCAGATAGATGATAATTTTGTCATCAAGATTTATGCTGTAACGGTAGGTCTCAAGCAGATCGTTCAAAGTGCCGTCTCCCCGTTCAAATACAGCAGCCACACTTGCACAGCTGCTCACGGCCTGATGAAGTTGTGTAGTTTCTTCTGTGCGTGTGTGGGCATGAATAAAAAATTGAAGTCCAACAACCAGCAATACAGAAAAAAGCAACAGATTCAATATGATTTCCATAAGAAATAGACTGTTTTTGGAATGCGTATGTTTCATTATATTTCCTTTCCAGAAGCTGCATTTACATCCAGATAAATGCAGTGATCCTTATTTTGTGTATCTGTAAAGGTAATACGAATTAATCCGGTATGTATTACTTCGGGCGCAAAGCCGTGAAGCTGTACAATAGTTTGTCCTGCAGAAGGGGTAAAGGCGGTATCTTCTTTTACAAAAAGTTCTTTTAAAGAGCCGTCATAATAATATATATAAGTAGTATAGGCCTGATTGTTTTGTTTGCTTGTCAATGCAAGTGCAGGACCAATAGAAAAATCGACGACCGATACGCCTGTGATGGTATCGGATTGACGAACTTTTTCCGTCAGATAAGATGATGTTGTACGGATTTCATAATTGCGATTCATGGAATCCGCAGTAAAGCGGTATTGCCGGGCACCAATCAGTATGAGAAGGATAGCCGTAATCGCAAACAATACAAACAGTGAAACAATAAATACCGTATCAATTTTTTTAGATGAATTTTTCAGCTGAAGCATATCAATTCTCCGAAGATTGTTCTATGATGGTGACATCTGGACGCAAATTGCTCCCAATGTACTGATAATCAATAAAAAAATGTTCTTTGTTGTAGGTAAAACCATAATGGTCACACAAATACGAAAGACTTGGAGGATAGGCCCCCTCCAGTGCATAGCATTGTGTAATGCTCCGATCCAGCGCGTTACTGACAATTTCACGCTCATGGGTACGGTTATCAGCGGTAAGCTGTGTGGAACTTAACGAAAATATTAGAATAACCGTAAGCAAAAGAAGGATCGGAACAAATTGGATCATATGGCTTTTTTCCCGTTTTTTTATAGAAAAAAGCATAAATTCCTCCTTAGCCGATGCTGGACATAATACCTAATAAAGGAAGTAACAGTGAAATCAGAATCAGTCCGATGAATACACATAAAATAATGACAAGCGTTGGTTCAAGGGCAGAAATCATACGATTGAGCTGATCGTCACTGTCTTTTTCGTAAGCAAGGCTGATCCGCTGCATGACGGCATCCATATCACCGGTCTTATACCCGATGGCAATCCAGCTTGCGTAAATCTGTGAAAATACCCCGGATTGTAAAAGCGCATGATCAAATGATTCTCCATTTTTCATATGATCCTTACAAATCTGGATGCGCATTTGCATATGCGGATTGTTTACCAGTGCTTCTGCTAATTCCAACCCCCGGTCGGTATCCAGACCGCTGACAAGTGCCAGATACATGCAGTTGGCAAAACGGCTGGCTGCAATTGTCATGGCGAATTTTTTTCCCTGGAAAAGTACACGCCCGAGGTCAGTCTGATATAACATAAGACCGATTACAAAAAGTATAACAAAGGCGATGACAAATACAATCATATAGCGGTTGATCAGATTGCTGATGTGCATGAGCATGCGTGCAAAACCGGTAAGATCACTTCCAAGCTCAGCATAGATCTGCGAAAAAACAGGAAGGACCTTGGCAATGAGAACAAGAATGACAGCAATCATCATGACGGTCATGATCAGTGGATAGGTAATTGATTTCTGAATACCATTGCGGATCTCTGCTTCACGCTCATAATATTTGCTCAGAGAATTGAGTACCTCCTCCAGACGTCCGGTAGCTTCTCCGAGTTCTATCATATGTACCATATATTCAGGGAAACGTCCGGTAGCACGCAGGGCTTCATGCATCTGTGAGCCTTTTTCCATAGGCTGGTAAATCTGGTCGAATAAAGCGGCAGTTTCCTCGTCAGCAGCTTCATCGCGCAGAATCGAAATTCCGTAGTAGGTTGGAAGTCCGGAAGTGACAACCATAGCAATCTGCTGGCAGAAGACGGAAATTTCGGTCTGGGTTAATTGTTTTATACGGTGCGACATAATTCCTCCTTATGGAAATGTTTTAATATACGTATTTAAGCTGGTAATTGGCCTGATCAGCTACGAACTTTTCCGGGGTTTTGCTCGTGGATGCGTAAGTTGGATCCATGAGTGTCCAGGAAGTTCCATCAAATTCAATGATGCCATTTACCCAGCCGATATCTTTGATATAGGTGCTGATCCATGCATGGTAATTTTCTCCTGCATATCCGATTTCGAGCCGGGTGGGAATACGCTGGCTGCGAAGCATGGTGGTCATGACAGAAGCATAGTCAAAGCAGATACCGGTCCGGGTTTTAAAAATTTCATCCACATCCGGTAAATATCCGCTCGCAACATTAGCTGCTTTGTCATAATCGTAAGTATAATTGTCTATAATATAATTATATATGCTGGAAACCACATCCAAATCACTGGAAGCAGAAGCGGCAAGTTGTGCTGCTTTTGCCACAGCCGGCGAGCTGGAATTGAAATTCACATATTGATTCGGATATAAAAATGGTCCGAAGGTATTGCTGATTTTGACTGGTATCTGTTCGGATAAAGCCGTAGAATACTGTGTGCCGGAAACATTCTCAAAAACAGTTACCGTATAGTCACCATCTCCGGCGGTCAGAGGAAAAACTTCGTAATCCCCATGCAGATTGTAAGTATAGGTTATGGCATCCGGACCGGTAATCTGCAATTTGACTTTCGGGTTCGTTCCGGTGTAATTGACCATAACATACCCTTCTGCAACATTACTTGCATCGATTGTGGATACATCGCATGTATAGGTGTCTTTGCCGTCAGCAGATGGCGTCAGGACCTCTGGTGTATTGTCACGGGTCGCAGATGACGTATCTGGTGAATCATTCTTATTCGCAGATGGCGAGGATGGCGGCCGGGAAGGGGAGATCTGATCCCCACTGCAGCCAATTAGAATCAGACAAAGACCAAGAAAAAGCAGCAGAGAAATTCTGCGCGAATATCTGGGTGTCATGTTATACTCCTAATGAATGTTAAGATCTATCTTCTTATTACTTATTATAAGGGATTATTACCTAAATGAAAACGAAAATTTGCTTACATTTGGAAAAGATGTAAAAAAATAAAAAAAAGTTGAAATGTAAAGATGGATATGCTATACTCAATTAAGTGTGAATTTTGAATTAGGAGGTGGAAATCGTGGCCGTTTTAAAAACGATTTTAACAGTGGTATTTATTATATTAAGCATTGTCATTACAGTAACAATCTTGATGCAGGAAGGTAAGTCAGCCGGACTTGGTGCGATCGCAGGAGCTGCTGATACTTACTGGGGTAAGAATAAGGGACGTTCTATGGAAGGAATGTTAGTAAAACTTACAAGAATTGGAGTTATCTTATTCTTAATCATTGGAATGGTACTTAACATGGGTATCTGGTAAAGAGATGGACTGTCGATGAATGTCGGCAGTCTTTTTTTCTGTTTATTTACAGGGAGGAAGGATATGTCTGATAAAAAATACGAACAAAGGAAGAAAATGATATATGATTTCATGTGCGACAGTATGTATGTCCCGATGAAAATCAAGGAACTTGCAATTGTTCTCGGCGTCAAAAAGGAGCAGCGTCCACAGTTGGAACAGATTCTGGATGAGCTCATGGCAGAAGGCAAAATTGAGCGTTCTAAGAGAGGAAAGTTCAGTAAATCCGAAGTAAAAAAAATTACAGGTACATTCCTTGCACATCCCAAGGGATTTGGCTTTGTTTCGATCGAAGGAGAGACGGATGACATTTTTATTCCGGAGGCAGATACCAATGGCGCAATGCATATGGATATTGTTGAGGTATCCGTTTCCCCGGTAACAACCGGAAAACGCAAGGAGGGAAAAGTATTAAATATTCTCGAACGCGGAATGAAACAGGTGGTATGTACCTATGAGCAGAGTAAGACATTTGGCTTTGCAGTACCGGATAATCCAAAGTTCGGATCGGACATTTTTATCCCACAGGAGCGTTCCAAGGGCGCTGTCAGCGGACATAAAGTCGTAGTTGAGATTACAAGTTATGGGAAAAAGGATCGCAAGCCCGAAGGAAAAGTGGTAGAAATCCTTGGTCATATCAACGATCCGGGTGTGGATATTTTATCGATCGTCCGTGCATATGGTCTGCCGGTAGAATTTGAAGAAAAAATTATGAAACAGGTCGAGAATGTTGCAAAGCCCGTATCGGAAGCGGACAGGGCAGGCCGTATGGATCTCAGGGACTGGCAGATGGTTACGATTGATGGTGAAGATGCCAAGGATCTGGATGATGCGGTATCGTTGACCATGGACGGAGAAAACTATATTCTCGGCGTTCATATAGCAGATGTTTCCAACTATGTGCAGGAACACAGCGCTTTGGATGTCGAGGCTTTGAAGCGCGGTACTTCTGTTTATCTGGTTGACCGTGTGATTCCTATGCTTCCACATGCATTGTCAAATGGAATCTGCTCTCTGAATCAGGGCGAGGACCGTCTGGCACTCAGCTGTATTATGACGATAAATCCAAGGGGAGAGATCATTGATCACACGATTGCGGAAACTGTGATCTGTGTCAACCGCAGAATGTCCTATACGAATGTAAAGAAAATTCTGGTCGATCAGGACACGGATGTGATTACGGAATATAAACCGCTTGTTCCGATGTTTGAACAGATGGCAGAACTGGCATCCATTTTACGCAAAAAGCGTATGAAGAGAGGTTCGATCGACTTTGATTTCCCAGAGACAAAGGTGATTTTGGATGAACAGGGAAACACTGTGGATATTCGTCCGTATGACCGCAATGTTGCAACAAAATTGATTGAAGATTTTATGCTCGCAGCAAATGAGACAGTTGCAGCTGATTATTACTGGCGGGAACTGCCGTTTGTATATCGTACCCATGAAAATCCGGATACGGAAAAAATCAGCAAGCTTTCTACATTTATCAATAATTTTGGCTATTCGCTTCACATTGGAGCCGATGAAGTGCATCCAAAGGAGTTACAGAAACTTTTACAGAAGATCGAGGGAACACAGGAGGAGGCTTTGATCAGCCGTCTTACGCTGCGTTCCATGAAACAGGCGAGATATACAGTAGAAAATACGGGCCATTTTGGACTGGCTGCCGATTGTTACTGCCATTTTACATCGCCTATCCGCAGATATCCGGATTTGCAGATTCACCGGATTATCAAGGAGAGCCTTCGCGGTCGTCTGAACGAGAAGCGAATAGAACATTATGAGCACATTCTGCCGGAAGTTGCCAAACATTCCAGTGAAATGGAGCGACGGGCAGACGAGGCGGAACGAGAGACCATCAAGATGAAAAAAGTGCAGTATATGGAGGCACATGTTGGCGAGACATTCGAGGGTGTGATATCCGGTGTTACCGAATGGGGCTTTTTCGTAGAACTGCCGAATACAGTGGAAGGCCTTGTACGTGTGACTTCACTTACGGATGATTTTTATCAGTATTACGAAGATACGTATGAACTGGTCGGTGAGGTGACGAACCGCAGATACAAACTCGGACAGAAAGTATACGTTACGGTCGAACATTGCGACAGAATTCTTCGCACCATTGATTTTATACTGGCGGACAAAACAGAGATTTTGGAAGTATCTGACGAAAATGGAGAAAATTCTTAAATCTTTCAAAATTCAACCATCAGTTTATTGCTTTTTTGGAAAAAATCATATACACTAGGTAAGACAAGATGACAAGGAGGAGGCCGGTATGGCAAAACAGGCAAGAAAGTTAATAGCCAACAACAAAAAAGTCTATCATGATTACTTCCTTGAAGAGACTTTTGAAGCCGGCATCGCTTTGGCAGGAACTGAAGTAAAATCCATGCGTATGGGCAAATGCAGTATTAAAGAGTCGTTCATTCACATCGAGAATGGAGAAGTGATTCTTTATGGTATGCATATCAGTCCTTATGAAAAAGGAAATATCTTTAATAAGGACCCGCTCAGACCGCGTAAGCTTTTGATGCACAAGAAAGAAATTCAAAAGCTTGTCGGAAAGATTGCGCAGAAAGGTTATACCATTGTTCCGGTGGAAGTATACTTCAAAGGAAGTCTTGTAAAAGTTCAGGTCGCATTGGCAAAAGGAAAGAAGCTTTATGATAAGCGTCAGGATATTGCCAAGAAGGATCAGAAGAGAGAAGCAGAAAGAGATTTCAAAGTACGAAATCTTGGCTAAAAAGCTTTCCAGAGAAAACGGGAAGCAAACGTGCATGAAAATTCGCCCTGGGGGCGAAGCACGTTCGCGTAGCAATATATTTTTGCTACGCAAAAATATATTGCAGGGGCTAGTAATGGTTTCGACAGGGATCATGCAGCTGGAGAAGCGAGTCGCACGGGATGCGTTAAATTCCACAATTAAAATTAAACGCTGAAGATAATTTAGCATACGCTGCCTAATGGCAGCAGTCTGACCTAGAGCACTCACACTTTAGGACCCAGGCTTCGACTATGTGAGAAACGACACAGGCTAAGCTTTGCACCTGTGGGCGTATCATGAAGCTACTAAAGCCACAAGGATGTTTGTTTTCGTGCGGTGGAGGGAATGTTAAATAATAAACTACACTCGTAGAAGGACAGGGAATTGGTTTTTGGACACGGGTTCGACTCCCGTCTAGTCCACTAATTTTCATAAGGAGGGACCCGCCGAAGGTGGGAGGAATCCTTGTGAAGCACGCAGACGCCTGCGAACGGAGTTCGCCTATTAATGCGTCTGCTCCACTATTTAAGAAAATCCAGTGTTTATGCGGATTCGGAAGAAAACGTTGAGAACACTGGATTTTTTGTGGCTTTTTATATTCCCAAATGAGAAACAAGAAGTCTTATTTTGAAAGCAAAAAAACAAAGTGGTTGACACGAAAGATGACACGAATCAAAGAAGATGGTTTTCAAAATATCCGTTTGCCTGATCGGAATATTTTTTTGAAAAATCCGATCTGGTACCGCGGTATACCTGATTCAGAACCGTGTTGGTTTTCCAACCACCACGCTCCATGATGTATGCTTCTGGTACACCCATTGCGTGCATGATTGTGGCTGCATAGTGACGCAGATCATGGAAACGAAAATGTGGCAATCCAAGTTTTTTTATCGTGCGTCCGAAATCATGCGTAATCATATCCGGGTTAAGATTGCAGATTTTGCCGGAAACAGGAAGTTCTTTAATGACTTTATCTGGATATTCAACATAACGATCAGATGTACTATTTTTGGCAACTGATTTTAGTACCCATTTATAATTTTGATTCTTTACCATTGTTTGATGAACATGCAACGTATAGATCATAGTTTACTGTTTTTGCATAGGAAAGCAATGATTGCAGTTCTTCGTCCTTTGGAATATAGTATTGTAAGATTTCTTTTTGGGGCATAGTAACACGACATGATGCATCCGGTATTTGCAGGCGTATGACCGCACAGAGTAGGCTGTATGCGTTTCGAACGGTCTTGGGCGAATGTTCCCCGCGAATTCATTTATAAAGCCAACAATTGTGTTCTGGTCAATTTCTGATACATCCATATCTTTGATTGGATCGTAATATTTTTCCATCTGCCGGTAACCGCGCAGGGTGGACGGAGAGAACACATTGGATTTGGATTCTATGTATCTGGCAAGGGCATCTTTGAATGTGATTCTGTCCGGTGTGGCGCGTTCTTCGGCATAATTCAGTGCCAGCCGTTCTGCTTCACGCTTGGTTGCTGCTGTAAATGATTTGTAGTGTTTCTTTCCGTTTTCATCTTCACCCAGAAAGAGCCGGGCACTCCATGATCCAGATGGTAATTTTTTTGCGTTCATATATCATTCCTCCTTAAAATTGTGTATAAAAATAACAGCCAGCGTGGAACGGGTGTTCCGCTTGCGTAGCTGCTCCGAGAATGATACAATGTGCTTGTTGAGTGCTTTCGTATCATTCGGGAGCTTGCCGCCTTGCTTTGGTAGAGCAGGGCGGTTTTAAATTGACAAAAATGTATGTATGACATATAATACACTTAACAGGAAAGCCGATAGATAGGTGTCAGCTATCTACTCCGGCGAAAAATCAATGGAAAATAACCGTCAACTTTTCTCAGGAGCTGGACGGTTATTTTTTATGTCTGAAATTACAAACTAGTGTAACAATAGCACATATCATTATCACAAACGTGAATAGATCAGAATATGTAACCATCGGCATCATCCCCCCCTTCACGGGCTCGGAGTAGATGCAACCGTTCCTCGGCTTCCCAGGTAAGTGTATTATATTGTCAAGGTACTTACTATGGTGTTGGTAGCACCAGAGCGGCTTTTATTTACACAATGATGAATACTTGTGGCAGTATACACATAAGTAATAAAACGATGATTATAATTGCAAGGATAATGGGTAAAGTTTTTCGTTCGTGTTCATCTATCTTAGCTTGTTTTAAATCATCACTAGGAAGACCATCTTTGACGGAATGAGAGTACTGTAAGTTGTTTTCGCAATGTGAACAGAATTTAGTTCCTGATTCATTTAATTTCCAACAGTGATTGCATTGTATTTTGTCCCCATTGTTTTCCATGTATGCGTTTACGTTATATCCACACTTTGGGCATGATATTGATTCAGTACTGATTAACTCACCACATTCAGGACATTTAAAAAGTGCCATACTGTAGACCACCTTTTGATATATTGTCAAATCTTTCTTCTGCAACTTCATATTTATTTTGATATCTGGAATGGTAACAGTCTACTAGATCAGATAGAGATATCATTTCATGGTATGCCCAAATACGAGCCCGTCTTTCCTGTTTCCTATTTTCGGATTCTTTCTGATCTATGATATCCCCAACGGTTGTGTAATGGTGTCCAAGCTCTTCGGCAAGCACACAAGCTTTTTCGGTTTCTATGTACATATCTTTACTAAGAGCAATGGTGCCATCACAATATAATCCTTTGATTCGCTTACTGGTAAAAGGATAATCAATGATATCTACATTATTTGTATCAGAAGCGGTTTGACATAATTCTTCGAATTTATTCATTATAATCACCTCCGCCGCCTTGAATGAAAAACTAAAACCCAACTGAAAATACGTCTAATAATCAAAATTCTGTTCAGAGGTCAAATAAAGCCCTAATAATGGATGTTCAAATTCAAATATCATGCTATAGTTAAGGCATTCTAGATAGCAGGTATATATTTGTTTGCATGATTAACAGACGGCTGGCTACTTGTTATGCAAAAGTAAATGCGACCCGATCCTATTTGCTGAAGGCAGATTTTGCATGGGCTGATGTTCAAGGAGGAGGTTGTTTGTAATGAAACGGGTTTATCCAGTAATTTTCACACAGTTAAACGATGAAAAAAATACAGTGCTAATTGAAGTTCCGGATTTGGAAATTCTTACGGAAGGATTGGGAATGGCTGATGCTGTGGAAATGGCAAGAGATGCAATTGGATTAAAAGGCAATGGCAGTTACAAAAACAATCAAAGCAATTGCAAAGATGTTCATTTGAAATGTAACTATAATGTTCGGATTCTGGTTAAAGAGCTCCTTGAATTGTGGTTATGGACATATGGAAGAAATGAATCAAGCCAGGTCCACAATTTTGGATAAGAATGGACATATGTAAAAATGCGTTGTAATGAGGTCCAATTAAATTATGTAAATTGGACAGTATGGCATGACCTTTTTACATATGCCCAAAATTATTTCCAATGTTGGACATTTCAATATGTTTTTTCGTATTGGTCCAAAATAGACTTTTTTAGTGGACATAGTAAATTGCTTTTTATGTATATATCCATACAGTTAAAAATTCCTATAATGATTAAGTTGTTTCTGGTGATACAATGGAAAAGAACAGGTAAATATCTGGACAATGGGAATCGTATGACAAAATATCCATTTGCTGTTATAATAATTCCAAAGAGAGATAAGGAGCAAAGACAAATGAATTATGAAGAGTGTATAGAACTGGCAAGACCACGCATTGGCAAGTATTGCAAAGCCTGTAAAGAATGCAATGGAAAAGCCTGTGGCAATCAGATTCCGGGACCGGGTGCAAAGGGAATCGGAGATACGGCAATTCGCAACTATGATAAGTGGAAAGAAATCCGTGTGAACATGGATACGATTGCGGAGAATGGACCGGTGAATACTTCATTGGAATTGTTCGGGAAAAAGTTCCGGTATCCGTTTTTTGCGGGTCCGGTGGGAGCGGTCAATCTGCATTATGGAGATTGTCTTAATGACATTTCTTATAATGATATTCTGGTTTCTTCCTGCGCAGAATTTGGAATTGCGGCATTTACCGGAGATGGAATGGACGGCAATGTAATGGTTGCAGCAACCCAAGCAATCCATAAGGCGAAAGGCCTGGGAATTCCGACGGTAAAACCATGGAATATGGAAACCATTCGAAAAAAGATGGAATTGGTACATGCGTCGGAGGCTTTTGCGGTAGCGATGGATGTGGATGCTGCGGGGCTTCCGTTTTTGAAAAATTTTGAGCCGCCGGCTGGAAGTAAAACGGTGGAAGAATTGCATGAAGTGGCAAAAGAAGCTGGTGCTCCATTTATTGTAAAGGGTGTTATGACGGTAAAAGGCGCTTTGAAAGCAAAGGAAGCAGGCGCGGATGCAATCGTAGTATCAAATCATGGAGGACGTGTGTTAGATCAGTGCCCGGCAACGGCAGAAGTGCTTGCGGACATTGCAAAAGCAGTGGATGGTTCCATGAAAATCTTTGTGGATGGTGGAATTCGTTCCGGAACAGATGTGTTTAAGGCACTTGCATTGGGAGCAGATGCAGCAATCATTGCACGGCCATTTGTTACGGCTGTCTATGGTGGTGGAAGAGAAGGCGTGGAAGCTTACATTTCAAAAATCGGCGGTGAACTGGAAGATACGATGAAAATGTGTGGGGTATCGGATCTTGCTGAAATTACAGAGGAATGTATTTGGAAAAATTAGAAAACCTCGCATGTGCGGGAACAGGTAAATGCGGTTGGAAGAGTTACAGGCAATTACAATAAGGAAGAAGCAAATGTTAGGAAACACAAAGGGAAGATTAATCAATAAATATGTTCCGGATTATGTTTTATTTGATCTGGAGACGACGGGAACTTCAAGCAACTACGACGAAGTAATCGAGATATCGGCGGTGAAGGTGCAAAGTGGTGTGATTGTTGGTGAGTTCAGCCAGCTGGTGAATCCCGGGAAATCAATTCCGTATGCAGCGAGTATGGTGAATCATATCACGGATGACATGGTGGCAGAAGCTCCGGAATTTGAAGAAATTTTGCAGGCGTTCATGGATTTTGTCGGGGACAGTATTCTGGTGGGGCATAATATCAACAGTTTTGATATGAAATTTCTGTATCGGGACAGTGAGAGATATTTTGGGCAGACGGTGACCAATGATTACATAGACACTTTGAAACTGGCGCGCCTGTGCCTGCCGGATCTTGGACATCACAGGCTGAGTGATCTGGCACAGTATTATGGAATTTCGACGGAAGGCGCACATCGTGCATTGAATGATTGCCGTATGAATCAACAGGTGTTTGAGCAGCTGGCAAAGGAAATGGATGGTTCCGCAGGTGAAAAAGCGAAAGTGAAACTTTGTCCAATTTGTGGGCAGCCAATGAGAAAGCGAAATGGTCGATTTGGAGAATTCTGGGGCTGTAGTGGATTTCCGGGATGCCGTTATACGGAAAATATATAGGCGGTAACTATTCAGGTGCTGAGTAAAAAATGGCTGTCACATCAATTGATGCGACAGCCATTTTCATGTATCTGTTTGCTTTTTATTAGCATCCGAAACAATTACGGATAAATGTCAGTAAATCACAATTATTGAAAAGTTTGAAACACATAATAATATCCTCCTTTCAAATATTTGTATTAGCTAAGTACAAATGAATTGTAACAATTATGTAATAAGTTCGCAATATGAGGTTGTTTCCAATAGAGGAAGAATGTGTAAATACGTAACATTAAGAAATGTAAACAATAGGAATAACATAAATAGTCTGAAAAATATATAAAAATAAAACTATTTAAAGATAAAATAATGAAAATAATGAAAAAGTAAAAAAACATATTGACATATATGCTATTGCGTGATATATTGAATATAACAAAAGAACAGAAAACAATAAATCCTACGAAGTGACGAGAAAGCTTCGAGGTCAGAAAGAAAACAGGAGGTACGGTCCAAAGGGAACATAAGTATTGGCAGGGAGCAACTTAGCACAACATTCGAACTAAGGAAACCAGTGGCGGAAATACAAAAGAGGAAAGCAAAGAAGAACTTTCAGATAGCCATTTGAGGTAAACGAATAGAGAAGAATGTAAGAAAAACGAAAGAAGTAAAGTGAGGTACATTCCATTGGAGAATGAACAGCGATAGGCGTCATCGGAAAAGAAAATTCGGATGGCGCCTATTAAAATGCGTAAAAAAGATATGCAATGGATTCAGAATCTTATTTTTGTAACAACGTAACCAAATTTGATCCAGTGAGACATCTCTGCAGTATTATTACTGTCGATAAGAAAAGGTGTTCCGTAGTGACAGATCGGTTCGAGCCGGCAGGGATTCGTCTGACGAAACCGACGGATGTAGGCAAGCCCGGTTGCCTTATTGATGAATACTCCGGTATCACCGTCGCGGATGGGTTGGCGGCTGATTAATAAGATATCGTTTAAAAAGTATACAGGATGGAGATGATTGGTGGTTATTTTGATTGCGCAGTCGATGATGCCGTTGTAACGTTTCTGATATGCAGATACGTTGATTTTTTCCAGTGAGCAGGAATCGTAAATCATACCATCCTGCATATCACCGCTTGGAATGATCATTGTCACATAATCATCGGCGGATTCATTATCTTTAAGGTTCTGCGAAAATTCTTTCTCAAAATCAATGACACCATTGATAAAACGCTGCTGGGAGGGGGAGAGTCTCTGCAATGCATTACAGGTCTCTAATTCCGGAATCGGAATCCCACATAGCTCATAAGAAAATTTATTGGTAAGTTTGTACATTAAATAGATCGTGTAGAAATCAATGCGATTGGTTTCTCCGCTAATAATTCTTTTGTAAGAAGAGAGGGACATATCAAGAGCCTCGGCCATTTGGGACTGTGAAAAATGAAGAGCAATACGTTCTTTTTCCAAATTATTTCCCAAGTTATCCATCATTTCTTCTCTGGTCATGGAAAAATCCTCATTTCTTTAATCTTTATATCATAACAATGAGTCATTGACTCGATCGTTGTTAATATCATTATAGTAATAAACATTAAAATATACAAGAAAAGATTATATATGGTTCAAAAGTGAACTACTTTTGACAAAAACCGTCTAATTTCGTAAAAAAGTTGGACTTAATTTGAAGTATATAAAAAATTATAATGAAATAGTAAAAATAATAGTCAAATTCAGTCAGGCAAGAGAGTGGGAGAAATCCCGCTCTTTTGCTGTTCCGGTATTTGTGTGTTCACAAAATTTTCAATATGTTAGGCTTACAAAAATGGCTTTTTATGATAGAATTATAATTAACTATTGAATCTAATATATGAAGGGGTGTTTTTGTGGAAAGAGAACGTATACATTATCTGGAGCAGCTTGCGGAATTATATCCGACCATAGGCCGGGCTTCGACCGAAATTATTAATTTGCAGTCGATTTTATATCTTCCCAAAGGAACGGAACATTTTTTGTCGGACATTCACGGAGAGTTCCGTGCCTTTTCCCATGTGCTTCGTAATGGATCCGGAGCAGTACGAAAGAAAATTGATGACGTATTCGGACATACATTAAGTACGGCGGATAAGATGTCTCTGGCAACACTTATTTATTATCCGCAGAAGAAAATTGAGTTGGTAAAGCAGCAGGAAGAAGATATGGAGAACTGGTATAAAATTACGCTGTATCGTCTGATTGAAGTCTGTAAAACCGTTTCATCAAAATATACAAGATCGAAAGTGCGTAAGGCTTTGCCGGAAGATTATGCGTATGTGATTGAGGAGCTGATTACCGAAAAGCAGGAGGTCCTGAATAAAGAAGCTTATTATGAAGCGATTGTTAATACGATTGTAGAACTGGGGCAGACGGACAATTTCATAGTAGCGCTGGCGGAACTGATCCAACGTCTGGTTATTGATCATTTACATATTCTGGGGGACATTTATGACAGGGGACCATCGCCGGATCTGATTATGGACCGTCTGGAAAAGTATCATTCTTTTGATATCCAGTGGGGAAATCATGATATGGTATGGATGGGAGCGGCAACGGGACAGTTGGCATGTATTGCAGCTGTCATTCGTACAAGCATCCGTTATGGAAATCTGGATCTGATCGAAGATGGATATGGTATCAACATGGTTCCTCTGGCAACATTTGCGATGGATGCCTATAAAGATGATCCATGTGAACGCTTTGTGCTGAAAAATTCAACGGATGAGGAGCGGAGCAAAAAAGAGACCGAGATGAACCGCAAGATGCACAAGGCAATTGCTATCATTCGATTTAAACTGGAAGGACGGCTGATTCAGAAATGGCCCGATTTTGGCATGCAGAACCGTTGCCTTTTGCACAAAATCAATTATGAAAAGAAAACGGTAGAAATTGATGGGCAGGAATATCCGATGCTGGATACCTATTTTCCAACGATCAATCCGGAGAATCCATATGAACTGACACCGGAAGAGACGGAAGTGATGGCGCGACTGAGAACCTCATTTGTTCACTGTGAAAAGCTGCAAAGACACGTAAGACTGATGCTGAAACGTGGCAGCATGTACAAAATTTATAATGGAAATCTGCTGTATCACGGATGTGTGCCTATGAATGAGGATGGTAGTTTTGCAAAAGTAAATATATATGGAAAGTATTACAGTGGAAAAGAACTGTATGATGTGCTGGAATCTTATGTCCGCAAAGCTTTTTTCTCTTTGGATAAGGAAGAACGTGAAAAGGGTCAGGACATGATGTGGTATATCTGGACGGCACCAAATTCACCATTGTATGGACGTAGCAAGATGGCAACTTTTGAGAGGTATTTTCTGGAAGACAAGAAAATGCACCATGAAAGTAAGAATGCATATTATCATTTATTTGACAAGCCGGAGACCGCAGACAAAATTCTGCATGAATTCGGATTGAAAGATGGAAGAGTTCATATTATTAACGGTCACGTTCCGGTGGAGCGTATGGCAGGAGAAAGTCCGGTAAAATGTAATGGAAAGCTGATATTGATTGATGGTGGATTCTCCAAGACTTACCGACGTAAGACAGGAATAGCAGGTTATACACTGACCTACAATTCTTATGGATTGACTTTGTCTGCGCATGAACCATTTGATTTTTCGGATTCTGCGGTTAGGGATGAGCTTGATATCGTTTCCCATCAGGAAGCTGTGGAATATGCAGACCGGCGTATACTGGTAGGGGATACAGATTATGGAAAACGAATGATGAGCAGGATTGAAGAGTTAAAAGAACTGATTCGTGCGTACCAGTCGGGTGAGATTGCAGAATTAGATGAGGGCAGAAGATAGTTATGTACAAAGTTAGAGGATATGCGTTTGAATCATTAGAACAGGCGCAAATCGCACAAAAAGAAGTGGAAAAAATCCGGTATATACGCAGCAAAACAAAGATGGATGATCCGGATGCAGTGCTGCAGATTTACCGGAAACTGATCTTACAGGATGTGTTTGAGACTCCGGTAGGGATAGAATTCCTAAAAGGACTGCAGGAATACCTGCACACGATTCCATATATCAAATATGAGGATGTGCTTCCGATTCCGGTATATGCACCGGAGAAAGCTGATGAGCCGGGAAACCGCAGTGAAAAAAACATTTATCGGAGAAAATACCACAGAAGTCTGTTTTTTGCCATTGTATTTGCAATTGTGATTGGATCTATGTTTGTTATCACTTATGTAAGTGGGGATAATGTCACCATCTTAAATTATGAAAATGCAATTATTGATAAATATGAAAATTGGGAACAGAAACTTGATACACGTGAAAAAAAGCTTGACCAGCGTGAGGCAGAATTAAAGGTTCGAGAAAAGAAACTGGAACAACAGGAGGCAGAATAACCATGGAAAAATTAAAAATTCTGGTGGTGGATGATGAAAGCAGAATGAGAAAACTTGTACGGGACTTTCTGGTACGTCAGGATTATGAAGTTTTAGAGGCAGGAGACGGCGAGGAGGCACTCGACATCTTTTACCGTGAAAAAGATATTGCATTACTGATCCTTGATGTGATGATGCCGAAGATGAACGGTTGGGAAGTCTGTCGCGAAGTACGTGAAAATTCAAAAGTTCCGATTATTATGCTCACAGCAAAAAGCGATGAGAGTGATGAACTGATGGGCTTTGATCTGGGTGTGGACGAATATATTTCGAAACCTTTCTCTCCAAAGATTCTGGTGGCCCGTGTTGAGGCAATTCTGCGTAGAACCAATCAGATTGGCGATTCTTCACAGATTAAGAAGGCTGGTCTGATTGTGCTTGATAAGACCGCTCATGAAGTAACCATAGATGGCAAAAGTGTAGAGCTAAGCTTTAAAGAATTTGAACTCCTGGAATATTTTATGGATAATCAGGGGATTGCATTGTCGAGAGAACGCATTTTGAACAGTGTCTGGAACTATGATTATTTCGGAGATGCCCGGACAATTGACACTCATGTAAAGAAGCTTCGCAGCAAGCTGGGAAAACAGGGAGAATATATTAAAACCGTTTGGGGCATGGGGTACAAGTTTGAAGTAGAGGCATAGGAAAAAGAGATGAGTACCAGATGAAAAAAAAGACATCATTAACATGGCAACTCATTGTTACCATGATTGGAATTGTTGCAGGAACTGTAGTTGTGTGCTGGTTTCTCAACGATACGTTTTTAGAAAAATATTATACATATAACAAAGAAAAGGAATTGTTGAACGGCTATCGGCAGGTGCATGAAGCGTGCATTAATGGGAACAGCGGAGATAACGATATTTCTTTTGAGCGAATCTGTGCGGATAACAACATCAATATGTTGATCACGGATCGTGACAGAAATCTTGTATGGACCTCATATAATAATGCACAGCGTTTTCAGATGCAGATGGATAACTGGATTTACGGAACAGACCGCAATCAGATTCAGATGTTAAAAAAAGGAAACGATTATACACTGGTGCGTCAGACGGATGAACGGCTGGATTCGGAATATCTTGTACTGCTTGGTTCTCTGAAAGATGGTGGCTATGTCTATATGAGGACTGCATTGGAGAGCATTCGTGAAAGTGCGTCAATTACGAATCAGTTTTTTGTAATAATCAGTATTGGTGCTATTTTCTTAAGTATTATTCTGATTGTAATTTTGTCTAACAGTATTTCGAGACCGATTCGGTTATTGTCGGATATTTCCAGAAAAATGACGGGACTTGATTTTGATGCAAAATATGTTCCCAAAAAGTATGGAAGTTATGAAATCGATGAACTTGGACAGTCTATGAATGAATTGTCTGAGACACTCGAGGAGACAATCAGTGAACTGAAGACGGCTAATGTCAGTCTGCAGCAGGATATTGAAAAGAAGGAACAGATTGATGAAATGCGGAAGGAATTTTTATCCAATGTATCCCATGAGTTAAAAACTCCGCTCGCATTGATTCAGGGTTATGCAGAAGGTTTGAAGGAATGCATCAACGATGATGCGGAAAGCAGGGATTTCTACTGTGATGTTATCATGGATGAATCGGACAAAATGAACCAGATGGTCAAAAAACTTTTGACATTGAATCAGTTGGAATTTGGCAATGATACGGTAGAAATGACAAGGTTTGATATTACAGAACTGATTACAGGTGTGATTCAGTCAGCATCTATTATGGCGGCACAGAAAAAAGTGGATATCCAGTTTTATAAAGATGGACCGGTGTATGTCTGGGGGGATGAGTTTAAGGTGGAAGAGGTTATTACCAATTACCTGACCAACGCTATGAATCATGCAGAGGGACAGCGGCGCATCGAAATCCGTTTTTCTTATCATGATGGACTGGTGCGGACAAGTGTATTTAATACGGGAGAACCGATTCCAGAGGAAGATTTGGAAAAAATCTGGGTGAAATTTTATAAAGTGGACAAGGCAAGGACACGTGAATATGGTGGAAGTGGTATCGGATTGTCCATTGTAAAGGCTATTATGGATTCATTTCATCAGAAATGTGGTGTAATTAACCACGAAAACGGGGTAGAATTCTGGATGGAATTGGAGAGTAATAACTAAGTAGGAAAAATGTTGTATTGTATGCTAAAATATGATACTATAAACTTAATTTATAGGTCAAAAGTAACAAGAAGGATAGAGACAGATGAAAAAGAGGATGCAGTTTTTGGCAATATTATTAGCATCGACCTTTGTACTTGGCGGATGTGGAACTTCGATGTATGAGCTGACGGATGACGAGGAAGACCTGATTGTTTCCGCTGCGGCTAATGCAGTTGCGAAACATAATGTTTTCCAAATGGACGGCATGACAGATGCTGAGCCGGAAACAGAGACACAGACGGTAGATGAGACAACCGAACAGAATACCCAGCAGGCACAGGAAGAAACAAATACAAATACCGGTAGCGGTGGAGCGGAGTCGGAAATACAAACGCAGGAGATTGCACTTTCCGATTTGCTTGGTAAGAATTTAAAAGTTACTTATCAGGGATATTCGACCACATCTTCTTATCAGGAAGGAAATTATTTTAGTGCGAACGCATCGTCTGGAAACACACTGATTATTATGAAAATCAATGTGAAAAACACTGGAAAGAAGAATGCTAAGATAGATCTGCTATCGAAAAATGTTACGTTTTATGGATGCTTCAATGGTGCAGATTATATTATGGAAAAGAAAATCCTCAGCACCAAAAATCTTTCTACTTATCAGGGAAAGGTCAAACCGGGCAAGACGATAAAGAATGTACTGGTTTTTGAAGTGCCGAAGAAACAGGCCGATGAGATTTCAACGCAGGATTTGCAAGTTGAGATGGATGGACAAAAGTATCAGGTAACAATGTAGAAATGGGGGAGAATATATATGGATACAAATATATTATTAGAGTCAGGTACAAATGAGTTAGAAATCTTGGAATTTACATTAGCCGATAATCATTATGGCATCAATGTGGCAAAGATTCGTGAAATTTTATCATATCAGAAAGTAACACCGGTACCAAATTCACATCCAAGTGTGGAAGGTATTTTTATGCCGCGTGATACTATGATCACTGTAATTAATCTGAAGAAGTGTCTGGATATTCCAGATAATGATGAGCCAGGTTTATTTATTATCACAAACTTTAATAAATTAAACGTAGCGTTCCATGTAGATCAGGTTATTGGAATTCACAGAGTATCATGGGATGAGATTATTAAACCGGATTCTACCATTAATGGACAGGATGGAAGCGTTTCTACCGGTGTGATTAAGATCAATGACAAACTGGTTGTTATTCTGGATTTTGAGTCCATTGTGTCAAGTATCAGTCCGGAGACAGGACTTCGTGTGACAGATATGAAAGAATTTCAGGGACGTGAGAGAAGTGACGATACCATTCTTATCGCAGAAGATTCCCAGCTTTTGAGTAGCCTGATTCAGGATTGTCTGCATAAGGCAGGATATACGAATTTGATCGTGACAATGAATGGACAGGAAGCCTGGGATACATTACTTAAGTTTAAGAAGGAAGGTAATCCGGCTGAAAAAGTACAGTGTATTATCACGGATATAGAGATGCCACAGATGGATGGACACAGACTTACCAAGCTGGTAAAGTCGGACGATGTCCTCAAGAACATTCCACTGATTATCTTTTCTTCCCTTGTTAATGAAGAGATGCGACGCAAAGGCGAAATGCTTGGAGCCGATGCCCAGCTTACCAAACCGGAGATCGGAAGTCTTGTAGAGGCGATTGATAAGCTGATTGACAACGGAAATAAATAAATGTAGCAGCTACTAAGGGATGTGGAAATTTCACATCCCTTAATTGAGGTTTACTGGAGAGAATTTATGAGTAAGAGTGCATCAGAAAATTATTTGGACCAATTATTGAATTCTGTACATGACAGTGATGATCATGCACAAGAGGCACAGAAACCGTTAGACCCGCAGGAGAAACTGGAGAGAGATATTTTGGGCGAGCCGGAAAGCAAGGCGCAGGTTACTGCAAAAAAGGAAGAAGAATTTTTGCGTGAATTTGAAGAAGAACTGCTTAAAGATGATTTGCAGGAACCTTTTTCTGATTATGAACCAAAGATGGTACAGGAGCCGGAAGATGTGCCGACAGATACGAATCTGGAAGTGGACACTGGGGATGACCTGGACTTCAATTTTGATCTTCCGTTGGAACAGGATCAGAAAGAACAGCCGGTGGACCAGCTGGATCAGGCTGTGGATGCGTTTGATGATAAGGTACAGCAGGAAGCAGCATCTGCTGCAGAACAGACACTTCCGTTGACAGAGGCAGGAGAGCCGGATCTGGCAGGAAATGCAGATTCAGATTTACTTGATATGCTCAACAATTCCGAAAATCTTTCGGATTTGGGAGATTTATTAAATGGTGACGAACAGGGAAAAAATCTTGATCAGGAAGATTCTATCGGCGCATTTGCACAGACACAGATGGATGAACAGGAGCAGACCACAGATCCGGAGGCAACACCAGAGGAAGCGGATGTAGAGTCTGTGTCCGGGCTGAAAAAGAAAAAAAAGAAAGAAAAAGTACCGAAGGAGAAAAAAGAAGGAGGCATTTTTGCCCGTCTTGCAAAATTCTTTTTCGCAGAACCGGAAGAAGAAAACATTACGGAAATTACGGACACTTCCGGTGCAGATGTTGTGACGGAACTGACAGAAGAAAATCAGATGATTCTCGACGAACTGGAACAGGCAGATCAGAAAGAGACATCCAAGAAAGAAAAAAAGAAAAAAGAGAAGAAGAAAAAAGAACCGAAGCAAAAGAAACCAAAGCAAAAGAAACCGCCAAAGCCGAAGAAAGAAAAGAAACCGAAGGAAGTAGACAATACACCGCCACTTCCGAAAGCTCCGGTAATTGCGATTGTAGTCATGATTGGATCGCTTTTTGGACTTGTGCTGCTTGGCACCCATACTTTGGGATATCAGTCGGATATCAATCAGGCGAAACAATGTCTGGCGCAGGGCAATTATGTAGAAGGCTATGAAAATCTGCAAGGACGCACTGTGAAAGCAAAAGATGAAGAATTGTATGGAAAGCTGGAAGTTCTGGCAACGGTATCGAAAAAGTATCAGGATTATCTTGTCTTTGATCACAATGGCTCCAAGGAGCAGGCGGCAGATGCATTGGTTTGTGCATATGGCAGATATGATCTGAATAAGGAGCGTGCAGAGGAATATAATTGCAGCAAGGAACTTGATGCGCTTGGTAACAAGATCAAGAAGACTCTGAAAAAGGAATATAAGATGTCAGGAAAAGAAGCGTTGACGATTTATAATGCAAAGAATCGGAAAGCGTATACACGGTTATTACAGGAGAAAATACAATGAGAAAAACGTTAAAACCGGAAATAACAAAACCACAGTATGTGGTGTGTACAGATATCACATATGCACAGGTAGATTCGTGGTATGATCATTGTCGCAGAGATTTAAAGCTGGATCTGATTTATCCAGAGGACGACCGGAAAGAACAAGCCTATCCATGCATCGTGTGGATTTGTGGCGGGGCATGGCTTCGTATGGACAAATCGGCACACCTTGCATATCTGAGCCGGTTGGCACAGAAGGGGTTCGTCGTTGCAAGTGTGGAGTACCGGACTTCCAATGAAGGAACATATCCGATGCAGTTGCTGGATGTGAAAGCGGCAATTCGTTACTTGCGGGCACATGCAAAAAGATATCGGATTGATACCGAACGATTTGGTGTGATGGGAGAATCTGCAGGAGGGTATTTGACCTGTATGGCAGCCCTTGACCAGGATCAATCACTTGATGTTGGGGAATATTTGGAATATTCCAGTGCAGTACAGGCGGCATGTCCGTGGTATCCGCCGACAGATGCGTCTGCATTTCCGTATGATGATGTGGAAAAAGCAGCAATGTCTCCGGAATCCCAGCTCATGGGATTTAATGTTATGACGCATCAGAAAGAAGCATGGGATCATTCACCGGTGTCCAAAGTGACAGCAGCAGCTCCACCATTTCTTATTATTCATGGCACTGAGGATCATACCGTGCCATACAGTCAAAGTGAAAAATTATATGACATTTTGGAAAAAGAGGGATGTGATGTGACATTGCTTTCCCTGGATGGTGCCGATCATGCGGATCTGATGTTTTTTCAGGATGAAGTATGGACGGAAATTATACAATTTTTTCAGGAAAAATTATTTCAGGAGGTCTGAGAAATCAGGCCTCCTATTTACTGCATAATGCCGGGGACAGAATTACCGCTTTTTGACAGTGGAGGGAAAGTAAAGACAGAGTGTCGACAAGAAACTTTGAATGTGCTATGATTTAAAATAATGGGATAAGATAGAAAATCAGCCAAAATACAGCAAGACGCTGCTAATTTAGGAGTAAAACATATGATAGCAATTATTGACTACAATGCCGGGAATCTGAAGAGCGTAGAAAAAGCATTGCATTTTCTTGGAGAGGAATGTGTGATCACACGCGATTTTCATGAGATTGAAGCTGCTGACAAAGTAATTCTTCCCGGTGTAGGCGCATTTGGTGATGCGATGGAGCAGTTGAAAAAATACGAACTCGACAAAGTGATTCATGAAGTGGCTGCAGAAAATAAGCCGTTTTTGGGCATCTGTTTAGGCTTGCAGCTTCTTTTTGAAGGCAGCGATGAAAGCCAGGGAGTGGAAGGCCTGCATGTGCTTGATGGAGAAATCGTTCGTATTCCGGATCAGCCGGGACTTAAGATTCCGCATATTGGATGGAATTCCCTGCATTTGCAGAACAATGGAAGGCTTTTTACCGGACTGGAAGAAAATCCATATGTATATTTCGTTCATTCCTATTATCTGAAAGCGAAAGACGAACAGATTGTAAAAGCAACGACACAGTACAGTACCACGATTCACGCATCGGTAGAACAGGGCAATGTATTCGCCTGTCAGTTTCATCCGGAGAAAAGCGGAACTGTGGGATTATCCATTTTAAAGAATTTTGCAGAACTTCAGGGAGGAAAGCGATAATGTTTACAAAGAGAATTATCCCTTGTCTGGATGTGAATAATGGACGTGTTGTTAAGGGAATCAATTTTATCAATTTAAGAGATGCAGGAGACCCAGTGGAAGTTGCGGCAGCATACGATAAAGCAGGCGCCGATGAAGTTGTGTTTTTGGATATTACCGCTTCTTCGGACAACCGTGGAACGGTTGTGGACATGGTTCGCAAAGTGGCGGAGAAAGTTTTTATCCCATTTACCGTTGGTGGAGGTATCCGTACGGTAGATGATTTCAAAGCGCTTTTGAGAGAGGGCGCAGATAAGATTTCCATCAATTCATCAGCAATCAATACGCCGGAACTGATTGGAAATGCAGCCGACAAATTCGGAAGCCAGTGTGTTGTGGTTGCGATTGATGCAAGAAGAAGAGAAGATGGAAGCGGATGGAATGTCTACAAGAACGGTGGAAGAATTGACACCGGTCTCGATGCTGTTGAGTGGGCGATGAAAGCAAATCAGCTTGGTGCCGGCGAGATTCTTCTTACAAGCATGGATTGTGATGGAACGAAAGCCGGATATGACATTGAACTGACCCGCATGATCGCAGATAATGTTTCCATTCCGGTGATTGCTTCGGGTGGTGCAGGAACAAAGGAACATTTTTACGATGCCCTGACAGAAGGACATGCAGATGCGGCACTTGCAGCGTCATTGTTCCATTACAAAGAGTTAGAGATTATGGATTTGAAAAATTATCTGGCAGACAAAGGTGTGTCAGTGAGACGATAAGGAGAAATCATTATGTCAATGATTACGAATGATTGGCTCGAAGCGGTGGATGCGGAATTTAAAAAGCCGTATTATCGTAATCTGTACCAATTTGTAAAAGAAGAGTACAGCCGGACGGTTGTGTATCCGCCGGCAGAAGATATTTTCAATGCTTTGCATTTTACACCGTTGCACGAGGTGAAGGTGCTTATTTTAGGACAGGATCCGTATCACAATGAGCATCAGGCACACGGATTGTCTTTTTCAGTTTTACCGGACCAGAAAGATATTCCGCCATCTTTACAGAATATTTATAAGGAACTGCATGACGATCTTGGTTGCAGGATTCCAAATAATGGATATCTGAAAAAATGGGCAGACCAGGGAGTGCTGCTTTTGAATACGGTGTTGACCGTGCGTGCCCATCAGGCAAATTCGCATCAGGGACACGGCTGGGAACAGTTTACCGATGCGATTATTCAGGCGGTAAACGCGCAGGACAGACCGATTGTTTATATGTTGTGGGGCAGACCGGCACAGAGCAAAATTCCGATGCTGACCAACCCGAAACATTTAATTTTAAAAGCGCCGCATCCAAGTCCACTTTCTGCGTACAGAGGCTTTTTTGGTTGCAGACATTTCAGCCAGGCAAATGCATTTCTGGAAAAGAATGGAATTGAACCGATTGACTGGCAGATCGAAGATGTATAGCAGGGGTTCATTTTTAAAATAAAACGCCGATATAAAATTTAGAGTATAGTTGTCGATTAAAAAGGAGTGATAATAATTATGAGAGGAATTTCTTCTTACGATTCGTCGTCAATCAGTATGTTGTTTTCGAGTCTTGGCTCATCTTCAAAGTCCAAAAATTCTGGAACTCTTGGAATTAATTTGAGCGATTATGCAAGCATTCGGAGCGGATCTTACAGTAAGCTCATGAAATCTTATTACAAACTTGATTCGAACGATACAAAAACATCCGCAAAGGATAAAACAAATACGTCAACTTCTACATCAAAGGATTCCGCGAAGACACTTGCGAATATTGAAAGCGCAGCAGAAGAATTGACGGCTTCTGCCAAGGAACTGTATTCTACAAAGTCCAATTCCGTTTTCTCAAAGAAAGCAGATGGAAATTATGATACCGATAAAATTTATGAAAATGTCAGCAGTTTTGTGGAGGATTACAATTCATTACTGACTACAAGTGCAAAGTCTTCTGCAAGCCGTATTGAGAGCACGGTAAGTTCAATGAAAAATCTGACTTCCGGAAACGGCAAAGATCTTGCAGAGATTGGAATCAATGTGGATGCAAAGACCGGCATTTTGTCCATTGACAAGAATACATTCAAAAATGCGGATATGAGTAAAGTAAAGGATTTGTTCCATGGAACCGGTTCGTATGCGTATGGTGTTGCGACCCGTTCATCACTGGTTGATTCCTATGCACAGGCAGAGGCAACCCGGGCAAACACATATGGAAAGACCGGCAAGTACAATTATAATTACAATAGTGGTAACATCTTTTCGGATGTATTTTAACAGATGAATAACATATAATCATGCAAATAAAAACGGTTGGCAGATACGGAATATTCGTATCTGCCAGCCGTTTTTGCAGTTGCAACAAAAAGGATTAATCATCAGCCTCTTCATCAGTTGTTGTGTTGTATACCTGACGCTTTCTTGCCATAACATCACTTTCGAGATATTCATCGTAAGTAGATACCTTATCGATCATAGATCCATCCGGAAGGAATTCGATGATACGATTGGCAGTTGTCTGTACGACCTGATGGTCACGGCAGGCAAACAGAATCACACCAGGGAATTTGATCATTCCGTTGTTTAAAGCAGTAATGGATTCCATATCCAGGTGGTCCGTAGGTTCGTCAAACATCAGAACATTGCTTCCCATGATCATCATACGGGAGAGCAGTACACGCACTTTTTCACCACCGGAAAGTACACGCATCTTTTTGACACCGTCTTCCCCGGCAAACAGCATACGTCCAAGGAAACCACGTACATAAGTCGCATCTTTGATTTCAGAGAACTGTGTCAGCCAGTCTACGATCAGCTCGTCGGTGTCGAAAATCGTGGTATTGTCTTTCGGAAAGTAAGACTGACTGGTTGTCACGCCCCATTTGTACGTACCTTCATCCGGTTCCATTTCGCCGGCAAGAATTTTAAATAAAGTAGTCTTTGCCAATTCGTTTCCGCCGACAAAGGCAATCTTATCATCATGTCCGACAATGAAGGAGATGTTGTCGAGTACCTTTACACCGTCAATAGTCTTGCTGATGCCATCAACGCTGAGTACTTCATTACCGATTTCACGGTTTGGACGGAAGTCGATATATGGGTACTTACGGCTGGATGGACGAATGTCATCCAACTGAATTTTCTCCAGAGCACGCTTACGGGAAGTTGCCTGCTTGGATTTGGAAGCATTTGCAGAGAAACGGGAAATGAATTCCTGTAATTCTTTGATTTTTTCTTCCTTCTTTTTGTTTGCTTCTTTCATCTGGCGGACGAGTAACTGGCTGGATTCATACCAGAAATCATAGTTACCGGCATAGAGCTGGATTTTTCCATAATCCATATCTGCAATGTTGGTGCAGACTTTATTGAGGAAGTAACGGTCATGGGATACGACAATGACTGTATTCTCAAAGTTGATCAGGAATTCTTCCAACCATGCGATCGCGTCGAGATCCAGGTGGTTGGTAGGCTCGTCGAGAAGAAGAATATCCGGATTGCCGAACAAAGCTTGTGCCAGCAATACTTTGACCTTGATGGCACCTGGCAGATCTGCCATCTGTGTGTAATGATTTTCAGTCGGAATGCCAAGACCATTTAATAAAGTAGCGGCATCGGATTCTGCGTTCCAGCCATCCATATCTGCAAACTCGGCTTCCAGTTCACTGGCACGGATTCCATCTTCGTCGGAGAAGTCTTCTTTCATATAAATAGCATCTTTTTCTTTCATGATGTCGTAAAGACGCTTATTACCCATAATAACAGTATCAAGTACGGTAAATTCATCGTATTTGAAGTGATCCTGTTGCAGGAAGGAAAGACGTTGACCAGGTGTAATTACGATATCACCGCTGGTTGGCTCAAGCTGTCCGGATAAAATTTTTAAAAAGGTCGATTTTCCGGCACCGTTTGCGCCAATCAGACCGTAACAGTTACCTTCTGTAAACTTTACGTTTACATCTTCAAAAAGGGCTTTTTTCCCTAATCTTAATGTAATATTATTTGCACTAATCATACGAAAACCTCATTATATTTAAAATATTCATTTAGCCACGAACTCTATTATAAACATGATGGGCAGTATATTTCAAGAAGAAAAACGCTTTCTGTGCAAGGAAAATAAGGATTTGCCGTGTTTTGATTGGAAAAAGTGCCGGAAGCTGTTATAATAAAAGTATTTAATGGAACGGAATTGGAGCGGGGATATGAACTATAAAGAATTAATGGCGGCAGATATTCCGATTGCCTCTGCAATCATCAGTTACGGCGAAGACTGGAAGATTGAAAGGGTAAATACGGAGTTTGTGAAATTAAGCGGGTATACAGAACGTGATCTTGGGGAAAGTGGAAGGGACCAGCTGATTACAGAAAAAGACAGTTATTTGTTTGAAGAGACACTGGCCCAGGCGATAGCAACGAAAATGCCTGCAGATCAGGTACTTCGTATTCGCAGAAAGGATCAGGAAATCCGATGGGTGGCATTTCGCAGCAGTGTATTTCATTATATTGATGCAGTGCCGTACCTTCTTGTTGTTTTCTGGGATATTGATCATCAGAAGCGAAAAGAGATCAGCCAGGAGATTTTTAAAAAAAAATATGAGATGATGGAACGTCTTTCACATGAGTATCCGTTTGATCTGGATGTGAAAAGCTGGACAATGATGCGTTCCCATCGGCTGATGGAACTTCGCGGAGTGTATGGGACGGAAGATGTGTATTATCCGGTGGATGAGGAAGTCCGTTCACTTTCTCCGGTGGACCATAAGCCTTTTCTTGATGCGATGCATGAAGCAGCAATGGTTGTGAAATCAGACAGTGTGGATGCACGTTTTAATATCAGTAAAGATGGAGAGGCACCGCGTTATCAGTGGTTTCGGACCTATTATAGAAGTGTGACCAATGCGGAAGGAGAAATTATTCGCATTATAGGCCGCAGCTTTAATATCGACATGGACAAGTCTTTGCAGGAAGAGGTGCGCAGGGATCCGCTGACACAGCTTTTGAATAAACTGGAGGTACAGAAGGAAGTTACACGTTATATCGAAGAAAATCCGAATAAGTGCAGCGTTCTGTTCCTTATTGATATTGATAATTTCAAAGGAATCAATGACAATTTCGGGCATACATTTGGTGATACAGTAATTATGGATATGGCAAAGCAGATTCAAAGCCAGTTCCGTATGAATGATATTGTTGGCCGGGTCGGCGGTGATGAATTTCTTGTGTTCATGAAGAATACGACTGTAGAGAAAGCAGAGGAAAAGGCGAAGCTTCTCTGTCATTCGTTAGAGAAGAAATATATGGGCCAAAAATTGCATTATCGTCTTTCGGCCAGTATTGGTATGGCGGTATATGCAAAGGATGGGGATAATTACCGCACATTGTTTGAAAAGGCAGACCATGCGATGTATCGGGCAAAGCAAGCGGGAAAAGATGGTTATCAGCTTGCTCAGGAAGAAGATTGCGGACCGGTAAAAAATACCAAGCATGTGATTGACCGGCAGGAACAGATCAGCCAGGATGACCGAAACTTTCTGGCATTTACAATCAGTCTCATGGCACATGCGCGTGATTTGGATGGCTCATTGAATTTGCTGCTGAAAAGAATTGCAGAGCGTTATCACCTTGATATGGTAGCTGTTATGGAAAATGCGGAAGACGATTCCGGGATGGTGATGACAAATTATTACAGTAATGTATTTTCTTTTTATGACAGAAGCTTTATTCCAGGTATGCACCCGATGCTTAAGAAATTAAAACCTGGAGAATATCTCATTTTTGATCCGCAGATTGATGGGATAGTGCTACCTCCGCAAGATTCACGGAGAGAGTCGAAAGTAGAGAATAATAACAATACGGCATTGATCACAAAATTCGAGTATGTGGGAGAGAAAATCGGTGAAGTGGTATATTTGTCCATGGATCTGAACAGGCAGTGGAAAACAGATGAAATCGAGATGATGCAGGAACTCTCACGTGCGCTTGCTATTTTTGTCTCCCTTCGTTTTCGGATGGATGAGAGCAAAGCACAGATTCGTCAGATTCAGAGAAGAGATCCTCTGACGAATCTATATAATCAGAGTGCATTTCGTGAAACGGCACATGAAATATTAAACCGCGCAGATGAAAAGCTTATTTATGCTATTGAATATCTGGATATCAATAATTTTGGGTATGTAAATGAAAACTATGGATACAAGGTAGGAGACAGCATTTTAAAGATGTTTGCGGCAGATTTGTCCAGTCAGCCGTATTATAATGCAGGATGCCGCCTGTATTCGGATTTCTTTCTGGTATTATTGTGTGATGAAAGCAAAGAAAAACTCGAGAAAAATTTAAACTTACGCAACCGCAGAATTACGAATATGCAGAATCATCAGTATCCAAACAGTGGAATGGGTGTTACGGCAGGTGTATATGTGATCGAAGATTCCCGTATGGATATTGAACAGGCGATCGAAAATGCGAATCTTGCATGGAAGAGTGCAAAGAATGCCGGAAAACAAGGAATTATGTTTTATGAATCTTCTCTTCGCACGAAGCGTGCGGAGGAACAGAAAATTGTTGGAGAATTTTTTGAAGCTTTGTATAGAGATGATTTTCGGATGTATCTTCAGCCGAAATTTATTCTTGGAGAGAGACATGTGTATGGGGCGGAAGCTTTGGCACGGTGGAGGCGCCCTGACGGAACGATTTTACCACCGGCATATTTTATGGATCCTCTGGAAAAAATCGGCTATATTACAGAACTGGATTTCTACATATTTGAAGAGGTTCTGAAAACGCTTGACAAATGGGAACGTCAGAAAAGAAGAAAACTGGTGATTTCAACAAATTTCTCCGGAAGGCATTTTGATACCGACGGGGAAGAATTTCTTGACCGCATCCAGCACATTTTTTCGAAATACACGGTTCCGGCAGAATATGTTGAGATTGAGGTTACAGAGGGAGTCCTGGTGAAGAATGTCCATGTACTGGAGCGGTGCGTGAACCGCCTTCATGAAATTGGATTCCGTGTGTCGATTGATGATTTTGGAACCGGATATTCCTCTTTGTCAGTGCTTGCAGATATGCCGGCAGATGTGGTGAAAATTGACAAAAGTTTTATAAATAAGGATATGAATGGCAAAAAAATGGATATATTATACGAAATCGGACGGATGGTAAAAATATTGCAGAAAGATATCATCATCGAGGGCGTAGAGACAGAGGAACAGGAGAAACTTCTTATTAACGGAGGATTTACCTGTGGACAGGGATATTTGTGTAATAAACCAATCCCAATTGGCGAATTTGAAAAGTTGTATTTGTAAAAATACAAAAATGGTGTCGCTTAAACTTGATTTTTGCGGTTAATAATCTTATTATTTAAATTAGAGACATTTTGATTCAATGTCTGATTTTAATACGTTTGAACATTAATTAAAAATAGGAGGACTAATTCATGAAACGTTCAATGAAAACCATGGATGGAAACCATGCAGCAGCTCATGCTTCATATGCATTTACTGATGTTGCAGCTATCTATCCTATTACTCCTTCATCTGTTATGGCTGAGGCTACAGATGAGTGGGCAACCGCAGGTCGTAAGAACATTTTCGGACAGACAGTTCAGGTTACAGAAATGCAGTCTGAAGCCGGTGCAGCTGGTACTGTTCACGGATCTCTTGCAGCTGGTGCATTAACAACTACTTACACAGCTTCTCAGGGACTTTTACTTATGATCCCTAACCTGTACAAAGTAGCTGGTGAAAGACTTCCGGGCGTATTTAACGTATCCGCTCGTTGTGTCGCTACACATGCACTTAACATTTTCGGTGATCACTCTGATGTATACGCTTGCCGTCAGACAGGTGTTGCAATGCTTTGTGAGTCATCTGTACAGGAAGTTATGGACTTAACTCCAGTTGCTCATTGCGCAGCAATCAAGGGAAGAGTTCCATTTATCAACTTCTTCGATGGATTCCGTACATCTCATGAGATTCAGAAGATCGAGACTTGGGATTACGAAGATCTGAAAGATATGGTAGATATGGATGCTGTTGATGCTTTCCGTAAGAATGCATTAAATCCAAATCATCCGGTAGAAATGGGATCTGCTCAGAACCCTGATATCTTCTTCCAGTCAAGAGAGGCTTGCAACTCTACATATGACGAGCTGCCAGCAATCGTTCAGGAGTACATGGACAAAGTTAACGAGAAGATTGGTACTGATTATAAATTATTTAACTACTATGGAGCTGCTGATGCTGACCGTGTCATCATCGCTATGGGTTCTGTATGTGAGACAATCGATGAGACAATTGATTTCTTAATGGCAAGAGGCGAGAAGGTCGGTGTTGTTAAAGTTCGTCTTTACAGACCATTCGTTAAGGAAGCTTTAATTGACGCTATCCCAGATACTGTTAAGACAATCGCAGTATTAGACAGAACAAAAGAGCCAGGTTCTCTTGGTGAGCCATTATACTTAGATGTAGTTGCAGCTCTTAAGGGATCTAAGTTCGATCAGGTTAAGATTACAAGCGGACGTTATGGATTAGGATCTAAGGATACAACTCCAGGACAGATTATCGCTGTATATAACAACACAGAGAAGGAGCGTTTCACAATCGGTATCATCGATGATGTTACAAATCTTTCCCTTGAAGTTAAAGAAAATCCTGTTACTACACCAGAAGGAACTACAAACTGTAAGTTCTGGGGTCTTGGTGCAGATGGTACAGTAGGTGCCAACAAGAACTCTATCAAGATCATTGGTGACAATACAGACATGTATGCACAGGCATACTTTGATTATGACTCTAAGAAGTCAGGTGGTGTTACAATTTCCCACTTACGTTTTGGACATTCTCCAATCCGTTCTACATACCTGATTTCTCAGGCAAACTTCGTAGCATGTCATTGTACAGCTTACATCTACAAATACAACATGGTTCAGGATCTGGTACCAGGCGGTACATTCCTGTTCAATACACAGTGGTCTGTAGATGAGTTAGACGAGAAATTACCTGGACAGGTAAAGAGATACATTGCTGAGAACAATATCAATTTCTACATCATCGATGGTGTTAAGATTGGTAAGGAAATTGGTCTTGGTAACCGTATCAATACTGTTCTTCAGTCAGCTTTCTTCTCACTTACAAAGCTGATTCCGGAAGAAGAAGTAATCAAGCTTATGAAAGATGCAGCTACAAGATCTTATGCTAAGAAGGGTGACGATGTCGTTAAGATGAATCATGACGCTATCGATGCCGGTGCTACAGCATACGTTAAAGTAGATGTTCCAGAGAGCTGGAAGAACTGCACAGATGATGATTACTCTGTAGAAGTTAAGGGAGACAACAAGGAAGTTGTTGACTTCGTTAAAGATATTCAGCAGAAAGTTAACGGACAGCAGGGTAACACAATTCCTGTATCTGTTGTTAAGAAATACGAGACAGGCTGGACTCCATCCGGTACAGCAGCATACGAGAAGCGTGGTGTTGCAACTGACGTTCCGGTATGGGATGCTACTAAGTGTATTGAGTGTAACCAGTGTTCATATGTATGTCCTCATGCAGCAATCCGTCCAGTAGCTATGACAGAGGCCGAGGCAGCTGCAGCTCCAGAAGGAATGCAGATGAAAGATCTGAACATGATGCCAGGCTATAAGTTCGCAATCGTTGTATCAGCATTTGACTGTACAGGATGTGGATCTTGTGTAAACGTATGTCCAGACAAGGTTCAGGCTATTACAATGACTGGTTTCGAAGCACATGAAGATGAGCAGAAGTACTTTGATTATGCAGTTTCACTTGAGGATAAGGAAGACGTTATCGAGAAATTCAAGATTAACTCTGTTAAGGGATCTCAGTTCCGTCAGCCATTACTTGAGTTCTCAGGTGCTTGTGGTGGATGTGGTGAGACACCATATGCTAAGTTAATCACTCAGTTATTCGGTGACAGAATGTACATTGCAAATGCTACAGGATGTTCTTCAATCTGGGCTAACTCTTCACCTTCTACACCTTATACAACAAACAAGAAGGGTCATGGTCCTGCATGGTCTAACTCACTGTTCGAGGATGCAGCAGAGTTTGGTTATGGTATGTTACTTGCTCAGAGAGCAATCCGTGACAGATTAAAGAATGAATTAGATGAGATCGCAGCTAACACTGACAAAGCTGATGTTAAGGATGCCATCAAGGAGTGGAATGATACATTCACTTCTGGTATCGAGAACGGACCAGCTACTGAGAAGTTAGTAGCAGCATTAGAGGCTTGCGGATGCGATGCTTCCAAGAACGTATTAAAAGAGAAAGATTTCCTTGCTAAGAAGTCCCAGTGGATCTTCGGTGGTGATGGATGGGCATACGACATCGGATTTGGTGGTGTTGACCATGTATTAGCATCTGGTAAGGATATCAACGTAATGGTATTCGATACTGAGGTTTACTCAAATACAGGTGGACAGTCTTCTAAGTCTACTCCTACAGGTGCAATCGCACAGTTCGCTGCAGGCGGTAAAGAGACAAAGAAGAAGGATCTTGCTGGTATCGCTATGAGCTATGGTTATGTATATGTAGCACACATCTCTATGGGTGCTGATATGAATCAGTGTGTTAAGGCTCTTGCAGAGGCAGAGGCTTATCCGGGACCATCACTGATCATCGCTTACGCTCCATGTATCAACCATGGTATCAAGAAGGGTATGAGCAAGGCTCAGACCGAGGAGAAGTTAGCAGTTGAGTCTGGATACTGGTTCAACTTCCGTTACAACCCAACACTTGCTGCAGAAGGCAAAGATGCATTCTCATTAGACAGCAAGGAGCCAACAGGTGATTATCAGGCATTCTTAAAGGGTGAGAACCGTTATGCATCTCTTGCTAAGTTTAACCCGGCAAGAGCAGCTGAGTTATTCGCAAAGGCAGAGAAGAACTCTAAGGATGAGTATGATCATTTGAAGAAGTTAGTAACTCTTTACGCTGGTAAATAATCTGATATAGATTAAAAAGATTATATAGAAAAGCCCCAACGCAAATTTAGTATTTGTTGTTGGGGCTTTTTGTATGTGACAGGCCAATTTTTCATTTACAAAGTGCTGAAGGAATGATAAAATAAATTAAATAAGGTATATAAATATACCATGATGGAGGAATTGTGATGGCGGGTCTATTGCTGGAATTGCGTAGGCAGATAGCGAAAAATCACCGCAAAGGGATATATGGAAATGCGTCGGCACAAAGACGTGAGACACCGAATATGAAAGACAGCGTTCCAAAAAGGAACAGTATGGCAGACATGCATCAGGGGAAAATGTCCGAGGAAGTCCTTCAGCAGAAAGAACAAGGGGCGGATGTAAAAAAACCGATGGAAACGGTTTTGCAAAAGATGCAGGAAGAGTCAATCAATCATATTCAGGAAAGGACAGTAGAGGTTGTGAGTAAAGAAGATTTCTTACTTAATCAAATCGATGAATTCAGAGAACGTGCAAAACAATTGCAAAGTTTACTTGACACAAAGGAGAACGAAGCACAGGAACTTCAGACTTTGGTAGATGAGCGTCAGGAAAAAGCGGAAGCTTTAGGTGAAATTCTTAAAGAACGTCAGAGTAAGGCGGATGGATTTACTGCTGAAGTGGAGAAACAGATTGATGCTATGATTGCTAAAGTGGCGGACAAGATGGACGAAATTGAGTCTGCTATGAAAGAAGATGTTGCAGACGGAAAGAAGTTCAACGAAGAGAAAGCAAAAGAACTCAAAGATTCGTTGGGACAGATCGAGGAACAACTTACAACCATTAAGTCTGAACTTTCTGAGAAAGTACATACAGAAAATGTGAAATGCTATCGCAATATTCAGGATTTGTTCCGTAGCATGGAAGAAAAAGTAGATCATTTAACGATGATTGAGGATAAGCAGCGAACAATTGGTGTGTGGACTATTGTTACCGCAGTACTGGGGATTGTGAACCTAATTGCATTAACTGCTTTGATGTTGATTAATTTAGGTGTTTTTGCGTAGTAATGGAATAAAAATATAGTAAATGCAATTCTCGATGATGAGAATTGCATTTTTCTGACTGTATATACAATTTATGGTAAGGAGTCACTATGGAAAAGAAGAAAATATGGGTAGTTGGGCATAAACATCCAGACACGGATTCAATTTGTGCAGCAATTGCTTATGCTAATTTAAAAAACAGTTTGGGAAAAAAGAATACCGAACATAAGATTACAAAGGAATATGTCGCAAAGCGTGCAGGAAGTCTGAATGCAGAGACTACCTATGTTTTGAATCGGTTTCAAACGAAGTCTCCAGATTTGATTACGGATGTGGGAACACAGATGAAAGATATTCATATGAGAAAGACGGAAGGCGTCAGCAGCCACATTTCCATGAAAAAAGCATGGGAGATGATGAAGATTCTGGGTGTTGTTACCTTACCGGTTGTGAAGGATAATAAACTGGAAGGTCTCATTGTAACTGGTGATATTGCTAAATCCTATATGGATGTTTATGATAATACGATTCTCTCTACTGCGAGAACGCAGTACAAAAATATAGTAGAGACATTGGAGGGACAGCTGCTTACCGGAAATGAACATGCATATTTTGTAAAAGGAAAAGTTGTGATTGGAGTCGGTTCATTGGAAGTGCTTTCTTCGGTAGTGGATAGCGATGATCTTGTAATGATTGGAGACAGAGAAGAATTGCAGATGCTTTCTATTGCGTCAAATTGCAGCTGCATGATTGTTACCAACGGTTATGAGGTAGGACCGGAAGTGATTGAAGCAGCTAGAGAAAGGGAAGTTGTTGTAATCAGTACGCCATACGATACATTTACTGCAGCGCGATTAATCAACCAGAGTATTCCAATTAAACACTTTATGACAAAAAAGAATATTGTTCATTTTGATTTGGATGATTACGTGGATGATGTCAGAGAAACAGTTGCAAAAATTCGACATCGCGATTTCCCTATTCTTGATTCTGATCAGAATTATGTGGGAATGTTCTCCCGACGTAATTTGATGAACACCGACAAAAAGCAATTGATTCTTGTAGATCATAATGAAAAGACACAGGCTGTTGACAATATAGATGAGGCAGAGATTCTTGAGATTATTGACCATCATCGTTTGGGAAGCCTAGAGACCATGGCTCCGGTATATTTTCGAAATCAGCCGCTGGGATGTACGTCTACGATTATTTATCACATGTATCTGGAGCAGAATATCGAAATCAGTCCACAGATGGCCGGGTTGATGTGTGCAGCAATTCTTTCCGATACATTGATGTTTCGTTCGCCTACCTGCACAGAGATTGACCGGAGTGCAGCGTTGGCATTGGCAGAAATTGCAGATGTGAAAGTGGAAGAACTTGCCTCTGCCATGTTCGAAGCGGGAAGTGATTTTAGCAATAAGACAGAAAAAGAAATTCTGAATCAGGATTTTAAAATTTTTCATGCAGGGACAGTCAGTTTCGGTGTGGCACAGATCAGTGCTATGAGCCGCGCAGAACTGGATAAAGTGCAAAAGCGTATTGAACCATATCTGGAGCAGATGATGGGAGAAAAACAGATTCAGATGATCTTTATCATGCTGACGGATATATTGAATGAATCCACATTCTTGGTATATCGTGGAGCGGATAGTGCGCATCTTGCAGCAAGCGCGTTTAATTGTGAATCTAATGAAAAAGGAATTATGTTAAAGGGAGTTGTTTCAAGAAAGAAACAGTTGATACCAAACCTGATCAATACACTTGCAGAAAAAGAATAAAGAAATCGATACGACGCTTCGCTATTCGCGAAGCGTCGTATCGATTGCACGTTGTTCCCGGGGAGAATATCCGAAATTTTTCTTGAAAGCGCGAGAAAAAGTGGAATAATTACGAAATCCACATTCGTAGCAGACGTTGGTAATCGGTTCTCCCTGAAGAATGAGATCCCGGGCGAGAAGCAGGCGTTTGGTGGAAAGATAATTTCCGATCGTATAGCCGGTTTCTTCTTTGAAGGAATGCATCAGATGATATCGACTCAGAAAAAAAGTTTCAGAAAGAGAGTCAATGGAGATGTCTTCGGTAAGATGTTCATTCAAATAATCGATGATAGCAATCATTTTTTGATTAGATGAAGTATTGGATAAATATTCAATGCTGTTGCGTAAAGCATTGCGATTGAGCTGTACCATGAACTCTAAAAAAAGGAGGTTGTGATACAGCTCATTTGCATATTCCTTTGAGTCGAGCGAATGTTCAAGTTCTCTAACAATCTGTCCGAGTTTACTTGTAGTAAAAGACGGAATACGTAAAACATGCGATTGTTTTTGATGCGCTTCGGAAAGACATTGGGATAAATCATAAGAATCTGTCCGGTAACCATCCAGATATCCTTTGGAAATGTAAATGATAATTCGCTCGTAAGTGTTTTGATCGTGAACAACCGGACAGTGAACTTCTCCGGCGGGAACAAATACAACATCATCCGGCTGAAGGTCGTAGCTGCGCCCTTCAATACAGTAAGAAACGTTTCCTTTTAATAAAATCAGTATTTTATGAAATTCGTGAAAATGAAAATTTACCGGAGCCATGCCCTGATCAATAAGATGAAAAATCTTGAAATCATTGTTCAGATATCCGGTTTTTTTAAATTCTTTCATGATAAAGTATACCTCTTTAGATCCAATAATGTGATTATTTTACAATTGATTTATGTAATTGTAGTTTATTTTATGTTAGCACACAATTTGCAATATAGAAAGCACTTATGCAGTTTTCGGGTAAAAAAGTGCGGAGTATACTATAATATGATTAATCGTAAATGAAGGGCAAAATACTTTTTGAACCTCATATCATAATAGAGTTGGATAAAGTATGTTGATATTCTATATAGAGAAGAAGGAGGACTTACGATGAAATTTACAAAAATGCATGGATGTGGAAATGACTATGTTTATGTGAATTTGTTTGAAGAAACAATTACTGATCCGGAAAAGCTGGCAATCGCTGTGAGTGACCGACATTTTGGAATCGGATCGGATGGATTGATTACGATCGGACCATCTGATGTCGCTGATTTTCGGATGCGCATTTATAATGCAGATGGATCTGAGGCAGAAATGTGCGGTAACGGTATTCGGTGTGTCGCAAAATATGTATATGATCATGGTTTGACTGACCAGAAAGAGATCAGTGTGGAGTCCGGTGCGGGAATTAAGTATCTGAAGCTGACTGTGGAGGATGGAGTTGTAACATTGGTACGTGTGGATATGGGCGAGCCGATTCTCACACCTGCGGAGATTCCGGTGAAAGCTGATGGGGATAAAGTTGTAGATGAACCAATAGAAGTTGGAGGCAGACTATGGAAAATGACATGTGTATCGATGGGAAATCCACACGCAGTTGTGTTTGTTGATGATGTGGCAAACTTCGAAATAGAAAAATATGGACCGGAGTTCGAGAGACATCCGCGTTTTCCGAAGAGAACGAATACAGAATTTGTTCAGATTATTTCAAGAACGGAAGCTTCCATGCGTGTTTGGGAGCGCGGTTCCAATGAAACCTGGGCTTGCGGAACAGGAACTTGTGCAACGGTTGTGGCAAGCATTTTGAATGGACTTACAGATGATACGGTTCTGGTGCATTTGCGTGGTGGTGATCTTACGATCACATATGATCGCAAAACCAATCATGTTTTTATGACAGGACCGGCAACAGAGGTTTTTACCGGTGAATGGAAATAATAAAAATAGTTAGGAGAAAATAAATGAAGATTAAAGAACTTGTAAAAGAATTGAAATATGAAGTACTTGCTGGAAATGAAGAGGCTGAAGTTACAACATTGGTTTGTGATTCCAGAAAAGTAGAAAAAGGCTCTGTTTTTGTATGCATTAGCGGTAGCGTTAGGGATGCACATGAGTTTATACCGGATGTGGTCCAAAAAGGTGCAACTGCAATTATTGTAGAAAAGGATGTTGAGTTACCGGAGAATGTGACAGTTATAAAAGTTGAAGACAGTCGTCTCGCATTGGCATACATGTCAGCTGCATATTTCGGTTACCCGGCAAAAAAATTAAAGACAATCGGTATTACAGGAACAAAAGGAAAGACGACAACTACTTACATGGTAAAATCCATTTTGGAATCATCCGGAATTAAGACGGGGTTGATCGGTACGATTGAATCCATTGTGGGAGACAAAAGAATTCCTTCCGCAAATACGACACCGGAATCTTACCGTGTACAGGAACTGTTCCATGAGATGGTAGAAGCGGGGCTGGATGCTGTCGTTATGGAGGTGTCATCACAGGCGCTGATGCTGCACCGTGTATCTGGATTTACATTTGATATTGGTGTATTTACGAATCTTGAGCCGGATCACATTGGAACGAATGAGCATAAAGATTTTGCAGATTATATGCATTGCAAGAGTCTTTTGTTCCAACAGTGTAAACTTGGTATTTTCAATGGAGACAGTGAACATTTAGAGGGCATCTTAAAAGGACACACCTGTCAGGTGGAGACGTTTGGTTATGGCAAAGAAAATAATCTCGTTGCACAGAATGTACAGTTGAAAAAAGAGCATGGGGCACTCGGTGTGAAATATCATGTGGCCGGACTGATGAATTTTGATGTGGAAGTCAATGTGCCGGGAAGCTTTTCGGTATACAATTCTTTGACCGCGATTGCTATCTGTCATCATTTTGGTGTGCCGATTGAAAAAATTAAAGAAGCATTGCTTCATGTCAGCGTAAAAGGAAGAATTGAAATTGTGCCGGTTACCAAGAGATATACGTTGATGATTGATTATGCACATAACGCAATGTCATTGGAGAGTCTTCTTACAACATTAAAAGAGTATGAACCGGGACGACTTGTTTGTCTGTTTGGATGTGGTGGAAATCGTGCTAAGTCCAGACGTTATGAGATGGGAGAGGTTTCTTCGAAACTTGCGGATCTGACAGTTGTGACATCCGATAATCCAAGAAATGAGGAACCAATGGATATTATCAATGATATTCTTGTGGGGGTTCATAAAGCCAACGGAGAATATGTGACGATTCCGGACCGTAAAGAAGCCATTGCATATTGTATGAAAAATGCACAGGATGGAGATATTGTGGTTCTGGCCGGAAAAGGACATGAAGATTATCAGGAAATCCGCGGTGTGAAACATCATATGGATGAGAGAGAACTGATCGCTGAAATTATTCGTGAAAATCCAGATTTAAAACTGTAAAGGAGAAAAAGTATGTCTGTGTTTCGAGGCTCCGGAGTAGCCCTGGTGACTCCGTTTCATGAAGATAAAAGCGTCAATTTTGAAATGCTGGAGTACCTGGTGGAAAGACAGATTACCAATGAGACGGATGCGATTGTTGTATGTGGCACGACTGGAGAACCGGCAACGATGTCGGAGAAGGAGCGCCTTGCAGTAATCAAAACAGTGGTAGCAAAGACCAGTCACAGAATTCCGGTCATTGCAGGTGTGGGATGTAATGCGACAGAGCGTACCATTTCTTTTGTGGAAAAAGTGAATGATCTTGGGGTGGATGGAATGCTTATCGTCACACCCTATTATAATAAAGCAACACAAAATGGATTGCATGAACATTACAGGCAGATTGCAGCACATACCCCAAAACCAATTATCATATACAATGTGCCATCACGGACCGGGTGCAATATGCTTCCGGAGACCGTAGCTCGGATTGCAGATTCCTGTCCGAATGTGACAGGAATCAAAGAGGCGAGTGGCAACATTTCTCAGGTCGCAAAGCTGGCGTCTCTGGTTGGAGATCGTCTGGATATCTATTCCGGAAACGACGATCAGATTGTTCCGGTGATGTCGCTTGGCGGCAGTGGCGTAATCTCGGTTTTGGCCAATTTGTTGCCGAAAAATATTCATGATATAACAAAAGAAATGTTAAATGGCGATTATATATCTGCAAAAGATGCACAATTATCATACGAAAAGCTGATTGAAAAGCTATTTACAGAGGTAAACCCGATTCCGGTGAAAGCAGCTTTGAATATGATGGGAATGGATGTCGGACCGGTACGTTTGCCACTGACAGAGTTGGAAGAAACGCATAAAAATGAACTGAAACGGGCAATGTCCGAGGTGGGAATAAGGAGCTTATAAATGGGAAAACAAAATTGGAAACCGGGAAATATGTTAAATCCGGTACCGGCAGTTATGGTGAGCGTAACAGACGAAAATGGAAGATCAAATATCATTACGGTTGCATGGGCAGGGACGATTTGTACGAATCCGCCGATGGTTTCCATCTCGGTGCGTCCGTCACGTTATTCCTACGATATCATTGATCGTACAGGAGAGTTTGTGATTAATCTCACCAATCAGGAGTTGGTAAAGGCATGTGATTATTGTGGTGTAGTAAGCGGAAGAGATGTTGATAAATTCAAAGAAATGAAATTGACACCATTGCCGATGCAGCAGGTGAAGGCGGTCGGAATCGCAGAAAGTCCGGCAAATATTGAATGCCGTGTAGTAGAGAAAAAAGCACTGGGAAGTCATACAATGTTTATTGCGGAAGTGGTAGGAGTTACTATTGATGACCGCTATATGAATGAGACCGGAAAGTTTGAAATCAACGAATCCGGTCTCGTGATGTATTCTCATGGAGAATATTTTTCTCTTGGGGAAAAACTTGGAAAATTCGGATATAGTATAAAAAAGAAATCCTGAATTAATTATTTTAAAAGCATATCCATAAGATATGCATACACATCTTCGTTCTGATTTTTCCAATTATTGCAGATTGCTTCGGCCTGTTCCTTGGTGGTGACACTGAGGGTCAGGTCGATGATTGGGTTGCCGTCGGAACGTACCTGACAGCGCACCGCATATTTCTGATTCGTTGTTTTATAGTAATCTGCAAGAATTGAATTCTCCTGACGAAACTCCAATTTATTTTCTTCGAAAAATTTCATAATGTCGGCTTCAATGCCATCATTGATTTTGTCTTTAAAGAAACCGAGGGTTTCTTTTCCGGCAGCGGTGAGCGTGTATTGGGTGTTGGAGTGTGTGGATTCTGCTACGATCAGATTGGTATCCACGAGATCCCCGAGTACCTCCTGCACACGAAAATAATCGGTATATTCTTCGCTTAAAAAGAAATTGGATATCTGTGTGTTGGTCAGAGGAAAGCCCGCTTTGCTCAGCATGTATAAAATTGTTAATTTGTATATGGTAAATGGTTCAGCCATAAAATCAAATCCTCCTTAAGATATAAATAATCGTCCCTGCCATGTATCGCGTTCTTTGAGACGATGATGAATGGTATTCAGCACACGTTTTTTGTCTGTGCTCCATAAGGGAGCCAGTAAAAGATTTCGCGGTCCGTCACCGGTTAATCGGTGAACGACCAGATCAGGTGGAAGAAGTTCCAGACAATCAATGACCAGATCGCAGTAGGGCATCAGTTCCATAACAGGAAAAGGTTTTTCCAGATATCTATTCCCAAGTTCTGTATTTTTTAATACGTGAAGAAGTTGAAGCTTGATTCCGGAAACCGGAAGTCGGGATACATGGGAAATGGTCTGTAACATCATTTCTTTTGTCTCGTTTGGAAAACCAAGAATCACATGGGCAATTACCGGGATATGAATCCGGGTAAGCGCATCAATGGCAGAATCAAATTGTTCGACCGTCGTGTGCGTATTCATTTTCTGTAATGTGTCGTTGTGCATCGTCTGTAATCCAAGCTCAATCCATATCTGCTTGTGCGGATATTTTTCTTGCAATTCGGAAAGAAGCAGGAGTACATCTTCGCCCAGACAATCACTTCGCGTGCCAATAGATAAAGCGACAATCTCAGGTGACTGTAAAGCTTCTTCGTAAATAGAACACAAATATGCAACCGGTGCATAAGTGTTTGTGTAGGACTGAAAATATGCAATGAATTTTGAACAGTTGGTTTTTGCAGCAATGCGTATTTTGGCATCCGACAACTGTTGCGAAACCGGAAGGGATGCAGAGGCTGCAAAATCACCGGAACCACCTTCGCTGCAGAATGCACATCCAAGAGTACTGTAGGTTCCGTCACGATTTGGACAGGTCATACCGCCACTTAAGCTGAGCCGGTATACTTTTTCACCAAAAGTTTCTTTACAATAATCGTTCAGGGAATAATACCGCCTGCCAGAACAAAAAGGGCAGACGGTATTGGATAAAGTACGCATATTATGAAATATGAGACTTGACAGCCTCACTGACAACTTCTGCAACACGTGGATCAAATGCTTCCGGCATAATGAAATCTTCGTTGATCTCATCATCGGATACGAGTGCAGCAAGTGCTTCGGCAGCAGCAAGTTTCATTTCTTCTGTGATCTGTTTTGCATGTCCTTCCAGCGCACCTTTGAAAATACCAGGGAATGCGATTACATTGTTTACCTGATTCGGAAAATCGCTTCGTCCGGTTCCGACAACTTTAGCTCCTGCAGCTTTTGCAACATCCGGCATAATTTCCGGTACCGGGTTTGCCATGGCAAAAAGAATCGCGTCTTTGTTCATTGAGGAAACCATCTCCGGTGTTACAATATTCGGAGCGGAGACACCTACAAAAATGTCTGCACCTTTCAGCGCGTCTGCAAGTGTTCCACTTGCATTTTCAAGGTTTGTAACTTCTGTCATTTTTTTCTGCATCCAGTTTAAGTTCGGATAATCTTTTCCAATGATACCCTCGCGGTCGCACATGGTTACATGTTTGAAACCATAAGTAAGAAGAAGCTTTGTGATTGCAACGCCGGCAGAACCTGCACCGTTTACAACAACTTTACAGTCTTCCTTTTTCTTTCCGGTAACACGTAAACCGTTGATGATTCCGGCGAGAACAACGATCGCAGTACCGTGCTGGTCATCGTGGAAGACCGGGATGTCCAGCATCTCTTTGAGTCGTTCTTCAATTTCGAAGCAGCGTGGAGCAGAAATGTCTTCAAGATTGATTCCGCCAAATCCCGGAGCAATATTTTTGACAGTGGCAATGATTTCTTCAGTGTCCTGTGTGTCCAGACAGATTGGCACTGCATTTACATCGCCGAATTCTTTGAACAGTACACATTTTCCTTCCATTACCGGCATAGCTGCGTAAGGTCCGATATTGCCAAGCCCAAGAACTGCACTTCCGTCGGATACTACTGCAACGGTGTTTGCTTTCCAGGTATAGGTGTATGCAGCAGATTTATCTTCTGCGATGACTTTACATGGCTCAGCAACGCCGGGAGTATAAGCAATTGCCAGATCTTCACGGCTGTTAACCTTGGATTTTGCGATGGTTTCAAGTTTTCCGTTCCATTGTTTGTGGCACAAAAGCGCCTTTTCTTTATTATCCATAGTAATTCTCCTTTGTTTCCTTGTGCTTTTTTAACAATACCATTCTTGGAAATACAAATCAAGAAAAAGACTTCCTATTTTCAGAATTATAGTGTATAATACGCTTTATAAGCGATTCTGCGTCGTTTCAGACATAGATCCCATGAAATTCGATTTTTTTAATAAAAGGAGTATCATAATGAGGGAAAAATACGAAAGCCTGTCTTTGGTTGTATTAAAAGATCTTGCCAAAGCGAGAGGTATTAAAGGCGTGTCAGCAATGAAAAAAAGTGAGCTGATTGAACGTATGCTTCAGGAGGATGAAATTGAAAAGAAGACAGGGGTGGTAAAAATTGCAAAAGATCATAAGACGGTTTTTACCACGAATGCAGTAGAACACAGAGAACGCATTCTTCGTGCCCGCAAAGCGGAACAGGAGAGAGAAGAACATGGTTCTTCGTACACGGTAAAAGAAGATGCCCAGGATTCGGCGGCTATCAAGGAAGACATTGCAGATCTTGACAGTGGTTGTACGGTAAGTGGAATCCTTGAAGTTATGGCAGATGGATATGGATTTTTGCGCTGCGAAAATTATCTCCCGGGTGAGCATGATGTTTATATTGCACCATCCCAGATCCGTAGATTTAATTTGAAGACCGGAGATATTGTTACCGGAAATACAAAAATCAAATCCTCAGAAAAAGAAAAATTTTCAGCGTTGCTTTATGTTTCTACGGTAAATGGATATCATCCATCAGAAGCTCAGCATCGAATGAATTTTGAAGATATGACTCCGATTTTCCCAAACAAGCGTCTACGCATGGAACGACCGGGATGCTCGGTGGCAATGCGTGTTGTGGATGTTGTGTCACCAATCGGTAAAGGACAGCGAGGTATGATTGTGTCTCAGCCAAAAGCCGGTAAGACAACCCTTTTGAAAGAAATTGCAAACTCGGTTAAGATCAATAACCCGGAGATGCATATGATCATTTTACTGATCGATGAGCGTCCGGAGGAAGTGACCGATATCAAGGAAGCCATTCGGGGAGATAATGTGGAAGTAATCTATTCTACATTTGATGAGACCGCAGAACATCATAAGAGAGTATCCGAAATGGTTATTGAGCGCGCAAAGCGTCTGGTAGAACACAAGCAGGATGTAATGATTTTGCTGGATAGCATTACGAGACTTGCCCGGGCATACAACCTGACATGTACACCGAGCGGACGAACTTTATCCGGTGGTCTTGACCCTGCCGCACTTCATATGCCAAAGCGCTTTTTCGGTGCTGCGCGTAATATGAGAGAAGGTGGAAGTCTTACCATTCTTGCGACAGCACTTGTAGATACCGGAAGTAAGATGGATGATGTTGTTTTTGAGGAGTTTAAGGGTACCGGTAATATGGAACTTGTGCTGGATCGTAAACTTTCGGAAAAGAGAATCTTCCCAGCTGTTGATATTGTAAAATCTGGAACCAGACGTGATGACCTTTTACTGGATCCGCAGGAACAGATCGGCGTGGAAAATATGAGAAAAGCATTGAATGGAATGCGCTCGGATGAGGCAGTGGAAAACATTTTGAATATGTTCGCACATACAAAGAATAATGCTGAATTTATCAATATGGTTACAAAAAACAGAATTTTGTAATTTATCCCTTGCAATGTATATTTATATATGCTAGAATAAACAAGATGTTTATCGGGATGTAAACGGACGTACGTGTCGCTCTTGCAACAAGTATCATATGCGGATCGGGCATACGGGTATAAAGAGTGTGACAATAGGCGGATCAATCCGGGATTGAATGAAAGGTGCATTTGCATCAAAGTCGCTTCGCGAGCAAATGCGCAGGTGATCAATTCGAGATTGATTACAATAAACGATAAGAATAGAAGAGGTGAAAATTATGAGAGAAGGAATCCATCCAGATTATTATCAGGCAACTGTTACTTGCAACTGTGGTAACACATTCGTTACAGGTTCAACTAAGCCGGAGATCCACGTAGAAATCTGTTCTAAGTGTCATCCGTTCTATACTGGACAGCAGAAGGCTAACCAGGCTCGTGGACGTATCGAACAGTTCAACAAGAAGTATGGTATGAAATAGAATTGAACGATTTTCGAAAAGGTTGAGGCTGTGCAGCTTCAACCTTTTTTCTTTCTTTTCGAAGGATAGTGTCAGCCTATTTGCTGAAAGCAAATTATGCATGGGCTGATGTTCAAGAGCGGAGGCAGAATTATGAGATATTCCGGAGTTGGCGGACAGGCGGTAATGGAAGGCGTAATGATGAAAAACAAGGATAAATACGCTGTGGCTGTCCGGAAGCCAAATCATGAAATTGAAGTGAAAGTATCGGATTGCAAAAGTGCGATTAAAAATGAAAAGCTGCGTAATCTACCGATTGTACGTGGTGTGGTGAATTTTATTGAGTCTCTGTCTTTGGGAATGAAGACACTTATGTATTCCGCCTCTTTTTTTGAAGATGAGGAGGATACGGCGAAGAAAGAAAATCTTTCTCCGGAAGAAAAAAAGAAGATGGAGGAGAAAGAAAAAAAAGAAGAAAAATTGCTGATGAGCGGAACATTGGCGTTTTCGGTTGTTTTTGCGTTGCTTCTATTCTTTGCGCTTCCTTATTTTCTGTCCGGATTTTTTCACAAGGTGATTGCTTCGGAGACTTTGATTGCTTTGATAGAGGGATTGATACGTCTGGTTATTTTTGTTGGCTACATAGCATTGATTTCCCTGACGCCGGATATTAAGAGAACCTTTATGTATCATGGTGCGGAGCACAAGTGCATTAATTGCATTGAGCATGGAATGGAACTGAATGTTGAAAATGTGAGAAAAAGTTCGCGTTTGCACAAACGATGTGGAACGAGTTTTTTACTCATTGTTATGCTTATTTCGATTGTTTTCTTTATGTTTATCAGGGTGGATTCAAAGATCCTTCAGTTACTGTTGCGTTTACTGCTTATTCCGGTGATTGCAGGCGTGTCGTATGAATTTATCAGACTTGCCGGCCGGTATGAGAACTGGTTTTTGAACATTTTCAGTAAACCGGGCATGTGGATGCAGAGACTGACAACAAAAGAACCCGATGATGAGATGATTGAAGTTGGAATTGCTTCTGTAGAAGCGGTATTTGACTGGAGAAGTTGGCAGAAGGAAGAAGAGAGTGTATGACATACCGTCAGGCGATTGTATTAGGTGAAGAAGAATTAAAAAAAGCAGATATCGTTGATGCAAAGAATGATGCGTGGCTTCTTATGGCGATGGCATGTAAGATTGATCACACCTATTATTATATGCATATTGATGAAGAGATGACTGATGAGCAGATGAAAGAATTTGAAGTGCTTATTAAAAAGCGTGCGGAACGTGTGCCTCTTCAATATATTACCGGGGAGCAGGAATTTATGGGACTGACCTTTCATGTGAACTCGAATGTGCTGATACCGCGTCAGGATACCGAGACACTGGTGGAAGAAGCTTTGAAAGTTATAAAACCGGGGATGCGTGTCCTTGATATGTGCACTGGATCCGGATGTGTGCTGATCAGCATTTTGAAATATGCACATGATGTGGAAGGTTTTGGATACGATATTTCCAAACAGGCAATCAATGTTGCAAAAGAAAATGCTAAGCTGAATGATGTATCTGCATTGTTTGAACGCAGTGATTTGTTTGAGGATGTAATGGAAAGTGATATGGATGTGATTGTGTCCAATCCTCCGTATATTCCGAGTGAAATTGTTACGACATTGATGCCGGAAGTGGTTGATTTTGAACCGCGCGAGGCTCTGGATGGCAAAGAGGATGGATTGTATTTCTATCGAAAGATCATTGATCGCTGCAAAGAGTTTTTGAAACCGCAGGGATATCTGCTTTTTGAAATTGGATATGATCAGGGAGAAGCAGTATCGTCGATGCTGCGCTGTGCAGGGTTTGAAGAAGTCCATGTGATCAAAGATCTTGCCAGAAATGATCGTGTCGTTATGGGACATCTGTAACGGAAATAAATGGTATGCAGCGAATATAAATGAAGCAAAAGGAAAGGATGAAAATTTATGTTTGATAAATTAGAGGATTTACTTCATCATTATGAGGAACTTATGAATACACTTAGCGAGCCGGATGTGGCAAATGATCCGAACCGGTTTCGCAAATTGATGAAGGAGCAGAGTGATCTGCAGCCGATTGTAGATGCGTACAAGGAATATAAGCAGTGTAAACAGAATATTGAAGATTCACTTGCTATGCTGAGCGAAGAATCCGATGAAGAGATGCGTGAGCTTGCAAAGGAAGAACTGAATGAATCCAAGGCGCGTCTTGCAGAACTTGAGGATGAACTGAAGATTCTGCTTCTTCCGAAGGATCCGAACGATGATAAGAACGTTATCGTTGAAATTCGTGCAGGTGCAGGTGGAGAAGAGGCTGCGTTGTTTGCGGCTGAAATTTATCGTATGTATGTGCATTATGCAGAGAGCAGACGCTGGAAAGTGGAAACACTTGAGGCAGACGAGACTGGTATCGGTGGTATGAAGTCTGTTGACTTTATGGTTACAGGAGCTGGCGCATATTCTGTATTGAAATATGAATCTGGTGTTCACCGTGTACAGCGTGTGCCGGAGACGGAATCGCAGGGAAGAATTCAGACATCTACCTGTACGGTAGCAGTTATGCCGGAGGCGGAAGATGTGGATGTGCACATTGATGAAAAAGATATTCGTATTGACGTAATGAGAGCTTCTGGAAACGGTGGACAGTGTGTCAACACGACGGACTCTGCAGTTCGACTTACACATTATCCAACCGGAATTGTAATTTACAGCCAGACGGAAAAATCGCAGATTCAGAATAAGGAAAAGGCATTTGCACTTTTGAGATCAAAGTTATATGATTTAGAGTTACAGAAAAAGCAGGATGCAGAATCAGCAGCTCGTCTGAGCCAGATTGGTACAGGCGATCGTTCAGAAAAGATCCGTACTTACAATTTCCCGCAGGGACGTGTAACAGATCACAGAATCAATCTTACACTGTACAAACTGGATAAAATCCTTAACGGTGATATTCAGGAAATCATTGATGCATGTATCGCCGCAGATCAGGCGAAGAAGCTTGCAAATATGAACGAGTAAAACAGAAAATGAACAAGATACAAGAGGAAGGAAGTTTCTTACATATGGGAAACATTCCTTTCTTTTTTATGTTTACATTTTGGAGGTATATGGAATAGGAACCTGTACCATGTCATATAATGAACTGAATATGGATTGAGTTATGTTATTGATAAAATGAAAAAATTATATCCAGGTGAACAAGGTGTATTTGTTCAATATTTGCAATTGGCGTTGCAACGGGCAGGGGAATCGATTGCTATCGATGGAATATTTGGTCCTGATACATGCAGCACAGTTGAAAAATTTACAGGAAAATCAGGTGGATGTACGGTGGATGATGAAACATGGAAATTATTGATTCCATATCTGAAAGGATATACCACACATCTTGTAGAAAAAGGTGACAGTATTTATAGTATTGCAAAAAAGTATGGAACTACGGAACAGGCTGTTTTGCAAGCAAATCCAAATGTAGAAAGTAATAATTTAAATATTGGAACGTTGCTTATTGTACCGTTTGATTTTGAAATTGTGCCGGATAATGTTTTGTATACTTCCTTTCTGGTGGAATGGATTGTGGATGGTTTACAGGCAAGATATCCTTATTTGAAAACCGGCAGTCTTGGAAGAAGCGTAATGGGTAGTAAATTATTATATTTAAATTTGGGAAACGGAGATACGGAGGCTTGTTATAACGCGTCATTCCATGCAAACGAAAGTATTACAACACCGGTATTATTAAAATTTGCAGAGCAGCTTATGCGAAACTATGAGAACGAGGAAGAAATACAAAATGTGAATATACAACATTTGTTTGAAGAATTTAATCTATATTTAATACCTATGGTTAACCCGGATGGAGTAGATCTCGTAAATGGAGCTTTGGATCAGGGATATTTTTATAGAGAGGCGGTTCGTATTGCAAGTGCGTATCCGGACATTTCTTTTCCAAGTGGATGGAAGGCAAACATCCGAGGCGTAGATTTGAATCTTCAGTTTCCTGCAGGATGGAATATGGCAAAACGAATAAAATATAATCAAGGTTATACTAAACAGGCGCCGAGAGACTATGTTGGAATGACACCTCTCAGCGAACCGGAGAGTATTGCAATGTATAATTTTACGAGAGCACATGAGTTCCGGCTGATACTTGCATATCATACACAGGGAGAAGTTATTTATTGGAGATATTTGGATTACAATCCTGTCAATTCGCATGAGATTGGAAAATATTTTTCGGAAGTAAGTGGATATCGTTTGGAGGAGACACCTTCGGCTTCCGGCTATGCAGGGTATAAGGATTGGTTTATTTTGGAATACGATAAGCCGGGATATACAATTGAAGCTGGACTTGGAACCAACCCATTGCCGATGTCTCAGTTTGAAAAAATATATCGTGATAATATTGGAATTCTGCTGGGAGGTATGACCGAACTGGAATAAATTAGATTGTGAAATTATAATGGGTGTTTTATAATGAAGTGACATAATTATTCAAAATCTCTCAGAATAGTTACGAAGTGAAAACAAAAGGAAAGTTGGAAACAATGCAGATAAAAGTAATTGAGGGCAATAAACAATATGAAATTTCGGCAAAAGATACACAGATGGTTCTCGATGCGTTTCGAGAGCAGGGGATTACATCGGTAGCGGCACCTTGCAATGGACAGGGAAAATGTAAAAAATGTCTTGTAAATGTTAATGGCGTAGAGTGTCTGGCTTGTACCACCAAAGTTACAGAAGGAATGGTTGTACAAATTCCGGAGCAACAGAATGTAAGTATATCAGAAAATGGAGAGGGGTATATTTATCCGTCGGATGGAATTGAAGGATATGCAGTTGCGTGTGATATAGGTACTACGACAATTGTCTGCTATTTATTGGATATGAGAACCGGAGAACGTATAGGAACAGTTAGTAAAAAAAATGCGCAGGGTGTTTATGGGGCGGATGTTGTGTCCCGCATTCAGGCGGCATCGTCAGGAAGGCTTCGTGAATTGCAGAAACTTGTAGTACGCCAGCTGGAACAGATGATCATTCAATTATGTCAAAAAGCGAAGGTGTTTCTTCCTATTATATATATGTCTGTAGCAGGAAACACAGTTATGTGTCATTTATTGGCAGGGGTGTCACCAGAGAAAATAGGTGTGGCACCTTTTGAACCGGATGAGTTATTCGGAAAAGAGTATTCTGGAGCGGAATTGGGATTTCGAATTTGTAAAAAGATTTACCTGTTTCCGTGTGCAGCGGGATATGTAGGCGGAGATGTGACAGCGGATTTATTGGCTACTATGAAAGGACATGAGAATGAGGAAACCTTGTTGCTGGATATTGGAACCAATGGCGAAATGGTTCTTGGAACAGAACAGGAGTATGTATGCTGCGCAGCCGCTGCAGGACCTGCGTTTGAAGGGTCGGAAATTGTTATGGGAATGCCTGCGACACAAAAGGCAATTTCACATGTTAAATTAGAACAAAATAAAATCAAAATTGAAGTAATTGGAAATAAACAAGAAGCAGAAGGAATATGCGGGTCAGGACTTTTAGATGCAGTGGCAGTCTTTTTACAGAGTGGACTTATGGATGAAACGGGAATGTTGCTGGAAGCGGATGAAGTGCCAGAAGAATTTCGAGGATATACAGGCTTCTACAAAGAGGAAAACTGTGTCTGGCTTACCGAGAAAGTTTGTGTGACGCAGACGGATATCAGAAATATCCAATTGGCGAAAGCAGCTATTGCAGCTGGAATACAGATTTTATTAAATGAAAAGGGGATAATTTACAAGGATGTGAAACGTTTGATTTTGGCAGGAGGTTTTGGAACTTATTTAAACAAAGAAAGTGCGGCGAGAATTGGATTGATTCCAAAGGAACTCCTTCCGGTGACACAGGCAGTTGGAAATGCGGCAGGCGAAGGTGCCATATCAGCTGCGATATCAAAAGAAGCCAGAGAGCAGGCAAAAAAGATCCGGGAACATATGTACTATATTGAATTGTCTATGCATCCGGAATTTTCAGATGCCTATATGGATTTGATGTATTTTGAATAAGGAGAACAATTCAGAACCAGTTAAAAAACAGGGGGCAGCTTAGAACATCAGCCGCTCCCTGTTTTTTAATAATCTTGCTCCGTTTACAATTAAGAGGACACCGGATACAATTCCTGTGACTAAAACACAAATTCCAATCGCGAGAGTTCCAGCTCCGGTATTCCCCATAGTTTTATATACTTTTTCGCTCATAGTACACCTCCGATGAAACGTAAATCTTAAGCTTATTATAGCATATGTTGTATTGCTATTCTATTGTTTTTATACTAAAATTAAAATGATTCTCATAAAGATAAAATAGGGTATAAGGAGACTTAAATGAAAGACTTTATTTTGAGTTGCAGTTCAACTGCGGACTTGACAAAAGAACATTTTGTGAAAAGAGATATTTCATACATATGTTTTCATTTTGAACTGGACGGAAAACAGTATATGGATGATTTGGGAGAGTCGATCCCATTTGATCAGTTTTATCAGGCAATGGCAGATGGAGCAGATACAAAAACATCGCAAATTAATGCGGATGAATTCTGTGAATATTTTGATGGATTTTTGAAGGAAGGAAAAGATATTTTACATCTAACACTTTCTTCTGGCATCTCTGGCGTGATTAATTCTGCAAAAATTGCACAGTCTATGATGCAGGAAAAATATCCGGATCGAAAAATTTATGTTATTGATTCTCTAGCTGCATCCTCTGGATATGGATTACTTATGGATAAACTCGCAGATCTGAGGGACGAGGGAAAATCGATTGATGAAGTATATGCGTGGGCAGAGGAACATAAGAAGGAAGTACAACATTGGTTTTTTACAAGTGATTTAACATTTTTTATTAAGGGCGGACGTGTTTCAAAGGCTGCTGGTTTTATAGGCGGGGTTATGAATATTTGTCCTTTGCTCAATGTGGACTTTGAAGGAAAACTGATTCCGAGACAAAAGGTGCGCACAAAGAAAAAAGTGATACAGGCGATTGTTGGAAAGATGGAAGAAAATGCAAAGGACGGTTTGGACTATAGTGGAAAATGTTATATTTCACAGTCAGCCTGTCTTGAAGATGCACAGTCAGTTGCTAAACTTATCGAAGAGAGGTTCCCAAAATTAAATGGAAAAGTAGAAATTTATTCTATCGGAACAACTATAGGCAGTCACACGGGTCCTGGAACAGTAGCATTGTTCTTCTGGGGCAAAGAAAGAATTAATTAATAAAATTAAATGAGGAATTAAAAGATGGAAATAATTGAAATATTAAAAGCTGTTTTGTTTGGAATCGTGGAGGGTATTACCGAGTGGCTTCCAATCAGCAGTACAGGACATATGATTCTGTTGAATGAGATTATGCCCTTGAAGGTAAGTGATGAGTTTTATAGTATGTTCGAAGTGGTCATACAGCTGGGGGCAATCATGGCAGTTGTCATTTTGTTCTGGGACCAGATCTGGCCGTTCGGAAAGAAAAATAATAATGAACCTTTAACAAAAAAATGGATTGGCGCATGGATCAAAACGGACATTTTTAAATTATGGTTTCATATATTAGTGTCTACGGTTCCGGCAGCAATAATCGGAATTTTGTTTGATAAAACATTTGAGCGTTTATTTTATAACTATACGACAGTTGCAATTATGCTGATTTTATTTGGTATTGCATTTATTATAGTTGAGACACGGCACAAAGGAAAAAATGCAAAAATTAATACACTTGCGGATATTGGATATGATACAGCAATTTTGATTGGAGTGTTTCAGGTGATTGCGGCAATCTTTCCGGGAACATCGCGTTCCGGTGCGACAATTGTTGGTGCTTTACTGATTGGTGTATCGAGAACGGTTGCGGCTGAATATACATTTTTCCTTGCCATTCCGGTTATGTTTGGAGCAAGTCTTTTGAAGATATGGGGATTTGGGTTACACTTCTCGCTGGATGAAGCTGTTATTCTGATTGTAGGCATGGTCGTTGCTTTTGTTGTATCTCTCATCGTGATTCAATTTTTGATGGGCTATATTAAGAAGCATGATTTTAAAGTCTTTGGATGGTATCGGATTGTACTTGGTGCAATCGTGTTGATCTGCGGAATATTAGGTGCGATTCATGGTTAAGTTGTATTATGCCAAAATCACAAATCTGTATGATGAAAAATGTTTTGAAGAAAAAATAAAACAGGTAAAAGAAAAAAGACAAGTTCGTATTTTTGAATATTGTCAGAAAAAAGATCGCTGCCGGAGTCTGGCAGCGTCTTTGCTTTTAAAGATGGCATTGGAGCGAGAAGGTATTTGCTATGATGAAGTCTGCTTTGCTCAGAAAACAGGCGGAAAACCGTATCTCTTATTACAAAGTGGTCTTTTCTTTAGTCTGGCCCATGCACAGGAAATGGCAGTCTGTGTCATTGCAGACCAGGAAGTGGGGGTAGATGTTGAGAGAAAGGACAGACTGACAGGAAAAAAAGAAGAACAGAAATTAAAGATTGCAAAAAAAATGTTAACCCCGGAAGAGTGGAAACAATGGGAAAAAGAAGAATACCGGACTGAAACTCTGATTTCCATTTGGACAAAAAAAGAAAGTTATGTAAAGATGACAGGAAGGGGGTTGACGGAAAAACTTATGACTATAGATACATTATCTAATGCTTTTTATCAGCAGATGCTGCTTGACGATATGTACATCTTATCTGTATGTACAGCTTTGGTGGATGAGGGGGGCGTTCGGATTGAAAATATGTCGAATTATTTGTAGAACGGCAAAAGTATTTTGAAAAATTGATTGCACGTGCGGGGATGAGATGTTAGGATATTACAGGAGGCGTAAAAAATGCATGATGAATTAACCAAAAAAGATATTGAAAAAATGGAAGCGGAAATTGAACACCGAAAGCTGGTGGTTCGCAAACAGGCATTAGAGGATGTAAAAGAAGCCCGTGCGCAGGGGGACTTGAGCGAAAATTTTGAATATAAAGCTGCAAAGAAATTTAAAAATGAAAATGAAAGCAGGATTAGATATCTTGAAAAAATGATAAAGACGGCTGTGGTTGTTTCGGAGGATTCACCGACGGATGAAGTTGGGATGAATAACACTGTGGATGTGTACTTTGAAGATGATGATATTGTAGAAACGTATAAATTGGTGACAACGGTGAGGAGCAATTCCTTAAAAAACCTGATCAGCAGAGAGTCGCCACTTGGAGCTGCAATTTTTGGGCATAAGGTTGGAGATAGATGTGAAGTCAAGGTAAACGACAGCTATTCTTATTTTGTGGAAATACGTCGTATTGAAAATACTGTGGATGATGGAAGCGACGAATTAAGAAAATTTTAAAATATATTTACGGACAGGTGATAAAAAATGAAAGTATCAGAATTATTGAAATCAGATAAGGTGACAATTTCGGTTGAACTTTTTCCACCGAAAAAAGGCTCACAGCTAGAAAATTACAAAGCGATTGTAGGCCAGATGGCGGAACTTAAGCCATCATACATCAGTTGCACATATGGTGCTACAGGGGGAACCAGCGATTATACAGTTGAAATCGCAGATACTATTAATTCTTATGGAATTCCGGCAATTGCGCATCTTACCTGTGCCTCTTCTACAAAAGAAAAAGTGCAGTCAGTTATTAAAGAACTGAAAGACCGCAAAATAGAGAATATTCTTGCACTTCGTGGAGATATTCCGGAAGATGCGGATTTCCCATTGCCGGACCAGTATCACCATGCGATTGAATTGATTGGAGAAATCAAAGAAATTGGTGATTTCTGCATTGGAGGAGCATGTTACCCGGAAGGACATCCAGAAGCAGCTACCATGGAAGAGGATTTACAGCATTTAAAAGAAAAAGTGGAAGCAGGATGCGATTATCTGACAACACAGATGTTCTTTGACAATAATATATATTATCGTTTTTTATATAAGGCTTTGGCAAAGGGGATTAATGTCCCTGTTGTTCCTGGAATTATGCCGGTTACAAATGCAGCACAGGTAAAAAGAACCATTTCCCTGACCGGAAATCTTGTCCCTGCGAAGTTCTTGAGCATTGTAGATCGGTTCGGAAGCAACCCTGAAGCTATGAAACAGGCCGGCATAGCATATGCTACGGAACAGATTATTGATCTGATTGCAAATGGCGTAAATCATATTCATATTTACTCTATGAATAAGCCGGATGTGGCTGGAGCAATTATGGATAATCTTTCTAAAATTTATGTGAGAAAATAAAAAATTATATCTTGTTTGTTTTTTCGCTCGAGCAAGAAAAAAGTAGGAAAAAGTCGATTTTACTCTATTATCGACTTTTTTTGTGGAATTAAAGAAATAGAAGTGATATAATAAATTTGCTACGCAGAAAGGGGGGTTAGTGATGCTGACAGTTGATTCACTGGGGAAATTTCAAATTACAGATGGCAACGTGATTGTGGGGGATGAAGAACTACGTTCAAACATGCTCTCAAAATTATTACTGTATATTTTGTTATATCGTGATAAAACATTAACGATAGAAGATATAACAACAGCTGTTTGGCAGGATGAAGAAATAGAAAACCCAGCGGGCGCTTTGAAAAATCTGATGTATCGTTTACGAAAGACATTGTCGAAGCATTTTGGAAATCAGGATTTTATTTTAACAAATAGAGGTTCGTATCGTTGGAATTTGCAAGTGAGTGTAAATTTTGATATTGAACAGTTTGACAAACTCATGAATGAGGCAAAACAGGAAAATACACTTGAAAAGGCCGAACTTCTCTATGAGCAGGCAATTGCTCTGTATCAAGGGGATTTTATGGTTCGCCTGACAGATATGCATTGGATTTTGACGTTAAATACATACTATCATTCCTTGTATTTATCGTGTGTGAAAGCTTTATCGGAAATTTATCTTAAATTGGAACGGTATGAAAATCTTGAAAAAATTTGCACAGATGCGTTGAAACTTGAAAGTGGTGATGAGGAACTTTATTGCTACCAGATAGAGGCTCGGATGCGTTGCGGAAAAGTGAATCTTGCAATGGATTCCTATGAAAAGGCTAGAGAAATCATGGAAAAGGAATTAGGTGTACGCAAGACAACAATTCTCAATAAAGTGTATGATGAGTTGATGAAAATCAGCAAAGGGGGAAGTTCTTATAACTTTGATGAAATCAAAGAAGATATTGAGGAACCGAATCCAACTGGTGTTTTTATGTGCGGATATCCGATTTTTAAGGAAATTTACCATTTAGAGGCCAGAAAAAGCACAAGATCGGATGAACCTGAGAATCTGGTGTTGCTTACAGTTCAGGCCAGGGAGACAGAAGAAGCTGCTGTCGCAGAATTTCGTGTGAAGCAGGTGATGACTGGACTGGAGGAGACAATCGGAGAGTGTTTGCGTGTCGGAGATGTGGCAGCAAAGTACAGCGATACGCAGTTTATTTTACTTTTACCAACCTGCACAAAGGAATTGGCGATGCTTGTGGCAAATCGGATTATTTCGAGATTATATGCCCAGAATAGTAATTATAAGAAAGTGAATGTTAAAATTGATGTAGAAGAAGTATCTATGAATGGAAAACTTGTTGATTAGAAATTTTAAATCCGGGAAATGAAAAACAGGGTCTGTGGAAAACAGATGCCTGTTTTTTATTTTTTGAGGATAAAATTTCTTTGTGTGACCTTCGTGTGACTAATGGTTGTTATATTTATTTGTATGAAAATGTAAAAGTAGGTTTTTTATATAATTTTTCAGGAGGTCGCAGGATGAAATCTGCAGGTTTATTTAAAAAGGCAATTGCATTAACGATGAGTACATCAATGCTTTTAGGCTCAGGAGGTTATACGAAAGCGTTTGCGGGTACTGAACAGAATACAGAAAGTGCGAACAATACAGCCTCTATCGTCGATGCAGATACATATGAAAGTGGTGCAAATGCTGCGACCACCAGTGTGCCGGCAGGAACGAGAACCTATTTCCCGGCACAGTTCCTTGATTTTGATATGAATAAAATTAATGCCGAAACCTTAAAAATGGTAGCGACAGCGTTGAAGCGTGACGGCAATGAAAGCAAATTTAATAATGGTGGTAATAAGAATACAAAATATTTGAGAGAAAATTATCCGGCATTGATATTTCATGAGGCCAGCAATGTTGGACATAATGAATATGGTGATGTGAAAGTGAAAGCCGATGATTATGATGTGAATAATCGGGGTGCTTTTTGTTCCTGGTACAATCGCAGTAACTGTGGAAATATAAACTGGGATTATTATGGACCGCTTGATCCGACCTCTTATCAAGGATTGGTTTCCAATACTCTTGCAGATGATCTTCCTTTATTTAATGCATATGTTGCAAATCCGTTTGATGCGTCACTTACAGCGGATGGGCGCGATATTCATCAGAATGTACAGGTACAGTTTGAAGCAGACGAAAATGGATATTATGTGTTAGACAGTGACAAGTATGATTATGTTTATAAAAAGAACACGAACAGTGTTGATATAAATGGCGCAGGATATCGTACATTCTTCCCGTTAGATGGACATCATCATTATTCTATGAACCTCGGTGTTGATTTTACAATGAATGAAGATGGTACTTATAATGGAAAAAACTGCGAATTCAATTTTTCCGGTGATGATGATGTATGGGTATTCATTGACGGAAAGCTTGCTATTGATCTTGGTGGTGTACATTCCAAGTGTGCAGCAAAGATTGATTTCCACGAGAAAAAGGTTACCTATGAATGCAAAAGATTTGTTCCAAATGGTTCCACCGGTTCACAGGGAAGATATATTGGAAATAATGAAGAAGCAGTCAGCTTTGAAGATCTTGGCTTAGATGTATGCGACAACGGAACTCACAGACTTCAGGTATTCTATCTGGAACGAGGAGGATTTGCTTCCAATTGTAAGATTACTTTCAATATGCCGACCATTAACGAAAATGAAGATATCAAAGGAGATTATACATTAACAAAGAAGACCGTTGGAGATGCAGCTGTTGAGGGTGCAGGTTTTACAATTTATGACAAAGACAATAAACAGGTAGGAAATGAGATATTTTCAGACAAAGATGGTAAAGTAACATTTAAGGATTTAACAACAGGAATTTATACAATCAAAGAGACAACAGTTCCGGATGGATATATTGGAAACGGAAAAACATATACTTTGATTGCTTCGGGAAATGCAAATAATTTATTAAATTTTGTTTTAAAAGATCAGGATGGAAATTACATTACAGATAATGTGATTTACAACAACAAAGAATCAGATACAATTGTAACAATTGACAAACAGTCAAAATTAAATAACTGGACGAACAGAACATATGATGTTTCTTTATCAGCAAATGCACAGCAGGAAACATCAGAGATTATTGCTTCCGGAGAACCGGCAGATGTAGTTCTTGTCTTAGATGCATCAAATTCAATGAAGTTTGTAAGTGGACTGACTCCTTGCACTTATAAGAGTTTGGAAGGCCTGGATACAAGCAAGGAATATTATTTTGTGACAGAAGATACAAAAGCAACAGTTTATAATGCTTTCTATAATAATGGAAGATGGATGTATGTTACGTCAGACCGAACAGGAAATGACAAGTATGAGAAAGCAGAAGTGCTTGGTGTCAATGAAGCATATCGTTATGGTGTGAAACAGTACACATATTCTTATAGGGAATACGATCAGTCTCATGAAATCCACCAGTTCTATGAGTGGGATGGAAAGAGTCGCAGAATTGATCAGGTGAAAGATTCAGCAATTAAGTTTGTAGAACAGCTGGCTTCTATTTCAGAAGAAAGCCGTGTCGGACTTGTATGGTTTAACAGTGACGCAGGAACACTTCTCGATGGACAGATGGTAAAACTTGATGCAGAAGGTGTTCAAAAAGTTGAAAATGAAATATTAAATATTGATAGAATACTTGACAGTGGCACGAATCAGAAATCCGGTATGGATGAGGCTTTGAAGTTAGTAGAAAGTATCAAACAGAAAGCCGCTGTTCAGGATGGAGAAGAGGAGAAGACGGCTGTCGTAGAGGAAGAAAAAGATACACCAACATCAGAAGATACAACAACATCTGAAGATACAACAATATCAGAAGATACGACAACATCTGATGATACAAATGCATCAGAAAATGCAACAGTGGAAGAAGACACAGCAGCGTCGGAAGAAACAGTAAATAATGCGGAAGATGTAGAACTTCCGGAAAATGTCCAGAAAGCAGAAGATAATGATGTGGAATCTGCAGAAAACACAACAGATGATACAGAGAATGTTGCGGCTGGAGAACAGACGGAGCAGGAAGAAGTGACGGAGACTCCTTCTGCAACAGAAGAAGAGAAAGAAGACAAAGTTGAAGATGCGACAAATGATAATATAAAAAATAACGTGAAGGACGAGGCATCTTCTGAAAACAATAAGAAAAATAGCGATGAAAATGCAGATCAGGATGCAGATAAGTTGGCAGATGTAAATGAGAATGCAGATGACAAAATCGCGGAAAATGCTTTAGACGACGACAGAAATACCTGCGTAGTCTTATTAACTGACGGATGTCCTACGGTTTCTGGCGTGAGTGATATGAATGCAGAAAATGGATCTGCTACCACCCTTCGCAATATGGATAAAGTGACATTGGTTACAGTTGGAATTGACATTGATAATGGATATATGACAGAAGCCGCAGAATTATTAGAAGAGACTGCTTCCGTAGGAAAAGATGGAAGCAAACTTACATTTGATGATAAATCAGAGAATCTGGATGCAGTTTTTGTTGAAATTGCAAAGGCTATTTACAGTACAGATGAAAAAGTAACTTATAAATATGGTAATGTCATTGATTATATTGATCCTAGATTTGAAGTGATTGATACAGCCGGTGGTGTACTGGGATCAGATGATAAGGGCGTTTATATTAAATGGGATAATCAGTTGTTGCAGAATTGGAACAGAGTAATTAAGATTCGTGCAATTGATAGCTATGTTGGTGGAAATAACATTGATACAAATGGTGCTGGATCTGGGGTGACAGTGGAAGATAATTTTTACGAGTTTAATAGACCGAAAGTTAATGTAAGAATTAATATTTCTGCTGGAGAAACAGAAGATACCATTTTCCTGGGACAGGATTTGAATAGATATTTTACCAAGGACCAGCAGAATAAAATATTTGCATTAAATGAGCAGGGAAGACCGGCAGATGGAAGAGATTACAGTGATGTTGATTTATCTTTCTCGTTATTAGATGAAAAAGGAAATGTGATGAACCAGTTTGATCACGTTGGTCTTGATGCAATTTACAAATATATTCAGAGCAGATCACCTGAAACGGAAACAGTATATCAGATTAAAGTAAGTGCTACACCTAAAGTTGCAGATAATTCAGAAGAAGCAAAGAATGCTGCAGAGAGCATGAAAAATGCAGATGGTGTAAGATACACTGCCAGCATGAAAGACGCAGGAGATGCAGGCGTAACAAGTATGGATGTTTTCGGTAAGTATACAGTCCATATTATTGATGGAACACTTACAATCAGCAAGGCTTTTGATAAAGAATTTTTACGCAATCTTCCATACAGCGAAGAAGAAAAGCAGTTGATTGAAGCACAACAGACCGCTGTATTTACAGTTAATCGTTATGCAGAAGATGTTTCAGCAGATAATATTAAGAATGGATCAGCAACACCAATCGAATCATTTAAGATTTCAATTACAGGAAATGACAGTCAGACAGTTGTAAATATGAGAGCTGGTATGTACCAGATCGTTGAAGATGAAGGATGGTCATGGAAATATAAACTGAATGGTTATAAAGAAAATATTAAAACAGGAGATAATAAAAATAATTTCGATAAGAATGACTTTAGTGCAGATGACGGAATCTTTTATTTAGGAAAGAACCGCGACGGAGTACATCGAGATGAAACATTTGCAACTGTGAAAGTTGATGTGAGCAATCAGATGAAGACAGACAAAAAATGGTTTGCAGATACTACAAATGTTTTAAATGTTTTCAAAAATGATGCAGTTATTCAGACAGCTGATGACGGAAACGGAAATATGGCTGTAAGTGGTAACAATGTAGATGCTCAGACAGAAACAACAACTGAAGAAAAATTAAATATAGACTCAAAAAACAAGACAAATACAAAAAACTACTTGAAAAATGGGGAGTCGGGTGGTTATCATACAGATAGAAATTGAAGATTAAGATAAAAGAGGTATGAGAAGTATGAAAAAAGTTTGGAATTTTGTGACTACAGCAATTTTAATTGTTTTACTGCTGGGAATTGCTATTATGTATATCCCGAAGATATTTGGAATACAGCCGATGATTGTATTGAGCGGAAGTATGGAACCAACGTATCATGTTGGATCGCTTCTCTATATAAAAAATGCAGATGCAAATGAGATTGCAGTAGGAGATCCAATTACTTTCTATTTGGATGATAATACACTTGTAACACACCGTGTTGTGGAGATTGATAAGAAAAATCAGACTTATACAACCAAAGGTGATGCAAACGAAAAAGAAGATGGCTCTCCAGTAAGTTTTGACAAAGTATTGGGCAAACCGGTATTCAATATTCCGCAACTTGGTTATCTTGCGGATAAAATCAGCCAGACATCTGGAAAGATCATTTATGTTGTGGCAATTATTGTTGATGTTATTCTCATGTATATGGGAGATCTGATTTGGTCGACAGAACAAAGTAAGAATGAGGAGAAAAAGGATGAAAGTGCTGAAAAGTAATAAGTTTAAGGTTTCGGCTGCAGTAGTAGTACTTGTTTTGGGCGTTTCTGTTGGAGGAACGATTGCGTGGCTCCATAAATCTACAGATACAGTACGGAATTCATTTGATCCAGGTTTAGTAAATGTTACAATTGATGAAAATTTCGAACCGGGTGACGTGCGTAACAAAACTGTAGTAAAACAGGTGCGTATAAAAAACAGCAGACAGGACAGCAAAGGAAATGGAAACCTCAATGTTGTACCTGCCTATATTCGAGTACAACTCGTACCGACCTGGGTGAAAGATGCGGATAATGAAACCACAGGAAAAAAAGAACAGGTTGTATTACCGGTAGATGCTGCTTCATTAATTGATTATCAGTTGAATTTAAAAAGTAGCAGTTCAAATGAACCTTCTAAATCAAATGATGTGGATGGAGACTGGCTACAGGGAGATGATGGATATTTTTATTTCACAAAGCCTGTAGATCCGGATAAGTATACAGATTATTTACTGGAGACTGTCTCAGGAAAATCCAGTGTTACGTTCCCTCAGGAGGGGTATCTTGAATTGAATGTACTGGTGGATGCTATTCAGGCAACGAATACAAAGGCTGCAAATGATGCGTGGGGAAACCCTACCACAGATCAGGGAAAAACAAATATTTATTAAAACAAATATTTTATATGGAAAATGCTTCCATGTGACCATTATGTGACCTAAGGTAATTATACTTACGATATAAGCTTTAATTGTGTACAGATTAAAGCAAAGGAAATGTTAAATTTTATATTTTATATTAAGGAGAATGAAAAATGAATAAGAAGAAAATTGCACTTACAGCTTGCGCAACAGCGTTAGTAGGAACACTTGCAGTTGGTGGAACACTCGCTTACTTCACAGCTCAGACTAATACAGTAGAGAACGTGTTTACCGGAAACAATAAGGATCTTAAGGGTATCATCGACGAGCGTTTTGATAAGGAAACTGCTGAGAGCTATACACCAGGCGACGTAATCTACAAAGAGCCATGGCTTGAGAATAAGACAGATTCTATTGATGCATGGGTAGCTGTTAAAGTTGATATTGATGCAGAAGGCAACACAGTAAGCTATGATGATTTTGCTAAAACATATGCAACAATTCAGACAAAGACAGCGAATGGACAGTTTGTTGACGGATTTAACACAACTGATTTTGAAGAAGTGACTGTTCCAAACGCAAATTACAAATTCTTTGTATATAAAACAGTTGTTAAAGCCGGCGAAAAGACAAAGAATATTTTTGATCAGGTTACTGTAAATGCACAGATTAAGAAAGTTTTCAATTCAGAAACAGCTGAGAAGACTGTATGGAAAGAAGTTACTAAGGCTGATTATGACAGCTCATCTGCAACAAAGAAAGAAATTTCTGGAAAGTATTATGTACAGGAGTCTGTAACATCTTCTACATATGATTCGGAAGCTAACTACTTTGTAGATAAAGAAGGAAAACTTGAAAATGCAAATATCTCAAGACTGCCGAAGTTCAATGTAAATGTAACTGGTTACATGGTTCAGGCAGATAATGTAGAAAAAGATGAGGCTGTTAAGGAGTTAACTGCATTAGTTCAGAAGTAATTAAAAGTAAATTACTTTATTTCACGGAGTTTAGAGTATGAAACGTAAAATAATGCTTGGCATCGCATCGATTGCTATGGTTCTTACTATAGCAATCGGTGGTACGTTAGCCTATTTCACAGACACAGATAGTGCCGCTAATGTGATTACGATGGGAAAAGTGGATATTAGTTTGGTCGAGAAGACAGATGCTACTGGAGAAAAAGAGTATACTGATGGATTGACCTACAGTGATGTGCAGCCAGGTCAGGTACTTAGCAAGAAACCAATTGTTAAGATGGCTTCCAATTCACAACCGGCATATATCAGAGTGCGTATTAACATGTCAAGTGCGGATGCAGAACTTTCCAGACACCTTTCGGAAATCGGGTTAGACACTACCGGGTGGATATATGTAAATGGATATTATTATTATCCATATATTGTACAGCCTGGAGCGAATACCACGGTGTTTACAAAAGTCAGCATTCCAAAAGACTGGGGAAATATGCTTGTTAATAAATCTTTCAGTATAAAGATTACTGCTGAGGCAGTGCAGGCATCTTATTTTTCACCGGACTTTAATTCAAAAACTGATCCATGGCATGGAGTCATGATTGGCAAATATTAAGATTATCAGACAGGTTCTATCGAGCCTGTCTTTTCTTATCTCTTAAATAAAGAGTGTATGTTTCGAAATGTGTTTTTCAATTTACTATATATTGTGAAATGAAAAGAAAACGAGTATACTAAAAAAGAACAGAAGTATGGGAGGCATTATGAAACGATTTTTTCATATATCAGGATCCATATTATTGATTATATTGATCTTAATTTGTATTCCATTTACAATACCGAAAGCTTTTGGATTGTCCATTTATGAAGTGATTACGGATAGTATGACACCGAAATATCCTGTTGGAAGTGTAATATATGTGGAAAAGGCACAGCCGGAAGATATTAAAGTAGATGATGTTATTACTTTTTCGATTGGTACAGACACTTCTCAGGTAATGACACATCGTGTGGTGGCGATTGATAACGAAAATCACACATTTACCACAAAAGGTGATGCAAATAAAGATGTGGATGTAAGTCCTGTGGCATTTCAAAGACTACTAGGAAAACCTATGTATTGTATTAAACATATGGGATTTCTTGTTCAATTATTTGAATCGAGTGAAGGACGCGTGTTTCTTGGTGTTTTGCTGGTTCTGGTCTTTGTCTTATGGTTTGCAGGAGATCATATAGACTCTGAAGTAAATGAATCTGCAGATATGAATAAAAAGGATAGGAAAAAGAGGAACGGTCGTGTAGTCTGGAAACTTGTGATGCTGATGGGCGCAGCGATGGTTCTGATTGCAGGATGGAACATATATCGGATTTCAAAAGATTATAGTGATTCGAATGCTTTATACAGTAAGTTATCTGATACATATGTTGCGACAGAGAAGGAAAAAAAAGAAGAAAAATGGTATGATGCTGCGCAGGTGAATCTTCAGGAGCTGAAAAAACAGAATGGAGATGTAACAGGTTGGCTTTATTTTGAAAACGAGGATATCAGTTATCCGATTATGTATTCGGGAGATGATACAACTTATTTGCATACAGCGTTGGATGGAAGCTATGCTTCGGCCGGATCAATTTTTATGGAAGGAAACAATCATCCGGATTTTGAGGATAGCCATACGATTATTTATGGACATAATATGCGGAATTTAAGCATGTTTGGAAAATTACGCTACTATAAACAAAAAGAGTACTATGACAATCATGCATATTTTCAGATATTTACAGATAAAGGAATTTATCGTTATCAGATTTTTGCTTATGCGGATGTACCGGCGGACAGTTTTGTATATCAGGTGCCATATGGGGCGGATGATTCTTTTAAAATATTTATTCAGCAACTGAAAAAGCAATCGTATTATGATACAGACGTTGAAGTAACACAGAATGACAAGGTAGTAACTTTGTCTACCTGTTCTACTACAGGAATGCGCTTTATTGTAAATGCAGTCAGGGTGGATGAATATTTATATTGATAACAAAAATCGGAATATAATAAATGACAGAAAAGAGTACATAAGTTATTTCTTGATTTAATGAATATTATATAACTCAAAGGAGCAGACTAAGGATGAAAAAGGAAGAGCAATTATTAAATGACCTTACAGAATTGATTAAGGAAACACAGAAAAATAAAGTGGACTGGAAAGTGGATTGTCAGACGACTGAATATAATGATTTGCAGGAAAAGCCGGTTCATGAAGAAGATGGCGAGCGTTGGATTGTAGATGAGTGTTTTGTTTCCTATGAATGCACACATAAAGGAAAAGATTTTTTATTGATCACATACGAACAGATTTTTACCTGCGGTCAAAAGAAGAAGAGCTGCAATTTATTATTTATGCCACCGATGGGCATTCGTTTTTATGATGTAGACACCTTAGCACCGTATGCAGTAAAAGCAGACCAGATGCTTACATATGAAGCACATATGCTTTGGCTTACCATATTGGAAAAGTGTAAAGATAAATCAGAACGGATTAAACTGGATGTTTCTCCACGTAAATTAGTATTAGAGCAGGGAGCGATATGAGAAAATTAAAAAGTGTATATGCATTGATTACAGGCGCGAGTTCCGGAATTGGCGAAGTTTTTGCCGAACAATTGAGTAAAGAAGGCTATCCGGTTATTCTTGTTGCAAGAAGAAAGGAACGTTTACAGCAGACAGCAGATAAAATTGAAAAACAGGGTGGGAAAGCAATCGTTATCACAGCGGATCTGGCAAAAAAAGAAGAATGTTTTGGAATCATACAGCAATTGGAAGATAAAAAGATAGGCGTGTTTATTAACAATGCAGGATTCGGAGATTGTGGGATGTTTCTTTCGGGTGATTTGGAGAAAGAAACGAACATGATTGATGTCAACATAAAAGCCATGCATATATTGTGCAAATTGGTTCTGCAAAAAATGAAAAAGCAGGAGGGCGGCTATCTTTTGAATGTAGCTTCTTCTGCAGGACTGATTCCGGCAGGCCCATATATGGCAACGTATTATGCCACAAAAGCTTATGTTGTGAGCCTTACACGGGCAATTGCCCAGGAATTGCAGGATGAAGGAAGCAATATCTACATTGGTGCTTTGTGTCCGGGGCCGGTCAATACGGAATTCAATTCGGTAGCGAATGTGGAATTTGCTTTGTGTGGAATTAGTCCGTCTTATTGTGTAAAATATGCAATCAGACAGATGAAAAAACGAAAAGTTCTTATTGTTCCGACACTGACAATTAAGGCGGCGACCTTTTTTGGAAGATTTATTCCGCAGAGCCTTTATATAAAAATAGCAGGACATCAGCAAAAAAAGAAATTTAAGGGTTGACATGGACACTTTAATGGTTTAAACTGATATCAAGTTAATAAGAAATGAAAATCATTGAGCGAAAGTAAGTACAGCAGATGATTCTTTACAGAGAGTCAGTGGTTGGTGGAAACTGATAAGATAGTTTGTCTTGGAATGGATTCGTTAGATGCGAAGTGAATGAGAAAGTATAAATTTCCCGAGTAGCAGAGCCGTTTCTCCACGTTACAGGAGTGAGGATATCGAAGCAATCATGCTTCTGTATCATAGAGGTTGCGTAATTGGTGGCAGATATTTCCGATGCGGAAGTATCTGCTTTTTTTAATACAAATGTAATGAATCCAAGAATATTACAGGATAGTTACAAGCCTTTTGATTGATTAACGAATAGAAAAGGCTGGTAAGAATGCAACGAACAAGGGTGGCACCACGATGATTCGTCCCTGATGCAGTAATAAGACTGCATCAGGGACTTTTTTACTGTACAAGTCAAGGCGAAATTTAAATGAGAGGATGTTCTAGAGAAAGGAGTTATAGAATATGAAAAGAAGATTACGGGTTTATAAGAAAACAGTCAGCATTGTAAATGAAACTGCGACAGGAATGTATGAAAGCCTGGTAGGAGATAAAAAAGGGTTTCTTTTGGAAAGTTATGATAAGAATTATGACCGTTATACATTTTTTGGAAAAGAGCCGGAAGAGATTATCAGTTCACGGGGAAACGCACTTGTAATTACAAAATATGATGGAACACAAGAGGTTCGAAATGGAAATCCACTAGAGCGATTAAAGGAATATTACAGTGAGTTTGATATTGTAAAGGATAACGAAGAATTATCTTTTTCCGGTGGATTGGTTGGAAATCTTGGATATGATTTTGTGCGATATGCAGAAGTGCTTCCAGATAACAATCCGGATGAGATCGGAATCGAAACAGTACAGATGATGCTGATGACGAAGTTCATTATGGTGGATCATGTGGCAGAGACACTTACCGGAATTATTCTCGGTGAAGATACTCCGGAGGGAAGAAAAAAATCACTGGAAGAAGCAGAAGAACTGATTCGACAGGCACTTGCAAACAAAGGACGTGCGCCGGAGAAGAATTTCACACATGATGGTGTGATTGTAAATCAGTCCGATTCACTGGAACAGTATAGTCAGAAGGTCGAGAAAATCAAAGAGTACATCCGTGAGGGACATATTTTCCAGACCGTTCTTTCACAGAGATGGACGATTGAGACAAAGCAGAGTGGATTTGAGCTTTATAAAGAATTGCGTGAACTGAATCCGTCTCCATACTTGTATTATTTCAATTATGGCGATTTTGAAGTGATTGGAAGTTCGCCGGAGATGATCGTAAAGCAGCAGGGCAATCGTGTATATACCTGTCCAATCGCAGGAACAAGAAAAAGAGGAGCGGATGCAGAAGAAGATGCGTTGCTTCGCGATGAACTTCTTCAGGATGAAAAAGAACGGGCAGAACATGTGATGCTTGTGGATCTTGCAAGAAATGATATGGGACGTATTTCGGAGTTTGGAACTGTAAAAGTAACCCAGTTTATGGAAGTACAAAATTATTCACATGTGATGCACATTGTATCTATGGTGGAAGGCCGTAAGAAAGGCGAATTTCATCCATTAGATCTCGTATCATCTTTCCTGCCGGCAGGTACACTCAGCGGAGCACCAAAGATTCGTGCAATGGAAATTATCGATGAACTTGAAAGTGTGCGCAGAGGATTGTACGGAGGAGCAACCGGATATATTGATTTTTCCGGAGATATGGATTTCTGTATTACAATCCGTACAATGATTAAAAAAGGAAAACGTGTATATCTGCAGGCTGGCGCTGGTATCGTAGCAGATTCTATTCCGGAAAATGAGTATCAGGAATGCTGTAATAAAGTAATGGCACTCGCGAAGACTTTGATGCATTACATTCATTAGCCCATTTGCTAAAAGCAAATTTTGCATGGGCTGATGTTCAATAGAGGAGGAAAACTTATGATTTTACTGATTGATAACTATGATTCATTTACATACAACTTATATCAGTATGTAGGAATATTTAACCCGGATATCAAGGTTGTGAGAAATGATAAAATCACGATTGAAGAAATAGAAAAAATGGATGTGGACCGTATTATTCTTTCTCCCGGACCGAAAAGCCCAAAAGAAGCAGGAATCTGTATGGAGGTTGTAAAACGATTTACAGGAAAGAAACCGATTCTTGGTATCTGCCTGGGACATCAGTGCATCGGTGAAGCACTTGGCGGAACCGTATCATATGCCAAAGCACTGTTTCATGGAAAACAGTCCTCTATTGCGCATGATGGAACAAGTGTATTTACCGGAATTGATTCACCAATCAAAGTAGCACGTTATCATTCGCTTGCGGTACAGGAGGCGGACCTTCCGGAATGCCTGCGGGTACTTGCGAGAACAGAGGACGGAGAAATTATGGCGATGCGCCATAAGGAATATCCGGTGGTCGGATTGCAGTTTCATCCGGAATCTATTTATACAGAGCATGGAAAACGAATTATCGAGAATTTTGTAAATGATACCATTTAAGCGTTTGTACAGCAAACGGCGAGAGGAAATACAACAATGATTTTAGACCAAATTGTAGAAGATAAAAAGAAAAGACTTCCGCAGCACAAAGCTCAGATTTCAGAAGCGGAGATGAGAAAACTTGCAGAAGAAACTGTTACACGGAAGAAAAATTGTTTTTATGAGAACCTGAGAAAAGAAGGACTTTCGATCATAGGAGAGTTCAAACAGGCATCCCCAAGCCTTGGAAAAATTACAAGTAAAATTAATTTGATGGATCGGATTAAAGAATATAACGCATCTGTAGATGCAATTTCCTGTCTGACAGAGGAAGATCATTTTAATGGAAATGTATCGTACTTAAAAGAAATCCGTGCAAAATCACAACTTCCAATTTTGCGAAAAGACTTTATGATTGAGGAATATCAGTTTTATGAAGCAAAAGCGATTGGTGCAGATGCAGTACTTCTGATTACAGCAATTTTGGATGATGTGCAGATGCATGACTTTTATCAGCTTGCAAGGGAGCTGGAGTTAGATGTATTGGTAGAGACGCACGATGAAGAGGAAATCGAGCGTGCAATGAAGATTAATCCTAGAATTATTGGCGTGAACAATCGAAATTTAAAAGATTTTTCCATTACATTGGAGACAACCAAACGTCTTCGTCCGTATATTCCGAAAGATAAAGTATTTGTTACGGAAAGTGGTGTCATGGGGGATGAGGATGTTCGTTTTCTTCATGAGTGCCAGGTGGATGCCTTTTTGATCGGAAGAGCTTTTATGGAGGCAGAGAATCCGAAAGCATTGGCACAGAAATGGAAAGAAATCTTTGCAGGAGCATAAGGAGACAGAAAAATGCAGGTAAAGATTTGTGGATTGACAAAGGAAGAAGAAGCCACTTATTTGAATGATGTTGGTGCGGATTATGCGGGATTTGTATTTTATCCGAAAAGCAAACGAAATATATCTTTTGCACAGGCGAAAGCGATTCGGGAGCAGTTGAATCCGCAGATTCAGGCAGTTGCAGTCACAGTATCACCGGATAGAAATATGATACAGGAAATAATTAATTCTGGATTTGATGTTATACAAGCCCATGGTGAACTGACGAAGGAAGCACTTGAGGCGGCTTCCATACCTGTATGGTATGCGGTAAATATCATAAAAGAAGAGGAGCTATTGGAAAAGGTAAAAGCATTTATGGGAATGCCGCAGGACTTACAGGAAAAAGTAGAGGCCATTGTTGTGGATGGAGCTTCTTATGGCGGAGGCAAAGCTTTTGACTGGAAACAGGCGGATGTGAAAAATGCGGCAGCTGAGTTATTGATGCATCGTAAATTTGTTTTGGCCGGTGGATTGAATGAAAGTAATGTACAGGAAGGAATGAAACTGTTTTCCCCGGATGTTGTAGACGTAAGTTCTGGAGTAGAAGTGGAAAATGGAAAAGATAAAACAAAAATTAACAATTTTGTAAGAAAGGTGAGAAATTATGAATAAGAAAGCATATTATGGAGCGTTCGGTGGCCAGTTTGTTGCGGAGTCACTGATGAATACATTAGAAGAATTGGATGTGGCTTTTGAGGAAGCTATTCATGATCCAAAATTTATGGAACAGTATCATTATTACCTGAGTCAGTATGTCGGACGAGAGACACCGTTATATTATGCGGAGCGATTGAGCGAGAAATATGGAACGAAGATTTATTTAAAGAGAGAAGACTTAAATCATACGGGAGCACACAAGATCAATAACGTAATTGGTCAGATTCTTCTTGCAAAACGTATGGGAAAGACGAAAGTAATCGCAGAGACCGGTGCAGGACAGCATGGTGTGGCCACAGCCACCGGAGCAGCACTTTTTAATATGGAATGCACCGTTTATATGGGAAAGGAAGACATTGAGCGCCAGAAACTTAATGTCATGCGCATGGAGATGTTAGGAGCAAAGGTTGTATCTGTGGAGTCCGGAAGCAATACATTAAAAGATGCGACGAACGAGGCAATACGTACATGGGCAAAGACAGCAGAAGATACTTTTTATGTGATCGGATCAGCAGTAGGACCGTATCCATATCCGAAGATGGTAAAAGAGTTCCAGAGCGTGATCAGCCGCGAGGCAAAGCGTCAGCATATGGAAGTGGAAGGACGCAATCCGGATGTTGTTATGGCATGTGTGGGAGGTGGATCCAATTCCATCGGAATGTTTGCAGATTTTATCGATGAAAAAGATGTGGAACTTATCGGTGTAGAGGCTGCAGGACTTGGTATTGAAACAGGCAAGCATGCTTCTGCGATGGCACTTGGTGAGCCTGGTGTACTTCATGGCATGAAATCTTATCTGTTACAGGACACCGATGGAAATATCCAGCTTGCACATTCTATTTCAGCTGGTCTTGATTATCCGGGCGTTGGTCCGGAGCATGCATATCTGCGTGACAGTGGACGTGCAAAATATGTGGCAATCACGGATGTGGAAGCAATGGATGCGCTGATGGAACTGTGCAAGCTGGAAGGCATCATCCCGGCAATCGAAAGTGCACATGCAGTGGCCTATGCATTTAAGAAAGCAAAAGAAATGAATAGGAATCAGAGCATGATTGTATGTTTATCCGGCCGTGGTGACAAAGATGTAAATACCATTTCTGACTATCTGGCAGGAAAAGGATATTTGAATTAAGAATTGGAAGAAAGGGTGGAAGTGAGAATATGAACCGAATTGAGCAGACACTTGCAGCACTACAGGAAAAAAATGAAAAGGCATTTATTACATACATTACAGCCGGACTGCCGGATTATACAAAGACAAAAGAACTTATAAAAGCACAGGAACAGGCGGGAACCGATATTATCGAACTTGGAATTCCGTTTTCTGATCCGGTAGCAGATGGTCCGGTCATTCAGGACGCTTCTTATCAGGCAATCCTTGGCGGAGCAAACCTCGAAAAAACATTTACATGCATGCAGGAAATGCGTGGAGAAGGTGTGGAAATCCCGATTGTATTTATGATGTATTACAACACTGTTTTACATTATGGCGTGGAAAAATTCGCAAAAAAATGTCAGGAATGTGGAGTGGATGGCCTGATTATACCGGACCTTCCGTTCGAAGAGCAGGATGATTTACAGAACTCACTGGAAGGAAAAGATGAAACGATTCTGATCCAGCTTGTATCTCCGGTTTCCAAAGACCGTGTGCCAAAGATTCTTGAACATGCAAGGGGCTTTGTTTACTGCGTTTCTTCCATGGGAGTTACCGGTCAGGCGGCAACTTTCCATAAAGAAGTGATAAGCTACCTGTCCTATGTCAAGGAAGTATCTAAGATTCCGGTTATGATGGGATTTGGTATTCGTACAGCAGCGGATGTGGCACCGATGAAAGAGATTATTGATGGAGCGATTGTCGGATCGCATTTTATCAATCTGTTAAAGGACAGCCAGTTTGATGCGCAAAAAGCCGCAGAATATTGCAGCACATTTAAAAAAGAACTCAATGAACTTGTATAAATCAGATAGGTGTTTGATAGTGTCAGCCCATTTGCTGAAAGCAAATTATGCATTGGCTGATGTTCTATCAGGAGGAGAAGAACATGAAAGAAATACTCAGCAAATTAGTAGCAGGCAATAATCTCACAAAGGAAGAGGCAATGAGGGCCCAGGAAATGATCCTGTCAGGTAAGGCAACACAGGCACAGATTGCATGTTTTCTGACAGCTCTTCGCATGAAAGGAGAGACCTTAGACGAAATCACGGGTCTGGCAATAGTTCTTCGTGACAAGGCCAATACAATCAGCCCGAAAGTTGACAATTATGTGGATTTTGTGGGTACTGGTGGAGATTGCACTTATTCCTTTAATATTTCCACAACATCGGCTTTTGTTGTAGCAGCAGCAGGTGTTCCGGTTGCAAAGCATGGAAACCGTTCCATTTCCTCAAAGAGCGGTGCGGGTGATGTGCTGGAAGCACTTGGTGTTAATATTTCCGCAGATCCGGAGGTTGTAGAAAAATGTGTGGAAGAAGTGGGTATTGGATTTATGTTTGCACCACACTTCAATCCGGCAATGAAATATGTAGGACCTGTCCGCAATGAGATGGGAATTCGTACGGTGTTTAATACATTAGGACCGCTCTCTAATCCTTCCCGTGCAAAAGCGATGGTCGTAGGCGTATATTCGCCAAGTCTTACGGAAGTTATAGCCGGCGCCATGGTAAATCTTGGTGTGGAAAGAGGATTTGTAGTAAGTGGTGAGGACAATATGGACGAGTTTACACTTACCGGTCCAAGCATTGTTTCCGAAATTAAAGATGGAAAAGTAGAGACTTACGAAATTACACCGGAGCAGTTTGGATTGAAACGCTGCAAAATTGAAGAACTGCAAGGTGGCGATGGGGCTGTAAATGCACAGATTACCAAAGACATTCTTTCCGGAAAAGAGCGTGGAGCAAAGAGAGAGATTGTACTGTTAAATGCAGGGGCTGCACTTTATATCGGAGGCAAAGCCGACAGTATCGAAGAGGGTATCCGCATTGCAGGAGAGACCATTGATTCCGGCAAGGCAATGGAAACACTTGAGTCTATGGTAAAAACAACAAACGCATAAACAAAGCAGGAATAAAAGTGGCTTTTGTACTTCGAAACATGATATCGCGGTGCAAAAGTCACTTTTTAGTCTATTTATACAAAATACTGAAGAAAACTTAGTGAATATAACAATTTACATCTATCTGAATATTAAATATAATTAATTACGAAAAAATACGAAATATATTATGAAAAGTGTGCATGCAAAAAGGGAGGAATTGGATGCAGGGAGATTTTTATAAGGGAGAGGACCTTGGAGCTTCCTATAACAAAAACAATACAGCATTCCGGATATGGGCGCCCACAGCAGATGGAGTAAGTGTATGCCTTTATGAGAGAGGCGATGGTGTCTGTCTTATGGATGAGACCCCGATGAAACGGGATGTGCAGGGGACCTGGTTTTTGAAAAAAAGCGGGGATCTGGACAAAATCTATTACACTTATAAAATTACGAGAAACGGGAAAACCGTTGAGACACAGGATCCTTATTCGGTAGCTGCGGGGGTCAATGGACAGCGCAGCATGGTGCTGGACTTAAAAGAAACAGATCCGAAAGGCTTTGCAGAGGACAAAGGTCCCCAGGTAAAAAACAAGACTGACATGGTAATCTGTGAAATATCCGTTGCTGATATTACGGGAGATGCCAGCAGCAATGTAAAAAACCGGGGAAAATTTCTTGGATTGACAGAGGCTGGAACAAAGAATGACAAAGGGCAGGCAACAGGGCTTGATTATTTAAAGCAACTTGGAATCACGCATGTACAGATCATGCCGGCGTTTGATTTTGCCAGTATAGATGAATCACATCCAGAGATCGTTCAGTATAACTGGGGATATGATCCGGTCAATTATAATGTACCCGAAGGTTCTTTTTCTACGGATGCATTTCGCGGGGAAGTGCGTATTCGTGAGATGAAAGAGATGGTAGCGGCGCTTCATAAAGCGGGCATCGGAGTGATTATGGATGTGGTTTATAATCATATGTTCGATGCAAAGCAAAGCTGCTTTGAAAAAGCGGAGCCGGATTATTTCTTCCGAAAAAAGAATGGAAAATATTCTGATGCGAGTGCATGTGGAAATGAGGTGGCTTCGGAACATCCGATGGTACGCAAGTTTATTGTGGATTCGGTCTGTTACTGGGCAAAGGAATATCATATGGATGGTTTTCGCTTTGACCTCATGGGAGTGCTCGACACGGAAACCATGCAGGAACTGAGTGCACAGCTGAAAGAAATCAATCCGTCAATCGCTTTATACGGAGAAGGCTGGACAGGTGGTGCCTCTGCGCTTCCGGAGTATCGCAGGGCGATGAAGAAAAATGCGCGGATGTTTGAAAATATTGGCATGTTTTCAGATGATATAAGAGATAATATCCGCGGACATGTATTTTATGAGGAAGCCTGTGGTTTTGCCAATGGAGGACAGAATTTTGAAAATGCAATACGTTACAGTGTTGCGGGAGCTGTGTGGCATCCGCAGGTGGACTATGCAGATTACAGTTATACGCAGGGAGGCCCATGGGCAGCCAAACCGGAGAATGCCATCAGTTATGTATCATGCCATGACAATCTGACTTTATGGGATAAGCTTGCTGTGTCGCGGCCGGATTGCAGCGTAGAAGAGCGCTATGCAATGAACCGGCTGGCGGCAGCAATCGTGTTTACATCTCAGGGCGTGCCGTTTTTCCTGAATGGCGAAGAATTTGCCAGAACCAAGCCAATTCCGGGTACCAATAAAGTGTCAGAGAACAGCTATAATCTGACGCTGGAAACAAATGGAATCCGATATGACTGGACAAAAGAGCAGGAAGCCTTGCAGGAATATTACAAGGGATTGATTGCTTTTCGAAAAGCACACGAGGGACTGCGGCTTTCGACAGCAAAACAAATCCGGGAAGACATCCGTTTTGTGGAAGAACTTCCGGCGAACGTTGTTGCGTTTACGGTCACAACGGAAAAAGAAACTTTGTTTGTGGTTTATAATGCAAATCCCAAGGCTGTGGAAATTGATCTTCCGGAAATGGAAAAGTGGAATGTGTATGTTGATGCTGTACATGCCGGCAATGCGTGTGTTGGAAATGTCAGCCATACAGCTGCGGTCAAACCGCTAAGCTGCATGGTATGTAGCACAAATTAATGCGTTGTCTTGTTGATGTAATTGGTTTTGTATTTGGAATAAACAATTTTCTGGCTGCGGTAGAGTCCAAAGTAACCGGAAAGCATGTAGCTTAATGCAGTAGACAGAAGAAAATATGGCATTCCGTCGTAACCGAATAACTCAAAACTGATCAAAAGCGAAGTAATCGGGCAGTTGGTCACACCACAAAATACGGAAGTCATGCCTACCGCAGTACATAGTGTCGGAGAAAATCCGAGCAGATTACCGAACAGGCATCCGAAAGCAGCACCGGTAAAGAAAGATGGAACAATTTCGCCACCTTTGTAGCCGGCACCTAACGTAAGCGCGGTAAAGATCATCTTCAAAAGAAATGCTTCCGGGCGAACCGTACCGTTGATGCAGTGTTCGATGATATTGATTCCGGTGCCGTTATAGCTTTGATCGCCAACGAGAAGTGTCAGTACAATAATGATACATCCGCCGACGAAGACTCTTAAGTAAGGATTTTTAAAAAAATGCTTATACAAATCTTCGCTTTTGTGGAGCATGACACAGAACAGAATACTGATCAAGGCACACAAAATTGCAAGGACCGATATCTTGACACTTGCAGCGATGGTGAAATCCGGAATTCCATGAATCTGAAACAGACTGTTTGTGATTCCGAAAGAATATGCAATACCATGTGCGACCAGTGAACTGATAACACATGGAACCAAAGCAATATAGTACATAACACCGACGCTGACGATTTCCATTGGAAGGATTGCGGCAGCCATAGGAGTTCCGAACAGCGCGGAGAAAGCAGCACTCATGCCACACATAATCATGACATGTTTGTCTTTTTCATCGAAACGGAACAACTTGCCGAGAGCATTGCCGATACTTCCGCCCATCTGCAGTGCAGCACCTTCACGACCCGCAGAACCACCGAAAAGGTGTGTGATGAGGGTGGATATAAAAATGAGAGGTGCCATGCGAAGCGGCAGTTCATCATCGGAATGGATGGCAGAAATGACCAGGTTGGTTCCTGTATCTTTTTCGTTGTGCAGCAACCGGTACATGGCAACAATTGCAAGACCGCCGATTGGCAGTAAAAACAAAAGCCAGTGATACTGCGTACGGAGCACGGTCACAAGGGACAGGCAAAAGTAAAAGGCTGTGCCGCACAAGCCGACAATTACGCCGACAATGACCGCAAAAATTATCCATTTAACCGATACAACTGTGCGGTGGATATTGTGTTTTATTTTATGTTTGATCATTTCATTCATAACTTATCACCTCATATGTTCTTTTATTTATACTAGCATTCAAAAATGTTTTTTACAAGAGGACAAAAAGGTGTTATCATTTAATATAGGAGTTAATGTATATTGCATCAGTTTTTTGTCGAAGGTAAAATGAAAATGGACTGATGTTCAATTGATAGGAGGAAAAATTATGAGAACAAGTGGCGTACTTATGCCAATTTTTTCATTGCCATCACCATATGGCATTGGAACTATGGGAAAGGCTGCAAGAAAATTTGTTGATTTTCTGGTAAAAGGAGGACAAAAATACTGGCAGATTCTTCCAATCTGTCCGACAAGTTATGGAGATTCTCCATATCAGTCTTTTTCCAGTTTTGCGGGAAATCCATATTTTATTGATCTGGAATATTTATGCAAAGATAAACTTTTGACACGCAAGGAATGCGAATCTTTTGCATGGGGCGGAAATGAAAAATATGTTGATTACGGAGTTATGTATGAATCCCGTTATGCATTGTTGAAGAAGGCATTTGTACGTTTTCAGAAAAATCTTCCGGAAGATTATGCCGTTTTCTGTGAAAAAGAGAAAGAATGGCTGGATGAGTATACATTATTTATGGCATTGAAGGATGCCAACGACGGAAAAGCATGGGCAGAGTGGGACAAAGATCTGCGCATCCGCAAGCCGGAAGCATTGAACAAAGCCCGCGTTGGCTATGCGGAAGACATTGAATTTTACAAAATGCTGCAGTATCTGTTCTTTAAACAGTGGAGACAGCTGAAAGCATATGCGAATGAGAATGGAATTGAAATTATTGGTGACGTTCCGATTTATGTTGCAGGTGACAGTGCGGATGTCTGGGCGAATCCAAAACAGTTTTATTTGGATGAGGACTTAAATCCGATTGAAGTAGCAGGATGTCCTCCAGATGCGTTTTCTGCAGATGGACAGCTCTGGGGCAATCCTCTGTTCCGCTGGGATGTTATGAAAAAAGACGATTATGCATGGTGGACCAAGCGTATTCAGGCCATGGCACAGCTGTATGACATTATCCGAATCGATCATTTCCGCGGATTTGATTCTTACTATGCAATTCCGGCAAAGGATAAGACTGCAAAGAACGGTAAATGGAAAGAAGGTCCGGGAATGGATCTGTTCCATTCATTGGAGAAGAAACTTGGAAAGCTTCCGATTATTGTAGAAGATCTTGGATTCCTGACGCCATCTGTTATCCAACTGCTGAAAGATTCCGGATTTCCAGGAATGAAAGTGATTCAGTTTGCATTTGACAGCCGTGAGGGAAGTAATTATCTTCCACATACCTATACACAGCATTGTGTTGTTTATACAGGAACACATGACAATGATACAGCAATGGGCTGGATGAAAACCGCACCGAAGGCTTCTGTGAAATTCGCAAAAGAGTACTTGAATCTCACAAAAGAGGAAGGTTATAACTGGGGAATGATGCGTGGTGCATGGTCATCTGTAGCAGATATGGCAATTGTTCCAATGCAGGATCTGATCGGACTTGGATCTGAGGCACGTATCAATACACCATCTACACTTGGAGAGAACTGGAAGTGGCGTGCGACTGCGGATCAGATCACAAACAGTCTGGCAAAGAGACTCTATAAGTATATGGAGATGTATGGACGCGTAAATGAAAAAGTTCTTGAAGAAAAAGCAAAAGCAGAGGCAGCAAAAAAACAGAAAAGACAGAAATAAAATCTGAAGTAGAAAAATAAAAAAGAAGCATAAATCAAATCCCTCTTCCATATATATAGATATATATGAGAAGGGGGAATTTTTATGGAAAGCAGAGAAAATAAAGACTTTGATTTATATAAAGATATCCAGGGACGAACCGGGGGAGAAATTTATATCGGTGTGGTTGGGCCGGTGCGCACCGGAAAATCAACGTTTATCAAACGGTTCATGGATTTGTTTGTGCTTCCTTATATCACTGATGAAAATACAAAAAAACGTGCGGAAGATGAGCTTCCCCAGTCAGCTGCAGGAAAAACAATTATGACAACGGAACCGAAATTTATTCCGCAGGAAGCGGCAAATATTACGTTAGCCGATCAAAGTGATATCAGGGTCCGTCTAATTGACTGTGTTGGCTTTATGGTGGACGGGGCTAGCGGTCATATGGAAGGCGACAATAATCGCATGGTCAAAACACCATGGTTCCCGGATGAAATACCGTTTGTTGATGCTGCGCGGATTGGTACGCAGAAAGTCATTCGGGATCACGCCACCATCGGGATCGTGGTTACGACGGATGGTTCCATTGGGGAACTTTCGAGGGAAAATTACATAGATGCGGAGCAAATGACGATCGGGGAACTTCGAGAAATTGGAAAACCATTTGTCATTGTGCTGAATTCCATGCGCCCATACAGTGAGGAGACAGTTGCACTTCAAAGGGAGATGGAACATACATATGGAACCAAAGTTGTTCCTGTCAACTGTCAACAAATGCATCGGGAAGACATTGTCAATGTTATGAATGCTGTTCTTATGGAATTCCCGGTGACACGCATTGACTTTATGATTCCGAAATGGACCGAAATGCTACCGCTCGAGCATCCGGTAAAGGCAGCGATGATTCAATCTGCCACGGGCTTTTTGAAGCAGATGGATAAAATGCGTGATATTGCAGCAACAACGGAAGAAAAGAATCTTGCCCTGGCAGCAAATGAGCAGGTGAAGGAGGCTTTTTTCAAATCGATACTGGTGCAGAACATGGATGTCTCAAATGGAACTGTGGTCATTCGGATGGAAATCGATGATAAATACTACTTTGCTTACATCAGTGAGATGACTGGTGTGCAGATTGATGGAGAATATCAGATGATTTCCATGTTGCGGGGACTTGCACAGATGAAACGGGAGTATGAGAAGGTCAAAGATGCCATGGAATCTGTTGAACAGAAAGGTTATGGTGTTGTCATGCCGGGGCTGTCGGATATTCGAATGGAAAATCCGGTGCTGATCCAGCATGGAGGAAAATATGGTGTGAAAATGCGTGCACTTTCGCCATCCATTCATATGATCAAGGCAAATATTGAAACCGAAATAGCTCCGATTGTCGGAAGCCAGGAGCAGGCACAAGATCTGATTACATACATAAAAGCAGGAGAGGAAAGTGGAGAAGGCATCTGGACTACCAATATTTTCGGAAAATCAGTTGGTGAACTGATGGAGGATGGCATCCGCGGCAAAATTATGCAGATGGATGATGAATGTCAGCTGAAATTACAGGATACCATGCAAAAAATTGTCAATGACAGCAATGGCGGTATGGTTTGTATCATTATATAAAGAATATGCTTTATGCGGGAGAGAAGAATCGGCGGTTGCTGTTTCTTCTTTCTTTATGTTATGATATGATGGTTATTGCCAAACATTTATGATTAATCAGATTACTACATGCCCAGGGCAGATAAAGAGAGGTACTTATGTTAAAAGTAACAGATTTATCCTACGAATTTCCACAGAAGGATTTGTATCATAAAATATCATTTTCCATTGAGGACGGACAGCATTGTGTTTTGATTGGAACGAACGGAACTGGAAAAAGTACACTGATCCGGATTCTTGCACATCCGGATGAATATTTGTACGACGGAAAAATAGAGATGGAAGCCAATCAGCGCATTGGTTTTGTGAACCAATTCCTGAATCTTGCGGATGATGAAGACTGCTCGGTTTTTTCCTATATAAAAGAACCGTTTGGCATCCAGCAGAAAAAAATTGATGATATCTGCAAAGAGATGGAAGCTGGAGAAAATATAGAGGCATTGATGGAACAGTATCAGGAAGCCTGGGATTTGTTTACAGCGATGGATGGGGATAACTGCGAGGTCAATATCAAAAAGCAGTTGAAACTGGCGGGCCTTGAAAAACTGGAAAACCTTAAAATGACAGAACTCAGCGGCGGAGAGTGCAAACTGATTGAGATTATCCGGCAGATGCTTGTAAAACCTTCGCTTTTGATTATGGACGAGCCGGATGCGTTTCTGGATTTTGAAAATGTGAATGCACTGCGGGATCTGATCAATGCACATAAGGGAACACTTCTGGTCATTACGCACAATCGATATCTCCTGAACTACTGTTTTGACAAAGTGTTGCATTTGGAAAATAAGGAATTGCAGGAGTTTGATGGCAATTATACAGCATATCATTATCTTATGCTGCAGACAAAAATCGAGCAGACCCAGCTTGCGGCTGCTGATATGGAAGAAATCGAACGCAACCGCAAACTTGTTGAGAAACTTCGAAGGAACGCAACACGATTTGATAATGCTTCTCTGGGAAAAGCGCTGCATGCGCGTGTATCATTGTTAGAACGTCTGGAAAACCGGAAAACCAGATCACCGTTTATCGAGATTCCACATCCGCAGATTGTTCTTCATACCGATGCAGCAGTAGATGAAGTGGAACAGCCGGTGCTGAAGGTGGAGGACTATGAGGTTCGGTTTGATGAACTGCTTTTGGAACATGTATCATTTGAACTTGCAGCAACGGATAAGGTTGCTATTGTAGGTGGAAATGGTACAGGTAAGACAACACTTCTCCGGGAAATTTATCGGCGCCAGAATCCGGCAATTGCGGTTGCAGCGGATACGGATGTGGCTTATTTATCCCAGATGCAGGGAGAAACGATGGACGAGCAGCAGTCTGTGTGGGAAGCCATGGAACAGGTAGGTATGGAAAAAGAGGATGAAGCGGCAGCTTATCTTCTGACCTACGGACTTCCAAAGGAAATATTGGAACAGAAAATCCATGCACTTTCCGGTGGAGAAAAAAATCTCTTACAACTTGCAATCCTCTCGCTCGGAAATGCATCGCTTTTGCTCATGGATGAGCCGACCAGTCATCTGGATCTGTACGCACAGGAAGCTCTCGAGGAAGCAGTGGCAGCTTATAATGGAGCAGTACTTATGGTATCGCACGATTTCTATACCATTGCAAATTGTGTGGATTATGTATTGTATGTCGAAGATAAGACGGTGCGCAAAGTGAGTGCACGCAAATTCCGTAAAATGATCTATGCAAATCATTTTGATAAAGACTATCTGGAATTGGAAAAAAAGAAAAAAGAACTTGAAGGACACATTTATCAGGCTCTGGCCAAAGACGATCCGAAGACCGCGGAAAAACTTTCGGAGAAACTGGCGGATGTGATTGGAAAAATGGATCAGAAGATATAAAAAGATATTAGGGAACAAAGAAAGGAGCAGGCGAGGAAACCTGCTCCTTCTTAGTTACTGAAAAGTAGTTGAGTAACTGAGTAGTTAATTAGATAATTGTTTAATAAAATTGAACTACATACTCATTCGTGTACGTTACATGCTAAACTAATAACACTATTCAATATCTATATTATACAATGAAATCGCAAATTTGCAATACTTATTTTGTAAATTCTTAAATTTTTTTGAAATTGCTTAAGTGTATTTGAAGGTTTTCTTAAGGGAGCGGTAAAAATACAGGCTTACGATTTTCGAATACTGTATAATACCGAAAACCTGCATCCTTCAGTATTCCAGGGACTTTATCAAATGCATAGGCAACATGTTCCGGGGCATGGGCATCGGCTCCCATTGTAATGATTTCGCCACCGAACTCGTGGTAACGCGCGATGATTTCTTCGGTAGGATTCGGATGTCCGAGCCCGTATTTGAATCCACCGGTATTGATTTCAATCCCTTTTCCCATGGAAATCAAAGTGCGTAGTATTTCGTCAATGACATCCGAAAACTTCTTATAAGAATAGAATTTATTTGTGTTCGGACCATAGCGCACAACATAATCAATATGACCATAAACATCAAAATCCACATTTGTGTGCAGATTCTCCAAAATAGACTCAAAATACTCCAAGTAGGCTTCATCCTCACTTCGTCCGTCATAATAATGCGGATAATAGGGATCGATTCCATGTACGACATGGGAAGATCCGATGACAAAGTCGAAAGGGTATTTGGCGGTCACATCATTGTTTACATGGACGATGTGAGGCTGCAGACCGATTTCAATGCCCCAGCGGATATTGCATTTGTCTTTATATTTCTCCTTTAATGAGAAGATCTTTTCTTTATAAGAAGAGAAATCTAACAGGAATAGTTCCGGATCATCCTGGTAATCATAGTCAAAGTGATCCGTAAAACACAGTCCATCGAGTCCTTTTTGAATCGCAGCCAAAATCATATCTTCCGGGTCGGCTTCGCTGTCTCCGGAGAAACAGCAATGCATATGCGTGTCGTTTAACATAATAGATTCTCCTTTCGTTCTTTTTTATCTACTATAACGATATTTTGTCAAAAAAGAAAGCATTTAGTGAAAAAATTAACAAAGTCGAGAAAAGGACTTGAACTTTCGGAAATAATTGGGTAAAATAAAGGAAGCTTGGGACAAGCGTTCCATGAGACTATTTATTTACAATTCTAGGAGGAATTAAGAATGGCAGTAAGAGTAGCAATCAACGGATTCGGCCGTATCGGTCGTCTTGCTTTCAGACAGATGTTCGGAGCAGAGGGATACGAAGTAGTAGCAATCAACGACTTAACAAGCCCAAAGATGTTAGCACACTTATTAAAGTATGATAGCTCACAGGGTAAGTATGAGCATGCAGATGAGGTTTCTGCAAGCGAGGATTCTATCACAGTATGTGGTAAGGAAATCAAGATCTATGCTTTCCCAGATGCAAACAATTGCCCATGGGGAGAGTTAAAAGTTGACGTTGTATTAGAGTGCTCTGGATTCTATACAAGCAAAGAGAAGGCTCAGGCTCATATCAATGCTGGAGCTCGTAAGGTAGTTATTTCTGCACCAGCAGGAAACGACCTTCCTACAATCGTTTACAATACAAACCATGAGACATTAAAGGCTTCTGATACAATCATTTCAGCAGCTTCTTGTACAACAAACTGCTTAGCTCCAATGGCTGACGCATTAAACAAGTTTGCTCCAATCCAGTCTGGTATCATGGTAACAATCCATGCTTACACAGGAGATCAGATGACTCTTGATGGACCACAGAGAAAGGGTGACTTAAGAAGATCTCGTGCAGCAGCAGTTAACATCGTTCCTAACTCTACTGGAGCAGCTAAGGCTATCGGTCTTGTAATCCCAGAGTTAAACGGAAAGTTAATCGGATCTGCTCAGCGTGTTCCAGTTCCAACTGGTTCTACAACAATCCTTACAGCAGTTGTTAAGAAGTCTGACGTAACTGTTGAGGGTATCAACGCAGCTATGAAGGCAGCAGCAAACGAGTCATTCGGATACAATGAGGACTTAATCGTATCTTCTGATATCGTTGGTATGAGATTTGGTTCATTATTCGATGCAACTCAGACAATGGTTAGCCCAATCGGTGATGACCTGTATGAGGTTCAGGTTGTTTCTTGGTATGATAACGAGAACAGCTACACATCTCAGATGGTTCGTACAATCAAGTACTTCTCTGAGTTAGCATAATCATTTTCGAATGATTACGTGCAGTTATCACTTACTGCACACCCTATATGCTTAGATAACTAAGTTTATGTGAAAGGGTCCGGCCTGTAGGGCCGGGCCTTTTTTTCAATGGAAAACCAAAGAAGAAAAGGAAAGCCCCGGTTGTTTCATACGGCTGCGGGGTATGAAATGATCAGTGAAGAGAAAATCCTTTTCTTCTGATTTTAAAATTGCCGTATATAGGCAGAACGGAGAATATAAACATGGCATTAAATAAGAAATCAGTTGATGATATCAACGCAAAGGGAAAAAGAGTCCTTGTAAGATGTGATTTTAACGTACCACTTAAGAATGGTGAGATCACAGATGATACACGTATCAAAGCTGCTCTTCCTACAATCAAGAAGTTATTAAATGATGGCGGAAAGGTAATCCTTTGTTCTCATCTTGGAAAAGTTAAGAATGGACCAAACGAAGGTGAGTCACTTGCACCAGTTGCAAAGAGACTTGAGGAGCTTCTTGGACAGAAAGTTAACTTCGTTTCAGATTACAATGTAACAGGCGAAGCTGCTACAAAGGCTGTTAACGAAATGAAAGAGGGAGAAGTTGTATTACTTCAGAATACACGTTTCCGTGGAGCAGAAGAGACAAAGAACGGCGAAGAGTTCTCTAAGGAACTTGCTGATCTTGCAGACATCTATGTATGTGATGCTTTTGGATCTTCTCATAGAGCACATGCATCTGTTGCAGGTGTTACAAAGTTCATTTCTGCAAAGGGTGGACAGAACGTTGTTGGTTACCTGATGGAGAAAGAAATCGCTTTCTTAGGAAATGCAGTTGAGAATCCGGTACGTCCATTCGTAGCAATCCTCGGTGGAGCTAAGGTAGCTGATAAGCTTAATGTTATTAACAACCTTCTTGAGAAGTGTGATACCCTTATCATCGGTGGTGGTATGGCTTACACATTCATCAAAGCACAGGGATACGAAATCGGACTTTCTCTTTGCGACGATGAGAAGTTAGATTACTGTAAAGAAATGATGGCTAAGGCTGAGAAGATGGGCAAGAAGATTCTTCTTCCGGTTGATGCTGTTACAATCAAAGATTTTCCTAACCCAATCGACGGACCAGTTGAGACAGAAGTATGTGATATCACAGCTATGCCGGCAGACCGCGAGGGATGCGATATCGGACCTAAGACAGCTGAGATGTTCGCTGACGCTGTTAAGACAGCCAAGACAGTTGTTTGGAACGGACCAATGGGTGTATTCGAGAATCCAACACTTGCAGCTGGTACACTTGCAGTAGCTAAGGCTCTTGCAGAGACAGATGCAACAACAATCATCGGTGGTGGAGATTCCGCTGCAGCTGTTAACCAGATGGGTTATGCAGACAAGATGAGCCACATCTCTACAGGTGGTGGAGCTTCCCTTGAGTTCTTAGAGGGTAAGGAGTTACCAGGTGTTGTCGCAGCAGACGATAAGTAATAAGAGTTAACATAATTGCTAAATTTAGAAATGATATAGGAGAAAAATCATGGCAAGAAAGAAAATTGTAGCCGGCAATTGGAAAATGAACATGACTCCAAGCCAGGCTGTAAAGTTAGTAGAAGAGTTAAAGCCTTTAGTAGTATCTGACAGCGTTGATGTTGTTTACTGTGTACCAGCAATCGACATCGTACCAGTTGTTGAAGCTGTTAAGGGAACCAACGTACAGGTTGGTGCTGAGAACATGTACTTTGAAGAGAAAGGTGCTTACACTGGAGAAATTTCAGCTGAGATGCTTGTAGATGCTGGTGTTAAGTATGTTGTTATCGGACATTCCGAGAGACGTGATTACTTCAAAGAGGATGATGTCCTTCTGAACAAGAAAGTAAAGAAAGCCATTGAAGCTGGACTTACTCCAATTCTTTGCTGTGGTGAGACTCTTGAGCAGAGAGAGATGGGTGTAACACTTGACTGGATCAGACTTCAGATTAAATCTGATCTTGCTGGAGTTGCAGCAGCAGATGTTGCAAACATGGTTATCGCTTATGAGCCAATCTGGGCAATCGGAACAGGAAAGACTGCTACATCTGACCAGGCTCAGGAAGTTTGTGGCGCAATTCGTGCATGTGTAGCTGAGATCTATGATCAGGCTACAGCAGATTCTGTTCGTATTCAGTACGGCGGATCTGTAAACGCTGGTAATGCAGCAGAGTTATTTGCAAAACCTGATATTGATGGTGGTTTAGTTGGTGGAGCCAGCTTAAAGGCTGATTTTGGTAAGATTGTAAACTATTAATAAGTAAAAGGAAACCAGCAAGAAATTCTTGCTGGTTTTTTAGAGAGGAAATATTATGAGTAAAAGACCAGTTGTATTAATGGTTCTTGATGGTTACGGCCTCAACGAACGTACTGAGGGTAATGCCATCGCTATGGCAAACACTCCGGTAATGGATAAATTAATGAAAGAGTGTCCTTTTGTAAAGGGACAGGCTTCCGGACTGGCCGTTGGCCTTCCGGACGGACAGATGGGCAACTCCGAAGTCGGACATATGAACATCGGCGCAGGCCGTATTATTTACCAGGACCTTACAAGAATCACAAAAGCGATTGCTGATGGTGATTTCTTTAAAAATAAAGCATTACTTGCAGCTATGGATAACTGCAAGAAGAATGATTCCGATTTACATCTCTGGGGACTTCTTTCCGATGGTGGTGTACACAGTCACATCGAGCATCTTTACGGTTTATTAGAGATGGCAAAGAAGCAGGGATTAACAAAAGTTTATGTACACGCATTCTTAGATGGCCGTGATACACCGCCAGCATCCGGAAAAGATTACATCCAGCAGCTTCAGGATAAGATGGATGAAATTGGTGTAGGTAAGATCGCATCATTATCCGGTCGTTATTACGCAATGGATCGTGATAACAACTGGGATCGTGTGCAGAAGGCATATGATTCTCTGACAAAGGGCGAGGGTGTACAGGCTGAAAACGCTGTACAGGCTATGGAAGACTCCTATGCAAAGGAAGTAACCGATGAGTTTGTTCTCCCGACCGTTATCACAGAGAATGGAAAGCCATTGTCTGTTGTAAAAGAAAATGACTCTGTCATCTTCTTTAACTTCCGTCCAGACCGTGCCCGTGAAATGACACGTGCATTCTGTGATGATAAATTCACAGGATTCGACAGACCATTCATTAAGACAACATTTGTATGCTTCAAGGATTACGATGAGACAATTCCAAACAAGCTCATCGCATTCGAAAAAGAGCACATTACCAATACATTTGGTGAGTATCTTGCAAAATGTGGTAAGAAGCAGCTCCGTCTTGCAGAGACAGAGAAGTATGCTCATGTAACATTCTTCTTCAACGGTGGTGTAGAGGAGCCAAACGTAGATGAGGCCCGTCTGCTTGTAAATTCACCGAAGGATGTAGCAACATATGACTTAAAGCCAGAAATGAGCGCTCCGGAAGTTGGAATGGATCTTGTAGAGGCGATTAAGTCTGACAAGTATGATGTTATCATTATCAACTTTGCGAACCCGGATATGGTAGGACATACCGGTGTAATCCCGGCAGCAGTGAAAGCTGTTGAGCGTGTAGACAGTCTTGTTGGTGATGCTGTACAGGCAATCAAAGATGTTGACGGTGTTCTGTTTATCTGTGCAGATCACGGAAATGCAGAGAAGATGATCGATTATGAGACAGGAAAGCCACATACCGCTCATACAACAAACCCGGTTCCATTTATTCTTGTGAATGCAGATCCGAAGTATACACTTCGTGAGGGGGGATGTCTTGCAGATATCGCTCCAACATTGCTGCAGATCATGGGATTAGAGCAGCCGGCTGAGATGACAGGAAAGTCATTATTAGTTGAAAAATAAAATCCGATAAGGGATTCTTATGAGAAGTGTGAAAAAGGTATCAGTGTACGCTGGTGCCTTTTTTGCAATATAAGTGCATAGATGCTGATATATTAGCAAGACTTATCAGAAACGAATAAGAAATGTAAAAACTTATAAATTGTCAGGCATTGCATTGACTTTCTAAAAGGCGCTGTATTATAATTTTCTTAGTTGGTCAGAAAAGTAATTGCTTTTTGACTCTACTGAAAAATAAAATTCGAAAGCATAAGATGGAGGACAAGAGAACATGCAGGAATTTAAACCGTTTAAAGAAGGAAAAGTAAGAGAAGTATACGATAACGGAGACAGCCTGATTATTGTTGCAACCGATCGTATTTCAGCATTTGATAATATCTTGAAGAACAAGATCACAGACAAGGGCGCAATTCTTACGCAGATGTCCAAGTTTTGGTTTGATTTTACCAGGGATGTGGTTCCAAACCATATGCTTTCGGTTGATGTAAAAGATATGCCGGAATTTTTCCAGCAGGAGAAGTTTGATGGAAACAGCATGATGTGCAAGAAGTTAGAGATGCTTCCGATTGAATGCATCGTACGTGGTTACATCACAGGAAGTGGCTGGGCAAGTTATAAGGAGAATGGAACTGTTTGTGGAATTAAGCTTCCGGAAGGGCTGGTTGAGTCTGACAAGCTGCCTGAGCCGATTTATACACCTAGTACCAAAGCAGAATTAGGCGATCATGATGAGAATATCTCATTTGAGCAGTCCGTAGAAGTACTTGAAAAAATTTATCCTGGCAAGGGACGTGATTATGCAACACAGATTAAGGATTGCACAATTGCATTATATAAGAAATGTGCAGAGTATGCATTGAGCAAAGGCATCATCATTGCAGACACAAAGTTTGAGTTTGGTCTTGATGAGAATGGAAACGTAGTTCTGGGAGATGAGATGCTGACTCCGGACAGCTCAAGATTCTGGCCATTAGAGGGATACAAAGCAGGTCAGGGACAGCCATCTTTTGATAAGCAGTATGTAAGAGACTGGCTGAAAGCAAATCCGGATAACGATTTCCTTCTTCCGGATGAAGTGGTTGTCAAGACAGTTGACAAGTACAAAGAGGCTTATGAGCTTTTGACAGGAACACCTTTTACAAGATAAGAAAACACAGACTGGAATTTGGAGATAAGAATGGATCAAGATATTCGTTTTGATAAAAACAGAGGATGTGCGGTAAATAATATGGCATATGATGAGGATGCGCTGCATGAGGAGTGCGGAGTCTTCGGCATGTATGATTTTGATGGTACAGATGTAGCATCTACGATCTACTATGGATTATTTGCATTACAGCACAGAGGACAGGAAAGTTGCGGTATTGCGGTTAGTGATACGAGCGGACCCAAGGGACAGATACAGTCCTACAAGGGAATGGGCCTTGTAAACGAGGTGTTCACACCAGAAGAATTAGAACGTATGAAAGGTGATATCGGTGTCGGTCATGTACGTTATTCAACTGCCGGTGCATCGACAAGAGAGAACGCACAGCCGTTGGTATTAAATTATGTCAAGGGTACATTGGCACTTGCACACAATGGTAATCTGATCAATGCAAAGGAGCTGCGCCATGACTTGGAGTATACAGGTGCAATTTTCCAGACAACGATCGATTCTGAGGTAATTGCTTACCATATCGCAAGAGAACGACTGAATTCTTCTTCTGCAGAAGAAGCTGTTCGCAGAGCATGCCAGAAGCTTAAAGGTGCGTATGCCCTTGTGGTATCCAGCCCGAGAAAGCTGATCGGCGCAAGAGATCCATATGGATTCAAGCCGCTTTGCATCGGAAAGCGTGACAATGCTTATATTATCACATCGGAGACTTGTGCACTTGATACCATTGGTGCAGAGTATGTGCGTGATGTTTTACCGGGTGAGGTCGTTACAATCACACCGGAAAAAGGTATCGAATCCGATATGACGATGGCACTTCCAAAAGGAAAAGAAGCGAGATGTATTTTTGAGTATATCTATTTCGCACGTCCGGACAGCCATATTGATGGCGTGAGTGTTTATGCCAGCCGTATTCTTGCAGGACGTTTTCTTGCACAGGATTCACCGGTAGAGGCAGATATTGTTACCGGTGTACCGGAATCCGGAAATGCTGCCGCACTCGGATATTCTTTAGAGTCCGGCATTCCATATGGTACTGCATTTGTCAAGAACAGTTATGTAGGACGTACTTTTATTAAGCCAAAGCAGAGCAGCCGTGAATCCAGTGTACAGGTAAAACTGAACGTGCTCAGAGAAGCTGTCGCAGGAAAACGTGTGGTCATGATTGATGATTCCATCGTTCGCGGTACAACTTCTGACCGGATTGTCCGTATGCTTCGCGATGCAGGTGCTACGGAAGTACATGTAAGAATCAGTTCTCCGCCATTCTTATGGCCATGTTATTTTGGAACCGATATTCCGGCCCGCGAGCAACTGATTGCATATAATCGTACAATTGAAGAGATTCGTCAAGTGATCGGTGCTGATTCGCTCGGATATCTTGGTATTGACCGTCTCGATGAGATGGTGGGTGGTCTGCCAATCTGTCGCGGATGTTTTACCGGTAAATATCCAATGGAGCCGCCAAAGGAAGATATTCGTGGAGAATATTATGACAAAGAAATTGACCTTGAAAGAAAAATGGGAAGATAATATCTCCCTGAAGGAGGATAATAATAGTGAGTACAGATAGATATACAAGTCCGCTTTCTGAGCGTTATGCCAGCAAGGAGATGCAGTACATTTTTTCTCAGGACATGAAGTTTACAACATGGAGAAAATTATGGATTGCATTGGCTGAGACAGAGATGGAACTTGGTCTTTCCGAGAATGGAAAGCCGGTTATCACCCAGGAGCAGATTGATGAATTAAAGGCACATGTCAGTGACATCAATTATGATGTGGCAGTGGAGAGAGAAAAACTAGTTCGTCATGATGTTATGAGCCATGTGTATGCATATGGTCAGCAGTGTCCGAAAGCAGCAGGAATCATTCATCTTGGAGCAACTTCCTGTTATGTCGGAGATAATACAGATATTATTATTATGAATGAGGCATTGAAACTCGTTCACAAAAAGCTGGTAAGTGTGATCGCAGAGCTTGCAAATTTTGCAAACAAGTACAAAGATCAGCCGACACTGGCATTTACCCACTTCCAGCCGGCACAGCCAACAACGGTTGGTAAGCGTGCAACACTGTGGTTACAGGAGTTCATGATGGATCTTGAGGATCTTGAGTATGTACAGAGTACATTAAAGCTTCTTGGATCTAAAGGAACAACTGGTACACAGGCAAGTTTCTTAGAACTTTTTAACGGGGATCAGGAGACAATCGACAAGATTGATCCAATGATCGCAGAGAAGATGGGATTTAAGGCATGCTATCCGGTATCAGGACAGACCTATTCCAGAAAAGTGGACACCAGAGTTTTGAATATTCTTGCAGGTATTGCCGCAAGTGCACACAAGATGTCAAATGATATTCGTCTCCTGCAGCACCTGAAAGAAGTCGAGGAGCCATTCGAAAAGAATCAGATCGGATCTTCCGCAATGGCATATAAGCGTAATCCTATGAGAAGTGAACGTATCGCATCATTATCCCGTTATGTTATGGTCGATGCACTGAATCCGGCAATTACTTCTGCAACCCAGTGGTTCGAGCGTACACTTGATGATTCTGCGAACAAGCGTCTTTCCGTTCCGGAAGGATTTCTTGCAATCGATGGAATTTTGGATCTGTGCTTAAATGTTGTAGATGGACTGGTTGTATATCCGAAAGTAATCTACAAGCATTTTATGGCAGAGATTCCATTTATGGCAACGGAGAATATCATGATGGATGCCGTAAAAGAAGGTGGAAACCGTCAGGAACTTCATGAGAAGATTCGTCAGCTTTCTATGGAAGCAGGCAAGACGGTAAAGGAAGAAGGCAAAGAGAACAATCTGGTTGACCTTATTGCTGCAGATCCTGCATTTGGACTTACCAAAGAGCAGATTGAAGCAAACTTAAAGCCTGAGCTTTATGTGGGACGCGCACCTCGTCAGGTGGAAGTATTCCTGCGGGATGTGGTTAATCCGGTGCTGGATGCAAATAAGTCTGAGCTTGGCGTAAAAGCGGAGATTAATGTTTAATATGTAAAGTGACAAAGCTGCGTATGTGCTGATGTAAAAGTTGGCGATACGCAGTTTTTTTGTATATTTCACTTACCCCGGCCCATACCACATTTCTCTGCTACGGTTTTAGACAAAATTGCAGAAGTTGTGAATGCTTTTCCCTGTCTCAAATTTCGTGTCCGGCTCGCGTTTCGACACCGACCCGTGTATGTCCGTCTCTCACAGATACGCTCAGCATTTTTAGTTCGTCTAAGAGGTGGTATTCGCAAATTTTAATGTGCTCGCTCTCCATTGTGTCGCCCATCGTAGTACTACATTATTAATAAGTAGAACGAGGGCGCAAATGCGACCCGCGAGCACCGTATTGTTCATACCGCCTCTAAGACGAACACAAAATACTTCGGACGTCATCTGTGAGAGACGGACATACACGGGCCGGTGTCGAAACTTGAACGGACAGGAATCATCAAAGAGACAGGGAAAGGGTTGCTACAACTTCGCAATTGTGGCTAACTAGTAGCAGGGAAATGTGGTATGGGCCGGGGCTTTGAAAATGTAAAAAAATGGCGCATCGAAAAACTTTTGCATAAGATACGCGCTTTCTATCCATAATAAACAAAAAAGAAAGGCGGTTCTTATGGCACTTACAATTAAAATTATTGACATACACGCAAGACAAATTTTAGATTCCAGAGGAAATCCTACGGTCGAAGCGGAAGTCACTGCACAGACAGAGACGACAGGAAGAAAGAGTGTAGGCAGGGAATCTGTTCCGTCAGGAGCGAGTACCGGACAATTTGAGGCTATCGAGTTAAGAGATGGTGTTGAAGCATATTTTGGTCTGGGGGTTGAGAAGGTTGTATCGCATATCAATGAGCGTATTCGGCAGGAACTGATGGGCATGAATGTGCTCGATCAGATCGCCATCGATCGCAAACTTGTAGAACTGGATGGAACGGACAATAAGGGAAATCTGGGAGCAAATGCGCTGCTGGCAGTTTCGCTTGCCTGCGCCAGATGTGCGGCTACAGCTCTGGATATACCGCTGTACCGTTATCTTGGTGGCACGAATGCAAAGAGATGGCCAATGCCGATGATGAACGTGATCAACGGTGGTGCACATGCAAAAAATTCACTGGATTTTCAGGAGTTTATGATTGTTCCGGTGGGTGCCGATGATTTTGCACAGGCACTCCGGATGGGAGCAGAAGTCTATCATTTCTTAAGACAGATTCTTCACGAGGATGGTCTGCTTACGGCTGTGGGAGACGAAGGCGGATTTGCGCCGGATTTTGCGGATGCAAAAGAAGTCTTTGCATATTTATCCCGCGCAGTGGAAAAAGCCGGCTATCAGGTGGGTGCCGATGTGGCGTTTGCGATGGATGCAGCAACTTCGGAATTGTATCATGAGGAAGACGGTATGTACCATTTTCAGGATGGCATCCGCAGCGCAGAGGAATTGATTTCTCTGTATGAGGATCTGATTCAGAATTATCCACTTATCTCGATTGAGGATGGACTTGATGAGGATGACTGGGAAGGATGGCAGAAAATGACCACGCGACTGGGAAAGGATGCGATGCTCGTAGGGGATGATCTGTTTGTTACAAATGTCAAGCGCATTCACTGCGGGATTGATCTTGCGGTGGCAAACGCGGTATTGATCAAAGTAAATCAGATTGGAACATTAACGGAGGCGATGGACGCAATTGAACTTGCACAGAAAAGTGGTTACAAAGCCATTATTTCACATCGTTCCGGTGAGACAGAAGATACTTTTATCGCGGATCTGGCAGTGGCAGTCAATGCCGGATGGATCAAAACAGGAGCTCCTTGCCGTGGAGAGCGCACAGCAAAATATAATCAGCTCCTGCGAATTGGAGAAAATTTGTAAATTTACGTATAAAATAGGGGAAAAAGAAACGAAAAATGCAATCGTGAGTGTAATGAGTATGATCGCGGCAAAGGCAGAATGATTTTTGCTATTGCCGCGGTTTATTTTATTCTCGATACATAAAGCAATAAAAACACCCAGAAAATAAAGCGTAATAAAAATGTTACATGCATGTAAAAAAATGTTACGGAACAAAGAAGATTCTTAGGAATTCCTTAAACATGTTGTTTCCTGAATTATTTTGTGATAGAACTTAGCTAGAAAAAATAATTCCAAAAGGAGAAATTTAAAATGAAAAAATTTCTAACAATGATGTGTGCAGTTTTGGCATTTAGCTTTATTTTTTGCACAAGTGGAACAGTGACGGAGGCAAAGACGGCGGCTTATACCAGTACAATTACAAAGGATTACCGTATCAACTGGTCGAATGGAACAAAAAAGATTTATTTGAACAAAAAGGGCAATAAGCTTTATTGTAAGAATCTTAAAACTGGAAAGACACAGTTATTGAAAAAACTGAAAATAGAAGCAGACAGTGATCAGAGCTATATGATTTCATATGTATATGGAAATAATATATATCTTAGCAGTATTCGCGGAGCAGGGGATGGAGATACTTATACTTACAACATGAAGACAAAGACCTATAAGTGCCTGAAAAAGAACTTTATTATTCAAAGTACTTATGGAAAATATGTGACAGCTTCCTACTATATGCCGACAGATATTACACCATATGCATCCTATGTATATGAAATTACTTCAAATGGTGTAAAGAAAGTTACCAGACTTGCAAAAAATACAACATGTGCAATGTTTATAAATAATAATATATATTATACATCTTATCCACAGTCTGAAAATACTGAAGGATCAGAAATGTATACGGTCAAAGTATATAAATGCAAGAAAGATGGCACAAATAAAAAATGCATTTTTACAAGAAAATTAGATGATAAAAACAGTTATGTATTAGTACAGACGATTACGGAAAATACGATTCATTTTGTTGAAACAACAGAGGAAGGTAAATCTACAGAATTTGTGTATGATTGTGCAACACATACAATTGAAAAATCTACTGAAAAATAAAAAGAATGGGAAGGGTCACATGCAATATGCATGTGGCTCTTTTTTTTTTGAACAAAAATGGTACAATAAGAGTAGTCAAATAAAAGTTCACAACAGAGAAAGAAGGAACAAGGTATGTGGATTTTGTATGCATTTGGCTCTGCCATGTTTGCAGGACTTACGTCTATACTTGCAAAATGCGGGATTCGAAAAACAGATTCAAACGTAGCAACGGCTATTCGTACCGTGATTGTATTGATTTTTTCCTGGATCATGGTGTTTGTGGTCGGGGCGCAGAGTGGAATAAGAGATGTTTCCATGACCACATGGATTTTTCTTTTTCTGTCCGGTGCAGCAACAGGTGCATCCTGGCTTTGTTATTTTAAGGCATTGCAGATCGGGGATGTGAATAAAGTTGTTCCGATTGATAAGTCAAGCACGATTCTGACGATCGTATTGGCATTTTTGTTTTTAAAAGAGGAAATCAGCATTCCAAAACTCATCTGTGTGGTACTGATTGGTATTGGTACTTATCTGATGATCACCAAAAAAGAAACAGGCGGAGAGAAGAAGAGTGGAAAAAGCTGGCTTTTTTATGCGGTATTATCTGCAGTGTTTGCCAGTCTGACATCGATTCTCGGAAAAGTTGGAATTGAGGGGGTAAATTCCAATCTTGGCACGGCAGTTCGTACGATTGTTGTTCTGATTATGGCGTGGATTGTTGTATTTGTTACGGGAAAACAGAACACAATAAAAGAGATTGATAAGAAAGAACTTGGATTTATCTGTTTATCGGGGCTGGCAACAGGAGGTTCCTGGCTTTGTTACTATAAAGCATTGCAGGACGGGCTTGCCAGTGTGGTCGTACCGATTGATAAATTGAGTATTGTAGTGACCATCGTATTTTCCTATATCGTGTTCCATGAAAAGCTCAGCCGCAAGGCATTGTTTGGATTGGTGCTGATCATAGGGGGAACACTGTGGATGGTATTCATATAAAACATATAGGATAGGAAAGGGGAAGGCTTATGTTAAAAGAATGGAAAGAATTGGATAAACCGGGAGAGGAAGAATTAAAGCTGCGTCTGGATGCTGCAAAAGAGAAACTGGAAAGACAGCAGCTTTTGATCAAGGAACAGAAGATACCGGTACTGGTCGTGATGGAGGGATGGGGAACTTCCGGCAAAGGATACAGTATTGGACAGATTATCCAGAACATTGACCCGCGTTTTTTTAAGGTTGAGTCAATGCAGAAAAAGACAGAAGAAGATGAGAGAAAACCATTTTTGTATCGGTATTTTGCAAAGATTCCGGAGGCTGGAAAGTTTGTATTTTTAGATACCGCATGGATGGATGAGATTACCGATGCAAGTCTGCATAAAGAATTGTCGGAGACGGCATATACGAACCGTATCGAGAGTGTCAGACGTTTTGAGCGACAGCTGACAGACAACGGATATCTTGTCATGAAGTTCTTTTTACACATTTCCAAAAAGGAACAGGAAAAGCGGATTCGGAATCTTGAAGATGAAAAGGATACGACGTGGCGGGTCGGCAAGAAAGATTTATGGCAGAATAAGCATTATGACAAATGCCTGGATGCATTTTCTTCTTATCTGAAAAATACGAATATGCCTTCTGCACCGTGGTATATCGTGGATGCAGAATCAAAGAAATGGACAGAAGTTCAGATATTAGAAACTCTGACGCGTGGAATCGAGATTGCTTTAAGTAATCATCAGATGGCGGTTCCTCTGTTGCAGAATGTATTTCCGCTAAAGCGTATGCCGCTGCTGGCGGAAATCCCTTTGGACAAGCAGATCGGGGAAGAGGAATACAAAAAAGAATTAAAGCAGCTGCAGCAGCGCCTTGGCGAACTGCACAATCGTCTGTACCGCAAGAAAGTGCCGGTAATCATTGCCTACGAAGGCTGGGATGCCGCTGGAAAAGGCGGAAATATCAAACGGATTACCGGAGCACTTGATCCGCGTGGATACGAGGTGCATCCAATCGCAAGTCCGGAGCCGCATGAGAAGGCAAGACATTATCTGTGGCGTTTCTGGACGAGACTGCCAAAGACCGGACATATAGCGATTTTTGACCGTACTTGGTATGGAAGAGTCATGGTCGAGCGCCTGGAGGGTTTCTGCAGTGAGAATGACTGGATGCGTGCCTACAATGAAATCAACGAGTTCGAGAAGGAACTTCATGACTGGGGCGCTGTCATTATCAAATTCTGGGTACAGATTGACAAAGATACCCAGCTTGCCCGTTTTACGGATCGGCAGAATACACCGGAGAAACAGTGGAAGATCACCGATGAAGACTGGCGCAATCGTGAGAAGTGGGATGAATACGAGACGGCTGTCAATGAGATGATCGCAAAGACGAGCACGACCTATGCGCCGTGGCATATTCTTGAGTCGGTAGATAAGAAGTATGCAAGAATTAAAGCTCTGAAAATTGTAATTCATGAGCTGGAAAAAGCATTAGAATAAGGAGATTAGAAATGAATTCAGTGGAAAATTATGGCTTGCGTTATTTGGAACCAAAAGATTTGGATCAGTATAATGCGTTACTTCGTTATACATTTCAGGTAACGGAAGAGGAACTTATTGCAACAGGCTGGAAGGATGAGGAAATCAAGCAGTCAAAGTTCCCGGTATTGGAACGTGCGGATGTATTGGGATGTTTTGATGGGGATACACTGATTTCCCAGTTTGCAGTTTATCCACTGAAAATGAATATCTATGGAGAAGTTTTTCAGGTAGGATTTGTCACAAGTGTCTGTACTTATCCGGAGTACACCGGACAGGGAATCATGAAAAAGCTCATGATACAAAGCCTTACCCATATGAAACAGCAGGAAAAGTCGTTTGCTCTGCTGTATCCATATTCGATTCCTTTGTATCATCATCTGGGATGGGAAATTATTTCCAACAAGATATCTTTTAACATCAAGGACCGGCAGATTCCGACAAAGGTCAAAGCACCCGGCTATGTACGGCGTGTGGCGTGGGACAGTTCTGATTTCCATGAGCTGCATTCACATTTTGCATCGATCACGCACGGCTGCCTGTTCCGCAATGCTCTGGCATGGGAAGAGTACTGGCGTTGGGATGAGGACGATACAAATGTTGCGGTCTATTACAATACAAAGGACAAGCCATGCGGATTCATGGTATACCTCATCAAAAACGATATTATGCATATCAAAGAGATGATCTATCTGAACCGCGAGGCAAAGAAGGGACTGTGGGAGTATATACATGCTCATGATTCCATGATTGATGAAGTGCATGGAAATACGTATTTCAGCGAACCGATCGCTTTCGAGATGGATGATGGAGACATTAAAGAATCCATTCGTCCGTATGCAATGGGAAGAATTATTGATATCGAAGAATTTATAAAAGATTATCCATGTGATCCGGATGGTGGAACACTTTATATTGAACTGGATATCACCGATAACCTTCTGCCTTGGAATGACCGTATTTTCCGTTTATGTTTTTCGGATGGAAAATGTACATTGACACATGAGCCGGCAGAGTACCGGCTCAAGATGGAGATTGGGACATTGACAACGCTTTTACTGGGCTATAAGACAGCCGAGCGTCTGTATGCGTTAGAACGTATTGAAGGAAAGAAGGAAGCTGTGGACCGTCTCGATGATGTGCTGTTCCACAAGATTCCTTACATATCCGATTACATTTGATCAGAACCTGCCTGCATTAATTTTTTCCGACAGTGGAAGAAGGCAGGAATCAAAAAGCAATCTGCAAAAATCCAAGCCAGTGGGCTGGCAAAACATGCCGCGGAATATCCAAACAGTGGCACAAATGCCAGTCCCACGAGCGCACGGGCAATCATTTCAAACACACCGGCAAATACTGCAAAGCCGGAAAATCCCATTCCCTGAATAAGAAAACGAACGATATTGACCAAAGCCAGCGGGACATAAAAGACTGCGTTGGTAATAAGAAATTGTCTTGCCTGTGCAACGACAACGGTTTCTTTCGGGTCGACGAACAGGTAAACAAGATTCTGACCAAAGACGATCAGCACAAGAAGAATGATAGCAGAGTAGACAGCTCCAAGAATCACAGCGGAGCGGAGTCCCTGTCCAAGCCGGTCAAGCTTTCCGGCACCTACATTTTGTCCGCCAAAAGTGGCCATGGTAGAACCAAGTGCGTCGAAAGGACATACCACAAACATGGAAATTCTGCTTCCGGCTGTCATGGCTGCGACAGCAGCGGAACCGAGGGAGTTGACCGCAGTTTGCAAAATGACACTTCCGATAGCGGTGATCGAATATTGTAATCCCATAGGAAGTCCCATGATCAAAAGATATTTTACATAGAAAGAGTCCAGATTCCAATCCTCACGCTTCAGGTGAAGAATTTCAAATTTCCAGATGATCAGTATCAGACAGAGGATGCCGGATACCGCCTGTGCCAGCACGGTAGCAAAAGCTGCACCAAATACTCCCCAGTGAAAGACTACGATAAACAGCAAATCCAGTCCGACATTGAGTACAGCAGCCAGAATCAGGAATACGACCGGCGTGATGGAATCTCCAAGCGAACGCAGGTATGCAGATAATATATTGTAAAGGATGATGGCAGGTATGCCGGCAAAAATGACAACGATATATTGATAAGATAAGTCAATAATATCTGATGGTGTGCGCATCAAAAGAAGAATATCACGGCAGAATACCACAGTAAGCACTGTGAGTGTACCTCCGAAAAGAATGGATAATACCGCAGAGTTTCCTACATATTTGCGGAGTCCGTCATAATCTCTTGCACCGAAACGCTGCGCGATCGGAAGCGCGAATCCATTGCAGATTCCCTGACAGAATCCGATGATCAGAAAGTTGATACTTCCGGTAGCACCCACAGCGGCGAGCGCGGATACACCAAGAAAGCGGCCAACGATAATCGTGTCCACCAGTCCATATACCTGTTGAAAGAGCATTCCCATAAGAAGCGGAACTGCAAAGCCGAGAATGAGTTTCATCGTAGAACCGCTTGTCATCTCTTTTGTTGTACCTTTTCCCATAATTTGCCTCCTTATCCTTTCGCAATGTGTATCTATCTTATCATGATTTTTCAAAACTTCAAGAGGGTAAAAAGCCAAATTTTATTTTTTTTAAGAGGGGGAATTCTTTACAATTTTATAAGGATGCGGTACAGTATTGATAGTCCAAAAATCAGCCCATGCCAAAAGCAGCTTTCCATGGGCGGGGATGTTCAGCAAATAGAGGAGGCAACATGAAAAACTGGGAAAACAATATTCGAAAAGTCGTTCCATACGTTCCTGGCGAGCAGCCAAAGAAGGAGCATATGATTAAATTAAATACAAACGAGAATCCGTATCCACCGGCACCTGGTGTCGCAAAAGCAGTGGCAGACGTGGACATTGACCGTCTGCGTCTGTATCCGGATCCGGTCGTGGCAGATCTGGTACAGGGCATCGCTGACTTTTATAAGGTAGAGAACAATCAGGTCTTTGTCGGAGTGGGTTCCGATGATGTGCTGGCTATGATCTTTATGACATTTTTTAATGCCAAGGAGCCGATTCTGTTTCCGGATATCACATATTCTTTTTATGATGTGTGGGCAGAAATGCTTCGAATTCCGTACGAGCGTATTCCGTTGGATGATGAGTTTAAAATCCGCACAGAGGACTATAAAAAGGCAAACGGTGGTGTGATCTTCCCGAATCCGAATGCACCAACCGGTGAATTGATGACATTAGAGCAGATCGAGCAGATCATTCAGGCCAATCCGGATGTCATTGTTGTGGTGGATGAAGCATATATTGACTTTGGCGGCGAGAGTGCATTGCCTCTGATTGATAAGTATGACAATCTGATTGTTGTACAGACATTTTCAAAATCCCGTTCCATGGCAGGATCACGTATTGGATTTGCAATCAGTAATCCGGTACTCATTAAGTATTTAAATGACGTGAAGTATTCCTTTAATTCCTATACGATGGACACGATTACAATTGCAGCAGGTACTGCAGCAATCAAAGACCGTGCATACTTTGAGATGACACGTGATAAGATTATAAAGACAAGAGAATGGACGAAGCAGGAATTGAAGAAACTCGGCTTTGTGTTTGGTGATTCCAGGAGCAACTTCATATTTGCCAGACATCCGCAGGTATCCGGGGAAGCTTTGTTTGAAGCTTTGAAAGAAAAAGATATCTATGTACGGCATTTTAGCAATCCGGCCAGAATCAATGAATATCTGCGTATTTCCATTGGTACGGATGAGCAGATGCAGGAGTTTATTGATTTCCTGAAGGCATATATAAATCAGTAAAAGAATAAGTAAATCTAAGAAATGAGGACAAAATATTGTTTAAGCATTATCTGATTGTTTTTTTTGTTTCCATGGTACCGCTGCTAGAACTTCGTGGAGCAATTCCCTATTCGCAGATATTTCATCTTCCGATGATACCATCATATATTATAGCGATTATTGGAAACATGTTGCCGGTACCGATCATTTATCTGTTCGCGCGCAAAGTGCTTGTGTGGGGCGCGGATAAGCCGGTCGTTGGCCGGTTCTTTACCTGGTGTCTTGAAAAGGGAGAAAAAGGCGGCAAAAAGCTGCAGGCGAAGGCCGGAAGAGGTCTTTTTGTAGCATTATTACTGTTTGTCGGAATTCCGATTCCTGGAACCGGTGCATGGACGGGAACATTAGCAGCAAGCATCCTGGACATGGATTTTAAATCTACCATTGCAGCAGTCATGCTTGGCGTACTGCTTGCAGGGATAATTATGATGGTACTGAGTCTCGTAGGAGTTAGTATCTTCTAGTCAAAGGAAATGTAACAATATTATGAAAGAAAAGCAAAAGAAAACACGCTCTATGCCCAGACAGATCCGTTGGGATAAATTAGACAATACGGCACATTTATTTCCTTCCATTGCGGGAGAGAATATGACAAATGTATACCGGATCAGTGTGACGCTCAAGGAAGACATTCAAAAAGAATATCTGCAGCAGGCGCTCGATATGGTGTTGCCGAAGTTTGACGGATTTAATGTCCGGCTGCGGACCGGTGTGTTTTGGTACTATTTTGAGGAAAATGGAAAGAAAGCGCCGCGCGTGACAGAGGAAACGATGTTCCCGTGTCGTTTTATACAACCAAATCGAAATCATAATTACCTGTTTCGGGTCACATATTATAAGAAACGCATCAATCTGGAAGTATTTCATGTGCTTACGGATGGGATGGGGGGGATCAATTTTCTCCGGGAACTGACTTATCAGTATCTGCGACTTGTGCATCCGGAGCTCGGCGGGCAGGATGGACTGAGTGTAGATACATCGTTAAGTCGTGAGGATAGCTTTGTCAGAAATTATAAAAAAGGCAGACCGAGTGGATTTAATAAGGAAAAAGCATATCTGATTCATGAAGACAGGCTGCCGGCAGGCGAGTTTGGCCTGATGCATGGAAGGATGCCGGTACAGCAGCTCAAAGAGGTCGCACATCGGTATCATGCGTCTTTGAATGAATACCTTGTGACGGTATTTGTGTGGAGTGTATACACACAGCTTTTGCATGGAATGCCGGGTGGGCGGCCGATTCGTGTGGCAGTACCGGTGAATCTGCGTCCGTATTTTGATTCCGATACGACAAAGAATTTCTTTGTCATGGTCTCTGCAGAGTTTCGTCCACAGAAGAACACATATACGTTTGAGGAAGTGCTGGCCATCATACAAGAGAGCCTGCACAAGCAAATCAATAAGGAACATTTAGAGGATTTATTTTCTTACAGCGTATCTAACCAGATGAATAAACTCATGCGTCCGGTACCGCTTTTTCTGAAGAATATAGCGATGCGGATTGTGTATTCAAAGTCGGCTGTGGCCAATACGACAACGATTACCAATATCGGAAACATCAAAATTGACGAATTATACCAGCCGTATATTGAGATGTTTCATTCGTTTATTGCCATGTCGAAAGGGCAGTATCTGAAAGGAACAATCTGTTCTTATCAGGATACACTGGTATTTACGTTCAGTTCCATTTTTGCGGAGGCAACAGTGCAGAAAGCCTTTTTCCGAAAGATTGCAGAGGATGGCGTAGAAGTAAGTATAGAAACAAACGGGGTGTATTATGAGTAGATGTCAGAAATGCAATGTGATCATTTTAGATCATACGGATCGTTGTCCATTGTGCAAGCATGTTCTTGAAGAGGATGGAACTTCAACGGAGGATATGTACCCGAATGCCATTGCTGTCACAAAGAGATTTCGATTTCTGGAAAATTTATTTTTATTTTTGTCTATTTTGATTGAGTGCCTTCTGGTTTCCATCAACTACAATGCCGACCCACAGGTTCCGTGGAGCATTGTAGCCGGACTGGTATTCATCTATGCGAATATTGTATTCCGACTTGCGATTGTGGGTAAATCGGGATATATGTTTAAGACAATCAGTCTGATTATTCTGGCGGTTGCCATGATGCTTGGCATTGATTATGTGACGGGATATCGCGGATGGTCATTGGATTTTGTAGTTCCGTCTGCGATTCTTGTGGTGGATCTGGTTATTTTTCTGTTGATTTTGATTAACCGCAGAAACTGGCAGAGTTACATGATGACAGAGATACTGACCATATTGCTCAGTCTGATTCCGGTTATTTTGCGGTTGATGGGAATGATCCACTTCAAATATCTCGTATGGATTGCTTTTGGAACCTCATTATTTTTATTCCTAGGAACTTTGATCTTAGGTGACCAGAGAGCACGAACAGAGTTAAAACGGAGATTTCACGTATGATAGAGAATGAAGCAAGTGTTAAGGGACGTGTAATAGCAGAACTTCTTTCCCATCTTACCAATGATCTGCAGATTGGAAAGAAAATCAAAAGCGGAGAACTTAGAAAGCGGTTAAAAGAGCCGGCGTGGCACGTGCCGGAATGCTTTAATATGACAAATATTGACATGGAAAACTTCTCCATGAAGCTGTTGTCCCTAAAGGAGAATCCGGGGCAGGATTATGTGATCTTACAGTTGCATGGTGGCGGTTATATGGGGGCGGTGCGCAATGCATATTATGTGTTTGCCGGCCTGTACAATGAAGTGAGCAAAGGTTGCAATGTACTGACACCGGATTACCGCGTCGCACCGGAACATCCATATCCGGCGGCATTGGAGGATGCGCTCGCATCCTATCAGTGGCTTTTGGACAAAGGCTATTATGGGGAGCAGATCATCGTTGCCGGGGATTCGGCAGGTGGTGGACTCGCCATGGCATTGTGTATGTATCTTAAGGATCATCACATGCCGATGCCCGGCGGAGTTATCGCCATGTCTCCGTGGACAGATCTGACGGCCAGCGGAGAGTCTTATACGACCAACTACGAAAAGGACCCTTTGTTTGGCAATACCAAAGAAAGCCTGATCTATGTCAACGATTACGCCGGAGATCATGACAAGATGGATTACTATATTTCTCCGTTATTTGGAGATTTCCGGGGATTTCCACCGATGTTGATCCAGGTAGGATCACTGGAAATGCTTCTGAGTGATTCTGTGTCCGTTGCAGCGAAGGCACGGCAGCAGGGCATTCGCGTACGTTTAAGTATTTATGAAGGAATGTTCCATGTATTTCAGATGGCATACCTGAATATACCAGAGTCAAAGAAAGCGTGGGCAGAAGTAGGAAAATTTATCGATGTACTTCGAAGCGATTCCTCGTTGGGATAAGAGTGGAAGAGAAGCGAAAGCATATGCGTGAGCATGTGCTTTTTCTATTTAAAAAATCTTTTCAGAATCCCAACTATTTTGTATCATATTTCGTATATCTGAGTGAACGGAGATAAAGGCGGTGAACATGCATGCAGACAGACAACCAGTTAATCCGCAGAATTAAGAAAAAACAGGATAAAAAAGCGGCGGATGAACTGATCCGGCGATACTACCGGGAAATCTATGCGTTTACCTACCGGCAGACCGGAGAGAGGGAACTTGCGCTTGATCTGACACAGGAAATTTTTATCACTGTTTTGCAGGGAATTTATGCGTTTGATGAGAAAAAGGCGGGCTTCCGCACCTGGGCATACCGTGTGGCAGCCAACAGGATCACAGATTATTATCGCAGTAAAAGTTATCAAAAGGAAAAACTGCAACAGCCTCTGCAATGGGAAACAGAGGAGGAAAAAACTGTGCGTGATCTGGCGGAGCATATGGTTCAAAAAGAAGAGATTCGCCGGATTATGGATATTGTCGTTGCCTATGAGCGCGAATGGATTCGCATTTTTCAGAAAAAATGCTTTGAGGAGAAGACATTTGCGCAGATTGCAGAGGAGATGGATCTTGCGGAGAGTACCGTAAAGACCCGGTTTTACCAGATGTTAAAAAGGATTCGGCAGGAGGTGCAAAGATGAAGGAAAAGGAATGGAAGAAAGAACAGAAGATACCACTGCTTCCAGTAGAATTCCCGGAGGATAGCGTTATGCAGAAGGAATGTCGTGCGATTGTGGAAAAAGCAATACCAAAGCGGCAGAGTCTATGGGAAAGAATCAAAGAAATTTACTGGGGACCGGGCATTCGTGCCATATTTTATCAGAGCGGAAGTATCTGGCTTATAGTTGCCTGTCTGTATCTGGGAATCGGATGGCTTGGACAGTCATATGCAAAGCAGCCCGAAACGCAGATGATAATCGTGTTTTTAGGATTTCCTGTCTGTTTTCTGGTGTTTGCGGTGCTGGCATGGTGGCTGGATGCGCAGAACCACATGCAGGAGCTGATCGGCTCGCTTCATTATTCCCAGAGCTATCTGTCGGGACTTCGCATGCTGTATGCAGGCGTGATCATGATACTGGTCAATGTGACCGGAGCAGCTTTATTTACGGATGTTTCGGGAAAAACATTTGTGAGTATGGTTCTGGTGGGAAGCAGCAGTGTGTTTTTGTTTGCTTCGGTCTGTGTATATGCCTGCCACAAAGGCGCGGGTGGTCTGTTTTATGCAGGTCTGATCGCAGTCTGGGCGTGTGTGTGCGTGATTGCAGGGCTTGCGGGAACTGGCGTGCAGATGTTTCTTTTTACATCGGTTCCGCTGGCGGTGCACGGCGCGGTCACTGCCGCAAGCTTTTGTCTTTTGTTCGTATCAATAGGAAAGGTGGAGAAAAAAGATGCTTACTCTTTCGCATGTTAGCAAAAGTTACGGAAAATTTCCGGCGGTGGAAGACATCAGTCTTGAGATGGAGCATGGGCTTTACGGAATGCTTGCCCCAAACGGTGCGGGAAAGACAACTCTCATAAAAATGATTGCAACCCTGCTGGTTCCTACACAGGGAGAAATTTTATGGGATGGGATTCCTGTTGCAAAACTCGGGGAAAAATACCGGGATCTGCTGGGGTATCTGCCGCAGCAGTTTGGATATTACAAAAACAACACACCCGTGCAGTATCTGGATTATCTGGCAGCACTTAAAAATATGCCAAAGCAGACCGCAAAAGAAAAGATAGAACAACTGCTTGAACTGGTCGGACTTTCTGATGTGGCAGATAAAAAAATGAAAAAATTTTCCGGAGGAATGATCCAGCGGGTGGGAATTGCACAGGCAATGTTAAATGATCCGAAAATTCTGATACTGGATGAACCGACTGCGGGACTTGATCCAAAAGAGCGGGCGCGCTTCCGCAATATCCTGTCAACGTTGTCAAAGGACCGGATCGTCATTCTTTCCACGCATATTGTGTCGGATATTGAGTCGAATGCCAATCAGGTGATTCTGTTAAAAGAACGTAAACTATACCGGATGGACACGGTTTCCAATATTTGTAAAACGCTTGATGGAAAGGTGTATGAGTGTGTGATGGAAGACCGTGCGTTTGATGCATTTCAAGACACGCATCTGATTCTTTCTGTGCGGCAGGAGCAGGAACACATGCAGGTGCGTTATTACAGCAGCAAGCCGGAGGAAGGCAGCATGAATTGTACGCCGAATCTGGAAGATGTATTTCTGGTTACTTATCAGGAGGAACCGGCATGAAAATATTGATAAAAGAATGTAAAAAAATCATGGATATCCGGGTATTGCTTGTTATAGCAGTATTTACGGTGCTGTTTTACCAGTTGTTTTTAGAAGTGACGATTTATCCGGCGGGAGGGCAGACAACAGATTCCCCGTATGATATGCCGTTTTACGCCGAATTGATCGAAAGCTGGGGAACTTCGCTGCCGCGTGAGGACTGGTCGAAGCTGGATGAAAAAAGAAAAGAACTGGAAGAGGCATACACCCGGATCATTGCGGCGGATCCGGTTCTTGCAGATGCAAAAATTACGAATTATCAGGAATTTTCGAAGACACAGGAAACATTTTTTGATAAGGATACTTTAACCGATGAGGAAAAGAAAATCGATCAGGAACTGTCGCGTCTGGTCTTTGAGGATTCAAAAGGGTCAAAACTGTTTTTTGAACTTCAGGTGCTCGATCGGCTGGATGAATACAAAAATTTACAGAACGAAGACAGCATCTCTCTAATGCCGAGTGGAATTTTTTATATTGTAGAAAAAGATATGAGAATGATGGGAATTCTACTTCTGATTTGTTTCGCAATCCTTGCACTGCCGTATCTGATACGGGAACGGTTATGTCATGTGCTGCCGTTGTATGCAACGACTGCTACCGGGCGGAAACTTTTTGACAGGCAGTTTCAGGCACTTGTGGCCTGCTGCGGTTTTGTGGGAATCGTACAATTTGGTATTTATGTACTGGTTTATGTCATAAAAGGACTGGCGGTATTCTGGAAAGGCGATTGTATCGACGATACGGGACTGCAGTTGTGGTGTAAAAATCTGCCATTTGGTTTCTATATGCTGCTTTACATGCTGCTGGTGTTTGTGTTTGTGCTGGCTGCGGTTGTTTTGATTTACCTGATCGGAAGAACGGCAGGCAATTACATTGCGGGAATTGCATTTGCCATTCCGGCATGCGCAGGAATTGGCTTTTTGCTGACACACATTTTTGTACATCTGTTTCAGAAGCCGATGGATGAAAATAGCCTGCCTTATTCAGAAGAGCTTTGGATTCTGGGGTGGATTTTGGCATGCGCGTGCGTGCTGTGGTGGAAAATGCACAGGGATCATTACAGAGATCTCTGACGATAGATGAGTGTAAAGGAGAGAAAGAATGCGCCTTTTGCAAAAAGAGTGTGGAAAATGTCTGCGGCATCCGTTTCTGTGGATTGTCTGTATCACATTCGGGCTGTTTCAGTTTTTGAGTATCTATACCTATGTGGGAAATGCCGGCATGAGAAAGGAACTGCGGCAGATGCATGTGGCTGTGACGGATGAGGAGACGGCAAGCCCGGAGTATGAAAGTGCCTATGCGGACTATAAAAAGACCTATGGCGGAATGTATGATACACTGGATATGCGTAAGATTCTGGAACAGAAAGAAAAAAAGAGTGGATATGAACCGCAAGGAGCCTGGGGAATGTGGATTGTGCGCAATTATGACAGGTTGCAGAAGCGGGTGGAACAGATCAGAAAAACAGGGGAAGGCACGTATGCCTTTTATCCGGGAAGTTGGTATAAACTGCACTCCACTTTGTATGGAAAACTGTGGAAGAAGCTGATTTTGCAGACCGCGGTTCTGATGATTCTTTCGATGCTGTATCTGATGGATTATGAGAGGATATATAAGACGCAGGATCTGGTTTTAGCGACCACCACCGGAAAGAAAATGATGGAAAAGAAAATGCTTGCAGGAACGTTGTGCGGGCTGTTTTATGCAGGACTGCTTACAGTGTTTACCCTCTTGGTATTTTTTGCAGCGGTTCCGTTTCAGAACCTGTGGCATGTTCCGGTGGCGGCATGTATGGTTGCAGAGCCGCGGCTGCAGATGATGTATCCGTTTGTCACGTTCTGGTGGCTGGAGCAGTGGCGTTATCTTTTGCTTGCGCTGGTGGTGCTTGTGGGACTGCTTGGGATCGTTGCGGCTGTTACTGCCGCAGTGCAGTTGTTTTTACAGAACAGTTATTTTTCGTTTGCGGTATTGGGTCTTCTTTTTATGGGGGCATATCTGCTTGCCTATGTGCAGATGGGAAATGTGTGGGATCTTATCCGGGAATTATTTAATCCCACAGTACTGTATGCAACCAGCGGAGGCTGGTTTATGGAAAATGATCTGTGCCTGTCGTTTGCAGGAAATGAATTTGCCGTGTTATTCTGCAGTGGAACGGTTGCCGTTTGTCTGCTGGTTGTGGGAAAACGCAGATACCATAGGTTGGATGTAATATAGGACCGAAGTACAATTGGCGGGGAAGTGTAAAATAGCAATGTTGAATGGAAAATGAAAAAGAGTAAGACAAAAATGCTGTAGGTTTGAAAACATACAGCATTTTTGCTAGTTTACTATACACTTTTTCCGGTATAAAGCTGATAATATTTTCCTTTGGCTGCAATGAGCTGGTCGTGATTTCCGCGCTCGATGACACGGCCCTGTTCGAGTACGATGATACAATCACTGTTTCGGACGGTGGACAGGCGGTGTGCAATGACAAAGGTCGTTCTTCCGGCCATCAGTTTATCCATACCATCCTGTACGATACGCTCGGTACGGGTATCGATGGAACTGGTTGCTTCATCGAGAATCAGAACCGGTGGATTTGCGATTGCTGCGCGGGCAATCGCAATCATCTGGCGCTGTCCCTGGCTTAAGTTGGCTCCGTCTCCGGTGAGAACCGTCTGGTAGCCGTCTGGCAGCTGACGGATAAAGGTGTCAGCATTGGCAAGGCGTGCAGCCGCATATACTTCTTCATCGGTTGCATCGAGCTTACCATAACGGATATTTTCCATAACGGTTGCGGTAAACAGATGCGTATCCTGCAATACAATGCCAAGGGAATGGCGCAGGTCAGCTTTTTTGATCTTGTTGATGTTGATACCGTCGTAACGGATTTTTCCGTCCTGAATATCGTAGAAACGATTGATCAGGTTTGTGATGGTTGTTTTACCGGCACCGGTGGAGCCGACAAACGCAATTTTCTGTCCCGGGGTAGCGTAGAGATCTACGTTGTGCAGAACGATTTTTTCCGGAACATATCCAAAGTCCACATCATCAAATACGACATCTCCGGTCAGACGGATGTAATCTACGGAACCATCTGCCTGATGTACATGTTTCCAGGCCCAGATGCCGGTGTTTTCGGTGGTCTCAGTCAGAACACCGTTCTCTTCTCTGGCATTGACCAGTGTAACATATCCATCGTCGGTTTCCGGCTTCTCGTCAAGAAGTTTGAAGATTCGCTCGCTTCCGGCCAATGCCATAACCACACTGTTGAGCTGCATACTCACCTGAGAGATTGGCATGTTGAAACTCTTGTTGAATGTAAGAAAACTTGCAAGTTTTCCAAGGGTGAGCCCTCCGAAACCACTCAAAGCCATGACACCACCGATCATGGCACAGAGCACATAACTTAGATTTCCAATCTGTGCATTGACAGGTCCAAGATAGTTGGAGTAACGGTTGGCATTGTAAGCACTGTCAAACAGTTGATCGTTTAATTTGTTGAAATCTTCAATATTTTGCTGCTCGTGTGTAAATACTTTTACAACTTTCTGGCCGTTTAGCATTTCTTCGATAAAACCGTTCACTTTACCGAGATCTTCCTGCTGTGCAAGGAAGTAGCGGCTGGAAAAAGAGGCAAATTTTCCAGTTATGAACACGGTGATTGCAACCATGATCAGTGTGATGACCGTAAGCGGAATATTTAAAATGATCATATAGATAAATACGTTTACAATTGTTACCACACTGTTTAAAAGCTGTGGAATACTCTGGCTGATGACCTGACGCAAAGTATCGATGTCGTTCGTGTAGACGGACATGATGTCACCGTGAGAGTGCGTATCAAAATACCGGATCGGAAGATCCTGCATATGGGTAAACAGATCATCACGCAGATGTTTGATACTTCCCTGTGAAATATAGATCAAAAGCTTATTGTAGGCAAATGTAGCGATGACACCAAGGGCATAAAAGCCGGCCACGCGACCGATGGCACCAAGCAGAGCACTGTAATCGTCGCTGTGATTCTGAAGCATTGGGGTGATATAGTCATCAATCAGTGTCTGCATAAACATCGTTCCCTGTGTGTTGCAGAGGACGCTTAATAAAATGCCGATGATAACAAGAATATATAATACGCCGTAGCGTTTGAAAACATAACCCATCAGTCTTGCAAACAGTTTTCCCGGATTTTTGATTTTTGGTTTCGGACCTTTTGGTCCGCGTCCTGGTCCTGGCATTATGCGGCACCTCCTTCGTCAAAATCTCCGCCACCCTGTGTCTGCGATTCATACACATCACGGTAGATAGCGTTGGTCTGTAAAAGTTCTTCGTGAGTACCGAAACCGTCCAGATGACCGTCATCTAAGACGATAATATGATCGGCATCCATAACCGAAGAGATACGTTGTGCAATAATAATTTTTGTTGTGCCCGGGATTGCTTCGCGGAATGCTTTACGGATGCGGGCATCCGTTGCTGTATCCACGGCGCTGGTACTGTCATCGAGAATCAGCACTTTTGGCTTTTTCAACAGGGCGCGTGCGATACACAGACGCTGTTTCTGACCACCGGATACATTGGTTCCGCCCTGTTCGATGTGGGTATTGTATTTGTCCGGAAATGTCTGGATGAATTCATCTGCACACGCCTGTTTGCAGGCTTCGATGCATTGCTCTTCGGTTGCGTTCGGATCACCCCAGCGCAGGTTGTCAAGAATGCTGCCTGAAAAAAGCACATTCTGTTGCAGAACAACGGACACTTCATTTCGCAGCGTATCCAGATCGTAGCTGCGGACATCTTTGCCTCCGACATAGACTGCGCCTTCGTTGACATCGTAAAGGCGGCTGATCAGGTTGACCAGAGATGATTTTGAACTTCCGGTTCCACCGACGATACCGATGGTCTCTCCGGAGGCGATGGATAGATTGATATCATCCAGTACCGGAACCTCGGCAGAAGCAGAGTAGCGGAAAGTAACATGCTCAAAGCGAATGCTTCCGTCTTTGATTTCATAACATGGATCTTCCGGGTTATGCAGTGTGCTTTCTTCATTGATGACTTCTGCGATACGTCGTGCACTTGCGATACTCATGGAAATCATAACGAATACCATGGAGAGCATCATCAGGCTCATCAGAATGTTCATACAGTAGGTAAGCATTGCCATAAGATCACCGGTATCCAAAGTCGATCCAATAACCATATGTGCACCGAACCAGCTGATCAGAAGAATGCAGAAGTATACAGTAAACTGCATCAGTGGCGAGTTCCATACGACAACGGACTCTGCCCGGAAAAGCATGTTGTAGATGTTCTGGCTTGCTTTTTTGAAACGCTTTTTTTCGTAATCGCCACGTACATAGGCTTTTACGACGCGGATTGCGGATACATTTTCCTGTACACTTTCATTCAGATCATCGTATTTTTTGAACGCTTCCTGAAAGTAGTTCATGGCGCGGCGCACAATAAAGGCAAGACATCCACCGAGAAGGATGACCGCAACCAGATAGATACAGGCAAGTTTCGGACTGATGAAAAATGACATGAACATTGCTACGATCAGCGTAGATAATGCACGTACACACATACGCAGAATCATCTGGTAAGAGTTCTGTATGTTTGTGACGTCGGTGGTCAGTCGTGTGACAAGACTCGAAGTATTGAATTTGTCAATATTGGCAAAGGAATATGTCTGAATTTTTTCAAACATTGCTTTGCGCAGGTTGCGTCCAAGACCCATAGAAGCCATGGCTCCGTATTTGGCGGCCAGTAAGCCGAAGGTCAGGGAGAAGATGGCAGTGATGATCATAATGCCACCGGTTACGTAAATATGATGGGTGTCGCCTTTGTTCACACCCTCATTAATGATGGAAGCCATCAGAAGCGGAATGATCATTTCCATGATGACTTCGCAGAAGGCAAAGACCGGAGTCAGAATGGATGACTTCGTAAACTCTTTGACCTGTGCAAGTAGTGTTTTTAACATAATGTCCCCTCTTTCTGAAATATTCACAAACTTATGAAAAGCGGGTTGCTTTTTGAAAGTTAGTGTGCTAAATATATGTTAGACCATGACTTTTATATTGTCAATACAGAAAAAATAATTAAGTAGAGGAGAGCAGATATGTCTTGCAAAAATGGAAAACCGGATCATCTAGGTCACCGTTTCCGGGTCATCCACAATATGATCGACAAGTATTTTCAGAAGAACAGAGAGGCCGGCAGAGCATGCAACCTTACGAGGGCGCAGTGCGGAGCCATTCATTATTTCTATGATCATCGGGAGGAAGACATCTTCCAGAAAGATTTTGAGGCGGAATTTTCCATATCCGGGGCGACGGCTACAAATATATTAAAAGTACTGGAGCGGGAAAAGCTGATCGAACGGATTCCGATGAAGGAAGATGGGCGTCTCAAAAAAATTGTGCTGCTCGATGCGGGGGCACAGGTTCATGAGGAGGCATACACCAATATCTTGTATATGGAAAAAACTTTAACAAAAGGAATGAATGCCGATGAAATTGCAAATCTAAGGCAATTGTTGGATAAAGTAATACACAATTTGGAAGATTTGCAGGAATTGCAAGGATAATTTTGTGCAAAAATAACCACATAATATTGGCATGACTTATTGACAAGAACACAAGATATAGTGTAATCTTGTACATGCAGGAAAAATGATGCCTGTATGTGAAAAACAAAAAGCAACAGAGTCCGTTGCTTCATCATATTACTACAAAATGGGCACGATAGAGTTTGGTCCATACAGAAAATTAGGAGAGAGGGAAGATAATGAAGATCATCAAACGAAGTGGCGTTGAGGATATATTTGATGCAAATAAGATTGTCGCTGCAGTGCAGAAAGCCAATGCATCGGTTATTGATTATGAAAAATTGAGCAATGAGCAGATTGAGGAGATTGCGAACAACGTAGAAGTTGCGTGTGAGAACATGAAGCGTTCACCAAGCGTGGAAGAGATCCAGGATATGGTAGAGAACCAGCTGATGAACAAGCATGCATTTACCGTTGCGCGTAATTATATTACTTATCGTTATAAGAGAGCACTGGTGCGTAAATCAAATTCCACGGATGAGCAGATTTTAAGCCTCTTAGAGTGCAATAATGAGGAAGTAAAGCAGGAGAATTCCAACAAGAATCCTACGGTAAACAGTGTGCAGCGTGATTATATGGCAGGTGAGGTCAGCAAGGATATCACCAAGCGTTTTCTGTTGCCGGAAGACATTGTGGAGGCTCATGAAAAAGGACTGATCCATTTCCATGATGCAGACTATTTTGCGCAGCATATGCACAATTGCTGTCTTGTAAATCTTGGGGATATGCTTGAGAACGGAACGGTCATCAGTGAGACAAGAATTGACCGACCGAAGAGTTTCTCTACCGCATGTAATATCGCAACGCAGGCAATTGCACAGATTGCAAGTTCCCAGTATGGTGGACAGAGTATTTCCCTGTCACATCTTGCACCATTTGTACAGGTCAGCCGTGAAAAATTCCGTATACAGGTGCGCAGGGAATTCGAGGCAATCGGATTGGATCTTGACGAAGAAAAAATCAACAAAGTAGCAGAGCTGCGTGTAAAAGAAGAAATCAACCGTGGTGTGCAGATGATCCAGTATCAGGTCATCACACTGATGACAACGAATGGACAGGCTCCATTTATTACTGTATTTATGTATCTGGACGAGGTACCGGAAGGACAGACGAGAACCGATCTTGCAGCAATCATTGAGGAAATGCTTCACCAGAGAATCAAAGGTGTCAAGAATGAAAAAGGTGTATTTATCACACCGGCTTTTCCAAAGCTGATCTATGTGCTGGAAGAGGATAACATTCATGAAGATTCTCCATATTGGTATCTGACCCAGCTTGCAGCGCAGTGTACTGCAAAGCGTATGGTTCCGGATTACATTTCAGAGAAGAAGATGAAGGAACTGAAGGTGGACAAGAATGGAGAAGGACATTGCTATACCTGTATGGGATGCCGCAGCTTCCTGACTCCTTATGTGGATCCGGAAACAAACAAACCGAAATATTATGGACGTTTCAACCAGGGTGTTGTCACCATTAATCTGGTAGACGCTGCATGCTCTTCAGGTGGAGATATGGACAAGTTCTGGAAAATCCTTGATGAACGTCTGGACTTATGTTACCGTGCGCTGATGTGCAGACATAAGAGACTTTTGGGAACACCGTCCGATGTAGCTCCGATTTTATGGCAGAATGGCGCACTTGCCAGACTGAAAAAAGGCGAGCCGATCGACAAGCTGCTTTTTGGCGGATATTCCACAATTTCTCTCGGATATGCCGGACTTTGCGAGTGTACCCGCTATATGACAGGTGTTTCACATACAGAGCCGGAACTTGGTACACCGTTCGCACTCAAAGTAATGCAGCATCTGAATGATGCCTGTGCAGAATGGAAAGCAAAAGAAAATATTGATTTCAGTCTGTACGGTACACCGCTTGAGTCTACGACTTATAAGTTTGCCAAATGCTTACAGAAACGTTTCGGAATCATCAAGGGGGTCACGGATCGCAACTACATTACAAACAGTTATCACGTACATGTTACGGAAGACATCAATGCTTTTGATAAGCTGAAATTTGAGTCACAGTTCCAGGCATTGTCCCAGGGTGGTGCAATCAGTTATGTGGAAGTGCCAAATATGCAGAACAATATCGAAGCAGTTCTTTCTGTTATTCAGTACATCTACGACAACATTATGTATGCAGAGCTGAACACCAAGAGTGATTACTGCATGGAATGTGGTTATGATGGCGAGATCAAGATCGTCGAGGAAGAAGGAAGCGGCAAGCTTGTTTGGGAATGCCCGAACTGCGGAAACCGTAACCAGGATAAAATGAGCGTAGCGCGTCGTACGTGTGGATATATCGGAACACAGTTCTGGAATCAGGGACGTACACAGGAAATCAAGGAGCGCGTGTTACATTTATAAAGATTGTGTCATAAAGGAATAAAGGAACATTGCAATGAATTATGCAGGAATAAAGTATTGTGATATTGCAAATGGAAGTGGCTGCCGGACCGTATTATTTGTGTCCGGCTGTCGTAATGCATGCAAAGGTTGTTTTCAGCCACAGACATGGGATTTCTGTTATGGAAAGCCTTTTGATGAGGCTGTGCAGCAGAAAGTGATCGATTCGTTAGAACCGGAATATATTACCGGAATCACGCTTCTTGGCGGGGAACCGTTCGAGCCGGAGAATCAGGCAGCATTGCTTCCATTTATGAAAAAAGTAAAAGAAAAATATCCGAATAAGAATGTGTGGGCTTTTACCGGATATATATATGATAAGGATCTGATTCCAGGTGGAAGAAAATACACAAAAGATACAGATCCGCTTCTGGATATGATCGACGTTTTGGTGGATGGACCATTCGTGGAAGAATTGAAAGATATTACACTCAAATTCCGCGGTTCATCAAATCAGCGCCTTTTGGACTTGAAAAAAACGAGAGAACATGGCAAAATAGTTATGCAATTTTAGAATTGATCGGGAAAGAGGCGTGAATCAAATGAAAAAGCAAGTAAACAAAATGATTGGTTTTGTCTGCTATATCATTGGCGTGGTTTGTTCTGTCTATTTTGGTCTGTGGAAAATGCTTCTGATTCCTCTGCGGATGCTTTATGTAGCCGCTGTCAACGGGGAACTTAGTGCAACACTTGTAATTGCATGTGCAATTAAAATTTTGTTTTCTACAACAATGAGCGGACTGATCTGGTGTATTGGATACATTGTTTATAATCATTTCAAAGGAACAGAAGATCCGGATTGGGAGGCAATCGAAGCCAGGCGAATGAAAAGACGGGATGAGGATGAGAAAGAGAGGCAGGCATCGTGATTTTACGTGTACCTGAATATTACGACGAATTTTCCTGTATCGCCAGCCGCTGCAAGGACAGCTGCTGTGCGGGATGGGAGATTGATATTGATGAGGATTCTTACGCATATTACAACAGTGTGGAAGGTCCATTCAGCAAGCGGCTGAAAGAAAGTATCTACGAGGCCGATGATGAGGATGGATGTGGTTATCGTTTCAAATTAAAAGGCAACAAGCGTTGTGCGATGTTAAATGATAACAATCTCTGTGACCTGTATACGGCATTGGGAGAGGAGGCACTGTGTGAAGTATGCACAGAGTATCCTCGTTTTTCTATTATTTATGGAAATGTGGAACAGAAGGCACTAAGCCTTTCCTGTGAGGAAGTCGGCCGAATTCTGTTTGAACGCACCAATCCGGAAAAGCTGATTGATATTGAACTTCCGGGAGACTGCGACGACGGTGAGGATGATCCGGCTTATGTGGCATTTTTTGAGTGGGTGCAGCAGGAAGCAGTGGCAATCCTGCAGAATCGGGAGATTCCGGTTACCCAGCGGATGCGAGAGTTTCTTGCCTGGTGCGACAGAGTACAGACGATTGTTAATTATTCACAGGCAAAGGACGATACGACTATTCTTGCGCGTTGGAGAAATGAGGACGCGGACCGTGAAATTCATGAGTGGGAACAAAAGAACGTAGAAGGCAAAAAGCAACCCGAGCGGAAGCTTTCTTATGAGGATTTCTGCGATCGTTTTGAAATATTTCTCGATATGGAAGAACTTGATGAGGAATGGATCAATACAAAAGCAGAGTTTGAAAAGCTGTATCAGGAAGATACCTATGAAAAGGTTCTATTGGAGTATCTGAATTCTTCCGACTATTCAGAATTAGGATATGAGCATTTGCTCGTCTATTTTGTATACCGCTATCTGATGAACGCAGTGTATGATTTTGATATTTTGTCCTATGCAAAAATGATTGTGGTGGCAACACTGGTTGTGCGGGATATGGATGCTGCGCGATACCAGCGCAATGGTGGCAGATTTACGATGTTTGACCGCATTGATGTGGCACGTATTTTCTCAAAGGAAGTAGAACATTCCGAGGGGAATGCAGAAGAACTCAAAGAAATGTGTATGATGGAAGAAATCGCAAGAGTGGATGCACTTTGCAGACAAATATAAGAAAAGCCGCTGTATGATTTAAAGTTTCAAATCATACAGCGGTTTTGTTTTACTTTCTTTTATTTGTCTAAGAGATCAGTATAGAAATCTGCGTAATCACTTCGTTTTTCTTTGCTGAAATCAATTGCAGCCGATGGATGCTGATTTAAACGTCCGGTCAGAAGGTACGGAATATCGTAACCCCATACAGCTCCGCTTTCTTTCAAAGGAAGCATGTAATCCTCTAAGAATTTAAGAACCGGGAAGATATTGTATTTTGGATTTTTTAAGAAGCTAAGCAACAGTTCCATTGCACAGTTACCGGCACCACGTCCCATGGACATCATGGTTGCATCTAACAGGCTGACACCACGGGATGCCGCTTCGATCGTATTGGCGAAAGCAAGCTGCTGATTATTGTGCGCATGCATACCAATGTATTTTCCGTATTTCTCCCCAAGTTCGGTGTATTTGTCAGCAATCGAGCGAATCTGTTCAGGGTAGAGGGAACCGTAACTGTCTACGATGTAGATGCCGTCGGCACTGCTTTTTCCTACCATTTCGAGCGCCTGGTCAATATCCGTTTCTTTTGCGTTGGAGATTGCCATGATGTTACAGGTTACTTCGTATCCCTTTGCCTTTGCATCCTCGATCATTTCAATTGCAGCAGGCATCTGATGTACGTAAGTAGCTACGCGAACCATATCGATAACACTGTCTTTTCTGTCAATGATGTCCTTTTTGTAATCGCAGCGGCCAACGTCTGCCATGACGGAAATCTTCATATCTGAGTTGTTGTCACCTACGATCGCACGGATATTTTCTTCATCACAGAATTTCCACTTGCCGAATTTATTTACATCAAATAACTCCTTGGAAGCCTTATATCCAAATTCCATATAATCAACGCCTGCCTTTACGTTGGTACGGTACAGTGCATTGATAAAATCGTCGGTGAACATAAAGTTGTTTACAAGTCCTCCGTCACGAATGGTTGCGTCCAATACTCGAATATCGGAACGTGCTGTCATTAAGTCTCCCTTTTGAGCCATTTTTGTTTTCCTCCTTAGGTAAAATGATTATTTAACACTTTAACGCCTTAACGTGTGTGAGTATATAATAACACATTCAAATAAAATTGCAAGTACATTCTTTACTTTTTTATAAGGGACGAATATAATGATACACGGGTCAAAAGCAGAAGCGTGTTCTGCTTTTTTCACAATACAATAAACTAGGAGGAAAACATGATACACTTATTAGGAAACTATGAGTATGCTGTGATTGCATTTATTGGAATTATATTTGCATTTGCAGCCACCTGCATTGCAATTGCAAAACTGAATCAATACCTGCCAAAGGATATGGGACGTCAGTTCGCCCATGATGGAAAGCTTTCGGCTGGTAAACCAAGAGGCGCAGGAATTATTTTTGTTCTTACGTTTGTGGTTGCAGCAGTAGTTTTTGCACAGATCAATATAGAGATAGCCATTTATCTGGTGCTGATCGTTATTGAAATGTTTACAGGATTTTTTGATGATGCAGCAGATAAACCATGGGGAGAGTACTTAAAGGGATTTTTGGATTTTGCAGTGGCAGTCGTTGTAGCACTTGTATTTTTACACTACAATTCAAGCACGATCACACTTGCTATTTTTGGAAAAACAGTAGCAATTTCACCTGTTTTATTTGGAATTCTTACAGTTATTCTTGTGTGGGCATCCATCAATGTTACGAACTGTTCCGATGGTGTTGACGGACTTTCAGGTACGTTGACGATCATTACACTTATGACTATTTTCATTTTGGACAATATACTTGGAATTGAAGATGGTTTCAATTACTGCATTTTGTTATTCTGTGTATGTCTGTTAGGATATCTGTGGTACAATGCTACACCAAGTAAGCTTCTTATGGGAGATGCAGGTTCGCGTGCGATGGGAATTTTTATTGCAATCGCAGTTTTAAAGATGCACAGTCCACTTATGTACTTACTTGTTGCAGCAGTCCTGATCGTAGATGGCGGACTTGGCCTGATCAAGGTTTCGCTGCTTCGTTTCTTAAAAATCCACATATTAAGGAACGTGACCACTCCAATTCATGATCACGTTCGTAAGAAAAGCGGCTGGTCCAACGCACAGGTTGTATTCCGCTTTGCAATTATTCAGATTGTCATTTCACTGGCTGCTGTATATCTGGTAATGATTTAACAGTCAGACTTTTCGGCGGAGCAGGGCATAGAACTTTTCAATATGAAGAGGTTTGCCCTGTACCGCCTCAACTTTTAAGCGATTTTCTTCGCTGAATCCCACGAGAATATTATGATTGGCTTCGGCCAGGTAATCCATGATTCCATCGATATCGGATTTGGTATTTTTGGGACAATGGACATACAGATGCTTGTTTCCGATAATGTGCATCGTATAAGAAATATTAAAATGATACCACAGAAATTTGTGGAGCGTGGAGTATTTGTAAATCCACAAAATTTCATGAATCGGAATGATGGCATTGCCGTAAGGCGATGTCATAATAAAATAATGCTCTGTGATAAACATGTCCTCCGTTGCAAGCTGTGGCAGAGTGGCAAGTTCTTCTTCGGCCTCTGCAAGCATCTGGGACGGATGCCCGAAAATAATCAGGTTCTGGCATGGCGGTGACAGCACCGGGAACCGGATGAATAACAGGCAGGTCAGCAGATACAGAGCAGAATAGATCATTGTTCCAAAATAGACAATGAACAAAAATGTCGTGACATAGCGATGATAAGCCGGCTCACTGAAATAGTAAGCATTTAGCTGGCTGTTGATACCGTCGGATGTCCAGTCTAAATCATCGGAGAGATTGGACAGAAGCGTCTGATAAGTTTCCTGTCCCTGTACGATACGTCCGGTGACACGGAGAGAATCAATCGTTGGAAGTCCTTCCTCACAGGTATTTGGACTGAGCAAAACAATTTCGCACTGCTTGTCCCGGATGGTATAATAAAAGTAACCGCGTGTCTGTCCGTGTGATTCGCTGGTGTAGCCGGTAAAGCGCAGATCATAAAAGGTTGTGCGTACATAGCGGTTCTTATCCTGATACGAATTCTGCAGTGTTTCATCTGCTTTCAACATGTGTGGACGGAGCATGTCCCCGAGCGGGAACACCAGCCATAAGATCGCAAGCAAAAGCAGATATATAATGGGAGAAAAAAGCCGTCTTTTATAAAAGGCTTTGATATTTCGTGTGATATAATGTTCGTAATTGTCGGTCATCAATAAAACTCCTTTGGATATTACATACCTAGAGTATAAAGGTTTCCGGATGAATAATCAACCTTGCTTTTATGCGGATAAATTGATAGTATTAGGTAAGCATGAAAATGAACGCGGCGGAGGTAGCATATGGATGCTTATACAAGTTTTGCGCAGGTGTACGATCTGTTCATGGACAATGTCCCATATGAACAGTGGAGTGCATTTCTATGCAGAATATTGAAAAAATACGGAATTGAGGACGGACCAGTACTCGATCTTGGATGCGGAACTGGAAAACTGACGCGCCTTATGGCAAAAGCCGGATACGATATGACCGGTGTGGATAGTTCGGCGGAGATGCTTCAGATCGCATTGTCACAGACCGGAGAAGAAGAAATCCTGTATTTGCTGCAGGAGATGCAGGAACTGGATCTGGATGGATGTGTCCGGGCGGTATACAGTGCCTGTGACTGCATCAATTATGTTCTGGACGAAGAGGAACTGCAGGAAGCATTTGCCCGCGTATATGAACATCTTGAGACCGGTGGGGTATTTCTTTTTGATATGAACACAGACTATAAATACACGCAGCTGCTTGGAGAGAATACTTTTGCAGAAAGCCGTGAGGATGGAAGCTTTATCTGGGAGAATTATTATGACGAAGAGGAGCGTATCAACGAGTATGATCTTACGCTTTTTATACCGGAACAGGATGGATTGTACCGGAGGTTTTCTGAGACACATTACCAGAGAGACTATGATTTGCAGCAGATAAAGATCATGCTAGAAAAAGCGGGCTTTGTCTGCGAAGCCATATATGATGATTACAGCGAAGAGACGGTACATGCCGAAAGTGAGAGAGCTGTTTTTATTGGAAGAAAAGAATAAGTAAAAGAAAAGGAGATAGACAATGTCAGATTATATCGTACGTGCAACAGCAGCGGATGCAAGCATCCGTGCGTTTGCTATCACTTCAAGAGAACTCGTAGAGACCGCACGAAAGGATCACAACACATCACCGATTATGACGGCAGCACTCGGCCGACTGCTTTCCGGAGCAGCGATGATGGGCGTGATGCTCAAGGGGGAGAAGGATCTGCTTACACTACAGATTCAGTGCAGCGGACCGGCGAAGGGACTTACCGTTACCGCTGATTCCCATGGAAATGTAAAGGGATTCGCAAGCAATCCGGTGGTAGAACTTCCGCCAAATGCAGAGGGACATCTGAACGTCGGTGGAGCGCTTGATCTTGGTATTTTAAGTGTCATAAAGGATATGGGACTGAAGGAGCCTTATGTGGGACAGTGTCAGTTACAGACGGGAGAGATTGCAGAGGATCTGACCTATTACTTTGCTACTTCTGAGCAGATTCCGTCGGCTGTGGGACTTGGCGTATTGATGAATAAAGACAATACCGTAAAACAGGCGGGAGGATTTATTATCCAGCTGATGCCTTTTACAAGTGATGAGATTATTGATAAGTTGGAGAAGCGTATCGCAGAAATCGATTCTGTCACCATGATGTTGGAGCGTGGCATGACACCGGAAGATATTTTAAAAGAAATTCTTGGTGATTTTGATCTTACAATTACGGATGAGATTCCGGCAGCATTTGTATGCGACTGTTCCAAGGAACGCGTGGCAAGAGCGTTGTCTACCATCAGTAAAAAAGATATGGATTCTATTATCAATGATGGAGAGAGTATTGAAGTAAAATGCCAGTTTTGCAATAAGGCATACAATTTTGATATTGATGAGTTAAAGGAGCTGAGAGCATGAAACAGGGATTTGTAAAAGTTGCAGCAGTTACCCCGAAAATTAAGGTGGCAGATACGGCATATAACGGAAAGCTGATTTGCAGTTATATGGAAGAGTGTGCAAAGGAAGGCGCAAAAATCGTAGTATTTCCGGAACTTTGCATTACCGGTTATACCTGCCAGGATTTGTTTTTACAGGATAAACTGTTACAGGGAGCAGAAGAAGAATTACTACATATTGCAGAATGCAGCGCATCAATGGACGGAATCTTTTTCGTCGGACTTCCTTATGAAGTCAATGGAAAGCTTTACAATATGGCAGCTGTGATTTCGGGAGGAGAAGTACTTGGCATGGTGCCAAAGAGCTTTCTTCCAAATTATAACGAGTTTTATGAGCGTCGGCATTTTACCCCGGGTGCGGAACTTTGTACCGAAGTGACACTTTCGGATGGCAGTGTTGTTCCGGTAGATAGAGATCTGTTGTTTACCTGTGACAGTATGCGCAGACTCCGCATTGGTGTGGAGCTTTGTGAAGATTTATGGACGCCAAACCCGCCGAGCATCGGACATGCTTTGGCAGGGGCAACGGTCATCGTCAATCTGTCAGCATCAAATGAAATTACCGGTAAGGACAGTTACCGCAGAGAACTCGTGGCTGGTCAATCGGCCCGTCTGTTGTCGGCCTATATCTATGCTTCCGCAGGAGAGGGAGAATCCACGCAGGATCTCGTTTTTTCCGGACACAATATTATTGCGGAAAATGGTCATATTCTTGCTGAATCCAAGCGCTTTACCTATGGTGTAGTCTATTCGGAGATTGATGTGGAGAAACTTACCGAGGAACGTCGGAGAATGACAACGTTTGAAATCGAGGACACTCACACAGACATTGCATTTTCACTGAAAACGGAAGAAACAAAGCTGACACGCTTTGTAGATCCGGCACCATTTGTTCCGGGCGATAAGAATACAAGAGAGAAACGATGTGATGAGATTCTTATGATTCAGGCGATGGGATTAAAAAAGCGTTTGGAACATACGAATGCTAATGCGGTGGTTGGAATTTCGGGCGGACTCGATTCCACTCTGGCACTTCTTGTGACAGCGCGTGCTTTTGATTTATCAGGCAAAGACCGCAAGGGAATCATTGCAGTTACCATGCCGGGATTTGGAACGACGGACCGGACGTATGACAATGCTGTAAAACTGATTGAATGTCTTGGAGCAACGTTTGTTGAAGTGGACATTAAAAATGCTGTAAATATTCATTTTTCCGATATTGGACAAGATCCTGCCGTGCATGATGTGACATATGAAAATTCACAGGCAAGAGAGCGCACACAGATTCTGATGGATATTGCAAATAAGAACAATGCATTGGTAATTGGAACCGGAGATTTGTCGGAACTTGCACTGGGATGGGCAACCTACAACGGAGATCACATGTCCATGTATGCGGTGAATGTTTCTGTCCCGAAGACACTTGTGCGGCATCTTGTACGGTACTATGCGGACACCTGTCAGGATAGGGAGCTGGAAAAGACATTGCTGGATGTGTTGGATACACCGGTATCGCCGGAACTTCTTCCGCCGGAGGACGGAAAAATTTCGCAGAAGACAGAAGATCTGGTGGGACCTTATGAATTACATGACTTTTTCCTGTACCATATGCTGCGCCTTGGGTTTAGCCCGGCAAAGATTTACCGTCTTGCGCGTATTGCGTTTGCAGGAACGTATGAGGATGATTTCATCCTGAAATGGCTGAAAACATTTTATCACCGTTTCTTTGCGCAGCAGTTTAAGAGATCCTGTCTGCCGGATGGTCCGAAAGTAGGTTCGGTTGCAGTATCGCCGAGGGGAGATCTTCGTATGCCAAGTGATGCGTGCGCAACACTTTGGAAGAGTGAATTGGAGACGTTAGGATAAACGAAAAAACTGGTACACAGAAATGAATCTGCGTACCAGTTTTTTATTGGGTAAGTTTATGTAATTACAGTAACTGAATACCATGTTTTTCGCATGCTGAAATGGTTTCTTCCGGCCAAAGAGAACTCTGGACTTCACCGATATGCGCTTTACGCAGGAAGAACATACAGATACGGGACTGACCGATTCCGCCACCGATAGTATAAGGCAATTTCCCGTCAATAATGGCTTTCTGGAAAGGAAGATCTTTGCGTTCCGGGCAGCCGGCTTTGTCTAACTGGGAGAGAAGTGCTTTCTTATCCACGCGGATACCCATCGAAGAAAGCTCTAATGCAATATCAAGTACCGGGTAATATACTAAAATGTCGGCATTTAATCCCCAGTCATCGTAGTCTGGAGCACGTCCATCGTGTGGCTCTCCGGAAGCTAATGTATCTCCAATCTGCATAATACAGACAGCACCTTTGGCTTTTGTGATATAGTATTCACGTTCCTTTGGCGTATTGTCAGGGAACATGTCTTCCAATTCCTGAGATGTAATAAAGAAAATGTCCTTTGGAAGAGTCAAATCAATATAATCGTACTGGATTGCCATATACTGTTCTGTTTTGCGGAGACATTTGTATACGGTACGTACTGTTTCTTTTAAGTAGTCGATGTTTCGGTCTTCTTTGCGGATGATCTTTTCCCAATCCCATTGATCTACGAAGATGGAATGGATATTGTCGGTATCTTCATCGCGACGGATTGCATTCATATCAGTGTAAATGCCTTCATTTAAGCCAAAACCGTATTTCTTTAATGCATAACGTTTCCATTTTGCGAGAGAATGAACAACTTCTGCGGATTTGTCATCCTGCTCCTTGATTCCGAAAGTAACAGGGCGTTCGTAACCATTTAAGTTATCATTAAGACCAGTTGCCGGATCTACGAAAAGTGGTGCAGATACGCGGGTAAGATTCAGTCTCTGCGCAAGCAGGGCCTGAAAGAAATCTTTGACAGTCTTGATTGCGAGCTGTGTATCGTGAAGATTTAATTCGGATTTATAATCTTTTGGTAAAATCAGTTCTTTCATGTTATCTCCTTTTATTTTGGTTCGTATTCTAATCCGCATTTCATTATAACACACACATATTAGATTTCAATAATTCCGAACAGAAAAATTGTCAAAACAGGTGCGTTTCTTTTGAAAATGTGTTAGGATAAATTGCATGAGATTTTGAATTCTTTATATTAGAAAATACTGTAGAAGTATATAGAAAGGCGATGGAAATATATAATGAAAAAAGAAGATTTGACTGTGCCGGCAATATTGGCAGAGGCTGTGGGCATTTTGCTTTGTATTTTGTATATTGGATTGCAGATATTCTATGGAATTAACTATCATGTGGCACCATATAAATATATTTGTAACATTGTAGGACTTGTACTGGTATATGCAGGACTGACGATTTTGAGTAATCATCCGGAGAGAATCAACCGTATTCCGGCACAGATGTGTGTGGGAAAAATCCGGATCTATTCGCTTCGCATGCTTCGTCTGATCAAATTGATTTTTGTAGTGGGGCTGATGATTCCGTGTGTCGCAGATGTGATTGGCAGACAGATGCAGGATGTATACAGCCTTATTATCATAGGACTGCTTTTGCTCGTGACGATTTATTATGAATATAAAATAATTCTTACCATCCGAAAGAACCGGGATGGTAAGAATTAAAAAGTTCGATATTATTGGGCTGTCGGAATGTTAGCAAACTGTTTTGCTTTGATTCTGGCAGCTTTGTTTTTTCCACCGATGGAGAAGAGCACAAGTCCCAGGGTGAGTGACACAATCATGATCAGCAGCATAAGCAATGCGGTAAATAACGTCGAACCAAAGTTGCCGAGAAGCTGTTCAAGAACGGTTCCCCAGAAATTGAACAGGATGTGCATGAGGAGAGAGTAGTAGATACTTCCGCCTTTTTCACACACATAGCCAAGAAGAAGGCCGAGTGCAAATGCATAGATGCCCTGAATCCAGTTCATATGGAAGATACCAAACATCACTGCCTGAAAAATGTTGGCAAGCCAGAAAGGCAATGCTCTGCGGGCAAGCCGCATGGTAACACCGCGGAAAATCAATTCTTCTCCGATTGGTGCCAGAATGATGGAATAACATAACATTGCAATTGTAATGTCTGAAGTAAGTCCGGCAGAGTCGATCAGGTCCTGGTATTGTTTTAACCATTGAGGAAAGACCATGGAAACGATTCCTATGAGATAGCTGCATGCAAACTGTGCGCCGGGAATCAGTACAACAATTCCTAGAATCTGTAAAATATCAAATGTCTTTGACGGTTTTGGCAGGTATTCACCCCCACAGGCGTGATAGTAATATAATCCAAACAGTACAATACAGGTGATGGAGTAGATGACCATGATACCTGTACTGAAGTAGCTGTCGGCAAACATATTAAGCAGGACATCCACGGAAAATGAACCCTTGGTAATAAGAAGAGAAATCATAGCGATTCCCATCAGAAAGAATGTGGCGAGCAACTGTATGGCAGTTGCGACAAGAATCGGTAAAAAACCGGAAAAAAAGTAACCTACTTTACGCATTTTGTATCTCCAATCTACTTTATTACGATAAAATGTGTTATCGAATTTCATTATAACATAATGGGATAATTGTGCAAGAAATCTGTTTACTTTAAAACTTTAATATGTTAAAATATGTGTGGGCTGAATAGTTAAAAGAAAACGAAGAAGAGAGGAAATGCAATGAGCAAGAAACTTAGAACAGAAGCTGTTGATCACTTGTTTGATGCAATATTATGTCTTAAAAATAAAGAAGAGTGCTATACCTTTTTCGAAGATGTATGTACTGTGAATGAATTGTTGTCTTTGTCCCAGCGTTTTGAAGTTGCAGGGATGCTGAGAGATCAGAGAACGTATCTGGATATTGCTGAGAAAACGGGCGCTTCGACTGCGACAATCAGTCGTGTGAACCGTTCTCTGAACTACGGAAACGATGGTTACGATATGGTATTTAACCGTTTAAAAGAAGAGAAAAAAGAAGTGTAGTGCAGGAAAAAGACAGTCTGACGATGAAAAATCAGGCTGTCTTTTATTATTTTCTATTTGGATGAATCTTTCTTTTTTTCGGATTTGGATGAAGTTTCCTTTTTGGAAGTCTCTGTTTGATGCAGTTCATCAATCATACTTTCAATTACCATTTTCTTGATATAGACATCATAACTGAGAAGACAGATGAAACTGAATTTCTGAAGAAAACTGCGGTCCTCTTCCGGAAACTGTTCAAAGGTATGCTGGGCAATAAAATATTTCTTCCCCAGATCTTTCAATAACTTCCCGGATTCTTCTTTTTCCAGATGAAATACTTCATTATATACATCTTCCATATTAAAATCATCTTTGTTTCCAAAATAGCTGTCTGTGATTGGATTCAGTAAAGCCTGAATGTCACTGATGCTGAGAAGATTCTTAAAATAGTAGATGAAAAGCAAAGTCAGTACATGCTCCTTGGAGTACTTTTTCTTTTCCGGAGCAGGTAACAGATTATTCTTGGCATAATTATTGATCATGGTCTTGGTCAGAATCTTGTCATCGTCATAGCGTTTGCATGCTTCTAACTGTTCGTCCATAAAAGTTGTGACCTGATCCATATATAATCCGATATTTGGAATGTCTTCGGTTTTGACATAATCAATCGATTTGAGCTTTTCCTGCAACTGTGCAAGAAAGTCTTTTAAATCATTTCCCACAAAAATCACCTCAAAACACATTATATAGTATCAAAAACTAGATGACAAGTTTTTTCCAAATAAATTTTTATAAAAAGAGCAAGAATGTATGTTCTGTTTTTATATATTGTATGTTATAATACCCACATATGTACTGCAATGAATAAAACAGGAACAGAACGGAGAGGCAAATGAGTTTACTTGATACACTGAATGAACAACAGAAGCAGGCGGTCATGACAACGGAAGGACCGCTTTTGATCCTGGCGGGAGCCGGTTCGGGAAAGACAAGGGTTCTCACCCACCGCACAGCCTATCTGATCGATGAACTTGGAGTAAATCCATATAATATTATGGCCATTACATTTACAAATAAAGCTGCGGGGGAGATGCGGGAGCGTATTGATAAGATGGTAGGATACGGTTCGGAAAGTATCTGGGTTTCCACGTTCCATTCCACCTGTGTCCGCATTTTGCGCCGCTATATTGACCGGCTGGGATACAGCACAAATTTTACGATTTACGATGCTGATGATCAGAAAACACTGATGAAGGATATCTGCAAGCGTCTGAATATTGATACCAAGATACATAAGGAAAAAATGTTTCTTTCAGTTATTTCTTCGGCAAAGGATGAACTGATCGATCCAATCGAGTTTGAAACACGCGCAGCAGGAGATTATGCGAAGCGTATTCAGGCACAGGTTTATCGTGAATATCAGCAGGTGCTCAGGCAGAACAATGCGTTGGATTTTGATGATCTGATCATGAAAACAGTGGAGCTTTTTAAGCTTGATGGCGAAGTCTTGAATGCGTATCAGGAACGTCTGCGCTATATCATGGTGGATGAGTATCAGGATACCAATACGGCACAGTTCGAGCTGATTCGTCTGTTGGCGAACAAATATAAGAACCTCTGCGTGGTCGGTGATGATGATCAGTCAATTTATAAGTTCCGTGGAGCAAATATTTACAATATTCTGAACTTTGAGAAGCATTTTCCGGATGCAACTGTCATAAAATTGGAACAGAATTATCGCAGTACGCAGAATATTCTTGATGCTGCAAACGGAGTGATCGCGAACAATGTAGGACGAAAAGAAAAGAGTCTCTGGACAGATAACGGAACAGGAGATAAAATTCAGTTCGAGCAGCTGGATACGGCAAATGAAGAAGCGGATTATGTCACGAGAGATATTATGCGTCGTGTCAGAAAAGGTGAGTATCAATATAAGGATTGTGCAGTATTATATCGCACCAATGCGCAGTCGCGTCTTTTTGAGGAGCGGTTTATTGCATCTAACATCCCTTATAAGATTGTAGGTGGTGTAAATTTCTACTCCCGCAAAGAAGTAAAAGATATGCTTTCTTATTTGAAAACGATTGCGAACGGACAGGATGATCTTGCGGTACGCCGTATCATCAATGTGCCAAAGCGTGGAATCGGAGCAACGAGTATTACAAAAGTTGCAATCTATGCTGCGGAGCATGAGATGAATTTTTATTCTGCATTGTGTGAAGCGGCGGAGATTCCGGGATTGGGAAAGGCAGCTGCAAAAATTGAACCTTTCGTGCTTTTTGTGCAGTCTATGAAAGCAAAATCCCAGTTGAAACCGGTGTCTGAACTGTTGCAGGAAATCATCGAAACGACAGGATATGTGCGGGAACTGGAGGCCGAAGGAACGGATGAGGCAGAGGCACGTATTGAGAATATTGACGAATTGATCAGCAAGGCAGTTGATTATGAAGAGGCACAGGAGCATCCGACACTGGATGGATTTCTCGAGGAAGTCGCGCTTGTGGCAGATATTGACAGTCTGGATGCAGACAGCGATTATGTGGTTCTCATGACGCTGCACAGTGCTAAGGGACTGGAATTTCCGAATGTTTATCTGGCAGGTATGGAGGATGGACTGTTTCCAAGTTACATGTCAATTGTAAGTGACAATGCAGATGCTGAAATTGAGGAGGAGCGTCGCCTCGCATATGTAGGAATTACGCGTGCCATGAAAAATCTCACGATCACTTCTGCAAGAATGCGTATGGTTCGGGGACAGACACAGTATGGCAAAGTATCCCGTTTTGTAAAGGAAATTCCGCCACAGCTTCTTTCGGGAGAGATTTATGAACCGAAAAGCTATGAGGAACCGGTCGAAGAAAGTTCATTCCAGAAAGCACGCAAAGCTTTTCGCAGCACGCCGACGTATAGCAGTGAAGTGGGGGAAGGCTATGGTTCGACATTCAAAAGCAAAAAGCCGGCTGCGCCAGTGTATACCAAAGTAAGCAATCAGCGTGACTTTGGAAGTGGTGTATCGGGAAAAAATGGGCTTTCCTACGAAGTGGGTGATCGTGTGCGGCATATGAAATTCGGCGAAGGTGAAGTGACATCAATCGTTGCAGGAGGAAGAGATTACGAAGTAACGGTAGATTTTGATAAAGTCGGCACGAAGAAAATGTTTGCTGCATTTGCAAAATTGAGAAAAATTTAAAAGTTATTTTTCTCTAAAATCATAATTTTTTATAGGAAAACTGGAAAACATATGCTATAATAATGGTAATTTAAAACTTAAGAAGGAGAGGTGCCTACTATGAGTAAGATGGAAGATATTTTAGGTTCTGCAAAAGTAAGTGATGTATTGAGTGCTGCAAAGCTTAATAATTTAATCAAAAAGGATGAGGAAGAAAAGAAACCTTCCAAGTTTGTAATTGTGTTTGCAATCATCGGTATCGTTGTTGCAGTTGCAGCAGCTATCTATGGAATTTATCGTTTCTTTACACCGGATTATCTGGATGATTTCGAGGACGATTTTGAAGATGAATTTGATAATGATTTCTTCGAAGATGAAGATGATGAGCCAGCTGCAGCTACAAAGAATGATACTGCAGAGGACGCAGAATAATTTTTGAAATATATCGTTGTAGATAATATTACTGTATATTTTATAGGGACTGCTGCTTGGAGGTAGTCCCTTTTTTCACGCATATAAAAGAGAGAAGAAGCAGGAGTAAAGATAGATGAAAAAAGGTCAGATTGCAGAAGGAACAGTAAATAAGGTGGAGTTTCCGAACAAAGGAATTGTTTATACGGATGAGGGCGAACGCATCATTGTAAAAAATACGATTCCGGGACAGAGAGTTTCCTTTGCGGTCAATAAGGTTCGCAAAGGAAAGGCAGAGGCGCGACTGCTTGAAACGATAAAAAAGTCACCACTTGAGACGGCAGACACCTGTACACATTTCGGAACGTGTGGCGGATGTACATATCAGAGCCTGCCATATGAAGATCAATTAAAAATCAAAGAGGAACAGGTGCGTGGCATGATGGAAAATGCCATCGGAGATGCGTGTGCGTATGAGTTCCTGCCAATTAAGCACAGCCCGCGTGTGCTCGCCTACCGCAATAAGATGGAATTTTCTTTTGGGGATGCATATAAAGATGGACCGCTGGCACTCGGTATGCATAAGCGTGGTAGTTTCTATGATATTGTAACGGTGGAGGACTGCAGGATTGTGGACGGTGATTTTCGCACAATCCTTATGGCAACGCTTTCCTATTTCGGAGAACAGGGCATTTCCTTTTATCACCGTCTGCGCCATACCGGATATCTTCGCCACCTTCTTGTGCGAAAAGCGGTAAAGACCGGAGAGATACTCGTGGACTTGATCACCACAACACAGGAATGGAGTAATGCGCCGGTACAGGAGACGGATGAGCGTGCAAAGATAGAGGCTGCACTGCTCGAAAAGCAGGGCAAATGTCCACATGCCGGAACGATAAATGAGGAAAAAGAAAAGTCGCTCTTGGATGGATGGAAAGATGCACTTCTTGCACTCTCACTGGAAGGAACCTTAAAAGGAGTACTCCACACCAAAAATGACAGTGTGGCGGATGTCGTAAAAAACGAAGGAACGGAAGTACTTTTCGGACAGGACTATTTCTATGAGGAACTGTTGGGACTACGTTTTAAGATTTCACCATTTTCCTTCTTCCAGACAAATTCACTTGGCGCAGAGGTACTTTATTCTACAGCACGCGAATTTATCCTTGGGGATAATCCGGATATGCTGACAGATAAGACGGTTTATGATCTTTACAGCGGTACCGGTACGATCGCGCAGATGCTTGCTCCGGTCTGCAAAAAAGTTGTGGGTGTGGAGATCATCGAGGAAGCTGTGGAGGCGGCAAAAGAAAATGCGGCGCTCAATCACCTGGATAACTGTGAATTTCTGGCAGGCGATGTCTTAAAAGTGCTCGATACGATTGAGGAGCGGCCGGATTATATTGTGCTTGATCCACCAAGAGATGGCATTCATCCGAAGGCTTTGGAAAAAATTATTAATTATGGCGTGGACCATATGATCTATATTTCTTGTAAGCCGACCAGCTTGGCGAGGGATCTGGAAGTGCTGCTGGCTCGGGGGTATGTCGTGGATAAGGTGCAGTGCGTGGATATGTTCCCAAATACCGTGCACGTCGAGACGGTAGTTCTTTTATCCCACAAAAAAGCCGACAGTTATATCCACA
>OATU01000034.1_pt1 | contig 142481 bp, 124 predicted proteins | sample 1516711 | NCBI WGS metagenome assembly OATU01 (sample SAMEA2579971, study PRJEB22360) | human gut metagenome | biome: human gut; feature: human-associated habitat; material: faeces | place: Denmark | collected 2008/2010 | reverse complement strand
TGCAAAGGTGGGCCACAAAAAAAACCCCCAGGGAAGCCCGGGAGCCAATGACGGTTGCTATGGCTGCTCCTGCCATTCCCATCTGCATAGGGAATACAAAAACATAATCTAAAATAATATTCGTCACACCACCTGCGATTACTGCATTCATGGCCAGCTTCGGCGCACCGTCATTTCGGATAACCGTCTGCAAAAAGGCAGAAAGAAAGTATCCGCCCATACCCCAGATAATGTACGGAATGTAATCCATAATGTAAGGCATGGTTTCCTCTGTTCCGCCCAGCATCCAGGCCAAATCCTCCATAAAAACCGTGCACAGCACAAGACAGACCAGCCACACCAGAATATTCATAAAAAAGGCGGCTGTATAGTAGGCATCTGCCTCTTTCTTCAGGTTCCTTCCCCGGTACACTGACATCAGCACAGAACCACCCACGCCAAAGAGCAGACCAATGCCAAAGAAAATATTGTAAATAGGCAAAGCGATATTCAGCGCAGCCATAGCCACACTTCCCAGCCCTTTTCCTATGATAATAGTGTCCGCCAGAACATAAATAGACGTTACCATAGTTCCAATAATAGAAGGAACCAGATAACGATAAAATAAGCCCTTCACGGGCTTCTCCAGAAATTCATTTGTTTCCATAAAAACTCCCTTCCTTTGGTTCATTCTGATACAACAGTATACCCAAAGAAAGGGAGTTTTTCAAGTCTTATGCCAACATCATTCTGTCATTGGCAAATTCTCCTCCGCTGGCTTCCTCAAATTTTGCCAGAAGGTCGGAAACATGAAGTTTTTTCTTTTCTTCTCCTGACACATCATAAATGACCCGTCCTTCGTGCATCATAATCAGACGGTTTCCGTGCGCAATGGCGTCTTTCATATTATGTGTAACCATCATAGCCGTCAGTTGATTTTCCTCGATAATTTTATCGGAAATCTCCAGTACCTTTGCCGCGGTTTTGGGATCAAGGGCAGCTGTATGTTCATCTAAAAGCAGTAGTTTCGGCTTTTTCATAGCCGCCATCAGAAGTGTAATGGCCTGTCTCTGACCGCCGGAAAGTAGTCCCACTTTGCTGCTCAGTCTCTCTTCTAGTCCCAGATTCAGCTCTTTTAACTGCTCTTTATACTGCTCACGCTCTTTTTTTGAAATTCCCCACCGAAATCCCCGGTGTTCCCCCCTTCAAAACCGCGGGGCCATGTTTTCTTCAATAGACATGGTAGCCGCTGTGCCAATCATAGGGTCCTGAAAGACTCTTCCCAGATGTACGGCTCTCTTGTGTTCGGAAAGTCTTGTCAAATCCACCCCGTCTACAATGATATTTCCCTCATCAATAGGCCAGACACCTGCAATGGCATTCAGTGTCGTGGATTTTCCGGCTCCGTTTCCGCCGATAATGGTTACAAAATCGCCTGGATTCAGATTTAAATTTACACCGTTTAAAGCGATTTTCTCGTTAATGGTTCCCAGATTAAAAGTTTTATGTACATTTTGAATTTCCAGCATGTATCCCATTATTTTGTCCTCCTCTTCTTCCCTGCATATTTCCCTTTCAGATAAGGAATCGCCAGGAAAACAGCCACTACAAAAGCGGAAAACAGCTTCATATAATCCGATTTTACACCCAGCCATAATACCAGTGTATAAGCGACAAAATAGAGTATCGCGCCTACAAACACAGCCGCCAGCGTATAGGCAAATGCAATTTTCTTACCGGCACACAGTTTTGCAAAAATAACTTCACTGATAATCACGGCTGCAAGACCGATAACGATAGCGCCACGGCCTGCATTGACGTCTGCAGAACCCTGATACTGCGCATAGATACCGCCGCACAGACCCACCAGTCCATTGGAAATCATCAGTGCAATCACCTTTGTGAAGTTTGTATTAATGCCCTGTGCCCTTGCCATCTGCGGATTACAGCCCGTAGCTCTGATAGAAGAGCCCAGTTCCGTACCGAAAAGCCAGTACACAACTGCTACCAGAATCAGACATCCTGCCACCAGTTTCACAAAAAAGAAAACACTGTCATCTGCTGTCACATATCTGGAAGAAGCCACCAGATTTCTCTGGGTCAGTCCAATACTCTGGTTTGCCTTTCCCATAATCCCCAAATTCACAGAATACAGGGAAATTTGTGTGAGAATACTTGCCAGAATTCCGGGGATTCCCAGCGCCGTATGCAGAAACCCTGTGACAAATCCCGCCGCCATGCCTGCCAGGAATGCAAACACCAGAGAAACAGCCGGGTGCATGCCGCTCTGAATCAACATAACCGCCACCGCACCTCCCGTTGCCAGCGAACCATCTACAGTTAAATCCGCAAAGTCCAAAATTCGGAAAGTAATATATACTCCCAATGCCATAATTCCCCATATCAGCCCCTGCGCCACGTTTCCCGGAAGCGCCCGCAGCAAAGCCATCGGATCTAATGCCAAATAACCTGTTATCATATCTCCTGTATCCTTTCTTCTCTTATTCCGCGATTGCTTCGTATCCTTCCGGCACTTTGATTCCTAATGCCTCACAAATAGCCGGATTATACATTTTCGTTACTTCCGGTGCGGTTTCAATTTCCATTGTGGTAATATCCGCTCCTTCAGCCAGAATCTCATACGCCATTTCCCCTGCCTTGTAGCCGATATCATAATAGCTGATGGATAAGGTAGCTATGCCGCATCCTGCACAGATTCCCTGTTCGCCTGCAATGACCGGAACTTTTGCCGGAAGGCAGACATTATTGATAATTTCTGTGTTATTCGCCATGGTGTTGTCTGTCGGAACGTAAAGCACATCGCACTCGCTCACCGCATTGGTGACAACGGACTGGATTTCATTAGAATCGGCCGCCGTATATTCTTTATAGGAAATGCCGTCTTTTTTCAGTTCTTCTGCAAACATCTTCGCCTGATATTCAGAATTTACTTCTGCTGAACAGTACAAAATACCCACTTGTTTCACATCCGGTACCAGTTCCAGAAGCATATCTTCCTGCTTGTCAATAGGTGCTAAATCACTGGTTCCTGAAATATTTACACCGGCAGCACCTGTCCAGTCCTCCGGGTCGACGCCCAGAGCAGACGCATAATCGGTAATGGAAGTTCCCAGAATCGGAATATCTGCGGTAGCCTGTGCTGCAGTCTGCAAAGGCAGAGTCGCATTGGCAAGAATCAAATCCACATCCGAAGAGACAAAATTATTGATAATGGTACTGCACATAGCCTGCTCACCCTGGGCATTCTGCTTGTCAAATTCTACCTTGTCCTCACCAAATTTTTCTTTGCAGGCATCCTCAAACCCCTGGGTTGCCTGGTCTAAAGCATCATGCTCAAGCTGTTGGCAGATTCCGATTTTATAGACGTCTCCGCTGCTTTCTGCGGAATCTGATTCTCCTCCGCAGGCTGCCATGGACATTCCCATTGCTGCTGTCATTGTAAGGGCTAATAACTTCTTTCGTTTCATTTCTTTTTCCTCCTTGTCGCCTCAATACTTTATCAAATAAAACCGTTACACTTCAACGTAGCAAAGCTGTAATGGAGTCATTATACACCCTGTCTTGCCATACGTCAATGCTTTCTTCTCTCCATTCCCTTACAAAACACCACTGCCACCGCCGTACTCACCAAGGTCGCTACAATGGCCGGCCCCACGATGGCTGTAGGATTCACACTCCCATACTGACTTCTGTAGGCAATAATATTCACAGGAATCAGCTGCAAAGATGATATGTTCAATATCAAAAACGTACACATCTCATTGCTGGCCATACCTCTTTCTCTGACCGTTCCCAAGGCCTTTCCCTGTCTTCTTTCTTCCTCCAGTTTCCCCAGTTCTTCCATGGCTTTCAGCCCAAAAGGTGTTGCCGCCCACCCAAGTCCCAGAAAATTGGCTATCATATTGGCAGAAATAAATTCCATGGCTCTGTGTTCCCCGGGTATCCGCGGAAACAAAAAAGCCAGAAGCGGCTGCATGCCTTTTGTCATTTTATCCACCAGTCCCGAAGTTCTGGCAATCTGCATAACACCTACCCACATAGCCACAATTCCTGCCATAGTAATACAAAGGGACACTGCCTCTTTCGCAGAGGAAAGAGCAGCGTCCGTCACTTGGTTCATATTTCCGGTAAGCGCACCGTACAAAATTCCTGTAAGAAGCATTACAGCCCAGAGTATATCCAGCATAAAACCTCCAGGAAATTCTTTTGTATCAGCTTATGAAAATATTCTGTATTCTATTCGTCTTTTGAAGAAGTATCTTCTTTCATTCCCATTCCGGTCACATCAAGTTCTGTTCCCACAGCCTGGCTGTACTCCTGTATCCTTGTGAAAATTGCTTCCTTCACTTCTCCCTCTACAGGCAGCGGCTGATAGTTGTTATATCCTTCTGTGTAAGCAGATGAAATCTTACACGGAATAATATTCTTCACATTGTCTTCCTGCAGTTCTCCGTCTACAAAGGTAAAAGTCTGCTGGAAAATCATGGTATCCATATCCGCGGGTCCTGAATTCCCGCCAAAGCAGAAGTTTCCCAGGCTGTACACAATATTTTTCCCTTTGTATTCTTCAATTCCCTGCAGTACATGAGGGTGATGTCCCAGCACTAAATCCGCTCCATTGTCAATGGCAGAATGAGCCAGGGCTACCTGGGTTTCGTTGGGAATATTCTCCCGCTCTTCCCCCCAGTGGAACGTTGCAATAATCAACTGCGCCCCCTGTTCCTTCAGATTGGCAATATTGTCTTTCATCTCCTGCTCACAGCCCATGTGGTCCCGCAGTTCGTAAGTTCCCAGAAGTCCTACCTTAATCCCCTGAATTTCTATGATAGCAGTCCTGTCATTTCCAAAGGAAATAATTCCCTCTGCGTCCAGAGCTGCTATGGTATCCGTATAACTTTTTTCCCCGTAATCGTAGGTGTGATTGTTTGCAAGATTTACGGTTTCCACATCACCCTCTGTAAGAATTTTCGCATATTCCGGAGAGGCTTTAAAAGCATACAGCTTATCTGCACGGGTTTCCTCCTCAGTCAGCGTTCCCTCCATGTTTACAATAGTTAAATCATCCGCTTCAAAAATAGATTTTACCTCTTTGAAGAAATAGGACGGGTCCTGTACCGCATCATATTTTCCCGTAAAGCCTGTTTCATAGTCGAAATTTTCGTCCGTACCAAGAGTACAGTCCCCTGCTGCACTGATTGTAAACACCGCATCCTGGGCTTTCTTGGCCTCTTCCGCTTTTTTCGCCTTTTCTTCTGCCTTTTGAACAGCTTCTGCTTTCTTCTGCTGTTCCTTTGCAGCCTTAGAATCTTTCTTTGCTCCTGACACCGCCGCTGTGACCAGAATCACCGCCAGAAGCCCTCCCACGGTTCCCAGAAGAATTCTCTGTTTTAAAACTTCTTTGCGCCGCTGCTGGCGTCTTCGCTCTCTTTCTCTTAATCGTTTTTCGTATTCTTTATCTCTTTCATTCATATGCTTTTCCCACTTCAAAATACAGATTTCAGTCTTTTAAAAGCGCCTGATAAACGTCTCGCTTACGGATTCCCCTGTCTTTTGCAACCTTTTTCATCGCTTCTTTTTTCTCAGTTCCCTGGTTCAGATAGAGATCCATATGCTCTTCCAGTGTCATGTCCTCCCATCTGCGCCGTTCTTCTTCTTCCAGTTCTTCTTTTTTGCGTCCCTCCAGCACCAGCACACATTCTCCTTTTGGAGCATGCTCACCATACCAGCTGACGGCCTCTGAAAGAGTTCCCCGAAAGACACTTTCGTGCTTCTTCGTCAACTCCCTGCATACGGAAATTCTCCGCTCTCCCAGTGCTTCGTAAAGTTCCTCCAGGGTCTTTATTAATCTGTGAGGTGCCTCATAAAGAATCAGGGTTCTGGTTTCCGCTTTCAGGGATTCCAAAATAAAACTTCTCTCCTTCTTATCAGAAGGCAGAAAAGCTTCAAAGGAAAACCTTCTGGTAGGCAGCCCGGAAAGGGTCAGCGCCGTAATGCAGGCCGCCGCGCCGGGAAGAGAAGTCACCTCAAGACCTGCTTCATAGCACATGGCCACCAGCTCTTCTCCCGGGTCTGAAATTCCCGGTGTTCCGGCATCTGTAATCAGGGCAATGTTTTTGCCTTCCTCCATCAGCTGAATCAAATACCGCCCCTTATCAAACTTATTGTACTCATGATAGCTGGTCATAGGGGTTTTAATCTCAAAATGATTCAGAAGCTTAATGCTGTTTCTGGTGTCTTCTGCGGCAATCAAATCCACCTCTTTCAGCGTCCGCAGCACCCGGTAAGTAATGTCCTCCAGGTTGCCGATGGGGGTTGCACACAGGTATAATTTTCCGCTCATTTTTTCGTCTCCTGTCCGTAAATATCCAATACCTCACGGGTATAAACGCCTGGTTTCTCATATACAATCAAGGGCTTTTCCACTGTAATTCTGGACTTGCCGCCCCGCATACCTTCCACCAGCACCAGGTTGGGCTCTTTGTCCACATAGGGGTGTACCAGCCGCATGCGCTTAGGCTCAATGCCATACTGCACCATTACGGAAAATATTTCCGCCAGCCGGAAGGGACGATGCACCATATAAAATCTGCCCCTTGGTTTTAATACTTTTGCCGCCTGGCTGACAATGTCTTCCAGGTTACACAAAGTTTCATGCCGGGCAATGACTTTGGCCTGATTTTCTCCAGTCAGCCCATGACTGCCCACCATATAAGGCGGATTGGTTGTTACCACATCAAAAAAAGCCCCTCCGTAAATCGACGCGGCCTCTTTAATGTCTCCTGTTGTAATCGTAATGTCTTTTTCCAGGTGATTGTACTGTACACTTCTTCTGGCTACGTCTGCGCTTTCTTCCTGTATTTCCAGACCGGTAAAATGCCCCTGGGGATACCTTGCCTTTAATAAAACGGGGACGATTCCAGTGCCCGTCCCCATATCCAGCACTTCCTCTCCCGGTTTCACGCAGGCAAACCAGGAGAGCAGCACGGCATCTATCCCAAAGCAGAACTGCTTCGGATTTTGTATCAGCATGTATCCGTTTTGCAGGTCGTCCAGTCTTTCATGTTCCAGAAGCAAACTCTTCTCTTCCATGAAATTTCCTCTCTGTCTCTTTTCTTTCTCTTATTTATCTCTTTCCAGCTCTTTGAGCGCCTTCATCTCTTCGTCTGACAGGCGGATTTTTTCCCGTTTCTGTCTGGCTTTGAATTTCAGTTCAGAAGCCGGATATTCCCGGATTTCTTTCTCATCTTCCACGTCTACAATAACTTTTACCAGCTGTCTTAACACATTGACGCTCTGTACCTCACCTTTTAATCCGTCAGAGGTGGTTACCCGGTCGCCTGTATTCGGCAGCTTTTTGTTCAGTTCCTCGTAAGTTTCTTCCTCATTTTTCAGACAGCACATCAGACGTCCGCAGACACCGGAAATTTTCGTCGGATTTAAGGAAAGATTCTGCTCCTTTGCCATTTTAATGGACACGGGGACAAATTCTGACAGGTAAGTATGGCAGCAAAGAGGACGTCCGCAAATTCCGATTCCTCCCAGAATTTTCGTCTCATCCCGAACACCAATCTGACGAAGTTCGATTCGGGTCTTAAAAATAGACGCCAAATCCTTTACCAGCTCACGGAAGTCAATTCTTCCGTCTGCCGTGAAATAAAACAGAATTTTGTTGTTATCAAAGGTGTATTCCACATCTATCAGTTTCATATTCAGGCTGTGTTCTCTGATTTTTTTCAGACAGATACGAAAAGCTTCCTTTTCCTTTTTCCGATTGGTTTCTTCCTTTTTGTCATCCTGGGTATTGGCAATGCGGATAACCTCTTTTAAAGGCTGCACCACCTTTTCATCTTCTACATCCCGAGGTGCCAGCACCACACTGCCGTATTCCACACCTCTTGCCGTTTCCACAATTACATGGTCTCCGGATTTGATTTCCAGATTTTTAGGGGAAAAATAATAGATTTTACCCACATTGCGGAATCTTACTCCAATTACTCTTGTCATGATTAGTTCTCCCTGATTGTAAGGAACAGAAGTTCCATGGTTAAGTCAAAATTCACGTTGGCCTGCAGACGCTGTTTGGCAGTCTCAATGGCCTTGATAATGGTTTCCAGCCCTTCATAGGAGCTGACGTCTGCGCGGCTTTTAATATCATTGTATTCCTGCCTGAAAACCAGTCCGTCTATCTGATTGGTTGCTTTAAACATCAGCACATCCCGGAACCACACCAGGAACAAATCCAGGTATTCATAAACTGTGTGCTTCTGTTCCGACAGCAGCTTTATGGCGTCTACCATTTCATAGACTTCCATATCTTTTCCTTTTTTCAGGATTCGAAAAGCTGCTTCCATCATTTCCGCAAAGTCCTCTGCCGTTGCAATCTGCTTTGCTCTTCCCACATTTCCCTGGGCGAAAGCCACACTGACTTCTGCCTGATAATCCGGCACATGAAGCTCTTCCATAAGGTATTTCTTAATCACCTCATCCCGGACGGGCTTAAAATTCAATGTTACACATCTGGAGGCAATGGTCGGAAGCAACGTTGCGCCATTATTGACCAGAAGCATAATGACTGCATATGCCGGCGGCTCTTCAATGGTTTTCAAAAGGGCATTCTGCGCCTGTACCGTCAATTTTTCCGCCTCATCTACGATGTAAACCTTATAAGGCCCTGTATAAGGCTTAATGTCCACATCTGCAATGAGCTGTTCCCGGATATCCTCAATTCCAATGGAGTTGGGTTTTTCATGGCTTACATAAATAATATCCGGGTGGTTCCGGTTCATCGCTTTCTTACAGGAACTGCACTGCAGACATGGTTCCTTCCCATGTTTTTCACACTGCAATGTCATAGCAAATAATTTTGCCAGCAGCTTTTTGCCGCTTCCCTTCTCTCCTGCAAAAATATAGGAATGGGAAACTTTATCCATAGCCGCTGCATTCTGCAAATGTTTAATTACTTCTTCGTGTCCCAATACTTTTTCTATTTCCTGCATTGCAATTCACCTCAATTCCCGTAATCCCGAAGGATTTCTTATCTTTGTTTATAGCACATTATAGCATATATTTTCCGTCTACTGCAACTTTTGTATACTGTTTTTAATTTCTTTTATACAATTCTCCAATTCTATATTCAGGAATCTTTTTGAGATTCCCGCCTGCTGCAGTTTTTCCTCGCTGAAATCCTCCGCATCAGCCAGAAAACGCCGGCACATCTCTTCATATTTAGGTATTTTCTGCAATTCTTCCCTGCGAATGGCCCGGCGCAGGCGTTCTCCGTCCTCCACCTCCACATACACAGGCACTACGCTTTCTTCTCCGTAATATTTCTTCATCCCCTCATAGGATTCCAGCGTGCCGATGCCCAGATAACTGTTTTCTGCAAGTTCCAGCGTTCCGTCATCTGCTGTAAAGTACGTCCAGGGTCCATATACGGTCTGATAGGTGCGGGATTCAATGACTTTTTCCTGTTCCTGCAATTTCTCAAAACAGGCCTCATCCGTAAAATGGTACTCCCGGCCTTCCTGTTCCCCCTCCCGCATGGGTCTGGTGGTATATAAAACAATTCTGGAAAGCCCCAGCTGACTATCCTCCAAAAGCCGGCTGTAAATCGTATCTTTTCCAGAGGAACTTTTTCCCATAATATAAAAAATTTTACCCATTATTTTTCCTTTCTTCCACAATGTAAATCGAATTCTGGCTGTAATCTTTCATTCCCTGCAAAGTCAATCCCTGTAGCTTTAATTCTTCCATATGTCTGAAAAATTCCGGACTGATTCGCTCTCCCGGCACCAAAAGCGGGATTCCCGGCGGATAGAGATAGACATATTCCGCAGAAATTTTCCCTATGCTTTCCTCTAAAGGAACTTTTCGGCAAGGGCTTTCCATGGCTTTCCAGACAGGATACACCCGCTCGTTGTGCACCTGCTGACAGCTCTCTATAAAGCAAAAGCCCTCCGGTGCATGTTTCTCTGCCAGCTCCCTGTCAATTTCCAGAAGAGCCTTTGTGAGTCTTTGAAAGCCTTCCCGGCTGTCTGCCACGCTGGTGAGCGCCAGGATATACTGTTCTGCCTCCATTTCCATTTCCAGGTGATACCGCTTACGCAGAAGTTCATGGAGTCCCGGACCGTCTATGTCTGCCCCTGCTGTAGAAATGACAATTTTAGAACAATCAAAATCAAAAATATCTTTCTGTTCTGTCAATTCTTTTCCTATCAATCGCAGTACCCGTAATTTGCCCAGTGCTTTGCGGCATTCCTGCAGATACTCCCAAAATTGTCCAAACTGTTCCTGCCCCTGTTCTTTCACATAGCGCAGACAGTAGGAAATTCCTCCCATAAGTATATAAGATGGACTGCTGGTTTCGTAGATGTCCAGAAATTCTTCCAGTTTTTCCTCTGACACCCGTCCTCCCTTTTTGTGAAGAAGTGCAGTCTGCGTCATGGCGGGCAATGTTTTATGTAAACTATGAATCACCACATCGACCCCCAGTTCCAGCGCAGATACAGGAAATGCAGGGTGAAAGGCAAAGTGCGCGCCATGAGCTTCATCTACAAGCAGCGGGATTCCATGTCTGTGGACAATTTCTGCAATTTTTTCAATATCAGATACCACACCGTCATAAGTAGGTGAAGTAATCATAACCGCTTCTGTGTCTGGATTTTCTTCCAATGCTTTTTCCACATCTGCAGGGCTGATTCCGCCGTTTAATCCACAAAATGGTTCATAAGATGGGTATAAATACACGGTTTCCAGTCCCCGCAGATAGGCGGCATGGTACACAGCTTTGTGACAGTTGCGCGCCATCAGAAGCTTCCCGTTCCGGGAAGTACAGGCCGAAACAGCCGCCAGAATCCCAGCCGTACTGCCATTGATTAAAAACCAGGATTTCTCTGCGTGATATAACTCTGCCGCCAAATCCTGATTTTCTTTTATAATGCCCTCGGCATGATGCAGATTGTCAAAGTCTGTAATTTCCGTGATGTCCACAACGTAGGGATTGCGCAGGGATTCATTTTGTACCTGGCGCTTGTGCCCCGGCATATGGAAAGGGTAGAAGTCTGTACGGCTGTACTCGTACAGGGATTTATCAAGATAGTTCATGTGCGTGACTCCGTTTTTCGTAAATGTATTTTTTCTATCGTCATAGTATTCCCATGCTTGTTGTTTGTCAATATTACATCATACAAAAAGGCTCTTGCACCCCACAAAAAATGCAAAAGCCTTTCTACTGATATTTATGTTTCTTTTTACTCGCAATGTTTCATCACAAAATCCGCCATTTCCCCGATGCAGTCCTCACTCTGGGGATACACGCCGATATTGTCGATATACGCATGTCCAAAGCCCCTGTACAGTACCATCTTCGTCTCCACGCCTGCTTTGTGCAGCTTCACGCCGTATCCCAACGTTTCCATCTTCAGGAAATCGTGTTCCCCTACTGTCAAAAATGTAGGTGAATTATCTGACGGATTTCTGGTGTAAGGATTCAAATAATCATTCTGAACGTCCTTTGTTCCCAAAATATCTTCCAGTCCGCTGCTCATGCCGGCGAACATGCCAAGCATCTTGGAAAGTCCCCGTTTCTGCTTAGGCGCCATCTCATACTTTTCCATATCCGAATTGTAATACTCGTCTTTCACCTGTGCCATATTCAGTGTAGGATAGAGGAGAAGCTGGCCCTTTATCAGATTCTTTCCATCTTCCCGGTCACGGGTGCTGCAATACTGAGCCAGATTGCCGCCTGCGCTGTCTCCGGACACAAAAATCTGTCTGCTGCCGGGGCCAAACTCTGCTTCCTTTTCCCCAATCCACTGCAATACCCGGTAACAGTCTTTGTGTCCGGTTGGATAAGGATTTTCCGGGGCCAGCCGATAGTCCACAGATACCGCACAAAGCCCGGTCTTTGCCACAAACATCTTCACCGCTTCTTCCACCACATCCGGAGAGCCGCCAAAGAAGCCGCCGCCATGAATGTAATAGAAAACTGCTTTTGTATTTGTCTCACCATCCGCCTTTCTGTAAATACGAACCGGAATGTTATACCCATCTTCTGCTTTGACCTGGCGCTTTTCCATCTTGATTTCTGTCTCTGCACAGGGTACGCTCTTAATTCCGTTAAACATCTTCCGGAGATTTGCGATTCCCTTTTCCGAAGTATCCATTTTCATCAGGAACGAAGGCATCCAGGCCATGATTCTCAGATTTTTCTTGGAATCCCGGTATAATCTGGGGTCCATAGCGCCTTTCTCATCGGAATCCGGAAGATTTTTTACCAAAAGCGGCACGCCGTGGTAATCTTCCATCTTTTCCCTTTCTTTTAACGCTTTCAGCAGATTTTCTTTATACTGCTTTCCCATGCTCATTCCCTCCGTGCATAACGTTTTGTTCTTTCGTCGCTGATAATCCCGTCATAGTTCAGTCCGAATCCGAAATCATACGTATTTCCTTCAGAATCCCTGTAGCAGACCATATCAAAGGCCACGTCTTCTTTCTGCTTCTCCACCGTTTCCATGTTAAGCGGCATCTGCACAGGCAGAAGTCCTTCCGGCGTAAATTTTCCTGTAAGCACGTCCACAACAGCTTGTGGAGTCACCCCGTATTCCACAAGAATTGCGTCTGCATACGGTTCCACTTCTGCCATCACCATTGGATTTTTCACACGGATAACGGCAATCACCGGTTTCTCGCCCATCCGCTTTTTTGTCTCCACAAGGTTGTCCAAATCTGCCTCGTTCGCCGCTGTATTCCATTTGCCTGCATAGCTGCGGTTGCTGCTTTCTTCCAACGGGTCGCCCCCTGCCAGACTTTCTGCCCGTCCATGAACCGCCTGATATGGGCGATACTGCAGAGTAATGGGCACATATCCATTTCCGCCTTTTTCTCTGTCTTGCGGAGAATAGCCAACAGAAATCGGTGACTCAGCATAGCAGACAGCCACATCGGCCTCTTCCGGCGTTTCCACTAGGGTAAACTGCTCTGCCAGCAGCTTCTTTCCGGCCGGTGTCAGATGCTGTTCCGGTGTGGGATGGCTCATAAAGTCCAGATAAGAACGGATAAAGCGGTCCGGCACATAAACTTTCCACTCTTTTCCCTGTTTCAGAGGAAGTGTCTGATTCTTATTTTTCAGCATGGTAATGGAACGAAGCTGAGAACGGTATCCCTTTTCTGCAAATTCCGGACAGCCCACGACTTTCTCAGAAGTTTTTAAATCCAGATAGGGATTCTCAAACAGGCCCGTGCGGAAAATATTCAAAAGCAAACGGTAAGCAGAACGACGGAATCTGCCCTCTGCCGCCTCTTTTCCATAAGTGTCACAGAGCATTTGATAGGCTTCCAGTACCGGGGCGGCGTCATTGTTTCCGCCAAATTGGTCTACCCCTGCTTCCAGTGCTTTGTAATGGCGCTCTGCTTCGGAAAGCCCCTCTACACCCCAGCATTTTCCTGCAAAGGTTTCTTCTGTTTCTCCAATATCATGGGTAATCCCCCAGTCGGTGCAGACAACGCCCTCATATCCCAGTTCTTCCCGCAAAAGGTCCTGAATCAGATATTTGCTGTAGGAATTTCCCACATTTTCTCCGTTTTTCTGGTCCACATCATGAGAAATGGTATAGTAAGGCATCACTGCGCTGGCTTTTCCGGTTTTTCCTTCCAGAGAAAAAGCGCCTTTTGTAAAGGGTTTCAAATGTTCCTGGAAATTTTCTCCCGGATACACGGCATATTTTCCATAACCGTAGTGAGCATCGCGTCCCGCTTCTCCTGTTCCGCCGCCCGGAAAATGTTTCACCATGGTATTGACACTGTCCTTGCCCCAGCCGTCCGGACTTTCTTTGGTTGTCTGAAACCCGTCACAATAGGCTTTTGTCATATCAATGGTCATCTGTGTGTGTTCCCCAAAGGTATCGCAAAGCCGCATCCACCTGGGCTCTGTTGCCAAATCAATCTGTGGAGAAAGCGCTGTTGTAATACCCAGAGCACGATATTCTGCAGCACCGATTTCTCCGAATTCCTTCACAGCTTCCGGGTCAAAGGAAGCAGACAAGCCGATGCCATTTGCCCATTTAGAAATAGGTTCACCGGTGACACCCATATATTCTGCCTCAGAGCCTGCCCCGTGACGTGGGTCAGAGCTGTTGTTTGCCGGGATTCCAAATCCGGACTGTTCTGCCAGAGCCTGGATATTGTTGTTCCAGCGAACAGCCGCCTCTGTGCTTTCCAATCCCATAATCAGCACATGGCGCACCTTGTCCCTGACAATAAATTCCTTCTGCTGGTCTGTCAAATCCCACGGCTTGGCGCCGCTTTCTTCATAGGCTTTTCCGTTATATGTGCCGCCAAAGGCTGCTGCCAGAGGGCCTTTGGCCGGAATCAGCTGATGGGCGCTGTAAAGCATCAACCCTGCAATGTCCTCTATCGCAAGCCGCTCTGCCAAATCCTTTGCCCGTTCTTCGTAAGACAGTCTCCAATCTTCATAAGGCGCCAGTTCCCCGCTTCTTAAAAAATCCTTAAACGCATAGCCGTCCACCTCTAAAATCGGCACTTCGCTGTCAGCCGCAAGCCCCAAAGCGGCGCCATTCTCATTTTCAATGACGGTATATCCGTCCGCTTCTGTCTGTTTCCATTTTTTTGTCATCGAATTTTAAACCTCCGTATTTTTTCTGAAAATTAGTCCCCGCAACACTTCAAAAATTGCCAGTGAAAGCAGAATTCCCACGGTAACGTCACTGGCAAAATGCGCCCCCATAAATACCCGGCTGATTCCAACCACCGCACACCAGATATAGACAAAAATGTGCAGCGCTTTTTCCCTGTCTTTCAGCGCCGGAATGATGGGCGGCAAAAGGGTCAGCAGAATCACACCTGCAGAATTCATGGAATGTCCGGACGGGAAGGAAGCATACACATTGTCAAATCCTCCCCGCGGTACAATCTGATACCATCTGGTAAATTCTACAAGGGGGTCTGTCATTTCCCGGAAACGCATTCTTCCCCAGACCGTTTTCAGCGAATTCATCACAACCAGAACCAGTACAAAATACAAAAGTGCAACTGCAGCAAACCGCAGCGCTTTGCTTCTGCAGGATGCAGGCACCCGGCTGGCCACCCAAATAGCCGCTGCCACCATAAGAATTCCTATGACAGGAATCCAAATTTTTGAAATTTCTCCCAGATTATCTGTCAGATAATTCCAGGTCATAAACCCGCCCATAAAAGCCAGGAAAAAGAACAAAACTCCGGCGCAAAGAGCGCTTAAAAGGCTCAGCGCCTTGTTCTTCCTTGTGCGGAACCGCATCAAGATGGCACAGGCAGTAATGGACAGCACTGTAAAAGGTATCTCGCCGATGATCTCCAGAACCCTTGCCCAGGCCGGTTTCGTTGCCACGGTCATAGAAATCTGCAAATCCGTAAAAGTAAAGAACAACAAGAGCAAAAGCCCTGCAGAAAATACGATTCTTCTCTCTTTTTTCCCCATAATACTCCCCCTTATTGATTAATGCTGCACATCGGTATCTGCCATCATCGCCATAAGGTTAAATGGCGGCAGAATGCTGTCAATTTTTTCCAGCAGAGCATCGTCAAAATGATTCCGCACTTCGCATGTTTCATCAAAAATCATAGTTGGCTCCTGCTCTTTTTCCACAGACGGCCATGCAGGCAGGTTTTCCTGTGTCGGCACCCCGTTCTTAGCGAAATTCATAAAGGCCCCAAACATCTGCTCTTCCAGTTTCTCAGTAACGCCCGGAATAGAACATACTTCCACCAGTTCGGTGTTATGGAAGAAAAATGGAATGTCCGAACAGTGCCATGCAATTTTTCCCATCATAGGAAATTCCACATTAAACTGGTACAGATAGGTACCTGCCTTTTCTCCTTTCGCATGCATGGCCGCCAATTTTTTAGAAGGCTGGCGCATAACACGGTCAATATTCAAAAGGTCGGTAAAGTCTTTACCCGGATAAGTTGCTTTGAAAAGTGTTTCCATTTCCCCAGTGTGTTCTCCGTATACCTTGCTTACCATCGCGCGGCGTTCCTCATCTGTGAGCGCTTTCTTATCAAACATCTGCGGCGCAAAAGCAAATTCTCCATAAACAGAGCCTATCATCACAGGAATTTCATAAGCATGCTCTCTCATGCCAAACTGCAGCGGATTCCCCTGAAACCAGTCATTGGCCTGCGGTCCGTTTCCCACATAAGCGCCTGTGGCAGCCACCTGTGGCATCACCTTGGTATATACCTGAACAAGCTGTGCATAAGGAATGGTCTCCAGTTTCTCTACCTCCTCTTTTGTCCAGCCAAGTTCGTTCAGCATGGCGGTAACGATGGCTTCCCCGTTGCCCGTACTGGACGGAAGTAAGTTTTCATCTGCAACACCACTCATAATCAGGCTCTTGTGGAATAATCCGTCTGCTGCCGGAATCTGCATCAAATCCGCTACCTTCATACCGCCGCCGGACTGTCCGAAGATGGTGACGTTGTCCGGGTCTCCGCCGAAAACAGCAATGTTGTCATGCACCCACTGCAGGGCAGCCACCATGTCTGCATGTCCGGCATTTCCGGAATTATAATACTTCTCGCCAAAAGGAGATAAGTCCAGATAACCCAGAATATTCAGTCTGTGGTTAATAGAAACGACTACCACATCTCCTTCCATACACATATTATGTCCGTCATAAGCCACCTGCTCAATGGAAGAACCGGCAAAATATCCACCTCCGTGAAGCCAGACAATAACCGGTTTTTTCGCATTTTTATCCAGCACTTTAGTCCAAATATTCAGGTTCTGGCAGTGCTCGTCCATCGGCCAGTAACGATGGGGAACCATAAGCTCTGCTGTCGGCGTTTCCTGTGTCATCAGCGGACACACAAATCCATAAGAGCAGGCGTCCCGGACTCCTTCCCAATGGGAAGGAACCGGCATCTGAAACCGCTCTGCATAGGCATAGGGAATCCCTTTAAATACATAACTGCCATCATAAAAATATCCTTTTAATTTTCCGGAGGTTGTTTCTAATACCGGAACTTCATCATACTGAAATGTTTTTAACATCATTTTTTCTCTCCTTTTATTAATCAATTTTACTGTTTCCCTACTTTTTCTCTCTTTTCCAAATCTTCCATCACCTGCGGATAAATCTTATCCAGCTTATAGAAGCAATACAGAACCGGAATCGCAATCATAAAAGGCAGCGGCGCATACAAATACATGCTCTTAATGGCACTCATGGTGCTCTCCGTCTGTACTGCTGCAGTTCCAACGTATCCGGCTGCACCAAGGATACCCATAGCCGCGGCCATCCCCAGACCTGCGCCGATTTTTGCCCCGAAGGTCGTACTGGAATAAAGCATACCTTCCACTCTCTTTCCGGTTTTCCACTGGCCGTATTCAATCGTATCTGCAACCATGGCGAACAGAGTACCTGTAAGAGCTGCAGAACTGATACCTTTCACTACGTTACAGACAACAAGCCATGCAAAGTTTTCCGGATTGAAAATCATCATAGCCTGTCCAATCACCTGAAGAATACCGCCTATCAAAGCCACATTCCGTTTCCCGTATTTCTGGCTTAGCGGCGCCACAACCGGCATAAAAATCAAAGTAGGAATCAATGCAACAGAGGAAAGAAATCCGGCAAGATTTTCATTTCCCAAAACATATTTTGCATAATAGGTGCCTACACTCATACCCATTCCCATGCTCAGTGCAGTAAACACCCAGACACCTACAATAATCAGCCAGTAATTATTTTTTATAATCAATTTAAAAGATTCTCCGAAAGCAATCTTTTCCTTCTGTTCAGAACTAATGGTAACACGTTCTTCTGTCTTTGCGTAGCAGATAAAGAACAGGGTTGCTGCAAGAATACCGTAAATAACAGAAACAATAATCCAGCTCTTCTGATTGTTAGAACCGCCCACTGCGTTAATCAGCGGCAGAGTAAATGCATTGATAATTAAAGAACCTACCTGTGCCATAAACATACGGAAAATGTTAATAACCGTTCTCTGGTTCTGGTCACGTGTCATCAGGGATGTCAACGCACCATAAGGAATGTTAATCATGGTGTACAGGAAGGTAGTTACCAGGTTATAAGTAATAATTACAAAAATATACTTTCCGGTATCACCAATATTGGGCACCAGGAACACTAACACTGTGGCCAGTGCAATTGGAATGGCAAGCCAGTAAAGCCAACATCTGGCTTTTCCCCGTTTGGACTTTACCTGGTCCATAACAAAACCCATTAAAATATCACTGATTCCGTCAAACACACGGGAGAACAGCATAATGGTACCAATAATTGCTGCATTTAACCCCAATGCATCTGTGTAAAAAAATGTGACAAATGTAGATGTCAGAACCAGAATCAGGTTACTGGCCAAATCTCCGCCACCATAGGCTATCTTTTCCCCAACTGTTATTTTTTCTTCATAACGGCCGTTTACTTCTTGTGCATTTTTGCTCATTTATTATTACCTCCGCGCTTTATTTTATATAAATTATATAAAATCGAAGGTATTTTCTCAATCGCATTTCCTTTTCAATCTTCCCCTTTTTCTTGCTGTCATTTTTTCCTAAAAAATTCTACAAGCTTCTTTCAGAGCATATTTCCTATATAAAAAAGACAAAAATCCATGATAATTTTACTCCTTATATATCCGAATCAAAAAAACTTCGTGCGGAGACAGATTCATCTTAACCGCCACTTCCCCATCTGTATTTTCTATCTGTTCACGGAAATATTCCGGACAGGCTAGACTGTGCAAAAACTTCTGTTCCTCCTCTTTTAAAGGGCTTGGTGCTCCCATTTTCACCCAGGCATCATAACTGCTTCCTCTGTCCTTGGTGATTCCATATCTGCAGACAGTATAACTTCCTTTTGGCAGATTCTGCAGACGGATATAAAAAGCTTTTGGGTTTTTCTGCACAAATACCTCCTCACGATTTGTCCTGCTCATATTCACTACATGACGGTAACGATAAAGCAGGTCATAGTGGCAGTAATGATACAAAAATATCTGTATTTCTTCCTGCTTCTCTGACACCAGATATCCCTCCCCCTGTGCAAGCAGTGTATCTCCCATTTTTGCCAGAAGTTCCATAGCCAAACAGGCGCTCTTGGGAATATCATTCTGGGTAAACAGCCCGAACCCGCCATGAAACGTTTCCGAAGAGGGCGGCACCTCGTCCAGGCGGTCATTCAGGGCAAAATACCCCATGGCATTCAGATGCTGATTATTTTCCAGAATATTTTTAAACAGATAAGCGGATTTATAACAGGTATCGTTACACAAATCTCTCTGCCAGATATTATTACTCCACTCCTCCAAAAGCAGCGGTACATTCCCCAATTCATCCATTTCCAGAATTTCCCGTATTCTCTCTGCTGTATGCGCCAGAAAATCTTCATCTTTACTTACGGAAAAAGAAAAACTTTCATTATTTCCAATCAGATTCATCCCTTCCTCTTGCTGATTGGCCGCAGCATAAGAACGAAACGAGATAATATCCGGCATACAGGCATGTTCTCTGCACATAGAGAGATACCACGGCCAACAGTTTTCAAAAGATACGCTTCCCGGCCCCACAAGCAGCGCCATAGGAAGCACTTCCCGGATAGTACAGGCAGAAGTCACATATGTTTGAATATACTCTTCTCTTGTTATCAGACCCAGGTCTGAAAAATCCGGTGCTATCCATGGTGCAAACAACCAGCGGGAAACCTTTTCTGTTCCATACCGCTTCACCAGATGTTCCACCAAAAGCCGAATCAGTCTTTTCCATTTCTCCAGATTTGCCGGCGGGGACACAATCTCATTCCTCATAGAAAAAACATCTTTTCTTTCTGCCAGAAGTCCCGGCATAAAACCAAGTTCCAGCACAGGTTTTGCCCCCAGGGAAAGAATAAAATCAACCCCCTCATCGATACAGGCATAATTTAGTATAATGGTTCCATTCATGTCCAGACGGAGCAGACACATATCATCATCCAAAACGCCTTTTACCCGTATATATTCAAACCCCACTTTTTCCTGGAGATAGCGAAGTTCCCTTTGAATTTTTCCGTCCAGCAGACTCCTGGCATACCCTGCATTAAACATTCTTCTCCAATGAGATGACAGACGCCCTTTCTTTTTCTTCACATCCAGCGTTACCTCTGTCACCTTTTCCACCTGCACCTCTTTGGGCAAACTGCTTTTGGCGTAGGCCATAAGTGTCTGGAACGTTTCCTGGTCTTCTGACAACTCTACAATATTTTCCTGTATCTTATTTTCCTGCTTCTGCATGCGCCGGTATTCTCCCGGCGTAATTCCCCAATACCGTTTAAAAGCCAGAATCATGGCATTTACGTTTGCAAACCCACATTCCTCTGCAATTTGTGTCAGATTCCCCTGCCCCTTTAAAAGCCGCACAGCCAGCGTCAGACGAAGCATATCCAGATACGCGGTAAAAGAAACTCCAAAACACCGGGAAAAGCTGCGGGAAATGTAGGTTTTGCTCAGATAAGTGTGTTGAGCCAGTTCCTCTAATGTCAAATGTTCCCGGTAATGCTGATGAATATAATCCGTTAGTGTTTTCATTGTGGCCTGAATCCCACTGTTCTCCAAAGGCTGACTCTTATCCAGAAAATAATGGCTCAAATCTCCCAAAATAGCTGCCACACTGCTCTTGGAATAAGCGCTTCCCGCCTCTTTCTTATAAATTTCCAGAAATATCTGCGCCAGGTCTTTTCGTAGCAAGTCATAAACAGACTGATTTTCTTCCACATGCAAAAAAGAGCGGCAGTTAATCCGATAGCGAAGCAATTCCGGCGCCACAGTCCGGACAAACTCAGAAGAAACCAGAAAAGACAGCGCCGTCCCGTCCTTATCCAACTCAAACTCCTGTACTTCAAATGCGTTTACTACAAAAATATCCTTTTCTTTCAGTGTGTACACGGTCTTTAGATCCGAAAAGTAAATTCTTCCGGTTCCCTGTAACAAAAAAATAATCTCGATTTCCGCATGCCAGAGTCTTCTCTCACTGTCTTTTTTTAGCAGTTGGAACCAGAACTGGTTTAAATGTAATTCTTCCATCTGTTTGGTACACCCCTTTATTATTATCCAAATAAGTCTTACCTCCAGTGTAGTAAATTTTTCCACACATGGCAAGAGTAACAGAAAAACCCTGGCAAAATCAGGCAGAATGCTTGGAATTGTAAGTAAAATTAAGCATATGGGGGGATTACCATGGATTCGAAATAGTAGAATAAAATTTTTTCATGTGATAAAATTACTATAATAGTTCATTCATTGGCCAGAAGTGTCGAAGATGATGGAACACCCTTAGAAGTTAAATGGGACTCAAATCGTACGGCTATATATGAGCTTAATTGCCGTTTGGAGGTTAGATAATGATTGGATTAAAACGAGGAACGATAAAACTGTGTGAACACGAAAAAGAATGGGAAACTGAAGCTCAGAATACAATTTCTCGTTTGAAGCAAATCCTGGGTAATGTCATAAAAGATATTCAGCATGTGGGGAGCACCTCTATACGTTCCATAAAGGCAAAACCCATAATTGATATTGCAGTCGCAGTTGATGATTTTGATAATATGCTCCGTTTTGAAAAAGAATTAAAAGACAATGGCTTTTACTATCGCCCCAATGCCCAAGCATCTGTCAGAGGTCAGTTGTTGTTTGCTTGTGGTAATTTTTATGAAGGTACGGGAGATGTGCAAACTCATTTCATCCATGTCGTCCGTACAAATAGTATGGATTGGATAAATTACATAAATTTTAGAGATTATCTTAACAACACACCTTCGGTTGCAAAAGCGTATGAAGCCCTAAAGGTATCTCTTGCCCTGCAAGCTCCCATTGATAACGGCAGAGAAAAGTATCTCAAAGGAAAACACGATTTTATCGTCTATACTCTGAGAAAAGCACTTGTAAAATCCTATCTCGGAAAGACAGTAAATATAAAAATAGACCGACCTATTGGAAGCATGCACCCTAAACACCCAGGCCTTGCCTATCCCATTAATTACGGATATATACCAAATGTATTCGGTGGTGATGGTGAAGAACTCGATGTATATTTGCTTGGTATAGATGTTCCTGTCGAAGAATACACGGCCCGTATTATCGGAATCGTTCATCGCCATAACGATGTGGAAGATAAGCTGGTTGCCGCACCTGAAGGATTAAATTTCAATCAAAATAAAATTTCAGAAGCAGTCCATTTTCAGGAACAATATTATGAAAGTGAAATTGAGATATGCAATTAACAGATAATTGTCTAAAAAGCCGGTTGGGGCACCTTCCTTACGAAGGGTTCCCCAACCGGCGCCTTATGATAAATCCTCAGTTCATCCGTCTTTCTTCTTTACGCTTTTACTGCCCCGTTAGTCACGCCCGCGATAATCCATTTCTGGCAGAAAATATACACCAGAAGAATCGGAATCAATACCAGCAGATAAGACGCAAAGGCCAGATTGTACTCTGTATTAAATTGTCCCTTGAACACATACTGTGCAAGCTGTAAGGTCTGATATTTCTCCTCGCTTAAAAGCACCAAAGGCATGGAAAAGTCATTCCAGGTCCACATAAAGGACAGAATAGCCACGGTAGCGCTCATAGGTTTCATCAAAGGAAAAATAATTTTATAAAAGGTCTGAAACGGAGTTGCACCGTCAATGTACGCTGCTTCGTCCAGCGCAGGGGGTATGGACTTTACAAATCCCGTATACAGGAAAATATTCATCGGAAGACCGAAAATAATATACAGGAAAGTAATTCCGAAAATATTGTCCATGTGGAAAGCAGAAGCCTGTTTTACCAATGGCAGCATAATAACATTGAAAGGAATAAACATGGCGCTGACAAAGTAATAATAAGCCAGGTTGAAAAGTTTACTCTTATCTTTATTCCTTGTAATGGCATAAGCTACCATAGAGTTTGTGAGAATGGTAAATACCAGATTGATAACCGTGATAAACAGAGTGTTCATAAACTTTCCCGGATAATCCGTCATCACCCAGGCGTCTGCGAAGTTCTGCAGGCGGAGTTTTTTCGGGAAAGACAGCACATTCGCCATTTCTGACGGGTCTTTCACCGCAATCAGCACTGCTATGTATAAAGGTCCGAGGATAAACACCACTGCCAGCAAAATCAGCAGTATGGTCATGGGCCAGTTGTATTTTTCTTTTACATGACATTTACTTTTTCCCATCAGTTCATCTTCGCCTCCCTCTTCTCAAGTACTTTCAGCTGGAATATAGAAATTCCCGCAATAATCAGAAACAGAATCACCGCATTGGCTGACTGGTATGCGAACTGTCCGCCGTCAAAGCCTCGTTTGTAAATCAACACAGAGATACTGGTTGTGGATGTACCGGGACCGCCGCCTGTCATTGCCATAATCTGGTCGAATGCCATAAGGAAGTTCTTCACGCTCAAAACCATATTAATGGTAAAGAACGGGGCAATTAACGGGAAGGTAATCTTGGTAAATCTCTTAAATCCTGTTGCTCCGTCCAGGTCTGCAGCTTCGTATACATCACGATCCACAGTCTGCAGTCCTGAAAGATAAATCAGCGTATTAAAAGCCATAGCCTGCCATACAGTTACGAACAAAATTCCCAGCCATGCGTGATTGGTTCCCAGAATGTTGGTGCTCAGCGCTTCAATTCCCAGTTTCTGTCCCCAAAGAGGAATGACATTGCCGAAAATAAAGTTAAATACAAAGCCGATAATCAGGGTTCCCAGCATATAAGGCAGGAAATAAATTGCCTTAATAGTGTTTTTGAATTTGATTTTTGCATTCAGACCACAGGCAAGGGCAAGACTCAGAACGTTTACCAGAATTGTGGCGCACAGCGCAAATTTAATGGTAAAGGCATAGGTCTGTCCCATGGCCGGGTCTTTGAAAAACTGAATGTAGTTCCGAAATCCTACGGTATTCCAGATACCATACCCTTTCCAGTCGGTAAAGCTGTAGAAAATACCCTGCAGAAACGGTATGGTATGGAAAATAAAGAACAGAATCATAAACGGAACCACCATGAAATAAAACGCTTTGTTGACAGTGGATTTCTTTCCGTGTTTTTTCTTCATTCTTCTACCTCTTAGTTCACGTTCAATGTGTCATAATCTGTATCCAGCTTCTTTAAAGTAGCTGCAATATTTGCAGAATCGTCTTTGCCGTTTTCTTTTTCCAGGAAGAAATTGGACAGTGCTGCACTTAAATCAAAACCGCTTGGATAGTAATGGTCTGGGAAGTCTACTACATTACCGGCTTCAATGTCTGCTTTTACACCTGCAACGCTTGGATCATTCTGCTCTACACCTTTTACTGCGGAGAAAGCAAACTGTTCATCTGCATAAAGCTGTGCGTTTTCTTCCTGTACCATAAAGCTGATGAAGTCTTTTGCACTGTCTGTGTCACCGCAATTTGTTGTAATGCCCAGAAGCACATCCACGCCGGAGGTTACTTTGTTTTTCGCCACATCATCTGTAGCCGGGAATTTAAACTGGTCAATGTTGACATCTGGATTTGCTTTTTTGATTTCTGTAATGGCCCAGCTTCCGTTCATCATCATGGCAGCTTCACCTGCTGCAAATTTCTTGTTTCCGTCATCATAAGAAGTTCCCATATAGTCTTTCTGTGCGTGTTCTACCAGCTTCAGATAATTTTCCAGAACTGCTTCATGAGTACCTTCAAAAGTTGCTTTTCCTTCTCTCTTATCATTGTAGAAGTTTTCCGGCTGCATAACCGGCGCCATAGAGTTCCATGCCGGAAGAATGGTCCATGCGTCTTTAAAGGTCAGTTCAAAAGGTGTTACTCCTGCTGCCTCTAATTTTTCACAGGCTTCCATTAATTCAGAAAATGTAGTTGGAATTTCAATACTGTTTTCTGCAAAAATATCTTTGTTATAAATAATTCCGGAAGAGTTTGTTGCATAAGGAACACCGTAAGATTTTTCTTCCTGGTCTTTGTTCAAGGCATACAGCATATTGATGTAAGATTCGTTAATATTGTCCAAAAATGCTTCCCCGGATAAGTCTGTCAGCACTCCTGCGGACTGCAGTTCCGCGTAGTTGAAGTCACCGCCCATAGCTACCATATCGGGAAGGTCGTTCTTTGTCATACGGGTTTTCAAAACCGTACCTGCGTCTGCCGGCTGTGTTAATTTTACAGTTACTTTATCCTGAGATTCATTGTACGCATCTACTAATTTCTGTAAAGTTTCTTTATTTTCTGTCTTTGTACCGAAAAGTTCCAGTTCTGTCTTTCCGTCTGAAGTCTTCTTTGTTTCTTTTCCCGTTTCTGCACTTCCGCCGCTGCAGCCAGCCAGCAGACTCATGCCCATCATTGCAGCAAGTCCAAGTGCTGTTAATTGTTTCCCTTTCATAAAAAAATCCTCCTTATAATATTCCTTTTGGGTCTCTTGCCCTCTATCTGGAATTTATTATAAGGAGAATGGCTTTTTTTCGGTATAAATTATCTGATATGACGAATAAAAAATTTCTTACTGGTTTCTATATTGCTCCGGTGTCATAAGATAATGCTTTTTAAAGGTCTGTATAAAATAAGACACGTCGTTGTATCCCACACAAAGCGCCACGTCGCTAATCTTTAGTCCGCTTTCTTTCAAAAGCTCTGCGGCTTTCTGCATCCGCAGTTCTATCAGATATTTGGAAAAGGTCTTCCCGGTCTCTGCCTTAAAGAGGCGGCTTAAATAACTGGGATTGACAAAATACTTGTGAGCCGCCAGTTCATTGACCGTAATGTCGTGCTGATAATTCCACTCCAGATATTTCAGCAAGTCTTCTATAATGGAAGATTTCTGTCCTTCCCCCTCCGACACATCAGAAAGCAGGTCAAAAATATAGCGCTGCAGTTCCTCCATAGAATGAAAGGCGTACAAATCTGTCTTAAAATTAAACAGCAGATAGGAACTCTTATCCGTCTCTCCACTGTCCTGACCTCTTTGAATGGTATACACCTTATTAATCACATTCATAATCTGAATCAACGAAGTGAAAAGGGAATAAATACTGATTTCCTCTCTGTTTTCACACTGCCGGAACAGCTTTCGCGCCATGTTTACTGCGTCCTCTGTCCGGTTTTCTGTCAGACACCTCTCCAATTCCATCTCCTCTGCCTGGGAAAACAACTGTACCACATTCACTTCCGCTTCGTATCGGTATATCTGCTGCTCCGGCTGCAAAAGCCGCTGGTTTATGGCATATACTGCCTCCCGGTATGCGCCTGCACCCTCTTTTGCACTGGTTTCCGTTCTTTCATGGCACTGACTGACGCCCAGCTGCAATTCTGCCCCTGTTTTATTCCAACAGGAGACCAGTTTCTTTCTAAGAAGCGCCTCTGGCAATTCCTTTCTGTCGTCAGCTTTCAATATCAAAATAAATTCCTGTTTGGGATAAAAATAGGCTGCACTGCTTTCCTCTTGCCGGAAAATTCCCAAAATGCTTTGAATCTGCTCTTTGGACAACTGCTGATTTCTGCTCTGAACCGCCGCAAGATACCAGGCACCCTCCTCCATTTTCTGAAATAAGTCCCCCAGAATCTCTTTTGCCGCTGCCTCGTTTTCCAATATATGAGAAAAGTCCATGAACTCTCCCCTGCGAACGGCCAGTTGTTTCTCTATTTTCTGCCGCAGCTTCTTCTGCTCTTCTTCCACTCTCTGCACTGCTTTTTCCAGTTCTTCTTTTTTCACCGGTTTTGTCAGATAATCTTTCACTCCATAACGGATGGCCGTAGCTGCATAATCAAAATCTGCATATCCACTTTGGATAATCACGCTGGTTTCCGGGAATTTTTCCCGCACCTGTCTGGCCACTTCCAGTCCGTCCATATCCGGCATCCGAATATCTGTCACCACCAGGTCAGCCCCCTCTTCCCCCAGAAGTTCCAGTACCTCCCTGCCGTTTTCCGCTTCCTTACAGAATTCTATCTCCCGGGTCAATTCCCCAATCCTTTTCACCAATGCCTTTCTGGCAAAAAATTCATCATCTGCAACAATTACCCGCATCTCTTTACCCTCTCTTTTCCTGTGAAACTTCGATTTCCTTCACCCGCAGATATACCCGGGTATATTTCCCCGGACAGCTTTCCAGCCAGATACCGCAGGAATCCCCATAATAATTTTTAATTCTGGCGTTTACATTGCGAAGTCCAATACCGGCTGCCGCCTCAAATCCCGCTTCCCCTGCAAGGGCTTCGTTCAGGGCCTGCACCTTCTCTTCTTCCATGCCCACGCCGTTATCCTCCACCATAAGGACAATGGTTTTGTCTGCTTCCCTGCAGCCTTGAATACGCAGAATGTCCTGCTTCTTTTTCCCGGTAAATCCGTATTTATAAGAGTTTTCCACAATGGGCTGCAAAATGAACTTCAATATCTTACAGTCAAGCAATTCCTCCTCCACAGAGATTTCCACAGAAAAGCGCTCCGGAAAACGGATTTTCTGAATACACATATAATTCTCTGTCTGGGTGATTTCTTCCCGTATAGAAACAATTTCCCTTCCGTCAATATTGTACCGGAACATATCGGACAATCCGGAGGCAATCTCCGGTATATAGTCCACATCCTGCAGTTGGGCTATGGAACTGATGGTATTTAACGCATTGTACAGAAAATGGGGATTTATCTGAAACTGCAGCATTTTCAACTCTGCCTGCTTCTGATTCAGCCTATAAATATAATCTTTAATAATATTGTCGTTAATTCGTTTCGCCATGGCATTATAACTCTGTATCATCTGCTGAATTTCCTCAGTTCCCTCTGATTTTTCCTGAGGAAACAGGGCAATCTCCTGTCCCTCTAAAGAAACGCCCGCCACACTTCCCATGAAATCGGACAATTCCTTTACCGGGCGGCTGACCCATTTGGCCAGGGCATAGCTGCCTGCCACAGTAATCAGTATCACCGCAGCCAGTACTACCAGCAGTACGGACATATTGTCCAGAATCTGCAGCGCCAGTCCCCACACCGGAAGATACTGTACCAGATACCACCCCGTATCTTCATGCTTTGTCACAGAAATCACAGACTCCTGCCCATGCAGCTTCAAAAGCCCCTGTTTTTTCTCCGTCTGCACCAAAGTTTTGCATTTTTGTATCAGTTCTTCTATGGTCTCTGTCTCAGAAGCGTCTCCCTTTTGCGAGTCAAACAAAACCTGTCCCTCTCCCAGAATCAGAAATTCAAAGCTTTGATTCATTTTCGCAGAGCGATACCACTGATTGGACAGCTTATCAAAATCCAAGTCCAAATATATAGTAGCTATGGGTTCCTCCTGTACAATATTCCACACAGGGCGGATAACAGACACTACTTTATGCTCTACCAGACTAATGGTTTCCTTGTGCACCGGACTGAAATAGCCCGGCATACCTTTTTCCCAGTGTACATCTTTGGTCAGACTGTCCATTCTCTCAATATAATCGTCTTCTATTTCCTCTACGCTCTTATAAAGTCTGCCGTCTTCTGTCACAATCACAGCACGCAGCACATCATGCCCCATATCCACCAGCAGCTTCAGATACTCTTCCAGATTTTCTTCTGCAGCTTTCTGACTTTCCGGGTCAATATCACTGTCATCACTGCACAGAAGATTGCGGATTTTATCATCTGAAAAATGCAGGTACAGAAAAGAATCTGTATTGTCCAGAACACTGTCCAGGTTCATAGCAAGCTGCTGATTGTATTCCTCCATGTGCTCAATTTCCGTCTGCATTTCTCTCCGGTAGCTTCGGATAAAGAATACCAGAAAAGCCAGAAGAGAAACCGCAAACAACGCTCCGAATCCATACATCATTTTCTGTTGAAAAGACTTCTTTCCCCCTCTTCCCCTCATTTTCTTCTCTCCTTTGCTTCCAGATACACATCCTTATACTTTTGCAGACTTTTCGTATATTCATCCAAATATGCATCTATCTCTTCTTCACCTGCGTCCGGCATTAGTTCCAGAATATCCTTATCCCGGATAACGCTGGTCTGCAAAGGCAGCCAGGACGCGTCCATAACCGCTTTGCCCTCCCGCAAAAGCTCATGTACTCTGGGAGCATACTCCGCCCGGTCTCTGCTTCCTTCCATACTGCCAAGAGAACATTCTGCATCCAGATAAGTCTGCAGATTCTCCGGTTGCATTAAAAATTCCACAAACTGCTCTGCTTCCTCCGGATACTTACAGTCTTTGGAAATTCCCACGCTGCTGTCTATCCACATCGTCACAAGCTGCTCACTGCCTTTATCCACAGGAAAAGGGATAAGTTCCAGGTCCATTTGTGGATTTCTCTCCATAATGCTCTCATAGGCCCAGCTTCCCTGCATAAACATAAAGCCTTCTCCCGCTGCAAACTTTGTCATGGCTTCATCGTAATTCAGATTGCTGCATTCCTCTGTCGTATACGCATGCAGTTCTATGAGTTTTTCCAGGGACCCCCGGCTGACCGGATCCTCTGTAAAGGAAGTCTGACCTGTGGCCACTTCGGTCCAGAAATTTTCAAAATTCCCTCTGGACGCGCCTTCTATACTTTCCCAGTTCTGGTGCACGGTCCAGCTTTCCTTGTCTGCAAAGAGAAAAGGAACCTTGCCCCGCTTCTGTATTTCCCGGGACACCTGACACAATTCTTCATAAGTTTTTGGAATTGCAAGCCCTTCTGCCTGAAACAAGTCTTTATTGACATAAACCCCCTCAAAGCTCATAGCCAACGGCATCTGGTAAATATGGGAATCGTAACGAAGATACGGCAGATATTCCTCCTTAATCCGCTCTGCACAGTTCATGTCATCCAGAGGCCGAAGACAATTTCCCATAACATATTCAAAAGTTTCCACACTCTGCAGCCCGCCCAGTTCTACAATATCCGGAAAATCTCCTTCCACAGCAGAAATCCGCAGAGCCGTGTCTGCATTGGTATTCATATTCTGATAGACTTCTATCTCATCTTGAGATGTATTGAATTTTTCAATAATTTCCTCTAAAACCTCATAAACCTCCCGCTTCCGGTTGTAAAGTTCCAGACGGACTTTTTCCTTTTTCTCCTCCGGCTGCTGCTTTTGGCAGGCAGGGAGCAAAAAGAGAGCAGAGGCGAAGAAGATACCTCCAAGTATATAGATGTATTTTCGTTTCATGTTCATACTCCGTGTTTCTTACTTTGCAACATCTTATTCAACTTCCTATTAAAACCTTCTTTCCGTGAAAAGCAAAACCATATTTTCTGATTCTGCTTTCGCTGATTCCTTTTGCAGTCAGGGATACGTCATATTTCTTAGACCGAATCTGAGCTAATGCCGCCTTTACCGTATCAGATAAAGATTTTTCATCATCCGTATCCTGCACTTTAAATTCCAAGATGATTGCGTCATCTGTCTTATTCTTTGGTTCTAAAATCACATCATATCTGCCAAATCCGCTCTCGCGGTTTGAGGTAATAGTATAGCGATTCTCAAGTTCAACCATTAATCCCAACACAAATCCATGATAAAACCGCTCTGGTTCTGATTCTCCTGACGGTTTATTCCCACTGTCAAAAAAGCTGAATGTTGCCAGGGCTGTCCGGTTCATATAAGCATTCATAGCTTTTAAATCATCCCGCAAAAGAGCTTTAATAAATGCATTGTAATTTGACGCAGAGGAAGCAAACCACCCACGCACCATGTCACGAAACATAACCATAACCTCAAAATTTGTTATTGACAGTTCATAGGTTTGCTTCCAGTCCCCATATGGCATTTCCTGCTCCTTACTGCCTGCAATCTTGAGATAACCGCTAGCCAGAAAAAGGCTCCAGATTGCATTTTCGTCTAAATCAAGCTGATGATACACAATTTGTTCATCCATCTGCGTTGTAATACTTTCTCCGGCCAACAGGCATTCAAAGGATTCTTTTATCTGGCAGGAACCTTCACGAATCACTTTTCCTATCAGGCTATTGCTGCTTGTATTCGCCCAGTAGGGTCCCACCTTTTGTTTGTCCAGATAATGAATCACAGACCACGGATTATAAATATCTGTCTTATTTCCAAATGTAAAACCATCGTACCAGCGTTTTACCTCACGGAATTTATCAGAAAGTCCATACTCTTTTAATGCCTCCAGAACCTCTGTTTCTGTAAACCCAAATACTTCTGCATACTTGGAAGAAGTGGCCGTCACTACTTCCATATTATTCAAATCCGAAAAAATGGATTCTTTGCTGACACGCGTTATTCCGGTCATAAGTGCACGTTCCAGATAGGGATTGCTTTTAAAGGTTGCATTAAAAAAGCTCCTTGTGAAGGCTGTCAATTTCTCCCAATATCCATACATATAGGCTTCCTGCATTGGAGTATCATATTCATCTAATAGAATAATAACTTTTTTTCCATAAAACTGATAAAGATAATCCGATAATCTCCTCAGGGAAATAGAAATTTCATGTTCTTCCATGTCAGAGGATATCCTTTGGAAATAATCTTTTTCTTTCTGATTTAATAAATCTCCTTCACAGAGAAACGAATATTGATTATACAAATCAACAATCACTTCACAAATCAGTTTTTTTGTCTGCTCAAAAGTGACTTCCTTTACATCTGCAAAGCTCAAAAAAAGAACCGGAAACGTTCCCTGCAGTTCCCGATAGGCTTCTTCTTTCCATATCTTCAGATTCTGAAACAATGCAGCGTTTTTTCCGCGGGTCACAGAAAAAAAGTTTTCCACCATACTCATAGTCAATGTTTTCCCGAAACGCCGGGGACGGGTAATCAAAGTAACCAGATCTCTTTTTTCCCACCATTCTTTTATAAACAGGGTTTTATCTATATAGAACAGATTATTACTGATAATATCTTCAAATTCCTGATATCCTATGGCTACTCTTCTTAACATCGTACCTGCCTCCTTTCGTTGTCGGAAATCGAATTTCTTTCTATCTGTATTGCTCTTTCCTCATTATATCTGTTATGGTAGGAAAGAACAACCGGTTTTTCGTTACAGAAAAATATAAAACTGCCGCTTCATAAGCCTTCACTCTTACAAAGCAGCAGTCCTTATCTCACACCTTAAACCGATACCCCACCCCCCAGATGGTCTCGATATACTGTGGTTTCGCCGTATTAAATTCAATCTTCTCGCGAATCTTCTTAATATGCACCGTCACCGTTGCGATATCTCCGATAGATTCCATATCCCAGATTTCCTTAAACAGCTCATCTTTGGTAAATACCCTGTTTGGATTCTGGGCCAAAAACGCCAGCAAATCAAACTCTTTGGTCGTAAAATTTTTTTCCTCCCCGTTTATCCACACTCTTCTGGCAGTCTTGTCAATCTTCAATCCACGGATTTCAATAATATCATTTTCCTGCACCCCGGTGCCAATCAATCTTTCGTATCTGGCCAGATGAGCCTTTACCCTTGCTACCAGTTCACTGGGGCTGAAAGGTTTTGTCATGTAGTCGTCCGCTCCAAGACCCAGACCCCGGATTTTATCAATGTCATCCTTCTTTGCAGACACCATGATAACCGGCGTATTTTTCTGATTTCGGATTTCCCGGCAGATTTCAAAGCCGTCTACCTCCGGCAGCATCAAATCCAGAATAAACAAATCATAGTCCTCTTCCAGAGCTCTTTTCAGTCCTACGTCTCCCCGGTTTTCAATTTCCACCTCAAATCCGCTCAGTTCCAGATAATCCTTCTCTAAATCTGCAATCGCCTCTTCATCTTCAATAATCAAAATCTTACTCATTGACTGGTACCTCCTGATATTTTCTAAGAACAAAATACATCACTGTTCCGATATTTTCCTTGCTTGTCGCCCAGACCTTTCCGCCATGGTCCTCCATAATCTTCTTTACAATGGAAAGCCCGATTCCGCTTCCGCCCTTGGAAGAATTTCGTGAAGAATCTGTACGGTAAAAACGGTCAAAAATATTAGGCAAATCTTTGGCCGCAATGCCCTTTCCGTTATCCTCGATTTCCACCTGAATGAAATCTCCCACGTCCTTTACCCGCAGGTTAATCCGCCTCTGCCTGCCTGCATCTGTATATTTCAGAGAATTGCTCACAATGTTATTGACAACCCGTTTAATCTGCTCTGCATCTGCAATGACCAGCACTTCCGGCTCCACATAGTTGGAATAAGAAAATTCCACATTCTTGGAACTCAGTTCCATTTTCAAATCTTCTGCGCAGTCATCAAAAAAGTCTGTAACCGAAATTTTATTAAAGGTATACGGAATTTTATTGGTATCCATTTTGGAATAAAAGGTCAGTTCATTAATCAGCCTGTCCATCTCATTGGCTTTGTTGTAAACCGTTTTAATATAACGCTCCATTTTCTCCGGGGTGTTGGCCACGCCGTCCATAATTCCCTCTACATAGCCCTTGACCGCTGTGATAGGCGTTTTTAAATCATGGGAAATATTGCTGATAAGCTCTTTACTCTCCCGGTCAAACTCTATTTTTTCCTCGGCATTTTCCTTGAGCCGCTGGCGCATATCTTCGAAATCCTGGCACAATTCTGCGATTTCACTTACACCTTCTGTAGATACGGAAAAATCCAGATTTCCCTCCTTAATATTTCTGGTGGCAGTGCGGAGTTTGTCCAAAGGCGAAATCACACCGCGGTAAATCCACCAGGTCAGTCCCAGCGCTGTAACTGCCAGAATAATAATCACCGTTACCAGCATATTGCGAAATAATTCTTCTGTCTGCGGAAGCGTCTCTAAAATGTTGGAAACAATAAATACATTTCCTTCCTGTACCTCTTCTGTATGAAAATCCACTCTTTTTACAAGGGCCTGTACCTTACCGCCCAGATACATACCGTCGCTGGCACTGGTGGTAAATTCCTGTACCTTTGCCAGCTTCTTTACAAGCTCTGAAGGGTAATCCTCGCACCCATAATAAATAATTCTGTCATCCTCGCATACCAGAAGATACGAATACATACTCTGCAGCTCTTTGTTCAGTTCAGTCAGATATTGAATATTTTCAAATTTTTCCGGTTCTGTATCCGCCACCTTCTGAATTACCTGTGCCTGTTCATTTGTCAGATTATTTACAAGCTCTGCTGTATTCGATAAACTCTGGTAAGTGGGATTTTCAATGCCATACTGTTTTTCAATTACTTTAAACTGATACTGAGAAAATGCCCAGAAGGCCAGCCCTGTAAAAAGAAGGGGTTCCAGCACAATGATAAAGAAAGAAATGATGATTCTTGTTTTTAATTTCATGACTATTGCCTCTCCGCCAAAGTTATTCTAAATCTTACTTATGTATATTATAGCATAGTTTTTTCTCTTTTCCTCTAAATAATATAGAATCAAATCTAAACTTTCTATAAAAAACCTGTCAAAATCTTTTGACTTTCTGCAAAACTCACTCTAAAATAATAAAAAAATGGTAATACAAACGAAGGAGAAATCATGTTTATAGATAAAGGCCAACTGCTTTCCAGTTTAACACAATTATATGATACCCAGATTACCCAGGCGGTTTCCCTCTATTCCCATCCCGGAATGGGCAAAAGCCGGCTGCTGCAGGAGTTTTCACAGGAGAGAACCGTGCTGTATTTTAAAGCCCCTGCCCTTCCTTTTGAGGAGATTTTTTCTCTTTTCCAACAGCTTTGCATCCGCAGACTGGGTACTTCTTATGAAAACACAAAAAAATTTGCAGATATTTTCAAACTGCTTTCCAAAGACTCTGTCCGTGAACCTGTGGTTCTGATTCTGGATGACTTCGTCAACTGGACTGCCGCAAACCGGCGTTTTCCCACTATGCTGAGTTCGCTGATACAACGGGCGGATCCAAAATCCCGGCTTTTTGTACTTTTGTGCAAGCCGGCCTCCTTATATGAAAAAGAAAGCCCCAGAGAAGCTGCCTCTTTCCTCCTTGAGCCTTTTTCATTCTTTGAAATGCGCAGACAATATCCTCAGATGAAGTTTGAAGAACAGATTCTGCTTTACAGCATTACAGGCGGCGTTCCGGCTTATCTGCAGTATTTTCCTGCTGACTGCTGTGTGCGGGAAAAACTCCGGGAATTGTTTTTCACTGCAGACGGGATTTTTTACCGGCTTGTGGAAGCCCGCACCAGAGAATATTATTCCGCCTCCTCTGTTATGCGCGCCATCCTTGCAGCTATGGGCACGGAAACCAAAAAACTACAGGAAATCTGTGACTATACGGATCTGACCCCCAGTGCAGCCGGAAGTCTGCTTTCCTCTCTGGCTTCCCGCAATCTGGTCAGCCGCATTGTTCCGGTCACAGAAAATCAAGGCAGCCGCCGGGCCCTCTATCTGATTAGCGACGGCATTTTCCGCTTCTGGTATACCTGTGTACTGCCGTATCTTTCCGAAATCGAAGTGGGCGAAGGCGCACAGGTATTTGAAAAACAAATCGTTCCTCTTTTGGAAGATTACACTATCCGGGTGTTTCCGGATATCTGCCGTGATTTTCTGGAACTGGAAGAAAAGGCCGGACGCACACCATTTCCTATGCAGCGCATTGGCCGCTGGTGGGGACAGCATCCCACCAAGAAAAGAACAGAATACATTTCCATTGCCGCCTATTCCAGAGACAACATTATGCTGGGCGCCTGCTTCTGGACAGAAGACTGGCTTGACGTTGACGCGCTTTATGACTTGCAGAAGCATGCCAGTCTTTTCCCTGATGAAGAACAGTGGTATTATCTGTTCTCCAAATCCGACTTTGTCAGTGGATTTGAAACCATATCCGGAAACCATGTGCATGTATTCAGTCTGGAAAAGATGTGCCGTATGGCCGATGAGTATCTCTCTTCCACAATTTAGCAGTGCATATTTCAAACTGGATTTTATCTTTGCAATATTATAATTGTTATTTGCATATTTTCAGTTTGTTTTTGTGTATCCCTGTCAATGCTATACTTTACAGAAGACAAGGAGAACACAAATATGAACGAAAAGAGAATCCGGCAGTTCCGGGAACTCGGGCTGACTATTTCTTATTATCGAAAATTAAAAGGGCTGACTCAGGCTGACCTTGCCCAGAATGTAGGGCTGAGCAGAACGCATATCAGCAACATCGAAGCGCCTCAGGTGAAAACTTCTATTTCTCTGGAAAGTTTATTTGACATTGCAGATGCCTTAGATGTTCCGGTAAAAGACTTATTTGATTTCAGAAATTAATCACAGATGACGAATAGGCTGTCGCACGCGACAGCCTATTTTTTCTTTCTTCTGCAGCCTCTGGTACAACGAATACTAAGTTCATGCGGCGCTGCCGGAACCGCTTCCTTTTCCTTTACATGCCTGTTCAAATTCTTTCAGTTTTTGCCTTGCTTCCCGGCTGATATTTCTGGGCACCTGGATTTCCACAGTGGTGTACTGGTCACCATGGACGGATGAATCCTTCATAGATACGATTCCTTTCCCCCGCAGACGGATTTTTGTTCCTGACTGTGTGCCCTCCCGGATTTTACAAAGCACATTTCCATAAATGGTACTGACCGGAACTTCACCGCCCAGAACAGCAGTGGTAAAAGGCACCTTTACAGTCGTGTACACATCCATACCCTTCCGTTCAAATCCCGGCTTATCCTGTACCTGAACCTTCAAAAGCAAATCTCCCGGCTGCCCGCCTCCGGTACCCGGATAGCCTTTTCCTTTCAGACGAACGTATTTGCCTGATGCAATGCCTGCCGGTATCCGCACCTGCAGATTCTGAGGCTGTCCTGAATGTTCGTCCTGCAGACGGAATACCTTTTTACAGCCAAATGCCGCCTCATCAAAAGTAATCGTCACATCTACATGCAAATCAGCGCCCCGGCGGTTAAATCCACCTCGTCCAAATCCGTCCCTAAACGGTCCTCCAAAAGATGCGTCTCCATGGAACTCGTTTCCGAAAATGTCCCGGAAAATATTTCCCATATCCTCTCCGGTAAAATGGTATTCCCGATAACCGCCCTGCCGGGTATTCTGTCCCTCTGCTCCCGGATTGCTGCCGTCAAAGGCTGCATAGCCGAACTGGTCATACAGCCTCTTCTTCTCTTCGTCACTTAAAATTCCGTAGGCTTCTGTCACTTCTTTAAACCGCTCTTCCGCCTGTGCATTTCCTGCATTGGTATCGGGATGATATTTTTTTGCCAGCTTTCTGTATGCTTTTTTTATTTCATTTGCCGTAGCGTTTTTGCTCAATCCAAGAATCTCATAACAATCTCTCTTTGTCTTCAATTTTACCACCTTCTAACTTTTCCCCTGCTTGTTGCCTTTACAATCTATAAAAACATAAGACATGCCCTGAGAACCTTACGTCCTTTGAAAGTCATTCTTATGGAATTTTTGTTCTATTTGTAATATAACATCCGTTTTTACAATTGTCAACCACCTGGCAATTTATTTTTTCTCCGCAGTCCAAAACAGGAAAAAGCCGCTCTGCAAATCCCTGTCAAAAAAACTTTCAACAGTTTTCTGCAAAACGGCTCTTTCCACCTTTTTATTTCCTTTTATAATACAATACCTGCAAATTCAAATAAGATTCCCCACAACACGCTGACACCATATAAAATCCCTATAATACCCAGATTCTCTTTGGCGCCTTTATTGGTCCTGCAGAGTACCAGAATACCGACTCCCGCTCCTGCCAGAAGTCCTGCCATCATCTGCCCCGCTCCCAGAATACCACTCAGATACATCTGCGTAATAATGACAGACGCCGCGCAGTTTGGAATCATGCCAATCAGTGCAGCCAGAAAAACACCCAGCACCGGCTGATTGACAATGAAACTGCCGATTCGCTCCTGTCCTACCGCTTCCACCAAAAAACCAATGGCCGCAGACACCAGGAAAATAAAAACGGTTATCTGCAGTGTGTGTATCAATGCAGATTTTAAAATACTTCCTTCTTCACAGTGGCAATGCTCATGTTCACACAGTTCATGAATGCCTTTTTCGTGATGTTCGTGATGTTTATGGTGATGTTCTCTGTATTGGGCCCGTTTTCTGCTGCCAACTCTCCAGAGAAAATCAATGGCAAAACCGGAAACGGCTCCAATAACCACTTTTAGCCCCAGAATCTTAAAAATTGTCCCCGCTGCCACGGATTCCGAAATGAAAATAGGCAGCATTTCATCTGAAGTTGAAAGAAAAATGGCCAGAAGCGTTCCTACAGAGATGACCCCTCCTGCGTAGAAACCGGAAGCTGCCGCCGAAAAACCACACTGTGGAAATGCGCCCAGCACACCTCCGATAAGCGGTCCGAATCTGCCGGCTTTCTGCACCATCTGCTGCGTTGCTGCTTTTGTCCTGTGTTCCAGGTATTCCATAATAAAATACGTAAGAAACAGGAAGGGAATGAGTTTTACTGTGTCCAGAACTGCGTCCAGACAAACGTCGATAATGATTGACATGCTTGCTCCTTTTATCTCAAAGGGACTGTTTCTCTCCCAGCCCCGCCCTCTTGCTACAGGGTTTGAATTTACCACAAATTTGAAAAAAAAGCAAGAACCATCGTTGTTTTCCTTTATCGGTACTTTTCACCTAAAAGAGAGCATCGCATCTTTCATAAAGGCAGTATATATAATATCCTGGTACACGTTTCATGCTGCAGCGCTTTTTTCATTTCATTTTTAATAATTTTCTGTCTTTCTCTCAAAATATGCCTGCGGGTGTACACATGCAGGACATACTTCCGGTGCTTCATCTCCCATGTGAATATATCCGCAGTTATTGCATTTCCATCCCAACGGCGCTTCTCCCTTAAATGTTTCTCCCTTTTTCAGAGAATCCAACAACTTGAGATACCGTTTCTCGTGGGCAGCTTCGATTTCAGCAACTAATTCAAATTTTTCCGCAAGTTCAGCGAAGCCTTCTTCTCTGGCTTCTTCTGCCATACGTTTGTACATGCTTGTCCATTCTTCATGTTCACCTTCGGCAGCATCTTTCAGATTCTCTTCCGGATTATGAATTCCGTGAAATTCCTTAAACCACATTTTTGCATGTTCTTTTTCCTGGTTTGCAGTCTCTTCAAAGAGATTTGCCATCTGCACAAATCCTGCTTTTCTGGCAGCTGAGGCATAATATGTATATTTATTGCGTGCCTGTGACTCACCTGCAAAAGCTTCCATAAGATTCTTTTCTGTTTTTGTTCCTGCGTACTTTGACATACAAGACCTCCCTTTATTCATTATACTCACAAGTGTAACGAACCTCAAAGAAGATGTTAATAGAATTGCCCTTGTAAAAACGGGCGTGCCGAGTAAAAGGCGGGCGGCTTTAGAAAAAGCCATCGGTAATTTGCTGGGCCTTTTTGCAAAAATCTTCCTGAGATATTTCATCCGTAATATACTTTTGAAAAAGATTTCCCATAGCTGTAATATCCTCCATCGTATTGGCTGACAAAGGTCTTTCCTTTAATTCTACGTTTTCCACATAGTCTCTCAGCCCCTCAAATCCAGGAACATCTAATTCTTCTTCGCAAATAATATCTATTCTGGCGGGCAGTCTGCTCATACATTCTGAGTATGCAATACTACCTTCACGGCTGGCTGCATACTGCAAAAATTTTACCGCATTGTCCTGTCTTTTTGAAGAACGGTTCAGAACATACTGCCAGGCAGCAATATTCGTGGCCTGCCTTGTAAACTGAGGCAGCGGTACAACCTGAATCTGCTCTTTTCCATATGCTCCTGCTCTTTGAAAGGTGTCCATGGCTCCGCTGTACATAAAGATACTGCTTATGTTTGAATTCACTTACCATTTCGTCATTTACTGTAAAAATATCCACAGAAGCCTCTCCTGCTGCCAAAATAGTGGAAATTTTTGCATGGCGGTTATCTGCATTCTCTGGGCAGGAAAGTACCTCTATTTCCATCTGTAGTTCTTTTTCTGCCCGCTGGATAAATTTCTGAAATTCCGGATTTTCTGCATCAATATGCATAATCGTCAAATCAGCCTCCCTCGATTCTTTCAGAGCTTTCTCTTTTTCCTGTTCCTCTGCCATACAACCCGTAATACCCAAAATACAAACCCCAATTACAAAACCCAACACCCGTCTTTTCAAAAACCTCTCTCCTTATCTGGGCCACCGGTCCTCCTTTTCCATCAGGGGAGCAAAACCCTTATGAGGCTCCGCCTGATACCAGTATGCCACGCTTGCCACATCATCCTGACGCTCAAAAAGTCCTCTGTACCCCACACCAATCTGCTGAATGGTTACCTTCAAATTTTCTTCAAAACAAATAGGATCCTGAATATGCCAACGGTAAAATCCCCGCATAGGCATACAGTCATCATTGTGATAATCGTTGTGAATCACCTCATCATGAGAAGAATAATAGGGATATCCCATATAAGGCGTACAATAGTTCTGCTCCACGGTTTTGCCGTCCACCTGTTTTGCAAAACTCCAGGAACCACCAAAGTAATCCTCTGTTCCTGTTCCGCATATCGTAGGGTATTCCTCATCCCCATCAATATAAAACTTCATTTCTCCTTCGCCCCACCAGTAGCGTTCTAATGTTGTCAAGGCCATATAAGTTCCCACATAATGACCTTTTCCTCTCACATTATCCAAAATCACATAATCTTTTTGAAGCTCCGTAATTTTTTGTCTTCTCCACTGTGCATGAAAATAAGCAATATCTTCTGGTAAAGGGTCATCCCAAAGGCAGTAATCTATCTGGTAGAAAAATGCCGGTATCGGATTCACATGCTGATTTTCCAATGTAATTCTTGCTTTCTTTTTAAACGGCATTTGAAAATAACTGTTCAGTCCCCTGCTTGGAACTGCCGCAATAGGAAGTGAATTTACAATACACTCCCTGCCAAAGCCACAGCAGAAAAAATCTCCCAGAGGGCTTTCCACAGAGGGTTCCTCTTCATCATCCCAATACATACGCAGCACTAAATCCCTTAAAACAAAGCAGTCCGCTTCTGTAGTTTTATTAGTCACAGTAATCCATATATGATTGATGGTTCCCGGCCCTTCGATTTCTGCCAATGTCACAGTCTCGCCGCTTGGTATATCCCGCAGGCACGGGCTTCCTTTCCTTGATGGTCCCAGGGGGCTCGCCGCCATTCCCCCTTTGCCTTTTTCTCCTGTAGGATTCTCTGCATTAATGGCACGGCTTTTTCTGTGCTTCGCCAATGCCAGAGTTCCCAGGCTTCCTCCTAAATCATAGTTCATCTTATTCTCCTCCTGTCTGCTTTTCCTGCTCTAAACCTTTACACCGCCTGCCATAATTCCATCCATAATCTGTTTCTCAAAAATTGCCACAAAAATAATAATTGGAAGCAATATAATCCACCCCATAGCACTGACCAGCTCCCACGGCACTCCATACATATTATCTCTCAGAGGAAGCTGTACAATAGCAACAGATAACACCTGAATATCATTAGAGTAATATAACGGCGTAAAGAAATTGTTCAGGCAGGTAATAAAATTAATAAGAAGTTCTTCCCCCTAAAGTCTATGCTCTCTTTTTCCTTTTCTTTCCCGTCTTTTTTACAGGTGTTCCTGCTTCCTCACCCTGCGTCTTTTCACTGTGTCTCTTGAGCCGTCTCTTCTTCCTCAACTCTTCCTTTTTCTGCCGAATCAAATCTGCCTCTTCTTCCTTTATCTGTTTCAGAGTCCTGACCACATAATATTTCCCCTCATCTGTCTTTTTTATCCTGGCCTTTCCTTTAAAGTACCCATGCTCCGGACAATAAGCCAGGCAGAGATGGGATTTGGGATTCAGGGAAAACCAGCGTATTTTCTTTCTGGCTGTCTGACCACAGAGAAAGCACTTTGTTTTCGTTACTTCCCGGTCCTCCATCGCTTCTTCTTTTGAATAAAACTCTCTGGAAATATACTTAGAATAGTTTTCAAAAACCCGATAAATTTCTTCACCTCTGGCTTTGGGGTTCTGATAGCAGTCAATAGAATAATGTTCCTGTACAAAAGCTTCGGGAATCTTCTGCAGGATTTCGGCAGTGTAATAAGCATCATTCAGTGCTCTGTGAAATTTCCCCTCTTTTCCCATACACAGGAAATCTATGGCATATTCCAGGGACCTGGAAGTTTTTTCTCCTTCGTAAAACAATCCAAACAATTTCTGCACATCATAATAGAAAACAGGTCCTTTTAAAAGATTTATCATTCGGTAATACTTCAGATTGCGCTGCAATTCAACCAAATCCGAACATCCCCATGTACAAAATTTCACATCAGATCCGCACCATTTCATAAACTGCTTTGCCGCTTTGGCAAAAGGCATACCTTTTTCCAGTGCTGCTACATCAATATCCAAAATCTCTTTTGTGCGAAAATGCAGCTTTCGATAAACACAGGGTTTTACAATCTGCTGAAAAGAATCTACAATTTCCCGCTTTTCATTCAGTTTCACCGCACCTATCTCGATAATTTCAAAAGGCAGTTTCTTATTCTCTCTTCCCTTTCCATAAGGACATTGATTCCACTCTAAGTCCAAAACAATATAATTCATACCAGCACCTTTCTTTCGGAATCATCATTTGTGCAGAATCATTCTAGCAAAATATCCTATACAAGTCAATGCGGCTCCATTGAGAAAAGATGCCGGACACAGCGCTTACAGCCCTTTTCTGTCCGACATCTTTTGCATTTTCCCTTATTCTACTGTCACACTTTTTGCCAGATTTCTGGGCTTATCCACATCCAGTCCCTTGGCCACTGAGATATAATATGCCAAAAGCTGCAGAGGAATTACCGCCAGACTGGTGGTAAAAGGGTCTTTTGTTTTAGGCACATACACGGTAAAATCCGCAATATCTTCCATTGTATAATTTCCGTAAGAAGTCAATCCCAATACTGACGCTCCACGACTGCGCACCTCTACCAGATTGCTGATTTCCTTTTCAAATAATGCAGGCTGTGTAGCTGCTCCAATGACCAGAACGCCTTCTTCAATAAGCGAAATCGTACCGTGTTTCAATTCTCCTGCTGCATAAGCCTCAGAATGGATATAGGAAATTTCCTTCAGTTTCAAAGAACCCTCCAGAGAAATGGCATAGTCCAATCCTCTTCCGATGAAAAATACATCTCTTGCATGGGAATATTTATTTGCCAGCCACTGAATTCTTTCCTTTTCATCCAGAATCCGCTGAATTTTCTCGGGAAGTTTTCCCAATTCCTGAATATACTCTTTATATTCTTTGTCCTTAATCGTGCCTCTCACTTTTCCGAAAAGCAGACCAATCAGATATACCGCTGCCAACTGTGTGCTGTAGGCTTTCGTTGTTGCCACGGAAATCTCCGGCCCTGCCCAGGTATAGAACACACTGTCCGCTTCTCTGGCAATAGAACTTCCCACTACATTTACAATTCCCAGTACCTTATAACCTTTTTTCTTAGATTCTCTTAAAGCCGCCAGAGAATCTGCCGTCTCACCGGACTGGCTCACCACAATGACCAGAGTGTTTTCTGTCAGAAGCGGATTTCTATACCGGAATTCAGACGCCAAGTCCACATCTACCGGAATCTGAGCCAATTCCTCCAGCACATACTTCGCGCATACACACACATGATAAGCAGAGCCGCAGGCCACCATCTGAATACGGCTCACATTCTTAATATCCTCATCTGTCATTTCCAGTTCATCAATCACAATTTTCCCATTTTTAATTCTGGGGCTGATGGTATCTGCCACTGCTTTTGGCTGTTCGTAGATTTCCTTCAGCATAAAGTGTTCAAACCCTTCTTTTTCAGCCGCTTTCGCGTCCCACTCTACAGTTTTGAATTCTTTCTGCAGTTCTTCCTGGTCTACATCATAAAAACGAATGCTGTCTGCTGTAATTTCTGCAATTTCTCTGTCATCAATATAACATACCGTCTTTGTATACTTCAAAATTGCAGGAACATCCGACGCAATAAAATTTCCCTGGGCAGATTTTCCGATAATCAGAGGACTGTCTTTTCTCACTGCATACATCACACCCGGATTTTCCTGAAACAGAATTCCCAGGGCATAAGAACCTCTCACCCTTCCCAGCACTTTTGTGATGGCTTCCAGGGGATTTCCTTTGTAATAGTAATCCAGCAGATGTGCAATGACTTCTGTATCTGTCTCAGATAGAAATTCATATCCCTTTTTCTGCAAATATTCTTTGATTTCCTTGTAATTTTCAATAATGCCATTGTGTACCACTGCAATTTTTCTGTCTTTTGATACATGAGGGTGTGCATTCACCACAGAGGGTTCTCCATGAGTTGCCCACCGGGTATGGCCGATTCCGCAGCAGCCCTTTACTGCTCTTCCATTATCCGTCATTTCACGAAGAGCCTGCAAACGGCCTTTCGCTTTGATAACTTCGATTTCTTTGTTCTCCTGACTGTCATCCAGCACTGCAATACCGGCAGAGTCATAGCCCCTGTATTCCAGTTTTGAAAGTCCGTCTATTAAAATAGACGCTGCATTTTCCTTTCCCACATATCCAACGATTCCACACATATTTTATGCCTCCTGATGTCCCTGTTTTATAATAACGTCTACGATTTCCTGCACATGCCTTTCACATTCTGCTTTTTCTGCTGCCTCTGCCATAACGCGGATAACCGGCTCTGTGCCGCTTTCCCGCACCAGGATTCTTCCGCTGTCTCCCAGCTTTTCTTCTGCTGCTTTCACCGCTGCCTGTACAGCCGGGTCTTCCTGCGCTGCTTTCTTATTTTTTACTCTCACATTTACCAGCACCTGGGGATATACCTTCATGGGCGCTGCCAGCTGAGAAAGCGTCTGGTCTTTGGCCAGCATAACCTCCATCAGCTTGATTGCTGTGAGAATTCCGTCTCCGGTAGTCGCATATTTACGGAAGATAATATGTCCGGACTGTTCGCCGCCAATGCGGTATCCGTTGTCTGACATACTTTCATATACATACTTATCTCCTACTGCTGTTTTTTCATATGCCACGTCAATCTCATCCAAAGCCTTATAAAGACCGAAATTAGACATAACCGTAGTAACGACTTTATTTCCTGTCAGCTTCCCTCTTTCTTTGAGATAACGGCCATAAATATAGATAATGGCGTCTCCATCCACCAGCTTACCGTTTTCATCCACAGCAAGACAGCGATCTGCATCTCCGTCAAAAGCAAATCCCACATCTAAATGATTCTCTATTACGAATTTCTGCAGTTCTTCTATATGAGTAGACCCGCAGTTTTCATTGATATTATTTCCGTCGGGATGATTATTTATCACATAAGTCTCAGCGCCCAAAGCATCGAATACCTGCTTAGCCAGCATCCAGGCACTTCCATTTGCACAATCCAGCCCTACTTTCTTTCCGCTGTAAGATTTCACAGCAAGGGAAATCAGATAATTCATATATTTGCTGCGTCCTTGGGAATAGTCCACAGTGCAGCCGATTTTTTCTTTATATGCAAAAGGAATCTCACCGGAAATACCATCCATATAAGCTTCCACTTTCAGAAGAGTTTCCTCGTCCATCTTCTCACCAGCCGCGTTAATCAGCTTGATACCATTGTCATAATACGGATTATGACTTGCAGAAATCATCACTCCACAGTCAAAATCTTCGGTTCTGACAACATAAGCCACAGAAGGAGTCGTTGTTACATGCAGCAAACACGCATCTGCCCCTGAAGCAGTAATTCCGGATGCCAATGCATATTCAAACATGTAGGAGGACAGTCTGGTATCTTTTCCTATCAATATCCTGCACTTTTCATCCGGCTGCTTTTTTCTGCCATAATACCAGCCCAGAAAGCGTCCAATCTGATATGCATGATTTACAGTTAAGTCCACATTCGCTTCTCCTCGGAAACCGTCTGTTCCAAAATATTTTGCCATAACAAACTCCTTTGTACAATCGTTCTTTTTTTTTACACTTTTCATTTAATTATACCAGATTTCCTTCTGTTTTTTAAGATTTTCTTTTTTATTTTCTTATTTTTTTCATACCGTACAAAAAAGTTTCCCTTTTCCCCTGTTTTTTATTATAATATTTACGATAAGTAAGAAATGGAGGAACTCTCAATGAAGCTTCCCGGCTACTATACCTCCGGTCAGTTTGCCAAAATGGCAAACATCTCTGTCCGGACTGTGCGTTTTTATGATAAACAGAATATATTGAAACCCTCTTATGTGTCTTCCTCTGGTTCCCGTTTTTATACTGACCGGGACTTCGCCCGCCTGCAGCAGATTTTACTGTTAAAATATCTGGGATTTTCTCTTGATGATATTAAAGAAATGACCATTAACGATACGGATTATCATTTTATGCTGAATTCTCTGAACCTGCAGCAAAAGCTGATTAAAGACCGTATAGAACAGCTTCAAATGGTGGAAAAAGCCATACAGGATACCACAGAAGAAATCCGCAGCAACCATGCTGTCAACTGGAGTCATATGCTGAATCTGATTCATCTTACTAATATGGAAAAAAGTATGAAAAGCCAGTATCAAAATTCCAGCAATATTTCTGCCAGAATTCATCTTCACAGTCTTTATTCCAAAAACAAACAGGGATGGTTTCCCTGGCTGTTTGAGCAGTGTGAAATCACTGAAAATATGAACATTCTGGAGATCGGGTGTGGAAGCGGTGCCCTGTGGAAAGAAAGTCTCGCCCGGATTCCCAATCCTGTTTCCATCACTCTTTCTGATATTTCCCGGGGAATGCTGCGCGATACTCAGAGAGAAATCGGCACAAAGGATTCCCGCTTTTCTTTCCGGGCTTTTGACTGCCATAAAATTCCCTATCCAGATGAGCAGTTCGACCTTGTAATTGCCAATCATGTACTATTTTACTGTGATATTCCCCAGGTCTGCAGAGAAGTGTCCAGAGTTTTAAAACCTCAGGGACGCTTTCTGTGCAGTGCCTACGGAATGAATCACATGGCAGAAATCAGCCAGCTTGTACAGGAGTTCGACAGCCGTATTATTCTGTCTGCAGAAAAACTCTATGAAAAATTCGGAAAAGAAAACGGCGCTGCCCTCCTGTCCCCTTATTTCCAGGAAATTCAATGGCGTTTATATGAAGACAGCCTCTTTGTGGATACACCGGAGCCTATTATTGAATATATTCTCTCCTGTCACGGAAACCAGAACCAATATCTGCTGGACCGCTATAAGGAATTCCGTTCTTATGTATCGAAAAAAACTTCTTCGGGATTTTTCATCACAAAAGAAGCCGGTGTATTTCTCTGCAGAAAAGCCTGAATGGTTCCATAATAGGTCTCCGGATCCTTATCCTGGGACTGGGCATGTCCTGCACCTTCCACAATCAAAAGTTCTTTGGTGCAGGCAGGCGCTTCATAAAGCTGCTTTGCCATACCAACGTCTATCATCTTATCCTCATCTCCGTGAATGAACAGAGTGGGAACATGACTTTTCTTCACTGCCTCAAGGGCAGACGCTTTCTTTAAATCATAACCTCCGCGAAGCTGAAGCATGAGATTTGCTGTGTCCAGCAGAGGAAAGGCAGGAAGATGAAACCACTCTTTCATCTTCTGGCGGAACATTTCATACGCATCCGTATAGGCGCAGTCGGAAATCACCGCCTTTACGTTATCCGGCAGGGACTTTTCTCCTGTAAGCATCAGAGCGGCGGCTGCTCCCATGGACTGCCCGTGAATGACAATTTCCGCTGATGGGTCTTTTTCCAGAATATACTGTATCCACATCAGATTATCTTTTCTGTCTGTCCATCCCATTCCGATAAAATCCCCTTCACTCTCCCCCTGACACCTCATGTCCGGCACCAGTACATGAAAATCATTTTGGTTGTACCAGGCTGCGAAAGGGTACATCTCCTCTTTCCAGCCTGTATACCCATGGAGAATCAATGCCCATTGATGACTGTCCGACGAAGCATAAATTTCCTGTGCAACCAGCTTATAACCATCTTCGGAAGTTTTCGTCACTTTCTCTCCTCTGGCACTTTCCGCCCATTTTTCAGTTTCTTCCCAGGCCTTCTCTTTTTGCTGCTCTATATCATCCGTCTGTACCAACGCTTCCATGCTGTCTTCTGTGATTCTGGAAAAAGCGTCCAGTTTCTCCATGGTCGATGGCACCAGAGCCGCACTTACCAGAAAATTAGCTGCTGCCAGATAAATGAGGAAAAGCAATACAACTGCTGCAATTCCTATGCACTTCCAGTGCTTCTTTTTCATCTTCTGTCACCTCTCATGCATTTTCTGCTGCTTATTTTAAATGCCAGATTTCTTCATTGTACTGTTTAATCGTCCTGTCTGAAGAGAAAAATCCCGCCTTTGCAATATTCATCAGCACCTTCTCATTCCATTCCTTCTGATTTTCGTAGTCTGCATATACCTGTTCTTTCGTCCGGATATATTCTCTGGTATCCAGAAGTGTCATAAACCAGTCTTTTCCAACCAGTTCTTTATGAAGACGAGTAAGACTCTTTTCATCTCCGATTTCCAACAGTTCATCGCCTGTAATAAAATCTACCAGTGTATGAATCATCTTATCCTGGCCGTAAATATCCTTTGCACAGTATCCCTCACTGGCATATAAGTCAATGACCTCCTGTGGTTTTTTACCAAAAATGTAAATATTTTCTTCTCCCACCAGGTCTCTGATTTCTACATTTGCACCATCTTCCGTTCCCAAAGTCAGCGCACCGTTCAGCATAAATTTCATATTTCCTGTACCGGAAGCTTCTTTTGACGCCAGGGAAATCTGTTCTGAAATATCAGCTGCTGGAATTACCTTTGCCGCTTTGGAAACATTATAATTTTCAATCATCAGCACACGGAAATACGGACGCACATCCGGATCCTTCTCAATGAGCTCCTGCAGACACAGAATCAAATGAATAATATCCTTTGCAATCACATAAGCTGGCGCTGCTTTTGCTCCGAAAATCATGGTAATCGGACGCTTCGGCTTATTCCCGGCTTTGATATCCAGATATTTGTAAATCGCATACAAGGCATTCATCTGCTGCCGTTTATATTCATGAAGACGTTTCACCTGCACATCGATAATGGAATTTTCATCTAACTCTATATCCTGTGTTTCCTTCATAAATTTCTTGAATTCCAGTTTTTTCTCCAGCTTAATTTCAGCCAGCTTCTGCAATACATTTTCATCCCCTTTGAAGGCCAAAAGCTTTTCCAGTTCAGCAGCATCTTTTTTGAACCCGCTCCCAATCAGAGTTTCCAAGTAAGCGCTAAGCTGTCTATTGCAGTGAAGAAGCCAGCGGCGGAAGGTAATACCATTCGTCTTATTGTTAAACTTTTCAGGATAAATATCGTAAAAATTCTTTAATTCGGATTCTTTCAGGATTTCTGTATGAAGGGCTGCCACACCATTGACAGAAAATCCATAGTGAATATCCATGTGTGCCATATGCACTCTTTCGTCTTTGTCTATGATATATACCGATTCGTCTTCATACCTGCTTCTTACTCTTTTGTCCAATTCCTGAATCACCGGTACCAGGTGCGGAACTACTTCCTCCAGATACTCCATAGGCCATTTTTCCAGCGCTTCTGCCAGAATTGTATGGTTGGTATACGCACAGGTTCTGCTTACCGTATCAATGGCCTCATCCATGGAAAATCCTCTCTCTTTAAGCAGACGAATCAATTCAGGAATCACCATAGACGGATGTGTGTCATTAATCTGAATCACTACATGTTCGTGAAGTTTATGCAAATCATATCCCTTCTGCTCGCATTCCCGCAAAATCAGCTGTGCGCCGCTGCTTACCATAAAGTACTGCTGATAAATACGCAGTTTACGGCCTGCATCATCCGAATCATCCGGGTACAGAAACAGGGTAAGATTTTTACGGATTTCCTCTTTGTCAAAATCAATACTGTCCTCAGAAACAATACTTTCATCCACAGATTTCACGTCAAACAGATGCAGTCTTCCACACCCGGATTCATATCCCGGAACAGCAATATCATACAATACAGATTCCACTTCAAAGTCTTTAAACTGCACTTGAAAGCTTTCCGGCTGCCGCATAAGCCAGCTTTCTTTTGTAATCCAGGGATTCTTCACCTCTTTCTGCTTATGATTCCGGAATTTCTGCCGAAACAGTCCGAAATGGTAATTCAGACCAATACCGTCCCCCGGCAGCCCCAGGGTAGCAATGGAATCCAGAAAACAGGCAGCCAGTCTTCCCAGTCCCCCGTTTCCAAGAGAGGGTTCCTGTTCCAGTTCTTCTATATCGCATAATTCATATCCATGTTTCTTCAATATCTGTTCCGCCTCTTCATATAGTCCAAGATTAATCAGATTATTTGATAAAAGCTTGCCAATCAGAAACTCTGCGGAAATATAATATAATTTCTTATTTCCTGTATTGGCAGGGAGTTTTTCTGCTGCTTCCCTGGTAAATATGAGCAGCGCCTCAAAGAGCTCCTCCTTAGTACAGTTATCTAAATTTTTTTGAAATTTTTCTTCAAGTAAGGCTTCTAATTTTTTTTCCACGTCTTTTCTCCTCGCTGTGTTATTTTTCACGTTTCATTGTTCCATTTGAACTCTGCTTTTCTTTGTCTGCAGGGGGAATGGTAGATTCTCTTTCTACCAGTTCTCCTTCAAAAATTAACTGTCTGGGCTTCTCTTTCCCATTTATCATATCAAAAAGCAAATCCGCCGTAGCCTTTGCTATTTGTTCCACCGGCTGGCGTATGGTGGTAATACTGGGTATATAAAATTCCCCGGTATCCATACCGTCAAATCCTGCCACAGAGCACTGCCCCGGAACCGAAATTCCTGCCTCTTTCAAAGCTCTGCAGGCTCCAATCGCCATCGTATCTGACGTCGCATACAAAGCCGTAAACTCTGTATCCATTAAAAGCTGCCTGGTCAGCTTATAGCCGGAACGGAAAGAATATCTGTCCTCCTCTGCGTCCATATAACTCACCAGCTTCTCAGAATACGGAATCCCATAATCTCTTAATGCCTTCTGATACCCCAAAAGACGCAGCTTTCCAATACTCTTATCCTCTTTTGGTGCAGTCAGAATGGCAATTTTTTTGTGTCCCAGATGGATCAGATATTCTGTCATCTTATAACTTTCTTTAAAGTCATCTACCGAAACAGCCGCATATTTTTTGTCTTCCATATCTGAGGTACGAATCGTACTCAGCACATAAGGCACCTCCAACTGCTCCATTTTCTCCTTTGGGTGGGAAAAGTTTCCTCCTAAAAAGACCAGTCCCCGCAGTTTTTTCTCTTTGGTAATGTGCAGGGCAATATCCAGTTCATCTTCCTGCTCCTCTACATGCTGCAGGATACAGCTGTAATTCATGTACTGACATTCTCTCTCCAGCCCGCTGACCAAATCACTGAAAAAGGTATTTCCTATGCCCTTGACCAGCACAGCAATGGCTTTGGTATCGGTACGCTTCAGATTTCGTGCACTGTTATTGGGCACATAGTTCGATTGGGCAATGGTTTTTAAAATTTTTTCCTTTGTTTCCGGATTGATATCCGGATGATTGTTCATAGCACGGGATACTGTGCTGACACCAACCCCGCATTTCTTTGCTATGTCTTTTATCGTCATGTTTCCCATTACGGTATTTTCCTCCCATTTCCCCTTACGAGAGTCTTCCGTAAAGTTTTGTCATATCGTACATCTTTTCCAGAACCTCATCTGTAAGTTCTCCGGGCCGCAGTCGCCATTTCCAGTTTGTTCCCAGAGTGGAGGGTTTGTTGATTCTGGCCTCGCTGCCCAGACACAGATAATCCTGAATCGGAATCACCGCCAGATTCGCTACAGATGCCATTGCAAGCCGGATAAAATCCCATGGCAAATCTTTTTTCTCTTTATCTGCATAATTCATATATTTTTGTGCAAAGGCTCTGTCCTTGGGAGACATTTCATCCAGCCAGCCCAGCACCGTATTATTGTCATGTGTTCCTGTATATACGACGCAGTTTTTCTCATAGTTGTGCGGAAGATAATCGCTCTCCTCCCTGGAATCAAAGGCAAACTGCAGCACTTTCATGCCCGGATAACCCGTATCTCTTACCAGTTTTAACACACTCTCTGTCAGATAACCCAAATCCTCTGCAATAATATCTACCTGGCCCAGTTCCCTTTTTGCAGCCTCAAACAGTTTCATTCCCGGGCCCTGCTGCCATGTTCCATATTCTGCAGTCTTATCTCCATATGGAATCGCATAATATTCATCAAATCCTCTGAAATGGTCTACTCTCACCACATCGTAAAGTTTAAAACAATATTTCAATCTCTGAATCCACCAGACAAATCCTGTTTTTTCATGATAATCCCAGCGATACAGCGGGTTCCCCCAAAGCTGTCCCGTAGCCGCAAAAGCATCCGGCGGACAGCCTGCCACTGCGAGAGGTGTGCAGTCTTCATCAAACTGGAAAAGCTCCGGATTTGCCCATGCGTCCGCACTGTCAAAGGCAACATAAATGGGAATATCTCCAATAATCTTAATCCCCTGCTCATTTGCATAAGCTTTCAGCTTTGTCCACTGCTTCAGAAACTCATACTGCTGAAAACGGACAAACTGTATTTCTTCTGCCAGTTCTTCTTTCTTCTGTTCCAGCACATCAGGATTTCTTCCCTTTAAGTCAGATTCCCACTCACTCCAGCTCACCCCGTTCAAACTGTTTTTCACAGCCATATAGAGACTGTAATCTTCCAGCCAGAAAGCATTCTCTTTTACAAACTGCGCAAAATCTTCCCCCGGTTCAAATCTTCCAAAGGCTTTCCGTAAAATATCAAATCTTCCGTAATAAATTTTCTCATAATCCACATAAGAAGCATGACTCCCAAAATCACAGGCCTCACATTCCTCTTTGGTAAGCAGTCCTTCTTCTGCCAGCGTTTCCAGGTCAATATAATATGGATTGCCTGCATAAGTAGAAAAGGACTGGTACGGGGAATCTCCGTATCCTGTGGGACCCAGAGGCAGAATCTGCCAGTAATGCTGTCCTCCCCTTTTTAACTGATTGACAAACTCATAGGCTTCTTTTGAAAAACTGCCGATTCCATACTGTGACGGAAGTGCCGAAACAGGAAGTAATATTCCGCTTGCTCTCATCTCTCTTCTCCTTTTATCCCTTTCTCTGTGTTTCCGGTAACGGTATCGGTAACGTTTCCGATAATCTGTATAAATACATTACCACACTTGCTTTTGAATTTCAATCTTGTAAAATCAAACAAAATTTGCGGTTTTGATTTGTCTAATTTTTTCTATAAGTTTTATAATTTTTTATATTCTTTTTCTTGCATATAATTTTTTTTGGCGTAGTATACTGATTATAGATTATCTTACGGGAGATGAAAGAAATGTTTATAGATTATTCTTATGTGGTTTATGTACTTCCTGCTGTTCTCTTTGCCATGTGGGCCAGTTCCCATGTCAACAGCACCTTCCGCCGCTACTCCACACAGTACTCCATGCGGAATATGACCGGCTATGATGCTGCCAGACGGGTTTTGGACGCCAATGGGCTCTACAGCGTAAGAATCGAGAGAGTAAGCGGTAGCCTCACCGACCACTATGACCCCAGAAATAACGTCATACGGCTTTCAGACAGTGTCTATCATCAGACTTCCACTGCTGCTATCGGTGTCGCTGCCCACGAAGCCGGACATGCCATTCAATATGCGCAGAACTATGCGCCTATCAGGCTGCGAAATGCTATTATTCCCGTTACAAACCTGGGTTCCAAGCTGGCTATGCCCCTGATTCTAATCGGACTGCTCTTTGCCGGTTCCGGTTCTTCTATGGGCACACTGGCTTATGTGGGTGTTGCCTGTTTCGGGCTTTCCACCCTCTTTCAGCTTTTTACGCTGCCCACAGAATTTGATGCCAGCAGACGGGCTATCCGGGCCATTGAAACCTGCGGAATCCTCACATCCGATGAAATTTATGGCTCCAAAAAAGTGCTTACCGCAGCGGCTTTGACCTATGTGGCCGCTCTTGCGGTTTCACTCATGCAGCTATTCCGGCTGCTGACCATTGTAAACAGGCGAAACAATCATTCATAAAACAGCTGAAACCATGTCCTCACATGAGTTTCAGCTGTCTTATCTATTTTTGATTCACTTCATCTCTCACCCTCAGAGCCCTGTCCGGATAATTGGTAATCACAGCCTCTAAATCCTTTTCTATGAACTGCCTCATATCCGCCTCGTCATTTACCGTCCACACCCGGACTTTCAAGCCGCTTCTTCGATAGCTTTCCAGAAAATCCGCCATTTTCAGATGATACACTGCCGGGTGCAGTCCACATACCCCGGTATTTTTTGCATAGTTTTCCACATTTAACAATACATCGCTGTAGAGATAGGCCGTTTCTGCCTCCGCATCCAGTTCCAGTATTTTCTGTACACTGTAGTGATTAAAAGAAGAATAAATCACTCTATTTTCCATACCGGCTGCCTTTACCAATTCTACCGTCTTCTCTTCCAGCCCCGGATACCAGTAAATACCGGTTTTCAGTTCAATATTGACCTCCATGCCGCCGGGCTTTACCTGTTCCAAAACTTCTCTTAGCGTAGGAATCTGCACGCCCTCATACTCTTTTTTGTGGTTATGGAAAGAAAATCTCCGCAATTCTTCCAGTGTATAATCCCGGACTGCACCCTTTCCGGTACTGACCCGGTCAATGGTTTCGTCATGAATAACCACCACTTCGCCGTCTTTCGTCAGCTGCACATCCAGTTCGATTCCCTGAGCGCCCTGCTCCCCGGCCAGAGCAAAGGCTTCCAGCGTATTTTCCGGAGCATAGCCGCTGGCGCCTCTGTGTGCAAATACTTTTGTCATCTGGTCTTCACCCTGTTCTTTCTTACTCATTTACAAGATTATATTCCTCAATGGACTTGTTAATAGCATCTGCCATGTTTTTCACTGCACCGTCCACATCTTCGTTGCCATTTAGCAGATTTTCAATCTCAGATTCCACCGTTGCTCTTGCTTCCGGGAACACGCTGAGCAATGCGCCTGTGTATTCCGGGGAAGAATCATGCAGCTGGTCAATGGCTGTCTGGAACTGTGGATATTTTGCAACATTGTCTTTAAACACCTGCTCGTCCTGAGCCGCTGTTGTAACAGGGAAGTAACCGGTCTGTGCATTCCAGTATGCCTGAGATTCCGGGGAAATCAGGAATTTTACAAATTCCCAGGTCGCTCTTGTCTTTTTCGGGTCATCATTGTTCAGCGCCCAAAGAGAAGCGCCTCCGATGGATACACCGCCTTCATCGCTGGATTTGATTTTCGGGAAATAAGCGGTTCCCACTTCAAACTTGCCGTTTACATCCTGCAGAATCTGCTTTAAAGAAGCGGTAGAACCTAAAGTAATTGCGGACTTTCCTGCTGAGAAATCAGCCAGTCCTGCGTCTCCGCCTTTTCCTACATTTGGTGCAAATCCCTTATCATACAGAGATTTCCAAGCGGTCAGAATATTCTTTGCACCGCCGTTTTCATCAAAAGCTACCGCTGTAGCTGCTTTTTCTCTTCCGTTTCCATTATTGGCATACTCCAGCCCCTGTTTGCCCATAAACTGCTCAAAGAACCAGCCGTAAATACTCAGAGACATCACTTCCCCTGCACCGCCGTCGGACAACAGCTTATCTCCTACCGCCTCAATGGCTTCCAGGCTGTCCGGAATCTCTGTAATACCGGCTTTCTCGAACATATCCTTGTTGTAATACATAATCGGAGTAGAAGAGTTAAACGGCATAGAATACAACTCATCATCAATGGTGTAGTAAGCTGCCAGGTTTGGTTCAATCTGAGACAAATCATAATTGTCTGCATCTACCATATTCTGCATAGGAGTAATCCAGCCGGATTCGATCATAAATCTGGTTCCGATTTCATACACCTGCACTAAATCCGCTCCCATATTTCCAATCTGCGCACTTTTTAATTTGTTCAGAGAATCGTCATATTCTCCCTGATACTGCGCGTTTACTGTAATGCCATATTCATTTTCTTCGTTAAATTTCTCTACCAATGCGTCAATCGCCTGTCCGTTGACACCGCCCATAGAATGCCAGAAAGAAATTTCTGTTCCGCTTACATCTTTTGCGTCTGCCATGGAAAATTCCTCGTCTGTACTTTCTGTTTTCTGGCTGTCGCTGCCGTCCGTTGCCGCCGGTGTCTCTTCCAGGCTTTTTCCGCTTCCGCAGCCTGCCAGAGCGCTCATGGACATTACTCCGATTAAAAGTGCCGAAATCAATTTTTTCTTCATTTACGTTTCTCCTTTTTTGCTTTTTAGCCTTTGACTGCTCCAGAGAACATGCCTCTGATAAGCTGTTTCTGTCCTACGATAAAAATAGAAATGGACGGAATAATTACAATTACCACACCTGCAATCATCAGGGTAATGGACTGGGAATCAATGCTGTTCAGCATACTGATACCAATCTGTACTGTTCTCATCTGGTCTGAACCTGTTACCAAAAGCGGCCACATATACATATTCCATGCATTAATGAACGTGTAAACCGCCATAGCTCCGATTGCCGACTTGGTAAGCGGAATCAAAATCCGCACAATGAATCTCAGATTGCCGCAGCCGTCCAGCTTGGCAGATTCATACAGGGAAATCGGAAAGGTCATATAAAACTGACGGAACAGGAAAATTCCCATTGCTGATGTCAGATAAGGTACAATCAATACAGAATACGTGTCCAGCATCCCCAGATTTCCCACCGTCAGATAGTTGGAAATAATCGTTGCCTCTCCGGGAACCATCATGGTCGCCATAACAATCATAAAGAGTACGCCCTTTCCCTTAAAGTCCAGAAAGGAAAAGGCAAATGCGGCCAGAGAACAGGTCACAATCTGACCCAGGGTAATACACCCCGCCATGATAAAAGAGTTTAAAATAAAACGAAGCAAAGGTACATTGGTCATGGCGTCTTTAAAATTGCTGAAGGTTGGATTTTTGGGAACTAAATTCAAATCCATGGTAAACAGTTCGCCGGAGGGCATAAATGCAATGCTCACCGCATATAAAAGAGGCAGCAGCACCACAAAAGCCAAAACAAGATTGGCCGTCACCCGCAGTCCTGTGCGGGCTCTGCGCTTAGCCAAAGCCTTGCTGTTCATCTGACGCTTCAATTCCAGAAGCTGTTCTTTCGATATAGAATTTTTCTGTTCCGGATGTTCCAGAACCAGATTTTCGCTCTGTATCACGAGTATTTCACTCCTTTCTTTTCTATGCGGAACATCACCAGCGTAATCAGCATTACAATGAAAAACAGGATAACAGACTGAGCCGCCGCACTTCCAAATCTGTAGTTAAAGAAAGCGTCACGGTAGATGGAATACACAATGACATTCGTGCTCTCATTTGGTCCGCCTTCTGTCAAAATTTTAATCTGTCCAAAAGACTGGAACGCCTGAATAATATTTACTACCAGAGTGTAAAACATAATCGGGGAAAGTCCCGGCAGCGTCAGTGTAAAAAATTGCTGCACACCGCTGGCACCGTCTACAGAAGCTCTTTCGTAAATGGTTTCATCAATGTTTCCAAGCCCTGCGGAAAAATACAGGAAATTAATACCGCTGTTGAGCCATGCGGTGAGAATAGCCACACAGTAAAGGGCTGTTTTAGGGTCATTCAGCCAGTTAATATCAAGCCCCAGCAGCTTATTCACAATGCCCACAGAAGGATGAAGCATAATCTGGAAAATCATGGCTGCAGAGCTGGACGCAATGGCCATAGGCAATGCATACGCCGTACTGAAAAACCGAATTCCCGGAAATGCCTTGTTGCAGAGAACTGCCGCAATCAGCCCCAAAAGCATACTTCCCAGAACCACAATCACCACAAATATCAGTGTTACCTTTAAGCTGTTCCGAAAGGAAGCAGAACTGAGCAGTTCTGTATAATTGCCAAGACCCACAAACAGCTTTGCTTCTCCCATTTTGTTGGTTTTATAAAGACTCAGGTAAATGGTCTTAAAAAACGGATAAAACAGAAATACCGCAAAAACTGCCATACATGGAAGAAGATAGCCGTAAGGCGCAAGATTTATTTTCTTCTTTTTTCCCGTGTTCATGCCTGCACATCCTCCCTGTAAAATAAATTTTCTTCTGTTTCCATATCAAAAACATGGATTTTCTCTGTATCAAAGTAAAGAGTAATCTTTTCCCCTGTCTGGGTCTGATTTTCCGGGCTGAGCCTTACCGCATGGGTCCTTTCCTGGGACTCATAGTAAAGAATCACCTCTGCCCCCAGCATTTCCCTGGTTACCACCGTTTCCTCCAGGCCCTGGCAGTTCTGGGCAAATCCCTTCTCCACAGCCTCTTCATATTCGTAAATATCCTCCGGACGAATACCCAGAATCACTTTCTTTCCGTTTTCTTTCTGTCTTACCAGCTCTCCTCTTTCTCCGTCCAGATAAACCTTTTTGCCCAGTTCACTTCCTCCGGGGTACAGCACCGTTCTGCCGTCTTCCACAGACACCCAGGCCTCCAAAAAATTCATGGAAGGAGATCCGATAAAGCCTGCCACAAAAAGATTTGATGGAGAATTGTACACATTCTGAGGGGTATCTGCCTGCTGCACCACACCGTCCTTCATAACCACAATTCTGCTGCCCAGAGTCATGGCTTCCGTCTGGTCGTGGGTTACATAGACTACTGTAGTTTCCAGTTCTTTGTGCAGCTTAGCCAGTTCAATACGCATCTGCGCCCTTAACTTGGCATCCAGATTAGACAGGGGTTCATCCATGAGAAAAGCTTTTGGTTTTCGGATAATGGCACTTCCGATTGCCACCCTCTGCTTCTGTCCCCCGGAGAGCGCCGCCGGCCTTCTGTCCAGCAAATGCTCGATTTCTAATGTTTTCGCCACCTTATGTACCTTTTCATCAATTTCCTTTTTCGGTATTTTCCTGATTTTCAAGGCATAAGCCAGATTTCCATAAACCGTCATATTGGGATACAGGGCATAATTCTGAAAAACCATGGAAAGCCCCCGCTCTCCGGGCTCATAATAATTGCACAGTTCCCCGTCTATCCATAACTCTCCGTCGCTGATTTCCTCCAGTCCCGCAATCATACGCAGCGTAGTGGATTTCCCACAACCCGAAGGACCTACGAAGATTACAAATTCTTTATCCCGTATTTCCAGGTTAAAATCTTTTACGGCATAATGTGCACCGTCATACATCTTGCAGACATTCTTTAATGCAATTCCCGACACCGATTTCTTCCTCCCTTAAAACTCCATTACAATTTCTCATATTTTACTTCTTTAACGCTAAGTCCGGGTTTTAGTTTAACGGGAATACGTCTTGGAAACTACCACAGTTTTCAAAAATCATGGTAAAATTTTTGTAAGACAGCGCAGTAAAATAAAAAAATCCCTGACAGCCGGACGTATTCTTTCTACGTCATACTGTCAGGGATTCCCTGTTTTTCTTTTATACTTCTACAATGTTCTGCAGCCAGACACCTTTTTTCACCAAAATAAATCCAATAAAGCACTTCACGATATCTGCAAGCTGTACAGCAATAAAAATATACACCACATACAAATTTGTAAAATGTCCCAGCAAATACGCAATAGGTACACTTACACAACATATAAACACGCTGTCAAAGAAAAAGGTAACTATCGTCTTCCCTCCGGAACGCAGGGTAAAATAAGCGGCATGCAAAAAGGCATTCTGCGGCATAAACACGGCTGTCACCATAATAAAATATTTCGCAAATTCCCTGGACTGGGCATTGGTATTGTAAAGCTGTGGAAACAGCGGTGCAATGGCCAGCATGACCAGCGCTATAAGAGTACAGCAGGCTACAGAAAAGGCTATCATCTTTCTGTCTGTGTCCTTTGCCTCTTCCATTTTGCCTGCCCCCAGAAGCTGTCCCACCACAATAGCCACAGAATCTCCCAGAGCAATAAATACCACATTAAACAAATTAGAAATCGTATTGGAAATGTTCATTCCGGCAACTACGTTCATGCCTCTGACAGAATAACACTGCAAAAGAATAGCCATGCCCGCCGCCCAAAGAGTCTCGTTCAGCAGCAGCGGCGTTCCCTTTATCAGAATCCTTTTCACCAGATATCCCGGTATCTTTGCAGTCTTATACAGACCTGAAATATAGGTATTGATTTCCCTGTGCCTGTGTGTCCAGCCCACTACAATAAAAGCCTCCACATAGCGGGACATCACGGTTGCAACTGCGGCTCCCGCCACACCCCGCCGTGGAAATCCGAACATTTCCAAGGGGGGGACATCCGGTGTCCACCGGCGCCCCCCGCCACACCCAGCTTTGGAAATCCGAATTTACCGTAAATCAGAAAATAATTAAATACCAGATTCACTATCACAGCCACAATACCTGCCTTCATAGGTGTAACAGTTCTTCCGCACTCTCTCAGTGTACTGGCATAAACCTGCACCAGCATAAACGGCGGCAGACCTATGAACATAATTCTCAGATATTCTTTTCCATAGCGCAGTGCAGCAGCCACATCTCCTCCGTCCTGATTTCCGTTTAAATACATCTGAATGAGCGATTCCCCAAAAGTAAGAAACAGCAGAATCGTAATTCCCGTCAGAATTACTCCCATGTAAAGTTTAAACCGCATGGTATTTGCCACGCCTTCATCATCCTTCTGCCCGAAAAACTGTGCTGTAAAAATCCCCGCACCGGAAACCCCTCCGAAAATGCACAGATTATATACAAAAATCAACTGGTTGACAATGGCCACACCGGTCATCTGCTCTGTCCCAACCTGGCCCACCATAATGTTGTCCAGAAGACTTACAAAATTCGTAATACCATTCTGAATCATAATCGGTACGGCTATGAGCAGCACCATCTTATAAAAACTTTTGTCTCCTATCAGCTTTTGTCTCCATGTACTTTTCATCACAATCCCCCTCTTTTGTCTGTGTAATTTTACGCCAAAACTCTCTTTTCTAATGCGTCAATAAAATACTGATAACTAGGAGATTGATTATTATGTAAATGTAAATATTCGCCTATTCTATCCGCCCATTCACACTTTGCTTTCCCTATCTCTGTATAGGAATCACCTGATTTTTTCTTAAGTTTTGACAGTCCTTTGGGGTAAACCATCTCTGCAAGCACTTCCCAGGTTTCACATAATGCATCCTGCTCATACCTTTTAAGCCATTGCATTTTGGCATCTGGATATGCTTCTTTTATTGCTTCTTTATCCCCCAATAACCAAGCTTCCATCTCTTTAATTGCCACACAAAAAGCATAATCACATAGAATCTTATTGGACATTGCTACATTTTCCAATTCTTTTCTGAATTGTTCTATATCTCGTTTGTCATTATCCACAACAACAATCAATGCTGCTCCTTGCATTTTCTGTAATACTTTGTCAAATCCTCGCATATACATTGGCAAATCGTTTAGCAACTTTCCTGTCTTTTGTTCTAATACAGTTCCTTTCCTCTTAAGATGACCAATGCCTCCAAAAGACTTTATATTCCAAATAATTTCTTTTTCTAAGTACTCCTCTTTTATTTTATTCATAACATGGTCAACCAATATTTCCGTTGATTTATCTTCTATTAAAAATTGAAAATACATTTACGCCTCCGTGCTTTCAAAATATTTGCTGTACCACATATCTCCTACGGCAACACCTTCCTCTGCCAGTTCTTTCACAAAAGTAAACTCGGATGCTCTTTTAATATTCGAATAACCGTCTTCGCCTTTTGTCAACACCCATACATCGTCCGGTCCCAATGAATTAACAAAAAACGGACTGTGAGTTGTAATAAATAATTGCTTAGAAAAACCATTGCCCGCTCCTTTTTTCATTTCTTCCGCCAGTTCTCCCAAATAATGATGATACAACCCATTTTCAGGTTCCTCAATAAATACCAACTGTCGGGGATTCTTTTCATGCAGTAATAAATAGTATGCGAACAACTTTAAAGTCCCATCTGACATACGCTGAGAGTAAAAAGGGGTCTTAAATCCCTTTTCATAAAACCGTAACATCATTTGCCCATTTTCAAATTTTTGAGGCTCTATCTTTTCAATCCCCGGAAGTTTTGATTGAATTTCCTGCAATACCTTTTCAAATTCTTTTTTATTTTCACGATACATATACTGTGCCACATTATTTATATTGCTACCAATTCGATCAAGATATGCCTGGGGAGCTGCTGTTTGAATTCTCCTAGCGGCATCCGGTGAAAAATAACACAAATACCAACTTCTTAAAAAATTCAAAAACTTCTCAATACGACTATACTGCTTCATAACTCCCAAGGTAACAATTCCAGGTCGACGAATATCTGAAAGTTGCACATCCACTTTTTTCCCTATAATATTTCCATCATCATCCTGACCTCCGTCATCATCTCCTTCAAATGCGTATCCCATACCATCCTGTAAATACATAAAACTTCTTGGCCATCCATGACTTTTTACTCGTTGCCGAAGTCTTTCCCTTTTAACATAAGGACGCCCTAACCTGTCTAAATCTATTTCCAACTCATAAGTAATTGGTCTGGTATTACTTGACTCCCTATAATATAATTCAAATGAAATAGGATCCGTTGCCCCCTGTGATATCAATTTCTCGAAACCACCACGATTATTTACATCACATGCAGCTTCTACTCCCATTTCAAGACAATCTGCTATAAAACCAAAAGCATCTGCCAATGTACTTTTTCCGTTCCCACTAGGTCCAATAATTGCCACTAAATTACCTAAAGCTCGTTCTGATTGATTGGTTCTTGTTTTTCCAAGTACAACATTTTTCAGGACTCCATAATTTTGAATCTTAATTCCTTCAATCTTTCCCATAACACTCTCCAATCATATTTTATACATTTAATAGTATTCCCGATAAAAATATTCTTAAAACTCTAAGCTTCTACATTGCAGAATCTAATGAATCAAACCACTCTATAAACCTGTCATCCACAAAATTCTGTACTCTTTAGCAACGCCAAAAAAGGCACTTAGGAGGGGAGGACCTCCATAATATCTCCAATATCACAGTTTAATGCATGACAAATTCGCACTAATACTTCAAGAGATACCAACTCATTTTTTCCCATCTTGGCAAGCGTATTAGCACTAACGCCTGCAACTTCTCCCAAATCTTTCTTTTTCATCTGTTTATCAATCAAAAGTTTCCAAAGTTTATTATAGCTTACCATGTGATACACCTCGCTGTATTCTAACTTTAAACTACGCTACTATAAATGATAGCATAATCCCCTCTGTTTTACAAGAGAAAAACTTTGACTTTAACAAGTTTTCATTGCTCAACTCGTGATTTTTTCTCAAACTTAAACTTTACTTTTATAGCCTTCGTTATAAATTATTTATTAAACCAGCAGGTGGTTTATTTTATTGTTGCACAACAAAAAAGAAGAGGCTGTGTTCTGCACACAAACCTCTTCTTTTTCGTCATTTTTACTCTTCCTATTTTGTAAAGTTAAAAATGCTGTGGTAATATTTATCTTCTTTGTCATTCAGTCCAAAAGGTGCAATCAAGGACTGTCTCATACAATAATCATGAAATTTCTGTTTAAAACTCTTCTTTCCCTCTGTTTTATTTTCTTTTGCTGCCATATAGCATTGCCTCTTTTCTTTTTCTTTGCATATTTAAAAGTTTCTCTTTACGATTCCTAATCATAGCACCTTTAAATCCCCAAAACAATACCCTTGGCAGCACTTCTCCCTTTTGACTTTTCGCACTTCAACGCGCTAATATAGTCAAAATTATTTTTGCATTTTCTCCGTTGTTTTTCGTTCACTTTTTATGCAAATTTCTCAACACTCCTCTTTTGTTTTATTTAGATAAAGAGCAGTTTGAATCTTGCAAAATTTCCGCTATGACCTCTTCCGGTTCTTCTAAATCCTCTGCGATTTCTGCCGTAGTTTTTCCTTTCTGTATCTTCTTCTGTATCAGTTTACAGAGCAACTCTCGCTTTCCTTCCTTCTTTCCTTCCTCCCAGGCTTCTTCCCTCTCCTGCCTCATATGCTTTTCCTGGTCATACTCAAATATACTCATGCTCTTCGCCTCCACTCGATTCTTCTCCAGAAATTCTTTCAGTATCCCTTCCTTTATACACTCTTCTATGGCTCTCTCTACTGCCTCGGCCAGTTCCATTTCCTCCGCGTGTTTCCTCACTCTCGCCGTATATTCCGCGTATTCCCACAAGGTATGACTCATTTTCATCAGCTCTTTGTTGTGCCCGCTGTTTACATTCAGCATAACTGCTTTCAGCTCCAGACTGTATTCTTCTTTTATAGTATACAAATCAGACAGTCTTAAGATTTTCCTGTCCGGCTGTTCCTCCAGACCATTGTAAAACACTATAAAACGCGGCGACGGCAGTTCGATAGGCTTCGCTCCATATAAATTGGCGTCCTTTGTCATAGACGAAAACAGATTTGCAATATACAAATATACAGCAGAAACCGGAAGGGCAGATTTGGGCTGTAAGTGGACTGGTGCTCATACAAAGATAACCTGGCGTCTATGATAAAAGAAAGGTCATTTTTCATTGCCATGTAAATGGCGTTCTCCAGTGTATTAATCTCCAGCATTTCCGGGTCTGTGTAATGTTTCCCGCTGACTGCATTATAAAGTTCCAGTAAATGCTCTTTGTCCTGAAACAGCATGGCGAATACCGTAGCCTTATACGTTCTGTTCGGAATCGTTTCTCTTGTTTCCATAAGATAAATACCTCCTCTTTCTTTCGCAGGAGGTCTCCCCGACAGATGCCCGTCCCTTCCCGCACATCTTTGTTCCACCTCTCTGCATTTGTTCCTGTTTTCTGTGAATAAAAGCATTGAGATTTTCCTTTGATATGCTGTCAGATTTTCAGACACGGCAGAATGCCGCAATAGACCTATTAGAATATTGGAAATATATAATGCTTTGAGACTATTGTAGCACAGTTTTTCCCGGATTGCCACTGCTTTTAAACAGTCTGCCCAAATCTCATCATCTCTATGAAACAAAAAAACCAAACAGAAGTCCCACACCCTTCCGGTGTTTCCCTTCTGTTTGGTTTTTTCTATATCTTCTTATATTTTTTACTGCTCTTATGCTCTTCTCTTCTTCATGAAATACCAGCCTGCACCTGCGCCAACTGCTACCACTACAACGCCGCCTGCAACCCATGGAAGTGCGCTGCCGCCTTCTTCCACATCTTTCTGTCCCATCGGTACGGCTTCCTCTTCGATTTCTTCCGTTTCAGAATCATCCGCGCCTGCCTCTGCTTCTTCTCCATCCAATTCATTCTGACCTAATGGAACGTCTTCACCTTCAATCGTCTCGGTTTCGCCCACACCTGTATCACCGGCTGTTCCGTTGTCAGCAGTTCCCGCTGTATTTGTTCCGGTGCCTGTTCCATTGCTGGTTCCGGTCGTGGTGCCTGTTGTCTGCTCTACAATCGTTGTCGTTCCCGGAATTCTCTCCGTCTGGGTAATCGTATCACCTGGAATCTCAACCCGGTTCACTTCCGGCTCAAGGGTACTTGTGTACTCAAAAGTAATCACATTGTCCCCGCTGTTTCCGGTTAAAGTAAGACTCTGACTTGCGGTGTCACAGCTATAATTTGCAATCTGCTGGCTGTAGTAAGTATAAGTCTGTCCTGCATTTCCCTGTGTAATCACAGGCGGTGCCACGTCTTCCCCACTCTGGCTGTCCACATAGCGCACCTTGTACTCCACTGCATCTACCAGAGCATCATACTTCACAACAAAACTCTCATTTCCGGTTACCACATTCGTATCCGGATACCAGTCTGTGTTCATGGTGTAACGACCCTTTGCACTATCCTTGTATATCAAATCCCCGTCATCCGGCAGCATGGGAATTGTCTCGCCCGGATTCAATTTCACCTTAATACTGCCGGTTTTTCCGGTTACCTCAGCGCCATAAGTATTCACATAAGCATCGACAAACTCATCGCTGAACTGTGCAATACTTCCCGGCCGCAGCGTCACCGTATATTCTGCTGTATCTGCTGCTGCCAATACCGGTGTCGCACTCAAAAGCATACCCGTGCAGACAGCCGCAGCTATATGAAACATTCTCTTTTTCTTCATATCGGTTTCCCGCCTTTCCCTGTCCTGTTATAGTTCTATTATACTGCGATAAGCATTAACAAATCGATTACATTTTAGATTTATTTTTGTTTTTGTTAACTGCAAGAACTACAATTACCAGAACACTCACTCCTAAAAGTGCAGCTATAGGCAGGATTTCGGTAGTATCGCCGGTTTTTACCCAGCGGGTAATCTTTTTATCAGCTTCTTTTACCGTCTTCTTTACTACCTTATCTTTTCCCTTCACTTCTTCTGTAATAGGATCCGGTGTATCATCACTTGCATGAAATGCAAACTGGAACGTTCCCTGTACGTCCTGATAAGTATTGCCGCCTGTCATGCCGTCCAGCATTGCAGAAAGAGAAATCACGGCCTTTTCGCCCTTCTTCAAAGTCGCTACCTTCAAGCCTCTTTCTCCATACTTTTCCAGAACTTCATTGATATTGGCAAGACCTTCCTTGTCGCCGCCAATCCATGCCTGATTGTCCACACCGCCGCCGTAAATCATCTGCGGTTCTCCGTTATTGACACCTTCCTGTGTCACACTGAGAGAAAACTGATAGGCCGCGTCAGATGCTTCCGTAGCTTCCTCCAACGCACGAAGCACTTCCACCTCCATATAGAAATCCATGGTTCTGTCAGAAGTGTTCTCCAGAATAATTTCCTGGGTTTTCTCATCTCCGGGAAGAATTCCCACAAAGGCATCTCCAAAATTTGTAGTATCACTGTAATTGTATTTAAGCTCTTCACTTCCGTCAAACGTAACGGTAGGTGTTTCCGCTGCATAGACTCCCATGGACGTTCCGAAAACCATTGTGAGAATCATGCAGAAAACTGTCATCATTTTTTTCATTTCTTCTCTACCTCCTGCACAACGTCCATTATTCCTCTACGCTGAGAATGTTTCCATCCCCGTCGAATTCGGCCCAAACACCCCATTCTGCCAGAAGTGCGTCCTGCCTTGCTACTACGGACTCTGACGCCTGAACCGCGTCAACCTGTACGTCCAACTGAATTCCTTTATCTGTGTACTCGTTGGTCAGAGTTTCAGCAATTTCAAGACTCTTTAATATAGAAGAAGTCTGACCTGCTACATCTAAAGGAGCTCTGTAATACAGATATAAATTTTCATGATTTTCGTCTGTATTTTCCATAATATACCAGTCATCATTAGCCACTACCTGAATGGTACTGCTGTCTTTGTCAAATTCTTTCTGGAAAGAATCATCTTCGTAACTGCCCCAGCATTTGCTTACTGTGACCCTGGTATATAGCGGTGTGTCTCCTGTATTTTTCACCACAAGTTTATTTTCCAAGTCAATGTTTTCACCCGGCATGGCATTTTCCAAAAGAAGTGAATCCCCCGGTAATTCCCCCGACTGGGCATCTGTCAGGCTGATTCCCAATGTCCTTGTACTGATTTGCTGCTGGACGTTTCTTCCATCTGCCTGGAAATATGCCAGAGACCCTCCGATTAATGCTGTTGTTACGAGAGCGGCTGCCACGCCCATAAGTAATATTCTCTTTTTCACTTCGCACTCTCCTTTACCTTAATCTTCTCTGCCAGCACCCATAAAACCATTGCCGCTGCGAATATTCCTCCGCAGGCCAGCACTCCGGTCTTTGTATGCAGACAGGCAGAAAGCTTTCCCAGCAACGGTATCTGAAATACCACCTTTCCAATCACCTGAGAATAAGAAACCGCATTTACATCTGCGGACTGATTCGCATCTCCCCTGGTGATAAATGTCTGCTGTTCGGAATTAATCTCTACAACTCTGTGAGTTGCAACTAAATCTGTATCTGTCCCCAAACGATATGTAATGGGGTCCCCTGCTTTTATGTCTTCAAAATCCATTTGCTTTACATATACGGCACAACCTGCAGGATACTCAGGTTCCATACTCCCTGTCAGGATTCCGAATATCTGAAATCCAAAGAGTTTCGGTACCGTAAGCGGCAGAACCAGGAGAATCACCAGTGCCATCAAAAGGATTCCTATGTAATTTAAAACTTTTGAAAGCAATGGTGATTGCCCCCTTTCCTGCTTCATTTGTTATTACTGTGCTTCGTATGTTTCCGGTGTAACATTACCCCAGCTTGTAATCATACCATCTGTAGCTTCCGGTGTGAAATATTCTCTCTGGATAGCCTCTGCATGAAGTTTAATAGCAAAAGTCTGGTCTGCTGTATTATTTGTCCATTCTTCTCCCGGAATTGTTACATTTTCAAATAATGTAGCTGCATTCTTTCCTTCTTCATCTGTTAAAGCTGCATTATAGTAGTAATAATCTTCTTCTGCATTGTAGTACCAATCACCACTTTCAGCAATTTCATTATTGATGTTTTCTCTCAGTGCAGCTACATCTTCTGCATCAATTTTAGTCTTCGTAGTATCGATTTCCATTCTGACTCTCACATATGCATCACCAGAACCTGAAACCAATTCAACTGTTGGGTCCTTCGGAAGTGTTTCTCCCGGGTAAACATCTGTAAAAGTAAGACCTTTCTCTGTTACAGGTTTTGTAGTATCAGTTACATAAGAATCACCATTCTCATCTTTAGTTACTTCATGTTCTACCAAACGAATATCTACATGTCCCATAGTTACTACATTTTCTGTAGATGCCTGGTCTGTAAAGTATGCTAATGTTGCACCGATTCCTACTACTGCTACTAATGCTGTTGAAGCTGCTGCCATTAATACTTTTTTATTCTTCATAATTCAAGTTCTCCTTATACCATTAGCCATTTAAATTGTTCTTATTTCCATTCAAAGTCATCTACTACAGCCTGTGCGTCTGCCCATGAAGTAGCGGCATCTGTTGCCTGAACAGCCAATGCTTTGACTACAATGTTAAGCTTAGATAAATCCTTTGGGTTACCTTCTGCATCATATAAAGTTGCTGCTGTAGCTAACTGAATGCCTTCAAAAAGTTTTTCAGAATCAAATGTTATATCACCAACAGATACTTTTGAACCTTCACCGTTTTCCCCAGCTTCAATTCCTTTCTCTGGATTGCTTGCACCTACATATACATAAACACCATCAAGACTTCCCGCTGTCTCTGCTTGGTACATTTTCCAGTTCGTATTAATTCCATGAATGAGAGCACTCTTGTCTTCGTCCGCAACGCCTTCATTCATAGCTGCTAAATATTCATCTACATTCTCAAGTTTTGCAAATACATAGCTGTCTGCTGCTTTTGCTGTTACATGAACCTGTGGGTCTTTTGTTAATTTCATACCCGGCTGCAAATCGTTATAAGCGTTTCCTGTCTGTGTACGCTGATTGTCACTCATCTCTGCATCTAATGCTTTGTCCTGCAAATCTGTTTCATCTAATACAACATCTTCTGCTTTGATACCTGCACCAACTGCAAAAGTATTGGTAACGGTATTTGACTGCTGGCTTAAAATTGCTAATGTTCCACCTACTCCAACTGCACCAACTAAACCTACTGTTAAACCTAATTTTGCTAACTGTCTTTTCTTCATAATACATATCCTCCCGATTTTATTTTATATATTCTTTTACTATCTGCAATTTGAATTTCGTGTTTCTGCTTATTTAGCTTCATTAAATGTTGCGGAATCAATGGCATCTTCCCAACTATTCATCTGGTCTTCGCTGTACTGTACTGCACAAGCTGCTACATGAACTTTCGGCAATGGATTTTCATCCGGAAGTTCTGCCAATGTTGAATTGAAATGTACAGTTGTAAATAACGGTGTTCCTAAAGTAATATACTTAGCTTTTTCTTTCTCAGTTACATCAACAACATTTCCTGCATTTGCTACATAAATACCGTCGCCATCAGTTCTTGTTGCAGGGGTGCCGTCTGTTTCTTTCACTTTTGTCCAGTAAGCCTCTCCCCAGCCGTCAACTGCAAAGGCCTGTACTTCTTTGCCCTCTTCATCTTTTGCTGTAATGCCCTCTAATGCATCAACACCATCCAGTTTTACAAATACATAAGATTTTACGGAACCGCCTGTCAGATATACGGTAGGGTCTTTTGTCAGTTCATCGCCCGGAAGTAAATCTTTGTAATCGTTATGGTCAGTTCTTGAGCCATCGTTTTTTGTAACATCTACTTCATCGATTTTTACTGCCTGGTTTTTATCATCTCCCGGAATGTAGCCTGTACCTACTGTAAATGTATTGGTGACTACTTCGGACTTATCACTTAAATAAGCTAATGTGCCACCGATTCCAACTACTGCTACTAAACCTGCTGATAAACCTGCCATCATTAATTTTTTCTTTGTCATCATCTTATTCTCCTTTACTTTTTTTAGATTTTTTTGTTTTTTCTTTCCCTTCTTCCCCATCGTTTGAAAAGATTTCCGGGATAAAGGTTAACAGGATAATTACCACGAATACCCCGCATATTCCTATTATACCTTTGGGGGTTTTTATATTCATGCTGATGAATCCTAAATATGGAACACAAAAATGCGCTTTTCCAACAATGTTATTGTATGGAATCGGGTTTCCGTCGTTGGATTCATTGGCATCACCTTTTGTTACTACGGACTGTTCGTCCTTGTTTATCTCCACAATTCTGTGGGTTACTACAGTATCTTCGCTGAGCCGGTAAGTAATAACATCTCCGACTTTAAGATTTTCCGGATTCTCTTCTTTTACAAATATCAGAGAGCCTACCGGGTATTTGGGTTCCATACTTCCGGTTAAAACTGCCATTTCCTCATATCCCATAACTTTCGGGATAATCAGGATTCCTGCAAGTGCCGCAAGTACGATTAAAAGGATTCCTGATAAAAAGCCACATATTTTTTTAAGCATTGGATTTTCCTTTCCTGTTGTCGTTCTCTGGTTACTCTGCGGTATGAGTTGTACCGGTTGCTTCCGCAAAGGCTTTCTGAATCTCCGCTACCGTTAAAGGATTGTTCCCTTCTGCTTTCGGATTTTCTTTCGTTGCTATACAGGCCTCCTGGTATACCGTTACATCAAAGGATTTGTTGTAACCCTCCGGAACCTCCAGCTTTTCCAGAAGCATTGTGGATGTTTCGTCCTGTCCCAGCGAATACAGGTAGTAGTAAAAACCATCTCCGCCATCTGCCCAGGTGCCATCGGTTACTCCCGGCAGTACTGGTGTGATACCTTCCGGTATATTTAACCTTACCCGCACATAGGCTGGTGTTTCTTTTGCATTTTTTACGGTAACTTTCTTGTTAAAACTGGTATCAACCTCTTCTTCAATGCCTGTGTCGATTTTGCCAACTTTAAAACGGTTGACGACCGGTCCTGTTTTTGCTACCACCAGTGCAATCGTTCCGCTTACACCGAGGATAACCACCAACAGTAAAACTGAAAGGAATAATGATTTTTTACTCTTATTTCTAATATTTAATTTTCTCATATTTTACCTCCTCTCTTTACTGCTGTGGGTCTTTTCCGGGTTCTGTTATTTGTGTGATTGTCCACTTTCCGTCTTTGTACTCAAATCTGTTGACCACAGTGTCTGTATCTGTATTTGTACCTGGTCCAATTTTTTCATTTTCATACTGTACTTTTCCTGATACAGCTTCTGTAGAATCCTTCCCAGATTGGTCTTTTCCCATCTGGAAGGTAACCACTTTTCCATTTGCCTGCACCTGACAGTTTGTGCCGTCTGTTGCAACACCTGCAAATGTATATTTCTGTGTGGTCAATTCTGTTATCTGATAGGTGCCTTTTGGAAGTCCCTTTAAGGTTTCTGCCTCTTTTCTGTTCTCATTTCCACTGAAACGAATGGTTCTGTAGAAAGTTTCTGCCGGATAAGGACTGCTTTCAGAAGGTGTATATACAATCTTGAAAGTAAATATTGGATCGCCCTCTATCGCTGCATTTCCTTTCTTGGTAATCGTTTTACTAATGTCCAGTGTTCCGGCTACCACATGAACGGTGAAATCATGGGCTTCACTACCGGTTGCCGGCTTGTAACAATCTTTACATTCCGTTTCGTTTGGGGTAATTGTTGTCTCATGAGTAATATCTCTTTCTCCTGCCATTACCTTCAACTTAAAGTTGGAATCTTCTTCCGGGTAATAAGTGCCCTCACCAGGTTGCGTACCAGATACATATTCTGGTGTAATTGTCAATGTCGGCTTTGTACCGCTTACTTCCGGAATATTGGTATGTGCTTCGTTCTTGTCCTTCCAGTTTACTGTTTCTTTCACATTCTCTGTAAGGTCTGCACTTCCTCCAAGGAAAACGGTTGTATCTAAACACTGTACTTCCGGGAATAATACATGTACTTCCGGTGTTTCGGAAGGTTGGATGGTAACCCCCTCGCTTGGTATTCCAACGCCTTTGGAGGTGTCTTTATGCGCTTCTATTGGAGTGACTTTGCACGTTAAAGTGTACTCTGTACATGCTTCCAATACCGGATTCTGCTGTCCTGTCCAAGTCCATGCTGCATCTTCTGCCTTTGTTTCCTCCGGTATTACCAATGTACCAAGCACCTGATCTCCTTGTTTTAATTCATATGTGATAGTCACAAATTTATTTTTCACACCGTCTGCTTTATATCCCGTCTCATATTCTAATAGCTGAGATAAATCTGCTGCGTTTGTGAAATAAATCGTCTGGTCTTTTGAAGCTATCTGATAATCAACTGGAGCACTAACGGCCGGCTGCTCAAAGTTACCATAACAGGTTTCGCCTGTACCGTTGTAAACACCAGAGGCTGCGTCATTTGTCGGAATATTATTACCGCCAAAACTGGACTCGTTTTTGTATTGAATCGGTATCTGTATTATCAGCTTCTTTCCACGAGGTTTACCATTGTCTGTGCCCACATAATTTGCGCTGAAATCGAAGTTGCTTACATGAATCACATTGTTATTATAGTCGACTGCCGCATCTGTAAATTCTTTCTTTTCCGCAAATGTATAATTATTTCCATCCGCGCCTATGCAGTCCGCCGTAAATACGGTGATATCCTCTGAAGGACCATTCAGCTCGAAATATGGACTGATAATATCCTGAACTACGGTGCTTATTCCTAATTCTGTCAGCTCTGCACCGCCGACTTCATTGGATATCTGTTCAAAGACATCATTCAGACCTTCGCTGTCAGAAGCGGACAGGTAATAGGATTTTCCGTTCAGATTCGTATTTCTCTCTCCTTTATTGGAATACCAATGAACTCGGTTATAGTTTCCTCTTGCATTTAAGTAGTTAGAAGAAAGCGCCTGCATAAAATGGTTTTCATCTGTTTCGCCGCTTGGGTTCGTCTCACTTGCATTTGCACCAGGGAAAATACCAATGCTGTATACAGTCGCTTTCTGCGTGTTCTTTATCTGATAAGAATATTCCACAGCAGCATCTGCTACACTGGTACTCCAATCACTATAAGTTGAAGGTGCACCATCCGATAACACTACCACGACTCTGTTTCTTTCAGGTTTTCCTTCTGTATCCACTTTAACGGGATTGTTTTCCAAAACCTGTTTTGCCATTTTCATACCCAGATCTATTTGAGTTGCACCATCTGCATCCAACGCATTTATAGCGCTATCCACTAATGTATCGCCACAAGCAACCAACGCATCTTTATAATCGTCGGCTTCCAGCCCATCGTATCGCTTACCAATTTCTCCGTCTGAATTTCTCGCTGTGAGAATTTCCGTATTTCCATAATACAAGTTATCAGCAGTACCAGAAGCAAATCCGACAACTGCAATCTTATGTTCCGCACCAGTTTTCTCTGCATTCTCCCTTACGTTATTCACAAAAGACTGCGCCGCATTTTTTAATGCACTTTGTCTGGTCATGTCAGTGGATCCATATACATACAATCCAGTAATTCCGTCATCTCCAGGTCTGGTATTGCGTCCCTCACTGGTTCCTATCTCAACAATACTTCCTTCATTTCTGTAAGAATACTTATATGTATTGTTTTGTGTCTTTTGATAAACGGTTACTCTAATTCTGTCGTCCCCATCTTTACCGCTTTCAAGAATATGTTTCTCGCCGTTTTCGTCCATATAATATGACGTATATCTTCTATTACGTATTTCCACCTGAACCCTATAATACTGTTCTCCGGCTTTATAATAATATTCTCCCTTATTTATATTTTCATATTTAGGATTTCTGCCCTGGACTGGCTGATAGTTTACCTCTCCCTCAATAACTTCTACCAGTGCCTCATAATAGTGACCATCTTTGTAATAATATAAATCCTGGCCATCAGCCTGTCTTTTTGCCTCTTCATTACTTCCCTCGAAAACATAATAGTCTGTTATTGAGCCAAAAGATTCTTTCATAGAGCCTGACTGGTCTAAAACCAGAACGATGTCCAACGGTTTGGCGGTATACTCTGTAACTACATTTCCAGTTACAAATGCTTCCAACTCCAGCAAACCCTCTCCGGTTTTTGCATCGTAACTTATCAGGTCTTTTCCCATGGACAAACCTTCATTCACCGGTACTCCTGTATCATCAAATCCATTCTGTGCGCTTACACTTCTGAAAGCCTTTCTTCTGTCCGGCACTTCTCCTTTTACTTTTACAAGCGGTGCTGCTTCTGAAAAATTCACACCTGCCGGCGGCTCTACTCTTATCGGCTCGCCTTTGGAGTTTTCTTTGAGATATTCTATGTACGCTGCTCGCAATTCTTCGTTTAAAGAAGCTACAATAGAATCGTATTCTCTGTCGTTAACTAAAGAAGACAACTGAGTATAAAGTTCTTCAACGCTCATCGCATTATAATCAATTACTTCTTCCTCTTCTGGAATTTCCTCAGTTTCCGGCACTTCTTCATCTGTCAGTTCTGATTCTTCATTGTCTGCATCTGGTGTTTCCGTTCCTGTCGCACCTTCATCTGCCTTTACTTCTGTTTCACTACTTGCTGTATTGTCTGTACTCGGCTCTGCTGCAGGTTCTCCCGGCTGTTCAACACTCTCACTCTCTGTTCCGGCCTCTGTGTCCGCCGGTGCTTCTGTTTCTTCCGGTGCGGCCGCTTCTGTCTGCGTTTCCGCTTCTCCGGTCGTTTCCACACTTTCCGGACTCAAGATACTTGCTTCCGTATTCTCTCCTGTCGATACCTCTGCTGCATCTGCTGCCTCTGTTTCACCTTCTGCCGGCGCTTCTGTCACCGCCTGTACTTCCGTTTCATTCTCTTCCGCTGCCATAGACACTGTATTGGTACTCAGCACAAGTGTCATACACAGTATTAAGGCCAGCCATCTTTTCACTCTGCTATTTTTCCTCATGTCCGCTTCCTTCTCCTTCCCTTTTCTCTTCTGCGCTTTGCTCCAGCGCACTCTCTATCAGTTTAATCAATTCCAGAGCACTGCGGAAATATTGTTTGTTCTGCCTGTCTACCCATGTAATGGAACCCTGCCATGTGGCATTCTGTCTATGCTGTATATCCAGCAGGAAAACTGCTCCTTCTCTTGTTATAAAATTTTTCAAGTCCCTCCGCACCTCCTTCGCTTAACTTCATGTGATAGTTACATTCTATATGAGCCCCCATTACAAAAAGCATTACAGACATTAAAATTTTTAACAAAAAAAGAGTACAAGCGATTTTCTTAACGTTTGTACTCTTTTCTGTATCTGTTTCTTCTTATATCAATATAATTCTCACTCTGCCTTTAATGCATTATCCAGAAGCACCAACAGTTCCAGGGCGCTGCGGAATTCCAGGGTTTTGTTTCTCTCTTTCCACATAATCTGCCCCTGCCATGTGGCATTCTGGCGGTACTGCACATGCAGAAAGAAGGTGGCCCGCGTTCCGCTCTGCTGCATCAGAAATTCTCTTCCTGTAACCGGCTTCGGCACTTCTTTTCTTTTCCTGCTTTCTTTCGCATTGCCTACAAAGCTGCGAAGCTGCTCAGCGGCCTGAGGGAAATCTATTTTATCGTAAAACTGTTCCAGGCTGCGCAAAAGCTGCATCATATCTTTTACAGTTTCCGGTTCTTCTGCATAATAATGGTAAAGTCTGCTTTCCATCTTGTTGTCCGGCGCGTTATCTACGCAGATACAGACCAGATTCGGCGCAGCAAGACCACAATTCATATTGTTCATTTTCTTTCACTCCTGTCCGCTTATTTCCAGTAAAATTCATTTTTGTGGAACCGGATACGCGAATTGCCTCTTTCTGTATCTGCTACAGAGGAAGCATAGTACTGGAGATTCTGTTTCCAGGTTTTATGATGTTCTGTAAAATGTCCCAGAATTCTCTCATAAATGACATCGCAGTTTTCCCGGTTGGCGCCCACCAGCATAATCAGGAATTGAGACGGGCTGTATTTTGTAAAGGCGTCCCCCCGGCGCAGAGAACCTTTAATGGCTTTGTGCAGATTGTTTGCCAGTACCTCCAGCTTTTCTTTGCTTTCCATAGGTCTTCCCTGGCTGTCAGTGATGGAGCAAATCATCAGAAATACGGACTGTCCGTTTCGTTCAATGATTCTTCTCACCAAACGGTAACTGTCGCGAAAACTGGGCAGCTGTGTATAATATGCGCCGTCCTCATAGCTTTTTTCTTTCAGTCCTTCTTTGATTTCCCCTGCACCCTGGTATTTCCGGCTCATCTTTTTGCTCATTTTCCGGAACTGGTTCATCATTTTTTCGGAAGGGCTGATTCCGAGTTCTTCAAAAAACATTTTGGAGGTTTCATCGTAGTAATCATGTGCTTCTTTATAACGGTTCAGCGCCATGAGGGCATCTATCTTAAAGACCTGATACTCATCAAAGGGATAAATCTCTGCGGCAGTACCTGCCAGGTCCAAAATTATCTCGTATTCCCTGCGCTTCTTCAGACATTCACATACTTCTGTCATAGCGTAAGCATACAGTTTTTTGTACTGCACGCTCGGCACAATGACCCAGTCTTCGCCGGACAGAGCCGGAAGAAATTCTCCTTTATACAGTCTGCAGGCTTCCAGCAGCATCTGCATTTTCCGCTCTTCCTCTGTTTCTTGTTTGGCAGCCTCTACTTTTTCCGCAAAATCTAAAGCATCAATATATACCGGCATGGGGCTGTCCCATTTATAAATTCCTTTTTCAATTTTAATATATTCGTGTTCGGGGAGGCAGGTATCCTGAATCATTTTCTTTAGTCTATGTACCGTGACTCTCAGGTTGTTGGCTACATTGGTCAGTTCCTCTCTTCCGAAGAGTTCTTCCCAAAGCTGTGTTCTGGGAATCCCCCTTTCCGGTGTTCCCGTTGCATGCAGCAGTATCTGCAGCAATTTCATAGCATTGGTAGCTGTATTTCTCTTAAAAGAAATTGACTGCCCACCATAGGACATGGAGAATCTTCCCAGCATGTTCACACATAAAACCGGCAGTTTTTCTGTCATATCATCTGCCCCCCCTGCTCTCCTTATTTTCTTCTATAACCGAGACATATATTTCACTTTCAACTAACACTTTTTCATTTCCTCTTTCTAATGCATATTTCTCCATAACTATTGTATCAGTTTATAGTCATAACTTCTAGTCCTAAATGCAAAAAACACCATTTTCACATACAAACAGACAAATCTTTATCATTCTGCGCAGCAGCCATATGGCTATTTCCATAAATCTGCAGCGCACCAATTCCCCTCTCCCCTCCTACATTCTGTACGAAGACCTTTCCCCAATTACAAACACTTTATAGAATATCTCCCCGGCCTGCTTTCTGCTAAAATACAAGTAGAACAAATCAGTAAGGAGGCTGCATAGATTATGATTATTATCGGAGAAAAAATCAATGGCTCCATTCCCTCTGTTGCCCAGGCCATTGCCAGCCGGGACGCGGAATTTATAAAAAACAGGGCAAAAATGCAGGCAGATGCCAATGCTTCTTATATTGACTGCTGTGCCTCTGTACCGGAGGACATCGAGGCAGATACCTTAAAGTGGATGATTGACTGCATACAGGAAGTTACAGATTTGCCGATTTCCATTGACAGCCCAAGTCCGGATGTGCTGGCTCAAGTCTACACCCACTGCAAGCGGCCCGGAATCTTCAATTCCGTATCCGGAGAGGGCGAGAAAATTGACAAGATTTTCCCCATCCTGGCTCAGGAAGAAAATAAGGACTGGCAGGTAATTGCCTTATTAAGCGACAATACGGGAATTCCTAAAACTGCCCAGGACCGGCTGCGGGTTTTCAAACACATTATGGAAAAAGCAGAGGAATATCACATTGCACCTTCCAGAATCCATATTGACCCTCTGGTAGAAATGCTGTGTACCTCAGAAGACGGCATTGCCATGAATGTTGAGGTAATTTCCACGATTCGGAAACAGTATCCTTCCATACACATTACAGCCGCTATCAGCAATATTTCCTTTAATCTGCCTGTGCGAAAGCTTATAAACTGCTGCTTTTTGGCACTTGCCATGAATGCGGGACTGGACAGTGCCATTTTAGATCCGGCCAATCGGGATATGCTGGGCCATATTTACGCTACCGAAGCGCTGCTGGGGCTGGACGACTACTGTATGGAATACATAGGAGCCTATCGGGAAGGTTTGATTGGACCTGTAAAATAGGGTATTTTTATAAACTATTACTGCAAACAAAAGGAGGATTTTATTATGAGCCAGATTCAAACTGTTGCGGACGCAGTTGCTGCCGGAAAAGCCAAATTAGTTCCAGGTCTTGTACAGGAAGCCTTAGATGCAGGCTGCAATGCATCGGAGCTTTTAAATGCTATGATTGACGCCATGGGACTTGTGGGAGAACGTTTTAAAAACAATGAAATCTTTGTTCCCGAAATGCTGATTGCAGCAAAAGCTATGAAAAAGGGTGTAGAAGTGCTGAAACCACATCTGGCCGGAGACGGCGGTGCGGTATGTGGAAAAATGATTATCGGAACTGTTGCCGGGGATTTGCACGACATTGGAAAAAATCTGGTGGCTATGATGATTGAAAGCGCCGGATTTGAGGTCATTGACCTTGGTGTGGATGTCTCTGTTTCCAAATTTATGGATGCGATTGCAGAAAATCCGGATGTAAAAATCGTAGGATTGTCTGCACTTCTTACCACCACCATGCCGGCTTTGAAAGATACGGTTGCCGCTTTAAATGAAGCAGATTTCCGCAAGAATATCAAAGTCATGGTAGGCGGCGCACCGATTACTCAGGAATTTGCAGACGAAATTGGCGCCGACGCCTATACTCCTGACGCTGCTTCTGCCGCTCAAAAGGCAAAAGAACTGGCAGCATAACTGCAAAACTGTCCAAAATAAAACTGCTGCGGGAACACTGTATGCGGGAATATTTCACAGATTCCTGATACGCATGTTTCCGCAGCAGTTTTTTCTCTTCTGCGGGTGCTTTCTCTTCTGCGCCCGTGGTATAATGGATGCAGAATGTATCATTCAAGGAGGTTTTATATGAGAACGATAACCTTTGTCCGGGAAAACATCACCGTACAGGTACCCCAGGATACCACGGTGATGGAAGCCGCCAGAACTGCCGGAATTCCTCTGGATACTCCCTGCGCGGGACAGGGAACCTGCGGTAAATGTCTGGTGCGCGTCAAAACCGGAGATACGGAAACAATTGTCAGAGCCTGTCAGACAAACGTACAGGAGCATATGTCTGTGGACACACACATACGGCAGGAAGAAAACCACCAGATTCTCACCAGAGCCTTTGAGCGAACGGTGGATTTTTCGCCCTCTTCTTTTCCGGCAAATCCTGAGAGGCCCTATATGGCTGCCTTTGATATTGGAACCACAACCATTGCCTCGTATCTTTTAGACGGCACTTCGGGAAAACAAATTTGTACCGCCAGCCAAATCAATCCACAGACCGCTTACGGAGCAGATGTAATTTCCAGAGCAGATAATTGTCTGAAAAATGGTTCTGATGCACTTTCTGCCTGTATCCGCACAGCTGTAAACGATTTAATCGGAATTCTGGCACAAAAAGGGAGCATTTCCCGCCAACAGATTAGCCAGATTTGTCTTGTGGGAAATACCTGTATGCACCATATTTTCTTTGCATTTCCCATGGATTCCCTGGTGCGGGCGCCCTATGAGCCTTATCAGAAGGGTTTGATACAGGAAAAAGCCTCTGTCTTCGGCATTGAAATTCACCCGGAAGGACGACTTTTCTTTTTGCCTGTCATCGCGGGCTTTGTGGGGGCAGATACCATGGGATGCCTGTTGGCTCTGCGTCCGGACTTGTCCAAAGACATGACTTTGCTTGTGGACATGGGAACCAACGGAGAAATTGTTCTGGGCAACAAAGAAAAGCTGGTGTGCTGCTCTACTGCCGCAGGTCCTGCTTTTGAAGGCGCTAAAATAGAATGCGGCATGCGGGGCGCCCAAGGCGCCATAGACCATGTGTCCTTTGAAGACGGTGTTTTCCAAATCTCTGTTGTAGGAAATCAGACTCCTGTGGGACTTTGCGGCTCCGGGCTGATTGACACTGTGGCCTGCCTGCGGAAACTGGGAATTCTGGACGAAACGGGCCGGCTGCTTACCCCGGAAGAAGTAAAATCTCTTTACGGAGAACAAATTGCCTCTCATATGACCACAAAAAACGGACTTCCTGCCTTTCTCTATCACCGGGACTATCCCAACGTCTATCTGACCCAGAAGGATATAAGGGAAGTTCAGCTTGCAAAGGGCGCGGTGGCCGCAGGTATTCTCCTGTTGGAAAAACATTTGGGCATTACCCACAGCCAGATTGACCGCGTATGCATTGCCGGAGCTTTCGGCAATTATATGTCACCGGAAAGCGCCTGTACCATCGGACTTCTTCCCGCCGCTCTCCGTCAGAAAATTTTTCCTGTGGGAAATGCCGCAGGGGAGGGAGCCAAAATCGCACTTTTAAACAAAACGGAACGGGAATACACGAAAACACTGATGAACCAGGTAGATTTTCTGGAACTGGCATCTCTGCCGGAATTTCAGGACTGCTTCATTGATGAGCTGGAATTTCCGGACTCCATCTGACTCATGAAAAAGGATGTGTTTATATGAAAACAGATATTGAAAACCTGATGATTCTGGGAAAACAGGCAGGCTTCACCCATATTGCCCCTTTGGACTGTTCCACCATAAAGCTGCTGCCCGAGGTGCGCCAGATGTGTGCGGAAAACACCTGCCATATGTATGGAAAAAACTGGTCCTGCCCTCCGGGCTGCGGTACCTTAGAAGAATGTGAGACACAAATACGCAAATACAGCCATGGTATTCTGGTCCAGACAGTAGGCAAACTGGAGGATTCTATGGATGGAGAAGGTATGATGGAAACGGAAGCAGCGCACAAAGAACATTTTTCCACCATGGAAGCCTACGGTATGCTGGTCACCCAGGTATGCCGGGACAACGGACTGGCCTACTATTACGGCCCCTGTACAATTTCATATACCAGTTGTTTTTTACTAACCAAAAAGCTATAATAGGAATCAGAACTTTGGCATTTATGGGGTGTAGTATGACAACATTAAACGAAATTAAACAGTCCGTGGAAAACGGACATTACAAAATAACGGAACAACTGATTACCCAGGCTTTAAAGCAGCACATTCCTGCAATAAAAATCCTGAACGAAGGCATGGTTCCTGCCATGCGCCAGATGGGAGAACGGTATAAAAGCAACGAAGCAGATATTCCCAGAATTCTTTCTTCCGCCAGATGTATGCGTAAAGGTCTGGACTTGCTCACGCCCAATTTGGAATCTGAACGGGGAAGATATGTGGGAACCGTGATTCTGGGTACTGTGGAAGGAGATTTACACGATGTCGGCAAAATCTGGTAGCCATTATGTTCCGCAGCGCAGGATTTAAAGTCATTGACCTGGGCGTGGATATTTCCGAAAAACAGTTTTTAAAAGCCGTGCGCCAAAATCCCGATGTTTCCATTGTCTGTCTGTCTACCCTGCTGACTACCGCCTGCCCCAGTATGCAGCATGCGGTAAAGGCCCTGCGGCAGTCAGATACAGAACACCGGTTAAAAATCATGGTAGGCGGCGGCGCCGTGACAAAAGAATTTGCTGAACATATCGGCGCTGACGCTTACACAGAATCCGCTGTCGACGCGGCAGAACTGGCAAAAACCTTTATTGTCTGAGGAAAGGGGGAGAATTTTACTTTGCAGCTTACCTCTATTTTACTATATCAAAATTTGAAGGAACAATTTCACATTGCTGACTATCGGCTTTTATCCAAAAACCAACCCCTTGCCCGTCCCTTTTTCTTTGAGGCAGACAAGGGGTTTAAAATAACCATATTTATCTCACAGACGCTATTTTAGACCTGGATGTTTTTTCATCCATACCAGAGGATGCCGTGCTGATTATCTGCCAGAAAGATGAGACCTCCCATCTCCCGGAGGGTCGTTTTTCCTGTCTGCTGCTGTCCTGCCATACTTCAGTTATTCATGTATTTAACTGTATCCAGTCTATTTTTGATTACTATGAAGAATGGGAAGGGCAATTGGTATCCATTTGTCATCAGAATGGTTCCTTGTCCGATTTACTGGAAATCTCCCAGCCCGTATTTAAAAATCCCCTGTGCATTATGAATATGGATTTTTCTCTGGTGGCCCACCGGGGACTTTCCCAGCTTCCCGAAGAACAGCAGATATTTGAAAATCATACGCTCCGTCTGGATTATATTCACGCATTGATTCAGGACGAAAATTTTCATCTGGAGGACGCTTCTCCAAAGCCTTTCCTCTTTCCGGCCTATCTTACCGGACACCGTTCTCTGAACATCCGCCTGTTTCTGGATGAAAAACCGGCATACCAGCTCTCCATTCTCGAAAACGGAACGCCTCTCACAGATGCAGACTGGTATCTGGTTACCATTCTGGCTCATCACGCAGAGTACATTCTGCACCGTATGCAGTCAGAATCCTCTTCCCGCAGTACGACTCTGCAATCTATTTTTCAGAGCGTTTTATCGGACCGCACTGCCGATTACATGGGTATCAGCCATCTGCTCACCAATGTGGGCTGGCTGGCAGAGCATACCTATCTGTGCTCCGTCATTCAGACAGAAGGGCCGTCTTCCCTGAACGGGAATACCATATGCCAGTATATCAAAAATAAATTTCCCGCTTCCTGCAGTCTTGTTTTCAAGGAATATGTGGTAAGCTTCTATAACGAAACACTATTAAAAATGGAAGCGGAAGACATTTTCCGGGGACTTGTATATTTTATCCGGGACAGTATGTTAAAAGCCGGATACAGCCGTTCCATGTGCGGGCACATGAATCTGCGCAGGCAGTATCTGCAGGGTCTCACCGCCCTGACTCTGGGGCTGGAAATCCGTCCCCAGCTCTGGATTCATCATTTTAACCAGATTGCCCTGCCTTATATTCTCCGGCAGTCCGTAAAAACTTTTCCCGGCCATATGCTCTGTTACGAGAAATTACTGGATTTACAAAAATCCGACAAACTGCAGAATACGGAATACATGAAAACTCTGCGTGTCTATCTGGAACACAATCTGAATACTGTTCAAAGCGCCAAGGCTCTCTTTATCCACCGGAGTACCTTTCTGTACCGTCTGGAGCGAATTAAAAGTATTCTGGAAACGGATTTGGAAGACCCGGACGAACTGTTTTATCTGAATCTGTCCTTCCGCCTTCTGGATAATGAGGAAATGTAGGGTTTCCTACACAGTGTCGCAATACTAAAAGGATTTTACCTTATTTATACGGATTTACAGACTGCCGCCTTTCCTGTTATCATAAGGTCAGGCAAGAAGGAGCTGGTCCACCAACAGCCCTTTATGAGATTATACGGGTACAGTTCATGTACCCGGTCACAAGGAGGTATTGCGTATGCTCACAAAAAGGCAAAACTTATTAGAAACCGTCCGGGGCGGGAAACCGGACCGTTATGTAAATCAGTATGAAGCACTGGCTATGCTTATGAATAATCCTTATACGGTAAATAACCCGGCACCGGAATATGGGAAAGGTCCTGTGAAAAATGCCTGGGGTGTAACCAATGTATGGCCGGAAGGTACGCCGGGCGGTTTCCCTATTCACGATGAGGAACACATCGTATGCAAGGATATTACAGACTGGAAAAATTATGTACACGCACCGCGGCTGGATTATTCTGATGCTGAATGGGAACCTTATATCAAAGCTGCAGAGGAAATTGACCGAAAAGAATATTTTGTTACTCAGTTCATAGCACCTGGTATTTTTGAGCAGTGTCATCATCTGCAGGAAATCCAGAACTGTCTGATGAATTTTTATGAGGAACCGGAAGCTACCCAGGAGCTCATTGACTACCTCACGGAATGGGAACTGCAGTATGCGGAAAAAATCTGCAGATACATAAAGCCAGACGCCATTTTTCATCATGATGACTGGGGCAGCCAGACTTCAACCTTTATTTCTCCTGCCATGTTTGAGGAATTTATTCTGCCTTCTTACAAAAAGATTTACGGCTATTATAAATCTCATGGAGTAGAACTGATTATCCACCACAGTGATTCTTACGCTGCAACACTGGTTCCATACATGATTGATATGGGGATTGATATCTGGCAGGGAACTATGAGTTCCAACAACATTCCGGAACTGATTGAAAAATACGGAGGTCAGATAACTTTTATGGGCGGTATTGACAGTGCCTCCATCGACAGACCCGACTGGACGCCGGAACTGGTAGATAAAGAAGTTCGCAGGGTCTGCCAGGAAAACGGTACAAAATACTTTATTCCATGTCTGACCCAGGGACTTGGTATCAGTACCTTCCCAGGTGTCTATGAAGCTACAAGTGAAGTGATTGAAAAAATAAGCAAAGAAATTTTCTAGGACAACGATTTTTATAAACACAGAAAAGGGACTACCATACGAATATTCGTACGATAGTCCCTGCTTTTCCTATAATAAAGTTAGCTCTATTCTTCTTCCGGTTCACTCATACCGATTCTCGGCTTCGTTTCCAGAATTCTCATGAATTCTTCTCCGGTAATGGTTTCGTGCTCATACAGGAATTTTGCCAGTTCATGGAGTTTCCCAATGTTATCTTCCAGTATCTTATAGGCCTTATCATGCTGTTTTTTAACCAGTTCCACAACTTTCTTGTCAATCAAAGTCTGCGTCTCAAAGGAGCAGGCCAGGGCACTGTCACCGCCCAGATACTGATTGGACATACTCTCCATAGCCACCATATCAAATTCATCGCTCATACCGAAGCGGGTAATCATGCCTCTGGCAATCTTGGTGGCCTGCTCAATATCATTTGACGCACCTGTGGTTACGGAGCGGAAGATAAGCTCTTCTGCCGCCCTTCCTCCTGTAAAGGTTGCAATCTTATTCTCCAGTTCCTCTTTGGACATCAGGAAGTGCTCACCTTCCTCTACCTGCATGGTGTAGCCAAGAGCGCCTGACGTTCTGGGAATAATGGTAATCTTGTGTACCGGGGCGGAATTGGTCTGCAAAGCGGCTACCAGCGCATGGCCCACTTCGTGATAGGAAACAATCAGCTTTTCCTTCTCAGACAGCACACGACTCTTTTTCTGATAACCGGCAATTACCACTTCGATACTCTCTTCCATATCCGCCTGTGTGGCAAATTTTCTTCTGTCACGGACAGCCCGAAGCGCCGCTTCATTGACAATATTGGCCAGCTCTGCGCCGGATGCGCCGGATGCTGCCTTTGCGATTTCGTGGAAGTTTACATTATCGGAAATCTTGATTTTTCTTGCATGTACCTTCAGGATTTCTTCTCTTCCCTTTAAGTCCGGAAGTTCCACCGGAATTCTCCGGTCAAAACGGCCGGGACGAAGCAGGGCCGCATCCAGGGAATCCGGCCGGTTGGTCGCCGCCAGAATCACAACACCCTTTGATCCGTCAAATCCGTCCATCTCGGTCAGAAGCTGATTCAGGGTCTGCTCTCTCTCGTCATTACCGCCCATGGCGCTGCCGTCACGCTTTTTACCAATGGTATCAATCTCGTCAATGAACACAATACAAGGGGCTTTTTCGTTGGCCTGCTTAAACAAATCTCTTACCTTGGCAGCGCCCATACCCACAAACATCTCCACAAATTCAGAACCGGAAATGGAGAAAAACGGCACATTGGCTTCTCCTGCAACGGCTTTTGCCAGAAGGGTTTTACCGGTTCCCGGAGGGCCTACAAGAAGTGCGCCCTTTGGCATAGACGCGCCGATTTCCCTGTATTTTTCAGGGTTGTGAAGGTAATCCACGATTTCGGTCAGAAGTTCTTTCGCCTCATCCTCTCCCGCTACGTCTGAAAATTTAATTCCCGTAGAGGATTTCACATAAATCTTGGCATTGCTCTTTCCGAATGTCATAGCGCCCGGACCTCCGGCGCCTCCCATACCTTTCATCATCCGTTTCATAAACCAGCCGCCTACAAACCAGATAAATACAAAAGGAAGTACCCAGGAAATCAAAAAACTCACAAGAGGATTGGCTCTGTTCGGTATCTCAGAGGAGAACTTTACGCCCGCCTCCTGCAGACGTTCTACCTCCTGTCCGTCCGCAATACGTCCGGTCTTGCAAATCTGCTCTTTTCCGTTCTTGTCTTCACTCTCCAGAGAATAATAAATTGTATCGGATTCCAGATTTACTTCTTTGATTTTTCCATCATCCAAATCTTCCAGAAATTTATCATAGGATACCTGTTTAATACTTTTCTCCGCTATGGCCGGGGTAATAAATAAATTAATGACTATCAAAGCCACCAGAATAATCGCATACCAGAACAGCAGCGGTTTCTTCGGCGGCTGAGGCTTCTTTTTTTCTTCAACGTCCATTTCTATCTCCTCCGTTTCAGCACATGGCAGACACAAAAATCTGCTGTGCTATTCTTGTTATATCAACTATACGTCTTTCAAAGATAATATGCAATGAAGAAAACATGTTTATTCTATAAAAAAAGAATAAACCGCTTATTTATCGTCTCCGGTCAGCTTAATCACGGCTTCCATCTCCTCCGGATCCATGTCCAGAAAGGCCGCCAGTTCTTCCACACTGTATTTCACATTTTCGTCTTCCGTCAGTTCTTTCACCCTGGTTTCCAGATTCCGCACCTTTTCCACCAGAATATTGTCCTCTTTTTTCTGCTGTGTCTGGTCTTCAATAAAAAGGCGCATGGTACTTCTGGCCTCTTCCAGAAGCCACTTGGCAAGATTTTCCTGTTCTTCTGCGCTTTTGATAGCCATAAGAAGCCCCATATTTCCCTCCTGCAGCAAGTCTCCGAAAAAGATTTCCTGACAGTTCAATTCCTTTGCCGCCTGAATCAAGTCCTCCTGCAGACAGCGCAGCAGTTCTTCTGCTTCATAGTCTCCGCCTGCTTTTAACGCCTTTAAAACAGCTTCTTTTTCCGCCTGACCCGGAAGTACAAAGCTCTCCAGGTACTCCTCCAGAAAGGCTTCTTCCTCCGGGGTAAGCGCCAGAATTTCCGCCGGAACATCTGCTTCCGCTTCTTTAGAACGGCTTTTGCTGTATCCCTCCACATAGATTCCCTGGACTTCGAGAAAATCATACACTTTCTGCAGTTTCTCCTTATCCATGCCCGGTTCGTCAAAAAACTGCTCTACCAACTCTGTGTGGACCTTTTTTCCATTCTGCATGGCTAAGGTCTGTATATCCTTTAATTTCTCCTGAAACTGATTAATATCCATAGCTGCCTCCTTCTTGTTCTCTATACTATAAAGGTAGCTTAACACAAACCGTTCCGTCTGAAAAGCAGGGATTACATTTTCGTGATTCTGTCAATGGCTTCCAGTGTATTTTCATAGGTACCAAAAGCGCTGAGACGGAAATATCCCTCTCCATGGGCTCCGAATCCGCTTCCCGGCGTGCCTACCACATTTGCCGTCTTTAAAAGCTGGTCGAAAAAGTCCCATGAAGTGGTATTTCCCGGTGTTTTCAGCCATACATAAGGGGCATTGACACCGCCGGATACGGTGTAACCCGCTTTTTTCAGGCCATTGTAAATGGTATGTGCATTCCGCATGTAATAAGCCACCTGCTCTTTCACCTGGGCTTTTCCTTCTTCTGTATACACGGCTGCCCCTGCTTTCTGTACAATATAAGGCGCGCCGTTATACTTCGTGCCATGACGTCTTGCCCACAGAGCATTCAGAGAAACCTCCCCGGACTTCAATTCTTTCGGAACAACCGTGTATCCCAGACGCACCCCTGTAAATCCCGCATTCTTGGAAAAGCTGCGAAGTTCTATGGCACAGGTCTGTGCGCCTTCACATTCGTAAATGCTGTGAGGCACTTCTTCCTGGGTAATGTAAGCCTCATAAGCCGCGTCATAGATAATGAGAATTCCGTTTCTGTTGGCATAGTCTACCCATTCCTGCAGCTGTGCTTTTGTTACTGCAGCGCCTGTAGGATTGTTTGGAAAACAGAGATAAAGAACATCCGGCGTTTCCTTTGGAAATTCCGGCACAAAACCGTTTTGGGCTGTACAGGGCATGTAAATCATACCGTCAAAATTCTGCGTCTTGGGATTGTAGCCGCCTGTGCGCCCTGCCATCACGTTGGTGTCCACATACACCGGATACACAGGATCGCAGACAGCGATTTTGTTGTTCAAAGCAAGGATTTCCTGAATATTTCCGGAATCGCACTTGGCGCCGTCTGACACAAAGATTTCATCTGCGTCAATTCGGCATCCTCTGTCCTGAAAATCATTTTTGGCAATGGCTTCTCTTAAAAACCCATATCCCTTATCCGGGGCATAACCGTGAAAGGTCTCCCCGTGAGCCATTTCCTCCACCGCACTGTGCAGAGCCTGAATAATGACCGGCGCTAAAGGCTGCGTCACGTCTCCGATTCCCAGCCGGATAATCTCTTTTTCCGGATTTTCCTGCTGATATGCCGCAATTTTCTTCGCAATGTCGGAAAACAGATAGCTTCCCGGCAGTTTCAGGTAATTTTCATTTATCGTAAACATTTCACATTCTCCTTTAACATTCGTCATAAATCAGTGTCAATACCATCTGGGCCGTTTCCACCATATTTGTACCGCTGTCCATACTGCATTTCTGAATATAGCGGAAAGCCTCCTCCTCGGAAAGATGATTTCTCTCCATCAAAAGCAGTTTGGCATTTTTAATATAATTCTCTTCCCTCTCTGACCGTTTCTTCGGCTTCTTCTTTGCTTTCTTGTATCTTTTCTCTGCCTGACCTGCCATCAGTTCCACTGTGTTGACCAGGTCGTAAATTTTCACAGGCGTGGTAATGGCCATAATACCGCTGCCCGCCGCACTTACCGTAGTGGCCGATCCTATCAGCAGCATTTCGAAATAATCCGGGATGCACTGTGCAAGCTGGGAATAATGCATATCCGGCAGTTTGTAGCTGCTGATAACCAGTCCCCTCTGATGTCTGTTTGCTTCAATCAAAGCTGCGGAAGCGGTATTGCAGGATACAATATTTTCAAATCCGTGGTCGGTGAGGATTCTGCGTATCCGCTTTGCATCTTCAATTTTTGGTAATGCCACAATGATGATGCTCATATACTGCTCCCTGCCTTTTCTCCTTCTGCTTATATCTGGTATAAATACTGCTCCAGCTCCCAATCGGAAACCTGTTTCATGTAGCTTTTCCACTCCTTTTTCTTCGCTTTCTTATAATGCTCAAAAAAGGCGGTTCCAAGTATTTCTTTCAGCCACACATCTTTTTCCAGTTCATATAAAGCATCGCTTAAATTTTCCGGCAGGGAGTCAATTCCCTGACTGTTTTTCTCTTCCTCAGACATGCTGCGAATACTTTTTGTCAGTTCCTCCGGTATCTCCAGATTCCGCTCAATCCCATCAATCCCTGCGGCCAGGCAAAGGGCAAAGACCAGATATGGGTTTGCGGAAGGATCCGGGCTCCTCAGCTCGATTTCTTTCTCTCTCTGCCGTCTGGACGGCACCTTGATAAGGGCAGTTCTCTGTCCTGAAGACCAGGTAATCTCCGAAGGCGCCTCAAATCCCGGCACCAGACGTTTGTAAGAATTCACCAGCGGATTGAAAATTGCCGTCATGCCCTTGATGTGCTCCAGAATTCCCGCAATAAAAGCATAGGCTTCACGGCTGAGTCCCAGAATGTCGTTTTCGTCTTCAAAAATATTCTTCCCGTCCTTATACAAAACCATGTTGATGTGCATACCGGAACCATTGACCTCTTCTTTCGGCTTTGGCATAAAGGTAGCGTGAAGCCCGTGGCGCTTGGAAATGGTTCGCACCGCTACTTTAAAGGTCATCAGCTTGTCCGCGGTTTCCTGCACATCTGACATGGTAAAGTCAATTTCCTGCTGTCCGGGCGCAATCTCATGGTGGGAAGATTCCACATCATATCCCATTTCCTCCAGGGTAAGCACAATATCTCTTCTGGCATTTTCGCCCAAATCCACAGGACTCAAATCCATATAGCCCGCCTGCTCATGGGTGACTGTGGTGGGCATGCCGTTATCATCCGTGTGAAACAGGAAAAATTCACACTCGGGATTTACCATAAACGTATATCCCTTTTCCTTTGCTTTCCTTACGGTTTCCTGCAGAATATATCTGGGACTTTCTCTGTAAGGCGTGCCGTCCGCCTTATAAATATCGCAGATAAATCTTGCCACCTTCCCCTGCTGAGGACGCCAGGGCAGAATACAGAACGTATTCAAATCCGGATGTAAATACATGTCCTCCTCTTCGTTTCGATAAAAACCCTCCATGGAAGACGCGTCTATGACGCACTGGTTGTCCATGGCCTTTTCCAGCTTACTGAACGGAACCGCAATATTCTTCATGGTTCCGAACATATCGGTGAACTGGAGACGGATAAATTCCACATCCTCCTCTTCTGCCATCTGCAGAATATCTTCTCTGGTATACTTTTCCATAGTTTTTGCTCCTTTTACAAAAAGGGCGCACTTATTCAAATCTCTGAATAAGAACGCCCTTGTCCTTTATGGGTGGTATTATAGCAGTCCACATTTTAAATGTCAATGATTTTCCGTATCTGTGCAAACAAGTCTTCTATATGCTGTGCACCGTTTCCCAGAATCCGGACCGCCAAATCCATATCCGAAATCCGCGTCACACCGCCCTGAGTCTTTTCGTCCTCCTCCAGAAGTTCCCGGATTTTCTCCACTTTCTCTGACGTATTTTCCGTTCCGAACACCAAAAAACTGCCCATATGGGAAAAACCTTCATACATGCCAAGTCCTGGCAAGTCCATGGTTTTAGGTTCAAAGAAACAGTTGTCCCTGTAAATCAGTTTCCCCTGTCGCCTTACATGAACCAGATTATGATAAAAACGGTATTCAAATTTTTCTCCTCTGGCAGCCCGTCCGCAGGACAGCACCTCCTGATACAGGAAAAGGGAACTTTCGTCTTCAAGCTCCGCCTCCAAAGTGCTGCGAAAGGCAGATTGTGCAAAGGGAATCACCGGCTGGGAACCGTAGTCCATGATACCGCCGTGCGCTACCCGAATACGGGCATTTCTCCTGGCGCTGCCCTGGGTCATCTTGTGGATTTTTTCATAAGCCTGGGCGGAAAACCGCAGTCTGCCGCCCTCCTTTACCTCTATGTCAAATTCCTGGGTATCCCCTTCCATAATGCCTGCTGAGGCGGATAAAAGCATGACATGCATAAAGTCTCCTGCTTCGTAAAAGGGGCTCATAATCTTAAAAGGCGCTGTAAACGACACCTGTTCCAGTACGGTTTTTCCCTCTTTTTTCCCTGCCCTCAGGGTGCAAAGAGAAGTTCTTCCGAATTGATTTTCCATACTTAACATCCTTCCAGAAGTACGTTTTTCTGTATCCATTCCACAACCTTATCCGTGCCCTCTTCGCCCCGGATGTTGGTAAAGAGGAAAGGTCTGTCTTTCCGCATTTTTTTGGAATCCCGTTCCATGACTTCCAGACTGGCTCCTACATAGGGCGCTAAATCGGTCTTGTTAATCACAAGCAGGTCAGAACGAACAATGCCAGGACCGCCTTTTCTCGGAATCTTGTCCCCCTCTGCCACATCAATGACGAAAATAGTAGCGTCTACCAGTTCCGGACTGAAGGTAGCAGACAGGTTATCTCCGCCGCTTTCTATAAACAACAGCTCCATATCCGGGAAACGCTCCAGCATCTCATCTACTGCTTCCAGATTCATGGAAGCATCTTCCCGAATAGCCGTGTGTGGGCAGCCGCCGGTTTCCACACCGATAATGCGCTCTCTTGGAAGCACACTGTTTTTGCAGAGAAATTCCGCATCTTCTTTTGTATAAATATCATTGGTAATGACTCCAATACTGTACTGTCCTGCCATTTTTCTTGTCAGACATTCAATTAACGCCGTTTTGCCGGAACCCACCGGCCCGGCAACACCTATTTTCACATAAGACATGTTTTGTCCCCTTTCCTCTATTATTATGACATATAAATTCTGGAATACAGCCCTTCATGCTGCATACACCGAATGTCAAATCCGGGAGCGCCTGCCCCCAGAAGTTCTGTTGGAAGTTCCTTCACCTGTTCCAAAAGGCGGCTCATTTCCTCTGTACAGGACACCAGAATCTGCTGTCCCGTGGTCTGGCTTAAAGGTATGCTTTTTACACAGTTGGTCACCATGGCAGACGTTTGGGCATAGAGAAAATGTTCCAGGCAGTCTTCCAGGGAAATGCCAATGCTGCTGCAGAAAATTCCGTAAGCTATGACATGATGTACGCTGCCGTTCTTTTTTTTCTCCAGATAGCGGAGAAAGACCGGTGTCTCATAGACAATTCCACAGTTTTTCAGTGTCTTTGCAAACCGGGAGCCCATCTTTTTGGACGCCTCCCGGATTTCTGACGGCACTTTTCCCGCCTCCAGCACTTCTTCCAGCTCCTGTAAGCCTTCCATATCCTGTGCCTGCCCCCGTTCCCAGGCCAGACGGCAGAAGAAAAGTTCATTGTACAGAAGATTCTGTGTCAGTTTGTTTCTGATATAGGATTCTGCCTCTGCTGCATTGGTGACAAGTTCTTTCTGAATATAAGTTTCCAGTCCATAGGAATGGGAATATCCCCCTATGGGAAACAGGGCGTCATTCACCTGCAGCAGCAGAAATTTACTCTTTTTATCCATACGCTCTCCCTTTTCCAGTTTTTAATGTGTATGGGAATTGATGGAGGCGGAGATTCTTTTGTCAAAATCCAGCGCCTGTTCTTTTACTTCTGCCTTTACGCCGTGGATTTTTTCCAGCATTTCCAATACCGGCTGTGTGTAGGGAGTGAGGAAAGTCTGTTCCTCCTCTCCCCACAGAAGTACGGCGTGACGGTTTCCGATTTCGTAGCAGACCTTGGCGGCCATTTTTTCATGGCCTTTGGTAAGCTTTACCTCAATGACTTTACAGGGCAGAATTTCCGCCGCCAGAAGTTCATCTCCCTCCTGCCAGAGAATATCTCCCGTGCGGATTCCTTTCGTCAGCACAGAATCGTCCAGACGGATACCCACTTCTTTTCCCGCTCTGCTGACCTTCTTGTGAATTCTTTTAAAGGCTTCATCCCATTCAAATTCCACATAATCTATCTTTTTTCCTGTTGTATCAATATCTTTTAGATTTCCCCAAATATTTTCACACAGCATGTTTTCTCTCTCCTACCACCAGTTTAATAACAGCATTACGCCCGGAATCCAGGCCGTTACCACGCCTTCAAACACCTGCAGGCAGGGCACAAATTTTCCCAGCTTCTTTCCCATAATATCCTCTACAAAAGCCGTTCCCCAGAGAATGGCCCACAGATACCAGATAGCTGCCCATCTCCAGTCCGGGGAAATATTCCATGCAGGAATTCCCAAAAAGCCTTCCATGGTTCCGAAAATCACAGCATTGACTGCCACGAAAGAAGAAAACCAGGCAAACGGACGGGTGTCCAGATGAAACAGATTGTTGGCAGCTACAAACAAGTAGGTAAAGCCAAAGAGAAGCCCGGTACCTGCCGCATAATAATTTCCCTGAGCCAGATTGACGAAGTTAATAAACAGGGAGAGACCGCCTGTGAAAATATTCATCACAGACGCTGCTTTCCCGTCTATGCGGCAAAGACCGCAGATACCGTTGTTAATTAGCACAATTCCTACAAAAAGCAGACAAACTCCTAACATATTCCCTCTCCTCTTCTAGAATAAACTGTAAAGCTGTGTCAGTGGAAGACTCTTAGCCGGTTTGGAAGTAATCGAAACGCCGTCTGCCTTTACCTCGTAGGTTTCCGGATCCACCGTGATTTCCGGTGTGGCGCCGTTGAATTTCATATCCTTTTTGCCGATATTTCTGCAGTTTTCTACTGGAAGCACCATTTTCTCCAGTCCGTATTTTTCCTTTACGCCGCCTTCTGCTGCCGCTTTGGATACAAAAGTAATGCTGGTTTTGTATTTTGCCTTTCCCTGGGCTCCGAACATCGGACGGTAGATAACAGGCTGTGTAGTCGGGATGGAAGCGTTGGCGTCACCCATTTTGGAAGCCACAATCATGCCGCCTTTTAAAATCATTTCCGGCTTCACACCAAAGAAAGCGGGATTCCACAGTACCAGGTCTGCAAATTTGCCCTCTTCCACAGAACCTACATAGTTGGAAATTCCGTGGGTAATAGCCGGATTAATGGTATATTTGGAAATATATCTCTTTACACGGAAGTTGTCGTTTCCATTGGCTTCGTCTTCCAAAAGGGCGCCTCTTTCGTCTTTCATCTTGCTGGCAGTCTGCCAGGTTCTGGTAATGACCTCACCGATACGTCCCATAGCCTGGGAGTCAGAGCTCATCATACTGAAAACGCCCATGTCGTGAAGTACGTCTTCTGCCGCAATGGTTTCCGGACGGATTCTGGAATCTGCAAAAGCCACGTCTTCGGGGATTTTCTTATCCAGGTGATGGCATACCATCAGCATGTCCAGGTGTTCGTCCAGAGTATTTACCGTAAACGGCATCGTGGGGTTTGTGGAGGAGGGCAGTACGTTTTCTGTGGCTGCCGCACGGATAATATCCGGCGCATGTCCGCCGCCTGCGCCCTCAGTGTGGTATGTATGGATGGTTCTTCCCGCAATGGCGTCTAAGGTATCTTCCACGCAGCCGCCTTCGTTTAAGGTGTCCGTGTGAATGGCAACCTGTACGTCATATTCGTCCGCCACATTTAAGCAGTGGTCAATCACAGCCGGAGTGGCACCCCAGTCTTCGTGAATTTTCAGTCCCATGGCGCCCGCTTTTACCTGTTCCTCCAGAGGACCTTCATCAGAGCAGTTTCCCTTGCCCAGAAAGCCCAGATTCATGGAATACTCCTCTGCGGCCTGAAGCATTTTTTCCATATTCCAGGGGCCTGGTGTACAGGTAGTTGCATTGGTTCCGTCTGCCGGACCTGTGCCGCCGCCAATCATGGTAGTAACACCGGAATACAGCGCACAATCAATCTGCTGCGGGCAGATGTAATGAATATGTGTGTCAATGCCGCCTGCAGTGACAATCAGACCTTCTCCTGCCAACGCTTCTGTGGATGCGCCTACAATCATCCCCGGAGTCACCCCGTCCATGACTGCAGGATTTCCTGCCTTGCCGATACCCTTGATTTTGCCGTCTTTAATTCCGATATCCGCCTTTACAATCCCTGTATAGTCTACAATCAGGGCATTGGTAATCACCAAATCCAAATCTCCGTCGCTGCTTTTTGTTTTTACAGACTGTCCCATGCCGTCACGAATGGTTTTGCCGCCGCCGAACTTGATTTCGTCACCGTAATGGGTATAATCTTTTTCCACTTCAATGACAAGACTGGTATCTGCAAGTCTTACTTTATCCCCTGTAGTCGGGCCGTACATTGCCGCATATTTTTCACCGGAAATTTTTGTGCTCATTTGTCTGCCTCCTTACTCTAAAAAACCTTTTCTCGCTGCTGTCTCAAGTGCTGCCTTCTTCGTATTTTCGGATACCTGGGCACAGGTCAAATCGTTAAAACCGAAAATGCGCTTTGTACCGCCCATTTCCGTAAGCTGCACTTCCTTTTCCTCTCCGGGCTCAAATCTTACCGAAGTACCGGAAGGAATGTCCAGATGGTATCCATATGCTTTTTCCCTGTCAAATTTCAGACATCTGTTGACTTCAAAGAAGTGAAAATGGGAGCCTATCTGCACCGGTCTGTCTCCTACATTGGACACAGAAAGCACAAGACTCTTTTTCCCTTCGTTTAAGGTAATTTCTCTGTCTAAAGCCATGATTTCTCCGATTTTCATCCTTATTTCCTCCTTATTGAATCGGGTCGTGTACCGTTACCAGCTTGGTACCGTCCGGAAAAGTTGCCTCTACCTGTACCTCATGTACCATGTCTGCCACACCATCCATAACGTCTTCTTTTGTCAAAAGTTCTCTTCCGAGACGCATAAGTTCCACCACGTCTTTTCCGTCTCTTGCCAGTTCCAGAAGTTCTGAACTAAGGAAAGCCACAGCCTCCACATAATTCAACTTCAGTCCTCTGTCTTTTCTCTCTTTTGCCAGCATACCTGCCATATGCAGCATTAATTTTTCCTGTTCCTTAGGATTGAGTCGCATGAATTTATCCTCCTTGTCTTGTTCTCTTGTGTCTTAAAAACTGCTGCCCATCAAAGACCTGTCCACAGCCTCTGCTGCCTTTCGCCCCTCTGCAATGGCCCATACCACCAGAGACTGGCCTCTGTGCATATCGCCTGCCACGAATACCCCCGGTACACTGGTTTCGTATTCCTCCGGCTTTGTCAGCACATTGGTTCTGGGATTTAAGTCTGTTCCAAAGGCATCTGTGACATATTTCTGACTGCCCAGAAAACCTGCGGCAATCAGTACCAGCTGTGCCGGACGCTCTTCTTCGGTTCCTTCTACGGGAACCATGTTCATCCGTCCGGTTTTTTCATCCTTTTCAGGCGCCAGCTTCACGATTTTCGCCTTCTTTACATTGCCCTTTTCATCTTTGATAAACTCTGTCACTGTGGTCTGATAAATGCGGGGGTCTTTTCCAAAGACGGCAATGGCTTCCTCCTGACCGTAATCTGTTTTCAGCACCCTGGGCCACTCCGGCCATGGATTTTGCAAAGTTCTTTCTTTTGGGGGTTCGGGCATCATTTCCAGCTGGGTTACAGATTTTGCCCCCAGACGAATAGCAGTTCCCACACAGTCATTTCCCGTGTCACCGCCACCGATAACCAGCACATCTTTTCCCTTTGGGGAAATATACTGCTTATCCTCAAAGTTGGAATCCAGAAGGCTTTTGGTCACAGAGGTAAGAAAATCTACGGCAAAGCAGATATTGCCTGCCTCTCTCCCCGGCACGGAAATATCTCTGGGATTGGACGCGCCGCAGGCCAGTACCACCCTGTCAAATTCCTTCCGGATTTGAGATGCCTTCCTGTCTTTTCCCACATCCACACCGGTCTGGAATACCACACCTTCCGCTTCCATCAACTTCACTCTTCTGTCAATGACAGATTTATCCAGCTTCATGTTGGGAATACCGTAGCGCAGAAGGCCGCCTATCCGGTCCCTCCGCTCAAATACCGTAACCTCATGTCCCCTGCGGTTTAATTCCTGGGCTACCGCCAGTCCGGAAGGCCCGCTGCCAATGACAGCCACCTTTTTCCCGGTGCGCACCGGAATCTTCTGAGGTGTCACCCAGCCCTCTTCCCAGGCCTTTTCTATAATTGCCCTTTCGTTTTCCTTGGTAGCCACCGGTTCTCCGTTTATATTACAGGTGCAGGCCGCCTCACACAAAGCCGGGCATACCCGGCTGGTAAATTCCGGAAAACTGTGTGTCTTAGCCAGACGGTCGTACGCCTGTTTCCATTTGCCCCGGTATACCAGGTCATTGGTCTCCGGCACCAGATTGTGCAGGGGACATCCCGATGCCATACCAGCAATCATCATGCCGGACTGGCAGAAGGGCACGCCGCACTCCATACAGCGGGCGCCCTGTTTCTGCTGCTCTTTCAGGGACAACGGTTTCTTAAATTCCTGAAAATCTCTGATTCTCTCCAGCGGCTCTTTGTGCACCGCTTCTTTTCTGTCAAATTCTAAAAATCCCGTGGGTTTTCCCATGTTCTGCCTCCGTTTAAAAAATCACATCTTCCTGTTTCTATTTCTGAAATACTTCCGTAAACGCTTCCATCTGCGCCTGTTCTGTAGACATTCCCTGCTCTTCCAGTTTCATGCTCAGGGCTGTCATCTTCTTGTAATCATATGGAATGATTTTCTTGAATTTAGGCAGGTATTCTGTGAAATGCTCCAGTACCTCCTGCGCTTTCTCCGACCCGGTCAGAGTCTGATGTTCTTTGAGCATGCTTTTTAATTCATGTACATCTATCTTGCTCTCCAGCTTTTCAATGGAAATCATCTGCTTATTCAGATTTTTGTACAGGGTGTTGTCCTCATCCAGCACATAAGCAATACCGCCGCTCATACCGGCCGCAAAGTTCTTGCCTGTGGAGCCCAGAATCACGACCCGGCCTCCAGTCATATATTCGCAGCCATGCTCTCCTACGCCTTCCACCACTGCGTAAGCGCCGGAATTTCGCACGGCAAAACGCTCGCCTGCCACACCGTTTATAAAGACTTTTCCACTTGTGGCGCCGTAAAGTGCAACGTTACCCACAATCATATTGTCTTTTGCACAGTAATGCCTGTTTTTCGGTGGATAAATCACCAGTTTGCCTCCGGAAAGACCTTTTCCGTAATAGTCGTTGGTATCTCCTTCCAGATTCAGGGTCAGTCCCTTTGGAATAAAGGCGCCGAAGCTCTGCCCGCCGGAACCTTTGCAGTTCACTGTCAGCGTGTCTTCCGGCAGTCCGTTTTTATGCTGTCTTGTGATTTCCGCACCGAAAATCGTTCCAAAGGTTCTGTCCGTGTTGCTCACTTCCACGGACACAGAGGCTTTCTCTCCCTTTTTCAGAGCCGTCCCCAGCTTTTTCAGCAGTACCTTTTCATCCAGAGTCTTCTCAAGCTGGAAGTCATAAGCCTTATCCGGCTGGAAAATCACCTGGTCTTTGTCCTCCAAATAAGGGTTTTCCAGAATCGCGCTTAAATCAACCTTAGCTGCCATGGGATTCTCCGCTTCTTCCTTCTTCTTTAAGAGGTCGCTTCTTCCCACCATTTCATCCAGGCTGCGGATACCCAGTTTTGCCATATATTCCCGCAGTTCCTCTGCAAGAAAACGCATAAAGTTTACCACATATTCCGGTTTTCCCTTAAACCTCTTACGAAGCTCCGGATTCTGGGTAGCCACACCCACCGGACAGGTATCCAGGTTGCAGACTCTCATCATGACACAACCCATGGTTACCAAAGGCGCTGTGGCAAATCCGAATTCTTCCGCGCCCAGAAGCGCCGCAATGGCTACGTCCCGTCCGCTCATCAACTTTCCGTCCGTCTCTATCATTACCCGGTTTCGCAGACCGTTTTTCTGCAATGTCTGGTGTGTTTCTGCCAGTCCCAGTTCCCAGGGAAGTCCTGCATTGTGAATGGAACTTTCCGGTGCTGCTCCGGTACCGCCGTCATAGCCGGAAATCAGAATCACCTGCGCACCCGCCTTGGCCACGCCTGCCGCCACGGTTCCCACGCCTGCCTCAGAAACCAGTTTTACGGAAATCCGGGCATATTTGTTGGCATTTTTCAAATCATAGATAAGCTGTGCCAAGTCTTCGATAGAATAAATATCGTGATGCGGCGGAGGAGAAATCAGGCTGACTCCCGGTGTGGAGTGTCTGGTTCTGGCCACCCACGGGTACACCTTTCTGGCTGGCAGGTGTCCGCCTTCTCCCGGCTTCGCGCCCTGAGCCATCTTAATCTGAATCTCCCGGGCGCTGACCAGATAGCGGCTGGTCACGCCGAAACGTCCGCTGGCCACCTGCTTAATGGCAGAACACCGGTCCCTGTCACTTCCTGCGGAATCCAGACGTTCCTCGCTTTCTCCGCCCTCACCGGTGTTGGATTTGCCGTGAAGCATATTCATAGCCAGGGCCAGGGTTTCGTGTGCTTCCTGCGAAATGGAGCCATAGGACATAGCCCCTGTTTTAAAGCGTTTCACAATGTCATCCACGCTTTCCACTTCCTCCAGAGGAAGGGGATGTTCTGCAAACCTAAAGTCCATAAGACTGCGGAGGTTTCCGCTTCGCTCTGCGTCTACCATCTTTGTATATTCTTTAAACATGCCGTAATCCCCCAGACGGGTGGCTTTCTGCAGCATGTGAATAGTAGCCGGATTGTAGCGGTGCTCTTCTCCGTCTTTGCGCATTTTGTGTCTGCCCATGCTGTCCAGAGTCAAATCTGTGCTTCTGCCCAACGGGTCAAAGGCCTGAGAATGAAGCATATCCACGTTCCGGGCTATGTCGTCCAGCGTAATGCCGCCTACACGGCTCACCGTACCGGCAAAATATTTGTCAATGACTTCCTTTGAGATACCGATAGCCTCAAAAATCTTAGAACCCTGATAGGACTGGATAGTAGAAATTCCCATTTTGGACGCAATTTTTACAATGCCGTGAATCACGGCGTAATTATAATCACTGACTGCTGCATAGTAATCTTTGTCCAGCAGTTTTTCATCTATCAGTTCCTGAATGGTATCCAGGGCCAGATACGGATTCACTGCACAGGCTCCGTATCCCAGAAGGGCTGCAAAGTGGTGCACTTCTCTTGGCTCTCCGGATTCCAGAATCAACGCCAGAGAGGTCTGCTTTTTCGTATCCACCAGATGCTGGTGTACTGCGGAAACCGCCAGAAGCGACGGAATGGGCACATGGTTTTCATCCACGCCCCTGTCGGAAAGAATCACAATGTTGGCGCCCTCTCTGTAAACCTTATCCACCTCTACAAACAGCCGCTCCATGGCCCTCGCAAGCTTGGTGGATTTATAGTAAGTGGTAGGAACCACTGCCACCTTAAAGCCTTCCTGCTTCATATTTTTGATTTTCAGCAAATCGGTGTTTGTGAGAATCGGGTTATTGATTTTCAGTACCTGACAGTTTTCCGGTACCTGCTCCAGCAGATTTCCGTCCTTGCCTACATACACGGTGGTACTGGTGACAATTTCCTCACGGATAGCGTCAATAGGCGGATTGGTGACCTGTGCAAAAAGCTGTTTAAAGTAATCGAACAAAGGCCGGTTCTTCTCAGAAAGCACAGCCAGCGGGGTATCCACACCCATGGCAGCAATGCCCTCTGCCCCGTTTAACGCCATACTGCAGATGGAATTGCGGTACTCCTCATATGTATAGCCAAAGGCTTTCTGCAGCTGTTTTCTCTGCTTTGGCGTATACTCTTCCACACGGATATTGGGAATCTTTAAATCCTTTAATTCCACCAGATTGCTGTCCAACCATTCTCCGTAAGGCTGCGCCTTGGCATAACGTTCCTTTACCTCGTTGTCAGACAGGATTCTGCCCTTCACCGTATCAATCAGAAGCATTTTTCCCGGATGCAGACGTTCTTTCTGCACAATGTCCTCTTCCGGAACCTTCAGCACACCTACTTCCGATGCCAGTATCACGTCGCCGTTTTTCATCACATAATACCGGGAAGGACGCAGACCGTTTCTGTCCAATACGGCTCCCATCACATCTCCGTCGGAAAATACAATAGAGGCCGGGCCGTCCCAGGGCTCCATCATCGTAGCATAATACTGGTAGAAGTCACGTTTTTCCTGTGACAGCGTTTTATTATTGGCCCAGGGCTCCGGAATGGTAATCATCACAGCCAGAGGCAGCTCCATACCGCTCATAACCAGAAATTCCAGGGTGTTGTCCAGCATGGCGGAGTCAGAACCTCTGCGGTCTACCACAGGGAGAACCTTGTGCAGCTGCCCTTTGAGATGAGCAGACGCCATATTTTCCTCTCTGGCCTGCATTTTGTCCGCGTTGCCCCGTATAGTATTGATTTCCCCGTTATGTACCATAAAGCGGTTGGGGTGTGCTCTCTCCCAGCTTGGATTGGTATTGGTGCTGAATCTGGAATGTACCATGGCAATGGCAGATTCATAATCTTTATCCTGCAAATCCGCAAAAAAAGTTCTAAGCTGCCCTACCAGAAACATACCCTTGTAGACAATGGTCCGGCTGGACATGGAAACCACATAAGTATTGTCATTGCTCTGCTCAAAAACTCTTCTGGCAATGTACAGCTTCCGGTCAAAATCAAGCCCTTTCTCCACACCTTCCGGCTTTTTGATAAAGGCCTGCACAATATGGGGCATACATTCTTTCGCTTTGTGTCCCAGTACCTGGGGATATACAGGGACTTCCCGGTATCCCAGCAGTTCCAGGCCTTCCTTTTCGGCAATGATTTCAAACATTTTCTTTGCCTGTCTGCGCTTTATCTCATCCTGTGGGAAAAACAGCTGTGCAATTCCGTATTCCCGTTCTCCCCCAATGGCAATGTTCAGCTTCTTACAGACCTTTGCAAAAAATTTATGGGAAATCTGCAGAAGGATTCCCACACCGTCTCCGGTCTTGCCCTCCGCGTCTTTCCCGGCGCGGTGTTCCAGATTTTCCACAATGCACAGCGCCCGTTCTACGGTCTGGTGGCTTTTGATACCTTTGCTGTTTACCACAGCGCCGATACCGCAGTTATCGTGTTCAAATGTGGGGCTGTATAAGCCCTGTTGATTTCGGCTCATATTAATTTCCTCCTTGCTTTCCATATTCGTCTGCTGCCTTTACAAATCCCCGAAACAGCGGGTGAGCACGGTTTGGTCTGGATTTCAGTTCCGGGTGCCCCTGCGTTCCCACAAAAAAGGGATGTGTTTCAATTTCTATCATTTCTACAATTCTTCCGTCAGGAGACAGGCCGGACAGCACCAGTCCTGCTTCCTCCAGACGGAGACGGTAATCGTTGTTGACCTCATAGCGGTGTCTGTGCCGCTCGGAAATCTCTTCTTTCCCGTAAAGCTGCCGCGCCTTTGTGCCCTCTTTCAGCACACAGGGGTAAGCTCCAAGCCGCAGGGTTCCTCCCAGATTTTCCACACCGTTTTGCTCCGGCATCAGATCTATCACCGGATACATGGTGTCCGGGTTCAGTTCCGCACTGTTGGCATCCCGATACCCCAGCACATCTCTGGCAAATTCCACGATAGCCATCTGCATGCCCAGACAGATACCAAGGAATGGGATTTTGTTCTCTCTGGCAAACTGCACGGCCTGAATTTTCCCTTCCGTACCTCTGGTGCCAAAACCTCCCGGTATGAGAATTCCATGTACTCCTGAAAGAAGCCCTTCACAGCCCTGCTTTTCAATATCCTCGGAATCCACCCAGCGCAGCTTCACGCTTACATGGCCGGCAATGCCGCCGTGCTTTAAAGCTTCTACCACACTTAAATACGCATCATGAAGCTGAATGTATTTTCCTACAATGGCAATCTCCGTTTCTGAGACCGGGTGCTTCAAAGCCTCCACCATGGCTTTCCATTCCTCCAAATCCGGTTTTTCACAGGGCAGCTTCAGACACTCACAAACGGCCTGGGCCAGATGTTCTTTCTCCATGGCCAAAGGCGCTTCATAGAGATATTCCACATCCAGATTCTGCAGTACATGATGGGAGGGTACGTTGCAGAACAGAGCAATCTTGTCCTTTAGTTCCTCAGACAGAGGGTATTCAGAACGGCACACCAGAATGTCCGGCTGCAGCCCCATACCCTGAAGCTCCTTTACGCTTGCCTGGGTAGGCTTGGTCTTCAGTTCCCCCGACGCTTTCAGATACGGAATCAGCGTCACATGAATGAGTACTGCATTTTCCTTTCCCACATCATGCTGAAACTGACGGATGGCTTCCAAAAACGGCTGGCTTTCTATATCCCCGGCCGTACCTCCTACCTCGATAATGGCGATACGGTTTTCTTCGGGCAGTTTCCCTCTGTAAAACCGGCTTTTAATCTCATTGGTAATATGAGGAATCACCTGAACGGTTCTTCCGCCGTAATCTCCGTGCCGTTCCTTCTGGAGAACGGACCAGTAAATCTTCCCTGTCGTTACATTGGAATTTTTATCCAGACTTTCATCAATAAACCGTTCGTAATGTCCCAGGTCCAAGTCCGTTTCCGTCCCGTCATCTGTCACAAACACTTCCCCGTGCTGTATGGGGTTCATGGTACCCGGGTCTATATTAATGTAAGGGTCAAATTTCTGCATAGTGACCTGATACCCTCTCGCTTTCAACAGTCTCCCCAGAGAGGCCGCTGTAATGCCTTTTCCAAGCCCTGAAACAACGCCTCCTGTTACAAATACATACTTTACCATGGTGTTTTCCTCCGTTCTCCTTTCTTATTTCTTTGCTGAAAAAATAAAAAAGCGTCAGAATCCCCGTATTAAAAGAAATTCTGACGCCTTTGTCATACTCATTTTTCACTTGCTGTCTACTATAAACGATTTTTCCCGATTTGTAAATCCCCGAATTTTAAAAAATATAACCAAATTTTGCTCTCCTTATGCTTCCTGCGCAAATTTCCCTATGCTCTGTCGAAATTCCGGGTTCTCCCCGTGGCAGTTTACAGTCAGCAAATGTTCCAGTCCCAGGGCAAAAATTCCCATAATGGATTTTCCGTCCACCACAGCCCTTCCATAAGAAATATCCACGTCAAACTCACATTTTCTGGCAGCCCTTACAAATTCTCTCACTTCTTCAGCCGTCGTCAGGCGGATTTTTATTTCTTCCATAATCCAAATCTCCTTTTCCAGAGCCTTTTTGCAGACGTTCTGTTATTATTTTAACCTATGCAGAACCTGCCTTTTTGATGTATTTCCCACTCTCTTTTCAGTATGACCCTGCTGCCGTCATCTATACAGGCTCTTTCCATTTTTTTCAAAAAATGTATTGACAAGCCGATTTTTTTGAGTATACTACAGAACATAAAGCAAAGGCGCTTTGGATAACTTCCAAGGCGTCTTTTTCTGTTTTATGCAAAATGAAAGGAGACACCACTATGAAGAAAGATATTCCCGCTTTATACGGAAGCCTGGTATTTAATGACAAGGTTATGAGGAACAAACTTCCCAAGGATGTTTACAAGGCGCTGAGAAAAACCATTGAAAACGGAACCCATCTGGAGCTGGACGTGGCAAATGCCGTAGCGGTTGCCATGAAGGAATGGGCTGTGGAACAGGGCGCTACCCATTACACGCACTGGTTTCAACCCATGACCGGATTCACAGCCGAAAAACATGACAGCTTTATCACCCCTTCCGGAGACGGGGAAGTCATTATGGACTTTTCCGGCAAGGAACTGGTAAAAGGAGAACCGGATGCCTCCAGCTTTCCTTCCGGCGGACTTCGCGCCACCTTTGAGGCCAGAGGCTATACCGCATGGGACCCTACCTCTCCTGCATTTATTAAGGATGGAACTCTGTACATCCCCACAGCTTTCTGTTCCTACGGCGGAGAAGCCCTGGATAAGAAAACACCTCTTCTGCGCTCTATGGAAGCACTCAGCCGGGAAGCGGTGAAGATTCTTCACACACTGGGAAACACCGATGTCACCAGTGTTTCCACCACCATCGGACCGGAACAGGAATACTTTCTGGTAGATAAGGATTTGTACCGCCAAAGACGTGATCTGCAGTTCTGCGGCAGAACCCTGATAGGCGCACCGGCTCCCCGGGGACAGGAACTGGAAGACCATTACTTCGGTTCCTTAAAGCCCAGAGTTGCCGCTTATATGCATGATTTAGACGAAGAACTGTGGAAGCTGGGCATTCCGGCCAAAACCAAGCACAACGAGGTTGCCCCGGCCCAGCACGAACTGGCGCCCATCTTCTCCACAGCCAACGTAGCTGTGGACTACAATCAGCTTACCATGGAAGTCATGAAAAATACAGCGGACAGACACAATATGGTATGTCTGCTCCACGAAAAGCCCTTTGAAGGCATTAACGGCAGCGGCAAGCACAACAACTGGTCCCTGACTACCAACCAGGGAGACAATCTTTTAGAGCCGGGCAAAACTCCTGCGCAGAACATCCAGTTCCTTGTGTTCCTCATGGCCGTAATCAAAGCCGTAGACGAGTATGCAGATATGATGCGTGTATCTGCCGCCAGCGCCGGAAACGACCACCGCCTGGGCGGCAACGAAGCGCCGCCTGCCATTGTATCCATCTTTCTTGGAGATGAACTGACCGCTGTCTTAAAATCCATTGAAGAAGATACTTATTTCGGTAAACAGCAGAGAGTGGCTCTGGAAACAGGCGCTCATGTACTGCCTCACTTTTTCAAGGATACCACAGACCGGAACCGTACCTCACCTTTTGCATTTACAGGCAACAAATTTGAGTTCCGCATGCTGGGTTCCTCTGCCTCTGTATCCACGCCGAATATTGTACTGAACACTGCTGTGGCAGAAGCCCTGGCTCAGTTTTATGAAGAATTAAAAGGCACGGCTCCGGAAGATATGGAGCATGCCGTACATGAACTGATTAAACGCGCCATCAAAAAGCACAAAAAAGTTATTTTCAACGGAAACGGCTATACCGAAGAATGGGTGGAAGAAGCGAAAAAACGGGGACTTTACAATCTGGTTTCCACACCGGACTGCCTCCCTGCCTTTATTGAAGAAAAAAATATCCGGCTCTTTACAGAACACAAAATCTTTACCCGGGAAGAAATTTTCTCCAGATATGAAATTCTGTTGGAAAACTATGTGAAAACAGTAGAAATCGAAGCGAAAACTTTAAAAGAAATGCTGACCAAAGATTTCCTGCCTGCCCTTTCCGACTATGCAGCCCAGGAGGCAGACAAGGCTATGGCTGTGAAAAACTTTATACCGGAAGCTTCCACTGCAGAAGCCGCCGCACTGGTTGGCAAACTGACTTCTGCTTATGAAAGCATTTCCTCCGGTGTGAAAGCTCTGGATAAGGAAATTCAGACTGTCTCCGGTTTTGCTTCCATGCAGAAGGCCGCGGACTACTGCCGCAGCACGCTCCTGGTGTCCATGGACAAACTCCGTCAGACCGCAGACGCCGTGGAAGCCAAAATCCCGGATGAAAACCTGCCTTATCCTACTTATGACGCACTTTTATTCTCTATCTAAATAAGATTTAAGATTCAAACAGCGGGGTGGAGTAATATCTGTCTCCGCTGTCCGGCAGAAGTGCCACAATGGTTTTTCCTTCATTTTCCGGACGCTTTGCCAGCTCAATAGCTGTGTGCAGAGCAGCTCCGGAGGAAATACCTACCAGAATTCCTTCCTTGTGTGCAAAGAATTTTGCTGCTGCAAAAGAATCTTCCGCAGTGGCTGTTATCACTTCATCGTAAATCTTTGTATTTAATACCTGAGGTACGAATCCCGCACCGATTCCCTGAATTTTGTGAGGACCTGGGGTTCCTTTGGAAAGCACCGGTGAATCAGACGGCTCTACAGCCACGATCTTCACTTCCGGTTTCTTTTCTTTCAGATATTCACCTACACCTGTTACGGTTCCGCCGGTTCCCACACCTGCTACGAAAATATCCACTTCTCCCTCTGTGTCATTCCAGATTTCCGGTCCTGTAGTGGCAATGTGCGCTGCCGGATTTGCCGGATTATCAAACTGCCCTGTGAGGAAGCTGCCCTGAATTTCCTGATTTAATTCCTTTGCTTTGGCAATAGCGCCTGTCATGCCTTTGGTTCCTTCTGTCAGTACAATCTCTGCTCCGTATGCTTTGAGAATATTTCTTCTCTCCACACTCATGGTTTCCGGCATGGTAAGAATCAGCTTATAGCCTTTGGATGCTGCAAGAGAGGCCAGACCAATCCCCGTGTTTCCGGAAGTCGGTTCAATAATGGTTGCCCCCGGCTTCAAAAGCCCTTTGGCTTCCGCATCTTCTATCATATTTTTTGCAATTCTGTCCTTTACGCTTCCTGCAGGATTCAGGTATTCCAGCTTCACCAGAACGGTTGCTTTTAATCCCTCTTCCTTTTCAATGTTGGTCACTTCCAGAAGCGGAGTTCCGCCGATTAATTCCTGTACACCTTTATAAATCTTCTTTGCCATAACTGATTCCTCCTTATATTGTGATTTCATGTTTTATATTCCTATTAACTTAGTAGGAATTATATGTTATTAAGTAAGATTTGTCAAGGGATTTTTTCAAAAAAAGCGGTTCCGCAGGTTTTACACCAGCGGAACCGCTCTCCTTATGTCAAATGTATGCAATTTTGTCGTTATTATCCTTCGATGGAAATGTATTTGTTGTCTTCCACCTGTTTTTTCACTTCTTTCGGAACAGTCAATCTCAGGATACCGTCTTCAAATTTCGCATGAATATCTTCCTGCTGTACCTGCTCGCCTACATAAAAGCTTCTGCTCATAGCGCCTGCATAACGTTCTCTGCGAATATAGTTTCCTTTTTCATCCTGTTTGTCCTTATCCAGGCCTTTTGCTGCGCTGATAGTCAGATAGCCGTTTTCCAGTTTGGCGGAAACTTCTTCTTTCTTAAATCCCGGCAGGTCGATATCCAGTTCATAGGTTCCTTCTGTCTCCCTGACATCCGTCTTCATCATGTTCTTTTCATGCTTGCCGTACAGCGGGTTCTTTCTTCCGAAAAACTCTCTCTCAAACGGAAAATCCATCCAATCATCAAATAAACTTTCTCCAAAAATACTAGGCATCATCATAAGTCATATCTCCTTTCCAATGACATACAAATTTATTTTAGCACTTTGGGAAATCCAAAGTGTCGATTTCGGAACTCTGAGACTCGGTACCTTTTTGCTTCCTCTTGGTATCTCCTCTCTTGTTCTATCTGTAATATAACACTTATAAATAGTGTTGTCAACAGTTTATTTTAAATTTTTTGAGAGTTCACTTTTTTTACATTTTTGCAAAAAAAGAGAGCGAACAAATCGCTCTCTAAATTTTTTATTTTTCACCACGACGGCGAGCCAGTTCTGCCACGTTTTCCTCTACGCGTTTCTTGTTCAGAGGATACAGGAAAAACAGAGCCAGAGCCACTGCTGTCAGACCGATAATCGGTACAATACAGGAAATCGTGAAGATTCCTTCTGTAACAGATGGGTCAAATGCTGTTGCACTTGTATATCCTACTAAGGAAAGCAGACTACCAATCATACCGGAAGAAAATGCCTGTCCCAGCTTTCTCGCAAAAGAGTAAACTGCATAAATAGTTCCATCTTCACGAATACCATTCTTTACTTCAGAATCGTCAATAACATCTGTAATCATAGCCCAGATAACTGTATTAAAGAATCCAAGTCCAATAAAGGACAGTACATAAAACAGTACATAAACCCATACATTATCCGGATGTACAATCAGACAAACTACATAGCAGGCTGCTCCGAAGATACAGGATACTGTAGACAATTCTTTCTTACCAAACTTTGCTGCCAGCTTACTTGCCAACGGAGCGCAGATAACCAGAATTGCTACACTACTCAGCAGAGATACAGCGGACTGTGCCTGCGTACTTCTGTAAACATTAGGGAATACATAAGCTGCCATTCCCTGCATGCCAAGCATAGCCAGAAGAAGCAAAATCGCTGCTGCAATAATTCCCAGAAGAGAACGGTTTGTAATCAGACTCTTTCCAAGAGCACCTAAATCCAGTTTCTGTTTATTCGCCTCAACTGGAACACGCTCGCGAACCAGGCTAAAGCAAAGAATATAGCAGATAAATGCACATACAGAGAACACACCTGCAATAATTGTCATACGGCTTCCGGAAAGAACTGGGTTGCCATCTACAGTTACATAAGCGATCAACGGTGTACCTGTACCAATTACAAGGCTGGCCAGAGTTGCACCTACAGAACGCCATGTAGATAAAGATGCTCTGTCTGTTGGGTCTGCAGAAACTGCAGAAGCCATAGAACCATAAGGAATATTAATGGATGTATAGAATACAGAACCCCATAACAGGTAAGTAACAATCATATACGCTACCTTAAATCCATAGGACATACCCGCAAGTCCTGACTGATACATCAGGAAACTGGCGATCGCCACGGGACCGCACATACGCTTAATCCACGGACGGAACTTACCGTCTTTTGTAGGTCTGGAACGGTCTACAATCTGCCCCATAGTAACATCTGTAAACGCATCTACAAAACGTGCTACCATCATGAGCATACCCACAACTCCTGCGGATAAGCCCATAATGTCTGTATAAAATTTCATCATAAACATTGAAGATAATATGAAGGTGAAGTCGTTACCAAAATCACCAAACATATAACCCAGTCTGTCCTTCATTCCGAATGCCGAAACGGACGAAGTATTTGTTCTTGCCATGCTTTTTTCTCCTTTTCCTGTTTTTAACTGCAAGTTTTAGTTCTTCTTAATCTGAATCAGTTTTGCATTTACACTTTCCACAAAACCTTCCGGAGCCAAATCCCCAGCCATTTCACCGAGTCTTTCCAGTGTCATGCCTTTCATCATATCCCACATGCCTTCACCTGGAGCAACCACCATATTCATAGTCAGTTTTACGGCTTTTGCTGCAATTTCAATAGCTTCCGGGCATTTTGCCAGTTCTTCCATTGTATCTTTAATGCTGTACATGCCTTCCGGGAATTCCATTGGGGCTTTTAAGTCCATGTCGCCCACTGTGCTGAACCAGTTCGCAACACCTTCTGCACGTTCATTTACTTCCGGCAGAACATAGATTTCCGGTTCTTTTTCTACTTTTTCCAGAGTCATGGTGTCTTTCAAGTCACCAGCCTGTGCAGTAAGGACGTTAAATCCGTCTTTTAATGCTACTGTGAAGACAAATACTTTCTCTGCTGTCAGCTCTTCCACTTTTTCACCGTTTAAGAACAGTGTTACAGAAGGCTGGTTGGAATATACACGGATTTCTGTTGTTTCGCCTGCGCGCTGTGCGTAGCGTTTTCCGCAAAGGTGAACCATAGGCTCTTTATTCCAGTATGCTTTGTAAATGTAGTAGCTGTCTTTCTTAATCTTTCTGTCCATGGTCACAAGACCTTTGTTGTTTCTTCCTGCTACACCGCCCTCATCACGAGCTGCACAGCCAAAGTCAAACATATTCCATACATGGCTTGACCAAATCCATGGACGCTCATCAAGTACCTTAGCCATGTGTTCATGGTACAGTGCCTGATATTCTTCACTGTAATCCTTGCATGCAGGATTCGGACCGTGGTATGTGATAATACCTTCACAGCCGTATTCAGAAACACCAAGACAGATGTTCGGATGAATCTTGTGGAAGTTGTCCAGCCACGGGCCGTTGTCTTCCATTTTTCCGCCGTACCATCCGAAGTAGTGGTTGTAGCTTTCTGTATCTGTAATGTAGTGCATTGGTCCTTCAATCGGTGTCATAGATACATGGGCAATGGTTGTCAGACGGCTTGGGTCAAGTTCTTTTGCCAGAGCGTTCAGTTCTTTATGATTTTCCACTAACTGTTCGGAAATACCACCGATGAGGATTTCGTTTGAAATTCCCCAGAAACAGATAGAAGGATGATTGTAGTTCTGGATAATCAGCTCTTTTAACTGGCTGATACAGTTTTGGTGAGCTTCCGGGTCTTTGTTCATCACACTGATAAACGGAATTTCAGCCCATACTACAAATCCCATTTCATCGCAGGCATCATAAAAATCCTGTGAATGCTGGTAGTGAGCCAGACGAATGGTGTTTGCACCCAGTTCTTTGATGATTTTTGCATCTTCAAAGTGGTCTTCTCTTGTCAGAGCATTTCCTTTATATAACTGGTCCTGATGACGGCTTACACCACGAAGCGGTGTTTCTGTTCCATTGATGATAAATCCCTTGTTCGGGTCACAGGAGAAGCTGCGGACACCTACGCGAGCAGAGATTTCATCGTAAGTTTCGTTTCTTCTTTCCAGTCTTGCTGTAACTGTGTAAAGGTAAGGTGTATCAATATCCCATTTCTTCACATCCGGAACGTATACCGTTACTGCTGTGCTGTCTGCCGGACGGCATGCGCTTGCAACTTCTTTTCCTTCCGCGTCACAGATAGAATATAATACAGTAAAGTTTTCATCTGCTTCTTTTACATAAGAAACAATGTCGAATGTTGCACCGCCGCAGTCACATGGCTTTGGTGTAACCTGAATTCCAGGGCCTCCGTAATATTCCAAATCAAAGTGTGCGTCCGGTACGCTGATAAGGTTTACACCTCTGTACAGACCGCCGTAGAAAGTAAAGTCTGCAGACTGTGGATATACACTTTCTTTTCTTTCATTGCTGCAGGCTACAACCAGAAGGTTTTCTCCTTCTTCTTTGCACACCTCTGTAATGTCTGCACGGAAAGTTGAATATCCGCCTTCATGATATACCACTTCTTTTCCGTTTACATAAACAGTCGCCTGCTGTCCCGCTGCCAGAAATTCCACAAATACTTTTCCGCCGCCCAATGGCTGTTTCGGAGTTGCAAATGTCTTTGCATACCAATATCTGCCTTTATCGTAACCGCCGTTTCCGTCATGTCCGTCAATGGCATTCCAGGTATGAGGAAGGCTTACTGTCTGCCAGTCTGTCGGCATAACTTCCGGAAGTCCGGCATCCTGCTGAATAAAAGCCCAGTCATTGTTTAAATTAATCACTCTACGCATAGCTTTCTCTCCTTTTCCTTGTGTTCTTTGGATATTTTCGTAGATTTATTTTAAGCCTTTTTGTATAATATTATATGTAATTTTATGCGAAAATAATAGTGATGATTTTTATGGTTTTTTGCACGATTTTCAGATTGTAAGAGGAATGCTTATGAAATATGACGAATTAGTTGATTTGACACAGAATATCTTACAGACAAACTACCTGTCCACATATCGCCTGAATCTGTCCGACGAAACTTTTGAGCATATTGACATGGGTCTGCGCAGCGATATTCTGAACTTAAAAGATACCTCCGATTCTTTTCGGGAGCTTTTTCAAAAGGCACAGCCCGGTAAGATTTATTTTAATACGGATATTTTCCGCTGCACCTTTGTTTATCTGCTTCTTCCGGATAAAGAAACGATTTTCTACTGCGGTCCTGTTTTGTTTGAAAAAATTCAAGGGGAACGTTTTAACGAAATTTTTGCCTCTGTCTCTCTTCCGGAAGAGCTGAGAGAACCTTTGCAGCACTACTATCAGCGCCTTCCCTTCCAAGCGTCTTACTCCATGTTTGAAAGTCTGTTTCTGGAACTTGGGAAAGCCATGTATAAAGAACAATGTGAAGTTATCTATTCCAATGCAGACTTTTTCGACCACTGGGACAATACCTACAAAAATTATATTCGCAGCGCTGAACATCCTTTTTCCAATATTGATGTCATTGAAGACCGCTACGAATCCGAAAATATACTGATGAGCGCAGTCTCCTCCGGACGGGAAAGCCGGGCTCTGGAATTAACTTCCCGCTTCGGAAGCCTTTACCTTCCCCAGCGCACCTCCAACAGCTTACGAGACGTGAAGGATTATACCATTACCATGAATACCCTTTTGCGCAAAGCTACGGAACATGCCGGTGTACACCCTGTCCACATTGATGCGTATTCCAACCATAATGTTTCCACACTGGAAAAACTCACCTCCGTGGAGCAGGTCTTCGAGCACCAGCGAAAAATCGTACTGGGCTACTGCCGGATTGTAAAGGAACACCAGCACAAGGTACACTCCCCTCTGCTGAAAAAGGTTTTGGCTTATATGGAAACCGACCTGAGCGCAGACCTGACACTGAAAACCCTGTCCGAGCACCTGGGGGTCAATGCCAGCTATCTGTCCACCCTTTTTTCCAAAGAAATAGGAATTTCTCTCACAGATTATGTGACAAATCTGAGGATTTCATATGCCAAAACCCTTCTGGCCAAGACAGATGTTCCGATTAAATCCATTGCGGAAAGGTGCGGTATTGCAGACATTCACTACTTTACCAGGCTGTTCAAGCGTATCTGCGGCATGACACCCAACGCCTACCGGAAATCCCCTGACCAGACCGTTTCTGACGAATAAGCTGCAAACTGCCGCTGTTCCGCTTACAGACTCTTATGCAGAAGCTCCAGTGCAGTTTTTAAGTCCTCCACTGCCATCTGACCGGGAGCAGAAGCTTTTCCTGCTGCTCCAAAGGTCAATGCAGAGCCAAAGACTTCTCCGCACAGGCGGCTTAACACTCCGGTTCCTGCCATAGACATGGTAATCACCGGGCGGTCTGCATACACGCTTGTCATTTCTTCCGTGGCTGCAAGAAGTGTCAATACATCCTTTTTATTCTGCGGCATAACTGCAATCTTCGGAATATCCGCTCCCAATTCCTGCATTTTGCACAGACGTTTTAACAACTCTTCCTTGTCCGGCGTCTTATGAAAATCATGGTTTGAAGCAATGACCTTGACTCCGCATTGGTGCGCTGTTTTTACAATCTGTCTGACCTCCTCATCTCCGGTAAAGAGCTCTGCATCCACCAAATCCACACTTCCGCTTTCTGCCATCTCCTGATTCAAACGGACATACGCTTCGGTTTCCATGGCTTTTTCCCCGCCCTCTTTTGATGTTCTAAATGTAAAAAGGAGGGGCAGGTCACCCAGCGTCTGCCTAAGTAATCCGGCTGTCTCCCTGGTCTTTTCCAAATGGAATACATCCTCATACCAATCTGCGCGCCATTCTGCCACATCTGCGCCGATTTCCCGGATACGGGCTCCGGCTGCAAGGATTTCTTCTCTTGTGACGCCCACAATGGGAACACAGATTTTCGGGATTCCCTCTCCGATTTTTACATTTCTGACTACTACTGGATTCATCTTATATCCTCCTCGTTTTCTGCTTGCTTCTCTTATTCATACTTAATATCCAAAATTTCCTTCATATACTCTATCGGCATAGGCTGTCCGGTCCACAGTTCAAAGGCCGCTGACCCCTGGAACAACATCATACCAAGACCATTCATCGTCTTACAGCCGGCTTCTTTTGCCATTTTAAGAAGAGCGGTTTCTCTTGGGAAGTATACAATATCTATGACAATTAAATCCGGACGGAAAAAGGATTTGTCCGGAATATAGGTCTGCCCCTCTAAGGGTTTCATTCCTACTCCCGTGGCATTGGTAAACAGATAACTGTCTTCCATCTCTTCTTTTAACTTATCCAAATCAGCCAGGTCATATAAAGCAGCTTTACATTCTGTATTTTCATTAATCTTCTTTACCGTTTCAACTGCATTGTCCCAGAATTTATCTCTTGCATTGAAAATAGATATCTCTTTTACTCCGTCCAGCGCTGCCTGTACCTGAATGGCTGTGGCTGCTCCTCCGGCGCCGACAATGGTCATTTTCTTTCCAATTACATCAATGTGATTATCCTTTAACGCCGCCATATATCCGATACCATCCGTAATATGTCCGGTCAACACTCCGTTGTCATTGACAATCGTGTTTACTGCTTTACACATTTCTGCTGCCGGAGAAAGCTTGTCCAGATACTTATGTACCACTGTCTTATTAGGCATGGACACATTTGAGCCTCTCATTTTCAATGCGCGAAGTCCCTTGACCGCATCCTCCAGAGAGTCGTTATCCACTTCAAATGCAATATATGCATAATCAAGTCCCAGATTGGCAAATGCTTCGTTGTGCATGGCCGGGGAACTGGAATGTCTGATAGGATATGCCATCAGTCCGATTAATTCTGTGTGACCTGTAATTCTTTCTGCCATGTTTATTTTCCTCCATTCATAACGGTATCTGTCTGTACCTTTTGACTTTGTTAATTACTAAACAACTTAGCTGCTCTTAATTATAATCCAGTCCGCCGGATAGTTCTAATACATCTTTTTACCTTTTTCGATACCTTTATGCTATTAATTGTGTTATAATGTCTGACAGGAGGAATTTGATATGACATTAAATCAGTTATTATATTTCCGGACAGTTGCCGCACATCAGCATTTCCGGCAGGCTGCCGCAGAACTTAATATTTCCCAGCCTTCCCTAAGCCGCTCTATTGCTTCCCTGGAAGAGGAGCTGAACATCATTCTTTTTGAACGGCAGGGACGCAATGTGCGGCTTACCAAATACGGGCGAATCTTTCTGGAACACGCAGAGCGGATTCTGCAGGAGACGGAGACTGCCCTCTTTCGTATGCACCAGCTTGCCCAGGATGAGGGACACGTTGATATTGCATATGTCTTTCCCCTGGCGAACCGCTATATCCCTCATACTGTAAGGCGTTTTTTAAGCCAGGAACGCTATAAGAACATTACCTTCAGCTTCCATCAGCTCCACACACCCCAACTGATTGAAGGACTGAAAAAGGAGCTCTTTGACCTTGTGTTCTGTTCCTATATGGAAAACGAACCAAATATTAAGTTTATTCCTATTATCCACCAGAATATGACCGTCATCACGCCCAAGGGACATCCGCTGTGCGCCAAAGACGCGGTTTCCCTGTCTGAACTTAGCGCCTATCCGCTGATTGGGTATGACAAAAGCTCCGGTCTGGGAAAATATACGCGGCAGATATTTTCTTCCCACGGAATCACCCCGAATTTCATCTGCGAGTCCCCTGATGAAAATGCCATCTCTGCCCTTGTGGAGGAAGATTTCGGCATAGCCCTGGTGGCAGATACGGAGGCCATCCGCAAACGCAATATCCGGATTCTGCCTCTTCGTGACATACATCTGGTTCATACCGTTTATCTGGCCTATCTAAAAGACCATTATATGATTCCGGCGGTCCGGAATTTTCTCCAGTTTATCATAAAGGACGGGACACATCTGTAATTGGTGTCCCTGCCGGAGGTTTTCTGGTACAAGGAATCTTAAACTAGTATTTTCCATATAAGGCTTTTACATATTCTGCGAATTTTTCTACAATGGGAGTCTGATAATTCTCCTTGGACAGCGCCATATAGATGTAACGCTGATACCGGGGCGAGCGCAGCTTCAGCACTTCCACATTCATATTTTTAAGAAGGGGAATATCCGGCATGACCGCAATACCGAAATTCTGTGCTACAAGCCCGGCCATTGCACCGTCTTCCTCTATTTCATAAGCAATCTGGGGTCTGATTTTCGCCATTTCAAAGAGCCTGTCCACCACCGGCCGAAGGCCGCTTCCCTGTGTAAAATAAATCTGCGGATAAAGGGCAGCCTCTTCCAAATCCACTTCCCCTCTTCCGGACAGAGGATGTTGTTTCGGTATGACTACAACCAGATTCTGTGTTCCTACTGGTGTAAAGCTGACTTCCGGTTCATTCTCCATCATGGAACAGAAGGCAATATCATACTTTTCATCCTTCAGCCCCTGGATAAGTTCTGACGTATTCCCCACGGTAAAATGAAACTCTGTTTCCAGTTCTTCATGACTTCGCAGAAAATCCCCCACCAGACGAGGCACAAATTCACTGCCCAGTGTATAGATATATGCCAAATCAATGACCCCTTTGGTCTGTCCCGCCATCCCCTTTGTCTTAGAGACTCCCAGTTCCAGTACATTCATGGATTCCTCCACATACCCCAGGAAAAATCTCCCATACTTTGTCAGTACCACATTTCTTCCCTGCTTGCGGAACAACTTTACACCCAGTTCTTCCTCCAGTCCGGCAATTGCATGACTCAGCGTTGGCTGAGAAATTCCAATCTCTTCTGCCGCTTTTGTGTAATGCTCCAAACGTGCCAGTGCCACAAAATAATTTAACTGATGCAGCTTCATACAACTCACTCCCTTCTCACCTTTTTATACAGAATACCATAACTAATAGTTAATTTCTATAGATATTAATAAAAATATGCATTTGTTTTATGGTTTATTTTTCCCTATAATACGGTCAGAACATAGATTGTTAATCAAATATCAAATCCAGAAAACAGGAGGAGTTCCTTATGAAAAGCATGTACAAACACATCTTTGAACCACTGACCATCCGCCGCATGACGATGAAAAACAGAATTATGATGACACCCATGGGTACAAACTACGGTGAACAAAGCGGCGAGATGAGCTTTCTTCATATTAATTATTACGAGCAGCGCGCCAGAGGCGGCACCGGTTTAATTATGGTAGAAAATGCAAACGTAGATTACCCGCTGGGTTCCAACGGAACCACCCAGCTCCGCATTGACCATGACAATTATCTTCCGCGTCTGTTCAAATTAACAGAAACTGTCCACAAACACGGCGCCTGTATCGGTATTCAGATTAACCATGCCGGGGCTTCGGCTCAGTCTGCCCGTACCCAGATGCAGCCGGTCTCTGCCTCTGACATTCCTTCCAAAGCCGGAGGTGAAATTCCGCGCCCGTTAGAGAAAGAAGAAATTCTTCAGATTGTAAAAAAATACGGACAAGCGGCAAAACGGGCTCAGGCTGCCGGATTTGATACTGTAGAAATTCACGCCGGACATTCCTATCTCATCAGTCAGTTTTTATCTCCGCTTACCAACCACCGGACAGACGAATTCGGCGGAAGCGCTGAAAATCGCGCCCGCTTTGCCCGTATGGTTCTGGAGGAAGTCCGCGCACAGGTTGGGCCGCATTTCCCCATCTTCGTGCGAATCAGCGCCGATGAATTTCTGGAAGGCGGCAACACTCTGGAGGATACTCTGGATTACCTTCAATATTTCCAGGAAGAAGCCGACGTTATCGACGTATCTGCGGGACTGAACAGTTCTATTCAGTATCAGATTGACGCCAACTATCTGCCGGACGGCTGGCGCTCTTACATGGCAAAAGCAGTAAAAGAACGCTACGGAAAACCTTGTGTAACTACGGGAAATATCCGAAATCCCCAGGTTGCGGAAGACATTCTTGCAAAAGGCGACGCGGACATCATCGGTATGGGACGGGGACTGATTGCAGACCCGGACTGGGTAAACAAAGTGGAATTCGGAGATGTCTGTGATATCCGCAAATGCATTTCCTGCAACATCGGGTGCGCCGGAAACCGAATCGGCATTAACCGTCCTATCCGCTGTACTGTAAATCCTGCCGTTCTCCACGGAGAAGTCTACAAAAAACAACGGGTTTCCAAGCCCTGCAATGTCGTTGTAATCGGAGGCGGAACTGCCGGCCTTGAGGCTGCCTGTACAGCCGCCGAAGTGGGATGTACAACCTTCCTCATTGAGAAAAAACCGTATCTTGGCGGATTGGCTGCAGAGATTTCCAAGATTCCGGACAAAAAACGTCTGGCAGATTTCCCCAATTACCTGATCCACCGTGCGCACAAATTAAAAAACCTGTTTGTGTTTACCCAGACTGAAGCTACCACCGAATTTATCAAAAACCTGAAGCCTAACATCCTTGTCAATGCTACAGGCTCTCTCCCGCTGCTTCCTCCCATTGCCGGGCTTCACGACACACTGGGCAAACCCGGAAGCCATGTGTACTCTATTTTTGATATGATTCAGCATGTAGACCAGTATCCGGAGGATATGACCGGAAAGAAAGTCTGCGTCATCGGCGGCGGTGCCGTAGGACTGGACGTGGTGGAGTTCTTTGCTCCGCGGGGCGCAGAAGTCTCTATCGTAGAAATGCTCCCTGCAATCGGAAACGGAATTGACCCCATATCCAAGGTCGGCACCTTTGCCCTGATGGATAAATACCATGTCCGCCAAATGCCTAACACCGCATTGAAAGAAGTCCGGGACGATTCTTTCCTGGTGGAAACCCCGGAAGGCAAAGAAACTTTAAACTTTGATTACGGATTTGTCTGCCTCGGAATGAAAGCCAACACACCGGTTCTGGCTGAGCTCCAGAACGCCTTTGGTGACGAAATTGAAGTTATCAACATTGGTGACAGTGTCCGGGCGAGACGTATCATTGAAGGTACAGACGAAGGACGCAACATCCTAAACACACTGGAAAAACACGGATATTTATAAAAACACAGAATATGGGTCTGGTACACCTTGCGTCGTGCACCAGACCCATACTTTATTTTTATAAATCCAGTTTCAAATCATTTTCTCCAATCCATCCTTTCTTTCTGAAAGGTATGGCAATGACACAGGTCAGCACTGCGGGCAGTACAAAGCAGATAAGAATCATGCCAATCCAGTCCATGGGGGTAATCGCTGCTTTGGCGCCGCTTGCCATATCCTGTACCCAGCCTGTATACACACCTATCTGTCCCACAAAGCCACAGGTTCCCATACCGGAAGCAACTGCCGCTCCGTTCATTTCCATATGAAACAGGCAGGTGGCCATCGGTCCGGTAATCGCTGAAGCCAAAGTCGGTGGAAGCCAGATTTTCGGATTTCTCACAATATTTCCCATCTGCAGCATGGAGGTTCCGATTCCCTGGGCAAAAAGACCACCCCACCGGTTTTCCTTAAAACTCATCACTGCAAAGCCCACCATCTGGGCACAGCAGCCTGCCACTGCCGCTCCACCGGCCAGACCGGTAAGAGAAAGAGCTGCACAGATTGCCGCGCTGCTGATAGGAAGTGTCAGTGCAATCCCTACTATGACGGAAACCAAAATACCCATAAAAAACGGCTGCAGTTCTGTTGCCCACATAATGGCATTTCCTACGCTGCTGGCTGCGTAGCCGATAGCGGGTGCCCACCAAAGAGACAACAGTACACCCACGGCAATAGATACAAAAGGTGTTACAATAATATCTATTTTTGTCTCCTTGGAAACCAGCTTGCCTGCTTCCGCCGCAAAAATAGTTACAATCAGAACTGCCAGCGGGCCTCCCGCACCGCCCAGCTCATTGGCCGCCATGCCTACGGCTGTCAGCGAAAACAGCACCAGGGGCGGACACTGCAATGCATAGCCTATGGAAATAGCCATAGCTGCACCTGTGGCTCCTTTGGCATAAGTTCCCACGGTTACCAGAATATCAATGCCCAACTGCTCCCCCAGGGTACTGATAATCGTCCCGATAAGCAGAGAGGCAAATAACCCCTGTGCCATGGCGCTTAAAGCGTCAATCCCATATCGCTTGGCAGAAAAAATGATGTTTTTTCTTCTCAAAAATTCTTTCATAAATGGATTCTCCTTCCTTCTGACGTTTTCTTCGTTTTACTGTCTTGTTCACTGTCTTGTCAGTCAGGTTCTATTATCCATATTTTTCCGGAGTTCGTCAAGTAGGAAAATCGTCTCTGTTTGGCGAGGTTTATGGTTATCAGAATTCCTCCGCTTTTCTTCCTTGTCTTGAAATATTTGCCTGAAACGGCGTGAATTGCTTTTAGATGTGACTAAATCTACGGAAAAAATTACAGTTCCATTTTTTCCTGAAATTCCTCTACAGATTCAACTTTTGCTGCAAGTCTTGTCCAAAAGGCCAGCGTTTTCATATCGGTTTCTCCGAGAATTTTTTCTTTCAGATTTTCCGGTACTGTCCCGCATTCTTCCAGCATTTCCAACAAAATATCTGTTCTTCCTTCTCTTCGTTCATCTCTCAGCATCTCTTCTAAAACCATAAAACGCTCCTCCATTTCTCTGCTGGATTTTACCCGAGCGATAAATTCCTGAAGCTGTCGGATATAAGAATCATGAAAATCAGTCTGACTGTCTTTTAAATCTGCCTTGACAAATTTCAGAAAAGTAATCAGTTCTTTTGGAACCTCTTCGTCATTTTCCCCACAGGTACTTAAAAATACAATATGACGACAGTCTCCAAACTGTACCTTTTCTTTTTCTTTGCACTTCATTTCAAAGGTGTACCGGTACTGCTTTTCCCCAAATGGGTCAAAATCACAGATAAAAATAACATAACTGCTGGGAAGCATCTCGTATTCACTGCCCGCCAAAAGCATTTCCATGTCCATCTGACTTTGGTAATAACGGCTTCGTTTTCCCAGCGCTTTTTTCTTTGTCACCTGCATTTCTATATTATAGCAGGTCTGCGCTTCATCTTTTGCATATACATCTAACCGGACTCCCTTGTATTCAGGGTGGTAGACTATACTTTTTTCACGGCTTACCCGAACATAGTCAATTTTTATATCCAGCGCTCTTTCCAAAAGCCCCTTACAGTTATCTTCATTCATCATCACTGCACCAAACAGGAAATTATCTTTAATTGTAAGATTTTCCAATCGTTGTTTTTTCATAATAATCCTCCCTAAAAGCAGAGGAATTCCTTAATAAAAAGTATAACATATGAACTTTGAAAAACAACCCCTCTTTCCTCTGGATTTATGAAATTTTGATGAACAATACAAAAAACCCTTGCATATGACGTAACGTCACCCTATATAATAGAGTTATCATAAACTCAGAGACTAAACATGAATAAAAAACAAAGGAGATTTCAATTATGAAAGGTATTATCTTAGCCGGCGGTTCAGGAACCCGCCTTTACCCCCTGACTATGGTAACTTCCAAGCAGTTACTTCCTATTTATGACAAACCAATGATTTACTATCCGCTGTCTGTGCTGATGAATGCAGGAATCCGTGAAATCCTCATCATCTCCACCCCTCAGGATACCCCTCGTTTCCAGGAACTCTTAGGAGACGGCCATCAGTTCGGCGTACAGCTTTCCTATGCCGTACAGCCAAGCCCGGACGGACTGGCGCAGGCCTTTATCATCGGCGAAGAATTTATCGGAAACGATTCTGTTGCCATGGTACTGGGTGACAACATTTTTGCAGGACACGGTCTGAAAAAACGCTTAAAAGCAGCCGTGGAAAACGCAGAAACCGGCAGAGGCGCCACCGTATTCGGCTACTATGTAGACGACCCGGAACGCTTCGGTATCGTAGAATTCAACCAGGACGGCAAAGCCATTTCCATCGAAGAAAAACCGGAACATCCAAAGAGCAACTACTGTGTCACCGGACTTTACTTCTACGACAGCAAAGTTGTGGAATACGCGAAAAACTTAAAGCCAAGCAAACGAGGCGAACTGGAAATCACAGACTTAAACCGTATTTACCTGGAAGAAGGCTGCTTAAACGTGGAACTTCTGGGACAAGGCTTTACCTGGCTGGATACCGGAACCCACGAAAGCCTTGTGGAAGCTACCAACTTTGTTAAAACTATCGAAGACCACCAGCACCGCAAAATTGCCTGCCTGGAAGAAATCGCCTACTTAAACAACTGGATTACCAAAGACGATGTTCTGAAGGTTTACGAAGTGTTAAAGAAAAACCAGTACGGCCAGTATTTAAAAGACGTTCTGGACGGCAAATATCTGGACAGCCTGCACTAATTTCAGGGTCTGTCCCAAAAGAAAACATATTCTTTCCCCTTTGGGAATAAAATAAAAAGCAAATAAGGAGATTTTTACTATGACTATTATTGTTACCGGCGGCGCCGGATTTATCGGAAGCAACTTTATTTTCCACATGCTGGACAAGTACCCGGACTACAGAATCATCTGTCTGGACTGCCTGACTTATGCAGGTAACTTATCCACTCTTGCACCTGTTATGGACAACCCGAATTTCCGTTTTGTAAAAGAAAGTATCACAGACAGAGAAGCCGTTTACAAATTATTTGAAGAAGAACACCCTGATATGGTGGTAAACTTTGCTGCGGAAAGTCATGTAGACCGTTCCATTGAAAATCCGGAAGTCTTCCTGGATACCAACATCAAAGGAACTGCTGTGCTCATGGACGCCTGCCGCAAATACGGTATTCAGCGTTATCATCAGGTTTCCACTGACGAAGTATACGGCGATTTGCCCCTTGACCGCCCGGACTTATTCTTCACAGAAGAAACCCCTATCCATACCAGCAGCCCTTACAGCTCCTCCAAAGCAGGCGCTGACCTTCTGGTACTGGCTTACCACCGCACCTACGGCCTGCCTGTGACCATCAGCCGCTGCTCCAACAACTACGGCCCCTATCATTTCCCGGAAAAACTTATTCCGCTGATGATTGCCAACGCATTAAATGACAAACCCCTTCCTGTATACGGAAAAGGCGAAAATGTCCGCGACTGGCTGTATGTAGAAGACCACTGCAAAGCCATTGATCTGATTATCCACAAAGGACGCGTGGGCGAAGTTTACAACATCGGCGGTCACAATGAAATGAAAAACATTGACATTGTAAAAATCATCTGCAAAGAACTGGGCAAACCGGAAAGTCTGATTACTTATGTCACAGACAGAAAAGGCCACGATATGCGTTATGCCATTGACCCGACTAAAATTCACAACGAACTGGGCTGGCTGCCGGAAACCAAGTTCGCAGACGGTATCAAGAAAACCATCCAGTGGTATCTGGACAACAAGGAATGGTGGGAAACTATCATCTCCGGCGAATATCAGAATTATTATGAAAAGATGTACGCAAACCGCTAAACAGGAGGTAGTGTGAATGAAAGTTTTAGTTACAGGTGTTGCTGGGCAGCTTGGACATGACGTAATGAACGAACTGGCAAAACGCGGCTATGAAGGTATCGGTTCCGATATCAAAGAAGTTTACAGCGGTATTTCAGACGGGACTGCCGTAGAAACCATGCCTTATGTACAGATGGATATTACAGACCGCGCCTGCGTGGAACGTGTGCTGAAAGAAACAGCGCCGGATGTGGTGGTACATTGTGCTGCCTGGACTGCCGTGGATTTGGCAGAAGAGGAAGACAAAAAACCTGTCGTTGAAGCCATCAATGCCACAGGTACAAAGTACATTGCCGACGTGTGCAAAGAGCTGAACTGCAAAATGGTTTACATCAGCACGGACTATGTCTTTGACGGACAGGGAACGGAACCCTGGCTGCCGGACTGCAAGGACTACAAACCTTTAAACGTATACGGAGAAACCAAACTGGCCGGAGAACTGGCTGTTTCCGAAACTCTGGAAAAATATTTCATTGTCCGTATTGCCTGGGTATTCGGCAAAAACGGCAAGAACTTCATCAAAACCATGCTGAATGTAGGAAAGACACATGAACTCCTCACAGTAGTAGACGACCAGATTGGTACGCCAACCTACACCTTTGACCTGGCTGTGCTGCTGGTAGATATGATTGAAACGGAAAAATACGGCTACTATCATGCAACCAACGAAGGCGGTTATATCAGCTGGGCAGATTTTGCCAAAGAAATCTTCCGCCAGGCTGCAGAAGCCGGGCATCCGGAATATGAAAAAGTAACCGTAAAACCTGTTACCACAGAAGAATACGGCATTTCCAAAGCAAAACGTCCTTTCAACAGCAGACTGGATAAGAGCAAGCTGGTGAAAAATGGCTTTACTCCTCTTCCAACCTGGCAGGACGCTGTAAAACGCTACTTAGCAGAGCTTGATTTTTAAAACAATACAAAGAAAAGGAGCGGAAACATATGGGACAGATTAAAGTAAGCAAATGCCCGATTGAAGGGCTTTATGTTATCGAACCGGCTGTACACGGAGATTCCAGAGGTTATTTCATGGAAACCTACAACCAGAAAGACATGGAAGAAGCCGGGCTGAACATGAAATTCGTGCAGGATAACCAGTCCTGCTCTACCAAAGGCGTGCTGCGCGGCCTGCACTTCCAGAAAGAATTTCCACAGGGAAAACTGGTTCGCGTTATCAAAGGAACTGTTTTTGACGTGGCTGTAGATTTGCGAAGCGGCAGTAAAACTTACGGAAAATGGTTCGGTATCGAATTATCCGAAGAAAACAAGAAACAGTTCTACATCTCCGAAGGTTTTGCTCACGGCTTCCTGGTACTCAGCGATGTAGCAGAATTCTGCTACAAAGTGACCGATTTCTATCACCCGGGAGACGAGGGCGGTCTGGCTTGGAATGACCCGGAAATCGGCATTGTCTGGCCACAGTTAAAAGGGGAATATCAGGGCAATGCATCTGCAGAAGGTTACACTCTGGAAGACGGCACAGCGCTGAACTTAAGCGACAAAGACCAGAAATGGGCGCCGCTGAAAGATACTTTTAAATTTTAATTTCATATAGAAACTCATAGAGAAATTTTGAGTAAAAAGTACCGCACGGACACTCTGAGAATATAAATATTTTCACAGTTGTCCATGCGGTACTTTTCACTTCCAGATAATTCCCAGTTTCTCAAAGACCGGATAAAGATAACTTGCCCCAAAGCAATTCAGCTTCTTCGGCCCCTTTACCGTGCCCTCTGTCTTCTGCAATTCCAATGCTTTTTCAAAAGCCAGGCTGATGCTTGCTCTGGTAATGGATTTATCCTTTCTATTGACAAACATTTCATTTCCCCTGATTTCATATACAAATTCCAGGTTTTTTACGGTATAAAAGGGACAGCCCTGGAAAACTGTCAACGTCTTCCAAAGCAGTTCTTCCAAATGCTCTTTGTCCTCCTGCCGCTCCACAGCAGTCTGTAATTCTTTGAGCAGACACTTCTGTTCCTCTTCTAACTGCACGCTTACACCTCCACTTGTCCGCTCTTTTCTGCTTTCCTCATCACCCATATATAATAAGGAATCAGAGGAATCAACGCTGCTATCCACGCTGCCGGGTCAGACATGCAGACCTGGGCAAATCCCGCGTTTGCCGCCGCAACAAATACAATAGCAGCTCTGGCCACCAATTCAAACACACCGCCCATCATAGGCACAAAACCATATCCCATACCCTGCAGCGCATTTCTGTAAAGGAAAATACTTCCCAGGAAAGGATACGCCCAGGAAACAATGTTAAAATAAATTTCTGCCGCATGAAGCACTTTCGTCTCAGCCGGGTCAATAAACAGGAATATCATATACTTTCCAAAGAAATGAATCACTGCCATCAATACCACACTGCACACCAGTATCATCATCTGTGTGAGACGCACTCCCTGTTTGACGCGGTCCATTTTCCCCGCGCCCCGGTTCTGCCCCACATAAGTGGCAATAGTAGCGCCGAAAGCCACAAACACCGTACAGATAATATTCTGAATTTTTCCTGCTGCCGAAAATCCCGCCATATACACAGCGCCATACACATTAATTGCCCCCTGTACAATAATCGTTCCAATGGCTGTAATGGAAAACTGCAGTCCCATGGGAATCCCCAGTCCCAAAAGTTTTTTAACGGTATTTACAGAAAATCGAAAATCCTCCTTTTTCAGCCTCAATACCGGAAATTTCTTGATTATGTAAACTAAACACAGCAGTGCAGAAATTCCCTGTGCAATTACCGTAGCATAGGCACATCCCTCTACACCCATATGAAAAATCACAATAAAAGCAATATCCAGAACCACATTAATAACAGCGGAAACAATCAAAAAATACAGCGGCGATTTGCTGTCTCCCAAGGCCCGCAGCACAGCTGCAAGAGCATTGTAAGCACAAGTCACCACAAGACCCGCATAAATAATAGCCATATAACTGCTGATATCATCCAGCAAATTTTCCGGGGCATTCATTAAGCGTAAAATAGGTTCATTGGCCGCCAGAAGTCCTACGGTCATCACCACTACAAAAGCCACACAGATATAAATGGACATGGCAATAAAATGCCTCATTCTATCTGTCTTTCTGGCCCCGAACCATTGCGCTACCCACACAGAAAAACCGCTTGTCAGTCCATTTAGCCACCCGGTCACCAGAAAAATCAAAGAGCCGGTGCTCCCAATAGCCGCCAGAGCATCTACCCCCAGAAACTGCCCTGCAATAATAGAATCCGCAATATTATAAAACTGCTGAAAAATGTTCCCCAGACACATGGGAATCATAAACTGGATAATCAGCTTTATGGGACTTCCCTTTGTCATATCGTTTGTCATGTTTCTTCTCCTTTTCGCTCCTTTATAATTCTAGAGGAAGTATAGTACAAACTTTTTGTTTTTGCAATGTTATATTACCACAAAGTCAAGCAATTTTTCAGTTGGAAAAACCGCCTTTCGGGTGCTATACTTATCCTATACGACAAATGAATTTATTTTTTCAAGGAGTATCTTATGTACCTGAAATATCCTTTTCCGGCTTTTTGGGGAAAACTCCGGCTCATCTTTGCCCTGCTTGTGCTGCCCCTTCTTCTGACTACGGGCTGCAGCGGCAGTGATACCGGAAATACTGCCTCTGACAAAGCCCAGAAAGACCAAGACAGCCCACAGACCCTCCGGGACAACATGCCGGAGGTACTGGTGCCCCAATCTCCCGGAACTTCCATGCTGGGCGCAGAGCCGCTTCTGGCTGATGTGTCCAACGCAAACCAGGGTTATATCACCGTCCGGTACAACGGCAGTGCAGCAAAAGCCAATATACAGATTACCAGTTCGGACGGCATTACCTATAAATATTTTCTGCCCCCTTCTGATACCTGGGTGTCCCTTCCCCTCACCAGCGGAAGCGGCGCCTACGAAATCGCCGGCTATGAAAATGTGGTAGACAATAAATACGCCTCCCTGTTCAAGGAATCCCTGGAGGTCCGTTTGGAGAGCGAACTTCTCCCCTTCCTCTACCCCAACCAGTATGTGTTTTTTACACCGGAATCCAAAGCCGTAGCCAAGGCCTCTGAACTGGTGCAGAACTCCGCTTCTGACCTGGAAGCTGTGGAGGTCATTTATCATTTCGTGATTGAAAACATCACTTATGATGAAGCAAAAGCAGAATCCGCACAAACCGGATACCTGCCGGATATTGATTCCACACTTGCGGAGAAAACCGGCATCTGTTTTGACTATGCAGCCCTCACCGCTGCCATGCTTCGCTCCCAGAGGATTCCTGCCAAGCTGGAAATCGGCTATTCCGGGGACATTTACCACGCCTGGATTAGCGTCTACATAAAAGACATCGGCTGGATTGACAAAATGATTGAATTTACCGGAGATGCATGGACAAGAATGGACCCCACCTTTGCCGCAGGCAATAACAACAGCAAAAAAATCCTGAAATATATCGGGGACGGTTCCAACTATACCCTGCAGTATACCCGTTAGCTACACTGCCCCAGAGGCATGAAAGAAAGGAGTTTTATGAAACCTTTATCCAATACCGAATTACACACCTTCTGCAGCCAGTTTGCCCTTATTCTCCGTTCCGGCATTTCCTCCCTGGAGGGAATTACCATTATGCTGGACGACATCCCAAAAGGGGAGGGACACGACCTTCTGGAAATCCTGCAGAAAGAAGTAGAAACCACAGGCAGTTTTGCCATGGCTCTGCAGACAGCCCAATGTTTTCCCCCTTACATGTGCAGCATGGCGGAACTGGGCGAGCAGTCCGGACGGCTGGACGACGTTATGGACAATCTGGCCCGCCACTACAGAAGAGAAGACCAGCTCTCCAAAAGTATCCGAAGCGCTGTTACCTATCCTTTGATTATGCTGGGCATGATGGCCGCCGTTATGCTGGTACTGATTATCAAAGTTCTCCCTGTATTCCAGCAGGTTTTTGACCAGCTTGGAGTTACTATGACGGGATTTTCCGGCACTGTTTTGAAAATGGGGGCAGCCATGAACCGCTACAGTGTGGTTTTCCTCGTATTCGCAGTGCTTCTTGCCGGTTTATTCTTTTATTTTCTCAGAAGTTCCAGGGGGCAGAAGTTTTCTGGCAGTTTTCCCAGCCGCTTTTCGCTCACCCGGCGCCTCTCTGAAAAAACCGCCTGCGCCCGGTTTGCCAGCGGCATGTATCTATGTCTCTCCAGCGGTCTGGACACCGAGCAGAGCCTGGAAATGACAGCCCGGCTCATTGAGCATGAAGGCATCAGCCGGAAAATTAAAACCATACAGGAAAATCTGGCAGAAGGCACTCTTTTCCCGGAGGCTCTTGAAAATTCCAACATCTTCTCCGGCCTTTATTCCCATATGGTAAATATCGGGCTGAGAACCGGGGCGGCAGATGAAGTTATGAAACAAATTTCCGAGCAGTATGACGAAGAGGTGGAAGACCAGATGAACCGACTGGTTGCAGGCATCGAACCCACACTTGTTGCTATACTTTCCATTGCTGTGGGCATGATTCTCCTTTCCGTTATGCTGCCTCTCATGGGCATTATGTCCAATATGGGCTGACAGGGAGGTATCGGTACATGAATCGCTTTAAGAAAAGAAACTGCCGTTTTCCTTTCCTGTCTGGCCTGCTGCCGGTTCTGCTCTTCTGCCTGATACTGGCCGCCTTTCTTTTCGGACTGTCTGCCGTATCCCGGACGACTTCCCAGGAAGAAATGAACCGGCTGGAAACTTCCATCCGGCAGGGCGCTGTCCAGTGCTATGCCCTGGAAGGCTTTTACCCGGACAGTCTTACCTATCTGGAAGAGCACTATGCCGTGCATTACGACAAGAAAAAATACATTGTTTCCTATGAAATTATCGGCTCTAACATGATGCCGGATATTACAGTCATTCCCAAAAAAGACACAGGAGGGCTGCCATGAAACCAAGAAATCGCACCCATGTAACCGACATCCTCTTCACCCTGTCCCTGTTCTGTCTTTTTACCACCTGTGCTTTTCTGGTGGTACTCACCGGAATACAGGTGTATCGGACAACCGTTTCCGATATGGAGGACAACTATTCCTCCAAAACCGCCCTCTCTTATGTAACGGAAAAAATTCGCCAGCATGACTTTGCAGGCGGTGTTTCCGTAGTTTCTCTGAAAGGAGAAAATGCCCTGGTATTGAAAGACCAGGCAGATGGCGAAACTTATCTTACCTATATTTATGCTTATGAGGACTATCTCTGGGAATTGTCTGTAAAAGAAGGCACTCCTGTTTCCAGAGATATGGGACAAAAAATTATTCAGGTACAGGATTTTTCTATTGAAAAAAAAGAAAACGGCTTCTTTGAGCTTTCTGCCTCTGACAGCCGCCAAAATCCTCTGACCATTCTCTTTCATCTGCGAAGCGAAACGGCCACTTCTGATACCTGAAAAGAAAGGATTGCTCTATGAAACAGTTGAAAAGTGCAAAATCCGGCTTGTTTCTCCTGGAACTCATTGTCGTCATACTGTTCTTTTCCCTGGGAAGCACAGTTTGCATACAGGCCTTTACCAAAGCTCACCTGATGAGCCGGAAAGCCCAGGATTTAAGCTTTGCCTCTTTAAAGGCTTCTGAAACTGCCTCTGTAATCAAATATACGGACTGCACGTTGGAAAGTCTGCGGGAATATTTCCCCCATGCGGCAGAAAAAAACGGTGAATTCCTTATTTTCTACAATGAGAACTATGAAGAATGCGGAGAACAGGACAGCCGCTACGTCCTTCATACCGCTCTTACCCCGGACGGCAGAGCACAGACCGCCCATATCCGGGTTCTGCGCTGTGATGCAGAAAAGACCATATACGAACTTCAGATTCGCTTTCCTGCCGTCTCACCACAGAATTCCAGCATTTTCCCACAGGAGGCAGATTCATGAAAAAGAATGGAAGAAGCATTATAAGCACAGGAACCGCTTCTCTGGTATTGATTTTTTCTCTGCTGTGCATGCTGGCCTTTGCAGTGCTTTCCCTGGTCAGCGCCAGGGCCAACCTGCGTATGAGCCAGAAAAGTGCACACCGCACCACAGCTTATTACGAAGCGGAAAACAAGGCCAATGACATTCTGCTGGAAATTTCCGACGTTATTGACCAGAATCTCACCAGCAAAAATGAAGAAACTTTTTATCAGAATATACATACCGCGCTGGAAGGAAAGTACGGCATTGTCTTTCCTTCCCCGGACAGGCTGGAGTATCAGATAGACATGGAAGAACAGCAATTTCTTTTTGTCTCCCTTTCCCTCTCCTTCCAGCCTTTGAAAGACGAAACGCACTACGAAATTATTTCCTGGAACACCGGCTCTGACTATGAATGGAATCCGGATACTTCCCTTCCCCTTCTCAGTGAAAACAGCTTTAAGGAAGACCGTGTTACGGAATAAACGGAGGTACATGACTTATGAAAATACTGGATTTTTTAACAGAAACTACAAACGCAGGGGCCTCAGACCTTTTTCTTGTGGCCGGGCGCCCCATGTCTTATAAAAAAGGCGGAAAAATCATACAGCTAAATGAGGAACGAATGATGCCTGAGCAGTGCGAGAGCCTTATCCGGGAAATTTATGAACTGGCAGACCACAGAGATATCGGAAAGTTCCTGCAAACCGGTGATGATGATTTCTCTTTTGCAGTAAAAGGCCTGTCCCGCTACCGGGTCAGTACTTACATGCAGAGAGGTTCTCTGGCTGCAGTCATCCGTATTATTACCTTCAGCCTGCCAGACCCTTCTGTGCTTGGAATTCCGGAGCAGATTATTGACCTGGGAAATCTGAAAAAAGGACTGGTACTGGTTACAGGCCCTGCCGGAAGCGGCAAATCTACGACCCTGGCCTGCATCATCAATGCCATTAATGAAAACCAGGAGAAACACATCATCACTCTGGAAGATCCCCTGGAATTCCTTCACAAGCACAAAAAAAGCATTGTGAGCCAGCGTGAAATCAGTTCCGATACGGAAAGCTATGTAGTGGCTCTGCGTTCTTCCCTCCGTCAGAGTCCGGACGTCATTCTCTTAGGTGAAATGCGGGATTTTGAAACTATGTCTATTGCCATGACGGCTGCGGAAACCGGACATCTGGTCTTATCTACCCTGCACACCCTGGGGGCAGCCAACACGATTGACCGAATCATTGATGTTTTCCCTCCCAACCAGCAGAGGCAGATAGCCATACAGCTTTCTTCCGTTCTCCAGGCCGTGGTATCCCAGCAGCTTATTCCTTCTGCAGACGAATCAGGCATGCATGCGGCCTTTGAATTGATGACCGCCACCCCTGCCATCCGCAATATGATAAGAGAAAACAAAATTCCTCAGATTGACGGACTTGTATACTCCTCCTCTTCGGACACTATGTTTTCCATGGACAGCAGTATCCAGACCCTTTGCCGAACGGGACAGATTACCAAAGAGGAAGCTCTGGCCCATGCGGTCAATTCAGAAATGCTAAAGAGAAAACTTCTCTGAAAATAAACAGAGAGGCTGCCTGAAACGACAGCCTCCTGCTCTGTGAACTTAAGATTCCGACAATCTTGTCTCTTCATAATAAGAATATCTGTTTTTTCCCTCTTTCTTGCTTTTATATAAAGCCGTATCTGCTTTCTTCAAGCCTTCCTCATAAGAAAATCCTTCCCGCTCCATAATGCAGATTCCTACGCTGCAGGTAAGGTTCAGTTCTTCTGTTTGAGCCAGTGACACAAAGAGTTCTTTCATTCGTTTGTCCAGAATTTCCCGGCTGGTTACACTCTTAATAAATACCAGAAACTCATCACCGCCAAGACGTCCGATAATATCTCTTCTGCGGAAAGTCGCCATAAGGGTATCTGTCAGAATTTTCAGCGCCCGGTCTCCTACCAGATGTCCATAATTATCGTTGATTTTCTTAAAATCATCTAAATCCAGGATAATCAGACTTCCCCCGGCCGTCTCCCGGCTGTCTGTCATAAAGGAAATCACCTCCTGTTCAAAGGTTCTCCTGTTATACACATTGGTAAGAGGGTCTCTGTTGGCCGCCACTTCCTGCGCCAGTGCCTTTCTCTTTTCCACATCAATATTCTTCAGATACAGAAGCGCATACATGTTTCCGGAATACCGTTCCTGAAAAACGTGCACCACCAGTTCCACCCAATACCTCCCGCCATCCATCATCCGGCGGAAACAATGTTTGCAGGTGGATTCTCCGTTTTTATACATGTTTTTCATAAACTCTACATCCATATAACGACTGTAGTCTTCCTGCTCTTCCTCCAGAATTACCTCCGGCATATGGCTGAGAATCACCTGTGTGAAACTTTTCTGTTTCTGTCGGCATTCCTCTACATAACTTTCCCACAGGCCACCCGCCCGTTTCGGATATCCGCTTTCCACATCTACCTCCGCATAAGCCACAGCCTCACCCAGCACAGCCTCATAGAAATCCTGCGTTCTCATATATTCCAGTTTCATGGCCCATTCCTGACTGGCAGGTTCTACACTTACCAGAATGGTTTCCAAATCCTGCTTTTCCATCCCCAGATGCTGTGTTTTCAGCCAGAACCATTCATATGTGCCCGATTTTGCCTTTAAAAGCACTTCCAGTCCATTGACCTCCGGTTGTCGATCTACCTGCAAAAATACTCCCCGGAATTTGTCCGCAAAATGGGGATGTACTATTTTTTCTTCTATCCAGCAATCCGGAAAATTCTTTTCTCTATCTGCATCTCCGAGCAGCAATTTCCGCTTTGTATGAAAATAAATGGCATGATTTTTCTCATTGTACTCAAAAGAGTCCACATGGGTTCTCTCCAGCAGAAATTGGGGTTTTTCTACCTCGCTGATAATCCGATGATGGCCCTCCAGACAAATCATTCCATCGTTATCCTCTACCCGGACTCCAAGGCAGTTTACCATCACCTCACCCTTCCGGGGATGCTTCCAGGTATATTCCAGCTGCATCGCCTTTCCGGTTTTAATCAGTTTCTCTACGGAACTATTCACATACTGATAATATCCCTGCTGAATCCTTCCATACCAGTGCTGATAACACTCCTCCGGCGTGGGAATCCCTTCTATTCCCATAATTTCCAACATCACCCTGTCTGCATACATTTCATACTGATTTTTTTCCGGATTCATACGGATGACCCACAGTCCCAGACGAGTATTTTTCAGGATATCCCTCTGACGATAGTTGGAATTGAGCACCCCGTAAAAGCGCTGTAAATCATCTGAATGCAAACAGCGGAAACGCTCCTCCTGAACTATCCGCTTCCGATACTCCTCCACTTCCGGCTTCATGTACACAACCTCAAATTTTTCCTTTTCATAAGGCTCGGCAAAAAGATATCCCTGTATCACATCCGGATGAAGTTCCATAAGACTGAACAATTCTTCCTCTGTTTCCACACCTTCACAGCATACCCGGATATGGACACTATGGGCCAATTCTATCACATTCCGCAGCAACTGGTAGTTATAGGCACTGTTCTGAATCTGCCTCACAAAACAACGGTCTATCTTCACCTCGTCAATTTCTATACTTTTCAGATAGCTGAGACTGGAATATCCGGTCCCAAAATCATCAATGGCAATTTTAACACCTTGCCGCTTCCATTGGCTGAAAATCTGGTTGAAATATTCATAATCCTGCAGCTGTATACTCTCTGTGACTTCCAACGTCAGAGCTTCTCCCGAAATTCCCACCCTTTCCAGAACATCCAGCACGCTTGCCGCAATATCCTTCTGGCGAAGCTGTATGTAAGAAATATTAACGTTTATATGAACCCCCGGAATGTGCCGGCGCCACTCTCTGCACTGGGTCAGAGCCGTTTCCAATACCCAGGCGCCTACCTGGCAAATCAGCCCTGTCTGCTCCAGAATGGGAATAAACTCCGCCGGACTCACTGTTCCTCTGGAAGGAGAAGAAAACCGCAAAAGCGCCTCCGCCCCAAAAAGTGTAAAATCATCCCCCTTAATCTGAGGCTGATAACAGAGATAAAATCCTTGAAACCCATTTTTGACCGAATTTTGCAGTTCTTCCAAAAGCTCAATCATATTTAATTTTTTCTCATAATTATCTATGGAGAAAAAAATCAGTCGATTCTTTCCCTCCTTCTTTGCACTGTCCAGGGCATTTTCTGCATACTGATACAAAATTCCGTTATCTTTTACAGATTTTTCATCATACAGAACGGCTCCCGCCGAAACTGTACAATATTTCTCCACACTCTGCTGTATGGTCCGATACAGCCGCTCTGCCTCTTCTCTGCTGTATTTCACCAGATTGATGGCAAAGCAGTCACCGTTCAGCCGGTATACCAGAGACGGCAGTTCATTCACTTCTTCCATGACTTCCGCTACCAGAGCAAGAATCCAGTTGCCATAAGACATACCGTGCTTGATATTAATATTTTTCAAATTATCAATACCAAGAATCATCAGACAACCTGTATCTCCCCTTTTCAGACACGTTTCCAGGTCTTCCATAAGTTTTACAGAGTTCAACAGCCCTGTCAGGCCATCTGTCCTGTTACGAAACATGGTGTCCGACACTCTTCCGGCTACAAATCTGGCACGGCCCTGGCTATCAAAGCGAACAGATCCTCTGCTGTTTACCCAGTCCCGATTTCCAGATTTATCTAAAATTCTATGTTCCAAATTATACGTTTTGCATTTATTTTCTTTCACCTTGCGAAAGGTCTGACTGACAGCATTCAAATCTCTTTTATATATGATTCTGGTCCAGTCCTGAATACTAGTTGTCCCGTTCTCCGATTTTACTATAGGATATTTCTCATAAATGCTGTCTGCAAAATATACCCTGTCTTCCTGTAAATCCCACAGAAAAAGATGGTCATCCATGCTTTCATCCCATAATTGTATCGTGTTCAGATACTGCTCCATTTCTCTTTGTATGTTGTCCTGACGATTCACTGATTCCTCCTTATCCTTTCTCCAGCTTTTTCGTAATATCTTCCTTTGCCATCGGCCTGCCGAAATAATATCCCTGCATGTAGTCCAAAGGTATTGTTTTTAAAAATTCCTGTTCTTCTTTTTTCTCCACTCCCTCCAGGCAAACCTGAATCTCAATGGTATGGCACATTTGAACCACCAAACTGATAAATGCGGCATCAAACTCACTGTGCAAAATATCCTTCACAAACGCCCGGTCAATTTTAACAACATCCACAGGCGTGTTCTTCAATGATGCAAGAGAACAATAGCCTGTCCCAAAATCATCTAAAGCAGTGCGTATATTTCTGCTGCGCATATCATTGAACTTTTCCCTGAAAATTTCCATGTTCTTAACCGCATAGCTTTCTGTCAGCTCCACAATAAGATTTTCGCAGCTAAACGCTTCTTCCTCAATGATTCTGTATAAATCCTCCAGAAAATGGTCTTCCAGAAACTGCAGCGCAGAAACATTCACACTGACGCTAAAGTCCGGTTTCTTCTTAATCCATTCCCGGCTTTCCCTAAATGCCTGACGCAGCATCCAGAGTCCGGCCCGGTAAATCATTCTGTGCTCTTCCATAAGAGGAATAAACTCCGCCGGGGAAACCACCCTGCCTTCCTCATCTCTCCAGCGCATCAGGACTTCCACGCCCTTCATTTCTCCTGTAACCGGATTTACCTGAGGCTGATAATTCAGATAAAATCCCCTGTAGTTCTGCTCCGCAGCATCCCTCAACTGACAGAGCAGTTCCAGCGAACGGTTTTTTTCCTGCAGAATCTCCTCTGTAAAAAAGACCAGACGGTTTTTCCCCTGTACCTTGGCATACTGAAGTGCATAATCCGCATGGCGACAAAGTTCATCCACACTTTTTCCATTTTTCGGGTACATGGCACAGCCCGCCGATATTTCGATGTTCAGTTTCTGGGAGTTCCATTCCCGTATTCTCAACAAATAATCCTGAATTGCACGATAAAGGCTCTCCACATCATGTCCGGCCGCATTATCCATGAGAATTCCCATCTTGTCCTTCTCCATTCTATAAAGAAAAGCATTGTCCGGAAGCACCGCCTGTATAGCCTGCCCCATTTCTTTCAGCACCTTATCCCCGAAAGAACGGTTGTAAAGCTCATTAACCTGACGAAACTCATCGATATCAATCACAATCACAGCCAGACGCTCCACTACCTTTCCCCTGATACGCTTTTTCAAAGCTTTGTAAAATTCGGCATAGTTTAAAAGCTGTGTCAGCGGGTCTATTTTGTTCTGCTTTCCCATAAGAGACATAATTCCCGCAAAAAGCTCCTGTTTTCCTTCTTTGTCGTACATCATATGCCCCCGGCATCTCAGCCAGACATATTCCCCGTTTCGCTTCTTTGCGCGAAATTCCACAGAATGACCGTCTGTTTCCCTGTTGATAATCTCCATATTAGACTTATAGAACCGCTCCCAATCCTCCGGATGTATAATTGCCTTCCAAAAAGGCAGCGGATTTTCTACGATTTCACCGGGCAGGGCAAACAACGCTACCAGTGCCGGGGGATATCGAAACATATCTGTTTTGGGATTACATATATAGATAAAATCATCTGTACTCTGGACCAGCGCATCATACAAGCGCTCTGAAGAATACTCCATCTCATTCTCTGCAGCTTTCATTTTATTTTTCATCCCTCTCTTCGTAGATTTTAAATCCATTTTTTCCTTCCTGTTTGACCTTATACAGCGCCCTGTCGGCCTTACTGTACAAATCTGCAAACGTTCTGCCATGCAGGGGTGCCAGGGCAATTCCCAAAGACGCACTGATTTCCACACAATTCCCTTCGCTGTAATACTTTAAATTCAGCTTTTTCAGCAGACTTCTGATATTTCTTTCTATTGCCTCATCCGGAATATTCTTCAGAAAAACAACAAACTCGTCACCGCCAAGACGGCAGACAATATCATAGGCACGGAAATGCTGCTGCAGAATCTGCGCTACATCTTTTAACGCCTTATCACCAGCCTGGTGCCCCATGGTGTCATTTAACGCCTTAAAGTTGTCCAGGTCTAAAATTATGAAGGCATGTTCTGCTCCCTCCGGCAGATTCAGATATTTCATCTCTGCCTCGATACGTTCCACCCCACTGGTTCTGTTGAAAAGACCGGTAAGCTGATCTGTATCTGCCTTCCTCCGAAGCTGGATTTCCTCTGTAACATCCTTCATCATACCCACACATTGTACGATTTCATCCTTTGCATCAAACAGATTGCTCACCTGAATCTGAAAAGCCCGTTCCATACCTTCCACCATCACAGTAAGATAAAAATCCTCATTTTCTCGGTTTTTTCCCATACTCCGGAAAATTCTGCTAACCTGTTCCTCGGTTTCCCGGGTCTGAGGCAGATAATGCAGAAGTTCTTCCGGAGCGTTCTCAATTACATCCGGAAAATCCAGCGCAAAACTGTTTTTATTGAGAAATCTCAGCCGTTTAGACTTCACATCATAGGCCATAATCATAGAATTGGACTGCGCCGATGTAATCTGAAATACCATTTCATCAAATTTCAGCTGCTGATTAAATTCCTCTACCTTTTTCTTCTCCCGGGCAGAAGAATACAGAAGAACAGCTGCAAGGACAAAAGCCGCGCTCAGTACTTCGCCAATCAGAATATAGATATCATTGTCCAGGAGATACTGTATCGATTCCATAACATCAGACTTTTTCATGACCATAACCACATACCAGTCATTTATCTGAAGAGGCGAAAAATATGCCACCCTCTCGTCTTTTCCCCGTTTCACTTCCGTTATCACCTGCTTGCCTGCCTGAATCTGCCTCTGCAATTCTTCTCTGCTCACATCGGTCTTCACTTCCGCCATAGCTTCAAACAGGTTGTCCGTATTTGTCAGGAAGTCCGCCTTGTACTGTCTCATAATATAATTCCCGCTGCGATCTATAATCTGCATATATTCCGAATCTTTATCCCAACTGGTATCCTCATAAATGCGAAACTTTTGTGTCTCCATAACGCCGTAAAGCACACCTTTGGGCTTATCTTCTGCGTCCAGAATCGGTACTGCCACAATAAAGATATCTGCATTGAGAATCATAGATTCCCTGCTCTCTGTAATGACAAATTTCTCTCCGTTCATGCATCCCTGAAAGTAATCCTTATCGCGGATATTCAGTTCTGCCTCATTGGAAATCAATGAATTTCCCTCACTGTCTGTAATTCCGACTCTCTGAAACTCCAGGCTTCCCTGCGCAACCAGTTTTTTTATTCTCTCCGTCTTTTCCGGGTCATGGACATCTCCGTCATGAAATATTTCTGCCAGTCCATACAGCGTACTTACAAATCCCTCCAATTTATTTTCCAGAATAACATTTCCCTGATTGGAAAGATCCTTCAGCGAATTCAGCTGTATGGTAAATTCCCTCTCTTGAATTTTATGGTAAAAATTCACCATAGTAATGAAAACCAAAGCCAGCATACTCCCTACAACTGCCAGGACGCGCAAACTGTTTTTCATCTTTTTCACGTTCAAATTGTATTACACCTTCTTCAATTCTAACAATATTTCCTCACGATTTCTTTCATCCAGTCAAACTGCTGCTCCATCTCGTCCACCAGACGGAACTGAGTCCGGGCGCGCACCAGATTGTGCTCGGGATAAGCAGTCTTAAAATAAGTATCTCCCTCCAGATAATCCGTCAGAAAACGCATGCCGCATTCCAGAGTCATCAGGCGGGCGCCCCATGGAAGACTTTCCACCTCTTCGGGAGTCAGCACATCTTTCGTTGCCTCCAGATACCCCTTTACATACAGTTCATACAAAGAAATATCAAAATGTACCAAATCCAGATTCTGCTCATCTTCCTCTGCTGTGGCTGCTCCGAAGCGGATAGAATCTCCAAAATCATTGGCAGCCAGCCCCGGCATAATCGTATCCAGGTCAATAATGCACAGCCCTTTTCCCGTATCTGCGTCAAAGAGAATATTGTTCAGCTTCGTGTCATTGTGGGTGACGCGAAGGGGCAGAATCCCCTCCTCCTGCTGCTGTACCAGTACGCCGCAGTCCTGCTCTCTTTCCAATACAAAAGAAATTTCCCCCCGGCAGGTAACGGCTCTGTTTTTAATGTCTCTGTGCAGGGCTCTCTGGAAATTTCCAAACCGTTTTACCGTATTGTGGAAATCCGGAATGGTTTCTTTTAAGCTGGAAGCCGGATAATTGCCCAACTGTTTCAGGAAATGCCCGAAGCTGTTACCCGACTGATAAAACTGCTCCGGCTCCTCCACCAGCTGATAACACACGGAGTTCGGTATGTAATTATAACATCTCCAGGGCTGCCCCTCACTGTCTTCAAAATACGTACAACCCGTCTTTGTCTTAATGCAGGACAACGTTTCTCTGTCCGGATCTCCGCCCTCTTCCCGGATAACATTTCTCAGATACTCTGTCACACCAAAAATATTCTCCATAACTCCCGCCGGGTCTTTAAATACATTATTGTTTACCCTCTGCAGAATATAGGCAAATTCGTCTCCATCCTCTGTAGGCATATAAACCGCATATGTTTCATTGATATGCCCTTCTCCGAAAGGTTTCACATAGCTGCACTGCAGACCAAATCCAAAAGCATACAGCGCGTCTTCCAAATCACGGCTGCTCACGCCGTCAATCTTTCTTCTGGTAGAAAATACCACTTCCCCTGCTTCCACTTTCCTCTTGGAATCAATCTTACAATTGGCCTTTACCACACTGTTCAGCCCAATATGCGCGCCGCAGCCCACATAGGAATCGTGGTCAACCACTGCGCCGCTGTTAATCAGCACACCGTGTTCTACAACGGTATGTGTATTCACCACTGCCCCCTGCATAACAAATGTTCCATTTCCAATCACTGCGCTTGGGCTTACCACTGCTGACGGATGAATCATAGGCGGAACGTGATAACCCGCTTCCATGAGTTTTTCTGTCCAGTACAGGCGCATCCCGTTGTCGCCAAGAGCCGCCACTGCCGTATCATAGTTTTTCACAAAAGCCCTGTAATCGCAGCACTTTCCTACTACATCTGCTCCCTTCACTGCGTCATCTAAAAATACAGCTTTCTCATAGCCCAGGATTCCTGCCATTTCCTGAATCATATGACCGAATCCTCCGGCTCCTAAAATCAATAAACTTTTCATTCGTTCCTCCTTGTGTATCCCCTATTTTATCTGTTATAACCAGTGCTTTTCTATTTCCCGCAGAGCACATTCGTAAAAAGGCAAAATGATAAAATCATTCTGCCTTTTCTGTTTGTTCCTGTGTGTTTTATACTTACAGTATAGCGGTTGTTGCCCACTTTGACAATGTTTATCTTGCATAATTTTTGCAACAATTAAAACATTTTCTCCGCTGTCTCTGCCTAATTTTATTGATATAATTCTCCAAACCGCTTATAATGTACATTAGTTTGAGTAAATTTTATGCCGCCCGGAACGATCTGTTGATTTTCCGGCGGCAGAATGGAGATTCCTATGAAAAAGAAAAGACTTCTTCTGCCCGGTATTCTCTGCATGGCTGTAAGCCTTTGTATCCATACCGGCAGAGTTGACGCAATGGCTGGCGCAGCCGGTTCTTCAGCCCCCTGTCCCGGCGTCAAAAGGCTGCCGCAGCTGATTCTTCAGCCTCTGCTCCGGCCCAAAACACCTCCCAAAATCCTGAGGACACAGCCAATCAGCAGACAGACACGCCGGAGGTACCGGAAAGCTATAACTGGGAAATTCAGTCCAACAAAATTTCCGGCTGGCCTGAAGGTCCAAAGGTTGTGGCAGAAACAGCTATTTTAATGGATGTGGATTCCGGGGAAATCCTTTATGCCAAAGGGATCGACGAAAAGCGCGCCCCTGCCAGCACTACAAAGATTATGACAGCCATGCTTGCGCTGGAAAAAGTGCCTTTTGACACCCAGATAACCTTTACGGATGAGGTAAACAACATCGAACCGGGAAGTACCCATATCGGTATCAAACCCGGCGAAACCCTGACTATGAAAGACTGTGCCTATGCCATTCTTCTGGCTTCCGCCAACGAAGTTTCTTCCGGGGTTGCGGAGTATATCGGCGGCACAGTTCCCAAATTTGTGGACGAAATGAATCAGCGCGCCAAAGAACTTGGCTGTAAAAATACACATTTCGTCAATGCAAACGGACTGTACGATGAAAACCACTACACCACGGCCAGGGATTTGGCTCTGATTGCCCAGGCAGCTTTCCAGAACGAAACCTTCCGGGAAATCATCAAAACACCCTATTACATTGTGCCGAAAACCAATATTACCAATGAAGAACGGTGGCTGAATAACCACCACAAAATGGTACTGGACGGGGCCCCGCACCATTAGGGGGGTCCGGGGGGCGAAAAGTCCGTT
>OATU01000030.1_pt1 | contig 147101 bp, 142 predicted proteins | sample 1516711 | NCBI WGS metagenome assembly OATU01 (sample SAMEA2579971, study PRJEB22360) | human gut metagenome | biome: human gut; feature: human-associated habitat; material: faeces | place: Denmark | collected 2008/2010 | reverse complement strand
CACGGCGAAGATAGTACTTCGGTGCGAAAATAGCTCGTTGCCAGTTCTTTTTTTTATTTTTTTATTAATAATCAGTTTATATTTATGAACTAATATATAATATATATCTTAACTTTTACATGGCTATTAGATTATAGCTTTAAATATGTGAATGTATAGTTTCAAAAATAAAATTATGTTATAATAGTTTGGGTGATGTTTTTTATGAAAATTAAATTATATTTTGGAATGGAAAATGCAATTAAGAAGTCAGGAATTGGACGTGCATTTTACCACCAAAAAAAAGCTTTAACATTAAATAATATTGAATTTACAACAAATAAAAATGATTTAGATTATGATATTTTACATATCAATACAATCTATCCTGATAGTTTACCAATTATTAAACAAGCGAGAGAAAATAATAAAAAAATTATTTATCATGCGCATAGTACAGAAGAAGATTTTAAAAATTCATTTATGTTTTCAAATACTTTTGCAAGTTTATATAAAAAATGGTTGGTTTATCTTTATAATACTGCAGATGTTATTATTACACCAACACCTTATTCTAAAAGTTTATTAGAATCATATGATTTAAATAAAGAAATCTATGCTATTTCTAATGGAGTTGATGTTGAACAATTTAATCCTACTTCTGAACAAATTAATGAATTTATTCAAAAGTTTAATATCTCTGTTAATGATAAACTTGTTATATCAGTTGGATGGCTTTTTGAAAGAAAAGGGTTTGATACTTTTGTAGAAGTTGCAAGGGAAATGCCAAATATAAAATTCATGTGGTTTGGTGACGTTAAATTATCTAATCCAACTTCTAAAATAAAAAAATTACTTAAAGAATTACCAGAAAATGTCATCTTACCAGGATATGTTAGTGGAGATGTTATTAAAGGCGCATATGGTCGTGCTGATGTTTTTTTCTTTCCATCGCGCGAAGAAACAGAAGGAATTGTTGTGTTAGAAGCTTTAGCTTGTAAAACACAAATATTATTGAGAGATATTCCTGCTTTTGATCCCTGGATGAAAGATCAAATAAATTGTTATAAAGGAAAAACAAATGAAGAATTTATTTCTTTAATTCAAAAAATAATTAATAAAGAATTACCTTCAACAATAGATGAAGGTTATAAAGTAGCTAAAGAAAGGGATTTAATACTTATTGGTCAACAATTAAAAGAAGTCTATGAAAAAGTTGAATCCTTATAGAGGGCTTGATTATGAATAAAAAGAATATAAAAAAATACATACTTAATGTGGCTATTATTCTTTTAGTAGGTGGCTTATCGATTTATTTTTCGATTGGTAATCAACTAGAAGGTACAATAGAATCATTATCACATTGTCATTTGGGATGGCTTCTTGTTGTAGTTATTCTTATGCTTATTTTCTATTTGATAAATGCTATGAATCTTACATTATTTGCCAGAGTTTATAAAGAGGATTATTGTTTAAAGCAGGGAATTGTTAATGCTATGGCTGGTATTTTCTTTAATGGAATTACACCAATGGCATCTGGAGGACAATTTTATCAAATTTATGCTTTTAATAAACAAGGAATTAAAGCAACTTATTCTTCGAGTATCTTACTTATGATTTTTATTGTTTATCAAAGTGTTTTGGTTCTATATACCTCTATTATCATGCTTTTGAAATTTGCGTATTTTAGTTCTCTTTATTCAGGTTTTTTTTCACTTGCTATTGTAGGTTTTGTTATTAATCTTGTTGTTATTTCAACACTCTTTTTAGGTGCTAAATCAGAAAGACTTCAAAATTTTTTAAGTAATAATGTTGTTAAGCTTCTAGCAAAATTACATATTGTTAAAAATTATGAAGAAACAAGCTCTAAAATAGAAAGAAAACTCGAAAATTTTAGAGTAGAATTAAATTTATTACAAAAAAATAAACCTATTTTATTAAAATCAATAGGTTTAAATGTTTTAAAACTCACTGTGCTTTACAGTATTCCATTTTTTTGTTCTTTAGCGATGAATGTTCCATTATCATGGAAACATTTCTTTGATTTAATTGGTATTACTGCATTTGTTTATTTAATTTCAGACTTTGTTCCACTTCCTGGAGCAAGTGGGGGAAGTGAAGGCTCATTCTTTATTTTACTTCGTTATTTTCTTAAAAATGCAACTTCTGCAACTTTACTTGTTTGGCGATTTGCAACCTATTATGCTGGGTTGATTATCGGTGGACTTACAATGTCTTTTAGTAAAGAATTAAATATTGCTACATTAAAAGAATCGAATCAACCAATTGAAGAAAATGGCATTGTTATTGAAGATATTGAAGAAGTTGAATTAAAAGACTTTAAAAAATAGGAGGATTTTATGAAAATAGCACTCTTCTCTGATACATATTTACCAGATATAAACGGGGTTGCGACCTCAACAAATATTTTAAGAAATGAACTTGTACGCTTAGGACATGATGTTTTGGTTGTTACAAGTGAATTACCAAGTGATAGTGATTATGATATAAGTTTAGATGATCAAATATTAAGAGTACCTGGATTAGAAATTCAGGCTCTTTATGGCTATAGGGCGTGTAATATTTTTTCTTTTAAAGGAATGAAAGAAATAAAGAAATTTGCACCGGAGGTTATTCATGTACAAACAGAATTTGGAATTGGTATCTTTGGACGTATTGCTGGAGAATATTTAGATCTTCCAGTTGTTTACACGTATCATACAATGTGGACAGACTATTCGCATTATATGAATCCTATTAATTCTGAAACGGTCGATACGGTTGTAAAAAAAGTAATCACAAAAATTAGTAAATTTTATGGTAATAGCTGTCAAGGACTTATTGTTCCTTCCAATAAGACAAAAGAAGCTTTATTACATTATGGTTTACAACAAGAACATATCTATACGATTCCTACAGGTTTAGAACTTGATCGTTTTTCTATTAAAAATAAAGATGAAAAAATATGTCAAGAATTAATAGAAAAATACCAATTACAAAATCATTTTGTTCTTACTTTTTTAGGAAGAATTGCTCCTGAAAAAAGTATTACTGTTATCATTGATGCTTTAAAAGAAGTGGTTGCTTTAAATGATAATATTCGTTTTTTAATTGTTGGTGGTGGACCACAATTAGAAGAACTTAAAAACTATGTAAAAGACGATCATATAGAATCTTATGTGATTTTTACTGGACCACAAAGTGGGGAATATGTACCAGCACATTATCATATTTCCGATATGTTTATTTCCGCTTCACTTTCTGAAACACAGGGCTTAACTTATATTGAAGCGATGGCTTCTAATATTCCTGTTATTGCACGTTATGATGATCAGTTAGTAGATGTCATTGAAGATGGAAAAAATGGTTTCTTTTTTAGAGATGAAAACGAATTACCTCAACTTATTTTAAAAACAATGGAGATGGATTTAACTTCATTTAAAGAAAATGCTTTAGCTAAAGCAAAGGAGTATAGTGGTGAAACATTTGCTAGAAAAGTTTTAGAAGTCTATCAACAAGCCATTCTAACCAAAGAATATACGTATCAAGTTGTTTCTATCTTTCCAATTAAAAACAATAAAAATGAAGTTTCTTTTACTTATGATGAAAATGCAAGTACAGTTACTTTAGAATTAACAGATAAAGTGATTGATCAATATCAACTTCATCAAGGAGAAATAATTGATCGAGATACCTTTAATACACTAAAAGATTTAGAACAAATCAGTAGAGCATATAATAAAGCTCTTAAATATCTTTCTGTTAAAGATTATACAGAACAACAAATGCGAAAAAAACTCATGAATTCAGGTGATTATGATGATGCTCAACTAGATGCAACAATTCAATTACTTTCAGAAAAGAATCTCATCAATGATCATTTATTTACTTTGAATTATTTTAAAAGATGTACACGATTAGGAATTGGTCATAATAAGGCTATCTATAATTTAAGAAGTTATGGCGTTGATAGTGAAATTATTGATTTATGTTTAGAAGAATTAGATGATGATGAAGAATATCAAGCAGCAATGCTTTTAATCAATAATTATTATAAAAAAAACACAAGCATTTCTTATAGAAATATCCAAAGAAAAATTAAGGAAAAGCTTTTCTTAAAAGGATTTACTAATGAAATCATAGATAAAGCTATGTCTCAATATGATTTTGAATATGATAATGAAAAAGAAAAATTCGCATTAGAAAAAGATATGACAAAAGCTTTAAACCGTTATAGTAAAAAAATACAAGGAAAAGAGTTAAAAAACAAAATAATTGATACCTTATTAAAAAAAGGATATAATTACGAAGATATAAAACATATCTTAGAAGTTAAGGAGACAGAAGATGAATAAAATAGCAAATTTAAAACCAGGGGATGATGGTGTTTATATAGAAGCTCTTATTAATCATGTTGTTTCAGGAAAAACAAACGGAGCGCATCGTTCAACATACTTATCAATGACTTTGCAAGATGATACAGGATCTATTGATGCAAAGCTTTGGAATGCAACAGATGAACAAGTTCAAACTTTAGTAAAGGGGACTGTTGTTCAAATCAAAGGGGATGTCATTAAATATAATGAAGATCGTCAAATGAAAATTGTTAAAATCCATACAGGTACACAAGATGATAAGGAAAGAATTCGTTTTTTAAAACAAGCACCGTTAGATGGTCAATTTATGATACACGAAATAAAGAAATTTATTGATCAAATTGATAATTTAAAACTACATCAATTAGTTAAAACACTCTTTGAAGAAAATATAGAAAAATTATCTTATTATCCAGCAGCTAGTAAAAACCATCATGAATATGTTTCTGGACTTGCTTATCATACTTATGGTATGTTAAAAGTTGCAGAATCATTTTGCACATTATATCCTTCATTAAATAAAGATTTACTTTATTCGGGAATTACATTACACGATTTAGGAAAAACCGTAGAATTAAGTGGACCAGTTGTTCCAGAGTACACTTTAGAAGGAAAATTATTAGGGCATATTTCTATTTCAAATGCCATGATAAAAGAAACGGCTAATAAATTGCATATTGAGGGAGAAGAGGTTACATTATTACAACATATGATTTTAGCACATCATGGTAAAAATGAATATGGCTCACCGGTATTACCACAAATTAAAGAAGCAGAAATCTTATATTTGATTGATAACATTGATGCACGTATGGCTATGATGGACAAAGCTTTAGAAACTGTAGAATATGGTAAGTTTACAAAGCGTGTTTTCTCTTTAGAAAATAGAGCACTTTATAAACCAAAAATGTATGAAAAGTAGCAAAAGCTACTTTTTCAAATTTTGAAAAAATAAATGTTATTTTTTATAGAAAAATATTGAAAAAAGAATATAATTATGAGAGAAATTTATTTTTAAGAAGTGAGGTAGTAAAAAATGTACAAAATTTTATTATGCTGTGTTTCAGGTGTAACAACAAATAAACTTGTTAAAGCAGTAAAAGAATCAGCAAAACAAAAAGATATTAAAGTAATGTGCTGGGCAGTTGGTTCTAAATCAGTAGGTTTATCATGGGCAGATGCTGATTGTGTTTTATTAGCACCACAATCTGCTTCAGAATTATCTAAATTTGAAGAAATGATTCATGGGGTTATTCCATGTGCATTGATTAATGAAAATGATTTTGTTGAAATGAATGGTGAGGCTGTTTTAAATCAAGCTTTAGATTTAATCAAAAAATAAACATCCTAAGCGATGTTTTTTTTTGCTATAATATTTTTTAGGAGGATATAACGATGGCCGAAATTATGATCAAAGCTGCAGGCTTTGTCTTTGTTATCATCATTGCTTTTGTATTAAAGCAAGTACATGTTTTAGAAAAAAGAGATGGTTTAACAATTGCAACAATTATTATGAATGTTACTTTGCCTTGTGCTTTACTAACAAATGCAAGTGGTATTACCATTGATCAATCCATGCTTCTTTTACTACTTATTGGATTGACTTCAAACATTATCATGCTTTTTATTTCGTACATCCTTTCAAAAAAAGAGGACAATGTATTAAAAGGATATTACATGATCAACTGTTCTGGATATAATATTGGAAACTTTGTTATGCCATTTGTACAAAGTTTCTTTCCGGGAATGGGAGTTGCTTATTTATGTATGTTTGATGTTGGAAATTCAATTATGTGTTTAGGAGGGAGCTATGCTTTTGCAGGAAGTTTAGCTAGCAGTAATCAAAAATTAACACCTAAGACAGTCATAAAAAAATTATTTTCATCAATTCCTTTTGATGTCTATCTTTTGATTTTTGTTTTGGCACTTTTTAAAATTTCTATTCCACAACCTATTTTATCGGTTGCTTCTTTTATTGGGACAGGAAATGGTTTTTTAGCGATGTTTATGATTGGACTTTTATTAGAAATCAAAATCAATCCAGCAGAAATGAAAATTGTTTTAAAAACACTTATTATTCGTGTCTTTTTTGGGGCAATCTTAATGTGTATCGTTTATTTTTTTATTCCAATTCCTTTACTTGCTAAAAAAATTGTTGTTCTTGCTATGGCAGCACCTATTACTACTGTATCCGCTGTTTTTTCCAAAAATATTGGTTACCATCGAGATGCACCAGCTATTTCAAGTTCTTTATCAATTATTATAAGTATTGCGGTTCTTGTTATTTTGATTATTTTATTTGCTTAGGTGATTTTATGGAATATGAACTAAAAGTATTGAAAATTAATGACAATAAAATCAAGCAGCTTAATGAATTGTCTTTATATACTGTAAAAGATTTGATTTTACATTATCCTTATCGTTATGAAGAAATGTTAGAAACACCTCTTCATGATGAAACAAAGGTAATTATTGAAGGAAAATTAATTGATGAACCGAAAGTCTTTTTTAAAGGAAGACTTTCACGACTTACATTTCATATTGATTATCATGGAGAAACTTTAACGATTACCTTATTTAACCGTCATTTCTTAAAAAAGAATATGCATGTTGGAATGAAACTAACAATAGTTGGAAAATATAATGAAGCAAGAAAGTCAATTACCGCAAGTGAAGTTAAATTAAAAGGATTAGAAGAAATTAGTGGAATTACGCCGGTATATTCTTTAAAAGAAGGTTTGACGCAAAAAAACTTTCAAGGCTATGTAAATAAAGCACTTTCTTTTTATAAAGGACATATTGGAAATTCTATTCCAGATTATTTATGTCAAAAATATCATTTAGTTGATCGACAAGAAGCCCTTTTTAAAGTGCATCAGCCACAAACAAGAAGTGATGTTATTAGCGCTTTAAGATATTTAAAATACGAAGAATTTTTTAAATTTCAAATGACAATGCAATATATTAAACAAAACAGGACACAAAATATTGGTATTTCAAAATTAATTGATAAAGAACAAATTAATAAATTTATTCAAAAATTGCCTTTTCAATTAACAGAAGATCAACAAAAAGTTGTAGATGATATTTTGATTGATTTATCAAGTCAGAAATTGATGTATCGTTTTGTTCAAGGAGATGTAGGAAGTGGGAAAACCGTAGTCGCTGCAATTAGTCTTTACGCTAATTATTTAGCGGGATATCAAGGAGCAATGATGGCACCAACTGAAATTCTTGCTTTACAACATTATCAATCTTTAAAAAAGCTATTTAAAAAAACAAAAGTCAATATTGCTTTACTTACAGGGCATTTAAGTTTGAAAGAAAAAAATGAAATTTATCAACAATTAGAACAGGGGAAAATCGATATTATTGTGGGAACCCACGCTCTTTTCCAAGATAAGGTTCAATATAACCAACTCGGTTTAGTCATTACTGATGAACAACATCGCTTTGGTGTTGAACAAAGAAAAGCACTTAAAAATAAAGGAAATAAAGTGGATTTTCTTGTAATGACAGCCACACCAATCCCACGTACACTTGCAATTTCACTTTATGGAGATATGGATGTTTCAACCATTAAAACAATGCCTAATGGTCGAAAAAAAGTAATTACACGTTTTGTTAAAGGAATTTCCATGAAACCTATTTTAAAAGATTTAAAAGATTATCTTGCAAGTGGTGGACAATGTTATGTTGTTTGTCCTTTAGTAAGTGAAAGTGAAGCAATTGAAGGAAGAAATGCCAGTGATATTTCTAAAGCCATGGCAAGCTATTTTAAAGGTCAATATGAAGTAGGCCTAGTTCATGGACAAATGAATGATGAAGAAAAAAATCAAGTTATGGATGCTTTTAAAGAAAATAAAATCCAAGTTCTTGTGTCTACAACTGTTATTGAAGTAGGAGTCGATGTCAGCAATGCTAATATGATGGTAATTTATAATGCTGAAAGATTTGGACTTTCTCAACTTCATCAATTACGTGGACGTGTCGGTAGATCAAAGGAACAAGGATATTGTTATTTGCTTTCTCAAGCAAATAATTCTGAACAAAAAGAGAGACTAGAATTTTTAGAAAATCATCATGATGGTTTTGAAGTATCTGAATATGATTTGAAAATAAGAGGTCCAGGTGATTTACTTGGACAAAAACAAAGTGGGGTACCAACTTTTATGATTGGTGATATTTTTAAAGATTATCATATTTTAGAAATTACGCGTAAAGATGCTTATGAAGCATTAAATCAACATCAAGATGATGAAAAAATACAAAAGATGTTAGTAGAAATAAAAAACAATTTAACAAAGAATAATGCATATATTGATTAATGTGTTATAATCTTGAAGAGGTGAGAACATGAAATTAGCCATAGATGCAATGAGTGGAGATTTAGGTAGCTCTATTGTTGTAGAAGCTTGTCGTTCATTTTTAGAAAAAAATAAAACAGATGAGCTTTATGTTGTAGGAAAAATAGAAGAATTAGAAGCATTGAAAGAATATCAACAAGTCACATTGATTGATGCAAGAGAAACTTTTGAAATGACAGAAAACATTCTTGCTATTCGTCGAAAAAAAGAATCCAGCCTAGTTAAAGCAATGATGCTTGCTAGAAATAATGAAGTAGATGGTGTTTTATCTTGTGGAAATACAGGTGCTTATTATGCTTGTGCAATGCTATTTTTAAAACGTATTAAAGGAATTGATAAATCATGTTTAATGGCAACCATTCCAACTTTAAATGATAAAGGGGTTTGTATGCTAGATGTAGGTGCCAATGCAGAAAATACCGCGGAACAGTTGGTACAATTTGCAATCATGGGAAATGTCTACGCTAAAAATGTTAGACATATTCAAAAGCCAAAAGTTGCGTTATTAAACATTGGTAGTGAAGATCATAAAGGTGATGAAATTCATAAAGAAACATATCAATCTTTAAAAGAATTACAACAAATTGATTTTGTAGGAAATATTGAAGGAAAAGAAATCTTAAAAGGTGATGTTGATGTTATTGTAACAGATGGTTTCACTGGAAATGTTACTTTAAAAACCATTGAAGGTGTTGCTTTATCAATGATGTCCGCCTTAAAAGATGGTTTCATGTCATCAACACGTACAAAATTAGGTGCGGTCATGTCCAAACCTGTTTTAAAAAATTTAAAAAATAAATTTGATCCAGCAGGTGTTGGAGGGGCTTTGATGATGGGGTTTGTTAAACCGGTTGTTAAAGCACATGGGGCAAGTGATGCCAAAGCATTTGAAAGTGCTATGAATTTAGCTTTTAATATGATTGAAACAAATGTCGTAGATAAAATGAAAGTAGGGTTAAACGAAAGTGGAATTAGGTAAATTTTTACAAAAATTAGAAATCCCTTATAATAATATTTTAATTTATAAAGAAGCTTTTACACATCCTTCTTATACAAATGAAAATAAGGGTAAAAATTATGAAAGATTAGAGTTTTTAGGAGATTCAGTTTTACAATACTATGTCTCTAAATTTATATATGAAAAATATCCAGAAAAACCAGAAGGAGAATTAACACTTTTACGCTCTAAACTTGTAAGAGAAGAATCACTTGCAAGATTCTCGCGTGAACTCGGGTTAGGACCTCAAATCTTTTTAGGTGCCGGTGAAGAACACAACGGTGGTCGAGATCGTAATAGTGTTTTGGCGGATATCTTTGAAGCTTTCATAGGGGCTATCAGTGAAGATTGTGGGATTGACTATGTTTTAAAAATCTTAGATATAACAATTTATAAACATGTAGAAGATGTTAATTATGATGACATCACAGATTTTAAAACAAAATTACAAGAACTCATTCAAGCTGATCAAAGAAAAACAGTCACATATTCACTTCTTTCAACAACGGGTCCAGCCAATGCTCCTGAATTTGAAGTAGCGGTGATGATGGACGATATGACTTTAGGAACTGGAAAAGGTTCAAGTAAAAAAAGAGCGGAACAAAAAGCTGCCAAAGATGCTTTAAAAAAACTTGCAAAGTAGATAACATTCGTTATCTCTTTTTTTTGCCCAAAAACTTTTTATCTAAAGACATAGAGTAAACTGAAGGAGGTTAAATATGTTTGAAGATGATTATGAAAGAGTGATTCATCCTCGTAGAGTAGGTGATATTTACTTATACACCGTAAGACCTGGAGATAATATTTATCGTATTGCTCGTAATTTTAATACAAAGATTGAATGGATTGCTTGTATGAATAAACTAAATCAACAAATGATGATCTATCCTGATCAACAACTCTATATTCCATTTATTCCCCAAGGACCAATGCCTTTACCACAAACAAGAGATTCTTATGAATTATATTTTTAATAGACTAGATTTTTTTTAGAAAAAAGCTTATTATATTCATAAAATAACGTTAAAGGAGAATTATATGAATAGACATGCAGGTAGTGAAAGAAATCTGACTCTTGTAATGGATTTATATGAATTAACAATGGCATATAATTATTTTAAACAAGGTAATAAAGATCAACTTGTTTATTTTGATATGTTTTATAGAAAAAATCCAGATAATGGTGGGTTTGCTGTTTTTGCAGGCTTACAACAATTAATTGAATGTATTGAAAATTTGCATTTTAGTGAAGGAGATATTCAATATCTCCGTTCACTTCAAAAATTTGATGAAGATTTTTTAGATTATTTATTAGATTTTAAATTTACAGGTTCAATTTATGCAATTAAAGAAGGAACACCGGTATTTCCTAATGAACCACTTATTACAGTCAAAGCAAAATTTATTGAAGCACAAATCATTGAAACAATGTTACTTGTTACAGTGAATCATCAATCATTGATTGCGACAAAAGCACATCGTGTCGTACAAGAAGCCAAAGGAAGACCTGTAATGGAATTTGGTGCAAGACGTGCACAAGGTTATGATAGTGCCACTTATGGAGCACGTGCAGCTTATATTGGTGGGGTTGCAGGAACAGCAACTGTTTCAGCAGGAGAAATGTTTGATATTCCAGTTGTAGGAACAATGGCTCATTCTTTTGTACAATCTTTTGATAATGAATATGAAGCCTTTAAAGCTTATGCACTTACTTATCCAGATGATTGTGTCTTATTAGTAGATACATATGATACCTTAAAAAGTGGTGTCCCTAATGCTATTGAAATTGCCAAAGAAGTTTTAGAACCAATGGGTAAAAAACTCAAAGGAATTCGTTTAGATAGTGGAGATATTTCTTATTTATCAAAACGTGCAAGAGCGATGCTTGATGTAGCTGGATTAACTTATGTCAGCATTTCTGCATCTAACTCATTAGATGAGTATTTAATTCGTTCTTTATTAAACCAAGGAGCTCAACTTGATTCTTTTGGTGTTGGAGAAAACTTAATTGTTTCAAAATCATCACCTGTTTTTGGCGGGGTTTATAAATTAGTAGCCATTGAAAAAGATGGACAAATCATTCCAAAAATCAAAATTTCAGAAAATACAGAAAAAATTACCAATCCAGGATATAAACGTGTTTACCGTCTTTTTGAAAATGAAACAGGAAAAGCAATGGCTGATTTAATTACTTTCCATGATGAAGTCATTGATTCAACAAAAGATTTAACAATTTATCATCAATCAGATGTATGGAAATTTAAAACAATTGAAGCTGATACATATACAGTTGAAGAACTTCAAGTACCTATTTTTGAAAATGGAAAATTTGTTTATGAAAAATTATCTGTTAAAGAAATTAGAGATTATTCAATGAAAGAAAAAGCACGTTTATGGGATGAAATTTTTAGATTAGAATTCCCACATAATTATTACGTTGATCTTTCAAAAAAATTATTAGATTATAAAATAAAAATGTTAGAAGAAAAGAGAAAATAAAAGATGGCAAGATTTGATAGAAAAGTTGAAAGAACAAAAAAAGAATATCAATTTACCCAAAAAGAAAAAGTAGTTGAAACAAATAAAGATTTCTTTAAAAAGAATTTTAATTTAAAATGGGTGCATTTAGATTTAAAAACAATTCTTGTTTTCATTATTGATTTTCTACTTGTAACTTTACTTATTATTCCAATTTTAATGCAATATTTAAATGAAGCTGTTGCTTTTGTGGTTGGACATGGTTTTATTACAAGTTTATTAATTGTTCTTACAGGATGTTTAGTTAATCGAGAAAAACCAAAAATGATTTCATTATTTGCTCGTTTCCTATTTATGTTTATTTTATTAGGAGCCTCATCAGGTATTTCAATGATGATTACTTCATGGTTGAATTAATTATTTTATCAGCATTAGGAGTCATTACCTTTTTTTCAGGTTTGATTTCTTTAGGAAATCAAGAAGTTTTTATGGGAGCTTTAACATTTTTGGTTTTATTAGTAAGTTATGTTTTAATTGTACTTGTTTATCGAAAAAAGAAAAAATTAAAATTAGCTAAAGAAGTTATTTATACAGGGTATGAAAAATATTTATATGGGGTTTCATACATTGTATTATGTGTTACATGTCTTTTGATTTATTTAGAGATGGTACAAATTGTTTCAATGACGTCACCAATATTGATGGTTTCATGGCTTGTACCACTTATTGATTATTTAGCTTATGAATCATTATTAGTATTTAATAAACATGAAATGATATTAAACGGGGAAAACATTTCTTATAAAAGTATTCGTGCTGTTAAATTAATGGATAAACAAAAGAAATGTAAAATTGTAATTAGAGCGAAAGGAAAAGAGTATCTATATAAAACAAATGAAAAAAATAGTCAAAAGGTCTTTGATTATTTAAATAAAGTTTGTCCACGTATAGATCATAGGGAGAAATTATGATTATAACAGTCGTTGGTCTTGGTGTTGTTGGGGGAAGCTTTGTTAAAGCATTAAAAGGTCAAGGTCATGAAGTTTATGGTGTTGATGTTGATGAAGAAACACTTGCTAGAGCAAAAGCTGATGGATGTATTAAAGAAGGATTTGTTGATGGTAGAGAAATCATTAAACGATCAGACATGACAATTATTTGTCTTTATCCATCTCTTGTTTTAGATTACATTAAAGAACATGAATTTAAAAAAGGAAGTATTATTACAGATGCTGTTGGGGTTAAAACACATTTTTTAAATGAAGCCATGAATTTATTAAAAGATAAAGATGTAGAATTTGTTTCGGGACATCCAATGGCTGGAAGAGAAAACAAAGGCTATCTTTATGCTAGTAAAGAAGTATTCCAAGGGGCAAACTATATTTTGATTCAACATGAACAAAATAGTAAAAGTGCGATTGCCATGATGGAACAATTTGTTTCTAATTTAGGATTCCATTCCGTTAAAATCATGTCACCACAAGCACATGATGAAATTATTTCATTTACTTCACAACTTCCTCATGTCATTGCTGTATCCTTGATTGATAGTGATAATCAAAAATATGATACAGGAAAATATATTGGAGATTCATATCGTGATTTAACACGTATTGCGAATATTAATGAAGATTTATGGACTGAATTATTCTTTACCAATAAAGATAATTTATTAAAGAGTATTCAAGGTTTTGAAGATCAGCTAGATATTCTAAAAAAAGCAATTAAAGAAGAAGATAGCCAAACTTTAAAGGCGATGTTTATTGAATCATCAAAAAGAAGAAGAAATTTAGAGAAATAGTGAAAACTATTTCTTTTTTTATACTTTAGTTTAATATTTTAAACTTTTTGTTTAAAATATATTGAATTCTTGATATTTATAAGTATAATAATCTTGTTTAATAAATAAAACAAAAAGTTTTTTTAAATAAACAGGAGGGCTTATGGATATCGGAGCAAAGATTAAAAGGATTCGTTTGTCTAATCAATTGACCTTGGAAGAACTCGCTAATAGAAGTGAGCTTACGAAAGGATTTCTTTCTCAACTAGAAAGAGATTTAACCTCACCAAGCGTTGCAACTTTAGAAAATCTTTTAGAGGCTTTAGGAACCAATCTTAAAGACTTTTTTTCGGAAGATGAAGATGAACAAATCGTTTTTAGTAAAGAAGATTTTTTTGAAAATATTCAAGATGATTATAAGATCTCATATATTATTCCAAATGCTCAAAAAAATGAAATGGAACCCATTTTAATTGAATTGAAAAAAGATAAAAAATCAATGGAGCTTGATCCTCATGATGGAGAAGAGTTTGGTTATGTTATTCAAGGAAAAGTAACTCTTGTTCATGGCGAAGAGGAATATGAGGTCAAAAAAGGGGAGACCTTTTATTTAAAAGGAAATTTACCACATTATTTAATGAATAAAAATGATACTCTAGCAAAAGTTATTTGGGTATCAACACCACCAATATTTTAAAAGGGAGAAGAATTATGGAAGAAAAGGTGCTCATTAAGTTTAGAAATATTGTCAAAGAATTTGACGGGACAATTGTATTAAAAGGAATTAATTTAGATATTTATGAAAATGAATTTGTGACACTTCTTGGACCAAGTGGGTGTGGAAAAACAACACTTCTTCGTATTTTAGGAGGTTTCTTAGAAGCAGATGAAGGAGCTGTAATTTTTGATAATGAAGATATCAAAGAATTACCACCTTATAAAAGAGAACTCAACACAGTTTTCCAAAAATATGCTTTATTTCCACATATGAATGTTTATGATAATATTGCGTTTGGTTTAAAAATCAAAAAAATGTCAAAAGATGTTATCGATCAAAAAGTATTAAGAATGTTAAAACTTATTGGTTTAGAAGGTTTTGAAAATAAAAATGTGACAACATTATCTGGTGGACAACAACAACGTATTGCTATTGCCAGAGCGCTTGTTAATGAACCAAAAGTTCTTTTATTAGATGAACCATTAGGAGCTTTAGATTTAAAATTAAGAAAAGAAATGCAATATGAATTAAAGAGAATTCAACAAGAAGTAGGAATTACATTTATTTATGTTACTCATGACCAAGAAGAAGCTCTAACAATGTCAGATAAAATCGTTATTATGAAAAGCGGGGAAATTCAACAAGTAGGAACACCTCAAGAAATTTATAATGAACCTGTTAATAAATATGTTGCCAATTTCATTGGTGAAAGTAATGTGATTTCTGGAACGATGATAGAAGACTATAAAGTAAAATTTGATGATCAAATTTTTGATTGTGTCGACTTTGGTTTTAAACCAAATGAAAAGGTAGATATTGTTATCCGTCCTGAAGATATCGATATTGTTCCTTTAGAACAAGGAAAAATTACAGGGGAAGTTTTAAGCGTTTTATTTAAAGGTGTTTGGAATGAAGCAATGGTGGAAACTGTTCCAGGGACAACTGTTAAAGTTAATATGAACGTTATTAAAAATCATGATGTAGAAAGTGAATATAGTGATGAAAGAATCTCTGCCAATGATTTCTATGTAGATATTGAAGAAGTAGCTTCTTTAGATGACAATGATATTATTGCCAGAGCGGATGCACAAGCATGGAAAGAAAGTGATGATTCTTATACATCTATTAGTAAAATTGAACATAACTTAGAAGAAAAACTAGGTGAATATACAGTTACTTTCCAAACAGCATCAGGATTAACTGTTTCTAGAAAGATCATTGTTGTCGATCAAAAATTCGTCAAGAATGAAAAAGCAAATGAAGCTGTTAGTGCCTTCAATTTCTTTAAAACTGTTGATGAAATTAAAGAATCAGTGGCTTTAGATACAGATTTAAAGACATGGGCCAATGCCATTGGTTGGAAATTATCTAACGAAGATGAAGCAGTAGATATTTATGTGGATTATGATTTTGATCCAGAAAATATCCAAGAAGGTATTTACCAAGTCACTTTCTCTACAGAAGGTAGAGAGTTAAAGGTACATACAACAGATTATGTAGAAGAAGGTCAAGAGGTCGGATTGACTTTCGAAGTAGAAGACATTCATGTTATGGAAAAGATGGGATTCTAGATGAAAAAGTTTTCACAATTAGCACTCCCTTATATTATTTGGAGTATTATTATTCTTTTTCTTCCTGTCTTATTAATTGCTTTTTATGCAATTACAGACAGTGGAAATGCAATTGTTAACTTTAATTTCACTTTACAAAATTTTGTGAAATTCTTTACCGACCCTGATTTCTTACTTATTTTATGGAGATCACTTTCAATTGCACTAAAAACAACGATTATTTGTATTTTACTTGGTTATCCAACAGCTTATTTTATTTCACGTTGTAAAGATCGTACAAGAAATATTTTAATTTTATTAATTACTTTACCAATGTGGATCAATATGTTAGTACGTACGTACGCATGGATTGGACTTTTATCAGATGGTGGTATTTTACAATCTTTATTAAATTTATTAGGTTTTAAATCAACACAACTTCTTTATACAGAAGGGGCTGTTTTACTTGGAATGGTTTATAACTTTATTCCTTTTATGATTTTACAAATTAATACCTCTTTATCTAAAATGGATAAATCTTTATTAGAAGCAAGCTCTGATTTAGGAGCAAATCGTTTTCAAACATTTTGGAAAGTTACTTTTCCACTTTCAATACCAGGAGTCATTAGTGGGATTGCCCTTGTCTTTTTACCAGCAGTAAGTTCTTTCTTTATTCCAAAATTATTAGGGGGAGGACAATATTTCTTAATAGGAAATGTGATTGAAAATCAATTTATTACTGTCGGTGAATGGAACTTTGGTTCAGCTATTTCAGTGATTATGGCAATTGTGATGATGGTGATTATGTATTTAGTAAGATATGTTGAAAAACGTAATTCAGGAAATAGAAGGGAGAAAAAAGTATGAAAAAACAAAAATATTCTCTTTTAAAAGTTTTAATGATTTTAATGCTCTTATTTTTCTATTTACCTATTGGCTTTATGATTGTCTTTTCATTTAACTCAAGTAAGTCGCTCACACATTTTACTGGTTTTTCAATGCAATGGTATTCTAAAATGTTGGCAGATTCATCTATGATGGAGTCTTTATATATCACTATCATAGTTGCAATCATTGCCACTGTTGTTTCAACAATTGTAGGAACAATCAGTGCGATTGGACTTTCTAAATCTAAAAAAGTCGTTCATGATTTAATTATGCAAATCAACGATTTTCCTTTAATGAACCCAGAAATCGTTACTGCAATTGGCTTAATGTTATTCTTTATTACTTTTAATATTGAAAAAGGTTTTGCTACATTATTAATTGCACATATTGCCTTTTGTATTCCGTATGTTATCTTGTCTGTTATGCCTAAAATTCGTTCATTGGATCCAAATTTAGCGGATGCCGCAATGGATTTAGGATGTACACCTTGGATGGCTCTTACAAAAGTCATTGTGCCTCAAATAATGCCGGGGATCGTTTCAGGAGCACTAATTGCTTTTACAATGTCTTTTGATGATTTCATTATTTCTTATTTCGTTACAGGAAAAGGAATCAAAAACTTAAGTATTATGGTTTATACAATGTCAAAACGTGTTAATCCAAGTATTAATGCGATTTCGACATTAGTTGTTGTGTTTATTACAATTGTTTTAATTATTGTAAATGTTGCACCAATGGTTAAAGAAAAAAGAAAAGCACAATCAACAGAAATGCAAGAAAAAAAGAAGGCACCAAGAATTATTGCAGCAGTGGTAGCAGCATGTGTTTTCATGGGACTTGTCTTTGTTCAAAAAACAGGAATCTCTTCAAAAAAATATGCAGGACAAACATTACACGTTTATAATGCGGGAGAGTATACAGGAGAGAACTTGCTTTCTAATTTTGAAAAACAAACAGGATGTAAAGTTGTTATGGATCTTTTTGATTCAAATGAACAAATGTATATTAAAGTAGCTAATGGTGAAGCATATGATATTTTAATTCCAAGTGATTATATGATTGAAAGATTAAAACAAGAAAAGTTGATTCAACCATTAGATCAAGATAAAATTACTTGTATGGATGATATTAATGATTCGATAAAAAATCTTTCTTATGATCCAAATAATGAATATTCAGTTCCTTATTTCTGGGGAAGTGTAGGAATTGTTTATGATAAGACAAAAGTCAGTAAAAAAGATTTAAAAGAAGAAGGATTTAACATTTTCTTAAATCAAAAATATAAAGGGGATATCTATCTATATGATTCAGAACGAGATTCCTTTATGATGGCTTTAAAAGCATTAGGCTATTCAATGAACACAGATAATGAAAAAGAGCTTGCAGACGCTTATAATTGGCTTTTACAAAGTGTTCAAACAATGTCTCCAGAAATTGTCACAGATGAAATCATTGATAATATGGCACAAGCAAGAAAAGCTTTAGGCATTGTTTATTCGGGAGATGCTGCTTATATCATGTCTGAAAATGAAAATATTGGTTTTTATATGCCAAAACAGGGAACAAATATTTGGTGTGATGCTATGGTTATTCCGCAAAGTTCTAAAAATGTTGATTTAGCACATGAGTTTATTAATTATGTTTCAAGTTATGATGCAGCCTATGATAATTCTTCTTATGTTGGATATACATCACCAAATACAGAAGTTATGAATGATTTGAAAAATAATGACTTTAAAGGAATCAATGCCTATGATCCAATCAGAAAAAATAATAAAGACGAAGTCTTTAATTATAATTCTGAAACAAGAAAAATAATGGCAAATTATTGGGCAAAAGTAAAAATTGCAGCCTCAAATGCTAATAGAAATTAAAGATTCTATGAAAAATTCATAGAATCTTTTCTTAAAAATGATTGATAAAATCAAATAAAATAAAAAACATTTCAAATTTCATGAATTAAAATTGTAAAAAACTATTGCAAAATAAATAAAATTAACATATAATAAATGAGCGACGTGATAAAAGACGTCAAACAAAATACGGTTCCTTGGCCAAGTTGGTAAGGCAACAGACTGCAACTCTGTCATCATCGGTTCGAGTCCGGTAGGAACCTCCATTAATGAATGCCCAGGTGGCGAAATTGGTAGACGCACAGGACTTAAAATCCTGCGGACCTTAAAATCCGTGCCGGTTCGACTCCGGCCCTGGGCACCATTGATATATGCGCTAGTAGCTCAACTGGATAGAGTGCTTGACTACGGATCAAGAGGTTGTGGGTTCGATTCCTGCCTAGCGCGCCATTAAACGGGAAGTAGCACAGCTTGGTAGTGCACCTGGTTTGGGACCAGGGGGTCGCAGGTTCAAATCCTGTCTTCCCGACCATTTAAAAATTGGGGCCATAGCTCAGCTGGGAGAGCACCTGCCTTGCACGCAGGGGGTCAGCGGTTCGATCCCGCTTGGCTCCACCAATTAAATAGTTTTAAAAATATATGGCGGGATAGCTCAGCTGGCTAGAGCATTCGGTTCATACCCGGAGGGTCGAGGGTTCGAATCCCCCTCCCGCTACCATTTTTAAATTAAGGTGCCCAAGGGGCATATACTACGGACCCTTAGCTCAGTTGGTTAGAGCTATCGGCTCATAACCGATCGGTCGTAGGTTCGAGTCCTACAGGGTCCACCATTATCATACGGAGATTTACCCAAGTCTGGCTGAAGGGACTGGTCTTGAAAACCAGCAGAGGATTAACGTCCTGCGGGGGTTCGAATCCCTCAATCTCCGCCATTTATTAAAATTTAATATCGCGGGATGGAGCAGTCTGGTAGCTCGTCGGGCTCATAACCCGAAGGTCGTTGGTTCAAATCCTTCTCCCGCAACCAAAATGGTCTGGTAGTTCAGCTGGTTAGAATGCCGCCCTGTCACGGCGGAGGTCGCGGGTTCGAGTCCCGTCCAGACCGCCAATAATGGTTCCGTAGCTCAGTCGGTAGAGCAGAGGACTGAAAATCCTCGTGTCGGTGGTTCGATTCCGCCCGGAACCACCATTTTTTTATTTAAATTTTGTATTAAAAAACGTTTCTTTCGAAACGTTTTTTTATAATCTTTTTTCAAAGCCACCATGAACCATCGGTCCTTGTGCTAATGTCACAAACGCTTTTGGATCAAGTGATGAAACAATTTTATTTAATTGTTGGATTTCATATTTATTGATAGCCACATAAAGAATTTCTTGTTCTGATTCTGTATAAGCACCTTTACCCATCCAATAGGTAACCCCTCTACCCATTTGTTTCATAATTGCTACTTTTATTTCCTTATTCTTTGTAAATATTAATACCGCTACATTGATATTTTGTAAGTGGAATTTATCTGCTGTTGTATAAAGGATGGCGACAAAGACAATCGAATACATAATAATTTTAATATCATAGATAAATAAACATACCCCAAATAAAACAACATTAAATATTATAGAAAGCTGTCCTGCTTTAAAATCCGGATTTTTCTTAACTATACAAACTGTTGCGATATCAATGCCACCACAACAACCACTACTACGAAGTGCTAAACCAACGCCAATTCCACAAATAATAGCTGCAAAAGCAACATTTAATAAAGCATCTTCAACAATAGGTTCTTTAATTACTGGAAGAATAGATAGTAATACCGTTTGAATAATTAATGAAATAATCGTTTTAAAACAAAATTCTTTATTCATGATTTTATAACCAAAGATAAATAATGGAATATTCATTAATAGATTAATCATTCCTAATGTATTCAATGATTTTGGTAAAACCAAAAACTTATGTATAAAATAATCAATTAATTGAGCTAACCCTATCATTCCCCCAAAGTTAATTTGATTTGGTGTCACAAATAACCAAATCCCTAATGTCAATAATGTTGAACCTAAAACTAAATAAAAATACTGTTCTAATCTTTTACTCATATACTCCCCTCACCCATGAAAAGTATAATCTACTTTGTTTATTTCTACAATAAAAAAGAGTCAATTTAATGACTCTTAAAAAATTATTTTTTAATATATTCTGGATAAGCTTCACATCCATGTTCTTCAATATCCAAACCAATGATTTCTTCTCTTTCTGATACACGTAAACCAAAGATCTTTTTAATGATAAAGAAAGTAATTGTAATAGTGATTGCTGTCCAGATACCGACAGATACAATACCTGTTAATTGTTTAATTAATAAATCAAATCCACCACCATAGAATAAACCAGTAAAAGTACTTTCTGGAGCTGAAGTAGTTGCGAATAAACCAACAGCAATTGTTCCCCAAATACCATTGCAACAATGTACAGCAACAGCACCTACTGGATCATCAATGTGTAATTTATAATCTAAAAACCAAACTCCAAAACAAACAAGTAATCCTGCAACAGTACCAATAATAATTGATCCTAAAACATCTGTTACATCACATCCAGCAGTAATAGCAACTAACCCTGCAAGAGATGCATTTAAACACATACCCACATCAGGTTTACCATATTTGATCCAAGTAAAAATTAAACAAGAAACAGTTGCAATTGCTGGAGCTACTGTTGTTGTTACGAAAATAGAACCAAGTTGTGCTACAGTTGTAGCCGCTGCCCCGTTGAATCCATACCAACCAAGCCAAAGAATAAAGACACCTAAAGCCCCTGCTGTAATGTTATGTCCTGGAATTGCATTAACTTTAATCACTTTTCCATTTTTATCTGTATCAAATTTACCAATACGTGGTCCTAAGATTTTAGCACCAATTAATGCGGAGATACCACCAACCATATGGATTGCACATGATCCTGCAAAATCATGGAAACCAAGTTGTGATAACCATCCACCACCCCAAATCCAATGCGCTTCAATTGGATAAATAAGGGCGGAAATAACGCCTGAATAAACACAATAAGATAAGAATTTTGTTCTTTCTGCCATTGCCCCTGATACAATAGTGGCTGTTGTTGCACAGAACACTAAGTTAAAGACAAAGTTTGAAAAATCAAAATTTGCATAATTTGTAAATATATCAAATCCTGGTTTACCAATAAAACCAAGTAAATCTTCTCCTAACAATAAACTAAAACCAATTAAGATAAAAGTACATGTTCCTATACAAAAATCCATCAAGTTTTTCATAATGATGTTTCCTGTATTTTTTGATCTTGTAAATCCAGCTTCTACCATGGCGAATCCAGCTTGCATCCAGAACACTAATGCTGCACCAATTAGAAACCATACACTAAATGTCTCACTCATAATAAAATCCCCCTCAATTTTTTATAATGCGTTTTCTCCTGTTTCTCCTGTACGAATACGAATTGCTTCTTCGACTGGATAAACAAAGATTTTTCCATCTCCTACGTTTCCACTTGATAAAGTTTTTGTTACTTTATCAATAATCTCTTGAACTATTTCATCTTTAACAACTGTTTCAACTCTTAACTTTGAAACAAGATTAACAGAATATGTGACACCTCGATATTGATGTGTATAACCCATTTGATTTCCAAACCCCATAATATTGGAAATCATCATCCCTGTTACCCCAGAAACTGTTAAAATATCTTTTAAATCTTCTAACTTTTCTGGTCTAATAATGATTTCAAGTTTTTTCATAAGTTTTCCCCCTTTTTAATTGATTTCCATTCCCTTTTAGAAATCTTGATAAGAATATATCACAGTGATAAATTATAGTCAATATAATTTTATTAATTTAATATTTTTTTATTACAGTAAGAAAATAAAAAAGGAGCCTCGCTCCTAATAATAATTTCGTATAACATTTACCATATCTTCTATATAAAGCCTAGCATTATCAATAATAAGAGGATTAATTTCTTTTCTTTGATCAAAAGACATCTTAAAGGTATATTGTTCCCTCATCAATGGAAGTTGTTGATCCTGGCAGAGTTTTATAATCTTCATAAGCTGTTTATTATTGATATAAAAACAATTGATTAAAGCAACATTTTTTATCTTTTGACGATTAAGTGATTGAATAAAATTTAAAAGTTCTTTATCTTCAAACAACGTATCATCAAAACCAATCACTAACAAATCAACACACTCATTTTCATGATAATCTTTCAAATCATGCACATAAGTTTTTACCCAGCGTGCCATTTCATCAGCAACACATTTTATATATTTAGATTTTGTTGTACAAACAATATCAATTTTCATTTTTACCACCATTTTTATTTTATAATAGAAATATGAACTAAAAATGTATTTAAATACTCTATTTCTGTTAATAATTATAACAAATCTATTTTTAAATAATAAGACTTACTTGGAGGTTTCTATGCATAAATTTACAAAAATACTTATTCTTTGCTTCCTTTCTTTCTTTTTAACAGGGTGTGTTGAATGTACTCTTTTGTTAGATTATTCAAAAACAACTTCACCTAAACTTGAAACCGAATTTTGTATTGAAGAAGATACTCTTAAAAAATACAATATGAACATTAAAGAAATAAAAAAACAAATTACTTCCTACGATCTTTTTAAACAATGGGAAATTCATGATCTTAATAAAACTCAAAAAAATCAAAAATATGTCGGTTTCCAACTCATTGCCCCTAGTTCTTTTACTAAAGAAATCACCACCTTAAAAAAGAAAAAAAATCAATATGATTTAACTATTTCAATTGATTCCTCTCTTTTAGATATCAGTGAACTCAATCATTATAAAAGCACTTTAAAGCTCCTTGATTCAAGTGATGCTCTTTGTCAAATGAAAGTCATTATGCCAGGAACCATCACTTACAGCAATTACGGAAAATATTTAAATAACACGCTTACTATTAATCTCTTTGATGTTTTTATCAATCAAGTTGATTTATCTTTTCATGTTATTTCTAAAAAGAATCATCAACAACTTTATCTTTACTTTATTACCCTTTTCCTTTTAGGATGTTTAATCATTTATCTTATCTTCTTTAAAATTCGACAAAAAAAGAGCTAGCTCTTTTTTTTAATGTTTTTAAATGTTAAAATAGATTCGTTAAAAGGAGATAAAGAAGAATATGAAAAGAAACTGTATTATTGGACAATCTGGAGGACCCACAATCGCAATTAATGCTAGTCTTGCTGGGATTATTCATCGTGCTAAATCATCCGAAGAATTTGACAATGTTTATGGGATGATTAACGGTATCAAAGGTCTATTAGAAGGAAGATATATGGACTTATTAGAAGAATTTGATGATGGTGATAAAATCAACGCTTTAAAACAAACACCTGCCATGTATTTAGGTTCTTGTCGTTATAAACTTCCTACTTTTCAAGATGATGAAGATACTTATGTTAAATTATTTAAAATCTTAAAAGAATTAGAAATTACTGACTTTTTCTATATTGGTGGTAATGATTCTATGGATACTGTTATGAAATTAGATGATTACGCTAAATATATTAATAGCGATATTCATTTCATCGGTATTCCTAAAACAATTGATAATGATTTAATGGGAACAGATCATACACCTGGATTTGGTTCTGCTGCTAAATATGTTGCTGCTTCTATTTTAGAAGTTGTACATGATAGTTTAATTTATCAATTACAATCCGTTACAATTATTGAAATCATGGGAAGAAATGCTGGTTGGCTAACAGCGGCTGCAGCTTTAGCGAGAAACGAATATAACGTTGCCCCTGATTTAATTTATTTACCTGAAGTTGTTTTCAATAAAGATAAATTTTTAGCGGATATCCATGAAGTTATGAAAAGAAAACGCTGTGTTGTTATTGCGGTATCTGAAGGTATTCGTGATGAAAACGGACACTTCCTTGATGATGATAGTAAATACGCCAAAAAAGATGCTTTTGGACACGTCCTTCATTCAGGAACAGGTAAATTACTTGAATCTTTAGTCTTTAAAGAATTTGGATGTAAAGTAAGAAGTATTGAATTAAATGTTTTACAAAGATGTGCTATGCATATTGGAAGTAAAACCGATTTAAATGAATCATTTGTCATTGGCTCTAAAGCTATCGATAAAGCTCTAGAAAATATTTCTGGGCATGTAATGGGATTTAAACGTTTATCAAACCATCCATATGAAATTGATTACATTTCTACCGATGTAAGAGAAGTTGCCAATTATGAACAAAAAATTCCTGTAGAATGGATCAATAAAGAAGGAAATGATATTACTCAAGAACTTTATGATTACCTCTATCCTCTTATTCAAGGAGAAGTGCATGTGACTTATAAAGATGGTATTCCTTCTTATTACAGTTGTAAACATTTAGAAAAATAGAAAAAAAATGTCCAGCACGGACATTTTTTAATTTTGTATCTTTTTTTGTCTTTGAAAATTCCAAAAAGCAACTCCAATAATAATGACATATCCTACCAAGCTATAAACATCTGGAACTTGCTTTAAGAAAACAAATCCTAAAACAGCTGCAAAGAGAACCTGTGTATAATCATAAACCGATATTTCTTTAGCCGGGGCATACGTATAGGCACTAGTAATAGAAAATTGTCCACCCGCTGCCATAAGTCCTGCCATTAATAAATAAAAAACTTGTTGCATAGTCATTGGTTGATAATTAAAAAACAAATAAGGAACAACTGATAAACATGAAAAGCAAGAAAAGAAAAAGACAATTTTAGCACCTACAACACCTTGTTTTCCCAGTTGTCTAACACATGTATAAGCAATTCCTGCCGTCATCGCTCCCATGACTCCAATAAAAGAGTTCATATTACTTACAAAGTTGATGGATGGCTTAATCACAAATAAACTTCCAATAAAAGCAATCACAATTGTCAATTTTTGAATAAAATTGGCTTTTTCCTTTAAAAACAAGGAAGAAAAAATAATCACAAAGAAAGGTGAAAGTTTGTTAAGCATCGAAGCATCTGAAACAAGTAGATGGTCGACCGCATAGAAATTACATAAAATTCCTATTGTTCCAAAAACAGAGCGTAACAGCAACATTGGAAAATCTTTCTTTTGGTAAGATATTTCTTCTTTATTTTTCAATAGAATGATAAGTGCAAATAAAGCCGCAATTAAATTACGAAAAAAGCTTTTTTGAATAGAAGGCAAGTTTCCTGCAAGTTTTACACAAACATTCATACTTGCAAAGAAAAAAGCCGCACAAAGGATACAAAACATTCCTTTTTTTGTATTGTTCATAAAATCACCAAAGCTATTATACCAAAAAAAACAAAAAGAAAAAGGACTAAGTCCTTATTCTGTAATTTTAACAACTTGGTGTGCTTGAAGACCACGATCACCTTCAACTAGTTCAAATTCTACTTTTTGTCCTGGATCAACAGTTTTAAATCCTTCTTGAACGATTTGAGAATAATGGAAGAAAATGTCACGATCTTCTCCTTCCATATTAATAAATCCGAATCCTTTATCTTTGTTAAAATTCTTTACAATACCAATAGCCATGAAAATTTCTCCTTCTTTTTTATATCTACTTATTATTTTACATCAACTTACTTATCTAGACAACATTATTGTTCTAAAATTAATACTTTTTTAATCATTTTTTGTCTTTTTAAGTCTGTGATTAAATCTGTTGGAGAAATAATTGTATATTGAAAAAGCTTTGTATTCTGCGAAAATTCAATATTCATTTTTTTTAAACTCCAAACAACAAGTTCACTACAATAAAGCTTTTGATCATTTGTTGAATCCATTTCATAATCATAAGGTGTATGCAAATAACTTAATGCATTTTCAATAAATTGGTTAATAAATTCTTTTTCTTTTACAAAACGATAACACACCATCGATTTAAGATAAGATTCATCTTTAAGATTGGCCATTTGTTTAAAATAGCGTAATTGCACACCACCAACATTGGCATCTAAAACTACGACTTCATCTTTATCTAAATACATTTCCATTATTTTTTGATAATAGCGACTTTCTTTCGAAATCATTTTTTGAACTTGAGCTTCTGTTCCTAAATAAATAAGGGTATGTTTCCATCTTCCTGGTATTGCAAGATTTGAAATATAATGACTGTTTTCAATATTAATAAGATCTCCTGTTTGAAATTCTTTAAAGTACTTTTCAATTTCCTGATAAGTAAAATTATCTTCACTAGTAGAAACCTGTGTTTCTTGTCTTTGACACCCTGTTAATAATAAACATAAAATAACTGTAATGATTCTTGCCACTCCATCACCTAGATCATACTTAAACTTACTCTATTTTTCTTTAAGTCAACATCGATGACATTAACTTCTACAATATCTCCAATACTTAAAACATCTAATGGATGTTTAATTCTTTGTTTTGACATTTTAGAAATATGCACTAAACCATCATTCTTTAAACCAATATCAATAAACGCTCCAAAATCAACAACATTTCTTACCGTTCCTTCTAAAACCATTCCTGGTTTTAGATCTTCAATATGAAGAATATCTTTTTTTAATAATGGTGTTTGATATTGATCTCGAATTGAACGATTTGGTTTAATAAGACAATCAATAATATCATCTAATGTATATTGGTCTATTTTTAATGTTTCTATAACTTCTTTTTTATTAATTTTTAATATTTTTTCTTTTAAAGCATCTGTTCCTAAATCATTAAGCGATAAATGGCATGATTGAAGCAAAGCAAGTGCTTGTTGATAGTTTTCAGGATGGATGGCTGTGGCATCAAGAGGTTGATTACCATCTAAAATACGTAAAAAACCAATAGCTTGTGTATATGTTTTTTCACCTAGTTTTTTAACTTTTTTAATTTCTTGACGATTATTAAACTTACCAAATTCATTACGATATAAAACAATTTGTTGAGCTACACCTGCATTTAAACCTGATACATATTTTAAAAGCGATTTTGAAGCTGTATTAATATCAACCCCAACATTATTGACTGTTTTTTCTACTACGAAATCAAGTTGTTCTTCTAAATCTTTTTCAGGAATATCATGTTGATATTGACCCACTGAAATTGCTTTTGGCTCAATTTTAACAAGTTCTGCTAAAGGATCTTGTAAACGTCTAGCAATGGAAACTGCTGATCTTTCTTCAACGTGATAATCTGGAAATTCTTCTTTAGCGATTTGACTTGCTGAATAAACTGAAGCTCCTGCTTCAGAAATAATCGCAAATTCAACATTTAAATGATGTTCTTGAATCAATTTAGCGATAAATGCTTCTGATTCTCTTGAAGCTGTTCCATTACCAATGGCAATGATTTCAATATGATATTTTTGAATAATATCTAATAAAATCTTAATATCTTTATCATAATTATCTTTAGGTAAAGTAATAAAGACTTTATCTATATGCAAGACTTTTCCTGTTTGATCAACGACTGCAAGTTTACATCCTGTACGATAAGCGGGATCAACACCTAAAACCATTTTATTTTTTAAAGGTGCTTGTAATAAAAGATTTTCTAAGTTGACCGAGAAAACTTTTAAAGCTTGTTCATTCGCTTTTTCTGTGAGTTCTTTTCTTATTTCTCTTTCAATAGAAGGGAAAAGTAATCTTTGATAACTATCTTCTACTGCTTTTTGAATATAAGGCAACATAGCTGTTTCTTTATTTTTAGTAACACCACGTACAATATATTGAAGATAATAGTCTTTATCTCCTTCAATACTAACTGTGATGACTTTTTCTTTTTCAGCACGATTGATAGCAAGGATACGATGAGATACTAAAGTTTTAACTTTTTCATGATAATCATAATACATTTCATAAACTTTATTTTCATCTTCATGTTTTTTCTTTTCTTTTGTTGTTAAAATACCACCTTTATAAAGCATATCTTTTAAGAATTTGCGATATTTGATGTTATCCGCAATATCTTCAGCAATAATATCTAAAGCGCCTTGAATCGCTTCTTCTTCACTTGTAACATCCTCATTTAAATACTTTTTAGCTTCTACTAAAAGATCACCTGTTTTATAAGAAAGAATCCATTTTGATAAAGGTTCTAATCCTTTTGCCTTAGCAGCTGTCGCTTTTGTTTTTCTTTTTTCTTTATAAGGACGATAAAGATCTTCTACTTCACTTAATTGTGTTGCTTTTAAAATATCTTGTTTTAATTGTACATTAAGCATTCCTTTTTCTTCAATTAAACGAATAACATCTTCTTTTCTTTTTAAAAGATTTACTTGATATTGATAATATTTATCAATTGTACGTATTTGATCTTCATCAAGGGCTCCTGTTTTTTCCTTGCGATAACGCGCAATAAAAGGAACGGTATTGCCTTCTTCTAAAAGAGATAATACCGCTTCTATTTGATGTACACCGACATTTAATTCTTGACTAATTGTTTTAATAATTTCTTGATTCATACTAACCTCTTTAAATATTTTTAAATTCCTTTAATGTATTAACGATATCTTGATAGATTTCATCACATAAATACTCTTTTAATTCATCTATTGGACACCACTTATAATCCGTATGTTCAAAAGAAATCGTTACTTGATCATCATGACTATATGCTAAATAACCAATTCCTACAGTCTGATAATCTTCCCTAATTTTAGTAAATGTATACGCTGGTTTAACCACATCGATTAATAAACCCGTTTCTTCCTTAAGTTCTCTTTTTAAAGCGTCGTTTGGTGTTTCCCCATATTCCAAACCACCACCAGGAAGTTCCCAATAACCGAGTCCATCTGTTGAAGGTCTTACCCTTTTCATCAATAAAACTTTTTGATGATAAACGACAATTCCCTTAACAGTAATGTGAAATCTTATATTTTCCATAAACATTCCTCCCTATACTGTTTCTATCATAACATTATTTTATCAAAATTGTTTAAAAATTATTACGAAAAATGTATAATATTATTCGAGGTGATTTTAAAATGATTAACTTTAAAGAAGAAGTTGAAAAAAGAAAGGATCAGCTAATTCAAGATATCGAAACGTTATGCGCTATCCCTTCTGTTTACGATGAAAAAACAGCAGGTGAAAACCAACCCTATGGTAAAGCTTGCCGTAATGCTCTTGATGCCATGTTAGAAATTGGAAAACGCGATGGTTTTGTTACTTACGATGAACATGGCTATGCAGGACATATCGATATCGGTGATCAAGAAGAAAGTTTTGGAATTCTAGGACATTTAGACGTTGTTCCTGTTAATGAAGTTGGATGGAACAGTGATCCATTTAAAGTAGTCCAAGTCAATGATAAACTTTATGGTCGTGGTGTAGCCGATGATAAAGGACCGCTTCTTGCTGGGTACTATGCTGCAAAAATCATTCATGATTTAAACTTACCGGTTAAAAAGAAAATTCGTGTCATCTTTGGTTGTGATGAAGAGCGTGGTTCTTCGTGCGTTGCCCATTACTTCCAAAATAATCCATTCCCATCAATGGGATTTACCCCAGATGCTGAATTTCCTGTTGTTTATGGAGAAAAAGGAATTGTTCGTTTTGACATTAAAGGTGATGTTAAAAAGGATGGTCTAGTCGCAATGGTCGCTGGAGATCGTGTAAATATCGTTCCAGAAAAATGTGAAGCAATCATTGAAGGGAATCATAAACAATATGAAGCTTCTTTTAAAGAATTTTTAGAAAAGAATCATGTAACAGGTGTTATTGAAGAAGAAGGAAATTGTACTAAGCTTATCTTAAAAGGAAAAAGTGCACATGCTTCTTTACCAGAAGAAGGTATTAATGCAGTAAGCTTACTTGCAACTTACTTAGATGGTATCATTAATAATAAACTTGTTCACTTTATAGCAACTTACTTAAATGATTATGATGGAAAAGGTTTACAAATCAATCACGAAGGACTTATGGGTAAATTAACAATGAACTTAGGTGTTGTTCGTTATGTCAAAGAAAAAGCTGAAATTGAATTGGATTTACGTTGCCCTCATGAAATTGATTTAAAGAAAATGGCTGATGATGTTGAAGAATTATGTCATTCTTATGGTTTAACTTTAGAAAGTGATATTCACGAACCTTTATATGTTGACCCAAACAGTGAACTTATTCAAAAACTTCACAAAGCTTATGTAGAAGTTTCAGGAGATACAACAAGTGCTCCTCAAGCTATTGGTGGCGGAACTTACGCTAAATCAATGCCAAATTGTGTTGCCTTTGGGTGTGAATTTAAAGGTGAAGATAATGCCATTCATGGTAATAATGAAAATATTAAAGTTGATTCTTTATTAAAATCAACAGAAATCTTTGCAAAAGCAATATATGATTTAATTAAAGAATAAAACAAAAGACGCTTCGGCGCCTTTTTTAGTAAATAAAAAAACTTATCAGACGATAAGTTAATGGCTAATTGGTGCGGCCGACCGGACTTGAACCGGCACGGCATAAGCCATAGGTCCCTCAAACCTACGTGTATACCAATTTCACCACGGCCGCAACTACATATTATAATTTACCATATTTTTTAGATAAAAACAAGACGCCTATTGTGGCGTCTTCATTTTTTCAAGATCATCTAAGTTATATGGTGTACTTTGATATACATAATAGTTAAGCCAATTTGAAAATAACAAATAAGCATGACTACGCCATTTTACCAATATTTCACCATTTACATCATTATTTTTATAATAATTTTTAGGCATGACACATTCATCCCCTTTAGCAAGATCACGATGATATTCTTTATCTAAAGTATCTGGATCATATTCCGGATGTCCTGTCACAAAAAATCTCGAACCATCTTTTTCAGCAACTAAGTAAACCCCTGCATCTTTAGAAGTTGCGAGAATATCTAAAGAATTAATCTTTTCAATATCTTCTTGTCTAACGGCTGTATGTCTTGAATGCGGTGCGTAGAATTGAAAATCAAAGCCTCTTAAAATCTTTCTTTTCATCTTCTTTTCATTGGTATGATGTTGATAAACACCTGTTAACTTTTCTTCAAGTTCATATTTTTCGACACCATGATAATAATAAAGTGCTGCTTGAGAAGCCCAACAAATAAAAAATGATGAAAAGACATGTGTATTGGCCCAATCAAAAATCTTTGTAAGTTCATCCCAATAATCAACATCTTCAAATTTCATTTTTTCTACAGGTGCTCCTGTAACAATCAAACCATCATATTTATTATCTTTAATTTCATTAAATGTTTTATAGAATTCCATTAAATGTTCTTGTGGTGTATTTTTAGAATTATGACTTTCCATACATAACCAATCCACTTCTATTTGTAAAGGTGTATTAGATAAAAGTCTTAATAATTGTGTTTCTGTCACAATTTTAGTAGGCATGATATTAACAATAATTAATTTTAAAGGTCTAATTCTTTGTGAAAGTGCTCTTGTTTCATCCATTACGAAGATATTTTCTTCTTTTAATATCTTAGATGCTGGTAAATCATTTGGTATTTTAATTGGCATTTTAACTTCTCCTTTTATGAAAATGAAATAAATTCATTAAATATTTTTAATATGTACGCATCTGACATACCTGAAAGGTAATCAATAATACTTTTAACCATCGCTTTTGAATCATTATCAAAATCATAGATGATATGATTTTGATAATGGGTATTTCTTTTAAAATCCCTCATTTGACTATATTTTTCTAACCAATGAATATATCCTTGAATCGTTATTGGATATTTCTTTTGGTCCTTTTTCAATGCTTCAATAACATTTGTTTGATGTTCTTTCGCAATGGTTTCATATTTATACAAGAATTGAAAAATAGAATTTAAAATCAATTGAACATAATTGGTATGGACTTCAATACGATCAATTAAATAAATATTTTTATAATTAAATGACATCATTTTCTTCATGACTTCAAAAGCTTCATCTGATAAACAAATTCCTTTCTCTAATGAAGAATTTTGACAAACATCTAAAATAAAATAATTAACAATCGTTCCATTATTTATTGCATCAAAATGATAACTAGAAATCATATTGATTTCTTTTTTTAATTGTTCAACTTGTTTTTCATCAATAATATTTAATCTTAATGCATCTTCAATATCGCGTGCAAGATAAGCTATCTTATCCGACATTTTAACAACACACCCTTCCCATGTGTAAGGATTGTATTGTCCTGGATATTGATAATCTTTTAAATCAATATATTCATTTCTTTTTTGAATAGACTTTTGATTCATTTCACCACAATGGGAAATGATACCATCTCTTATGGCATATGTTAAATTTAAATTACGTCGAATGTGGTGATTATCTTCAAGCGTGTCAATTTCATCAACAAAATAAAGGCTATTTTTTTCATGCCAAAAAGCGGGTAAATCATTTTCTTTACAAAGTGTATTAATGATTTTTTCTCCACCATGGCCAAAAGGTGCATGTCCTAAATCATGCCCTACTGCAATGGAGCGTGTAAGTTCTGTATTAAGTCCTAAATAATTCGCAATGGTATAACTGACAGAATCAACAAGATTAACATGTTCACTTCTTGTACACACATGATCATCTTCTACCGCAAAAAAGACTTGTGTTTTATGTTTCAAACGTCGATACGCTAAAGAAAAAATAATTCGATTATAATCTCTTGAAAAAGGACTTCTTAAATCATTTTCTCTTTGATAAAGCGGTTCTTTTCTTTGGATTGCTTTTTCATATTGAGGATGATTTTCAGTCATCGCTTCCTTTAAAAAACTATTTTTTGCCATGGTATCGCCTCCTTTGTCGACAATTCTCTTACTATTATATAGAAAACCTAAAAAAAGATAAAGAAAAAAGATTATCCTACGATAATCTTTTAGAATTTCAAGAATCTTCTAATTGAAACAAAACTTCCAATTAAACCTACACCAGCACCTAAGCCCGCTAAAATAAATGAGAAATCACGGATAAATGGCATTGGCGCTTTTAATACAAGCATTGATGACATTAAAGAACCACCTGTATAATTATAAAGAGCCCCATATCCATAAACCAATACGAAAATAGGAATAATCGCACCAAATAAACCAATAAGCATACCTTCTAACATAAATGGAATACGAATATACCAGTTACTTGCTCCAACCATACGCATGATTGAAATTTCTGTAGAACGTGCTGTAATAGTAATCTTGATCGTATTTGAAATCATAAATAAAGCAACAATCACAAGTCCTACAATAAAGACTGTTCCACCTGTTTGAATTGTATTTAAGGTAGAAACCATTGATTGTGTAGAATCACCACCATAGTTTACTGAATTGACATTAGGAATATCTTTGATTTTTTTCGCAAGTGAAGCGAGTTTTGTTGGGTCTTTAGCTTCAACCTCATAAGCTGCTCCTAATGGGTTATCATCACGATAAGATTCAAATAATTCTTTTCCATCTTCCCCTTGTTTATCTATTAATTTTGATAACTCTTCATCTTTTGAAAAATATGTAGCTGAGGCAACTCCTTTTAATTGTTTAATTTGTTTGCCAACTTCATTTTCTGCATTTTCATCAATAGAACGTTCAAGTTTAACATAAATACGAACACCTTCTTCGATGTTTGCTGAAATATCTTGAACATTTAACGCTAAAACACTAATAACCCCAATAAGTAATAACGTAATCGTTACAGCAAAAATAGATGAAAAAGTCATTGCTCCATTACGCCATAAATTTACTAAAGATGTTTTAAAATGTTTGGGTAAATTTTTAATACAACTTATTAATTCTTTCATTATAAATCATAACCTCCTAGAGATGTATCTGCATTAATGCAACCATCTTCCATTAAAATTGTACGTCTTTTATGTTCTTGTACAATTTTTTGGTCATGGGTAACAACCAAGACAGTTGTTCCTTGTTCTTCATTAATACGTAATAAAACATTGATAATTTCTTTAGATGTTTCAGGATCCAGGTTTCCTGTTGGTTCATCTGCAATCAATACTTTTGGACGGTTAACAATTGCTCTAGCAATTGCCACTCTTTGTTGTTGTCCACCTGAAAGTTCATGAGGGAAAGCATTAACTTTATCCTCCAAACCAACTAGCTCTAAAGTAGCACGTACACGTCTTCTAATTTCTGCACGTGGTGTATCAATAACTTCTAGAGCATAAGCCACATTTTCAAAAACTGTTTTTTTAGGTAATAATCTAAAGTTTTGAAATACAACTCCAATATTTCTTCTAAAATAAGGAACTTTGCTGTTTCTAATTTTAGAAACATCTTGACCAACAACTTCAACTTTACCTGAAGTTGCTTTTTCTTCACGATAAAGTAATTTAATAAACGTTGATTTACCAGCACCAGTTGTACCGATGACATATACAAATTCACCGGGCTCAATAGTAAGATTTACATCATTTAATGCTCTTACACCGGTTTTATAAATTTTCGTAACATTTGTAAGTTTTATCATTTTTATTCAACTCCCTTAGATATTATAACACAATTTGTAGAATTTGTTTGTATATTGACCCTATTAATTATGTTTTTTCATGGTATAATATGTTTATTGAAGGAGTGGCTAGATGAAGAGAATATGCCCTAGATGTAACGAACCTTTATTTTCAAATTGTTATGTAAAAGATAAAGGAATTAATACATTAAGTTATTTAGAGTTAATTATAAAAAAAGAGCAATTTCAAAAAGAAAATAAAGAAATCAAATCATGTTATTGTTCAAAATGTGGTTATGTTGAACTTTATGTTGACATTGATGATTCAAATAAACATCATAATAATGATGATGATGATTTGAATCATTTAAAACGTACTGTTCAACAATATGCAAGAGATTACAAAAAAAAGATGGAACAAAAAAAGCAAGAAGATGAACAACTTCAAATCCAGCTTCAAAAACAATTACTTGAACAAAAACTTTTAAAAGAAAAAATAAAAGAAAGCAAAAAAAGCAAAAGAAAAAAAGCTTTAAGAAAAAGAATAATATTAAAAAAAATGCTTAGAAAATAAGCATTTTTTTATTATAAATCAATATTTGGTAAAGTAAATCCTCGACCTCTTACATTATGGGTTTCATTAGAAATAATAAATGCTGCTTCATCAATTTTCAAAATTTCATTAGTGAGTGTAACAAGCTCTCGACGACTAACAACAGACATGACCGCATACATTTCTTCTTTTTTATACCCTGTGGTAATATTCATAAGTGTACATCCTCTATCAATACGATCATAAAGCATTTCTTGGATTTCATTCCATTTAGGGGAAATTACTAAAACTTGTATTTTTGATTCTCCTAATAAAATCATTTTATCCATAACAACAGCCGTAATCAAAACAACAAGAATTCCATAAAGAATTTGTTCAACATTGGAAAAAGGAACTTGTAAAGCTAAAATAACACAATCAAAACCATTAATTAAAATTGTTGTAGAAATGCCTGTTTTTTTATTTAAAACAAGTGGTGGAATATCCATTCCTCCCGTACTTGCTCCCAATCTTAAAACCAAACCTAATCCTCCACCAACAAAAATACCTGCATAGACAGATGAAAGAAGTAAATCACTTGTTAAATGAGTTACACTTGGCATATTTTCAAAGAAGGTTAAAAAGGTTGGGAAAATAAGAGTACTTAATAAGGTCTTGGCAGCAAAGGCTTTTCCCAAATAATAATAACCAATAATAAACATAATGATATTGATAGCATAAACAACAAGGGATAAAGGAATTCCTGTAATTTGTTTAACGATTAAACCAATCCCTGAAGCTCCCCCAACGATAATTCCATGAGGCGTAATAAAACCACAAATACCAAAAGCTAAAATAGCATTCCCAATAACAATAATAATAATTTCTATTATTTTTTTAAATAATTTATTATTCATCCTTTCCCTCCTTTAACGAAGATTTCAAATAAGCATAAATGAAATCATCAAGGTTTCCATCTAAAACATCCTTGGGATTATTTGATTCATAAAGAGATCGATTATCTTTTACTAAAGAATAAGGATGTAAAACATAAGAACGAATTTGTGAACCCCAAGCAATTTCTTTTTGTTCTCCTTGAATTTCTTTTAATTCTTTTGCTTGCTTTTCTTCCATTAAAGCAAATAATTTACTCTTCAACATAATCATCGCTTGTTCTCTATTTTGAATTTGACTACGTTGACTTTGACATGTAACAATTGTTCCCGTTGGAATATGGGTAATTCGAACGGCTGAATCCGTTTTATTAATATGTTGTCCTCCGGCACCACTTGCACGGTAAGTATCAATTCTTAAATCTTCTGGTTTAATATCAATTTCAATCGTATCATCAAGTTCTGGAATAACATCTACCGAAGCAAAAGATGTATGTCTTCTTTTAGAAGAATCAAATGGTGAAATTCTTACAAGACGATGAACTCCTTTTTCTGCCTTTAAATGTCCATAAGCATATTTCCCTTTTACTAAGAAAGTTACCGATTTAATTCCTGCCACATCACCATCTAAATAATCTAATACTTCAATTTTAAAGCCTTTATTTGAACAATAACGTTGATACATACGATACAACATTTCTGCCCAATCTTGACTTTCTGTTCCACCAGCACCTGGATGAATTTCAACAATGGCATTTAAACCATCATATTCTTTTGATAAAAGTAGGACTTTTTCAAATTCTTCCATATGTTTTTCAAAATCTTGATAATCACTTTCTAAAATTGTTTGAAATTCTTGATCCTCTGTTTCTTTAACCAATGAATAAGTTTCATCTAAAGAACTTAAAGATTGTTCAAGACGTTCATATTCATCTGTAATTTTTTTCATATCGTTAAGTTGATCATAGATTTTTTTAGCATGATCTGGTTGATCCCAAAAACCTTCTTGTAAGGTTTGATAAGTTAAGCCTTCTATTTCTCTTAATTTTTCGTCAATTTGCGCTGATTTTCTATATTCCTTTATTAATAAATGGGCTTTATCAAGCCCATTTTTAATTTCATATAATTCCATTATTTAAATTCAACCTCTAATTGTAATGATGGAATATTTTTTTCAGCAGCACTACCTGGACGAATACCCATGTGTACGATATTTTTAGAAATCATATCAACAATAGAAAGTTTCATTTGTTCAAACATATAGAAAGCTTCTTCTGTATATTCAGATAATGGATTCTTTTGTGCATACGCTCTTAAATAGATACCATTTCTAAGTTTTGTCATTGCATCAATATGATTGATCCATGTATAATCAATAACTCCTAAAAGAATACTTCTTTCATAGTTTAAGATTTTTTCATGTTCAATATCTTTATTTAAACGCATTTGATATTGTGAGAAACAGATTTCTGTAAGTGTTTCTAATAATTTAGTTGGATCATTTTTAACAACATCTTTATTTTTAGCATCCATTGTTGCAAGTAACATATAGTTTTTAGCCACAAAATCTAAAACTCCATCAACATCAATTGTTCCATGTTTATCATCTATAATATATTGTTTAATTGTCATTTCAATCGCTTGATTGAACATACCTTTAATGATGTCATCTAAATTATCTAAAGACATGATTTCATCACGTTCTTTATACATAATTTCACGTTGTTGACGCATAACATCATCATATTCAAGAATATGTTTACGTGAATCAAAGTTTTGTCCTTCAACACGTTTTTGAGCATTTTCAATAGCTCTTGAAACCATTTTATTTTCAATTGCCATATCATCATCTAAATAACTACTAAATGATTGCAATTTTTCTCCTGCGAAACGTTGCATTAATTCATCATCAAATGAAACATAGAATACTGAATATCCTGGATCACCTTGACGTCCAGAACGTCCACGTAACTGATTATCAATACGACGTGATTCATGTCTTTCAGAACCGATAACCGCTAAACCTCCGATTTCAGCAACACCTTTACCAAGTTTGATATCGGTACCACGTCCAGCCATGTTTGTCGCAATTGTTACGGCACCCATTTGACCAGCTCTAGCAATAATTTCTGCTTCTTTTGCATGGTTTTTCGCATTTAAAGTATTGTGACGAATACCACGACGATCTAACATTTTTGATAAAGTTTCAGATGTTTCTACAGAAACTGTACCAATTAGAATTGGTTGTCCATAAGAATGTCTTGCGACAACTTCAGCACATAAGGCTTTAAATTTATTTGTTTTTGTTGAATAAATTTTATCATTACGATCATCACGAATAACTGGCTTATTTGTTGGAATTTCTATAACACGCATGTTATAGATCATCATAAATTCTTCTTCTTCAGTTTTGGCAGTACCTGTCATCCCTGCAAGTTTATTAAATAATCTAAAGAAGTTTTGGTACGTAATTGTTGCTCTTGTTTCAGTTTCTTCTTTGATTGGGACTCCTTCTTTAGCTTCAATTGCTTGATGTAAACCATCTGAATAAGCACGTCCTGGCATAACACGTCCAGTAAATTGATCGATAATCATAATTTTAGCATTACGAATATCTCTTGTACCATCTTCAGTTGCCACCATATATTCTACATCACGTGTCATTGCATAGTTTGCTTTTAATGCTTGGTTAATATGGTGAACTAATGAAGTGTGTTGAATATCATATAAGTTTTCAATTTTGAATCCTTTTTCAGCTTTTTCAATACCACTTGGTGTTAAAGTAACTGTTTTTGTTTCTACATCTACTTCATAGTCTTTTTCAGCTGTTAATGATTTAACAAAACGATCTGCTTGTAAATACAAAGCAGCTGTATTTTTACGTCCACCAGAAATAATTAATGGTGTTCTTGATTCGTCAATCAAAATCGAGTCAACTTCGTCAATTAAAGCATAGTTTAACCCTTTAACTAACACTTTATCTTCCATTGAAGTCACCATGTTATCTCTTAAATAATCAAATCCAAGTTCCGCATTCGTTGTATAAGTAACATCACAGCCATGTGCTTCTTGTTTTTGTACTGGTGTTAATTTTCTTTTATTTAAACCAACTGTTAATCCTAAAAATTCTAATACTTTACCATTGTTTCTTGCATCACGTTCAGCTAAGTAATCATTAACTGTAATAACATGAACACCTTTACCGGTTAAAGCATTTAAATAAACTGGGAAAATAGATGTTAAAGTTTTCCCCTCACCTGTTTTCATTTCAGCAATATCACCATTATGTAAAGCAATACCACCCATTAATTGCACTTTGAATGCTTTTAAATGAATTTGACGCCATGCAGCTTCACGTACAGTTGCAAAAGCTTCAACTAAAATATCATCTAATTCTTTTCCATCTTCTAATTTTTGTTTTAAGATGTTTGTTTGATTAGCTAATTCTTCATCAGACATTGCTGCATATTGAGCTTCTAAAGCAATAATGTTTTCAGCAACACGGTCTAATTTTTTAAGTTGTTTTCTTTCATCATCAAAAACACCTTTAACTCTTGAAACAAAACCCTTTTTCGTTTTTTGTGGTGTTGTAGAAAATGGAAGAACTTCTCCTGTATATTCTTGATTTTTAAAATCATCAACATGTATATTTTCGCCTTGTTGATCTTGTAAATCAACAATGTTTTTTGCGGCTTCTACATCGATTCCTAATTTAGCATTTTTCTTTTTTATTTCTTTTCTAATTTCTTGTTTTCTACTTGCCATGCATACTCGCTCCTTTTACGCTTGTAATCAATGCTAATTATAACAAAATATGAGACCTATTAAAAGGAAAATTTTTTCATGCCTTTTCATAAAAAAAATCTAGGTATTTCCTAGATTTTTACAACATGTTTAGCTTGCATGCCACGTTCACTTTGATACAATTCAAATTCAACGAGTTCGCCTTCATTTAACGTCTTGTATCCATTTTGAACAATTTGACTATAATGAACAAAAATATCTTTTCCTTCACCACGATCAATAAATCCAAAACCTTTTTCAGCATTAAACCATTTGACTCTACCTTGCATAATCATCATCCTTTCCTTGTCTATTTCAGTATATTGAATATTAAAATAAATCGTTATTATTTTCGTTCGACAATTTACAATTCCTATAAAATTCTTGTCAATATTTATCTTTATATTTGTCTAAATACTCTTTTTTTCTTTTAAAAATGTTGAAAAATCCAATAAAAGAGAAAAAAAATCTAAGATTTTACTCTTAGATTTTTTGTATTGCTTGTCTTCATTGGTTAGTGGATAAATGTATTATTTATATAAATGTCTTCAATCACATATTAATTAATAAAATTTTTAATATGTGGACAAGCAAGTACTAATACCCTTATTCTTTTAGGGTGATATTTCTCTACGAGTTTAATTGCTGCTTGTAAAGTATGTGAAGAAGTCATCACATCATCGAAAATTAAAATATTCTTATTTGTAAGGAGTGATCCATGATGGATCGAAAGAAATTTGTGTACCTGACTTCGATCTTTTTGTTTGGTTTGTTTATATTCTTTATTTTTATAAAGTCCTGTAAAGATATTTTTAGAAATCGTTTTTACTATTTCTTCATTAGGACAAAAGCCCCTTCTTACATTGTCCTTTTGACTACTTGGTATAATAACGATCGTATCATTTTTGTAGACTTTTTTTAATTCTGGAAAATTTTCTAAAAAAACATCTTTTAAAGCATAATCATCCAATGCCTTATATTGATAAAGTGTTGTTCGAAAAAAATCATTATATTTATAAAGAACATACGTAGAATAACCTAACAAAGGTGTTTTTTGACTGACAACTTCAAACTTACTCAGACAATCTAAACAAAGAGAACGCGGATAAAGAAGATGAAAAAGACTTGTTTCTTGATTCAACTCTTTGTGGCAGATAAGGCATTGTCTGTTTTGATATTTTCTATGCATGCTTTCATCGCTAGTGTTTTTTTCGCTGCATATATCAAGACATCGCCTTGTATATAAGGAGGTTTCCGCCCAGCCCTTCCAGCAATTTGAATCAAGGTCTCTTTATCAAAAAGAAGATGTTCGCCATAAAGAATGAGCACTTGTACATTTGCGACAGTCATTCCTCTTTCTAGAACAGTCGTACAAACAAGTACATCATATTCATGTTTCTTTAATTTTTCTATTTGTTGGTGAATATTGGATGTTTTAGAAGAAACATCTCTGCAAGCTAACCCAAACCAATCTAAAAAAGAGGTGATTTTTTTGGTAAGTTGGATATTTGGCACAAAAAGAAAGACCGGTTTTTTTTCTTTTTGATATTTCTTTAATCTTATCAAAACAAGTAAATACATCATCATTTTCCCTGTGACCACACATTGAGGAACAGGGATTGGCTGATGATGAAAACGTTCAATCACATTGACATCTCCTTTTTCAAGGGTTGCTGACATCATAATATAATGTCCTTTAATGCTTCTTTTCAACATACTTTCTAAAACTTCATTACCACGATACGGAAATGCATCAAATTCATCAAGAATCAACAAATCAAAACATTTTGGATAGCGATATAATTGGTGTGTTGTACATATAATAAATTGTCCATCAATTTGTTCATGATGGTCACCATAGACCAGAACAGGAGAAATATGGAAAAATTGTTTTTCAATTCTTTTTGAAAGTTCAACAACAAGTTCTTTTCTAGGCATTGTCAAGCATACCCTTTGCCCCAAATTAAGTGCATACTCAATGACACCATAAATTATTTCCGTCTTACCCGCTCCACAGACACCCTTCATGATTGTATCTTGTTGATTTTTATATCTTTCAATCAATAAATCAGAGGCCTTTTTTTGATTTGGTGTTAAAGGATAATCTAAACGGTAATAAATATCTTTTGTTTTCTTAACAACTTTTAATGGAGGTTGTTTTTTAGAAAATTCAATACATTTTCGACAATAAATTTGACCATTTTTTTCATAGAAATATTTTTCATCTTCATTTTGACATATCGGACATCTCATCTTCTTCACCCGCTTATATTTTAAAACATTTGCAAGAGGAATTGGTCTCAATTTTGTGTCAAAAACGTGATGTTCCTAACCATTTTGAAAACTTTTTTACGAAAATCACTTGACATTTTTTAAAAAATGGTATTTTAAATCATTTTGATATTTTTTTGAGATAAAAATTTCTTGGTTATTTTGTAAGATACATTTTGTAGATTCTACTGATTTTACATAGTCTAAATTAATAATATAACTTCGATGACAGCGGAAGAAACGTTGATCGAGTTGCTTTTCTATTTCTTTTAAAGAAAGATAGCATCTTTCTTGATGAAAATGACATTGAATATAAAGACAATGCTTACTTGTCTCAATATAAAGAATATCATCATAAGCAATCCTTCTAATTTTATTTTTAAAAGTATATACAAATTCTTTTTTTGTTTGTGTTAAAACAATTTGATCTAATATTTTTTCAATACGCTTTTCTTCTACAGGTTTTAATAGATAATTCATTGCTTGAACATTATAACTTTCTAATGCAAAAGATGAGTTTTTCGTTTGAAAAACAAGAGGAATATCTATGCTGTTTTTCCGTAACATGCAAGAAAACTCATACCCATTTATTTCTTTCATATCAATTTCTAAAAATATAAGATCACATGAACTTAAATAAGAAGGTATTTGATAATAAAGTTTATGATACCAATAGATATGTACTGATTCTTTTCTTTTCCTTCCCCAATTTTCTATTAAATCTTTTAAATATAAATAATCTTTTTCATTTTTTTCAGCTATTACTATTTTCATTAAATCACCAAAAATCATTATATAAAAAAAGAAAACCATTTTATTCATTTAGAACAAAATGGTCTTATCATTATTTTGTATATTTTTCTTTCAAAGCTTCTTCTACGCAAGGTGGTACTAGTCCAGTAAGTTCTTTATGATAACTTGCCATTTCTTTGACAACAGAAGAAGAAATAAAAGAATGTGAAGGTTTTGTCATTAAATACATTGTTTCTATCGTATCATTTAAATATTGATTAGATTGAGCATATTGAAGTTCATAATCAAAATCCGTTGTTGAACGTAAACCACGAATTAAAACTTTTCCATTTACTTTCTTAACATAATCCATAGAAAGCTCATCTGTTGAATCAACAATGACATTATCTAAATGAGCTGTTGCTTCTTTTAGTAATTCTTTTCTTTTTTCTATTGAAAATAAACCAACTTTAGTTGGATGAATCGCAATAGTGACATATAAAACATCAAAAATCTTTGCGGCTCTTTCAATAATATCTAAATGTCCATTAGTTACTGGATCAAATGTTCCATTATATACAGCAATCTTTTTCATTACTTTTCTCCATCATAATAAAATATATTTAAAGCAGTAATTCCATATTCTTTTCTTCTTGAAAGTTCTAAAGAAGAAATTGGTTGAAATTCTACTTCTTTTAATTCTTCTACAACAATACAAGCTTCATCATTCAACATTTGATTTTCAACTAAAAAAAATAAAATATCATCAACAAGCCCTTTTCCATACGGAGGATCTAAAAAAACATAATCAAATTTAATTTCTTTTTCCTTTAAATAATTTAAAGCTTTTTTATAATCCATTTTTAATGGATAACAATTTTCTAATTGTAAAAGTGCAAAGTTTTCTTTAATGGTTTTAAAAGCCTCATATTGTTTATCTACACTATAAAGTGTATCACATCCTCTAGAAATTGCTTCAATCCCTAAACCTCCACTTCCTCCAAATAAATCTAAAACCGTTCCACCTTCAAAATAAGGACCTATCATATTAAATAAATTTTCTTTATTTTTATCTGTTGTTGGTCGTGTAAGTTGTGTTTTAGGCACTTTTAATTGTCTTTTTTTATATTTTCCTGCAATAACTCTCATAACTTATACCCTGTTGTATCTAATATTTGACTAATATCTTTAAAAATAATTTGTGTAACATGATCAAGTAAACGATTAATTTCATAATAACTTTGATAGTATTCTTGAATATCTTGATTACTTGTCATCTGTTTTTTTATTTCTTTTAATTCTTCTTTTTTTGATGTAAGGTCAATATAACCCTCATATTTTTTTAAATCATTAATTTCATTTAAAGTTTCTTGATATCGTTCTAATAATTCATTTGTTTCTTTTTTTAATAACAGCTTCGATTTATCTTTAAAAGAAAGATATCTTGAATCTTTTTGAATTTCTTCAATAAGTTCATTCATTATTTCATTCATTGTAACATCTCCAACATACTAACGATCATAGAAAAACGATCCAGTTTTTCTAAAAGTGAATCTTGTTTTTTTTGATGTATTTCCTCTAATAAATCATCATAGCTTTCTGGATAATGACAAAGTTTGACATACCAATAAGGATGTTTTCTTAAATAATGAATAATTTCCTGTTCCATTACCATTTATTTTCCTTATTTTTATCAATCAGATTACTTACAACCCCTAATACTTTTTCTATTGATTGTAAGGAAGATGAAAGGGCATTTAAGTCCACATTCTTTATAATTTCTAAAACCCCATTAAAATCAACAGAATGATTTTTATAAGGGTCAAAAAAATGATCATTTTCACCATACATCGTATAAATTTCATATATTTGTTGCCAAGTATAACGATGATTAAGTACATCCTCTTTAATACTTGGTATTGTTTTTAAAAAAGCTTTAAACTCATCTAAGTTATCCATAAAATCACCTAATATACTTTATGCATAAAAGTTTAATAGGTGTTTGTTTTTTCAAGTTGTTCTTTATTATATTTTGAAATAATTGCTTGAGCAATACCAATTGCTATTAAAGCAGAAACCGTTGAAGAACCTCCTGATGAAACAAGTAAAATAGGAACTCCAGTCATTGGAATAAGTCCTGAAACACCTCCTAAATTAACAAGAAGATGTAACATAAAATAAGAAGATATTCCAATAAGAATAACTTTTGATTTGCTTTCTTGAATTTCATCAGCATATTTCAATAATCTAAAAATAATAATTGCTGTCGGAATAATAATTAAAGCTAAACCAAAAATACCAAGTTCTTCATAAATAATAGCACCAATAAAATCATTATGTGCTTCTGGAATATAATCATATTTTTGTATAGAATTTCCAAGTCCTAAACCAAAAATACCTCCATCAGCAAACGCAATCAATGAATTGACAAGTTGCCATGAACTAGAATAAATATTTTCTAATTCTAATGGTTTTAACCAAGAATTGATACGTTCCATTTGATAACCTTGTAAAACAGCAGTAATTAAAAAGCCTAAAATAACAACTGCTACTCCTAAAGCAATCCAAACAAGTTTTTTATATTTTTTATAATAATCCCTTGGTGTTGACATGAAACAAATAAAACAAATTGATGCTAAAATAAGCGATGTTCCTAAGTCCTTTTGAATACCTGCTCCCACAAAGAAAGCTACAAGCATTAAACCAAGTGGAAATAATACACATTTAATAAATTTATCTTTATAAAACTGACTTTTTAGTTCTGCTGTTCTAAATCTTCCTTTTACAACAAAAGCTGCATCCGTTTCCGTAAGCATATAGGAGAGAATTAAAATCATTGCCACTTTCATAAATTCTGCCGGTTGGATCGTAATAGGTCCAACATGGATCCACGCATGCGAACCTTTTGCTGTCCATAATACACAGACACACATTGAAGCTAATCCAACAAAATACATAATCATTGAAAAACGATAATTAATAAATTTTGTGCGAAAACTTTTTGTCAAAGCCATCATGATAAATAATCCAAAAAGAACATAGACTGTTTGCATTGCCATATTTCTAATCGCAAAACTTGTTCCTTTAGATGAAACGGCCCCAATCGATGCTGAACCAATCATAACAATTCCTAAACAAATAAGAACAAAAATTGCCATAAAAATAGGTTTATCTGCCCCTTTTTTTCTAAAAAAAAGTTTGATCCACTTCTTCATTACATTTTAATCCAATCTTTTTCTTGACTTGCTTTAAATACTTTATAAATAGAATATCCAGAAACTTCTTCAAAGGCTTTGTCTAATTGTTTTTCTTCACTTTTTGTACCAACAACATTTTTAAATTTACGGTAGGCATCTAAAAAATCTTTTTTATCAATTCCTTCTTCATAAGCTTGTTCTACTGCATTATATAATGCGACAACATCAACAATATCTTCTGTTGACCATGTATAATCTAATGGATAATTATAGTCCATTTTTACACCCCATTTCTCCAAGTCATTATAACTTAAAAAAATATAAAAATAAATGGCTTATGATAAATCCCCCAAACAAATCTTGTAAACCTCCATATTGTATAATGAAGGAGGGATAAGATATGAACTGTGATTATGGTTGCAATGGTTATGTAAATAATCCTTTCGGATGTGGTGGATGCAACACTTTTGGATGTACACCATATATGGGCGGATTTGGTTGCAACAGTGGCGGATGTAGTTGGTTTGCTATTGTTTTAGTTGTTTTCTTATTATTAATCATCTGTGGTAATTCAAGAATTAGACCTTAGTTATTTCAATCACCTCAAAATGTGTTATAATAACCAAGAATGAGGTGATTATATGTTATTAATGAAAGATATTATAGATGATTCAAACAAATTAATTCGATCAATTTCAAAGGAAGTATCTCTTCCTTTATCAAAAGAAGATCATGATTTACTCATGGATATGCACGCGTTTCTTGTTGCTAGTCAAGATGAAAAACTTTCTGAAAAATATGATTTAAGACCAGCTGTTGGTATTGCTGCTATTCAACTTGGTATTCCAAAAAGAATGTGCGCTATACATGTTCTTGATTTTGATGAAAACGGAGAAGTTATTAATTCTACAGACTATGCACTTGCAAATCCTAAAATTGTTTCTTATACACCTAAACAATCTTATTTAAAAACAGGAGAAGCTTGTTTATCTGTTTTAGAAGATGTTCAAGGATATGTTCCACGTCATGCTAAAATTACAGTTGAAGGTTACGATGCTTTAACTGAAAAAAATGTTAAGATTGTCGCCCGTGGTTATCTAGCTATTTGTTTACAACATGAACTAGATCATTTTGATGGAATTTTATTTTACGATCATATTAATAAAGATTATCCATTAATGCCAATTGAAAATGCAATGGTTATCGACTAAAAATGTAGCGTTTAAGCGCTACATTTTTTAGTTTTCAATTAAATAATACTGAATCGATTTAGGTGGCAAAATAACATTATTTAAAGAATCAATACTAATATTATCAATTAATGAATGTGCTTTTTGTTCATTTAAAGAAATCGTATACTCATTTTCATCTAAATTTAAAGCAATGATTATTTTTTGATTTTCAAATACTCTTTCAAAAACAAATTGTTTATTTGTTAGAATACGTTCATTATATTCACCTAATTGAAGTGCCTTATATTTATTTCTTATTTCAACCAATTTCTTAATATATTCTGTTAAATCATTTGGTAATGGTTTTTCATACTCAGGACGTAAAGATGCATCACTTCCTTGTTCCTTCTTTCCTGTTTGTCCCCATTCACTTCCATAATAAATACATGGGATGCCTGGTAAAGAAAATAACATGCCATAAATAAGTGGTAATTTTTCAAGATCCGTCAATTGTGAAGCAATACGAGCAACATCATGATTGTCAACAAAGCTCCATAAGATTTGTCCTTGATACATCTCTTTATAATTTCTTTTGATCGTATGCGCCATTTCAAACATATTTAAAGAATTGAAAGAAGACCACAAACCTTTAAATCCTGGATAATCTGTAATACTATCCAAATGTGCTTCGCTAAACATATATCCCGCATTATCACCTAAGACTTCTCCAAGCAAGAAAAAATCTTCTTTCTTTTGACGACAATGATCTTTTAACATTGCCATAAACCATCTTGGTAAACTATAAGCAACATCTAAACGTATTCCATCAATATCAAAATAATCAATCCAAAAATCAACCGAATCTAATAAATAACGTTGAACATCTGGATGATCCAAATTCAATTTAACAAGCTCGTAGTGTCCTTCCCAACCTTCATAATAAAAATTATCTTGATAAGGAGAATCACCATTAAAATCTATACGAAACCAATCTTTATAAGGACTTGCTTCTCTTTTTTCCTGAACATCTTTAAACGCAAAAAAGCCCCTACCGACATGATTAAAGACACCATCAAGTACCACTTTTATTTGATGACTATGAAGATTTTGACAAACTTCTTTAAAATCCTCATTCGTCCCTAAACGTTCATCTAAAACCCGATAATCTCTTGTATCATAGCCATGATGATCACTTGAAAAAATCGGATTAAAATAAACTCCTCCAATACCTAATTCTTTAAAATAATCCACAAAATCGTTGATTCTTGTAATTCTATGAACAATGTGTCCATCATTATCAAATGGTGCGCCACAAAAATTCAATGTGTAAATTTGATAAAATACTTTTTCATGATACCACATAAAATAACCCCCTCTTTTTATTTATTATACACCAAATTCTTACCAGTTATCATCAAAATATGTTATCATATAATATATAGGAGGTACTTTTTATGGCACACAAAATAATTACAATTACCAGAGAATATGGTTCAGGAGGTCGTCTTATCGCAAAGAAAGTAGCTGAAGCGTTAAATATTGCCTTTTATGACAATGAATTAATCGATGAAACTGCAAGAGAGCTTGGAATTGATATCGATACAATTCGAAAAGCTTCTCAAGAAAAATCATCTAGTTTTGCCTATTCATTAAATAATGGTCCTCTTGTTTTACCAATAAATGACCAAGTTTATGCAACACAAGCAAAAATTATTAAACACCTTGCAGAAAAAGAAGATTGTATCATCGTCAACGGATGTGCAAATTATATTTTAGAAGATTATCCAGATGTTTTAAGAATTTTTGTCTATGCACCATTTGAGTCAAGATTAAATCGTGTAGTTAATGATTATAAAGAAGAACATGATAATCCAAAAAAATACGTTCAAAAAAGAGACAAACAACGTAAAAGCTATTATAACTATTACACAACAAATACTTGGGCTACTATGAAAGACTATGATTTATGTATTAATAGTGATATGGGAATCGATGATATTGCAACACTAATTACAAAGGTCTACCAAAATGGACATTTATGGAAAAATAAATAATTAAAAGAATCAGTTTGAAAAAGAACTGATTCTTTTATTATATGAATTGAATTGCTACACCAAGTAATCCTGATCCAAGATAACACGATAGTGCAGCTCCAACATGACCGTCAATTATGTATTCAAATGTTGGAAATTTTTCCTTTAACATCTTTTCTAATTCATTTCTTTCTTCTAAATTATTTCCATCTGCAATTGCCAGAGCAAATTTTTGATGTGGATGGTCTTCAAGATGTTTTTCAATAAGTTCTACAAGTTTTGATTTTACCTTTTTATTACCTCTTACTTTACTAGGTACATAAATTTCACCGTTTTCTTTTTCAAAAGACAAAATAGGTTTAATTTTCAATGTCGTTCCTAAAAATGCTGATGCTTTACCTATTCTTCCACCTTTTTGAAGAAAACCTAAATCATCAATTGAAAAGTAAGCATAATTCTCTTCAACAAGCTTTTCGCCATAAGAGATTGCTTGTTCAAAGGTTACACCCTTTTGACAATAGTGTGCTAACTCTATTGCAATGATTCCTAAACCAACAGAAGCACTTTTACTATCGATGATATGACAAACAAGATCCTCTTGACTTTGACAAAACAAACGCATTTGATTGCTTGTTCCTGAAATTCCTGCTGATAAGAAAATTCCAATGACATGACTATACCCATTTACCTTTAAACTTTCTAACAACGAAAAGAGTTCTTGTCCAACAGGTGATGAAGTTTTTAACATATGTTCTTTTTGCAATTGATAGATTTCTTTTGAAGATATATCTATTCCATCTCGATAAGTTTTTCCATCACATGAAATTTGTATTGGTAAAACAAAGATATTATTTTCTTTTCTATACTCTTCTTTTAAATCACTGCATGAATCTGTAATAATTGCTATTTTTTCCATTTTATTCTCCTATTCGATTAGTTTGAAGTTAAAAACAATATAGCAATTATACATTATTTTTTGATAAAATAAAGTATTTTTTACATTACAAAAAGTATATCAATGACATGACCAACCCATTGTGCTACTATTGCACTCATTGCAAGCGAAGCTACTACAACTGTTAATAAACCTCTATTTGATAATCTTTCCATGATTCTTTCCTCCCAAGTTTCTATTAATTCAACTTTATTGTTTTATGTTTTTAAATGTTTCTTTTTAAGACACTTATAATATAACTCTATTTTGAGGTATCGTCAATACTTTTTGTGTCTTTTTTAGATATTTTATTTACTATGTATACTCATATATGGTAATATTAAGACACAAGGAGTGATTTGATGACAGGTGAACGTATAAAAAAATTAAGAAAAGAAAAAGGTTTGACTCAACAACAACTTGGAGAAATGCTTGGTGTTCAAAAATCAGCGATTGCAAAATATGAAAATGGTCGTGTCCCAAATTTAAAAAAGGAAACAATTTCTAGACTCGCAGAAATCTTTAATGTAACTCCTAATTATCTATTAGGTATTGATGAACCCTCTTTGCATGGGCATAGTCATAACATAGATATTCCTTTATACAGTGATGTTTGCTGTGGTGATGGTATTTTTGTTGAAGACAATATTGAAGAGTATATTTCATTGCCTGAATCTTTATTAAGTTCTCGAAAAGATTACTTTTGTCAGTACGCTGATGGAGATAGTATGATTGATGAAAATATTCAATCTGGAGATCTTATTATTTTTGAAAAGACACAACAGCTCAACAATGGAGATGTAGGGTGTTTTGGTATTGAGGATAACATTGCGACATGTAAAAAATATTTTAATGATTCTAAACAACATTGCATTATTTTGCAACCAGCAAATGATAAATATTCTCCTATTATTATCAATGAATACAATTATCATGAATTTAAAATCATCGGTAAACTTGCACTTGTTATTTCTAAAAGAAATTAAAAACTCCGTTTCATCAGAAACGGAGCTTTTTTTGTTTAATTATTTTACTGTAATTAATTCTAAGTAAGAAGTAGTTCCAGCAACACCTGGTGTACCAGCAGTAACAATAATTTGTTCACCTGGTTCAACTAAGTTTTCTTTAGCGATAACTTGAGCATATTCAATCATAGCAGCTCTTGTATCCATTTGTTTACATAATACTGATTTAACACCCCAGTTGATAGCTAATGCTCTTGTAGTTTGTTCATTTGGAGTAGCAGCAATAATCATAGATTTTGTACGATATCTAGACATTTTTCTAGCTGTGAATCCTGAATCAGTGAATGCAACGATTGCAGCAACGTTGAATTTAGATGCGATTTCAGCAACTGACATACAAATAGCTTCACTTTGATCTAATGAAGCAGTTCTGATAGCTTTTCTTTGTAATGAAGCGTAATCTAAAGTTCCTTCAGTTTTTAAAGCAATTTTAGTCATTGTTTCAACAGCTTCTACTGGATATTTACCTTGAGCAGATTCACCAGATAACATGATTGCATCAGTACCATCATAGATTGCGTTAGCAACGTCAGATACTTCGGCACGTGTTGGTCTTGGGTTTTCTTGCATACTATCTAACATTTGAGTTGCAGTGATAACGATTTTACCAGCAGCACGACATTTGTTGATTAATTCTTTTTGAATTAAAGGTACATCTTCAGCAGGAATTTCTACACCTAAGTCACCACGAGCAACCATGATACCGTCAGCAACTTTTAAGATTTCATCCATGTTTTCAACACCTTCGCTGTTTTCGATTTTAGCGATAATTTGAATTTCAGGACGACCGTTTTCGATTAATAATTTTTTAACATCTAAAACATCTTGTGGACGTCTTACGAAAGATGCAGCGATGAAATCAACACCTTGTTGACAACCGAAAGTTAAATCTCCGATGTCTTTTTCTGATAAGTAATCGAATCCTAATTTGATTCCTGGAACGTTAATTCCACGTTTGTTTTTAACGATACCATCGTTAGCACAGATACATACGATATCAGTACCTTCAACATGATCAACTAATAATTCTACTTGTCCATCGTTTACTAAGATGAAACCACCAGGTTTAACATCTTTATATAAATCTTTATAAGTGATAGTGAATCTTTCACTTGTACCTACGATATCTTCAACACAGATAGTAGAAACTTGACCTTTTTTGAATTCAGTTTTTCCATCAACGAAATCACCAGTTCTAATTTCAGGTCCTTTAGTATCTAATAAGATAGCTACGTTTTTGTTTAATTCTTTGTTGATTTCTCTTAAAGTTTTAATTCTTCCCCCATGTTCTTCGAAATCACCATGAGAGAAATTTAATCTCATTACGTTCATACCAGCTTGAACTAATTTAGTTAAGACTTTTTTATCTTCAGAAGCTGGTCCAATTGTACACACAATACGTGTTTTCTTTTTTCTTTCTTTTTCTAATACCATCCTAATATCCTCACAATCATATTTTCATTTAAGTTTATATTAACGAAGTTTAATAGCGTCTTCGTAAATACTAAAATCAGTTTCACGTTTATGTCCTAATACTTCAGTAATTGGTAATCCTTTGATTTCTCCATTTACTTCACTTACACATAAACCACCTTTTCCAGCTTCAAGTAATTCAACGGCATAAACACCCATTCTTGAAGCAAGGACTCTATCTCTTGCTGATGGTCTACCACCACGTTGCATATGGCCTAAAACGTTTGCACGAGTTTCAAAACCAGTTGCAGCTTCAACTTTTTTAGCTAATTCATGCACATCTGTAATATGTTCAGTAATTACAACGATTGCATGTTTTTTATCAGAAGCTTTTGATGCTTTTAATACTTCAATAACTTTGTTTTCATCATATCCGATTTCACTAGTGATAACCATTTCAGCACCATCAGCGATACCAGCATTGATAGCTAAATCTCCACATCTACGTCCCATTACTTCAAGGATTGTACATCTTTGATGAGAACTTGATGTATCTCTTAATTTATCTAAGGCATCAACAATTGTATTTAATGCAGTATCAAATCCAATTGTGTGATCAGTATCAGGAATATCATTATCAATTGTTCCTGGAATACCAATACAGTTGATACCCATTTCAGTTAACTTTAATGCACCATTGTAACTTCCGTCACCACCGATAACAACTAAAGCTTCCATTCCTACTTCTTTCATTTTTTCAATTGCTTCTTTTCTAACTTCAGGATCTTTGAATTCAGGGAATCTTGCTGATTTTAACATAGTACCACCAATATTAATAATGTTACGTGTACTATGACGATCAAACTTAATAAATTCACCATCGTGTAAACCTTTATATCCTAGTTTTACACCATAAACTTCAATTCCTTTATTTAAGCATGTACGCGCTACTGCACGAACAGCTGCGTTCATTCCTGGAGCATCTCCTCCAGATGTTAAAACACCTATACATTTAACCATAATGTTCACTCCCTATTTCATAACATTTCATACATAGTGATTTTAGCACAAATCATGACTTTTCTACAAGAATTTTTGCAATTTTATTGCGTTATTCTTTATTGTTTGATAAGAATTGGCATACTCATTGCAAATATTGTATTAAGTAAGCGCTCTACTTTTATTTTTTCACGGGCATCTTTCTTTAATGTATAGATTTTAATAAGATTTTCTTGATCATATTGACTCGTAAAGAGCGTTATTTTTTTATTTTGACTACGATAAGTAAGTACCGCCGCTAAGACTTCATCTCTTGACCAAGCTGTCACATTTTCTCCTCCAAGGTCATCAATAATCAAATAATCAACATTTCTAAGTTCCTCTATATTATTATCATTACCATATTCATTAAAAGAATTCTTTAAATCCATTAAATATGTAGGAAAATGAATATAACCAATATGATAATCCTTTCTAGAAAGTGAACGTGTTATAAAACCAGCTAAAGTTGACTTTCCACAACCAGAAGGTCCATAAATATAAAGACCCTTTTGACTTGGTTTTGATAAAAACTCATTAATCTTAACTGCCAATTCCTTATTCATAATATCTTTAATCGAATGTGAATCAGACAAAAGTAAATCATCACTAACATTACTAACTGTAATATGACTTAACAAATGTTGTTTATCTAATAAAGCTTTACCAAAACGACATGGTGTTAAATTAACTTTCAACCCTTCATTTTCCAAACAAAGAAGTTGTTGCATTCCCTTTGATACTTTTTGACATTGAGATAAATCCTTACAATTTTGACATATTTGTAGATCTTCTTGATAATCTAAAAACTCTACCCAGTTATCTTCAATAAACTCACGATTAAGAGAATGATCAGATAAAAATTTTAAAATATTTGGGTTTTGGATTAATTGATCAATACTTTCTTGTTTTTGTTTTTGAAAATTTTGATCATTATCAAATAAATGAAATTCTTGTATATTTTGCATCTTTCTTCCTCCTAATCATATTGTTGCAATAAAGCAAGCGCATCTTCATCAACATCTTCTTGTTTTTGATCATGGGAAACAATATTAAATTCTTTCGTATATTCATCCCAAGAAGTATTCTGTTTTCCTTGATATTTCAAATAAGCTTTTCCTTCATCAATAGCTTCTTTAACCGTTTGAATCTTCTTTCTTTTCCATTGACTTCCTAAAGCTTCCATGAAGCTTTTAGGTAAAGACTGATTACATTTTTCAAGTGTCGTTTCAATTAAAACATTAATCACACCAGGTTCTAATTCTAAAGTTGTCAATAAAGATTCAATCACTTGTAAATCTCTCTTTAATGGTTCTTTACCACCTATTTTATCTTTCAATAAATCATAAGGTGAAATATTTTCTAGATAATAGATATGTTTATCAAGTGAAGATTTTCCAGTTTGTTCATGAAGTAAAGGCGATTGCTTATGAAAAATATTTTCAAATTTTTCAGGCATTTTCAAATCATAATATTGTTGACAATTTCTTGAAAACAATCTTTTTCCAAGATGCCCTTGAACCACGGACTGTTTAACAAGATTTTGCATATCTAATGCATTGATTTTATAAAGTAATCCCATTCGTTGAATTAATTGTTCATCTTCTTTGGTAAACATTTTTTTAGATAACTGTAAATTTTCTATTCCTTGATAGAACAGTGATAAATCATATTCATCTTCAAAAGTTTTATGTATTTTTTGTTTATAACTTTTTTCTTTTAAAACTTCTTTTCCTTGATAATGAACATCAAAAACATCCGTAAAATTCGCACTAATATCTTGGTAATGATCAAGATTGACATTATAGACCTTAAATACAGAGACTGTTTTTTTATACTCATCTTTTAATCTTTGCTGTAAAAGATCATGTAAAATAGGATGATTTAAAAATTCATGGGGTAAATAAGGCATTTTTAAATCAAATAGAAAACGATTTTCTTGACTTTTCTTTTTATAAGAACTCATTAAGCCAATTGCTTCTAACTTACTTAAGGATTGAGAAAGTTCATTTAAAGAAAATCCCGTCATCTTACAAAGCCGAGAGATCAAAGAAGGACTTTTCGTAAGTGTTATTTGATCAAGTTCTGAATAAAGTGTCATATACAAAGAGACAGCTTCCATTCCCATGATTGGTTGATAAAGTTGTAAAAGTGTTTTATAAGAAATATCATCAAGCATATAACTACTTCTTATTTGATAAATGTCACTTGTCAGTAATTCTTTCATTTTCTATTCCTTTCATTAGTTGCTCTATTTGTTGGTAAAGAAATGCTGGATCTTTTGTATTATCTAAAACAATATCCGCCATTTCTTTTTTCTTACCAGAAGATATTTGATTTTTCATAATCGTCAAAGCATATTCTTCATCAATATGATCTCTTTCCATCAGACGTTTTACTTGTTGTTTTTCATCAAGATAAACAACAATAATTGAATCACAAAGATATTCTAAATGAGATTCATAAAGTAAGGGTATATCTAAAAATAAACATGGTAAATCTTGATTTTCTTGAATAGCTTCTTTTAATTGAGAAATAACATAGGGATGAATAATATTCTCCAACATTTTTTTAGCCTTTGCATCATGAAAAACTTTCTTTCCTAAAGCTTTTCGATCAACAATGCCTCCATGTACACAATGAAAAAGTTGATCAACTTTTTCAATACACCCTTGATCTATTGTAAGAGCCTCCCTAGAAATTCGATCGGCATCAATGACAAGAGAGCCATGTTCTCGTAAATAATTGGTTACTGTAGATTTTCCACAGGCAATACTCCCTGTAATTCCATATACTTTCATCGTCTTGCTTTTTGACATATTGGACAATAATATGTTCCCCTCCCATTTAAAGATATTTTTTTAATGTCATGTCCTTGAGGACATTTTTCTTGCATATGCACTTTTAATTGCACCTGAAATAAACCATCAATCCCATTAGCACTAAAGGAATGAATCGTTGTCCCACCTTGTTTAATTGCTTCATTTAAAATAAAACTTGAAACTTCTATAAGCTCTTTTACTCTTTTTTTACTTAAAGCTTTGGCTTTAGTTTGGGGATTTAAATGCATGGCATAACAAATTTCATTGGCATAGATATTTCCAATTCCCGCTAAAAGCGTTTGATCAAGCAAAGCCGTTTTAATGGCAGTATCTTTATTCTTTAAACGTTGATAGATTTCATTAACATCCGCCTCAAAAGGTTCTTTTCCTAGTTGATTGAGCGGCTTTAATGTTTTATAACTTTCTTTATCCACAAGTTTCATACGTCCAAATTTACGAACATCATTATAACGTAACTGTGTATCATCATCTAAATAGAAAATCACATGATCATGTTTAGAAAGTGGTGTTTCTTTTGTACAAATTTGATATTTACCTTCCATTCTTAAATGAGAAACAAAAGCAATATCTTCTAAAATAAAAATCAAATATTTTCCTACCCGATCTATCTTTAAAAATGTTTTATTAACAACTCTTTGTTTAAACACTTCAACATCATCTTCAATAATACGAGGATAAATAACTTCTATATCTTTAATTTTCTTATTTAAAATAAAATTTTCTAACGTTCTTTTTACCGTTTCAACCTCTGGTAATTCTGGCATTTTTTCACCTACTTTAATTCATACCAATTTTTAGCGTATGTTCCTTCTGCTTTTAATTCAACTGTCATTTGATAAGCGCTTTCCATTCCTGTTTGAACAAGTTTCATCATTTGTTCAAGTTCATCTTCATAAACATCAAAAATCAATTCATCGTGTACTTGTAAAATCATTTTTGATTTCATATGATTTTCTTTTAATAATTGATCAACTTTAATCATGGCAAGCTTGATAATATCTGCCGCTGAACCTTGAATTGGTGAATTCATCGCCAAACGCTTTCCAAATTCTTGGCGCATATAATTCTTTTCATTGATTTCAGGAATATAACGTTTTCTATTTAAAACCGTAGAAACATAACCATTTTCTTTTCCAAAAGCAATGCTTTTATTCATATACTCTTTAATTTCTGCATATTTTTCAAAATACTTTTCAATAAAAGATTTTGCTTCTTTGACAGTCACACCTAATTGTTCGGCAAGTCCATAATCTGACATCCCATAAATAATTCCAAAGTTGACTGCTTTAGCGTTTCGACGCATTGTTGAAGTCACTTCATCTTCACTGACACCAAAAACCACACTTGCTGTATGTCGATGAATATCTTTATTTTCATTAAATGCTTGAATAAGACTTGTCACATTCGCTAAATGAGCTAATACACGTAATTCAATTTGTGAGTAGTCAAATGAAATCAAATAGTCATATTCAGGAACAAACGCTTTACGAATGAGTTTTCCTTCTTCTGTTTTCACTGGTATATTTTGTAAGTTTGGATCTGTTGAAGAAAGACGTCCTGTTTGAGTTAAAGCTTGATTATAGATGGTATGTGTTTTCCCATCAATAAAGATTTGTTCTTGTAAACCAACGATATAAGTTGAATAAAGTTTACTGATCGTACGATAATTTAAAACTTTATCAATGATTGGATGCACATTTCTCAGTTTATTTAAAACATCAACCGATGTTGAATAACCTGTTTTTGTTTTCTTTCCATTAGGAAGGCCTAAATCTTCAAAAAGCACTTCTCCTAATTGTTTAGGAGAGGCAATATTAAATTCTTTATGGGCTAAAAGATAGATTTCCTTTTCTAATTGATCGATTTGTGTTTTAAACGTATCCCCTAATTCTTTTAAAACACCTTGATCCATTTTAGTTCCTTGATATTCCATATCCGCTAAAATAAAGGCAACAGGCATTTCTACGTTTTCATAAAGATCATATTGTTGGTCCTTCTTCAAACGATTGATTGCTTCATCTTTTAATTCATAGATGGCTTTTGCTTGTAAAACATAATGTTTTGAAAGAATACTTTCTTCAGGAACATGTTTTTTAGCACCTTTACCAAAGATTTCCTCATCAAATTGTAAGTCGAAATATTGATAATAATCACAAACAATTTTTAATTCATCTTTTAATGATGGATTTAAAATATAAGAAGCTAATTGTAAATCAAAAGAATATCCTTTAATTGTAAGACCATGCCAACGACATGCATTGATACATTTTTTAATATCATAACCATATTTTTTTATATTTTCATCTTCAATAAATTGTTTAAATCCTTGATCTTGAATTGCCTTTTCTAAAGAAATATAATACGCTTCTTGATCATTATAAATACCAAAACCAAGAATTGGTGATTTATGATAGTTAGTATCATAAACACCAACAACAAGAGCACTATCCTTTTTAATGGTTGGTAAAGTATCTACAATTTGATATTCTAATGGTTTTACCGGTTTTGTTTCATTAGAAATAGACATTCTTTTAAGTAAAGAATTCATATCATAACGACGATAGAAAGCAGCAAGATCATCATTATAATCTTGTTTTTGATATTTCCAAGCAGCCAAATCAAGTTCAATAGGAGCATCGGTAAGAATTGTCGCAATCTTTTTAGAAAGCAGCCCTAATTCAATATTTTCTCTTACTTTTTCTCCCATTTTTCCTTTAAGTTCTGACATATGTTCTTTTAAATTCTCAATCGTTCCATATTGATTTAAAAGCTTTAAAGCTGTTTTTTCACCAATACCTGGAATACCTGGAATATTATCGGCACTATCACCCATAAGTCCTAATAAATCACGCATTTGATCAGGCTTCAAGTTATATTTTTCAACAAAGCTTTCTTCACTAATGATTTCATAATCATTGGTTTTTTGAGGTTTTTTATATTGTTTAACTAAAGGATTAATCAGTTGCATCATATCTTTATCATTTGTATAAATAGCAACTTCCATTCCTTGACTTGCTGCTTTTTTAGAAATGGTACCAATAATGTCATCTCCTTCATATCCTTCTTTTTCAATATAAGGAATATGATGAGCATCTAAAAATTCTCTAACCATTGAAAACTGACAAATAAGTTCATCAGGCGTTGGTTTTCTTGTTCCCTTGTATTCTTCTAGTAATTCACTTCTAAAGGTTTTCCCTTTGGCATCAAAAGCCACAACTAAATATTCTGGATCTTGTTTTAAAAGACTTTCTAAACGATTGGCAAAACCATAAACCGCATTCGTTGGAATCCCATCTTTATTTACCATTAAATTTCCCATTGCTGCCGTAGCATAATAACAACTAAACAACCAAAAATTCCCATCAATAACAACTAACTTTTCCATTTTATACCTCATTTACTTATTTCTTTAACTCTTTGGACAACCAAAGATAATTTATCTCGATAATCTATTCTACCTTCAATATAGATTACTTTATTCTTTTCTAATAAATCTTTTACTTGTCGATAAGTTGATGAAAAAACAACTCCCTCGACATTTCCTGTTTCATCATGTCCTTCAATAAAACACATTTCATTACCCTTTTTATCAACAATTACTTTGATTCTTGTAAGCATTAATAAAACACTCACATTTTTAGAGACATATTCATTTAAACGGGCAATCGCAATTACAGGAACTTGTAATTTTTGTTTTAAATACGCCAAAGGATGCATTGATAAATAAACCCCTAAAGCTTTCTTTTCTAATTCAAGACGAACCATTTTATTTTCTTGAACAATATCTAATAAAGGAGGTTCATCTATACCAATCGTATTTTTTAAATTAGCATACTCTCCAATCTTTTCAAGATTAGCTTTTAAAGTAGCCCGATTCAATTCGAATTCATCAAAAGCTCCCGCATCAATTAAACTCTCTAACATCATCGTATTGACTTTTTTTCCATCCATCCGTGAAATAAAATCAAAAATATCTTTAAACAAACCATTCTTTTCTCTTTCTTCAACAATCGCTTGATAACCCGCTTGTCCTACATTTTTAATACCTAAAAGAGAAAAACGTAAATCTCCTTCTACTTGTTCAAAACGGTTTGTTGAATAATTAATAGAAGGTGGTAAAACACGAATACGATATTTCTTTGCTTCAGCAATATATTCCATTTTATGAACATCACTATTTTGTTCATTAGAAAGAATTGCCCCATAGAATGCTAGTGGATGATTTGCTTTAAGATAAGCTAATTGATAAGCAATCAAGCCATAAGCAATAGCATGCGATTTATTAAAACCATAATCCGCAAATTTTTCTATCAAAGCAAAGATCTCATTTACTTGTTTTTGACTATATCCATTCTTTAAAGCTCCTTCGATAAAATCATTTTTAATAGAAGCCATTAAATCAAAATCTTTTTTAGAAATCGCTCTTCTTAAATTATCTGCTTTAGAAAGCGAAAAACCAGCGATTTTTTGAACAACTTGCATCAATTGTTCCTGATAAATCATAATCCCATAAGTTGGCTCTAAGATTTCTTTTAAATCCTTATGAGGATAAGCAACTTCTTCCTTTTTAAAACGACGTGCAATATAATGAGGAATTTCTCCCATAGGTCCTGGTCGATAAAGGGCATTGGCATCGCCAATATCTTGCAAGCATCGTGGCTTTAATTGTCTAAATAAATTTTTCATACCTGGTGATTCTAATTGGAAAACACCTAAAGTATCACCTTTTTCTAACATTTGAAAAGTTTTTAGATCATCTAAAGGAATCTCATTCAAATTTAAACGAATACCTTCATATTTTTCAATATTATTTAATATATAAGAAAGAATCGTGAGATTTTTTAAACCTAGAAAATCCATTTTCAAAAGTCCCACACTTTCAATATAATTCTTAGAATATTGGGTTAAAACATTTTGGTGAGGGCCTCTAGTAAGAGGAACAACCTCATTTAAACAATCTCTAGATAAAACCACACCCGCAGCATGCATAGAAATATTTCTTGGTAAACGTTCTACAAGAAAGATGGCTGGCATGATTCTTTTAAGTTCAGGTTCTTGATCAACCATATTTTTAAAAGCATACGATGTTTCATAAACTTCTCTTACCGTTTTTTTATTTTTTCCTTGAGTAGGAATATATTTACACATCATTTCAAGTTTAGGTAGAGGCACTGAAACAACCTTTCCTAGATCCTTTAAAGCAACTTTAGGACCATAACTTGAAAAGGTAACAATTTGTCCAACATGTTCTTGTCCATATTTTTCTGTGACATAACGTACTACTTCATCACGTCGATCGTCTTGAAAATCAATATCAATATCTGGCATGGTTACACGTTCCTCATTTAAGAAGCGTTCAAAAAGTAAATCATATTCTAAAGGATCAATATTGGTAATTCCTAAAACATAACTGACTAAACTTCCGGCTGCTGAACCCCTTCCTGGTCCAACAAGAATTTGATGGGTTTTAGCATAGCGAACATAATCAAAAACAATAAGGAAATAGTCATTGAAACCCATTTTAGAAATCACATTTAATTCTTTTTTGAGTCTTTCTATATATTCTTGGGAAATCTTTTTCCCTTTGAATCTTTTTTTCAAACCAACAATACATAATTGTTTTAAATAATCTTGACTTGAAACATTATCTGGTAAGGGATAAAGAGGTAAATGCATTTGTCCTGTTTCAATAGTCACATTGCATCTTTTTAAAAGATCATTGGTATTTTCAATAATTTCTCTTTCAAAAAGTAAAGATATCTCATAGCCACTCTTTAAATATTTTTGATTTGTTTGTAAAGTATCTCGTTGACTTCTTTTTTCACCATGAACACTTGCCTGCATCAAATCAATAGCAAACGCTTCTTGAGGATAGAGATAGCGAACTTCATTCGATGCACATACTTTAATACCTTGAAGTTTTGCAAGAGCTTTAAGTCTTTCATTTAAGTGTTTTTGCATTTGGATGCCATGATCTTGGAGACAAATATAATAATTATCCTTAAACATTTCCTTAAACAGAGCCATATAGCGTAATGCCTCTGATTCGAGCTCTTTTAAAACACATCTTTCGACAATTCCTTCTTTACATCCAGAAAGAATAAAAAGATGTTCATGGTAAAGACGTAATTTTTCTAAATCGATGGCTTTTTGATCACTTAAATTAATATCACTACAAATCTTCATTAAATCATGATAACCGACTTGATCTTTCGCTAACAATAAAAAAGGATAGATTTCTCCTTCAACATTTACATTGCCTTGCATTCCAAAAATAGGTTTAATGTCATATTTATGACACTCATTAGAAAACTCTACCGCCCCATACATATTATTAATATCCGTTAAAGCAATTGCTTCTAAATGAAGATCATGAGCTCTTTTACATAAATCTTTAATAAGAATCGTACTATTTTGAAAGCTATAACAACTATAGATATTTAATTCACCAATCATATTCCCACCACCTTTTTTATCATTATACGCTAAATTAAATAGGAAGAAAAGAACTACAAAAATGTTTTCATTGATAACAAAATTAAGATAACTCCAACATATAATGTGAAGATTAAATAAAGCATTTCAAAGAAAGGATAGGTTAAAATCATTAAGATAAACAGCCGATAAATATAGAGAAGTAAAATATAATAATGGTAATGAATTTGTAAGACACAAAACTTTCTTTGCCATAAAATAATAATGATTGATAAAAGCATCGCAATAAAATGAAACGGAATCCAAATTGATGAAAAAACAATTTGTAAGATCATACAACATCCAACAATAAACTGCATCTTTTTGATACGAATCAACATAATTATCACCATTCTATTTTATGTTACAAATAAAAAAAAGAGAATTATAAATTCTCTTGTAAACCTTTAGCAAGTTGCGCTGGACAGCTCGTTGGTTTAGCACCACATTTAATATCTTTTAAACGAGCAATCACATCTTCTGCTTTCATTCCTTTACATAAGGCTGCCACACCTTGCGTATTTCCAGAACATCCACCAGTAAATTGAACATCTTTAACAATGCCATCTTCAACTTCAACATGAATGTTTCTTGAACATACTCCCTTAGGTGTATAATCAAATTCCATCTTTATTCCTTCTTCCTATTTTTTAATTAATTTTACAATTGATGTCACATAAGATTGATAAATATGACTATCAACTGCTTTAATCTCTATTACTTTATAATATTTTGAAAGTTCTTGCAAATCTTTTGCAAGCATAGATGTAGAAGAATTAACATAAATAACTGTTTTGACTTTACCTAAACGAAGGGTATCTTTTAATTCATCACTAATTCTATTGATTCCACGAATAATCACTGTATCATAATCTTTCTTTTTCGCAAAAGGAACCATTTTCTTTAAAGAATCACCATATACAAAACGAATATTATCTTTTCCTAAAGCTTTCGCATTATAAGTGGCATCTTCAATATTTTCTTTTTTATTATCAATTGCGACAACTTCTTGAGGTAAATTCATTTCTAAAATACCATTTCCACAATTTAAAGAAATTATTTTTTGGCTTTCTTTGATCATTGTTTTAATAATCTTATTTTCTACTTCAAAAGCTTCAATATGATCTGGTAACGAAGATTTAACTGATAAAATATATTTTTGATGATCTACATAAAGCTCTTCCTTGGAATTACCAAAGATTTTCTTATATCCTTGTTTTTCAAAATCTTGATACTTAGCAGTATTAATTGACATAAATAAACCACTAACATATTTTAATTTTTTAATACCAGCTACAACTTCATCTTTTAAACCATCTTTTCCTGTAATAAAGATCAATTGAATTTTATCTTGAAAAACTCGAATTTTAATAAATCTTAAACCTGTTCTAAATTTATCATTATATGTTTTACATTTTGTATTATTTAAGATTTCTTCTAAATCTAATAATGTTTGATTAATTAATGGATGATGTTTTAAACAGTGTGTCATTACTGTTAAATATTTTGTTTCTCTTTGATAAATACCAAACGTTACTTTTCCTTTAAAATCAACAATTGGTAGATTGACTTGTGTTAAAAATTCTTTCTTTTGATTCATTCCCACAATATCATGAATCTTAATTTGTGAGCGATCAAGTTCTGTATATTTCTTTAAAGATTCCTTGATTAAATCTTTTTTATGTTTTAATTGAGCTGGATAAGCATAGTGAAGTAAATTACATCCCATACATTCTTTATTGGCACGGCATGGATTTTTTACACGCATTGGCGATGCTTGAACAACACGGATCAAATCACCAAAATAATAATTTTTATTTTTATATTGTTGTGCATCTACTTCAACGGTTTCACCAAGTAAAGCCCCTTTTACAAACACAACTTTACGGTTTATATAACCAATCCCTTCACCGTTGATCCCCATTTTTTTTATTTCAACTGTTGTTTTCATTACCTTTCTCCTTAAAAGAGGAAAAGCATCTATTGATGTTTTTCCTCTCCTTCTTCCTCTTTTTCTATTTCGTGTATTTTTAATCTAAGAAGTTCAATTCGATTCTTATGCATCTTTTCAATTATAATTGTAACACCTGGAAATTCAATTTGATCTTTAATTTTAGGAACACCACTAAATTCTCCTAAAACAAGACCTCCGATAGATTCAAAATCTTCTGATTCAAAATGAGTATCAATTTCATCATTGACCTCATTTAAATTCAAACTACCATCTACTAAATATTCATGATCGTTGATTTTAACAATGGAATCATTGACTTCATCATACTCATCATCTATTTCTCCAACGATTTCTTCAACAATATCTTCAAATGTCACAATTCCACTCATGACTCCATATTCATCTAAAACAATGGCAAGAGTAGCATGATTCTTTCTCATGGATGCAAAGACATCATTGACTTGATTAAACTCATAGACAACAAATGTACCTCTCATATATTTTTTAACATCAAAATGTTCTTTATCAATGTCAATAAATAATAAATCTTTCATATTTAAAACACCAATGATTTCATCAAAAGACTCATCATGAATTGGATACCTTGAATACTGTGCTTCATGATATACTTTCATCAATTCATCATATGTACAATCATCAGGTAAACTTTCTACATGAATACGTGGTGTCATAATCTCTTTGATTTCGGTTTCACCAAATTCAAAAACATTATGAATCATTTCTTTTTCTTCTTTTTCAAGAACACCTTCTTCATGACCAACCGTTACGATTGTTTTCAACTCTTCTTCTGTTAAACTTGGACCTTGTTCTTTATTACCGCCTAATAAACGAATAATAAATCCTGTAATAATATTTAAAACAAAGACAACTGGCTTTGTAATAACACAAATAAATCGTATAAACGGAGCTAACGCAAGTACTAAACGATCTGCATTTTGGGTAGCTAATGATTTTGGTGTAATTTCGCCAAAAATCAAAATACACAATGTGACAATTCCTGTCGCAATTGCAACCGTTTGTGCTCCATCACCAAAGATAGCCATAATTGTCGCTGTTGTGAGTGAGGAAGCCCCAATATTTACAAGGTTATTTCCTACTAAAATAGCACTTAACAAGCGATCTTGATCTTCTAGTAAAGACTCTACTAACTTCGCCTTCTTATTGCCTTCTTCTGCAAGTGTTCGCATTTTAATTTTGCTTACAGCTAAAAAAGCTGTCTCACTACAAGAAAACAACGACGATAGAATTAATAATATAATTAATGATATGATATTCATTATCTGGGCAGACTCCACTTTACCATTTCTCCTTTGAATCTATTATTGAAATTTATAATAGTATAATTACAAATAAATGTCAAATACTCCCTTATTTCTTAACTTTAAAAAAACTTATAAGCACAGGTATTTGTATTTTTTAACATCATAAAATTAAAGATAATAAAAAGCGAAGATTTTTCGCTTTTATAATAAAACTTTAAATTTTTTACAATAGAAAATATAAGCAACCATACTTGCAATGAGTTCAGCAATCACAAACGATAACCAAATGCCTTCAATACCCATAATTTGTAATAAAAGATAGGCAAGTGGTACTGTAATAACTAATTGTCTAAGTAATGAAACGATAAGTGAATATTTTCCCATTCCTAGCGATTCAAATACTCCTGACATCAACACTCCAAAAGATGAAACAACAAAACTGATTGATAAAATACGTAACCCTGTTTGTCCAATTTCTAACATTCCTTTACTTGCATTAAATAACGATAGAAGAATATCAGGAATCATAAAGAATAATAAAGTTCCAAGTCCTAAAATAGTTGCAATAGCAAGTCCAGATACTTTTAAAATTTGATGCATTCTTTCCTTTAAATGTGCTCCATAGTTATAAGACATTAATGGTCTCATACCTTGAACGACACCTGTAGTTGGCATATAAATAAAAGTTTGTAATTTATAATAAACACCAAAGAAAGCAACAGCACTTTGAGAAATTGTCGCCAACATCCCGTTAAGTAATGAAACAAGAACAGATGGCAAACACATCATAACCGTTGATGGCACCGCAACACTATAAAGTTGTGACATAACATGAAAATCAATTTTTAATCCTTTAAAAGAAATATGAAGATGAGTATTATATCTTTTAAATAAAATAAACGCTAGAATTGCTGCTGAAAATTGCCCAATTACTGTTGCAATAGCTGCCCCAGAAACACCTAAAGCAGGTAAACCAAAATAACCAAAAATTAAAATTGGATCTAAGATAATATTGATAACTGCCCCAAAGATTTGCATAAGCATTGGCATCATCATATTACCTGTTGCTTGAAACATTTTTTCAATTGCAAGATGTATAAATTGTCCAATGACTAAAGAAACAACAATAATTCCATATTGCATCCCATATTCAATAACCTTTGTATTTGTCGTAAACATATTTAAAAATGGACGAATTAAAAATAATCCAATAATTAAAAATAATAAAGAATGTGCTACGGACATCACAATACCTTGTGTTGCATAATAAGATGCTTTTTTATCATCTTTTGCTCCTAGATGACGGGCAATAAAAGCATTCATCGCAATCCCAATTCCACAAGAAACAGCTAATGATAAGTTTTGTAAAGGATAAATAAGAGAAACGGCTGTTAATGCTTCTTCTCCAAGTTGTGATACGAAAATACTATCTATAATATTATAGAGAGATTGTATAAGCATTGAAATCATTGGCGGAATAGCCATTGACATTAATAAAGGAAATACTTTTTTGTATTCCATTGGGTTTTTATTTTCCATTGAGGTCTCCTTCCTTTCCATAAAAAAAGCTATAGATGTCTATTTATGATCAGAAATAGAGAAATCTATAGCTTACCTAAGCAGTATTTAATTTGCGTGTTTTATATTAATTGACTTTTTAATTTTTGTCAATCATTAATTAATAATTCTTTATCTAAAGCTTCTAATGCCATAATCGCATCCCAACAGAAACTGTCTTTTCCAACATATTCATCAAAATGATTACGTTTAAATTGTGCCATGACTTCTTCTTGAACCCCTGAAAATTTAATCTTACAATTATTACTTTGCAAACGATCAACGATATCAAAGAATTCATGGATACCTGAATCATCAATAGAAGGAACACCTCTCATAGAGAAAATAATAGCTTCTAATGAATCATCAATTTCATCTAAAACTTGTGTCATTTGTTCTTGTGTTCCAAAGAAGATTGGCCCACTTAAATACATAATACGTGTTTTTTGATGATGATGTTTTAAATCTTTACCAACACGATCTTTGTCAATATCACGAATATCAATATGTAAATGTGAGTTATTTAAAACAAATAAGATAATAGAAACCATAACTCCAATAACAATAGCAACTGTTAAATCAAAAACAACGGTTGCACACATTGTAATCAAATATTGAGAAATATTTGTCTTAACTTTGTTATGAAACAATGTTTTAATTTCATGCCAATCATTCATACGCCATGCCGTAACCATTAAAACTCCTGCAAGAGCCGATAAAGGAATACGTGACATTAACGAACCAAGTAAAAGCATCGAAATTAAAATAACAACAGAATGGAAAACACTGACAAGTCTTGTTTTTCCTCCCGCTTTAATCGCAACAGATGTTCTGGCAATCGCTGCTGTTGCAGGAACGCCACCAAATAATGGAATCAACATGTTTCCAATTCCTTGTGCCATTAATTCTTGATCTGCATTCAACTTTTCATTTTTCATTTTTCCAGCACTTGCCCCACATAAAAGTGATTCGATCATTCCTAATGCTGCAATACTTAAAGCAGGTAACATCAATTGTGTTAAAGTACTTAAATGAATTGCAGATAACGATAATCTTGCTTTTGGAAAAAGTGTACTTGGAATTGTTCCTACTTCATGAACAGGTAAATTTAAAAATAATTGACAAATTAAAGCAATAATAATTCCCGCTAATGATGAAGGACAATATTCACCCCATTTTTTAGGCCATAGAATCATAATAACAACAACTAAAGCACCAAAAAAGACTGTGGGAAGTGAAATAGGAAAACCTAATTTTATATAAGAAAAAAGTTTTTCTAAAGCACTCGATCCTACTGAAGTTGTTCCAAAGAAATTATCAATTTGTCCTAAAGCGATAATAATCGCAATTCCACTGGTAAATCCTGTGATAACACTTGTTGGAATAAAAGAAACAATCTTACCAAACTTAAACAATGAGGCAATAATCAACATACATCCAGATAAAAAGCTTGCAATAAAGACACCTTGTAAGCCATAAGTTGTTGAAAGACCAATTAAAATTGCGGACATTGCTCCTGTTGGTCCTGAAATTTGATAACTTGCACCTGAAAGCACACCAATAACAAGACCAGCAATAATCGCGGTAATCAATCCCGCACCGGCATCCGCCCCACTACTTACCCCAAAGGCTAAAGCAAGTGGTAAAGCAACGGCGGCAACGGTCAACCCGGCAAGTAAATCTTGCATTAAGGTTTGTACGTTATAGCCATGAAACTCTTGTTTCAAAGCACTAATATAATCTTTAAACATAAAATCCCCCTCTAATATACCCCCGTGTCATTATACACATTTCATGTTCTAAAAAAAAGGTCCATTACAAAATAAAAAAGATCATAGTTTTTTCTATGATCTTAGCGATGATATATTTCTTCATCAAGCATATTTTCTTTTTTCGCTACAATGACCGATGTTGAGGCATCCCCCACAACATTTAATGAGGTAACAAGCATTTCAATTGGTCTATTGATAGCAAGAATTAATGAATAAGCAAGAAGGGCTGCATCGTTTGTATATCCCATTCCTGTTAGAATTGTAAAGAGAATAACGGCTCCTGCCCCTGGTGCTGCCGGTGTTCCAATAGAAGCAATTAAAGCTAAAACTGCAATAATTGCCATTGACATAAAGGTTACTTTATATCCTGAAGAAACCGCCACAAACATTGCTGCAATAACTTGCATGATGGCTGTTCCATCCATATTGATTGTCATTCCTAATGGTAAGACAAATGAAGCAATTTGATCTGAAACACCTAATTCTTCTGTTGTTGTCTTTTTATTTAAAGGAAGTGTTGCTGCTGAAGATGAAGTTGAAAAACCAAACAACGCTACTTTTGCAGCTTTTTTCATAAATGGTTTAGGATTTACTCTTGCCATCGTAGCTAAATAAATTGGATATGCACAGAATAAATAAACAAATAACGCAATAATAACAGTTACAACATAAGCAAGAGCTGGTTTTAATGAATCAATCCCATAGATTGCAAATGTTCTTGTAAGTAAACAAAAGATTGCATAAGGTGCAAATTTGTTGATAACGAATGTTAAGAATAAAGAAATGATTTTTGATACTTCTTCAAATAATTTCTTTAATGTTTTTGTTTGGTCTTCTAATGCATTCATTGAAAGACCTGTAACAACTGCAAGAAATACAATAGCAAGAACATTTCCATTATTAGTAAACGCACTAATAAAATTGTTTGGTACAATCGAAACAATAATATTTAAAGGATTTGATCCTGTTATTCCTTCTTGTACACTAATATTTCCTGCATCTACTGAATTAAAGAGTCCTAAATGATAAACAATAAAACCAATAACACCTGCAAAAATCAAAGCACATACGGTTGTCTTTAAAAAAGTAAAAATTGTTTTAGAAGAAATTCTTCCTAATTTCTTTGTATCTGTAATTGTACAGATAGCAAGTGTAATTGAAACAAAAACCATTGGTACAATGATTAATTGTAAAGAATTAACAAAAACTTGTCCGATAATATAGAAAATACCAGCTGCACTTGTTGCCCCTTCTGCGCTAATATCTTGAAAAAAGATATTATTAATTGTTTTCCATAAATCTGCTTGACCACTTGAATTCAAATGTTCTCTTAATAAAATACATCCAAATCCAGCAACTAGACCGCAAACTAAAGCAATCAACATTTTCTTTGCTAACTGCTTTCCACTACTTTCTTTCATAGTTTTCCTCCTAAATTTACCCAAATTGCCATTATTATACATGTTTTTATTCAAAATACAATATATAAATAAAAAAAGATTACCAAAAAAGATAATCTTTAAATCATATAAGCTTCTAATTTATCAGGAATCGCATCCATTAAATATTGAACAATTTCTTCTTTTTTAATGGGCATATCATTTAAAACCCAATCAACCGTCATATCGACAGATCCTCGACAATACATATTTAATAAAAAATCAATATCTTTTGAAAGATCTTTTCCAGTCTTTTTATAAATAAATTTTTTATAAAAATCATAAATACAACAAAAATCATAATGAATTAAATTATTATAATCATTTGATTTAAAAGCTTCTTTAAAAAAAGCATGTTCCTGTTCAATAAAAGCAAATTTTAAATTGAGGGCTTCTTGTAAACTTCCTCCCTGACGCATTTCTTCAAATGATTTTAAAACCAATTTTTCAAAATACCAATTCACAAGATCATATTTATCTTGAAAATGACGATAAAATGTTTGTCTTGTTTTTCCTGCTTGGAATACAATATCTGTTACGGTGATTTTATCTAAAGGCTGTGTTTTTATTAAAGATTTGATTGCTTTAGCAAAAAGTAAAAGCGTTTCTTCGTTTTTCATAGAGACCTCTATAATAAATAATCATATTTTTCAATCTTATCTGTTTGACCTAAAACTAAAAAAGTATCATTCATTTCTATTGGTGCACTTGGATCAACAGGGACTTCAAGTTTATGAGTCTTAGGATCACGTTTTCCTAAAACGTTGATACTATAAAGTTTTCTTAAATCAAGTTGTGATAATGATTTACCTATCCAAGATTGAGGAACCTTCATTTCCACAATACAATTTTCTTCATCCAATTCAATTAAATCTTTAATATTTTTTCGAAGCAATGTACGGGCAATCTTTTCCCCCATTTCTTTTTCAGGACGTACCACATGATCTGCGCCAATTCTTTCTAAAACAACCTTAAAGCGTTTATTTTTGGCTTTAACAATCACATAAGGAACACCTAGTTCTTTTAGATTCATAGTTGCTAGAATACTGTCTTCTAAACGATCACCAATGGCAACAATTCCTACATCTATATCATCTAATCCTAAATCTGTGAGAAACTGAATATCTGTAACATCACCAATTACCGCTTTTGTCGCAAATTCAGAGACACGTTGTACATTTTCAGAATCTTTATCAATAGCAATTACTTCTCTACCAAACTGTGATAACGTTTTAACAAGTGTTGACCCAAATATACCAAGTCCTAAAACCACAAATTGTTTTTCCATTTTTCTATCCTATTAAGATATGTTCTTTTACAAAGTTCACATCTTTTCCTTTCCTTGAATTATATTTTTTAACAAAAAGTAAAACCATCGTAATTGGTCCAATACGTCCAATATACATCATAATAATTATAATTACTTTTCCCACGACCGTTAAATTTGGTGTTATACCCGCCGTTAACCCAACCGTTGCAAAGGCTGAAAAGACTTCAAAAACCAAATCAATAAATTCCGCATTTTCACTCACCGATAAAACAAAAAGACCAACAACAGTTATAGTAAAACTAACAATAAGAATCGTTAACGCTCTTTTAACGATTTGATCATCTATTGTTCGTTTAAAAACATGAATGTTATCATCTCCTCGCATTAAAGCACGAACATACAACAAAGTAATCACAATTGTTACGGTTTTGACCCCACCTGCTGTTCCAGCTGGTGAACCACCAATAAACATAGCAACAGACATAAAAAACTTTGTTGATTGATGAAGGGCTGCCATATCGATTGTCGCAAAACCAGCTGTTCTTAAAGTGACCGATTGAAAGAAACTTGCTAGAATTTTTTGCGGTAAAGATAAAGGCTGTAATGTTTGTGGATTATTGAATTCTAAACAAAAGATCACAGCCATTCCTCCAAAAATCAAAACAAATGAAGAAATCAAAACAATCTTTGTGTGCAAAGAAAGTGATTCTAAATATTTTTTTAATTTAAAATATTTGAAATGTTCACGATAATGAATCAATGATAAACGTAAATCAATCCATACCACAAAACCTAATCCACCCGCAATAATCAAACCACAAATCACTAAATTGACCCAAAGGTCTCCTACATAATTCATTAATGAATTAGCGCCTAAAATATCAAATCCTGCATTACAAAAAGCAGAAATCGAATGGAAAATACTATAATAGATTCCTTTTGATATTCCAAATTTTGGAACAAAAGAAAACATTAAACAAATAGCTCCTACACCTTCAAAAGTAGCCGTATATTTAAATACACGCTTAATATAAATTCCCATGTCTTTTAAAGACGTACGATTTAAAGCTTCTTGCATAACAATCTTATTAGCATAACTTAGTTTTCTTTTAAAAACCACATAAAGCATAGAAAGTAAGGTTAAAAAACCAAGTCCTCCTATTTGAATAAGTAAAATAATAATAATTTGTCCAATTTGAGTATATTCTTGACAAGTAACATGGGTTACAAGTCCTGTCACGCATGTTGCCGATGTTGCCACAAAAAGGTGATCAAGATAACTGCTTGAAGAATGTACAACATGAGACATTGGTAAATTAAGTAAAAATGAACCAATTAAAATAACCGCAAAAAAGCTAAATCCTATTCTTCTCACGGCTGAAATATCTAATTTTTTATAAGGTTTATGAACCGTTCTTGTTTTCATAACCATTTCCTTTCCTTGAATATGCCCTATTATACATCAAAAATCTAATAAAAAAAAGACATGGTGCCATGCCTTATATAAACAAATGATAATAAGCCAAGTTCTGTACATGATAACCATTTATCTACGCCGAAACGTCCTTTATCCCGTTCAATTCCGATTTAAAGATTCCCCTACCAAATTTGGGTTTCTGCCTTGCGGAGCTTTCCTCTTTTCACCCATAGTTTCCTATGGAATTGTCTCTGTGGAGCCATTTATGAAGTTCTACCATAGTTGCCCTTAGGTTTTCCTTCTGTCGTTAGTTTACACTACCCTCACTTATTGATTCGTGAGGCACAAACACTACAATCATCGCAGATTGTGGCAGCCTGGACTTTCCTCTACTTCAAAGAAGCAGCGATTATCTGTCATTTGTTATTTATTTTGTGAAAATACTGCTTTTTCTAATAATGATAATCTTTTTAAGATATCAACATTTGATGACACATTATCTTCTAAAGCTCTTAAGTTATCATCTTGTAAAGCTTTTTCTCTTTCTAATCGTGCAAGCATTGCTTTTTGATCAGCTAAACGTCTTTCTAACTGTTCAATACGATCATAAGAATTATTTAATAATCCTGCAAAAGCCTCGTAATCTTTGACAACTTGATCTAAGAAGTGATCAACTTCATCTGCATTATATCCTTTAAAATCTACTTTAAATTCTTTACTAACAATTTTCTTTGGACTTAATACGACTTTATTTTCCATGCTTTTCAACTCCTTTACCTCATTGTACCAATTTATTTCCTTTTTTCAAGATAAAAAACAATTTCTTATCAAAGAGTTGTTATCACAAATTAAATATGTGTTATAATACTGCTATAAAAATTTAAAAGAGGTCTCTATGGTTAATTATCCAAATAAGAAAAAAGTACAATCCTATATACGTAAAATAGATGGTAAACATGATACTGCTCATCGTGGAATGAATCTAGAAGAAGATATCAATCTTACAAATCAATATTATTTAGCCAACGATATAGCAGTTATTCATAAAAAACCAACACCTATTCAAATCGTTAAAGTCTCTTATCCAGAAAGAAGTGCTGCTAAAATCGTGGAAGCCTACTTCCAAGCACCTTCAACAACAGACTACAATGGGATTTATAAAGGAAGATATATTGATTTTGAAGCAAAAGAAACCAAAACATTTTCTTTTCCTTTTACAAATATTTCTTTACATCAAATCAATCATTTAGACAGAATTATAAAACACGGAGGAATTGCTTTTTTAATTATTGCTTTCACACGAGTAAATGAAGTTTATTTACTGGATGCTTCTTTTATGGTTGAAGCTTATCGGAAAAATGATCGGAAATCTCTCAAGTATGAAACCATTAAAGAAAATGGACATTTAATTAGAACAGGCTATCTTCCACGACTTCATTATTTAGAAATCGTTGATCAATATTATTGTGAGGTATTTAAATGAAAACAAGAACTTTAAAAAAATTAAAACCTATTCGTATTATAGGAACAATTGCATTAGCTAGTGCTATTGTTTTAGCTGGTGTTTTAGGATTTAATATTTATAAGGATACAGAAGCTTTCGATGCCGATAAGCTTTTATCCTCTGGTGCAAGTGTCATGTATGATAGTAATGGCGAGGTTATGTATACCTATGGTAGTGATGAAAATGGAACGCGAGAAAATATCACATACGATGATCTTCCACAAGTTTTAGTCGATGCTGTCATCGCTGCTGAAGATTCTCGTTTCTTTGAGCACAATGGTTTCGATTTACCACGTATCGCTAAAGCTGCTATTTCCAATTTAGCAACTGGTGGTAGACAAGGTGGATCAACAATCACTCAACAATTAATCAAAAAGACTTATTTCCCAAACGCTGAAAAAACATATACAAGAAAACTTTCAGAAGTCTTTCTAGCAATTCAAGCAGATAAACAATTAAGTAAAGAGGAAATATTAACACTTTATCTTAATAAAATTTATTTTGGTAGAAGTACTCGTTCAATTGGGATTGCTGCTGCATGTAAATACTATTTTAATAAAGATGTCAGTGAACTTACTCTTCCCGAAGCAGCACTGCTTGCAGGAAGCTTGAATTCACCTTATAACTATGATCCTTATTATTGTTTAGATAAAGCAACAAATCGTCGTAATACCATTTTAAACTTAATGGTTGTCCATGGTTATATTACCCAAGAAGAATGTGACCAAGCAAAACAAGTAAAAATTGAAAATACTTTATGTACTTCTTCTTCAACAAGCAATAATTCGACTCTTGCAGCCTATGTTGACCTTGTTACTGAAGAAGTTAAAGAACGTACAGGACTTGATCCAAAAGAAGTTCAAATGAACATTTACACTTATTGTGATAAAGACACTCAAGAACTTGCTACAGCTATTGCTAACGGTGATAAATATGATTATAGTGATGAAGATATGCGTATGGGTGGTGCTATTCAATCAAGTCAGGATGGCCGAATTGTTGCCATTATTGGTGGACGTAATTATTCTTACGGACTTTTAAACTTTGCCACAGCGAAACAACAACCAGGTTCTTCCGTAAAACCATTCTTAGATTATGGTCTTGCTTTTGAAAATCTTGATTGGTGCACTGGTCAAACAATCGTTGATGAACCTTATTCAAAAGGAAACTTCAAACCTAAAAACTGGGACAGAAAATTCCATGGTACAGTATCTGTAACTTCTGCATTAGAAAATTCATGGAACATTCCTGCCATTAAAACTTATGAAGAAGTTACAAAGAAAATTGGTAAATCCGGAGTTGTTTCAGCGATGGAATCCCTTGGTATTGACATGTCTAAGCAAAAAGATCCAGCAAACCTTTCTTATGCCATCGGTGGTTGGACAACAGGTATCTCTCCTTTAGAAATGGCAAGTACCTATGCAACAATTTCTAATAATGGTCTTTATACAGAAAGTCATACAATTAATTATATTGAAATTGTTCAAACGGGAAGAGTTTACAACGTTGATGAAGACATTCAAGACGAAGCAAAACAAAGTGATTATTCGAAAGCAAGTGCCTTTATGGTTCGTGAAGTCATGCTTGATTATACAAAAAACGGTAGTGGGAACTACGCTTATCTATCAGGTATTGATAATGTTGGTGCTAAAACAGGGACTTCAAACTGGGCTTCAAGCAAAGGAAATGGTATGGGTGGAAAAAGCCGTGATTTATGGATGACAGCTTATACACCTGACTATGTATGCTCGGTATGGATGGGATTTGATAAAACTGGTATCGATAAAGGAAAGACAACAAGTCGTTATAAAGCTTATCCTGGAAAAGTTGTTCAAATGTTGTTAAAGCATTTACAAAAAAATGATTCTAATAAGATTTATCCAGAACAACCTTCTACAGTTATTAAAGATGGTAATGAATATTATAAAAAAGGAACATCTCATAGTCATCATGCAAGTGAAACAACTGAAGAAGCAACAGAGGAACAAACGACTGAAAATACAGATGATACAACAAGTCAAGATACTGGTAATCAAGGAACTACGGATCAAGGAAATACAGATCAAAGTTCCCAAAATCAAGGTACTAGTGATCAAGGAAACAGTGAGCAAGGAACTACAGATCAAGGTACTACAAATCAAGGAACTACAAATCAAGGAAATACAGATCAAGGTACTGGCAGTCAGGGAAATCAAGATAGTTCAACAACACCTGATACCTCACAAAATACAAATCAATAACTTGGAAATAGAAATTCTCTATTTCCTTTTTTATAGATTTGCTTTTATGAATTAAAATAAGGTATACTTATTCTAGTACAAATAAGATTGGAGGAATATTATGCCTGCAAATAAAATAATGAAACAACTCAATAAAAAAAGAATTGTTATTACTTGTATTATCATTTTTTCATTACTTGTTGTCGGAGGAATAGGTTTTTTAGGATATGGAATTTATAAAGATACAGAAGCTTTCGATGCTAAAAAATTGCTATCTTCTGGTGCGAGTGTTATGTATGATAAAAATGGTGAAGCCATTTATACTTACGGTAGTGAAGAAAATGGAACAAGAGAAAATATCACTTATGAGGATTTACCTCAAGTTTTAGTCGATGCCGTTGTTGCTGCTGAAGATTCGCGTTTTTTTGAACATGATGGTTTTGACTTACCACGTATTGCAAAAGCAGCTATTACTAACTTAGCAGCGGGACATATTCGTGGCGGTGGTTCAACAATCACTCAACAATTGATTAAAAAAACTTATTTTCCTAACGCAGAAAAAACATATACAAGAAAACTTTCAGAAATCTTTCTAGCAATTCAAGCAGATAAACAATTAAGTAAAGAAGAAATATTAACACTTTATTTAAATAAAATTTACTTTGGTAGAAGTACAAATTCAATTGGTATTTCTGCTGCCTGTCGTTATTACTTTAACAAAGATGTAAGTGAAATAACTCTTCCCGAAGCTGCCATGCTTGCTGGAAGTTTAAATTCACCTTATAATTTTGATCCTTATTATTGCTTAGACAAAGCAACAACAAGACGTAACCGTATTTTAAATTTAATGGTAACACATGGCTATATTACTCAAGAAGAATGTGATGAAGCAAAAAAAGTAAAAATTGAAAACACTTTAGCAACACCTAGTACAAATAATTCGTCACTTGCAGCTTACGTTGATCTTGTCACTGAAGAAGTCAAAAATCGTACAGGACTTGATCCAAAAGAAGTTCAAATGAATATTTACACTTATTGTGATAAAGAAACACAAGAACTTGCCACTGCTATTGGAAATGGCGAAAAGTATGATTATAGCGATGAAGATATGCGTATGGGAGGTGCCATTCAATCAAGTCAAGATGGACGTGTCGTTGCTCTTATTGGTGGTCGTAATTATTCTTACGGTAACCTTAACTTTGCGACAACAAAACAACAACCTGGTTCATCAGTAAAACCATTTTTAGATTATGGTCTTGCTTTTGAATATTTAGATTGGTGTACGGGACATTCTATTATGGATGATGATGCTTATGGTGGTAAGTTTAAAAACTGGGATCGTAAATTCCATGGAATGGTCACTGTTTCAAATGCCCTTGAAAATTCATGGAATATTCCTGCTATCAAAACTTTTGATGAAGTCGAACAAAAAGTTGGTAATAAAAAAATAAAATCAGCAATGGAATCCATTGGTATCAATATGGATGGCGAATCCATTGGACTTGCAAGTGCTATTGGAGGATGGACAAATGGGATTTCTCCTTTAGAAATGGCAAGTGCCTATGCAACTATTTCTAATAATGGCCAATATGTTGAAAGCCATACAATCAACTATATTGAAGTCGTTCAAACAGGTAAAGTTTATAAAATTGATCAGGAAATTCAAGATAACATTAAACAAAGTGCTTATTCTAAAGCGAGTGCCTTTATGGTAAGAGAAACCATGCTTGATTACACTAAAAATGGTAGTGGTAATTATGCCTATCTTTCCGGTCTTTCTAACGTTGGTGCTAAAACTGGAACATCAAACTGGGATTCTAAAAAAGGTAAAGGTATGGCAGGAAAAAGCCGTGACTTATGGATGTCAGCTTATTCAAGTGAATATATTTGTTCTGTATGGATGGGATTTGCAAAAGAAGGTATTGATAAAGGAAAAACGACAAGTACTTATAAGGCCTATCCTGGTAAGGTTGTGCAAACTTTATTGAAGCATTTGGAAAATAAAGGGACAGGTAAATCTTATCCAAGTCAACCTGATGACGTGGAACAAGCAACAATTATGAAAGGAATTTACCCTTATGTTTTACCGACAGAAGGAGCAAGTGAAGACACTGTCATCACAGCGTGGTTTAAAAAAGGAACTGTACCAAGTAATAAATTAGATAGTGATGCTTATAATTTAAATCAGCTTAGTTCATTTGATATTTCACTAAATAGTGAAAATAAAATTAATTATCAATTTACACCTTATTCACCAGAAAATGCGACAAGTGATGAAAACGCTACAGAATCAACAAAACTTTTTGGAAAAGTTCAATATACCGTCATCGTCACTGATAATAACGGTCAAATAGTTCATCAAGAAAGTTTTTCATCACCTACGGGAACTATTAATTATACTGTAAATCAAAACGTGAAAGTTACAGGATATTATAATTATGAAAAAGCAAAAGATAAGACATCTAATAAAATTGAAAAAGAAATCCAATTACAATTAAATTCTTTAAATGCTGTCATTAAAAATGAACAAGGAGATGTCTATGATGGCTCAACCATTCATAATTCTTCTTTACAAGTAAATATTCAATTACAAAGTGAAAGTAACACATGTTCTATTACTTTATTAGATAGTAATGGCACTATTATTTCCTCAATCAATCAAAATAGTGCTACCATTTCTAATCTAACCTCTGGAAATAGTTATGCTATTAAAATGAGCGAATCAAACGGAACAAGTACAGTTGAAAAAACAATTCATTTTACAGTGCAATAAAAGAGGAATGCTTCAAAATTTAATTTGAAGCATTCTTTTTATTTTTTAACAAAACCAAAGAAACATATTGTATAATTTTTTAAAGGGAGCCTTATCTATGGAAAAAGAAAATTATATTGAACTCGCAAAAAAGATAATAAACTGTATATTTAACAATCAAGATATAAATGTTATTATTCCCTATCTTTCAAAAAGCATTAAAGCAATGGGATTATATACAGAAAATATATTAACTTACCAAGATATTCTAGAGCATATCCAACAATATAAAGATAATGATTTTTCATTTAATATTTAAGATATTACCTCAACAATTGTCTATGAAAACGATGTTGTAAGTATAGTAGAAGGATCATTTTATTTAAATATGCAAAGCTACCATACAAAAACAAAATATTTTTATACACTTATTTTTAAAAATCATAAAGTAGAAGCTTTACATACATCTATCGCTTCAATACAAAAGAATTTAGAACCTGCCCCTTATGTTCTTGCTTCTTGTTCTTTTAAACTTGATAATGATTTTACAATTGTAGATATTAATGATAATCTTCTAAATCTTTTACATCATTGCAATAAAGAAGAATTCTTAAAGGATTGTCAACACCACTGGTCAAACTGTATCCATAAAAAAGATTTTAAAGAAGTTAAAGAAACATTGACAAAAAATATGTCTACTTTTCCAACTCATCAATTAGAATACCGTATTCGTAAAAATGATGGTTCTTATTTATGGATATATGATCAAGGGCAATATGTTTTTAATAATGAAAAATACCTCACTGTTCAATGTTTTATTACTGATATTTCAGCTATTAAAGATCGTGAACTTAATTCAATTGTAGAAAAAGAAAAATATGAAATGGTCTTAAAAGATAATGCTATTTCTATTCTTGAATATCATATTCAAGAAGATAAAATGATTATCGATATTTTAGATGAATCAAAGAAAAGAGTCTATGACCATTATTTAGAATATGTAGATTCAGATCGTACTACAGTTTTTAAAGAAGATCGTCATAAAATAGTTGATTTATTTACTCAAAAAATAAAAGGACCTGTTACTTATCGTGAATTCTATCGTAATTCAAAGAATTATTGTGTAAAGACTTTAGAATCAACTGTCATTTATAATTCAAATGATGAACCAGAAATTGTTTTAGCAACAGCATCAGATATTACAGAAAACTGGCATAAACAAAATATGCTTAAACAAAAAATTCAAAGAGATTCATTAACGCATCTTTATAATTTGGAAGCTGGAAAATATTTAGCGAATGATTATATAAAGAACTTTCCGTCAAACAAACATGCGCTTATTGTTTTAGATGTTGATCATTTTAAAAGTGTTAACGATACTTTTGGACATCTTATAGGAAATGAATTACTTGTTTCGTAAGCTAAATATTTACTTGTTCACAGTGCAAATGATGATATCGTCATTCGGATGGGTGGTGATGAATTTATCATTTTTATTAAAGAAACAGATAAAATACAAATTCAACATCGTTGTGAAGAACTCTTGAATTGTTTAGATGAAATTACACTTGATCATCAAGATGTTCCATTTTCTTTAAGTTTAGGAGTCTATCTTTTTGACCATGATACACTTTTTGATCATGCCTTTGAATTTGCTGATGAAGCCCTTTATCAATCTAAAAATAATGGTCAACATCGTTTTACAATTCACTATCAAGTAGAAGAATAATCTTCTACTTTTCTTTTTGTAAAAAAAGCCTATAATGAAATAAAAAAGGAGTTGAAAATTATGTCGTGTACAACAATACTTGTAGGTAAAAATGCTTCTTATGATGGATCAACATTAATTGCAAGAAATGATGATTCTGGAGCTGATGGATTTACCGCAAAAAAATTTGTGGTTATAGAACCACATCAACAACAAAGAAAATACAAAACTGTTCTTTCAAATCTAGAAATAGATTTACCTGATAATCCCTTAAAATATACAGCTATGCCAAACGCTGTAAAAGGAAAAGGAATCTGGGCTGCAAGTGGAATCAATGAAGAAAATATCGCAATGACTGCCACTGAAACGATTACTTCCAACCCTCGTGTTCTAGGTGCAGATCCACTTGTCGAATATGATGAAGAAAATGATATTCCAGGAGGCATTGGTGAAGAAGACATTGTCTATATTGTCTTACCTTATATTCATAGTGCCCGTGAAGGTGTAGAAAGACTTGGAATGTTACTTGAAAAATATGGGACTTATGAAATGAATGGAATTGCATTTCAAGATGTCAATGAAATATGGTGGTTAGAAACAATTGGTGGACATCATTGGATAGCTAAAAGAGTTCCTGATGATTTCTATGTTGTGATGCCAAATCAATTTGGTATTGATGAATTTGATCTAGAAGATGCTCTAGGAAAACAAGAAAATCATATGTGTTCTAAGGATCTACAAGAATTTATTAATCTTCATCATTTAAATGTTTCTTTTGATGGCGGTTTTAATGCACGCGATATTTTTGGAAGTCATGATGATTCTGATCATATCTATAATACACCTCGTGCTTGGATTATTGAAAAATATTTAAATCCACATACTTTTGATCATCATCCTGAAGATGATGATATTCCTTGGTCATTAAAACCAGAAAAGAAAATTACAATTGAAGATGTCAAATACGTATTATCTTCACATTTCCAAGGAACAGACTATGATCCTTATAAAAACCATGGAGACCTTTCTAAAAAAGGAATGTATCGTCCAATTGGAATCAATCGTAATGACTTCGTTTCTGTGATACAATTAAGACCTTATATGCCTCAAGAATTCCAAGCAATCGAATGGATTGCTTATGCATCAAACGTCTTTAATGCCCTTGTTCCATTTTATGGAGCAATCAATGAAACACCTGATTATCTTTCTAATACAACTGCTGAAGTATCAACCGATAATTTCTATTGGTCAAGTCGTTTAATCGCTGCCATGGCAGATGCTTCTTATCGTCACTCAGCAATACATATTGAAAGGTATCAAAGAAATGTGATGTCAAAAGGACATCAAATTCTTTTTGAATATGACCAACTTCTTCAAAAAGAAAAAGATTCAACAAAACAAATGATACTTAAACATGAAGCTAATCAAAAAATTGCGGATATGTTAAAGAAAGAAACATCAAAGACTTTAAGCCTTGTTTTAAATGAATTAAGTCATTCTATGAAAAATGCCTTTGCACGTTCAGATGCTTAAAGATTAAAAAGATTGTAAGTTGAAATATATCGACTCTACAATCTTTTTTATAATTGATTTTTTTAGTGGACTTTTAGTACAAAAAAATGATATGAAATCAATTCATATCATTCACTATTTTTGTTTATATGCTGCAACAATTTCACCCACGTACATTTCATGATAATCTTTTTGTGGATACCATCTTTCATCTAAAGAGTCATCAATAAAATGTTCTGGTTTGATCCAATCACTATAGATTTTCTTACAGATAAAAACCATTTTTCCTTGTTTAAAAGTAGGTTGATTTTCTACTTCTTCTTTGTCAAAATTAACTTCTGTAATTTTATCTCCATCTCTTCCTGATTTAGAACCAAGTACTCCTAATTCTTTTTTATAACCATCAAAGAAAGTAATTGTGAAATAATCACCCGCATCAACAAATTCTTTTGTATAACGTTGTGGGCGAATATAAACAGTAGCTACATTTTTACCCCATAAATGTCCTACTTGTCCCCAACTAGCTGTCATGGTATTAATAACCCCTTCTTTCTTTGCTGAAATAAGTAACCAATGTTGACCAATTTCATCAAAAGGATTCATTTGTAATTCACTCAATTCTAATTTTTCAAACATAATCTTCCTCCTAATAACCGAATTCTTCGTTTATAACAAGCACATTCATACGTCCTTGTTTTTGTCTTGATATTTTTGTATACATACTACAAATACGTTCATCACTTTGACAGTTCATGCATTTTCCTGTTTGTACACATGGTGTTTTTTTATTTAAACGCATAGCATTTGCCGGTGCTGAAACATTTTGAATATATTGGATTGCCGCTTGTTCATCTTCAACAATTTTGTTTTTTCCAACAATCACTAAGACCTTTTTAGGACCATAGATCATCGCTGCTACACGATTTCCATTACCATCAATATTATAAAGATTACCTTGCATATCTATAGCGTTACTACTTGTTAGATAAAGATCTGCAAGTAATGATTGATGAAAAATATCTTCCACTTCATCTCTTGTTAAATCTTTTTGATAGCGATCTAGAAATTGTACTGGACTTTTTCGTAGAAGATCAATAACTCCTGTTTCAAAAAGAGTCATAGAACCTCCAACACCAACAGTTTTATTATCTTTTAAATAAGTTTTTAAATAATCAAGAAGTTCTTGTTTATTTTCTAAAAAAAGACATTCGATGCCATTTCGTTGAAATGCTTTTTTCAATTCTTTCTTTTTTATTTCAAAAAGTTGATTTTTATGCTGATCCATGACATCTCCCTACTTTCTTTTTTCCTTACACATATCATAAAGATGACATTCTTTACAGTTTGGATTTTGTGCCTTACAAAAATAACGTCCAAAGAAAATAAATTGATGATGTGCCTTATTCCAACGACTTCTTTCAATCGAACGACACACTTTTCTTTCCACATCTTGAACAGTATCATCCTTTTTTGCAAAACCCAAACGTTTAGAAATACGTTCAACATGAGTATCGACCGCAAAAGCCGGAACATTAAAACCAACGGATAAAACGACATTTGTGGTTTTTCTACCTACTCCTGGTAAACTTTCGAGTTCTTTTCGTGTACAAGGTACTTCACCTTGATAGTTTTCTACAAGTTCTTGAGCCATTGCTTTTAAGTTTTTTGCTTTATTTCGATAAAGACCAATGACTTTGATTTGATCTTGTAATTCTTCTAAAGAAGCATTTGCAAAATCACTTACCTTTGGATATTTTTCAAAAAGCCCTGGTGTTACCTGATTGACTTTTTTATCTGTGGTTTGTGCCGAAAGCATAACAGCAACAAGAAGTTCAAAGACATTACGATGATTGAGTTCACAATGGGCATCTGGATAAAGTTCCTCAAAATAATCAAGGACACGCTTGGTTTTTTCTTTATTCATCTTCCCACCAATGATAGTGACTTTCTGGCACTACTCTTTCTTTCGGCTTTTCTTCAATATAACGTTCTTTGATTCCATTTTGAGCCCAATTAATTAAAATACCTTCAATATAACGAAGTGAAGATACATTACTTTTAACAGCTTCTTTTAAAGCCTTATAGATCATTTCTTCACTATAACCTCCTTGAACCCATTCTTTAATACTTTCAAGTTCCATTGGCGTAAGTGGTCTACCAAATTCTTCTTCAAAGACATCTACTAAATTCATCTTTTCTTCAACAACTTCTTCTTCCTTTTCTAAAAGACGTTTTATAAAGTTATTTAAACAAATCGCACCATTTTTATTAGAAATCCATTTTTTATGAAGTAAAGATTCTAAAACATGATCCATTTCTTGAGGTGTTAAAGACGAATACTGTAATAAAAGCGTTGGTGTAATCATCTTTTTACGAAGTGAACTAAATGTATAGATTAATAGAAGTAAATGACTTTCTTGATCCGATAAAGAAAGTTCTTTACTTCTAAGTAAAAGTAATCTTTCAAATTGAATACACTCTAAATCTGTTAAATATTTTATCATTCTTATAACCTATAAGCTTTTAAAAATTCCCCATTATCTAAACTATAATAAGCATATAAAAGCGTATCCTTTCCTTTATAAGTTAAACAATAAACAAATTGTTCATTTTCATAACCCACTTCTATCTTTGTACAATTTAAATGATACTTTTGATAAAAAGCTTCTTTAACATCACTTCTTTTAACACCATTCCCTTTATATGTGTCTACTTTCTTTAATTTTGTATTACAAAGAACATACATGTTCTTTTTCTTATTTTTTACCTTTACAATATAATTTGTCTTCTTATTTTGATATTCATTAAAATAACCATTATACGTATAATTATATTTATCACAAATACTTTCTTGAATACTTGTTAATTCATTTTGATGCTTTGTATAGGGAATATGTACCCATAACATATAAAAACAAACATAAATCAAAATCAAACTTAAAATTGTTACTAAAATCTTAAATCGATGTTTTCTAAAAAACGCCTTCACCAACAACACCTCCGCCAAATTATTATACCCTTTTTTAATAAAAAGAAAAAGCCTCTAAAAGGCTTAATCTCGATCTCTTGACATGACCATTAATACAATACGTAATAAAGATAAAAGTGTTGATAACATAGCTGCAACATAAGTAAGTGCTGCTGCCGTTAACATTTTCTTTGCACCTGGATATTCATCTTCTGTTAAATAACGATCATTTAAAATACTAAGTGCTCTCGATGAAGCATCAAATTCCACAGGAAGTGTCACAATTTGAAAAAGCAGCATCAAGCTCATAAGTAAAACACCTAACCAAGAAATTGAACTCTTTCCAATAAATAATCCTAAAAGAATAGCAATCCAACCAATTGTTTGAGAAATATTACAAACAGGAACAATCATATTTCTAAAAGTAAGGGGTTTATAACCTTCTTGATGTTGTAAAGCATGACCACATTCATGTGCTGCTACCGCTAAAGAAGCAATGCTTGTGCCATGATAAATCTCTGATGAGAGATTTAAGGTTAAATTAGAAGGATTATAATGATCCGATAAATGTCCTTTGACTTCATAAATTTGGACATCTCTTAAACCATGTTGATTTAAGATTTCATAAGCGACATCTCTTCCTGTTAAATGTCTACTGTTTTCAATTCTTGAATACTTATTATAAGCACTGCTTACCTTCATTTGGGCTAAAGCCATAATAATTGCACCCACAATAACAAGTAAATAACCAATCATATAATAACTATCATAATAATAATACATATTTTTCACCTCACTTATAGTATAGACACCTTTTATGAACAAAAAATGAAAAAGATGCGTTAATTCATCGCATCTTTAAGTCTGTTACTAGGTTTAAATGTTACAGTTTTGCTCGCAGGAATAATCATTTCTTCTTGAGTTTTAGGAGAAATACCTTTTCTTGCTTTACGATCATTAACTTTAAAAGTACCAAAACCTGAAATCAATACTTTATCTCCTTCAACAACACTTCTAGTAATCGTATTAAACACAGTATCTACAAGTAGTTCTGCTTCTTTTTTTGTTAAATTACGTTCAACTGAAACTGATTCAACTAATTCTTTTTTATTCATTTTCACACCCCGCAATAATAAAATACCTGGTTAGTATATCATCTAAAAAAAGTTGTTTCAAGTGCTTTTTAACAATCTTTTTTAATTCTTTTTATAAACAAAAAAGCCTCTTAAATACACCAGTATTTAAGTAGCTTTTTCCTTTATAAAACAATTGCTATAACATTCGATTTTCCCTTATTAACGATTTTAGATAAAATATCATGAATCCTCATACTCGCATTTTCAGGAATCGTATTGAGCTTATAATACATACCTTCTTCTATTAAATCCCCTAATTTTCTACCAAAAACATCACATTCAAAAATTGCTTGTTTATCATTACCATTATGATTTAAATAATCAATAAAACTTTCTGCTTGTTGTTTTGAACCAATTATTGGTTCAAAAGTACTTTCAATCTCTACTTTAATCATATACGTTGTTGCTGCTTTACTATTGAGCTTCATACCATATCGTGAACCTTGTTTAATAATTTCTGGTTTTGATAGTTCAATTTCATCTAAACGAGGAATCGCATAACCATATCCAGTTTGTTTAACCATGGATAAAGCATTAGAAATACCATCGTATTCCTCTTTGATTGTCATTAACTCTTGTAAAAGAGCTAAAATAGAAGAGCGATCCACCTCATAACCTACAATATCGGTTAATAGTTCATCATAAAGACCACTTCTTTCTTCTATTTTGATCACTGCTTGAGCTTTAGATGTATCCACATTTTTTAAATATGCTCTTTTAATAAAATCATAACTTTCCATACCTTCGGTAAGATGCTGAATATCTCGTATCTTTTTAATTTCTACCAAAGAATTCCTTAAAGCTTCATCTAATGTTTGTTTTAACCAATGATTACGTGAAAGCATAGCAATGTAACGTGGTACTTCGATTTTGACTTCCTTAACACCAAATTCATTAAGAGCCTCTTGTAATAAATGGACAACTTGTGTTTCCAACATATTTGTCACATCCATAGCCACAACAGGCACATCGTGTTTTTGACGATAGCTTTCAACGACATTTTGACAAGTGGTACTTGAAGGATCTTTACTGTTGACAATGACAATAAAGGGTTTTCCAATATTTTGCAGTTCTTCAATGATATCTTGAGTAGCTTGATGATAATTTCTTTCTTCAATATCTAAAAAACTTCCATCACTGGTCATGACAATTCCAATCGTTGAATGATCTTGTATAACCTTTTTAGTACCAATTTTAGCGGCTTGGTCAAAAGGAATACTTTCATTATACCAAGGAGTTTTAACAAGACGAATTCCGCTATCATCTTGATAACCACTTGCCCCTTCAATAACATAACCAACACAATCCACCAATCTTACATTGATTTTCAAATCTTCTTGTAAATCAATCGATACTGCTTGATTAGGAATAAACTTTGGTTCCACCGTCATAATCATTTTTCCCTTACCTGATTGCGGCAATTCATCAATCGTACGCAATCTTATATCTGGATTTTCAATATAAGGAATAACAGCCATTTCCATAAAACGTTTAATAAAAGAAGACTTTCCACTTCTTACTGGTCCCACGACCCCTAAATAAATATCTCCCTGACATCTTTGTCCAATATCTTTAAGAATTTGTTTTGTTTCCATTATCATAACTCCTTTAATTCCAATATATGAAATCTCTATGAAATCATTCCAAAATGATAAAAACAAATAATCATAGAAAACGCTAAAAAATCTAAAAAGAAACCGAGCACTAAACTATAACGGTAATTCTTTTCTTTAATACTGCCAAAATACAACGTTACTACATAAAGGGTCGTGTCACTTCCAGTTTGAACAATAGAAGCAAGTAAACTATAAACATGATCTATTCCATAACATTCATAAATTCTTTTTAATAAAACCATGGCTCCTTGTCCAGATAAAGGCCTAATTACGGCCATTACTAACAAATCGACGGGAATATGCAAAATATTTAAAAGCTCCTTGAAAAGATCAATAAGTAAAGTTGTGATTCCACAACTTTGAAACAAAGAAACAATAAGAGTAAGAAACATTAAAGGTGGAAATAAAGTCAATAAATATTGACATCCCTCTTTGACTCCTTCTATAAATGTTTCATAAACAGAAACATGATGAAAGCAACATTCTAAAAAACTCCATAATAAAATAATGAGAATAAAACTATTCATGATCAATCGCCTTAATAATCAAAATTCCAACCACACTAATAATAAACCCAATAAAAAGACTATAGGGATAAAAGGCTAAAAGATGCTTACTATGATAGCTTTGACGTAATGTCATCATGGTCGTTGGAAGTATAGAGAAACCCGCCGTATTCATGACAACAAGTAGCATAATAGCTTGTCGATATCCTTTTTCTTTAAGTAATTGAATTGCTTTTAAGCCACTCAAAGTTGCCAAAGTTCCTAATCCTAATAGATTGGCAAGTAAGTTAGAAGAAAGATTTTGATAAAGACTTTCTTCTTCTATGCATTTTCCATAAATGAATTTAAGAATTGGTCTTAAAAGAAAGGTAAAATGGTCCATCATCCGTGAAGCCTGAATAACTTTTAATAAGCCATTCCATAGACATAAACTTAAAACAAGGGTTTTAGTGAGTTCAAAAACTTCAAAAGGAGTTTTTAAAAGAGCTGCCAGCATTTGTTGTTGATGATTCATGATAAAGCCAATTATTAATAAAATAATAAGTGTATACTGAAAGAACTTATTCATAAAAAAGATCCTTTAAAATCATTTGATAAAGATCTACAAAACAAAATCTTTTCAATTTTTGTTTTCGAATATAATGTTGATTCACATACAAATAAACACTTTCATCTTTAATTATATAAGAAACACAATCTTCCTTTTTCTTTTCTATAAATAAACTTTCATCAAATAAATAAGGTTTTCCTCCAATAACATAAACCCCTTTATCAAAAAACACTTGCTTTTCCATTGTTTCAAAACATTCTTCATATTTCTTTTTATGAAATTCAAAATCATTCCCACAATTAAAAGTTACAATAATTAAATCATGATCCCCTTTTATCGCCCTTGTAATCAACGTTCTCCTTGCCTTTTTAGTAAAACCCGTTTTACCCCCAACACAATAAGAATAGTCTTTTAAAAGACGATTTTTATTATGCCAAGAACCCATTCCATCCTGACGTTTATATACTTTTGTTTGTACAATTTCATTAAAAATAGGGTTTTGACAACAATAATCATAAAGAAGTGCCATATCCTTTACCGTTGAAACATTTCCTTCATCTTCTTCATCAAGACCTGAAGGATTTGAAAAATGTGAATCTTTCATATTCAATTCCTGTGCTTTTTCATTCATCATTTCCACAAAACGATTAACACTGCCACCAACACTTTTTGCAAGCATCAAGGCACAATCATTTCCACTACGAAGCATTAACCCATATAAAAGATCTTGAATCGTCATTTTATCTTTTATATGTATATAAACACAGCTTCCATAAGCCTTATTAATCGTTTCATCTACTATAATTTTCTTATCTAAACGACTATTTTCAATAACTAAAATCGCTGTCATGATTTTAGAAATTGAAGCTACTGATTGCCTTTTATTTTCATTAGAGCTTTCTACAACATAATCATTATAACTATCATAAACAAGATAACTACCTCCATAAAACTCTACTTTACTGCAAACAACTTGAAACACAAAAAAGATACTGAGTAATAGTTTCATAGCATCACCAGTATCATTGTATGTTTTTGATTCTTTTTTAACACAAATACAAAAAATACAATCCATAAAAAACAAGCATCAAGAACCCATGAATTCTTCTTAGTTCTTGATTCTTAATGGTTGATATCCATAAAAACAAACCAGAACCTAAAGCAACTAAAACATCAACGAAAAAATGACTTTCAAAAGGAATTGGACAAATAAGTGAAACACTTCCCACAACAAATAAAATATTAAAAATATTACTTCCTACAATATTACCAATCGCAATATCAGCTTTACCTTTTTTAGCAGCTACAACCGATGTAACCAATTCAGGAAGTGAGGTTCCAAAAGCAACGACTGTCAAACCAATAAACCGTTTGGATAAGCCTATCATTGTTGATAAACTTGTGGCACTATTTACTACAAGATGGCTTCCAATAATAACAAAAAAGATTCCCAATAAAATTAAAGTAAAACAAACAAGAAGAGAATGTTTACTTTCCTCTTGTTCTTCATTTTTTCTTGAAAGAAAATAAAGATAAAATAAATATCCCAAAAAGAAAGCACCCAAAATCATTCCCTCATTAAAAGTAATGACTTCATCTTTAGACATAATAAGTAAAGCTAATGTTGAAAAAAGCATAAAGGGTATTTCTATCAAAAAAGTAGATTTTTGGATCTTCAATCGAGTGATTAAAGAACTAATTCCTAAAATAATTAAAATATTTAAAATATTACTTCCAACGACATTTCCTATCGTAATTTGAGCATTATCATGGATTGCTGCCACTAAAGAGACCGAAGCTTCAGGAAGACTGGTTCCCATCGCACAAATCGTTAAACCAATGACCAGTTGTGGAATATGAAAGTAACAGGCTAGTGAAGATGCTCCCTCGACAAACCAATCTGCTCCTTTAACGAGCACATAAAAACCTAAAGCTAAAACCAGAATTGCTTGTATCATAACATTCACCTCTTATTTAAATTTAATAATAAAAAAAGGATAATATGCTTCTATTATCCTTCTTCTATTCCATTTATTTTGTCATTTTAAGCAAACTTCTTATTCTTATAATAAATAAATACTTGAATCAATAAACATAAAACAATACAGATAAAGATCGTTGGCATTTCAATGATACTTTGAACATTGAAACGATGAAAGATTGCAAGATTGATGATTCCTAAAGTAAGCCACGCAAGACTATTTCCTTTTAAATCAACTTCTTTTAAAAAGACTAATGCAATCGCATAAGGAATAGGTAAAATCATAAAACTTCCATAACAAATAATCCCAAGCTGACTAGCGAGATACATCAACTTTGTCATTTCATAGGCTTTATAAGTTCCATAACTTATTAAAAACGGCATCAATAAATCTAATGCATAAGCAATGACAATAATCTTTTGATCAACTCTTAACTTTTTCATCAATAATTTCCTCCTTGCCGAGGGAAATCAAGTCCATATTTCTTGGCTATCTTTTTAAAATTTGCTTGAAGATAACGTGTTCTTGCCAAACAATCAGGATGTTTTTCAAAGATAGCATAAACATCCATATAATCTTCTACTGTAAAAGGGGCATGTTTTAAGTAATCAATAATATTATTTGCGGTTTGCATATTTTGGACTTCAAATTTATAAATATTTTCTTTGACATGAACATCTAAATCTAAATAGAAATTATTTTCAGAAAAGAAACCAAAAATTTTCATACGTCCACACATTTTTAAGACAACTTTATCAATATCTCTAGCATCAATAATTATTTGATCATGATAAGGATTGATAAATTCTAAATGATCTTGATACATATAAAGTGGTTTCAATTTCTTTAAGGCTGTTGGATCAGCTTCCATATTTTCCACAACACCATAAACAATTAATCTTTTATCATACATTTTACTTTCTTTTTTATTTCCTAAATTCACAATATTCATTTCACTCATTTTCTTTTCCTCCCTTTTTTCTAGTGACAACTAATAAAAGTAATAAATCTAGTCCCACAATAATCGCACAAAATGCGTTATAACTATAATGATTAATCGACTAACAAAAACTCATCAACAATACGCCTGCAAAATCAAAAATATTATTTCTTATCTTATTTTTAAAAAAGTATGCCGATGTAATGATATAAATAATAGTCAATGAAATAACCAGCATCTTTTCCATCTTAAACGCCTCCTTGCATAAAACGTTTTCTTAAACTATCTTGTGTTGTGACTTCTACGATTGCTTGGAAAAATTCTTCTTGACTCGCATCATTTCTAGAAATCACCGTATGAATCGTTCCATCACGTAAATACATAAACTTTTTAGCATAGCTTGCAATCATGCTATCATGTGTTACTAAAATAATAGCCGTTCCTTCCTCATTGAGTTTTGAAAGATAAGTAAGTACTTCATGAGAGTTTTCACTATCCAAGTTTCCCGTTGGTTCATCACAAATAAGAATAAGGGGATGGGTAATGATGGCACGAGCGATGGCAGCTCTTTGTTTTTCTCCACCTGAACATTCATCAGGTTTTTTATAAAGAATTTTTTCTATATTAAGTTTTCTTGAAACTTCTTCAACCCTTACCTTGGTATCTTTTGGATTATTTTTGTTTAAAATAAGTGGTGTCGCGATATTATCAAAAATAGTAAGTGAAGAAATTAAATGGTGATTTTGAAAAATAAATCCTAAATAATTTCTTCTAAAATCACTCAGTTCATCTTCTTTCATCGCAAGAACAGGTTTTTGTAAGATTTCTAATTTACCTGAAGAAACTTTATCAAGCGTTGATATACAATTCATTAATGTACTTTTACCAGAACCACTTGGCCCCATAACAGTAATAAAATCTCCTCTTTCCACAATAAAATCAACATGATGCAAGGCATAAAAATTAATTCCTCTTTTTAAATACATATCTTGATCATAAATTTTCGAAATATTATTCGCTTCGATTAATATATTTGACATTGAAATAGACCTCCTTGATTGTTTTTTGATATTGATAATTGATATAACATCCATAAATAAGAAATAAAATCAAATAAGATAAACTTAATAAAAGCATATTATTATAGGTAATTTGATTTTGTAGATACGCTAAATAAAGCATTGTTCCATAAAGAATAAAAGGAAAAATATCAATTAATAAAACAAAAACCACTGCTACATCCCGATAAATACTTTGAATCTCCTTTAAACGAAATCCCAATGCCTTTTTAACCACGATTTCTTGATGTATTTGTGGAAGATATACTTGAAATCTTAAAATAAAACAAATAAACATCATTAAAAGCATCATGATATAAGAAATATTAGACACACTTACATAAGCTAAACTATCAATCTTTAAAAAATAAACAACCAAACAAACAGGAACCACAACTGATAAAACATAAACAATAGATCCTAAAACTTTTGATAAATTCATGACGTAACTTAAAACTGTTAAACCTTTTGGATTTTTAAGTAAATAAGAATCATGAAGTAAATCATACATAAAAGGAATTGTCGTATTGATTAAAATCAACTCTCCCATCAAGAAAAACATAAAATAAATAGGAAGAAGTGTTGAATTTTCTATTTGAAACAAACCTTGTAAAGAAAAAACAATCATCAAAACAGCAAGTATCGTAATAAGAATTTCCTTTATTGGTTTTTGTTTTTTGATTTTAAAAGATACTTTTGATGTTTTTTGTTGGTGATGTGTTAGATAGTCTGAAATAGACATCTTAATTTGAATAAACTGACTAAAGTTGATCATATAAATATAAATAATCTTACAAATAAAGAAAGCAATATATAAACAGAACACCCTATCATATATATAATAAAAATAATATTTAGAGTATAAATTAATAATTTTCATCAAACCAATCCCTAGGACACCTCCTAAAAAATCACCAATGAGAAAAAGAACACCAAATTGAACAATGATATAAAAAATGATTTCTCGATTACGACATCCTGACAAAAGAATGATTGAAAATTCTTCTTTTTTACTTTCTAAAAAATAATTATTCATTAATAATGTAAGAAACATTGAAACAAAAACCCCTAAAGTTGGAATAAATCTTAATAAAATCGTATCTATGCCTTGATTTATTTCAAAACAACTATAAATACATAACAAAACAAATTCAAAAGATGATAAACATAAAAGAATCAAAATCAGAAAACTATACATCTTCCATTGACTCTTAATGATTTTCTTCAAGTAATCAAACATCTTTTTTCTCCCCTTTCTTTACTTTTATTATATTATTATATCATTTATATATCAATATTATTTTTATTATTTTAATATAAAAATAAAAGATTTGAGTTTCCTCAAATCCTTAATCTTTTATAATGATTGATGATCGTTTCTAAATCATATGTATGAATATCTTGAATATAGATCACTCTTTTATTGATTAAAAGAAGATATTCATTTTTATATTGTAAACCCTGTGAAATCCTCGTAAATTTCATCTTAGCCTCTTGATATGGTTTTACTTCTTTAAAGTGTTTCTTATAAACCCTTTCTACTTGGTATTGATAAAGATGTTGTGCATGCCATGAACTTGTACTTTCATAAACCGCTTCAATAATCCCTCGTTTATTTTCTACGTTGAGTCCTTTATAAAAAGCTCCACCATCTTCCGTAACATATCCTTTAGAATCTTGATAACATTGAACATTTTCATAAATAGGCGCTGAAGTATCAATGCAAGCAAGAGCCATGGAAATAATAATACACATGTAACGAATCACTCTACTTTTAAAATTTTGACCAGAAAAATGTGTCACGATCCAAGATAAAATCAATGAAGCCACAAAAATAATGGTTGCAAGAATTCCAATTTGTAGAATATAAAGACTTACAACAATTATCGCTAAACCAAGCAAAAACATCTTTAAAGCATAGAGAACTTTTTCAATGGTTGGATGATAATTTTCTAAACACTTTCCAAGATATAAATTATAAAGAGAGTAACCTAACAAAAAAGCTCCTACAAAAAAGAACATCCCATTAAAAAGATATCTTCCTAAATAGAAAATATAATAATTCAGTGTTTGTATTTCTTTTGAAAAAGGAAAATAAGCAAAAAGTAAAATACAGGCAATAAGCATCCAGGCAATTGAGTTTTTAAAAGGATAAATACCTTTTAAGACTTTTATTCTTGATTCATTAGAGAAAGTATTTTGTACAAAAAGATCATCTACATAACAAACCTGTAAATCATAACATGTACAAATTAAATGATACCCTGCTTCTTTTAACTTGCGTGTATTCTGTTTATAAAATATCTGATATTTTCTTTTTTGAGGGTTTATTTTTTTAAACTTTAAGAAATTATATTTAATTTCATCAAGCTGCCACCCTTTTAAAGACATTTCTTCTAATAGTTGAATAAACTTCTTTTCTTCAACTAAATATGTTCTTGTAGATTTGTATTTAAACTTCATAGAATCACCCTTAGTCATTATATAAAATATATTATTTTTATGCAATAAATATTATTTATATTATAAAAAAGAATTGAACAGATCAATTCTTTTGCTTATACATATTTTTATCTGCTTCTTGAAAGACTTTTTTTATTGTTTCCTCTGAATAAACATTCCCACAACTATAACCAATACTGACCGTCAAAGAATAGGGCATATCTAATTTTTGAAATTCTTGCGTAAGTTCCTGCTTGATTTTTTTTAATTCCTGTTCATCTAAACTATGATGGATAATAAGAAATTCATCGCCACCATAGCGATAAAGATCTGAGGAAGGATGGTTTTGTATAAAATAATTCTTTAAGACAGTTGCTGTTGTTTGAAGGGCTTGATCTCCTACAAGATGTCCATATTCATCATTGATTCTTTTGAATTTATTAACATCAATCATAATAATTGATAAAGGGCTTAAATAAGGCGTAATTAAACGATCAAAATAGCGTTCCAAGACCTGTCTATTTTTAAGTCCTGTTAATGGATCTTTTTGAATCATATTATTTTGATAATTAAAGAAAATCATTAATAAAGAAATTGTGATTCCTACTTGAAAAGAAGCTGAACTAGGGTAATACATTTGAATGATACTTCCGATAATAGGAGCAATCACAAAATAGAAATAAGGTAAGATCTCTTTTTTTTGAAATTTGCTTTTTGTATGAATTATCACATATAAACTCATAATTGTCGCTAAAACAATATAAAACCAACTAATGATCCAATGAATATAAATTCCCATTCCTCGGTGATATAAATTATTTGAATCGATAACAAAAAGAAAATGATTAAAATGATTTGTTAGAATAAGAAACATTAAAATAAGAATTGGTATTTGTAGAAGACGTTTTACTTTAGTCTGTAAATCTTCTTTAAAAGTACAAATATAAACATAATTAAGCCACTTATAACCAATCATTGTCATCGAAAGATAATAAAGGCTATTCATTATTTCTAAAATAAGATGATTCAAATTAAACATCTTTCCATTTAAAAATTCTAAACAAAAATCAAAGAAACAAAGACCTATTGATAATAAAAGTATATGGTTAAAAATTCTTTCTCTTGTCGAACGTTTTATTGTCTTATAGTTATAATAATTAAAAATAAATAAAAGAACGATAAAACAGATAATATTGATTTCAAAAATATATAATAAAGATTGCATAAATCCTCCGAATATGTAAAAAGAGTCGAAAAACGACTCTTAACACGACTATTGGCGGTCTGGACGGGACTCGAACCCGCGACCTCCGCCGTGACAGGGCGGCATTCTAACCAGCTGAACTACCAGACCAAATATTTAATTAAATGGTGGTTCCGGGCGGAATCGAACCACCGACACGAGGATTTTCAGTCCTCTGCTCTACCGACTGAGCTACGGAACCATTATTGGCGGTCTGGACGGGACTCGAACCCGCGACCTCCGCCGTGACAGGGCGGCATTCTAACCAACTGAACTACCAGACCAATAACAATAAAAATGGCGGAGATTGAGGGATTCGAACCCCCGCAGGACGTTAATCCTCTGCTGGTTTTCAAGACCAGTCCCTTCAGCCAGACTTGGGTAAATCTCCGCATAAAATAAAATTGGTGGAGCCAAGCGGGATCGAACCGCTGACCCCCTGCGTGCAAGGCAGGTGCTCTCCCAGCTGAGCTATGGCCCCAATTTTTAAATGGTCGGGAAGACAGGATTTGAACCTGCGACCCCCTGGTCCCAAACCAGGTGCACTACCAAGCTGTGCTACTTCCCGTTTAATGGCGCGCTAGGCAGGAATCGAACCCACAACCTCTTGATCCGTAGTCAAGCACTCTATCCAGTTGAGCTACTAGCGCATTATTCAAATGGAGGTTCCTACCGGACTCGAACCGATGATGACAGAGTTGCAGTCTGTTGCCTTACCAACTTGGCCAAGGAACCAACATTTGCTTTCTATTAACTTAAAGCTAGTTAAGTATACTATTTCATAAAACGAAAGTCAATATAATTTTTTAAAATTACTGACATCCTTTGATAAAATCTTTAAATATTTTTTTGTTTTCTACACTTTTTTTATAAATCATTTCGGGATGCCATTGATAACCAACAATATAATGATGATTTGGCATATAGAATGCTTCTACTAATTTTTCAGAAGAATACGCCATTGGTAATAACTGTGATGATAATTCTTTGATTGCTTGATGATGGCAACTATTGACAAACATACTTTCGCTTTCAAGAAAATGATAAAGTGGCGTTTCTTTTAAAATCATTACTTCATGACTTGGTTGATCATAAGGGGTCGGTTGTCGATGAACTTCTGTAAGTTTGTATTCCTTATCTAAATCTTGATATAAACTTCCTCCTAAACATACATTAATAATTTGATGCCCTCTGCATATTCCCATCATTGGTTTATCCTGTTTAATGATTTCTGGAATCAACACCATTTCCATCTCATCTCTTTCTTTACACAAGGCACCACAGTAATCTTTCTTTTCTTCATGATATAACTTTGGATCTACATCATGCCCTCCAGTAATAATAAAGCCATCAAATCTTTGGACAACTTCTTTGATTTCATCCATCTCTTTAATTAAAGGAAGCATGACGGGTATTCCCCCCGCTTCTATTATTCCTTCTAAATAGCCAGGAAGCATCCAGACACTTTCTTGTTCTTGGTCAACTAAAGGAGTTAAAGCGATGATCGGTTTTTTCATACAAACACATCCTTTCGTTAGACATTATTATAACATACTTGCTTATTTTTTGTTATAATGTTTAACGAGGTGGAAAAAATGATTGATCAAGAACAAGTAGCGAGAACCCTCATTAATTTAATTGATGTTGTTCATCAAGAAAATTGGGTTTTATTAAATACAAAAGATATGGCTAAACAAACAGAAGAGTATTTTATTCGTTTTTTTAGTGAACATGGAAAAGCAGAAGCAACAGATGAAATTAAGGAAGTGACTAAGAAAAATCAAGATATTTTTGATAGGATTACTTCTGGAAATGAACTCAACGCAAAAGAGATGCGTGATTTTATGGAGCCTTATCGCTTTTTAAAAACAAAATATATACATCAAAGTAAAGGTTTGTAGCCTTTATTTTTTTGTTAAGAATATGTTAAGTTTATATACATTGCCTTAAGAAAGTGTTAAGCTACTTGCGGATATAGGGGGATTTATATGAAACTTACAAATCTATTTTCGATGTTAGGTGGTCTTGCTTTATTCCTTTATGGAATGAATATGATGTCCAATGGTTTAGAGATGGCTGCCGGCGATAAAATGAAAACAATCTTAGAAAAATTAACATCAAATCGTATTTTAGGTGTCCTTGTAGGAGCTCTTGTAACAGCAATTATTCAATCCTCATCAGCAACGACTGTTATGGTTGTTGGTTTTGTTAATTCTGGATTAATGTCACTTACAAGTGCTGTCTGGGTCATCATGGGTGCCAATATTGGAACAACAATTACCGGTCAGTTAATTGCAATCGATATTACAGCTATTGCTCCATTGATTGCCTTTATTGGAGTAGCAATGATTGTCTTTTTCAAAAGTCAAAAATTGGATGCTATCGGTGGTGTTATTGGCGGTTTAGGTATTTTATTTATTGGTATGGAGACAATGTCAAGTGCCATGGTTCCTTTAAGAACGATGCCTGAATTCGTTGGACTTATTTCTAAATTTCAAAATCCATTTATTGGTATTTTAGTAGGAGCATTATTTACTGCTTTAATTCAAAGTTCATCAGCTTCAGTTGGTATTTTACAAGCCCTTGCTAAAAGTGGCGTTATGACACTTTCATCATCAATTTATGTTTTATTTGGACAAAATATTGGAACGTGTATTACTTCTGTTTTAGCTTCTATTGGAACATCAAAAAATGCTAAAAGAACAACAGTTATTCATTTATCATTTAATATTATTGGAACTGTTTTATTTGTGACAATTAGTATGCTTTTCCCATTTGCAGACCTTGTTCAAAGTTTAACACCAAGTAATGTAGCAGCTCAAATCGCTAATGTACATACCATTTTCAATGTGACAACTACATTGCTCTTGCTTCCAATCGGTACAAGATTGGTTAAGCTTGCTTGTCGCATTTTACCTGATAGCGAAGAAGATCAACAAGATATGCAATTAAAATATTTAGACTTTAGTATTTTTGATAATGATTATCATATTGGAACAAGTGCCATTGCCAATACACAATTATTTAACGAAACACAACACATGTTAAATGTTGCTAATCATAACGTAAAACGTGCTTTTGAATTATTAGATCATTATGATGAAGAAAAATACATACGTCTGCAAAAAGATGAAGAATACATAAATTATTTAAATCAACAAGTCATCAATTTTACAACAGCTGTTATCTCTCATGAATTCCAAGCAGAAAGTTCCCAATCAATTGTCTTGTTTTTAAAACTTTCTTCTGATTTAGAAAGAATTGGTGATCACGCGATGAATATTGCTGCTAGAGCTCAAAAACTTGCTAAAGATGATACTCATTTTTCTGAAGATGCTTTAAAAGAAATTGGAATTATGGAAAGTCTTTGTAATAATATTTTAGATGAACTTATTATTATGGATTATGATGAATTTAAATATATCGTTGATAAAGTCGATGTCATGGAAGATAATATTGATAAAACACAACATCAATTCGCAGTTAATCAACTTATTCGTTTAAAAGAAAAGAAATGTACAACTGAAAATAGTGTTATCTATACAAAAATCTTAACAGATTTCGAAAGAATCGGTGATCATGGTTTAAATATTGCTGAAAGTCTTTATCATATTCGTAAAATCATGAAACAATTAAAAATGATTAAACCTGAAACAAATGTTTAGACCAACAAATGTTGGTCTTTTCTTTTATAAAAAAACTAATTAAAATTTGTTAGGTCGTTGGTAAAACAATAATAACTGTATAGAAACCTTGATCTTGAATAAAGATTTCCCCATGATGCATTTGTACAATTCTTTGAACACTTTTTAAACCTATTTTATTACTTTCAACATGTTGAATATTTTGTTTCTTTTCGTTTTGAAAAACTATTTTTAATTGATCTTGTTTTAATGAAAATCCAACAAGAACAGCTTTGTCTTTTTTAGCGTATTTTATGATATTTGAACAAAGGTTATTGATCATGCGTTTCATCATTGAAAAATCTAAAAGCAGTTCTTTTTCATGAAAATTGATATCTCTTTGAAGATGAAAACCCTCTAATTCCAAATACTCTAAATTATCTTGAAAATAATCAAAGAGTTCTTGACTTGATATTTTTTCAAGCTGCAGGGAAAAATCTTGTTCATAAACCAGACTGTATTCAAAAGTCTTATTCGATAAATCCTTGATTTGTTCAGTTTTTTCAATACATCCTTTTAAATAATGATCCATTTGTTGTTCATTTTTATAACAATGCAAACTCAAAATATCTAAATAGCCTCTAAGGGTTGTTAATGGTGTTCTTAAATCATGAGATAAAGAAGTAATTAGTTCATGATGCGCTTCTTTAATTTTTGCTTCATTTTCAATATTTTGATTCAATTCTATTCTTAAACGATCCATTTTACTTGCAAGTATAGCCAGTTCATCATTACTTTGAATCGTCATTTCATGATTCAAATCCCCTTGTGACATATTTAAAACTTCTTGTTTTAAAACATTAATATATTTAACCTTTCGCCTAATAAAGATAAAAGTTGGCAAAAAGAATATAAGTAAACTTACAAATAAGGCAACGTAGAAATAATATTTAACATATTTTAATAAATGCATAGAGCTGACATAAACGATTCCTTCTCCATCTTTAAAGTTAACCGATTGTACAAAAAAATTACTATAAGCATACTGTTCAAAATCATTTTTTAAAATATACAAAGGAGTAAATCCTACTGGTTCATCAAGAATTTTCCCAAAGCTTCCATCCATATACAATTCATGATCATCATAAAGAGTAACATTCATATAATCATCATGTTTTTTTAAAAGCTTTTTCAAAGCTTTTTTATCTTCTTTATCTTTTGTATAAATAGAAATATTCTTAGCTTCTTTTTTAAAATCTTTCATAAACTTTTTTTCATCAAAAGGTTTTTCAGAATTTTCAATATATGTATAAAAATCCGTTACATTCACTCTAAAAAAGCCATAACTTAAAATAGCTAGAACAGCTGAAGAAAGAAGTAATAAAATAATCTTCATTGATAAGCTTAAGTTTCTTTTAATCAATATAATACCCCTTTCCCCAAACTGTCTTTATAATTTGTGGATCTTGTGGATCATGTTCTATCTTCTTTCTTAAATTACGAATATGAACCATAATCGTATTATTTGCCCCATAGTAATAATTTTCATGCCAAATTGTTTCAAATAATTGACTTGCTGAAATCACTTGCTTACGATTTAATAATAAATAACCTAATATTTCATATTCTAAATCTGTCAAAGCAAGTTTCTTTCCTTGACGTCTTACTTCTTTTTTGCTTTGATTTATTTCTAAATCACCAATGATCTGTATCGTATTTTCTTCATGCCTTTCTTTGCCAAGATACACATGATAACGTCTAAGCAAAGCTTTGACACGGGCATTAAGCTCGTTATAAGAAAATGGTTTCGTTAAATAATCATCTCCACCACTTGAAAAACCAAGTGTTTTATCGCTTTCTTGTCCTTTCGCTGTTAAAAACAAAATTGGTGCGTTTGTTTTTTCTCTTACCAGCAAGCATACTTGATACCCATTCATCTCGGGCATCATTACATCTAAAATAATTAAATCTATTGTCTCATCTAAAAGTTCTAAAGCTTCTTTTCCATTTTGTGCCTCAATAATTTGATATCCTTCATTTGAAAGCAACACTTGAATAACTTCTCTAATTTCTTCATGATCATCGACAATCATTATTTTTTCTTTCATAAACTTCTCCAATCTTTGGCTTTGATCCAATTTTCATATTTCATCATATGATTTAAATGCTTCATCACTTTCTTTTGTGAAGCATAAATATTTGTAAGTTTTCTTTTTTCTTTTTCATCTTTATCTGTTATCTCATTTAAATGAGCAGGTACTTTCTTTCTTTTATAATACTTTCCAAAATAATATAAGTTTTCATTCGAAGCTTGTAAACTTACAATTTGTGAAGTAATACGATGATGAATATGCCCATATTCACCCAAAGGATTATGAGTGATTACCATTTGCCAATCCTTTTTATGCACAAGATAAGAAACATCTTTTTTTATATCCTGTTGAACATGTATCCATCGATCTCTTTTACCCTCTGTTTTATCAGGATAATCAAACATAATTCCTTGATTATGCGTTTGTTTCATTACCTTCATAAATTCATTTTTACGTACTTCATTCTTTCCATTTGTTAAACAAACAACTAAATAATGTCCTTTTAATAAATGACTGCCACCCCATATTGTTTCATCATCAGGATGAGCCACAATCATTAATCTTTGACATTCCGTTAAATTGAGTTGATTGATTTGTTTTTGATGCGGTACTTTACTTTGATCAAAATAAAAACCTCCTAAAACAACCACTATACATAATAATACAACAATCTTCTTCATTTTTCTCACCATTTATACCTTACCACTTCCTTCTTAAAACAAATTCATAAGAATTCTTAAGACTTTTTAAATATTTTCCTTTAAATTCTCCTATTTGTTTATGATTTCTTTAGAAATCATTTAGGTGATTATTAAGAAGTCCTTGTTAGAATAAAAGTGAGGTAAAAAAAGATGAAGAAAAAAGATTATATCTATATGTTGTCTTTATTCATTATAACAATATCTATGATATTTGTTTTAAAAGGGCAACATTTATTTGGAAATTCAATAGATTGGTTTAACCAACATGTCATGTTAAGTGATGCTTTAAGACAGGCTATAAGGGATGAAGGAACCTTGTTTCCTACTTATCTAAAAAATTTAATGTCTGGCGTAAATATTTATTATTTCTCTTATTATGGCTATTTACGTCCTGATGTTTTACTTGGAGCTTTATTTATTAATATAAAAATGATTGATATTCTTAGTGTTTATAGTATTTTCTTAATGATTCTTACAACAATTTCTTGTTATTTATTTTTAAGAAATCATTTAAAAGAACGCCAACTTTGTTTTTTTATAAGTTTATTAGTATTATGTTCCTCTTTATTTTTTCAAAGTCATAAACAAATCATGTTTGTTAATGTTCTTCCTTTTCTCTTTTTAATGTTGAAAAGTGTTGATCATTATTTTAAAGATGGAAATATTACAGGGATGATCTTATGGGGTAGTTTACTTATTGTGCATAGTTATTTTTATAGTATAGGATGTTTTATTGTTTATCTTATTTACTTTTTAAAACATTATTTTCCTTATAGAAATAATAAAAAACATATAATCAACCTTTTTAAAGTTTATCTTTCTATCTTTTTATTAACAGCCATTCTTACAATACCAACCTTGTTTGTAATTATCGGTGGACATAAAAGTGTTCAGGCTCTTAATTATTCAAAGTTGTTGATTCCAACCTTTGATTTAAGAGGTCTTCTTTATGATAATTATGGTTGTGGAATGACGTATTTTGTATGGATGTTACTTGTTTTAGGACTTTTTAAAGAAAAGACACGCAAATTATCTTTACTTTTAATATTCGTTATGTTGATGCCTTTAGCTAGTTTGATTCTTAATGGTTTTCTTTATGCAAGAAGCAAGATTTTGATTGTTTTTATTCCCCTTATTTGTCTACAAATAGGATATGTATTAGAGGATTATTCTCTCAATAAATTTAAATACTGCTTTATTTTATGGTTGATTCCTTTATTTTTTATCCAAAGACCTTTTTTGATACTCCTTGATTTAATATTTAGTTTTATCATTTTATATTTTGGACAAAAAAATATAAAATGTTATTTTCTTTATCTACTTGTTCCTTGCTTAGTTGTTTATTTGAACAATCCATCAAAGAGCTTTCTCTTAAAAGAAAAATATCAAAAATATAATAATCAAGAAATAACTACTTTAATTCAAAGAAATGAAATATCTCGACTTGCTTTATTTTCTAATACTTCTCAAACCATGAATCAAACATTTCAAAATAAGGTTACACGTGTTTCAGGGTATACTTCGACAAACCATGCCCTTTACAATTCATTTCTCTATGATACTTTAAAGCTTCCTATTTCTTTAAACAATCGTGTTGCTCAACTTGATCAAGACAATCCCTTTTATTTAAAGATGATGGCAATTGATTCAGTGATTTCAACTAAAGAAGTAGAAAGGTATCAACAAGTTGATCAAGAAAAAAATTATAAGCTCTATCAAAGCCAAGAAGTAATGCCTGTTGTTTATGCGACAAGTCAACTTTATAGTCAAAAACAATTTCAAAAACTCAATTATCCTTACACTTTAGATACACTTTACAACAATGCTGTGGTAGAGAAAGGAAGTTCTACTTATCAAAGTCAATTTAAAGTTCTTGATTTAGGATTGGATGATTCATATACCATACATCAAAAAAAGAAAACAAATAAAACTTATAAACTCTTACAATCATTAAAAAATAAAATATTGGTTTTAGAATTTGATGTACAAAATAAAAAACCTAAGCAAGCTGTTTCGATTACAATCAATGGTATTAAAAATAAATTATCAAAAATAACATCACCCTATTATAATCAAAACACTCATTTTACCTATTTGATTTCAAATATAAAAAATGATGAACTTATTGTTTCATTTTCTAAAGGAAATTACAAATTAAAAAACCTCAAAGCTTATACATTAGATGATTCTATCATTAAGAATAGAGAAAAAGAAGTAGATTCTCTTTCTCTAGAAAATGGAAAAGATCTTATCAATGGAACAATAGATGTATCAAATTCAGGTTATTTAATTACCCATTTACCTTATGATCAAGGCTATCAAATTCAAATAGATAGAAAAAATGTTAAGAGTGAAATTGTAAATACGGCTTTTTTAGGATGTAAGATATCTAAGGGAAATCATCGCATTTCAATTCAATTTAAGCCGAAAGGTTATCACAATGGATTTGTGCTTTCTTATTTAGGAATGATGGTTGTTGTTTTTAATTTTATATATGAAAGGAAAAAGAAAAATGAAGAATGATACAAAAGAACTGATACGTTATATTTTTGTAGGTGGGATGACAACACTTGTCAATTATAGTGTTTATTATGTTTTATTAAAATTAAATGCTCATTGGCTTATCGCAAATAGTGTATCGTGGCTTGGTGCTGTACTTTTTGCTTATTATACTAATAAAAAGTATGTTTTTAAAAGTTCAAATGAAAGCAAGAAAGAATTTGTTTCTTTTGTTTTATTAAGATTAGTAACTTTACTTGTTGAAACAGGTTGTCTTTCTCTTTTAATTGATTTATTACATATTCAACCAATGATTTCTAAAATCGTTGTCAGTTTTATTACAATTATCTCTAATTATGTTTTATGTAAATTTAAAGTATTTAAAAAGGAAGGTGTTTATTGTGGATAAAATTAGTGTTATTGTTCCCTGTTTTAATGAAGAAGATGTTTTACCTTTATTCTATCAAGAGGTTACAAAAGTATTAGAAAGTATTGAAAATACAACTTATGAATTACTTTTTATTAATGATGGTAGTAGTGATCATACAGAAGATCTCATTAAACTCATGGCTCATAAAAACAAACAATGCTTCTATTATTCCTTTTCGCGTAACTTTGGTAAAGAAGCGGCCATGTATGCTGGACTTGAAAATGCGACAGGGGATTATGTTGTCATCATGGATGCCGATTTACAACACCCTCCTTATCTCTTAAAAGAAATGTATCGTTCTTTAAAAGAGGAAAACTATGATTGTTGTGCAGGCAAACGAATTGATCGTACCGGTGAAGGAAAACTTCGTAATTTTTTATCACATAGTTTTTATAAAGTAATTCAAACTCTTACAAAAATGGATATGGATGATGGCGCTGGAGATTTTAGAATGATGACACGTCAAATGGTTGATGCTATCTTAGAACTTAAAGAATATAATCGTTATATGAAAGGATTATTTTCTTTTGTAGGTTTTAATACAAAATGGCTTGAATTTCATAATGTAGAACGTCAAGGTGGTAAAACAAAATGGAGTTTTAAAAGTTTATTTTCTTATGCATTTAAAGGTATCTTTTCCTTTTCATCAACCCCTATTACTATTGCCGGGGTTATTGGTGGGATTTTAATAGGTATTTCTTTAATAACTTCTCTTTATTCCAGTTTTGTTCATCCTATTTCTTATCTTACAAGTCTTGTTTTATTTTTAAGTGGAATTCAATTGATCTTTGTTTCTATCTTAGGACAATATTGTTCCTCATGTTATTTTGAAGCAAAACAAAGACCCATCTATATTATTAAAAACACAAATAAAAAATTAAGGTCCTAATTTTTGGACCTTTTTTATTCATCTATTTTATTAATAGATATTCCTTTTTCTTGACAATAATCCATGATTAATTGATTATCAAGATCATGCTTTAGATAAACTTCTAACCATTGTTCTTTCTTTTCAATAGATGAGATATTTTCTAAAGAAGTGAGTGTTGTTAAGTATTCATTATTTAAATCATCTATATAAAGAACTTTATAGTCTAGTCGTTCAATTTTAAAAATAACTGGACGTGTTCCATCATTACAACAGGTAATCATTGTGTTTTCCTCTTTCATCCAACCTTTCATAATTGAGCCACCTTGAAGTCCTGCATAAATATAACGTGAAATAGCATCCCAAACTTCTGAGCAAAAAGGTATTTTATTTCCACCTGCAATCTTCTCTGGATTTCCTTTTGTTTTTACAAGAGTATTTAAGCCACCATGCCAATAATCGTCTTTTCCACCATATCTTTCAAAGATAAATTCATCTCCTACTTGATAACAAGGACAAGGTCCTGACTGAGGATCATGACAGTATTGTTCTTGTAAATCAACATAACATTTTTTATCAATAACGGTAACTTTTACTTTATGAAGCATAACCTTTCTCCTTTATTTATATTTCAATTTACATATTAATATAATTGATGACAACACAAAAGTAATACCATTAGCCACTATAAGTGCCCCATCATGAATCAAAATTCCATAAACAAACCATAAAAAGATTCCTGTTACATTCATAAGATACATGATTAAAGATATTCCTTTTGTATCTTTCGTTTTAATAACTTTGATGGCTTGAGGTAAAAAGGAACTAGTCGTTAAAACAGCCGCAATAGTTCCAATCACGCTTTATCCCCCAAATCATTTCCATTACTTTGAATCACCTTTTGATACCAATAGAAAGAATCCTTTTTATAACGTTTCTTAGTTCCGTTACCTAGATCATCATTATCTACATAAACAAATCCATATCTCTTTTGCATTTCACCCGTTCCTGCCGAAATAAGGTCAATGCATCCCCAAGGGGTATAACCCATTAAATCAATACCATCTATTTCAATAGCATCTTTCATGGCTTGAACATGTTTTCTTAAATAATCAATACGATAATCATCATGGATGGCTCCATCTTCAAAATGATCAAGAGCTCCTAAACCATTTTCTACAATAAACAAAGGTAGTTGATAGCGTTCTTGAAGTTGATTCAAAGCAATTCTTAAGCCCATAGGATCAATCAACCAACCCCAAGCACTTTTTTCAAGATACGGATTGATAACAGATGTTGTCATATTTCCACTTGTTATTTCTTGTTTTGGATCACCAGAAACACAAGAACTTGAATAATAACTAAATCCAATATAATCAACCGTTCCTTCTTTTAAAATCTTTAAATCATCTTCTTGAATTGGTAAAACAATCCCTTTTCTTTCGTATTCTTTCAATTTATAAGCTGGATAAGCCCCTCGACATTGAACATCCATATAAAAATGTCTAATTTGGTCATCTTTCATTTTCTTTAATTCATCAACTGGATTACATGTCAAGGCATAACAAGCTGTATAAGCAATCATCATTCCCACCTTCATATCAGGATTGATTTGATGAGCTAATTTTACTGCTTTAGCACTGGCTAAAAATTGATGATAGGAACCTATTGCTTTGGCTTGATCATCGTTTCTTACCATTCCTCCTGCATAAAGAGGAAGAATTTCCATATTGTTGATTTCGTTAAATGTCATCCAATATTTGACTTTATTTTGATATCTAGTAAAAACAGTTTTACAGTATTCCACAAAATAAGTAACACATCTTCGATCAATCCAATCGCCCATTTCATTAACGAGTTGTAAGGGCGTTTCAAAGTGGAATAATGTGACAACAGGTTCAATGTTATATTTTAAACATTCATCGAACAGTTCATCATAGAATTTCAAACCTTCTTCATTGACCTTCCCATATCCTAAAGGATAAATACGTGACCAATTGATCGACATACGATAACATTTAAAACCCATTTCAGCCATTAACGCAATATCTTCTTTAAAATGATGATAATGATCAACAGCTTCATGTGTTGGATAATATTCATCTTCTAAACATTGTACGATAGCCCCTTTTGGCAAATCAGCATAAGGGAAAACAACTTGTGATCCTGTTTTTCCATCAGGCATTTTAAAAGTAACACGTCTTTGAATATTCTTTCTTCCATCACCGCGTGTAACACAATCCGCTGAACAAAGTCCTTTACCATCACCTTGATAATTTCCTTCAAATTGGTGAGCTGCTGTCGCTCCACCCCATAAAAAATCTTTTGGAAAAACCATCCTACTCACCCATTAATGCTTTAGCAAAAGCATAAACCTTTTCACCATTCATTGTTCCATAATCTCTCATATCAATAACATCAAAAGGAACCTTTAAACCTAATTCTTGGATCTTTTGTTCAATATTTTTCTTTTCATATCTTACTTGTGGTCCTAGTAAACAACAATCTACTTCTTGTAATTTTTTAATCCCTTCTGAAATAGGTAATGCAAAGATATGTACCTCATCTCCAAATGCCTTTGCTGCCTTTTCCATTTTTGTAACTAATAAACTTGTAGACATTCCTGCCCCACATACTAACATAATATTTTTCATTTTCTTGCACCTCCACTTGTCATTATAGAAATTGAAAGTGTTTTCACAAGACTTTGAGATGATTGTGTAACATTGTTTACAAAAATAAAAAAACAAGATGTAACACTGTTACATCTTATCAAAAAAGATATCGGTATGAATTTTTGTCATCTGTTTCGCTTTTTCAATGTCATAAGAATATAAAACAGAGAACAAACAATCAAAAATATATTTAGTTGTCATATGAAATTGTAACTCATCAAAACGATCTTTATTTGTATAAAAAGGGATGGGAATGACATAATCACATCTTTTAGATAAAGTATTTTCTTGATGATTGGTAATAGCTATGGTTTTAATACGTCTTCTTTTTAAAGTTAAAGCACAATTTAAAAGTGTTTCATGTAAGGCATATTTACTAATAATAATGACTAAATGATCAGTAGGAACATTCATACTCGCATAAATTTGTTGATTTGTTTCATAATAAACATGAACAATTTTTCCTAATGAACTTAAATAATGTAAAGCATATTTTCCTAAAATTGCATTACAATCATTGGCGATAATATCAATATATTGATATTGGTCACACACATTTATTATTTCTTGAAAAGTTTCTATAGAAATTTTACTTTTAAAATCATTCATTGCTTCTTTTTGCATCTTTTCAACCTTATTTAAAACAGATAAGGCTTCTTCATGAACCTTTATTTGACTTTCTTCATCACTATTCTTTAATTTAGAAATAATATTATATTTAAAATCATTATAATTTTGATACCCCAATTTTTTAACAAAACGAACAATGGTCGTTGGTGAGGTATACGTTTTTTCAGCGAGTTTTCTTGAAGAAAGTTTTAGTAAAGCATCCAAGTTTTCAACCATGTATTCTAGTATTTCTTTTTCTGTTTCAGTTAATTTTATTTTCTTTGATAATTCTTCTACTATATTCATAAAGATTCTCCTTTTACCATGCCTTATATTGTTTCGGTTCAATATTATACTTATTACATTTTCGATAAAGGGTACTTAATGGCATATCCAATAATTGAGCAACTGTTTTCATATGGCCATGTTCTTGTTTTAATAAGCGTACAATTTCACTATATTCAACAATTTCAGGAGATTTAATTTGTTTAGTATCTCCACTTGTATATTTTTGTGTCATATAGCTTGTAACAATATCCGATGGTAAATCATTAAATAATAAAATCTTTGTTTTAGAAATATTAATTAAATGTTCCATCGTACTTTCAAGTTCTCTAATATTTCCTAACCAATTATAATTTACCAATACTTCACTACATTCTTTTTCAATACCTGTGATTTCCTTTTTCAATATTTTACAATATTTATTTAAATAATAAGAAACGAGTGGCATAATATCATCCCTTCTTTGTCTAAGAGGTGGAATGACAATATGAAGAACATTTAATTTATAATAAAGTTCTCCTTTAAATAGCTGTTGATTAACACGATGAAGTAAATCTATCTGCGTTGAAGCAATAATACGAACATCTATTTTTCTTTGATGAAGCACTTTGCTATTTAAAAATTCAAAAAGTTTTGATTGACATTCAAAGGACATATATTCAATCTCATCTAAAAATAAAGTCCCATTTTCAGCCAATTCAATCTTACCCATTTGATAATTCTTTTCATCACCAAATAATTCCATTTCCATCATTTCATTAGGAATAGCACTACAATGAATCGTTACAAAAGATCCTTTTTTCCTTAAAGAATCATTATGAATTGCTTGTGCTGTCAATTCTTTACCTGTCCCGCTTTCACCTATAATTAAAACATTGGAATCTGTTTTAGCAGCCATATGTCCTAATTCTTTGATTTTATTAATAGCCATTGATTCTCCTATAATATCATCAAAAGAATATTTAGCTAGATATCCTACTTTTCTACTTGTTTCTTCTTTTAAGTCATTAAAAGAAGACATCATCATTAAATACATATCCTTTTGACTATTTTCTTGTAAAGGTATAAATTGCAAAGAAAGTGGTATTTTAAAATGATTCTTTTTAGTAAGTGTATAATTTGTCATTTGACTACTACGTGGTAGTAATGAAAAATCATCAATAAAGAAATCATTTAAATTATGTTTTGATAGATCTGTGTTAATTTCTAAATTTTTTGAAGCTTGTGCATTATATTGCATAATATTATACGAAGAATCCAACAAAATAAATCCTTGTGAAATATTATCAACGACATTTTGTAAGACAGCATTTGCCTGTGTTAAACGTAATTCATTTTCGATTGCTTGAATCATAATAATCAAAGCACTCATAATAAAAGGTTGATAGTTTTCCATTTTACCCGTAATACAAATACTTCCTAATTGTTGATTTCCAAGAGAGTGAATCGGTGCACTAAAACATGATAAATCATGATATAAAGAACGATAATGTTCATAGCCTTGTAATAAAATAGGTGAATCCTCATGTAAACATACCGCTAATGAACTTGTTCCACAAGATTCTTCTGAATAATCAATTCCGTTTTCAACAAGTGCCTTTGACATCAGTTTTTTTAAATCTTGATTTTCCGCAGATACATTCATCAATTGTCTTCCTTTATTATCAGCAAGAAGGACATTTTGGGTAGCGGTTTGTGCTACTTGATAAAATTTGATCATATAAGGTAAAGCTACTTTAATAAGTGTTTCATTATCTTCAATTAATTTTTGTAATTCATCTTTTGATAGCTTCGTAGGTGCTGAATAAGGATTAATTCTTCCTACTGATCTTTTCCATGAATTTAAAATACGATCATCTAACCCTTCTAAGTGATCCGGCATTTTTTCAAATCCAGCAATATAACGATTCCAATACTCTTTTATTTTTTCATGATTGTACTCCATAATTCTTTCCCCTTTTTCTTTATTATATCTAAAAATGATAAAAAAATGAGAATTTTTTTAATTTATTAGAAGAAAATGATAAAAAAAATAATTTCTATTAAATTACGTTACGATAAATATAGAGAAAAAGGAAAGAGGGAAAATAAAATGAATTATGAAAAATTATTAGAATCTATTAAAGTAGGAAATCATATTTGGCGTAATCGTATTGTTATGCCTGCCTGTGAAACTCGTTTAAGTAACCCTGATGGTTCATCAAGCAGAGAAATGGCAGACTATTATGGTGAAAGAGCAAAAGGTGGTGCAGCCGCTATTATTGTGGAAAATACCTTTGTCGATAATAAAGAAAGCCGTAGTTCTTTAGTTTCAAGTGGTATGTATAATGATCATATGATTGCCTCTCACTACTATGTATCACAAGCAATCAAAGAAGGTGGTGCGGATGCAATCTTACAAATCTCCCATGGTGGTAGACAAGCAAATGCAGGTGCTACTGGTTTACAATGTGTTGGTCCTAGTGCTATTCCTTGTAAATTTGTTCAAAGACAACCCCGTGCTTTAAGTAAAGAAGAAATCATTGAAATTGAAGATTGTTTTGCGGCTGCAGCTGTAAGAGCAAAAATGGCTGGTTTTGATGGTGTTGAAATCCATGGGGCCCATGGGTATCTCATTTGTAGCTTTTTAAGTCCTTATACAAATCATCGAACAGATGAATATGGTGGAAGTGCTGAAAATAGAGCACGTTTCCCTAAAAATATTATTCGTAAAGTAAGAGAAGCTACTGGTCCCGACTTTATTGTAGGTTATCGTTTAAGTGCTAGCGAAGGTGTAGAAGGCGGTTTAACGCCAGAAGATACTGCTGCTTTTGCTAAAAGTATTGAAAATGATGTTGATTACATCAATGTAGCTGCTGGTATTTATGAAACCATGGAACAATATATTATTCCACCAAACTATGAACCACATGCGATGGTCGTTCCATTTGCGAAAGTCATTAAAGAACAAGTTACAAAATGTCCAGTAATCGTTGTTAACTCTTTAACACCTGAAACTGCAGAAAAAGCTTTGGAAGATCAATGTGCAGATATCATTGCCATGGGACGTCCATTGATTGCTGATCCAGAACTTCCTAAAAAACTAATCGAAGGTAGACGAGAAGATATTCGTCCATGTTGTCGAGGTCATGAAGGCTGTGTTTCATTATTCTTTTCAGGATGCCCTATTCGTTGTGAAGTCAATCCACAATGTGGTCGAGAAAAAGAATTAAAACTAGTTAAAACAAATAACCCACAAAATATTGTTATCATTGGTGGCGGTGTTGCCGGAATGGAAGCCGCAAGATATGGTTGTGAAGTTGGTCATAATATTACTCTTATTGAAAAAACTAATGAATTAGGGGGACATTTTATTGAAGCAACTATGCCTTCATTTAAAGAAGATCATAAAAGTGTTTTAGATTGGTTAAAAACACAAGTAAAAAAATCAGGGGCTAAAGTGATGATGAATACAGAAGCAACACCTGAATTAATTAAAGAACTTAATCCAGATGCAATTATTATTGCTACTGGTTCACATTATACATCTATTCCTGTTCCAGGTATTGAAAAAGCTATCACTCCTGATGTTGCTATCAAACGAACAGTTCCTATTGGAGATAAGGTCGTTGTTATCGGTGGTGGACTTGTTGGTAGCGAAGTTGCTTTAGATTTAGGAAATGAAGGTAAAGATGTCACTATTATTGAAATGTTACCCGCTATTGCGAGTCAAGATGAACCATTAAGTCAAATATCACTTACAAAACATTTAGCTGCCGCAAATGTTCAATGTTTGACTTCTTGTAAAGTCATCGAAGCAAAAGATGATGTTGTCGTTTATGAAACAGCTAACCAAGAAAAAGTAGAAATTCCTTATGATACACTTGTATCTGCAACAGGATTAAAATCAAATGATGCCATCAGTAATCAATTTAATGACGTAGCTAAAAAAGTTGTTAAAATTGGTGATGCACGCCAAGCTAAGAAAATATTTGAATGTTTCCATCAAGCATGGCAAGCTATTAGAGAATTGTAAAAAAAGAGCTCTATTTCAAATGAAATAGAGTCCTTTTTTCATTATTTTTTATCTTTAATTTGTTGTTTTAACATAGAAACAAATTCATCAATTGTTACAGTTGTTGCTTTTTGTTCACCATGTTTACGATAAGTAACAGTTCTTTCATCACGTTCATTATTACCTAAAACAAGAATATAGTTTGCTTTTTGCATTTGTGCTTCACGAATACGATATCCTAATTTTTCATCTCTTGAATCAAGTTCTACTTCAAAACCTTCATCTAATAATAATTGATAAATTTCTTGAGCGTAATCTAAATGATATTCATTTTTAACAGGTAATACTTTAACTTGTGTAGGCGCTAACCATAATGGTAAGTTTCCTTTTGTTTCTTCTAAAATATAAGCCATGAAACGATCTAATGAACCTAAAATCGCTCTGTGTAATACAACTGGAGTTTTCTTAGTTCCATCTTCAGCAACATAAGTTAAATTAAATTTAGCTGGTAGACAGAAATCTAATTGACAAGTTGATAAAGTGATTTCATTACCAATGGCTGGTTTAACATTAACGTCTAATTTAGGACCATAAAAAGCAGCTTCACCAATTTCTTCAGTATATTCAATACCAAGTTCATTCATTACTTCACGTAATTCATTTTCTGCTTTATTCCACATTTCATCATCATCATGATATTTTTCTTTATCTTCTGGATCTCTAAGTGATAATACACAACGATAATCTGTAATATTGAAATCTTTATAAACATCTAAGATTAAATCAATAACTCCTTTAAATTCTGATTTAATTTGTTCTGGTGTTACAAATAAATGTGCATCATTTTGACAAAAATGTCTTCCTCTTTCAATTCCTTTAACAGCTCCTGAAGCTTCATATCTAAAGTCATGAGCAATTTCACCAATACGAATTGGCAAGTTTTTATAAGAATGTAATTTATTAGCATAAATCATCATATGATGAGGACAGTTCATTGGACGTAAAACAAATGATTCTCCATCCATTTCCATTTGTGGGAACATATTTTCTTTATAATGATCCCAGTGTCCTGATGTTTTATAAAGATTAACTGTTCCTACAGCAGGGGTTAAAACATGTAAGTAACCTAATTTCTTTTCTTTTTGTTTGATGTATCTTTCAAGTTTTTGCCAGATAGCATATCCTTTTGGTAAATACATTGGAAGACCTCTACCAATTAAATCATCCACCATGAAGATTTCCATTTCTTTACCAATTTTACGATGATCTCTTTCTTTAGCTTCTTCTAATAAATTTAAGTGTTCTTCTAATTCTTCAGCAGTTGGGAAACATACACCATAAATACGTTGTAAAACTTTATTGTTTTTATCACCTTTCCAATAAGCACCAGAATGTTTGATTAATTTAAAGTTTTTACACATTTTAACTGTTTCAACATGAGGACCTCTACATAAATCAGTAAAATCTCCTTGGCTATAACAAGTAATTGTTCCATCTTCTAAATTAGAAATTAAATCTAATTTATATTCATCATCTTTAAACATTTCTAATGCTTCTTCTTTAGAAATTTCACGGCGAACAATTCTTTTACCATCTTTACAGATTTTTTTCATTTCTTTTTCAATTTTAGCGATTGCTTCATCACTAACAACTTCATCTCCTAAATCCACATCATAATAGAATCCTTCACTAACAACAGGACCTACCCAGAATTTAGCTTGAGGATAAAGATGTTTAATTGCTTGTGCCATAACATGAGCACAAGAGTGATTTAATGTGTTTAATTGTTCATTTTCTTTAAAATCTACCATTTTTCTTCTCCTTTACATAAAAAACTCTCATCCAAAGGACGAGAGTTTCGTGGTACCACCTTAATTTGCTTTTCAGCCTCAAAACTTTAACGCAGTTAACGACAATCTTTTTCAAGTGTAGCTATTAGGGAGTATTTTATAAACATTCTCAAGGTTTTCACCAACCACCTTTTCTCTAAATCAAATCATCTATAAAACATATCCTAAATCATTGCTTTTTTATTTACGTTTTTATTCTACCCTAATATTTTACATTGTCAACTGGTTGCTCTTTTTTTCTTTAATTTCTAAACATTTCTTTTTAAAAGCTAAATAAACCAACTTTGAAGGAAGATGTTCATTTAATGTAAGGGTATCACATTTTAGACAATAGAGTCCTTCAATGCCATTTACACAAACAGGTTCGACCCATTTACCAGTTGCTTTACATATACTACAGATTTCTAATTGTTTTTCATCAATAATTTGTACTCTCATTTCTATCACCAAGAATTAGTATAAGCATCTTGATTGAAAAAAGATGTCGAAATTTATTTACCAACTAATTTTTTTAAATCTTTGACTTCTTGTGGTTTTAAACGACGATATTCACCAGGGCGTAATCCTTTTAAATTGACACATCCTACAGAAATACGGTGTAATCTTTTAACAGGATGTCCAACACTTTCAAACATCTTTTTAACTTGTCTATTTTTACCTTCATAAAGTTTTATTTTTAAAACGGTTGTTTTATGTTCTATATCTTTATAAGTTACTTTAATTTTACAAGGCATTGTCTTTTTACCTTCTAAATAAACCCCTTTTTCTAAATGATGAAGATCTTCCCCTTTAATTAATCCTTTAATTGTCACTTCATAGATTTTTTCTAAGTGACTTCTTGGATGCATGATCATATTCGCAAAATCACCATCATTAGACATAATTAAAGCTCCCGTTGTATCAAAGTCTAAACGTCCTACTGGATAAATTCTTTCTTCTACATCTTCAAAATAATCAACAACTTTATCTCTACCAAATTCATCATCTAATGTACAAACACAACCTTGTGGTTTATAAAAAAGATAATAAACTTTATTTTCACCAACGATTGCCTCACCATCTACCAAAACAACATCTCCAGATTTAACTTTTGTTCCAAGTTCAGTAACAACTTGACCATTAACTGAAACTCTTCCTTCTCTAATTAAATCTTCTGCTTTTCTTCTTGAAGTATATCCACTTGAAGCAATATATTTTTGTAATCTTTCCATTTTTCTCACCTACTTTATCAAAGCTATTATACCTAAAAATTCATACTTTGCAATCTGTTTTTATAAATAAAAAAACTCATTTTAACGTCTCTTTTTTCTTTTCTAAGTCTTAAAACCTTGTTATACTAACATTTGGTGAAATAAAGAAATGAATGAACAATTATTATTAAAAAATATTGCGGAAATTGGTCGCCTTCTTTTAAAAAATGGTGCTGAAATTTACCGTGTTGAAGAAAGTTTAGAAAGAATGTGTCAAAGCTATGGTTTTAAAGATATTGGGGTATTTGCCCTTCCTACTTACTTTACTATTAGTGTGACTTTTAAAGATAATACAAGTGCTTCTTATACAAAAAGAACCCTACAAAATCGTACAAACCTTGATGCTGTTTGTTCTTTAAATGATCTTGTAAGAAAAATTTGTTTAGAAAAACCAAATAATGAATTTATTGAACAACAAATTAATGAAATCAATCATTTAAATCCCATTATGCCTCTTGTTTTTCTTGGCTATGGTTTAGGAGCTGGAGGATTTGCTTTATTCTTTGGGGGTGGTTTAAAAGAAGGAGTCATTGCTGCCATTATTGGCTTTTTAATGTATTTCTTTATCTGGATCAATGAAAGCTTAAAAATCAATGCCCTTATGCGCACGACACTTACTAGTATGTTTTTAACGGCTTTGTCTATTATATTTTATCATTTTAAAATGATTAACAATTTAGATGCAACTATTATTGGATGTTTAATGATTTTAACACCAGGAATTGCGATTACAAACAGTTTAAGAGATATTATTGATGGCAATTATGTTTCTGGTCAAGCACGCCTTGTCGAGGCTTTCTTTATTGCAACGGCAATTGCTTTAGGTGTAGGTCTTATGAGAATTTTAATGAAAGGAATGATTTAATGGAACAAGTTATACAATGTTTAGGCGCTTTTTTAGGATGTCTTGGCTTTTCTTTTGTCTTTCGTATTCATCGTCGCCTTGATTATGTCCTTATTGCTTCCTTTGGAGGAACGCTTGGTTGGATCGTCTATTTACTTGTCATTCCTTATTTAAGTAATATCATGTCAAGTTTATGTGCGATGATTATTGTTGCTTTATTTAGTGAAATCATGGCAAGAATATGTAAAGTACCGGCAACCATCTTTATTGTCGTTGGTTGTTTCCCTATCGTACCCGGTAAAGGAATTTATCAAACGATGCTTTATTTGATTTCTTATGATCAAAAACTATTTATTGATTCACTTTTTCAAACAGTAGGAACGGCTTTAGCACTAGCTACAGCTATTCTTATCGTTTCAACTTTCTTTAAAGTTATTAAAACCATTAAACAAAAGGACGATCACTTATGAAAATATTAGGAATTGTTGTAGAATATAACCCTTTCCATACCGGTCATCTTTATCATTTAGAAAAAGCAAAAGAAATCGTTCAACCTGATTTAACGATTGCAATCATGTCAGGAAACTATGTTCAACGAGGCGAAGTAGCAATTATTGATAAATTTAAACGAAGTGAACTTGCTATTAAATATGGTGTTGATCTTGTTATTGAACTTCCTTTTGTTTATGTAAGTCAAAGTGCTGATTATTTTTGTAAAGGAGCCATTGATTTGCTTTATCATATAGGTGTTACCGATCTTGTTTTTGGCAGTGAATGTGGCACTATTGAAACCTTTAAAGAAATTGCCTATGCTATTGAAAAACAGCCTGATACGTATAATCAATATGTAAGAAATGCAATGAATCAAGGTTTACGTTATCCTGATGCCTGTAATCAAGCATTATGTCAATTACTTGGAAAAAGCATTGTTACGCCTAATGACCTTTTAGGATTAGGTTATGTTAAAGAAGTGATTTTTAATCATTATCCAATAAATCTTCATTGTATTGAAAGATCAAATGATTATCATGAAACAACTCTTAATAAAGTTGCTTCTGCAACTGCTTTAAGAAAAGCACTTTTTAATTATGAAGATGTTCATGAATACTTATTTGATATGTCTTATTATACAAAGCTTTATAAACAAAGTGATTTCTTTAGTTATTTAAAATATCAAATAATCATTCAGGATGAAAATTCATTAAAAAAACTTCATCTTGTTGATGAAGGGATTGAAAATCTTTTAAAGAAAGTAATCTATCAAGTAAATTGTTATGATGAACTTGTAAGTACTCTTACAAGTAAAAGATATACAAAAACAAGAATTCAAAGAATGCTTTTGCATATTTTATTAAATAATACAAAGCAAGAAATTCAAAATGCGCTTAGTGTCGATTATCTTCATATCTTAAAAATGAGTCAAAAAGGTCAAGCATACCTTCATCAAATAAAAAAAACATGTGACTACAAGATCATTACAAATCTATCCACTTATAAACATCCTGCTCTTGATTTAGAAATCAAAACTTCTAAATTTCTTGCTTTACAAGACGATTCTATTCTTGAACAAGAATTTAAAAATATTCCTATTATTAAATAAAGCACTCTTTCGAGTGCTTTAGTCATTTTTAGTATGAGGAAACAAATATTTCATGCCATAGAATAAAATATTGATATCAATTGATAATACAAAGATATAATGTAATGATAGTGAAGATGTCAAAATAATTAATATCAGATGAATTAAAACAAGAATTAATTTCATCATTCTTTTCTTAGAATCATCATGAAGATAAAGATCAATTAGAATTATAAATAATAATCCAAATGTTACTAAATCCATCACTAATGAATTAGAAAGATGAGACATAATCACAATAAATACAAAATAAATTGCATTATATGTTATAAAACAACCTTGTGGTGTTTTACTATGATATCCTCCCACATATAATCTTAATGGCGTATAAAATACTTGTAATAGAAATGTATAAAATAATTGATGCAAACAAAAACCTATAAACAATACCGTTAAAGAACTAAAAATATTTGTGACCACAACAAACAAGCCATAATAAATAACATCTTCTTGTTCTTGATCAAGATTTAATGTTCTCGCTAAATATCGTGTAAAATACTTCATTCGTCCTCCATCCTTATTTTTAATGTAAATAAGTCAATACTGTCATTTTCTTGCATTTGATACTTATACGCAAAATCTATTTTCTTATCAAAAATATGTTTTATTTCATCAAAACATAAACTCAAATCTTTGCCTACACATTGAACAATACAAATATTCTTCTCTTCTTTAATAATCAAACTTAACGATTTAACATGAATTGCATCCAATAATTCTAAAATTAAATTCATAAATTGAACATTGTTATAAAACTTACGACTAGAAATTGTAAAGCAAGGTGTTACATCATATTCTAACTCTTTAAGCTTTAACATCATCGATGTATCAAAAACACCATTGCCTGTATAAACTGTACGATTAATACGATGTATTTCATCTCTATAATTCTCAATCAATTTGATTGCTTCATCATAATCATGCTTTTCTATTTCTAGTTTTACATTACGAATCTTATAAATCATCCGATGTTCAAATCTATCTAACTCATCTTTAGCAGATTTCATGAATGTATATGTTAAATCTTGATATTTTTGTTTTTCATACAATTTTGTAATTCTTTCCTTTTCTAAATTTGATTCTTCTATCAACTGAAAGAAATAAAGAGAAATACCCATGATTATAACAATAAATATATTTATCAGCACATTAGTTGTTGTATAAACATTAGAAATGATTTGTTCATCTTGAAAAATAATTATTAACTCTCCTAAAACCATGACAGTTATAATTGTAAACCAATATTTATCTTCAAAATAATAATATTTCCTTCTAAATTTCACAAACAGATATGTCATTATAAACTGTATCAATTTTGCTGTTAAACCAGCAAACACTACACTGTACTTGTAAATAAATAATACAGGTATTACAGCAGATAAATCACATAATAAATTAATAAAAATAGCAATAAATAAATTGTATATATAATTTTCTTGTGCAAATATACAAACTAACACATACCACAATAAACCAAAAATCAACATTGAAACTGTAAAATTTTGATTTATGCAGTCAAAGTAATTAATCATTAAAAATGTAATTACAGTATTCAATACAAAGAATAGTTTCTTTTTATCAATATTACATAATTCAACGAGTCCATAGCTTACAATAAATGCTTCTAAAAGATTAATGATATAACTCATGATAATAAATATTCTCCATAAGCACTATCTAAATTTCTTTTATATCTTCTGCTTATTGGTACTGAATTTTTAGAATCATCATTAAACATTTGAACCGCTGTTTTACCTTTTAGATAAATATATTTCATATTAATCACATAAGCACGATGTACTTGTATAAAAGAATTTAATGTTTTTACTTGTTTCAAGAATTCTTTTAAGGTCATTTTCACAATATACTCATTTTTATGAGTGTGTATAATGAGTTCATGTGAGTAACATTCTACATAAATAATATCGTTCGCATGTAAAGTTATTGATGTTTCACCGGTTTTATTTTCTATTTGATGTAATTTGAATATGATTTTTATATTTTCTCGTTGTTTATTTTCATAAACAATACAAAACATTTGAAAATCTTCATCAAAATTACTTTTTCTAATAAAACAAATTGGACTAATCTTTTGTGTTTCAAAAATCAAGTTATCTTGGTGTGAAAGAAAGACAAGTGTCATATGTGGATAGTAGTCTTTTATACTATTGGCATATTCAATACCACTTTCATTTCCTAATAACACATCTATGAAAAACAAATCATAATCTTTTTGTAATTCATCAACGTGTGGTGGTTTTTGAAAAATATCTAATTCTACATCTCCATAATAATCTTTCAATTTCATTTGTAACATATCAATACAAGATTGGTCATCATCAATTATTAAACATTTCATATTACTCTCACTCCTACTATCTTAATGATGCTGGTTTTTCTGGTTCATAACAGTTTTGTCTTGATGGTGACATAGCACATACAAAAGCCACTAAAGTTAGAACCTTAACCATAGAATTTAAAATTCTGTATTTCATAATATTCACCCCTTTATCTTATTATTTATATCATCATAATAAAACTTTACGTATTAAAAAATACCATTTAACCAAAAGGACTATTTTATATACTGGGTGGTTTATTGAATTCGGATATGCGTATTGTAACATTGCTGAACGAACTTGAAAATACGCTTTTTCGTAATTTTTGACATAAATAACCAAGCGGTCATCACAATACGAGTAGGCGTATTGCAAAATGATAATATCAAATTGTGGTGGTGATGCAATGATTGTAAAAATTGACGAAATCGGTAAAATGATGGCAAAACGTATGAAAGAAATGTCTTTAAATGCGAAGATTGTTTCCGAAAGAACTGGCATTGCTCAATCCACATTGAGCGAATTTTTTAGAGGTATTTCTTTTAAAAAGTGCTTCACTACTTTAGAAAAAGTCGCTGATGTCTTAAATATTCCATCACTTACAATTATTTTTAAAAGCCACTTAAGTGATGAAGAATATAAAAAATTATATGGTCAACCAGACAATATTGATTTAAATACATTACTACCAGAATATCGTAAACAAGTTTTAAAACTTGTTGAAAAAAGTAATAGACAAAAAAGAGAAATATTAATTAAAGAACAAACTATGAAAAAGAAGAATTCTAAATAATGACTTCTTTTTTTATTATAAAAAGAGATTTACAACAGTAAATCTCCCTTTTATGATTTATCTTCTACGACGGCGACGTCTTCTTCTCTTAATAATAAATTGTCTAACAATAAGTAAAACAACAATACAAATAAATACAGTGATTACACAAGGAATTAATATATTTTTAATTTTTCTAAACATAATCACTGATTCACTTTCTGCAACATTATTTACTGTAGAAAGCGTATAACTACCTAATTTGTTTTCTTTATAATAAACATCTAATTTCCCAGCATTTTGATCTTTTTTTACTGGTGCTGTAAATGTTTTAACTTTTTGTTTGTATTCTATGTCTTTTTCATTGTAATCATTAGGTAATACGATATTAATATCTTGATCAATTTTGATTGCTACCTTATTTTTTTCCCCATCACTTACAGATGATTTTGTAACTTCGTTTCCACTTTGCAATAAATTTACTTCTTTATAATGCGAACCTACATAATTTCCTAAAGTAATTGTATCGTTAACTGTGCAATGATTATAACCATCTTTATTTTTAGAATATCCCACAACACAAATATAATGATGATTATTAACGTTAATCATACTTGATAAAGTGTGTTGTGCATCGCTTGTATAACCACTTTTACATCCTTCTATCATTGAAACATTCATATGATCTCTTTTACATGTATATAATACTTTTTTAACCCATTGGTGTAATCCATTACTTGCGTTGTATTGATATCTTGTAAAGATTTCTACAAATTTTTCATTTTGTAAAGCATATTGTGTAATTTTTGCCATATCATAAGCTGTTGTATAATGATTAGGATCATGAATTCCAGTTGTATTTACAAAATGAGAATCTTTTAATCCTAATTTTTTAACTAAGTCATTCATTTTATCAACAAATTTTTCTTGAGAACCGCATGTATTATTAGCAAGAGCACGACACGCATCAGCTCCTGAAGGAAGCATTGCCCCCATAAAAACATCACGATATGTCACCACTTCGCCAGGAGTAAAGTTTGCAGCTGACGCGCCTGTTTCCCATACAGTTTCAACATCACTATCAGTAATAGTCACTTGTTTATCTAAATCATCCACCATTTCTAAAGCGACAATACATGTTAAAATTTTTGTAATACTCGCTGGATACATTTTTTCTTTTGCTTTTTTATTGTAAAGTATCTGACCATTATCTTGATCAATAACAATCCCATACTCCCCTGAAATATCAACCGAAGCTGAATTATCAACTGCATAAATTGGTGTCATTGTTGCTATAAAAGTAAATAGCGATAATCCTAACGTAATTAATTTTTTAATCATTTTTCCTCTCCCTTATGTAAAAAAGATAACTTTGTTTCTGATACAAATACCGACAAAAAGATAATAATAAATCCTAACACTATTTGCAATGTCAATGTTTCCTTTTTTAATAAAATTGAAAAGAAAACACCGAAAACAGACTCTAAAGACAATAATAAAGCTGCAATGTTTTCATTGACCCAACTTTGACCCACATTTTGAAATAGATAACAAAGTGTTGTCGCAAAAAATGCAAGATAAAGAATGTGCATATAAATACTTGAATTAATTTGAGTAATCAACGAAAGATCTTCAAATAATAATGAAGCACCCAATGAAAAAACAGCTGCAAATGCAAATTGTAAAATAGTAATAATAATTGGTGAAGTATTTTTCATTGCTTTTTCACAAACGATAATATGTACAGCATATAAAAAACCGCCCATTAAAGTATATACGTCACCTAAATTCATATTTAATGAACTATCTAGTGAAACAAAACCAACCCCTATAAAACATAATAAAGCCGCATAAATTTGCGATTTTTCTGGTTTTTTTCTAAATAATAACCAACTTAATAATGGAACAATTGTACAATAAACAGCTGTTAAAAAAGCATTTTTACCAGGTGTTGTTAAACGAAGACCAAAGGTTTGAATTGAAAAAGCGCTAAACAAAGCCAATCCTGCACAAAAACCACCTAATAAATCTTCTTTTTTAATCATTTTTATTTTTTTAAAAAATAAACACGACATAAATAGCGTACTTAAGGTAAAACGTATAAATAATAAAACAAATGGTGTAATAAAATCAACCGCACTTTTCATAACAACAAACGAACTACCCCATATAAGCGCTGCCGTTAATAAAAATAGTTTCCCTAATGTTTCTTTTTTCATATTTTCCTCCATTTTTGCGTTTGAGCTACGCTCAACGCAGACACAAACACGTAATATCAATTTATTCACCATTTTTACTTCATGTAGTATCCTTATGGTATACGACAAAGCACGATGGGGTGAGTAAGTAATCTACTATATAGAGAATATCCTGAATTTTTATAAGTACTCGTCAACTTTTCAAGCACAAAAAATTTATATATAACTCTTCTAAGAATAAAGAAGATATTCTTAAATCCATTCAAGATAGCAAACTTGAACTTGATCAACATATTGAATCCTGTAAAACTGAAATTATTAAAATACATCTCCATAGTTTAATCAATTCGTTGCTAAAGCAATAATTGCAATTTCAAGAATGATGCTTGCTTCTATCTATCACACGATACTGACAGGAAAAACATTCAATCCATCCGCTTATGAATCCTTTAAAAATCCAAAACCAATAAAATAAAAACAATTAACAATTGAAAAACAACATAATTTCTTAAAAATGTTGGTTATGAAGTGACACTAAGCACTTTGGAAAATATTGATTTTACTTATACACTTCTCCCTACAATCTTGTAAATAATAACACAGTTATCGCTATTTTTCACTAATTATTCAAAATAACTTATAAAAACAAAAAAGAAAATTTATTCTTCATATCTTATTTTCTCTTTGAATCAAAAAAAAGAAACCATGATAGGCTTCTTCTATTTATATTATTATTTTTTTAATTTTGTAAAAATGAATAAAAGTAAGGTTCCTACAACTGTTGATAAACCAATTGTCACTAAATAGTAAAGTGGATTATTCACCATCCAAATAAGGAAGAGACCACCATGAGGTGAAGCAATTGAACATTCAAAATACATTGATAAAGCACCTGCAAGACCAGCTGCTAAACAACAAGCTGGTAAAATAACTTTTGATTCCTTTTGAATAAATGGAATAGCTCCTTCTGAAATAAATGAAATTCCATTAATATAATTCATTAAAGCTTCTTTTCTTGAAACAAATCTTTTTTTAGAAATTGTTGCTGATAATGCAATCACAAATGGTGGAATCATTCCTCCTGCCATAATAGCTGCCATTGGATAATAATCACAACTTACAACCATACCAATGCCAAATACATAAGCTGTTTTATTAATAGGTCCACCATTATCAATCGCCATCATCATTCCTAAAACAAAACCAAATAAGATTTTTGTAATCATTTGTGATTCAATCAAAGAAACATATTGAATAATATAGCTATGTCCTATATAAAGATAACTATTAATATAAACCATAATCAAAGCAACAAGTGCTGTTGATAAAATTGGATGGAAAAGAGAAGCTTCAATTCCTTTTAAATTTTTTGGTAAATAAGACATCAATTTACTTAAAATTAAAGAAATATAGCCAGCAAGGAATCCAGCAATAATACCTGCAAGTAAGGATACTGTATTCGTTGAAATAGCTGAGACAGAAATTCCTTGACAAACAATTAAACCACCTATGAATCCTGAAACCATTCCTGGACGATCAGCAATACTATCAGCAATATAAGCAGAAACAACAGGAACGATCATAATAGTTGCAAGCTGTTGAACATAACTTGTAAGAGTTAAGATTTGATATGTTAAAACATAATCTTGTAGTAAATAAAGAATTCCATAAAGAACTCCACTTGCTACAGCAAAAGGTAAAGCATGAGAAATTCCATTCATTAAATGTTTATAGAAAGTACGTACAATTCCTTGTTTTGTCTTTCCTTCTTGATAATGATAAATTTCAGCTTCTCCTTTACTTGCTTTTTCAACAAGTTCTTCTGCTTTAGAGATTCCATCACGAACAGGAACTTGAATTAATTTTTTTCCTTCAAAACGTTGCATTTCTACTTTCTTATCTGCCGCAACAATAATACATTTACAATGATCAATATCATCTTGAGTTAATTCATTTTTAACCCCTTCTTGCCCATTTGTTTCAACTTTAATTGAAATATGTAATTTTTCTCCGGCTTGCTGCAAAGCTTTTGCTGCCATAAATGTATGGGCAATTCCTGTTGGACAGGCAGTTACTGCCAAAACATCTGGATGAATAACATCCTTCACTTCTTCTTTTTTATTTTCTTTTTCATCAATAAGTTTTAAAAATTCTTCTTTAGAAGATGCATTAATTAAAGAATTTCTAAAATCTTCTTCCATTAATAATGTTGATAATTGTGCTAATGCTTGTAAATGCGCACCCCCTGAATCTTTAGGAGCACCTATCATAAAGAATAGATACGTTGGTTTTCCATCTAATGATTGAAAATCAAGTCCTTCTTTAATAACCATTGCTGCTAGCCCTGCAGTTTGAACTCCTTCACTTTGTCCATGAGGAATAGCAACACCATCACCAATTCCTGTGGTACTTTGTGCTTCCCTTTTTAAAACACTTTCTTTGTAAACTTCTTTATTATTTAACTTTCCACTTTGATCTAATAAATCAACCATATGATCAATAGCCTCTTCTTTACTAGATACTTGTGGATTTAAATCAATTGATTTTAAATCGAGTAATTCTGTAATCTTCATTTTTATCACCTTTCTTTTTCTTGAACATCATAAAGCAAAAAAGTTGTTCAATCAAGAACAACTAGTCATATCGACATAATTTATAAATATCTTTAATACAAGTACCTACATCCTCAGGTTTATGGGCATCACTCGCGGTAATAATATCGACATGATGCTCTTTAAAAATATCTAAAAGTTCTTTAGATAAGCCCTTATCTGGATGATGATAACGATAATAACATCCTGTATTGCATTCCCCTTTGACATGGTGTTCTACCAGTAATTGTGCAAGTTCATGATATGTTGGTTTTAAATCATAACTTGGGTAATAGCCAAACATTTTTATTGTATCCGGGTGTGCTAATTGCGTAAATAAATTACTTTTTACAAGATCAAAAATAAGTTCATAATAGCGACGATAAATATCATCAACATTATACTTATCCCATAGTATTTCTTTAGACCAAGGCATATCGTATAAAAGACCATCAATAGAATGAATAGCCCCTACTAAAAAATCAAATTGATAAGGCTCTAAAATTCTTTCGATTTCTCCTTTGTACTCAGGAACATAACAAACTTCTAAACCAAACAATACTTCAATAGGAGTCTTTTCTGATTTTACTTCATTAATTAAACGTACATAACTTGAAAGAGAATCTTTAAATTTCATTTTCTTATTTGCAAGCCATTCTTTTTGATAATCACTAGCATCTTTAACACCTTGATAGATCACTTCAAATTCTTTAAAGCGATGTGTATGATCAAGAATTTGAATACGATCAAATCCTTGTTTATAAGCTTCATTAATAAATTGCATTACATATTCTTTGGTAAGGGGACCATTTTCTAAATGCATATGTCCATCTACTAACATATTTCATCCTCCAATCGTTGTATACAATTATAAACTCTTTCAAAAAAATTACAACAAATATCATAAATCATCTATCACAAAAAAAAGAAGTAACAAAAGTTATCTTTTATTACTTCAAAATAATTTATTTTCGCCAAGATGATGGTGCAAATACCAATAACATTGGGAAGATTTCCAATCGACCAGCTAACATATCAAAAGATAAAACAAGTTTTGAAACATCTGATAATGATGAGAAATTTCCAACCGGTCCCACAACATTCATTCCTGGACCAACGTTATTTAAACATGTTGCTACAGCTGAAAAAGCACTTGTAAAATCAATCTTATAACAAGATAAAATAAGCAATGACACCACAAAGATAATTAAGTAAATTACTAAGTATCCTTGAATAGAACTAATCACATTGCCATCAATTGGTTGATTTTCAAACTCTACAGTTTGTACACTATGAGGATGAAGGGCTTTTCTTAGTTCTTTACGAGCACTTTTAAAATACATCACAATTCTTGAAATCTTGATTCCTCCACCGGTAGAACCTGAACTTGCCCCAACGAATGTTAAAACAAGGATAATCATTTGTGATAAAAGTGGCCACTTACCATAATCAACAACGACAAATCCTGTTGTGGTAATGGTTGAAGCAACTGTAAAACCAGCATAACGTAAAGCTTCTAAAACATTTTTATATGTTGGTAAAACATTGCATGTAATCACAATAATACATAATGCAATGATTCCTAAATAGTAATGAAGTTCTTCACTTCGTAAAGCATCTTTAACTTTTCCTATTAAAATAAAATAGAATAAGTTGAAGTTGATTCCAAAAAGAATCATAAAAATAGTAATGACAACATCAAAGTATGCACTATGATAAGCAGCAATACTCGCATTTTTTATTGCAAAACCACCGGTACCAGCGGTTCCAAAGGCGTTGAGGATACTATCAAATAAAGGCATTCCTCCAAATAGTAACAAGACTATTTCAATTACTGTTAAGGCTGCATAAATAACATAAAGAATACGGGCTGTCGCACGTACTTTAGAAACAAGTTTTCCAACAACGGGGCCAGGAACTTCTGCTTTTAAAATATGCATCGATCTTCCTGAAGCAATGGGAATAAAGGCAATGACGAATACTAAAATTCCCATTCCACCAATCCAGTGTGTAAAGCTTCGCCAGAAAAGTCCTGTATGACTCATTCCCTCAATATTTGTAAGAATGGATGAACCCGTTGTCGTAAATCCTGAAACCATTTCAAAGAAAGCATCCACATAACGAGGAATTTCTCCTGATAAAACATAAGGTATTGCTGAAAAAGCAGAAACAAGGATCCAACTTAAAGCAACGATGACAAATCCCTCACGAGCATAAATATTTTTCTTTTTTGGTGTTTTTCGTGAAATCAAGAATCCTAAGAGAAGTAAAATGGCACCAACAATACCAAAATAAAGTCCTTGGCTTTCATGATAAATAAACGAAATCATGACAGGAATGAAAAGGAGAAATCCTGTCATCGATAGAAGTTTTCCTATCGCAAATACAATCATTCTTCTATTCATAATTAACCTCTTAATATATCATTGAGTGATTTCATAATTTCTCCACGAGAAACAATAATGACATAATCATTTAATTCCATTGTAGTATTTCCTTTTGGGACAATGACTTCATTTTCACGAATAATTGCAGCTACTAAAACATGTTCCTTGATTTTCATTTCATTAAGTGTTTTATGTAAATACTTAAATCGTTCAGTTACTTTAAATTCAATGGCTTCAACCTCACCATCAACAATTTTATAAAGTGTTTTAACTGATGAATCATTATCCTTATTCATTTTAGCACGCACATAGCGAATAATTTGACTAGCAACTATTTTCTTTGGTGCCACGATACTGTCTACTTTTAAGACATCGGAAAGACCTGCATAATTCATTCGTGTTATCTTCGCAATGGTCTTTTTATGATAAAGGCTTTTTGCGGATAAAGATAAAACAATATTTTCTTCATCTAAACCTGTAAGTGCTAAAACAGCATCTGTATTTTCAATACCTTCTTCATTTAATAATTCATCATCACTACCATCTCCATGGATAATTGTGACATAAGGCAATTTTTCTGCCAGAACCTGACAACGATTTTTATCCTTTTCAATAATTTTAACTTTAATTCCTTGTGTTGATAATTGTTTCGATAAATAGTAAGCAATCTTACCACCACCAACAATAATGACATTTTTAATACGTGTAGTAATAACGCCAATATCTAAGCAAAAGCGAGAAAGATCTCGATGTGTTCCTGTAATATATAAATGATCACCTGGTTTGATTACATAATTTCCATCAGGAATGATCACATCTTCATTATGACTGACCGCACAGACAAGAATATTTGTCTTTGTAATTTTATGAAGTTGACTTAATTCAACCCCATTTAAACGACTATGATCTTCTACAAAGAATTCCGCAAGTTCTACTTTTCCTCTAGAAAAAGTATCAACTTTTACAGCTGAAGGGAAAGATAATACACGACGTATTTCACTTGCTGCTTCCAATTCTGGATTGACAATCATTGAAAAACCTAATTGATTTCTCATAAAATCACGTTGTGATGAGTAATCTGGATTTCTCACACGGGCAATTGTATGTTTTGTTCCCATCTTTTTAGCCATTAATCCCGCTAAAATATTTAATTCATCAGAAGTAGTTACACAAATGATAAGATTGGCATCTTGAGCCCCTGCTTCCATTAATATATCATATGAACCACCATTACCTACAACACCTATAACATCAAATTGATTGACGACTTCTTCTACTTTTGTCGCATTTTGATCAACCACAATAATATCATGATCTTCATTGGACATATGTTTAATAAGTGTTTTTCCGACTTTACCAGCTCCCAAAACAATGATTTTCATAATAAAATGAAACCTCCCTTAATATAAATAAATATTTTAACCCTTTTACTTTAATTACTCAACCTATTTTACCTTAAGAACATGAAATATCAATGAAAAAATTATTTTTGTACACTATAATTAAAAAATTCCACTTTATCGTGGAATTTTCAACTATTTTTCAACTGCATTATTAACAATTAAACGACTTGCTTGCATACGAGAAAGATCTCTTTTGAATCCTTCTAAATCAATTTTTTCTAATACTTGTTCCTTAGTCATTTGATTCGCTTGTCCAACCATATTTAATTGTTCATCTAAAACTTCTTCAGTTACAACGATCTTTTCAACCGCAATAATTTCATCAATTAAAGCTTCTAATTTAGCTTGTTGAGTAGCTGATGGTTTCATTTGTTCTCTTAATTTTTCTTCATCCATACCTGTCATTTGTAAGTATTGATCTAATTGAATACCTTGAGCCATCATTTGATTAGCCATATAAGACATTTGTCTATCTAAAGCTTCATCAATAGCATCATCATCTAATTCAACTTCACTATCTGCCATGAAAGCATCAAAAATTGTATTTTCTTTTTGAGTTTCATATTGTTGATCATGTTGTTGTTGTAAACCTTCATTAATATAAGCTTTTAAATCTTCCACTGTTTTGATTTCAGGTACACCTAATCCTTCAACGAAAGCATCATTTAATTCAGCATCTTTTTTCACTGATAATTTTTTAACAGTTACTTTGAAAACAACATCTTGTCCAGCTAATTCTGCTGCTTGATAGTTTTCTGGGAAAGTTAAATTTAAATCTCTTGTTTCATTAACTTTCATGCCAATCATTTGATCTTCAAATCCTGGAATGAATGATCCTGAACCGATTTCTAAATCGTAATCATTTCCTGTTCCACCTTCAAAAGCCACATCATCTTTTAACCCAACAAAATCAATTGTAGCGATATCTCCGTTTTCTACAGTATCACCATCTTTTTCTTCTGTTTGGCTTGATTGAGCTAAAATCATTTGAATTTGTTGTTCAACTTCTTCATCAGATACAGGTACTTTTTCTACTTTGAATTCAATTCCTTTATAGTTACCTAATTTAATTACTTTACTCATTTATTTATTTCCTTTCATTATATGCTTGTTTATTCTATCATAAAGAAAACTTCTTGTCTTTATTTAATCTTAATATCCTTGATATTCTTTAAAGTAATCGTTGAATAACCTGACATATCTGTTTCTGTCATAATATTTTCATGATTTAAATAATCTTCTACATTTAATTCCACAATACGATCATCATCTAAAACAAGTTTACAACGTGACATACGATCTAAAGATAAAGGTACATTAACAATTTCATCATCTTCTTCAATACCTAAATCTCTCATAATCGTTTCCACTTCTTCCTTTGCATTATAATCATCACCCATGACTTTTTTCGCAATTTCCATTGGTTTTAAAGGAAGATGCTCCATCACTAAATCAATCATTTCCTTTTTAACCACAGCTGTTGGATCTCCCTCAAAGACGTTATATTCACTATCGACTTTTTTAACGACTTTATTCACAATACTCATTTTTTGTTTATCAGTTAATTTAGGTTCCCCTTTAATATATTGTTCATTAAGATAATATCCTGGTTTCCCATCAATTTGAAATCTTTTTTCAATTAAAGAAATCGTGCTTTTATCAACATTAATAATAATTGCTTCTTCTACTGCCGAAGTTTTAGGTGGTAAGCTTTGTCTATTGACAAATTTAATAGCACGTTTCCCTTCAACTTCTTCTACAATAGAAATAGGTGTCACTTTATAATTTAATTTCATGATAAGAATCATCTTTTCCCCATCAACTTTGCATTCAACAAACATTAAATTACTATTAGGCATTTCTTCAACATATTTACTGACAGCAAATAAATCTTGAGCAATCTTTTTTGATTCAGCTATAAATTGTTCATCATCAATAATCATATTTTTAGCTGCTTGAAGTAAATGATGTTCACTTCCAACCACAAGTTCTTTGATTGTTGTATTGGTTAAACATTTTTCTATTTTTTTATCATAATATTCTGTTGTTCCTTCGATAAGATCAATAAATTGATCTGAATAAAGGATTTGACTATGTTCCATATCTAACATATGGATCAGTATTTTATCTATAATTGTTGTATTCATTTTAATCACCTTTTGTAGTATATCATATTTTTTTATTTTAAGATATAATGGATATGGTGAAGTCTATGAAAATAATAATTGCGGATGCAAAAAGTTTAAAAGAAAAACATTTTCCTATTGAAAAACAAACGCCTTTGTTTTTTAATAAAGCAGAGTATTTAAGAAAACAATTAAAAGAATTAAACATTGATCAAATTCATGATCTTATGAAGATATCTTTTAAGCAATCTTCTTTGATTTATGATTATTTCCATAATGAAGAAAACTTTGCAGCATTGAACTTATTTGATGGGGTTGTTTTTAAACAACTTGATTTGAAAAACTATCAAAAAGAACAATGGGATTATTTACAAAAGCATCTATTAATTAATTCACCACTTTATGGTATTTTACGTTATAATGATGCTGTAAGTTACCATCGTTTAGAAATAAAACATAAGTTAAATGATTTAAACTTATATACTTATTGGCAAAATGAAATCAATACATACTTAAAAGATGAAGATGTTATTCTTTCTTTAAGTACAAAAGAATATGAAAAAATGATATCACATAAGATGATTCAACTTGATTTTGTCATAAGAAGTGGGCATACTTTTAAACGAAATGCCGTGTATTTAAAAAAGGCAAGAGGTAGGATGTTGAATTATTTAATTAAAAATTGTATTGAAGATATTGAAAAAATAAAAGAAATTGTGATCGATGATTATCATTTTAGTGAAGATGATTCAAATGATGATCATTGGGTTTTTATAAAAGATGAAAAAATGAAATACATCAAGAAATAGGAGGTTTTATCATGTATAAAGTTGGTGTTTTAGGAGCAGGTACATGGGGAATGGCTGTAGCAAGAGTATTATGCAATCGTCATCATTCGGTGATGGTTTGGTCAGCCCTACCTCAGGAAATTGAATATATTCAAAAAAACAGAACGCATCCAAAATTACCTGAATTACAAATTCCTGATGATATGGAATTTACAACAGATATTAAGGAAGTCTGTAATAGTGAATATCTTGTTGTTGCTGTTCCATCTATTTTTATGAGAAGTACAATGGAAACAGCAAAGGATTATATTAAAGATCAAATCTTGATTGATCTTGCCAAAGGGGTCGAAAGTGATAGTCTTTATACCATGTCTGAAATCATCAGAGATGTTTTAGGAAGTCAAGCAAAGATTGTCGCACTATCAGGACCAACACATGCTGAAGAAGTTGTCAATGACATGCCATCAACCATTGTTTCAGCTTGTGGTGATTTAGAAGTTGCCGAAAAAGTACAAAATTTATTCCAAGATACATGTATGCGTGTTTATACAAACGTGGATGTCCGTGGGGTTGAATTATGTGGTGCTTTAAAAAACATCATTGCCTTAGCAGCAGGAATTTCTCATGGTTTAAATTATGGCGATAATACCCGTGCAGCCATTATTACCCGTGGTCTTTCTGAAATGACACGTTTAGGAACAACAATGGGATGTCTTGAACAAACATTCCATGGCCTTGCTGGAATTGGTGATTTGATTGTTACCGCGACAAGTGTGCATAGTCGTAACTTTAAATGCGGAACATTAATTGGTCAAGGTTATAATGTCGATGAAGCCACAAAAGAAGTAGGAATGGTGGTTGAAGGTTTAAATGCTTTACCAGCTGCCATGCAACTTTCTAAAAGATATGATGTAGAAATGCCTATTACTGCAACAGTAGATGCTATTGTTAAAGGTAAAGTCAGTCCAAGTGAAGCAGTTAAAGCATTAATGAATCGTGATCGTAAAACAGAGCTTACAAAATCTGTCGCAGATATTAATTTTGAAAATAGTATTATTAAAAGTAAAAGAGGGTTAGGTATGAAAAGAGTTATTACTTATGGTACATTTGATTTATTACATTATGGACATATTAATTTATTAAAACGTGCAAAAGCTTTAGGAGATTATCTAATTGTTGCCGTTTCTACAGATGAATTTACACGTTTGAAAAAAGATAAGAAATGTTACTTCTCTTATGAACAAAGAAAAGGTTTATTAGAATCTGTTCGTTTTGTCGATCTTGTTATTCCTGAAGAAAACTGGGATCAAAAAATTAATGATATTAAAGAATATCATATTGATACTTTTGTTATCGGGGATGATTGGAAAGGTAAATTTGATTATTTAAAAGATGAAGGTGTTGAAGTGATCTACTTACCAAGAACTCCTGAAATCTCAACAACACAAATTAAAGAAGATTTAAATCATCCAGAAGAAAAATAAGATAGATTGGTTGATTTCATAGGACTTATAATGAATAATAAAATATTCATTATAAGTCTTTTTTTGTAGATGTATTTTTCTACTAAAAATTATTTAAAATAAAAAAGACAAAACATAAAAATATATCTGTCCTTAACTTAATAGTATTGAGTTATCGACCACTTTTTTTATTTATTCTTTAAAATTGGTCGATAACTCCCTATTTTCATAAAAAAGAGATGTACTTTTGTACACCTCAATTCTTTATCCTCTTAAGACTGCCCCAAAATCTTTTTCTACTGCTTTTAAGATTTTTTCCATAGCTGCATTAATTTCTTTTTCTTCTAATGTTTTCTTTTCATCTTGGAAAGTTAAATTAATAGCAACTGATTTTTTACCAGCTTCAACATGTTCACCTACATAAACATCAAAGATGTTGGCAAATTTTACAAGTTTATTACTTGATTTAATGATTTTTTGACATACATCATTTGCTGGAACAGATTCATCCATCACTAAAGCAATATCTCTTGAAACTGATGGATATTGTGGAATTGGTTGATATTTTACTTTACCTGTTTTGATATTTAATAAAGCAGATAAGTTTAATTCAACGACATAAACATCTTTAACATCATATTTCTTTTCCATTAATGGATGAACTTGTCCAACGACACCAACGACTTCATTTTGTACTTTAATATAAGCACTACGTCCTGGGTGGAAAGATTCATTATCGCTTTCAACGCGTTCTAAACGATAGCGTGATTCATTGATTCCTAATCTTTCAAAGATTGTTTCCACAAATCCTTTTACTAAATAGTAATCTGCTTTGTATGAAATTTGTTTAAATGATAAACCATGGTATTCACCAGTACATGCAATGGCAAGATTTTGTAATTCAACACCTTTAGAATATGTTGTTGATAATTCATATAAATGAACATCTTTCATATTTCTTGATTGGTTATAATTAATTACTTGTAATAATGAACCAATGATTGATTGTCTTGTGACTGATCTTTCTTCACCTAATGGCATCGCTAGTTTAACGGGTTCTTGGTCATGGAAAATATTGAAATCATGAACAAGTGATGGTGATGTTAATGAATATGTGAGTGTTTCATGTAATCCTAGGTCTTTTAATAAGACTTTCATCATATGTTTCTTTTCTTGGATTTCTGTTCTTTTTCCAATTGTCATAGACATTTCTGGTAAAGTTGATGGAATGTTATCAAAACCATACATACGCACAACTTCTTCTATTAAATCAGCTGCCATAGTAATATCATTACGATAAGTTGGAATTTTTACATTAAATGTATCTTCTTTTAATTCATATTTGAATTTTAATGAATTAAAGATTTCTGCGATTTCATTTGTTTGAATGTTTGTTCCAAGTAATCCATTAACTTGTTGAGTTGAAACTGAAACATATTTATCTTCAATATAAAGAGTTGTTGAAACAGTTTCATAGATTTCTTTAGCGTCAGCTAGTTCTTCTAATAAATTCGCACATCTTTCTAAAATATTTAAAGAATTAGCGGTATTTAAAGCCCCTTTAATATAATGTTGAGAAGCATCTGTTAATAAATTTAAACGTCTTGCAGTTTCTCTTAAACTTGGTCCATCAAAAGTAGCCACTTCGATGACAATATTTTGCGTATTTTCATCAATTTTAGTACTATCAGCACCCATGACACCTGCGACACAACCCACACCATTGTCTGTTGAAACGATGATATCATTAGGTTCTAATTTATATTCTTCACCATCTAATAAGATTGCTTTTTCTTCAAATCCTGTTTTTACCACAAATTCTTTTTTAGTTAATTTGTCATAGTCATACATATGGATTGGTTGGCCTGTTTCTAACATCACATAGTTAGAAATGTCAACAATGTTATTAATTGGTTTAATTCCTGAAGCAAGTAAAGCTGTTTTTAACCAAGCAGGTGATTCTTTTGTAGTGACACCTTTTACAAGTTTAGCCCCAAAGAATGGACATAATTCAGTTTCTACTTTGACTTCAATATTGCTTCCAGGTGTTCCTTTTTCTTTAATTTCAGGTAAGTTAACATCTCTTTTTAAAACAGCAGCAACTTCATAAGCAAGTGAAGTTAAAGCCATACAATCCGATCTATTTGGTGTTAAACCAATATCTAAAATTGTATCTTTCAAACCTAAATATTCTAAAGGATCTTCTCCTACAGGTGCATTTTCATCTAAAACATGAATTCCATCTTTATCTTCAGGAGATAATAAACGTTGATCTAAACCAAGTTCTGCCATCGAACAAATCATCCCGTTAGATTCTTGTCCACGAATTGTACTTTGTTTAATAACAAACCCTTCTCCTAAATCACATCCAGGATTAGCTACAATAACTTTTTGTCCAGCAGCGACATTTGGTGCTCCACAAACAATTTGAGTCACTTCTCCCGGTCTTACTTCTACTTGACAGACATGTAAATGATCACTATCAGGATGATCGATACATTCTTTGACATAACCAATTGTCATATTGTTTCCATTGGCTAAGGAATGCATTCCTTCTACTTCTAAACCAATTGAAGTAATTTTATCAGCAAGTTCTTTTGGATCTTGATCATCTATTTTAACGTATTTATTTAATAAATTTAAACTGACTTCCATTTTCTTACTCCTCTCTTTGGAATTGGTTTAAGAATCTTAAATCATCATTATAGAAATCACGAATATTATCAATACCGTATTTCAACATAGCTACACGTTCGATTCCAATTCCAAATGCAAAACCTTGATATTCTTTACTATCAAAACCACACATATCTAAAACTTTAGGGTTAACCATACCAGCACCTAAGATTTCAATCCATCCAGTTCCTTTACACATAGCACATCCTTTACCACCACAATGATGACAAGAGATATCTACTTCTACTGATGGTTCAGTAAATGGGAAATAAGATGGACGTAATCTAATTTCACGTTTTTCCCCAAAGAATTTTCTTGCGAAAACTTCTAATGTTCCTTTTAAATCAGCAAGAGTAATGTTTTTATCAATAACAAGTCCTTCACATTGCATGAATTGATGTGAATGTGTGGCATCATCATCATCTCTACGATATGTTTTACCAGGACAAATAACTTTAATAGGTCCTTTCCCTTTGGCAGCAAGTAAGGTATGTGCTTGTACTGGAGAAGTATGTGTTCTCATTAAAGTATTTTCATCAATATAGAAAGTATCTTGCATATCTCTGGCAGGATGTCCTTTTGGTAAGTTCATTAATTCAAAGTTGAAGTAATCACTTTCTACTTCTGGACCTTCCGCAATTTGATATCCCATTCCTAAGAAAAGTTCTTCTAATTGAGAAACAATAATTGATAAAGGATGCATTGTTCCTTGATCTAATTTATAACTAGGTAATGATAAATCAATCGTTTCACTATTGATTTTATCAATAATTGCTTGATGTTCTAAAACTTCTTTTTTATCTTCAACAGCTTTTGATAATTCTTGTTTTACTTTATTACTTGTTTGACCAAATGTTTTTCTTTGATCTGGATCCATATTTTTCATTGATTTCATAGCTTCTTGAATAGGACCCTTTTTCCCTAAATAAAGCACACGAATATCATTTAATTCTTTTAAAGATGTACAAGCTTCAATCTTTTCTAAAGCTTCATCTTTAATTTGTAATAATTCATTTTCCACTTTATTTCCTCCTTAAACATAAAAAAACTCATTCCAATAGGAACGAGTTGATCGCGGTACCATCCTAATTCATGTTTAAAACATGCTCTTAATTAAACATTAACGCAGTCTCACGTCACTGATTAGGTGCTCTCCATGGTGAATTCAATAAATTATCTGTAGGAGTTTCCAGCACTTCTCCCTCTCTAAAACAGCATCCTCTATTTACTAATCCATATCAACGATTTATATACCCCACTATTATATCAAATTTTCTTTACAAAACAAGCTCTTTCATAACAACTTTTCATGATAAAGTGCTTTTAAAATACCCTCTTGATCAAAATTATCCGTAATATAAGTTGCCTTTTCTTTTAAAACATCGACAGCATTGCCCATAGCAATACCATGACCTACTTCTCTAAACATTGCTTGATCATTATAACCATCACCAAAAGCATAAGCATTATCTTTATCAAGATGGAAATAATCTAATAAATAAGCAATCGCACTCCCTTTATCAAATTCAATCGTTGAACAATCACAAGAACCCATTCCACCATGATCATTAATAATTAAATCTTCTTTAAAGAGTTCAACCATTGTTTGATAATGTTCTTGATTTTGATAAAACATATCAAATGTATAAAACTCCCCTTCTAAAGAATCAACGAGACGTTCAATCCCATATTCCTTTTCTAAATTAACTTCTTGTTTTTTATCCAAATGATATTTTAAAGCTTGATCATCGCTAACAAACATAGCTCCTAATTTTCCTTGATCTAATTTATGTACATAATAATCTAATTGTTTCTTCGTAAAAGCTCTACTATAAAGCTTCTTTCCTTCATAAAGAATATAACGTCCATTACAACTAATAATCCCACTTACAAGATTACCGAATAAACGACTTGCATAAAAAGGTGCTCTTCCTGTACAAATAAAAGTCTTATACCCTTTTTCTTTCAATAAATGAAGTACTTTTAAATTTGACTCTGTAATAACCCCATGCTTGCCAAGTGTTCCATCAATATCAAAAAATAATATTTTATCCATACCTATTCTCCTTGAAAATGATACATCATAATACTTCCTGCCACAGCTACATTTAAAGATTCAATGGTTGTAATAGGGATATAGGCAATTTGATCACAAATATCGATAATTTCTTTTTCCATCCCATTTCCTTCATTTCCTAAAACATAAGCCATCTTTTCTTGTTTTTGAATTTCATAAATAGGTCTTCCATTTTCTAGAGCACTGCCTACAACACAGACACCTTTTTCTTTTAAAGTAGGAATAATTTCTTTTAAATCTCCATAAAGACAAGAAAGATGAAAGTGTGCTCCTTGCATTGATCGAAGTAATTTATCATTATAAAGATCAACACATTCATTAGATAAAATCACTTGATCTATTCCAAAAGCTAAAGCGGTACGAATAAGCGTTCCAATGTTTCCAGGATCTTGTAAATAATCTAAAATCAAATATCTTTTTCCTTCTTTTAATATTTTATTCTTTTGAATAAAACATCTTGCCATGAGGGGTTGAGGTGTTTTCGTAAAAGCAAGCTTTTCCATAATTTCTTTAGATACTACTAAATTTTCCACACCTAAATCAACCGGTTCAGTAGAAATAACCAAATCTGTTTGTTTGGCCTTTATAGCTTCTTCTACTAAATGATTTGTTTCTACTAAATAATAATCTTTACGATATTTCTTTTGTTTTAATTTTAATAATTCTTTAATCGTTTTATTTTGCATTGACGTAATCATATACCCACATCCTTTAATAATCTTTCTCTTTCTTTATAATCTGGCATTCTTTTTTCTATTTCATGATAGAATGCTTTGGAATGATTTGCTTCAATAAAATGACAAAGTTCATGAACAATGACATAATCAATTAAAGCATAATCAATATGTGCCAATACTAAATTAAAGCACACTCTATTTTTTTGATAAAAACAAGCACCCCATCTTCTTTTCATCTTCTTAATTTGAATTTCTGGTAAAGCATGATGAAAGCTCGTACTTAAATAAAAATCTATTTTTTCTTTTAAATAATGCATCAATTCTTGTTTTAAAAACATTTCAATCGTTGTTTGAATATTTTTTGAATAAACATAGATTTGATGATCGTGGAGAGCACATTTTTTAATATTCATATCTTTTAAGATAATTTCATATTTTTGATTAAATAAATAAACATATCCCCCATTTTGATAGTTATATTTAGGAATATATCCTTTGATTTGTTCAAGAATTTCTTCTTGATGATTTCTAATCAGTTTTTCTATTTCATTTTGAGGAAACATGGGTGAACAACGAATCACCACTTCTCCCTTTTCTACTCTTAAATAACAATTCTTAATTCTTTTATAATGAATTTTATAAATAATTTCTTGTTCATTTAAAATAATTGTTTTGGTTTCTACCATGTATATTTTTCTCCTTTTTGGTCCACTCTTTTTTAGGGAGTGATAAAATGGATATTCGACAAGCAATATTTCAAAGACTACATGCTTGTTCAAGTAGTGAACTTAAAGAAATTATCGAAAGTGGTATTGCTTCTAAAGAAGAAACCGTCTTACCAGGACTTGGTGTTCTTTTTGAAACCTACTATAATTCTTTAAGTTCAAAAGACGAATTACTTGATAGCCTTAGTCATTTATTAAAGTAGACTCTTAGAGTCTCTTTTTATATATTTGTTTAAGTGAACGTAAAACCATAAAACCAAACATCAAGTAAGCATCTAAATGAAATAATGTCGGTAAATCAACCACTTGTATCAAAATAAGTATAATAAGCATGACAACATACATCATCCATGAAATTGAATAATTATGTTCATGATACATAAATTTGAGAGTATGATGATGACTTTCATCATACCCGTCACTTAGTATTTTAAAAAGTTCAAAGAGTAAGTAATTGAAAATCCAAACTAAACAAAAATACATAAATGTAAAAATATTATTAGAAAATAAATAAGGAATTGCTTCTATAAATTTAATTTGATAATACTTTGATAAATCAAAGCCAAAACTACAAAGGGTAATCAAAAAAGTCATAATCCCGTTTCGTGCCAAATAAAGAACAATAAAATCTTTTTTTAATTTTAAGTATCTTTCATTATTCATTAAAACCACCATTTTCCTTTGTAAAGTTTAATTTAAAAACATAACTTTTTTTACTATGATCTTTTGATAAAATAATAACTACACTTAGTTTTTTCTTTTTTAAAGAACCTTGATCTAAATCATGATTATAAACTTGATAGATTTTTTTATTCACAATTTCCTTTGTTTTTCCATTGATTTTCTTAAAAACAACATAATTCTTATCATTCTTATCATTTAATTTTTTACTTTTTAAATAACGATATTCTAAAGAAATATTTGGATATTTCTTTAATAAAGCATGATCTGTAGAAGTAAGATATCCCAGTCTCATAAAATCATCACTCACACAGGCATTTTCCACTTTAAATGTTTTTGAAGAACACGTAAGTTTTTCTACTTGTTTTAATTTTAAAGCATGTTTATAGACTGTCTTTTGTTTTTCATCTTTAATGATTAATTGAACATGATTGATTTCATTTAAATTACTTAAATCTTTTTTGTTTTCTAAAGCATAACTTCCTCCATTTAGATATTGTAAAGGATAATGAATTTGATATTTTTTATTCATTTGAATAATTACATCAATATTTTGTCCATCTACTAAAGAATCAATCTTTCCTAAAACAAGATTTCCATCTCCACAATGGTAATTTGATTGATCTTTATAAAGTTCATAATCTTGTAAAGAAAAGCTTTGATGATTCAATGTTAGAAAATAATCATAATACGTCTTTGTACTATAAGTATGAAATGAAAAATTATCATACATTGTTAGTAAGGAAACAAAGACAATGATTAAACAAAGACATGTTATTATTAAATTTGATTTATGTTTTTGATCCATATTTCTCACCACATTCATTATACACAATAGTTTTGTTTTTACCAAATATGACATAATATGATATGATTTAAAAAAGGAGACATCATTATGGGAAAAGAAATATTATTAACGCAAATAGAACAAGCCAATACTTTAGATACACTTTATCCTTTATGGAATGAATTGAAGACATATCTTGAAAATCAACCAAGTCTTTTAGAATTAGGAAATCTCTTTGGTTATCAATGGCATTTATCTGATAAACTTAACCTATTAAGTCTTTCTTTTCTTCAAGAAAAGAAATATAAAGAAAGCATTGCCTTTCATCAAGAATTGATCACTTATTTTAAAGATGATAAATATCTTTGTCCTTTTTATAAAAACTTAGCCTTATCTTATTTTTATCAAGAGAGTGATATTTCTTATTTTCAAGAATTATTAAATCGTTATCCTTACGATTATGATTTACTAGATGCTTATTTTACTTGTCTTTTCAAACAAAATAAATATGAAGAACTTAAAGTTGAAATTCAAAAACAATTACCACTATCAATTGAATATAATATTGAAACAAAAAATATTATTCGTCATGTTGTAGAACTTTTTAAAGACATGAATGAAGAAGAACTTGCTTTACGCTATGGACAAATTGAAAAAAAACAAAATGATTTTGGTAAGAAAAAACCAACAAAAGTAATTAAAGTAGGGCGTAATGAACCTTGTCCTTGTGGAAGTGGTAAAAAATATAAAAAGTGTTGTGGTAAATAATGAAGAAATTCTTTCTTATTTTCATCCCTGTTATTTTAATCATTACTTATATTTTTTATCAAAATAATCTTCTACCCCACCCAAAATATACAAATGAAGATTTTAATATTCAAACTTATAAAAGTGCAAATGATCAAGACCATGATGGTCTTGATGATCAAAGTGATATTCTAAAAAATGTTAGAGAGTACATTCAAACAAAGCCACAATACAAAAGCAAATATTATCAAGGTGGCTATCCAGATGACAATTATGGAGTATGCAGTGATGTTGTCGCTTTTGGTTTATTAAACTCTGGATATAATTTACAAGAACTTGTAGATCAAGACATTCAAGAAAGCCCTGAAAATTATCAAGTAGTACAGCGTGATAAAAACATTGATTTTCGTCGTGTTAAAAATCTAAATGTTTATTTTAAAAGACATGCTTTATCTTTGACCCTTGATATTTATGATTTAGATAAATGGCAAGGTGGCGATATTGTGGTCTTTAAAAAACATATCGGAATTATTTCTAACTATCGAAATAAAAAGGGAATCACTTTTGTGATTCACCATGCCTATCCTCATCAACTTTATTATGAGGAAGATATTTTAGAAAAAAGAAATGATCTCATTGGACATTATCGCATTTCTTAGTACCACCCTTGGTGGTACTTTTATATTTCTTTACCAACAGCATCTGCGATTGGTTTTAATTCTTTCATCAATTGTTCAA